>JAAIGF010228497.1_pt1 | contig 577559 bp, 451 predicted proteins | sample 6487441 | NCBI WGS metagenome assembly JAAIGF01 (sample SAMN13974129, study PRJNA590717) | phyllosphere metagenome | biome: pepper field; feature: multiple bacterial spot infested pepper fields; material: pepper leaves; isolation source: leaves from pepper fields | host: Capsicum annuum ...
CAGCTGACGCCGGGCTGGCTGGCCTGCTCAACCGCGCCACGCTTGAACTCGGCAGTGAACTTCCTGCGCTTTGACATGAACACTCCTCATGGCCTTGATCGGCCTTCTTGTAAGTGTCCGTGAAAACGGGGGTGAACCCCGATCAGCAGCGCTGCCAGTCGCGCGCAAGGTCGCAGTGAGGTGCTGCGGCAGCAGGCAGAGACTGACACCGCCAAGTAACGCGCCCAGGATTGCGTAGCCCACTGCCGCCAGCCAGGGCGAGGGCCTGCGCTCGAACGACTCGGCGACAGAGTGCAGGCCAAGTTCGATCAGCAGCTCGGCCAAGGCCTGCAGCAGCACCTCGGCCACCAACTGAAGCATTCCTTCGAGCATCGCCGCGTCCCTGCATCCGGATAGCGTCAGCCGCCACCACTTTTAAAGAGCGATCCCCTCGCGCGCTGCGATGGTATGCACATCCTTATCGCCACGCCCGGACAGATTGCACAACACCAGCGCATCCCTGGGCAGCTCGCGCGCAAGCTTGATCGACTGCGCCACCGCATGGCTGGACTCGAGCGCGGCAAGAATGCCTTCGGTATGCGCCAGCAGATGGAAGGCGGCCATCGCCTCGTCGTCGGTAATGCCCTGGTACACCGCGCGACCGCTGTCGGACAGGAACGAATGCTCCGGGCCCACACCCGGGTAATCCAGGCCGGCGGAAATCGAATGGGTCTCGGTGATCTGGCCGTCGTCGTCGCAGATCACGTAGGTGCGGTTGCCGTGCAGCACGCCCGGGCGACCTGCGGCGATGGAGGCGGCGTGGCGGCCGGTGGCGATGCCATCGCCGGCCGCTTCGGCGCCATAGATCTTGACGCCCGGATCATTGAGGAAGGCATGGAACAAACCGATCGCATTGCTGCCGCCACCCACGCAGGCACTGATCGCATCCGGCAGCCGGCCATAGTCCTGCAGCATCTGTTCGCGCGCCTCGCGACCGACAATCGCATTGAAGTCGCGCACCATGCGCGGGTATGGGTCCGGGCCAGCCACGGTGCCGATGATGTAGAAGGTGTCGCGCACGTTGGTCACCCAGTCGCGCATGGCTTCGTTGAGCGCGTCCTTGAGCGTGGCCGAGCCGGAAGTCACCGGGATCACCGTGGCGCCGAGCAGCTTCATGCGGTAGACGTTGATCTTTTGCCGCTCGATGTCGGTGGCGCCCATGTAGACCACGCATTCCAGGCCCAGGCGTGCCGCCACGGTGGCACTGGCGACGCCGTGCTGGCCGGCGCCGGTCTCGGCGATGATGCGGGTCTTGCCCATGCGGCTGGCCAACAGCGCCTGGCCGATGGTGTTGTTGATCTTGTGCGCGCCGGTGTGGTTCAGGTCTTCGCGCTTGAGCAGGATCTGCGCCCCACCCACTTCACGGCTGAGCCGCTCGGCGTGGTAGATCGGGCTGGGCCGGCCGACGTAATGCTTGAGGTCCTTGTCGTATTCGGCAATGAAACTCGGGTCCTGCCGCGCCTGATCGTAAGCGGCGGACAATTCCTGCAGTGGGCCGATCAAGGTTTCGGCGACGAAACGGCCACCGAACTTGCCGAAGTGACCGGCAGCATCCGGATAGGCGTAAAAGTCACTGATGGGCTGGGCCGACATGGAATCCTCTGCAGCGATGCGTCATACGAGAGGCATCACTTTAGCGCAGCCGCGGCGCGCAATAAATCGATAAGATTGCCGCAACCTGTGAGCTGGAATCACATATGAGTGCCTTGCTTCCTCCACTGGCGGCGCTGCGTGCGTTCGAAGCTGCCGCGCGCCTGCAGAGCCTCAGCCGTGCTGCGCAGGAATTGCACGTCACCCATGGCGCCATCAGCCGGCACGTGCGTTCGCTGGAACAGGCGTTGGGCGCCGCGCTGTTTGCACGCCAGGGCCGCGGCCTGGTGCTGACCGCGGCGGGCGTTCGGCTTCGCGATGCCACCGGCGAAGGCTTTGGCGTGATTGGTCAGGCCTGGGCGGCATTACAACGCCCGGCCGCCGAAGCGCCGCTGGTGCTGGGGTGTTCGGGCAGCTTGCTGGCGCGCTGGGTGATTCCGCGCCTGGGACTGCTGCAGCAAGAGCTGCCTGACGTGCGCCTGCATCTGTCGGCCAGCGAACAGCCACCTGGCCCGGACCTGGACGGCCTGGATGCCGCCCTGCTGCTGGACACCCCGCCCTGGCCCAGCGAGTGGCAGGTGCACACCCTCGGCGTGGAGTGGATTGGGCCGGTGCTGAGTCCTCAGCTCGCATCGACCTTGCAGATCGAGGGGAGCAACCCGGCCGCGCTCGGCGATCACGCGCTGCTGCACACCCGCTCGCGCCCGCAAGCCTGGCCGGAATGGGCCCAGGCGCACGGGCTGGCACCCGAGGGGCTGCGCTTCGGCACCGAATTCGAACACCTGGTGTATCTGCTGGAAGCCGCTGCTGCTGGTCTTGGGATCGCGATTGCGCCGCAGCCGTTGGTCGCCGCGGACCTGGCAGCCGGGCGCCTGCTGGCGCCATGGGGCTTCACCGCCACGCACGGCCGCTGGGTCTTATGCGCGGCCAAGCGCAACCCCGATCCACGCATCGAGCGGCTGGCCGGCTGGCTAGGCAAAGCGCTGGCGACAGACCAGCACACCTCTTCAACCCTGCAGGCAGCGGAGAACTGAGCAGCCATCGCGCGCGATCACCACATGAGCACTTCGCCAGCTGCTGGCGCATCGCGAACACGTGCAAGCGAAAAGGCGCAAGGATCAGGCGACTGTCCAGTGGATCCTGACGCAGCGGTGTTGCAGGCAAGAAGCAGCGCTTGAGATGCCTCGGCATAGCCGCTGCCACGAATCCCGAACCCCAATCACCCTCACGACATGTCGTGACAATCCGCCCGCCGCACTTCCTCGACGAACTTGCGCATCTTGTGGCCGTCCTTGATGCCGGGCGCCAACTCCACGCCACTGGAAACGTCCACGCCCCAAGGCAACGTGGCCACGATGGCGTCGAACACGTTGTCGGCGTTGATGCCACCGGCCAGCAGAAACGGACGGTGCAAGCCGGTGGGCAAGCGCGACCAGTCGAAGGTCTTGCCGGTGCCGCCGCCCGCGCCGGGCGCATGGCTGTCGAACAGAAAGCCAGCGGTATTGGGATACGACAACTGCAGCGTGCGCGCGTTGGCGTCCTCGCCATTCACGCCGCTGCTGCCCATCGGCACCGCCTTGAGATACGGCAGGTTGAAGCTACGGCAGAACGCGTCGTCTTCCTCGCCATGGAACTGCAACAAGGTCGGGCGCACGGTGCGCACCACTTCGCGCACTTCTTCCTTGGAATTGTTGCGGAACAACGCCACCACATCGACCATCGGCGCAGTGGCCTGGCGCATCGCGCGCGCCTCGGCCGGCGCCACGCGCCGGGGGCTGCCATGCGCAAAGATGAAACCTACCGCGTCCACACCCAGCTCGCCGGCCAGCCGGATATCGCCGGCGCGGGTCATGCCACAAAACTTGATACGGGTGCGGTACAGCGATCGATTCATTGGGTCACCTCAGCAGGCAGATGCCACTCTGCAGGATACAGAGGTCCGATAAATACCAGACCTTGTGGCGGCGCTGTCGGGCCGGCCACAGTGCGGTCGCGTCCGGCGAGCAACGTCGCGATCCAGTCGGCCGGCTGCTCGCCGGTACCGACCAAAATCAGCGAACCCACAATATTCCGCACCATGTGATGAAGGAATGCATTGGCCTGGACCTGCACCTCCACCACCTCGCCGATACGCTGCACGTGGATGGCCTGCAGGTGACGGCGCGCGTGCAAGGCCTGACATTGCACGCTGCGGAACGCGCTGAAATCGTTCTCGCCCAATAAGGCCTGCGCCGCCGCATGCATGGCATCGGCATCGAGCGGGCGACGCTCCCAGCTCAGGGTCTGCCGATACAGGGCTGGGCGAATCTGCCGATTGAGCAGGCGATAGCGGTAACGACGCGCGCGTGCGGAAAAGCGCGCGTGGAAGTCATCGGCTGCCGGCACGCACCAGCGCACGGCGATCGACGGCGGCAGGCGCGCAGTGGTGCCCAGCATCCAGCCACGCGGCTCGCGGCGTGCGTCGCTATCGAAATGCACCACCTGGCATTCGCCATGCACGCCCGCGTCGGTGCGCCCGGCGCAGACCACCTGCACCGGCGCATCGGCGACCGACGACAAGGCCGCCTGCAGGCTGGCCTGCACGCTCGGCCCGCCATGCTCGCCCAACTGCTGCCAGCCCTGGAACTCGCTGCCGTCGTATTCCACGCCCAGCGCGTAACGCATCGGTACCTGCCCTATGAGTGAATCGATGAAATCGGCGCGCCGGTCATGCCGCCGCCATCGCAGGCGATTGCCAGCACAGCCCCGTCGCTGCAAAGAAGGTGAAGTGTACGAGCCGCATTGGCTGGTGCCGAGCCGCGGGACGCGCGTGCGACCAGCGCGCAGTCAGTCGTCGGACGCGACGCTGCGCTCGGACCACACGGCCAACGTGGTGCCGCCGGGCTCGCGGAAATGAAACCGGCTGCCGCCCGGAAAGCCGAAGACCGGCTTGACGATCACCCCGCCTGCGCCACGCACGCGCTCGATCACCGGGGCCAACGCGTCGGCATACAACACCACAAGCGGACCACCCCCGTCCGGCGCCGGCGCGGCTGCACGGTAGAAGCCGCCGTCCAGGCGTCCATCGTTGAAGGCCAGGTAATCCGGACCGTAGGCCTGGAATTGCCAACCGAACACCGCTTCGAAGAACGCACGGCTGGCATCCGGATCGATGGAGGCGAACTCCACATAGTCGATCCGGCGCTCGCGTGCGTCACTTTCCTGCGCGGCAAGGCGATCGATCGCCGGGCTCATGCCAGGCGTTCCAGCAGCTCGGCGGCTTCGGCGCGCGTGGCGTCGTCGCCGGTGGCGGCAACTTCCAGCAGCAGGCCGCGCGCGGTGTCCTTGTCGCCCAGGTCCATGTAAGCCACCGCCAGTTCCAGGCGATCGCGCCCGGCCGAGGCGACGTCCCGGCTGGCCGAGGGGCTGGGCGCAGCGCTCGGCGCCGCAGGCGGACGCTCGAAATCCAGGCTGTCTTGCGTGGCCACCGCTACCGGGGAAGCGGTAGACGGGACATCACCGATCGTGGGCGCGACATCTGCGTGACTCGCTTCCACGGCCTCGGACGCCGGGTGCGGCGGAGCCTGCGCCGCGTCGACGGGGGCGCTGTCCTGCGGCGGCGTTGCCACCACCGGCGGTGCGGCTCTCAGCGCACGCCAATCGTCGCTGTTGACCGCCATGGGCGCAGCAGCCGGCTCGGACGGCAGCGGCTCGCGACGCAGCACGTCCGACAATGGTTGCTGCGCGTCATGGGCGCGCTCTTCGTCGCGCAGATCGGCCTGCTCGAATTCGGTCTCGTGCACCACATCGGGCTCGCTGGGCTCAGTGGCTTGCGTCGCCTCTTGTGGCTCGGCGGCCTGCACCGGCGCGCCAGGCAGGACGAAGTCGAACTGCCGACGCGGCAACGGCGGCAGCGGCGAGGGTTTGCGACGGCGCGCGGCCAGCCACGCCACCACAGCCGCGACGATCAACACCAGCCCGCCGATCAACCACAGCGGAAAACCGCCACCCTGTTGTGCGGCCGCCGGGGTTTCCGACAGGCGCTTCTGTGCGGCCGCCAGGTCGCTGTCCTTCATGGCGATCAGCGCTTGCTGTTGCTGCTTGAGCTTTTCCAGATCCGCCACGCGGGTCCGCAGGTCCTGCAATTCCGCATCGCGGGTGGCGATGTCTTCCTTGGCCTGTTGCAACTGTTGATTGGCCGCCATCTCGCCCTCGCCTTCGGCACTGGTGCCGGACGTGACGCCGGCCTTGTTGGTCTGACTCGCCACTGCAGGGGCGATTTCGAGCCGCGCGCCGTTGCCAGCCGCTGCGGCAGGTGTGGCGGGCGGCGGCGTTGCGGCAGCGGCGGCGCCGGCCTCGGCCGGTTGCGGCACCGCCGATCGCGCCTGCCGCCACTGGGCGGCCTGCTCGCGCACCATGACCGCCGCTTCGGCCGCACCGACCTGGGCAAGCGCGTCTTCCTGCGGCGTGCGCAGCACCGCGCCCTGCTTCAGGCGATTGATGTTGCCGTTGATGAAGGCGTCCGGATTGGTGCGCAGCAACGCCAGCATGGTCTGGTCCAGCGAGTGCCCGCTGGAACGCGCCACCGCCGCGGCGATCTCCGACAAGGTCTGGCCCGCGCGCACGGCCGGCAACGTGTCGCCGGCCTGCGTCGCAGACGCAGCAGACGCACTGCCAGCTGCACGCGCAGCCGGTTCGGCCCTGGCGTTGTCCTGCGCGGCGGGCGCGGCGACCGGCGCCGGCTCGCGTGCAATCGCATTGCTGGAACCGGCACGCGGCGCTTCGATGGCCGGCTCGGCGATGGCGGCCGCGGTGTTGGGCGCATCGACCAAGGCGGAATATTCGCGCACCAGCCGGCCCTGGCCCCACTCCACCTCGATCAGGAAGTTGATCGCCGGCTGGTCCACCGCCTGGCTGCTGGTCACGCGGATCACCGCACGCCCGCGTGCGTCCTGCGCGAACTGGAACTGCAGATTGCTGACCAGCCCTTGCGGGCGCTCCAGGCCGACGCGCGCAAACGTGGTGGCCGATGCCAATGCCACGCGCGCGTTGTCGAGTTCGCCCGGCTCGTTGGAGATGACCGGAATCTCGGCCACCAGCGGTTGCCCGGGCTTGGACAGCACCCGGATATCGCCCAGCCCCAACGCCATTGCAGCGCCGCTGCAGGCCATCAGCAGCAACGCACCTATCCCTTGTATCGGACGCATCGCGCCCCCGCCCCTATGTTTCATGGGCATCAATATAGCCGCTGGATGAGCGAAAAAGTCGGCGCCGTGATGCAGAGCGCTGTGCCAGCGACACTGCCGCAGTGCGGCATGCATGCGTGGCCAATGCAAACCGGCAAGTGCTGATGGGCGCTCTCACTGCGCGAGGTCTCAAGCGCGCAACGGCCTGTCGGCAGATTGCGTGGTGCAAAGTCACGCGCTGCAGGATGCCATGACATGGCGCCAATGGCGTGTCGCCTGAGCAGGCAACGGAGTGTGTGCAAGCGGCTGGCGACAGGTCTGCGCACTGCAAGCTGCAAGGTCCTCCAATGCCACATGAGGCGACACGCGCACGTGCGCATGCCCGCAGGCACGCGGTGGACAGCGCGCCTGCAGGTGGAATTCGGTTGAGGTGGAATTCGGTTGAGAATCGAGCCGACGTTCCATGTGTCGGTGCGCACCCTGCCGGAGCGCTTGCGCGCGGTGCGCCTCTCTGGGAAGCATCACCGCGCGCCGGCATGCTCCAGCACGTGCACGGCGGTTGAGAGCGCCAACCGCACGTCGCGAGCCGTCCCCATGCAGGCGCGAACGGCGCGCTCAGCATCGCAGTGGCCGGGTGACGCCTGCTGCACCAGGCGCCGGCCGCGCGCACGCATGGCGGCTGCGCGGTCGTCTTTGTCGTGCTGCTTAGCCTTCCTGTGCGACCAGTTCGGCCAGCTGCACGGCGTTGAGCGCAGCGCCCTTGCGGATATTGTCGGAGACGATCCACAAGTTCAGGCCGCGCGGATGCGAAAAGTCTTCACGGATGCGGCCGACGAACACCGCATCCTTGCCGGAAGCATGCGTGACCGGCGTCGGGTAGCCGCCGGGCTTGCGCTCGTCCACCACTTCCACGCCAGGCGACGCTGCCAGCAGCGCGCGCGCCTGCTCCACGGTGATCTTGTCGCGGGTCTCGATCGCCACCGCTTCGGAATGGCCGTAGAACACCGGCACGCGCACCGCGGTGGGGTTCACCTGGATGCTGTCGTCGCCGAGGATCTTGCGGGTCTCCCAGACCAGCTTCATCTCTTCCTTGGTGTAGCCGTTGTCCTGGAAGTCGTCGATGTGCGGGATCAGGTTGAAGGCGATCTGCACCGGGAACCGCTGCGGGTCGATGTCCTGAAAGCTCAACAACTCGCTGGTCTGCTTGCCCAGTTCTTCCATCGCCGAACGCCCGCCGCCGGAGACCGACTGGTAGGTCGCCACGTTGATACGCTCGATGCCGTACTGGCGGTGGATCGGGCCCAGTGCCACCAGCATTTGCATGGTCGAGCAATTGGGATTGGCGATGATGCCGCGCGGGCGCTGCTTGAGCGCTTCCGGGTTGACCTCGGACACCACCAGCGGCACGTCGTCGTCATAGCGGAAGGCCGAGGAGTTATCGATCACCACCGCACCGGCCGCGGCGAACTTGGGGCCGTATTCCTTGGACACGCTGCCGCCGGCGGAGAACAGCGCGATGTCCACGCCGGCGGGGTCGAACTCGGCCAGGTCCAGCACATCGACCTTGCCGCCATTGAACTCCACCTGCCCGCCCGCCGAGCGCGACGACGCCAGCGCGTACAGGGTGGCGACCGGGAAGTTGCGCTCGGCCAGGATGCTCAGCATGGTCTCGCCGACAGCGCCGGTGGCGCCCACGACGGCGACGTTGAAACGACGGTTTTCGTTGCTCATGAGTTTGTCTTTATCGAAAGGGGAAATGAGGAAGCACTGCGCGCTGGGTTCGGGGAACCTCCAACGCTGGCCGCGGAGGTTCCCTATCGTTTGGTCGAAATGCTGCCGGTGACGCCGTTTTTTTTCGCGTCCACGCCGGTGCCGCCACGTTTGGTAGCGGCAACTGCATCGGCGTTGAGGGCGCTCGGCGGGTTGCCGGCATGCGGGCCCTTGCCCAGCGCAGCGATCAGGTTGTCCACCGCCAGTTGCACCATCGCGCGGCGCGTGGCCAGGCTGGCGCTGCCGATGTGCGGGGTGAGCACCACGTTGTTCAGCGCCAGCAGCTCCGGACGCACATGCGGCTCGCCTTCGTAGACATCCAGGCCGGCACCGGCCAGGCGGCCGTTGGCCAGCGCATCGGCCAATGCCAGCTCATCGACGATGCCACCGCGGGCGATGTTCACCAGCGTGGCGGTGGCGCGCATCTTGCCCAACGCCGCGGCATCGATGATGTGGTGAGAGTCCCTGGTGTACGGCAATACCAGCACCAGGTGATCGGACTGCGCCAGCAATGTCTCGAAATCCACATACCGTGCGCCCAGCGCCTGTTCGGTAGCGGCCGGCAACGGGCTGCGGTTGTGGTACAGCACGCGCATGCCGAAACCGTGCGCACCGCGCCGGGCGATGCCTTGGCCAATGCGGCCCATGCCCAGGATGCCGAGCGTGCTGCCGTGGATATCGGCGCCGAGCATGGTCTTGAACGACCATTGCCCCCACTGCCCGTCGCGCAGCCAGCGCTCGGATTCGGTGATGCGGCGCGCGGTGGCCATCAGCAACGCAAAGCCGAGATCGGCCGTGGTTTCGGTAAGCACGTCCGGCGTGTTGCTGGCCAGGATGCCGGCCGCGCTTAAGGCGTCGATGTCGAGATTGTTGTAGCCCACGCCGACATTGGCGATGGCGCGCAGCTGCGGCGCGGCGGCGATTTCGGCCGCGCCGATGCGCTCGTTGAGGGTGATCAGGGCGCCGTCCAACGGTGCCAGTTGCGCGGCCAGCTCGGCCGGCGAATATGCGCTGACGCGCTGCGTGGTGGTCAGCTCGAAATGCTCGCCCAGCTGCGCGACGACATCGTCGAACAGCGGCTGGCTCACCCACACCCTGGGGCGACGTCCGTCAGACATCGACCTGACCGGGAATGCGTGGCGACACCTCGCCCACATCGCCGCACTGCGCACGATGTCGCAACGCCTGGTCCATCAGCACCAGTGACATCATCGCCTCGGCGATCGGGGTGGCGCGGATGCCCACGCACGGGTCGTGCCGGCCGGTGGTGATGACATCGACCACGCTGCCATCGGCATCCACCGTCGCGCCGGGCAGGCGCAGGCTGGAAGTGGGCTTGAGCACCATCGAAGCAGTGACCGCCTGGCCAGTGGAAATACCGCCCAGGATGCCGCCGGCATGGTTGCTGAGAAAGCCTTCCGGGGTGATCAGGTCGCGGTGTTCGGTACCCTTCTGCGCCGCGCTGGCGAAGCCGTCGCCGATCTCCACGCCCTTGACCGCATTGATGCTCATCAACGCCGCCGCAAGTTCGGCATCGAGCTTGCCGTAGATCGGCTCGCCCCAGCCTGCCGGAACGCCGCCGGCCACCACGTCCACGCGCGCACCGACCGAGTCGCCGGATTTGCGCAGCGCGTCCATGTAGGTTTCCAGCTCCGGCACCTGCGCCGCATGCGGCCAGAAGAACGGGTTGTCTTCCACCGCATCCCAATCGAAACCAGCGGGACGGATCTGGCCCAGCTGCGACAGGAAACCGCGCACCAGCACGCCATAGCGCTGCTTGAGCCACTTCTTGGCGATCACGCCGGCGGCCACGCGCATGGTGGTTTCGCGCGCCGACGAACGCCCGCCGCCGCGAGGATCGCGAATGCCGTACTTCTGCCAGTAGGTGTAATCGGCATGGCCGGGACGGAACTGCTGGGCGATGTTGCTGTAGTCCTTGCTGCGCTGATCGGTATTGCGGATCAGCAAGCCGATCGGCGTGCCGGTGGTACGGCCTTCGTACACGCCGGACAGGATCTCGATCTCGTCGGCCTCGCGGCGCGCCGAGGTGTGCCGGCTCTTGCCGCTAGCGCGGCGCTGCAGATCGTGGGTGAACTCTTCCGGCGCGAGCTCCAGGCCGGGAGGGCAGCCGTCGACGACGCAACCGATCGCCGGCCCGTGCGACTCGCCGAAGGTGGTGACAGTGAACAGCTTGCCGAACGAATTGGCACTCATGCGCGCAGGCTCATCGCTGCGCGGCCAGCTCGGCGATGCGGGCACCGTGGGCGATCAATTCGCGGCATTCCACGGCGAAGATGCCCATCTGCCCGACCTTGAACTCGACCCAGGCCAGATCCACTTCCGGCAGCAGCTTGACCAGGTGCTGCTCGGACTCGCCCACTTCGCAGATCAGCAAGCCGTCTTCGCTCAGGTGCTGCGGCGCATCGCGCAGGATCTTCAACACCAGGTCCAGGCCATCGTCGCCGGCGCGCAGGCCGAGTTCGGGCTCGTAGGAATACTCCTGCGGCAGCGCGTCGGTTTCCTCGTTGGTGACGTACGGCGGGTTGGTGACGATCAGGTCGTACTGGCGACCGCCCAGACCGTTGAACAGGTCCGACTTGAGCAAGGTGACATTGTCGGCATGCAGGCGCGCCTTGTTTTCTGCGGCCAGCGCCAGCGCATCGTCGCTGATGTCCACGCCGTCCACATCCCACTGCGGGTTGTAGTGGCCCATCGCGATGGCGATGCAGCCCGAACCGGTGCACAGGTCCAGCGCGCGGGTCACTTCGCGCCCGCCCAGCCAGGGCTCGAAGCCGGCTTCGATCAATTCGGCGATCGGCGAACGCGGCACCAGGGCGCGCGCATCGCTCTTGAAACTCAGGCCTGCAAACCAGGCCTCGCCGGTGAGGTAAGCGGCCGGCACGCGCTCGGTGATGCGGCGCTCGAACAGACCAAGCACCTGCTCTTTTTCCGAGCGCAGCAAGCGCGCCTGGCCGTAGGCCGGGCCCAGATCGTGCGGCAGATGCAGGCTGTGCAGGACCAGCTGGGTGGCTTCGTCCAACGCATTGTCGTAGCTGTGGCCGAAGGTCAGACCGGCTGCGTTGAAACGGCTGGTGCCGTAGCGGATCAGGTCGATGATGGTGTGCAGTTCGTCGGCCGCGGCGGCAGTCATGGCAACAACTAAAGAGGAATCGGCCCCCGATTATAGAGGTCGGATCGGTATCATGAGCGTCCGTTGCACTGGAAACCGCCATGTTCAATCGCAATACCGGCATCGTGCTGCTGGTGGCCCTGGCCGCTGGCCTGGGGATGTTGCTGGGCCAGAAGTTCCTTGGCGGCGCGCCCAGTTCGCCATGGCCGCCCACCAAGACCATCACCTTTTATCCGCAGCCGCGCCCGCTGCCGCAATTCAGCCTGCGCCAGTCCGACGGCACCCAGCTGGTGCCCGGCGAACTCAAGGGGCATTGGACGCTGGTGTTTCTGGGCTTCACGTTCTGCCCCGATGTCTGCCCCACCACCTTGACCGATCTGGCAGTGGCGCAACAGCAATGGGAAAGCATTCCCGATGGCCTGCGCCCGCGCGTGCTGTTCGTGTCGGTGGACCCGCAGCGCGATCCGCCCGCGCGCCTGGGCGAGTACGCACATGCCTTCCACAAGGACACCCTGGCCGCCACGGCGGACGTGCCGGCGTTGGAGCGCTTCGCCACCGCGCTGGGCTTCGTGTTCCAGAAGGTCCCGGGCAAAGGCTATGCGCAAAATCCCAACGACTACAGCATGGACCACTCCGCCGGCATTGCCGTGCTCGATCCGCAAGGCCGCCTGGCCGGGCTGATCCGCCCCCCGCTCGATCCGAAGGCGATTGCCGCCGACCTCCAACAGCTGACCAAGGTAACCGCTCCGTGAGTCTTGTCACTTCCCTGACCTACGTGCTGCCGCACCGGTTGCTGTCCTCGCTGGCGCGCGCGCTGGCCTACTCGGATAGACCCGCCACCAAGCAGTGGTTGATCGACACGGTCACACGCAAGTTCGGCGTGGACCTGAGCGAGGCACAGGAGCCGGATCCGCGCGCCTATCCCACCTTCAATGCGTTCTTTACCCGCGCCTTGAAGCCCGGCGCACGCGTGCCGGATGCCGACCCGGCTGCGTTGCTGATGCCCGCCGACGGCCGCATCAGCCAGCTCGGCCCGATCGAGAACGGCCGCATTTTCCAGGCCAAGGGGCAGTCGTTCACTGCTGCAGAATTGCTTGGCGACGAGGCCGCGGCGGCGCCGTTCAACGACGGCCTGTTCGCCACCGTGTATCTGTCGCCCAAGGACTACCACCGCGTGCATATGCCGTGGACCGGCACCCTGCGCGAGACCGTGCACGTGCCAGGGCGGCTGTTCAGCGTGGGCCCGGACGCCGTACGCAACGTGCCGCGCCTGTTCGCGCGCAACGAGCGGCTGGTCTGCCACTTCGACACCGATTTCGGCCCGATGGCCTCGGTGATGGTGGGGGCACTGCTGGTCTCCGGCGTGGAGACGGTCTGGAGCGGCGTGGAGATTCCGCGCTACGGCGACCGCATCACGCGCAAGGACTACCGCGGCAAGGGCATCGTGCTGGAGAAGTTCGCGGAGATGGCCAGGTTCAATTACGGCTCGACCGTCATCGTGTTGCTGCCGCCGGGTGTGGCCAGGCTCGATGGCAGACTAGCGGCCGAAACATCGGTTCGTCTTGGCCAGGCACTCGCGCGTCGTCAGTGAAGTGCAACGCCGCCCTCGTAGGAGCGGACCTGGCCGCGACCAGGCGTTTCCGGTGATACGCCGCCCCTACGCGCACGCCATCCTGCTCAGCCTCGGATGAAGAACATCCGGCATAAAACGGGCTGTTTGGATGGTTTGGTTGCGACCGGGTCCGCTCCCACAGCAACCAGGCTTGTCGTGCGCTCGCTGCCAACGTAGCAGCGAACCTGGCCGCGACGAGGCCTTCCCCACAAGGCCTCGCACACCAGCGCCCGGTTCAGCGATCGCACCCCGCCAACCTGATGCTCTGCCCCGGCTTGAGCGCATACGACGGCGCTTTCAAGCCGTTGGCCTTGGCCAGCTCCTTGATCTCGCATTGGTACTTCTGCGCGACGCGACCGAGCGTGTCGCCCTTGGCGATGGTGTAGCTGCGCACTTGCTTGGCCTTGGGCTTGGCCACTGCCGGCTGACCGGTGGCGACGGTGGTCGGGACGCCGGCCATCTGGCTGACATCGCCCACCGCCACGCTGGGCACGTACTCGGGCGCGCTGCTGCTGCGCACGATCGCGCTGTTGAGATCGGCGGTGATCAGGGTGCGCGCCAGATCCGCACGCGGGCCATTGACGCAGTAACGGGTGTAGAGGTTGACGATGCGGTTGGTGGCATTGATGACCGTGCCGGCCGGAATCCAGCCATCGGATTCGTAACGTGGGTTGAGATTGCGCAACGCACGCATGTAGCCGTCGCGTGTGCCCATGCTGCCTAGGCAGATGGTGAGTTCGTAGATGGTGGTCGACTTGGCCAGCTTGAGCGTGGCCGGCTGCGCATCGAGCTTGGGAAAGTCCACCCCGTATTGACGCGGGTGCAGGAAGATCCACGCCGCCGCGATCACCATTGGCACGTAGTCCTTGGTTTCGGCCGGGAACTGGTTATAGACGTCCTGGTCCCAGAAGCCGCGCCCGCCGCTCTGCGCGAACACGCGCGCGGCACGGCCTTCGCCACCGTTGTAGGCGGCCAGTGCCAGTTCGATGCTGCGGTTGAGTCCGGCCATGCGTTCGTTGAGGTAGGCGGCGCTGGCTTCGGCGGCGCTGCGTGCATCGAAGCGGGTGTCGAAGCCGGTGCCGTCCGGGCCCAGCCCGAAGCGACGTCCGGTGGCGGGCATGAACTGCATCAACCCGGCGGCACCAGCGCGCGAGCTGGCATGCACCTTGCCGTTGGATTCCTTGGCCATGATGCCGAACAGCAGCGCTTCTGGAAGGCCGCGCTTCTGCCATTCCGGCCACATCACGCCGCGCAGGTTGCTGTAGTTCTCGTAGCTGGTCAGCAGCGCCGGGCGCATATCGGTGAGCCAGCGCCGGATACCGGCCTGCACGGCCGGGTTGTACTGCACCATCTTGTCGAATTCGTGGCGCTGGTCGTTGAGCAGCGTGGCGGCACGCGCGGCCTCGGGCACGCCGTTCGACGCCGGACCCAGATGGTCCGGGTCGGCTTGCAGCAGCGTGTCGTCGTCTTCCGGATCTTCGGCGGCCGGCGCCTCGGCATCGGCGCGCGCCTTGAGCAGGCGCTTGTAGGTGGCCAACTGATTGGACACCAGGCAACCACGCTGCTTGATGCAGGCGTCGATGATGTCTTCCATGTCCTCCAGCGCAGCATCGCCTTCGGCAGTGCCCTTGGGGTCGGAGTTGTTCACCAGCACCAGCGCATCGCGATAGCGCTTTTCGGCGGCGGCCATGCGCGCATCGAGCGCGGCGGCCTTCTCCGTGTCGCGTTTGGAGATGGCGTGGGCGGCGGGGACGACAGACATCAGCGCCACCACAGCCAGGACAGGCCATGGGCGCAAACCAAAATGAGCGAGCGGCATCGTAGGCAGTACAGCGGAAAGGCAGGCAGGGTAGCTGCCGGGGCAACATCGGGGCAAGGCAGCGAGGCCACCGGGGTCAGTGGGCCGTTAGCTTGGTGGGCGCGGTCGATGCGTGCAGTACCTGCAAACCGGCGCACCGACGCGAACGATCGAGTGCGTCTGCGGCTGCCGCGCGGCGTGCGTGCGTCGCCCGTTCGACCCAGCCTGCCTGCCAGGATCTGCCGCGTTGCCGGTTGGCATTGCCCGCTGGGATTGCCCGCTAGAATCGGCCCTTTCCTACCGGATCAGCGCAATGGCCTCGTTCCTGCTCGGCAAAGGCGTCACCGACGACATCCCTGTAGTGCTGGAAGGACGCTTCGGCAACCGCCACGGGCTGGTGGCCGGCGCCACCGGGACCGGCAAGACCGTGAGCTTGATGACGCTGGCCGAAGGCTTCTCGCGGCTGGGCGTTCCGGTGTTCCTGGCGGACGTGAAAGGCGATGTCGCCGGCCTGGCCGTGGCTGGCGATGGCGCGCCCGGCGTGCTGCAGCGCGCCAACGATTTGGGCATGACCGACTACGCCCCGGCCGCCAACCCGGTGGTGTTCTGGGACCTGTATGGCCAGATGGGGCACCCGGTACGTACGACGGTCAGCGAGATGGGCCCCACCCTGCTCGCCCGGATTCTGGAACTCAACGACACCCAGTCCGGCGTACTCGACATCGTGTTCAAGCTGGCCGACGACCGCGGCTTGCTGCTGCTGGACCTGGACGACCTGCGCGCGCTGCTCGCGCTGGTGGTCGAAGAGCGCAAGGAGCTCTCCACCAGTTACGGACTGGTGTCCAGCCAATCGGTTGCCGCCATCCAGCGCGCCTTGCTGCGTTTGTCCCAGGACGGCGGCGAACAGTTCTTCGGTGAGCCTGCGCTGGAGCTGGCCGAACTGATGCGCGTCGCGCCGGATGGCCGTGGCGTGATCGGCATCCTGGCTGCCAACCAATTGGTGCTCAAGCCGAAGCTGTATTCCACCTTCCTGCTGTGGCTGCTGTCGGAACTGTTCGAACGCTTGTCCGAAGTGGGCGACCTGGAAGAACCCAAACTGGTGTTCGTCTTCGACGAGGCGCACCTGCTGTTCGACGATGCGCCGGCGGCGCTGGTGCAGCGCATCGAGCAGGTGGTGCGCCTCATTCGTTCCAAGGGCGTGGGCGTGTATTTCTGCTCGCAGTTTCCCGACGACATTCCCGACAATATCCTTGGCCAGCTCGGCAACCGCGTGCAGCACGCGTTGCGCGCCTACACGCCGCGCGACCAGAAGGCGGTCAAGACTGCCGCGCAGACCTTCGTCGGCAATCCCAAGCTCGATGTCGCCACCGCCATCTCCAGCCTGGGCACCGGCGAGGCGCTGGTGTCGCCGCTGCAGGGCAAGGGCGTGCCGGCGCCGGTACAGCAGACGTTGATCGCACCGCCGCGCTGCCGCATGGGCGCCATCAGCGAAACCGAACGCGCTCAGGTGCGCGCGGCAAGCCCGGTCGGCACCCGCTACGACACCGCGATCAACCGCGAATCGGCTGCCGAACTGCTGGCGCGCCGCGTCGAACAGGCCGCCGAACACAACGCAGCCCCACCTGCCCGCACTCGCGAAGATGACGACGCGCACGACAGCGGCTTCGGTCAGGCGGTCAAGGACGCGGTCTTCGGCACCCGCCGCCGCCAGGGCATGCTGGAAGCGATGGCCAAGCAGACCTCGCGCACGGTGGGCAACAAGATCGGGCAGCAGATCGTGCGCGGCATCTTCGGTAGCATTTTTGGCGGGAAGCGATGATCTGCTTGATCGCCGCTGCCACGTCTCGATGACACCGTCGCCGTGAAGGGCTACCGCGTGTTGGCGTGAACGGACTCCAACACGCCATGCAACTTGGCGTACTGCAACAGCATGATGGTCTTGGCATCGGCGATCTTCCCTGAGCCGATCATCGCCAGCGCTGCATCCAGTGACAGCTCCAGCACTTCGATCTCTTCGCCGTCTTCTTCGAGTCCACCGCCGCAGCTGACCTTGTCGCCGTCGACGTATTCGCCGACGAAAAAGTACAGGCGTTCGGTGACCGAGCCAGGGCTCATGAAGGCCTCGAATACCTTGCGCACGTTGTCGATCCGGTAGCCGGTTTCCTCTTCGGTTTCCTTGCGGATGCAGGTCAGCGCATCGTCCTGGTCGAGCAGGCCGGCACAGGCTTCGATCAACATGCCATCCGGGTTGCCATTTAGCAGCGTCGGCAGGCGGAACTGGCGGGTGAGCATCACCGTCTGCTTGGCGCGGCTGTACAGCAGAATGGTGGCGCCATTGCCACGATCGTAGGCCTCGCGCGACAAGGTCTGCCAGCGGCCGTCCTTGCGCTGGAAATCGAACGTGACCTTGCGCAGCACATACCAATTGTCCGAGAGCACATCGATGCTGCGGATGCGGACCTGCGGGTTGCCGGTGGCAGAGGGAATCAAGCGACACTCCTTGTGATGCAAGCGACGGCAGTGCCACGGTTGCGGCGCGCACGGTCGCTCGTAGGGCCGCGATAGTGCGGCGGGCCACCATTTTACCTGTCGCTCAGGTTGAACCTCAGGCAATCACGCACGCACCGCGTCGAAGGTCTGCCGATGCGCTTAGGGTGCTGTCTGACACTGCATGCTTCGATGTAAGGCCGGCACTGACGCACGGCCTGGCCAGCAGTATCCAGACCATGCCCGCAACATATCGCCGGTCGCTGGCGATCCGGGTTCGTCGGCTTGCCCTCCCCCAATTGCGCAGCGACACGCGGCCCCGCACAATCCCTTCACATCACACGCTTGGGGAGCGTCATGGAAGACCGTTTTCGCGCACGCAAGGTGGCCACGCAGGCTGCGCCTGCACCGTTCTGGACCCGCATTCCCGCCATCGCCACCTACCCGCTGCGTGGCTCGGCGCTGTATGCGCTGATCGCATTGACGCTGTGCAGCGCCTTGCTGGTGCTGCCGGGCATCCTGAAACTGGTGATTGCCGGTGTGCTGGGCATGGCGACCTATACCTATGCCTTCGACATTCTGCGCCACACCGCCGATGGCCAGACCGATGCGCCACGCCTGGGCTATAACAGCTTCGACAGCGCGGTACTGCGTCTGATCCTGCTGGCCGTCGCGCTGGGCATCGTGATCGGCGTAGGAGCCGTGATCGCCGGCCCGTTCGGCCTGACCATCGCCTATCTGGGCACCATGCTGCTGCTGCCTGGCATGCTGATCTCGCTGGCCATCGACGGCAGCCTGCGCCGCGCGCTCAACCCCGCCGTCTCCATCGACATGGCGCTACGGATCGGCTGGCCGTATCTGGCCGCCTACGGCCTGCTCTACGTGATCCAGGGCAGCGGCGCGGCAGCGGTCTTCTTCGCTACCAAATACCTACCGCCGCTCGTGCGCGAAGCGACGGTCATGGTGACCTCGATCTGGACGCTGTTCGCCAGCTTTCACCTGCTGGGGTATCTGGTGTACCAGTACCACGAGGAGCTGGGCTATGTGCCCAGTGGCGCGGATGCGCACGAACGCAGCGACCCGGACCAGCGCCTGCTCGACGAAGCGGAACAGTACGTGCGCGACGGGCATTCCGACGAAGCCTTTCAGGCCCTGCGTGGCGCGGTGCGCTCGCGCGCGGTGAGCCTGGCGGTGCACGAGCTGTATCAGCGCCTGTTGCGCCAACACCATCGCAACGACGAGCTGCGCGAACACACTCGCCAATACATCAATCGCCTGTTGCAGGAAAAGCAGGAACGGCGTGCACTCGCGCTGCAGCGCGAAGCGCTGGACATCGACCCCACGTTTACGCCGCTGACGCCCGAGCAGGCCAACCTGCTGGCCGAGCGCGCAAGGATGGCCGGGCAGTTCCAACTGGTCACCGATGGCCTGCTGGCCGCCATTGCTGCGTGGCCGCGCGACCCGATGCTGCCTGCCTGGTCGCTGGACGCCGGCGTGCTGCTGGCCGAGCGCTTCGGGCGCGATGATCAGGCGCGCGTCGTATTGCAGAACGCAAAGGATCGCTGCGACGACGAAGCACTACGCGCGAAGCTGGACGCGGCACTGAAAGCGGTGACGATTCAGCCGGCGTGATCGGCTGAGGATCCGTTCTGCAGCTTCCAGGCAGACAGATCCCATCAAGCTCCGAACCATGCATGTCAGCCAACGCGACCGGCCCTTGCCCGCCCGGCGCCGCGCGAGTCAAAGAGCACGCGTTGGGCAGAAACCGCTCAACCGTTTTCGAGCAAAAAGCGTGCTTTTTTGGCCTGTCCCTGCTCGGGAAACTGATCCAGCAGCTGGCGCAGCAAGCGCGTGCGCTGCGCACCGTCCTGCAGCTCACCGTGACGCAAGGCAAGCACGAACCATTGTTGGGCCAATTCATCGCGCGGCGTACTCAATTCGCTTTCCTTCAATAGACGCTCGGCATCGGCCAACAGGCCGTTACGCATGCACGCAGCGATCAGCGCCCTGCGCGCCGTCGGGCTGCAGGCAATCCTGGCCTTACTGAGTTCGGCGGCAACTGCCAGCTGGATGCGTGTCTGTTCGGCGCTATGGGTCTGCAGGGCCAGCAGCGTCTCGGCATGGCGCAGGCTGTCCTGGCTGCGCCCTGCATGACGCGCAGCGCGATAGCGCGCAAGCGCAACCTCCAGATTGTGCGGCTGCTCGCTCGCCAACTCCGCCAGCAAATGTTCGGCCTCGGCGTTTTCCATCCGGCCCAGATGGCGCTGCGCACGCTCCCAGCGATCGTCCACCGCAACCGCGTCGCCCTCCTGCATAAATTCTGGCCGAGTTTGCCGCAGCACCACTAGCAAGGCGCCCAGCAACGCACCGCTCACCAGTCCGCCGGCATGCGCCTCGAAGGCGACTGCGCCGTCGTCGCTGGATGCCAGGCTATACAACTCCCAGCCCAGCCACAGCGGCAACAGCAGGATCGCCGGGCCGCGCACGTAATTGAAGACGACGAAAAACCAATAGAAAAAACGCACCCTGCGCCCGCCCCAGACCACGCAGAACGCGCCCATCAGCGCGGCGATGGCACCGGAGGCACCCAGACCGCCACCGGGCTCGCCCCAGCGCCACCACAAGCTGGCCAGGCTGGCGCCGAATCCGCCGAGCAGATACAGCACCAGGAACCAGCCACTGCCGATCGCGCCTTCCAGCAAGGTACCCAAGGCAAGCAGGAACAGCATGTTGCCCAGCAAATGATCGAAGCTGCCGTGCAGGAACGTGGCAGTCGGCATGCGCGCTGGCGACCATTCGGAACTGCGCTGCACATGGCGCAGCGTAAATATCCTGGACAGCCGCGTGTCGTAAGGCGCACGCAATGCGCGCCACTCGCGCAGACGCGCGTCGCCGTTGAACAACGTGCCGCTGCGCAGGGCGTGTTCGAAGGCGACATCGTGCATCGTCAGGTGCGCCAGATACGCGATGCGTTGCGGTTTAGGCACGCTGTCCAATTTTGCCTGGCGTGCCGCGCGCAACTTGGCGTTGGCGGTCTGCTGCAGGTAGCGCGCATGCGCATCGGCCTCCAGCGCGCCCAAGCCGGAGTGCACGTAGTAGTGCACGGCGCTCTCGACCAGGCTGTCGTCCTTGCGCTGGTAGCCCAGGTAGACCGCCACATTGATCAGCACCAGCAGCAGCGTCACCCAGGGGATGTTCTGCCTCGACCAGGGTTTGTGCAGCGGCATGATCAGCATGACAACGTCCGTGTCTTAAGAATGGCGGAAAGCTTCGCTGTGCGGCGGCAGATGCGCAAGCACGTCATGCGCGCTAGCATCGCGGCCCCGCCGTTGGAAATTGCCTGCCCCATGAGCCGCTGGCGCCCGCCTGCCGAGAAAAGCACTGCGCTGATCACGCCCGAAGGCCATGCCCGCCTCAAGGCCGAGCTGGACGACTTGTGGCGCGTGCGGCGGCCCGAAGTAGTCCGTGCCCTTGCGGCGGCCGCCGCAGAAGGCGACCGCTCTGAAAATGCGGAATACACCTATCGCAAGAAGCAGCTCGGTGAAATCGATCGGCGTGTACGCTATCTGAGCAAGCGGCTGGAAGCGCTGCGCGTGGTGGACACCGCACCCACCGACGCGAACGCGGTGTTCTTCGGCGCACAGGTGGAACTGGAAGATGCCGACAGCGGCGAGTTGCTGCGCTACCGCATCGTCGGCCCGGACGAAACCGATGCCGGACGCGGCTGGATCAGCATCGATTCGCCGCTGGCGCGCGCACTGCTGAAAAAGCGCGTGGACGACGAATTCGACGCGCACTTGCCGGCCGGCAAGCACACGTTTGTGGTGGTGTCGGTGCAGTACGTGCCGCTGTAAGGGATATACAGCGCGCGAAGCGATTCTGGCGCGTGCATCGGCAACGGCGGTAATCGAGGCCACAGAGAACCGAACACCCAGTGCCCCAGGACTGCCGCGTGACCTGCTGATACGCTCGCGCCCCGACCACCCTCATGCGGCGATGTCATGCCCACAGGCGATGTTGGTGCGCAGCGCGTCGTGCCGGGGGCGGCTGCGCGTCGCCAGCCTCGTCGCGCTCAGGCACGCTCCTACGGCTTGGCGTGCCCACCGCGGCATGTGCGCCGACGGTTCGGCACAGTCGGGAGCGCCGACGCCATCGGCCAGCCGGCATCCTGCTGCGGCTAAACGATCTGCAGGTTCAATGTCCGCCCTGGCTGCTGCACCGCGGGGCCAGACGGCAATGCATCGCCAAACAGATCGTGCTCGTCGCTGTCGGTGATTTCCACATCGACCAGATCGCCCACCTTCAAGCCGAGCTCGCCGCCGTTCTGGATATGCACCAGCCCATCGATTTCCGGCGCATCGGCACGCGAGCGGGCCACCGCGATGTCGTCTTCGATCACATCCACCAGGCACTGCTGCACGCTGCCGATCTTGGATTCCAGGCGCAACGCAGAGATCTGCGCCTGCTTGGCCATGAAGCGCGCCAGGCGCTCGTGTTTCACTTCTTCGGGCACCTGATCCGGCAATGCGTTGGCGCTGGCGCCATCGACCGGCGAATACGCAAACGCACCGACGCGGTCCAGCTGCGCCTGATCCAGGAAGTCCAGCAAGGATTCGAATTCGGCATCGGTTTCGCCGGGGAAACCGACGATGAAGGTCGAGCGCACGGTGATCTCCGGGCACATCGCCTTCCAGCGCTGCACGCGCTCCAGGGTTTTTTCCACCGCGCCCGGGCGCTTCATCAACTTGAGGATGCGCGGGCTGGCGTGCTGGAACGGGATGTCCAGATACGGCAGCAGCCTGCCTTCGGCCATCAGCCCAATCACATCGTCCACGTGCGGATACGGGTACACGTAATGCAGGCGCGTCCACACGCCCAGCTCCGACAACCCCTCGCACAGCGCCTTCATGCGGGTCTGGTACATGCGGTCGCGCCACGGACGCTCGGCGTACTTCAGGTCCACGCCATAGGCCGAGGTGTCCTGCGACACCACCAGCAATTCCTTGACGCCACCGCGCACCAACCGCTCGGCTTCGCGCAGCACCTCATCGACCGGACGCGAGACCAGATCGCCGCGCATCGAGGGAATGATGCAGAAGCTGCACCGGTGATTGCAGCCTTCGGAAATCTTCAAGTAAGCGTAATGGCGCGGGGTCAGCTTGATGCCGTAGTCCGGCACCAGGTCCACGAACGGGTCGTGACGCGGCGGCAACGCGGCGTGCACTGCCTCCATGACGCTCTGGTAGTCCTGCGGGCCGGATACTGCCAGCACCTGCGGATACGCCTCACGAATCTGCTCCGGGCGCTTGCCCAGGCAGCCGGTGACGATGACCTTGCCGTTGGCGTTCATCGCTTCGCCGATCGCGTCCAGCGATTCGGTCACTGCCGAATCGATGAAGCCGCAGGTATTGACCACCACCACATCGGCAGCGTCGTAGCTGGGCACGATGTCGTACCCCTCCACGCGCAGCTGGGTGAGGATGCGTTCGGAATCGACGAGCGCCTTCGGGCAGCCAAGGCTGACGAAGCCGACTTTAGGGTTCAGCTGGGACATGGAAGCAGGAGCCTGGGAAGCGGAGCGGCCTGGGGCCTGAGCGGGTCAATTATAGCGGCGCGGGGGCGACGCTCTGAACCGCATGCCGCGCAAGCGGGGTCATCTTAGCGGAACCCTCACCTTCGCCCCCGCCGATCCGTTCGATAATGCGCGCCTCCCCGGACTGCAGCAGGAGTTTCCATGGGTCACTGGACCACGCTCGACACCCCCGACGGCCAGGTTGCCGCCTGGCACGCCACACCCGCTTCCAGCCCGCGCGGCGGCCTGGTGGTGATTCAAGAAATCTTCGGCGTCAACGAACATATCCGCGCAGTGGCCGACGACTACGCCGCACGCGGCTATGAGGTGCTGGCACCGGCCTTTTTCGACCTGGAAGAAAAGGACGTGCAGTTGCCGTACGACCAGCAGAGCCTGCAGCGGGGCCTGGCGCTGGCCAACGCGGTCGGCCTGGAGCGCGCCGTGGAGGTGGTGAAATCTGCCGCCACCCTGCTCACCCGCGCCGGCAAGGTCGGTACGGTGGGCTACTGCTGGGGCGGCTCCGTCGCGCTGCTGTCGGCCATTCGCCTGGGGCTGCCGTCGGTCAGCTACTACGGCGGCCGCAACACCCAGCTGCTGGACGAAACCCCCAAGGCGCCGGTGATGTTCCACTTCGGCGAGCGCGATGCCAGCATTCCGCCCGAGGCGATCCAGGCCCATCGCGAGAAGCTGCCGCAGATGGAAACCTTCGTTTACCCGGCCGGGCACGCCTTCAACCGCAGCATCGACCCCACCCACTACGACGCCGACAGTGCCGAGCGCGCACTGGAGCGCACCCTGGGCTTCTTCGCGGCGCACCTGGGATGAGCGACACCGCACCGGACAGGCCTGCGGGCGACTTCCAGCTCGACCCGCGCCTGGCGGCCGATAGTGTGTTCGTGGCCGACGGGCCGCTGTCGCAGGTGCGGCTGATGGACGACACCCGCTTCCCGTGGCTGGTGCTGGTGCCACGGGTGGCCGATGTCAGTGAATGGATCGATCTGGATGGCGGCCAGCAGCGTTTGTTGCTGGCCGAAATCAACCAGCTCTCGCAGTTGCTGCGCGCCGAACCCGGGGTGGGCAAGCTCAATATCGGCGCGCTGGGCAACATCGTGCGGCAGCTGCATGTGCATCTGGTCGGCCGCCACCCCGGCGATGCCGCCTGGCCCGGGCCCGTCTGGGGCAGCGGCAGTGCGCAGCGCTTTGCGGCCGAGGCGTTGCAGCAGCATGTCGCGGCGTGGGCGCAACGGCTACGATAGGCACCTGTCTTTCAACCAGTCTCCCGCATGAAATCCAATGTCGTCGCCGCGCTGATCCTGATCCTCGTCGGCCTGCTGTTCCTGGCCAACAACCTGGGCTGGACCAATCTCAGTATCGGTCGCTTGATCGCCACCTGGTGGCCGGCCGCACTGGTTGCGTGCGGAATTGGCATGCTGTTCGGGCGCGGGAAGTAGGTCGGGCGGGGATTCGGGAGTCGGGATTGGCGAATCGCAGCAGCGGTATCTGGCTGCTAATGGCCCTAACGACCTATCTTCTGCGGTGGCATGCAGCAGCTTCCTTCTCCCCTGGGGACATTGTCCTCCTTTATGGGGGAGAAGGTGCCCCGAAGGTTCGGATGAGGGTACGGGCGAAGCCTCGTGCATTTACCGACGGCTAGTCTGAGCTGGCACTTCCGGCCCCGCCCCACATAACCGAACACTGACAGCCCAGACCCGCGTCGCCTGCCCTGATCACGCATCACCGCACTTGAGGCACTCACTGGCGATGCAACATGACGACTGTCATCCGCAACTGTTGACTTCCGGCACCTGATTGACGGGCGCATCGAGCGCAGCATGGCCTCACACCAACCGAGGATGTCGCCATGAACTACCGTCTGATTCCTGCCCTGTTCCTGATCGTCCTGGGCGCGTTGTTTCTGCTGGACAACCTGGGATTGGCGCATATGGATGTGGGCAACCTGATCGCGACCTGGTGGCCGGTGTTCCTGATCGCCGCCGGTGTGCGCCAATTGCTGCGCTACCGCGAGAAGGCGGCTGTGACCTGCTGAAGGCCACGGCCGCGCCACCCATCAGGTCCGCGGCAGGGTCACGCCGGTCTGGCCCTGGTACTTGCCGCCGCGGTCCTTGTACGAGGTTTCGCACACTTCGTCGGACTGGAAAAACAGCATCTGCGCCACGCCTTCGTTGGCATAGATGCGCGCCGGCAGCGGCGTGGTATTGCTGAATTCCAGGGTCACGTGGCCTTCCCACTCCGGCTCCAGCGGGGTCACGTTGACGATGATGCCGCAACGTGCGTAGGTGCTCTTGCCCAGGCATACCACCAGCGTGTCGCGCGGGATGCGGAAATATTCCACCGTACGCGCCAGCGCGAAGCTGTTCGGCGGAATGATGCAGACATCCGATTCGATATCGACAAAGCTGCCGGGATCGAAGTGCTTCGGATCGACGATCGTCGAGTTGATGTTGGTAAAGACCTTGAACTCGCGCGAGCAGCGTACGTCGTACCCGTAGCTGGAAGTGCCGAAGCTGACGATGCGCTGCCCGGCAGCATCGTGCTTGACCTGGCCGGGTTCGAACGGCTCGATCATCGCGTGCTGTTCGGCCATGCGCTTGATCCAGCGGTCGCTCTTGATGCTCATGCGTGTTCCTTGAAGACGGAAGGCGGCGGGCCGAGCGGCCCGCGCGAAGACGGCGAATTCTACCAGCGGCCGGCATCGCCGGCCCGATGCGCTACAGCAGGGATGCAGAGATCGGGATGCTGGCGCGTGGGCGCTTGCCCAGTTCCTCGGCAAGCCGCGTCGCCGCCGCTAGGTAGGCCTTGGCTGCCACCGACTCTGGCGCGGCCACCACAACCGGCTGGCCGGCATCGCCTTGCTCACGGATTGCGATCTCCAGCGGCAACGACCCCAGCAACGGCACGCCGTACTGCGCCGCCATGCGCTCACCGCCGCCTTCGCCGAACAGATGCTCGCGGTGGCCGCAGTTGCCGCAGGTATGCACCGCCATGTTCTCGACGATGCCGAGCACCGGCACCTCGACCTTTTCGAACATCTTCAAGGCCTTGCGCGCGTCCAGCGTGGCGATGTCCTGCGGCGTGGTGACGATGACCGCACCGGCTACCGGAATCTTCTGCGACAGTGTCAACTGGATGTCGCCGGTGCCCGGCGGCAGGTCGATCAGCAGATAGTCCAGGTCGTCCCACAGGGTGTCGTTGAACAACTGGGTCAGCGCGGACGTCGCCATCGGCCCGCGCCAGATCATGGGGGTGTCCTGATCGACCAACAGGCCGATCGACATCGCCTCGATCCCGAATGCACGCAGCGGCTCGATCGACTTATTGTCCGGGCTGTCCGGCCGCCCGCTCAGGCCCAGCATTGCCGGCACGCTGGGGCCGTAGATATCGGCATCCAGCACGCCGACGCGCGCGCCCAACTGATGCAGCGCCAGTGCCAGATTCACCGCAGTGGTGGACTTGCCCACGCCGCCCTTGCCCGACCCCACCGCAATCACATTGCGGATGCGCGAATGCGGCGCCAACGTGCCCTGCACCGCGTGCGCGGCGATTCTGCGTTCGCCCGTCATGCGCCAACCGCCTGCGCAACCGCGCGCGTCGCCAAGAAACCACTTTTCGCCATCGTGTTCATCGCCTACCCGGTTTGTCGTGTGCTACCGCGAGCGACTCAAGCATCGCCTTGCGCCGCATCGAAGAGGGCGTGAGTGTACCGGCTCGATCAGACGCAGCCGCCTTGTTTGCCAACGCGACACAGACGCACGTGCAGCTCGCACGTGACACTTACTGACAAATTTCGCAGAGATGGACACAAGATTAAAGAATTGTTACGGTCAAAATGCGGTTCAGCTGGTGCTCAGCGAACCCAACTGTGCAAATCGAATCCCAGCAAGGAATCCGCGAAATCATGTCGAGCCGTACCTCGCAACGCACCCGTCGCCATCGCCTCAGCACTGCACTTTTCGGCGTACTAGCCGCCTCTGCGGGCAATGCTGCCGCCCAATCCGAAAATGGCGTCGCGCCTGATACGACCGATCTGGACAAGGTCACCGTCACCGGATCGCGCATTGCGCGTACCGGCTTTGTCACGCCCTCGCCCGTGACGGCCATCAGCGCCGAAGAAATCCGCGCCACCGGTGCGACCACCATCAGCGACCTGATGGCGCGTATGCCGGCACTGGCACCGAGCTACACATTAGGCAACTCCACGCGCTTCATCGGCACCGCCGGCCTGGGCCTGCTCGACCTGCGCGGCATGGGCGTGGACCGCACGCTGGTGCTGGTCAACGGGCGTCGCCACGTAGGCTCAAGCCCAGGCTCGACTGCGGTGGACGTCAACACCATTCCGGTGGAATGGGTCGAGCGCGTGGAAGTCATCACCGGCGGCGCATCGGCGGTGTATGGCGCCGACGCGGTGGCCGGCGTGGTCAACTTCATCCTCAAGAAATCCTTCACCGGTTTTGAAACGCGCGCGCAGACCGGCCTGGCCGACGAAGGCAACTACAACCGCTCATTTGCCAGCTTTTCTGTCGGTACCGATTTCGCAGGCGGTCGCGGCAACATCGCGGTGTCCGGCGAATACAGCAAACAAGATCGTTTCGGTCGCGGCAACCGCGCCATCGGCCGCGAGTATCTGGTGAGTGTGCCCAACCCCGGTTTCGACCCCACCCGTCCGCCGAGCGAAAGCAATCCGCAAAACGTGCTCAGCGGCCCCGGTGGCAATCATTCGACCTCCTACGGCGGCACCTTCAATCTGGGCACGTTCGATTTCCGTAACCCGGCCAGCTACGGCAACCGCTATGTGTTCAACGACGACGGCAGCTTCCGGCGCAACCGTTACGACGGCACCGTGGTGAGCAACACTTCGTGCGTGGATTGCGATTTTGTCGACCTCAATGCGGTGGCCGATCTGCAACCCGGCTTCGATCGTAAAAGCGTCAACACCATGGTCAACTTCGAGATCAGCGAAAACCATCGCGTGTTCTTCGAAGGCAAGTACAGCGAAACCGATTCGGAATTTTTCGGCCAACCGGCATTCGACAGCTCGCTGCGCGTGCGCCGCCAGAACCCGTACGTCAGCCCCGAGCTCGGCGCCCTGATGGATTCGCGCGGCGCCACGCAGATCCTGATGAACCGCTTCAACGTCGATGCCGGCCGCCGCGGCGAAAACATCGAACGCAAGACCTACCGCGCGGTTCTCGGCGCCGAAGGCAACCTGACCGACAACTGGACCTACGATGTGTCTGCCAATTACGGCAAGACCACGGTGGACCGCCTCAACCTCAACAACCGCATCAATGAACGCTGGCAGGCCGGCATCGACGCCGCACGCGATGCCAGCGGCAACATCGTCTGCCGCACCACGCTGGATCCGACTGCGGTCAACCCCAACACCGGCCGCGTGTACTCGGCGCTGGCACGCGAGGGCTGCGTGCCTTTCAGCGTGTTCGGCAATGGTGCGGTCACTCCGGAAGCGGCTGCATGGTTCAACACCACCGCGCGCTCGCAAGCCAAGATCCAGCAGACCGTATTCAGCGCCTCGGTGGCCAACAGCAGCCTGCTGTCGCTGCCGGCGGGCGACATCGGTTTCGCTGGCGGCGTGGAATACCGCAAGGAACAGAGCGAGGAAGTCACCGACCCATTGGCTGCGTCGGGCGCGACCTTCCTCAACGCCATCCCGAACAGTGGCGGCGACTACAGCGTCAAGGAAGTGTTCGTCGAAAGCACCATCCCGTTGCTGGCCGGCCTGCCGGGCGTGGATCGCTTGGCGCTGGACGTTGCAGGGCGCTATTCGGACTACAGCAGTATCGGCTCGACCAAGACCTGGAATGTCGGTCTTGACTGGACCATTATCCCGTCGCTGCGGTTGCGTGGCACGCTGGCACAGGCCGTGCGCGCGCCCAGCATTGGCGAGCTGTACGACTCGCAGAGCGAAAACTTCGCCACCATCAACGACCCCTGCAATTACCTGCCCACCAATATCAACCGTCCCGGCACCGCCGGCGATGTGGCGTTGCGTCAGGCCAACTGCAGCGCGCTGGGCATTCCGGTGGGCTGGATCGATACCTTTACCTCCACTCGCCCCGGCGTGAGCGGCGGTAATCCGGAATTGAAGCCGGAGCGCGCGCGCAGCCTGTCGTACGGCCTGGTGTGGCAGCCGGAGTTCTTCGAAGGGTTCGGCATGTCGATCGACTATTGGCGCATCGACTTGCGCGACGCTATCGGCGCAGTGACCGCGGAAACCAATGCCACCCGTTGCGTGGATAACCCCGGAGGCATCGGCAACAGCTTTTGCGGCTTCGTGCAGCGCGCACCATTGGGTGGCTTCACCGATCCGCAGGGGCGCATCTATCCCGAACACAGCATCATCGGGTGGCAGGCGCTCAACGAAAATCTTGCCCGTTCGCGTCGCGTGGGCGTGGATCTGGAAATGGACTACCGCTTCCAGATCGGCGGAGGCAATACCGTGCTGCGGTTCGTCGGCACCCGCCTGATCCAGTCGCGCGAATGGGTGTTCCAGGACTTCCCGGCCGAATACGACGAGTACGTGACCTACGTGACCGACCCGCGCTGGCGTGCGCAGTTCCAGACCAAGTACAACTGGAACGAGTGGCGCGCGTCGTGGGACATGAACTATGTGGACGGCAACCTGCGGGTGACACCAGAGAGCTATAACAGCAACCCTGGCTCGGCCAGCCCGATCAAGAACGGCTCGTACGTCTATCACAACTTCCAGTTCGGCTATCAATTCCCCGGCTCGAAGATCGACGTATACCTGGGCATCGACAACGCCTTCGACAAGGATCCGCCGCGCAACTACTTCGGCTCGGATTTCACCTCTGCGCTGTATGACAACGTGGGCCGGTTCTTCTACCTGGGCACGACAGTGCGATTCTGATGGCCTCACGCGTGTAGAAGAAGCCCCGCTTGTCGGGGCTTTTTTTTGCGGTTTGGCAACGCGATGGATCATCACTCGCTGCGCAGACCACCCAACAACCTTCGAACACGCCAATTACATCAGGCAATCTGTATCGAACGTAACCATTAACTCACGAGCGCCGCTCCAGGTCGTTTGCCTACGTGTGCAATACAACGCCACTTTGTGCCGAATTCCTCATTTCCGATGCGGATTTGGGTTATTTCATTAACAAATCGTGTCAGACGCTTGCACTCGGTAGCAGGCATTCATTACGTTCGGGTTAAGGCCATCTGACTCCCCGATGACCGCCCTATCCGAACTCCAGTTGAAAGGTCAGGAATGAGCAATCAGTTTCGTCGCCAAGTCCTCAACGCACCGCTCTCGCCGTCGTGCTCGGTGCATGCCTAACCAACGGCGCGGTCTACGCGCAAAGCACCACCGGCAGCATTTACGGCAGCGCCCCGTCTGAAGCCGGCAGCACGATCGTCGTGCAGAGCGACACCGGGCTCAGCCGCACCATTACGGTGGATGCCAATGGCCGCTACAACCTCGGCTCCCTGCCGGTGGGCGCCTACACCGTCACCCTGAAGCGCGGCGACCAGGTCGTCGACACCCGCAAGAACGTGCAGTTGCGCGTTGGCTCAGGCACTGAAGTGTCCTTCGCCGGCGCGGCCGCATCGGGCAGCAACGCCGATGCAACCACGCTCGGTGCGATCACCGTTACCGCCGCCAACGCACCGAAGATCGATGTCAGCTCTACCAGCTCGCGCTCGGTCATTACCTCCGAGCAGCTGGCCACCTTGCCGCTGGGGCGTAGCGCCGAAGCGATTGCGTTGCTTGCGCCGGGTGCGGTGGCTGGTAGCGGCGCGTTCAATAACGGTTCGCGCTCGGTGGTCTCTTTCGGCGGTTCCGGCGTCACCGAAATGCTTATCACATCAATGGTTTCAACGTCAGCAATCCACTGAGCAATCTGGGCGGCGTCAGCCTGCCTTACGGCGCTATCGACCAGCAGGAAACCTATACCGGTGGCTATAGCTCGCGCTACGGCCGTTCAACCGGCGGCGTGATCAGCCAGGTGGGCAAGCGCGGCACCAACGAGTGGCACTTCGGTGCACAGGCGGTGTGGGAGCCGAAGGCGCTTGCAAGTTCGCGTGGCGATGTCTGGTTCCCGAACGCTACTTTGCCCACGAATTTCGGGTACACCGATCCTACTCAACCGGGCACGCTCTATCGCAGCGGCAAGGACAATACACAGACCCGTACGGTGTATAGCGCCTACGCCGGTGGTCCGCTGATCGAAGACAAGTTGTTTATTTTTGTCGCCGGCGAAACCGATAAGACCGACGGAGTAACGACCAATGCGGTCACCGACAGCACCCAGGCGCGCAACAACTACGACTACAGCTCGCCCAAGTTCTACGGCAAGATCGATTGGAACATCAACGACAACAACATCCTGGAATATACGCGCGTTCAGAACACCGATCGCCGTTCCGGGTATTACACATCCTTCGATTACGACAGCCTTTCCGGCGGCGAAGCGACCGGGACATACCCGGATACGTTCAAGATCAAGGACACTTACGACATCTTCAAGTACACCGGCTACATTACCGATGACTTGACGCTGAGTGCCACGTGGGGGCGCAGCAAACAGGAAAACAAGCAATTCAACCAGCTGGTCTCCGACCTGCCGTTCCTGGGCAGCTTTACCAACCAGGATCCGGCGATCACTGGCGGGCAACCGATTGGCAACAACCAGACCACCAACCGCGCCAAAGCCGACGACCCGACGAACAAAACGCGCAGCCTTCGTGTAGAACTGGAATACCGTTTGGGCGACCACGACCTGACCGCTGGCGTGGACAACATGTACTTCAATGCCTACAACGAAGGCGTGCGTACTACCGGTCCCGGTTATCAGTGGATCTACGGTCGCCAAACCGATCCTACGCAAGCCATCCGACCCGGTCTGGGAGTCGGTCCTTCCGGCGGTAATGGCTACTACGCGCAGCGCCGCATCTTCACCACCACGACCAGCATGGCCGTGGAGCAGAAGGCCTATTATCTGGAAGACCGTTGGCAAGTCAGCGACAACTGGCTGGTGACGCTCGGCATCCGCAACGATAAGTTCACCAACTTCAATAGCGACCATGTTGCTTATGTTGACAGCGGCGACCAATGGGCACCGCGTGTTGGCGCCAGCTGGGACATTTTCGGCGACTCCTCGTTGAAGGTGTTCGCCAATCTGGGGCGTTACTACCTCGCGCTGCCTAACAGCGTAGCGATTCGTGGCGCGTCGGCGTCTACCTACACCGACGAATACTTCGCTTACACCGGTATCGACGCAAATGGCGAGCCCACCGGCCTGCGTTCGCTTGGCCCTGGCCCGGTGTCTTCCAACGGCGAGTACGGCCAGGCTCCCGATCCGAACTCCTTTGCTCCGACGGATCTCAAGTCGCAGTACCAGGACGAATTCTTGATCGGCTTCGAAAAGACGCTCGGCTCAAGTTGGAACTCCGGTGCCAAGTTCACCTATCGCAAACTGCAGTCGGCCATCGACGACGTCTGCGACACCGCAAAGATCGGCGACAAGCTGACCGCTCAGGGCGGCGATGCGGATGCTGTCAGCATTCCCGGCTGTGTGATGTTCAACCCCGGCCAGACCAACACCTACAATCTGCGCAATGTCGATGGTTCTGGCTACACCAGCGTGCGTATGTCCCAGTCCGATTGGGGCTTCACCGACAAAGCACGCCGTAACTATGTTGCCGTCGACCTGTTCCTGGAACACCCGTTCGATGAGAAGTGGTATGGCCGCGTCGACTACACCTGGTCGCATAGCTACGGCAACACCGAGGGGCAGGTGAAGTCGGATATCGGTCAATCCGATGTGTCCAAGACCCAGGATTGGGACGCCGCGGCTCTCATGTACTACGCCGGCGGCAGCCTGGCCAACGACCGTCGTCATCAGCTCAAGGCCTTCGGCGCCTATCAGCTGACGCCGGAATGGATGGCGTCTGCCACGTTGCGTGTCATGTCCGGAACGCCAAAATCCTGCCTTGGTTACTTCGGCACCGACGAGAGCGATCCGATCAGCTATGGCTCGGCATATCACTACTGCGGTGGTCAGCCGTCGCGTCCGGGCGATGCAGGCCGCACGCCTTGGACAACCAACTTGGATCTGGGCGTGACCTACCGTCCTAGCTTCGCCGACCACAAGCTGGCGTTGGGACTGCAGGTCTTCAACGTGCTCAACCAGCGAGACGTGCTGCGCGTGAACGGTGTCTACGAAACCGCACCCTCCACGGTGTCCAACACCTACGGGATCGGAACCGATACGTTCTCTTTCAATACGCCGCGCTTCGTTCGTCTCTCGGCATCCTACGACTTCTGATCGTCGGCAACGGAAGCGTCTAAATGGCGCTTTCGTTGCAGTGGATGTTCTTGCTCCAGGCCTCTGGTTTCAGAGGCCTTTTTTTATGCGTCGAGTGTCTTAAGGTGAGCTTTCACCCACCCAAAATCACCCGCGCCGCATTATGTCCGGGTGCACCGGTCACACCACCGCCCGGATGCGTGCCCGACCCGCACAAATACAACCCCGGCACCGCGCCGCGATAGGCACCCTGCCCCAGCAGCGGGCGCGCGCTGAAAAGTTGGTTGAGGCTGAGGGCGCCGTGAAAGATGTCGCCGCCAACCAGGCCGAAGATGCGTTCCAGATCGAGCGGGCTGAGGATCTGCCGGCCCAGGACCGATGCCGCGAATCCGGGCGCGTAGCGCTCGACCGTTGCGATCATCAGATCGGCCACCTCGTCGCGATAATCGTCCCACTGCCCGCCATCGGGCAGTTGCGGTGCCACGTGCTGGCAGAACAGGCTGGCGACATGCTGACCAGGCGGCGCAAGGGTGTCGTCCAGGGTGCTGGGAATGAGCAGTTCGACCACGGGCTCACGCGACCATCCCAACGCGCGCGCGTCATGCCAGGCGCGGTCCATGTAGTCCAGGCTCGGTGCCATGATGATGCCGGCGGTCAGGTGATCGCCGTCGCCGGGCAACGCGGTGAAGTCCGGCAGGCGCGAGAGTGCGACATTCATGCGGAAGGTGCCCGACCCGCAGCGGTAATGGGCAATACATTCGCGCGTTGTCGCAGGCACGTCGCCTGGCCGCATCAGGCGCTGATACAGCAGTTTCGGGTTGACGTTGGCCACGATCGCGCGGGCGTGGATCGTCTCACCGCCGGTCGTGACGACACCGACCGCACGCCCCTGCTCCACCAACACGCGCTCCACCACGCAGCCGGTACGGATCTGCACGCCGTACTCGCGCGCGCTGGCGGCCATGGCCTGAGTGATCGCACCCATGCCACCGATGGCGTGGCCCCATGCCCCCTTGACCCCGTTGCTCTGCCCGAACACGTGGTGCAACAACACGTATGCGGTACCCGGCGTGTGGGGACTGGCGTAATTGCCGACAATGCCATCGAAGCCGAACAAGGCCTTGATCGGCGCGCTTTCGAACCAGCGATCCAGATATTCGGCCGCTGAAATCGTAAACAGGTCCAACAGCTCCTGGCGCAGTGTCAGCGGCAGGCCCTGCAACTGCAGCCCGAGCTTGCCTGCCCGCCATAGCTGCGGCAATGCCTGTAGCCAGCCGCCATCGGTGACATCAGGCGGTGGCTGCAAGGCCAGCGCACGCAATACGTCGGCCAACTGCTCCAACCGCGCTTCGTAGGCGGGCAATGCGGCCGCATCCCGCGCTGAAAACCTGGCAACTTCCTGTGCCGTGCGCCCTGCCCCGGCAAGCAAATAGTCACCGTTCGGCAACGGCAGAAAATTGTTGAGACGTCGCGGCACCACGTGCAGGCCATGGCGCTCCAGTGCGAGATCGGCGATGACCTTGGGTTGCAGCAACGACACCGTGTACGCCGCCACCGAATTGCGGAAACCGGGATGAAACTCCTCGGTCACCGCCGCACCGCCAACCACGTCGCGCGCTTCCAACACCAGCACCCGTTTACCAGCCTTGGCCAGATAGGCGGCGCACACCAGCCCGTTGTGGCCGGCGCCGATGATCAGTGCATCCAGGGGTTCAGAGGCGACGGGCATGCACTGGTATATAGCACCGCTCATCTGCGCCCACCATCTGTCAACGGCAGCGTATGAGCCTGCCCGCCGCTAACAATGCAGCACTGCGGCGGCGCGCGCAGGTGGTAGGCGAAGAACGGTCGCTGCACAGTGCCGCTAGTGGTTGCCAGCAAGTGCCCCGCTGGGTGATTCGGGGGTGACCACGCCGACACCTCCAGCCGACAGCTGCAGGTTGTGTGACATCGACAGTACCGCCGTTGCCTACTGGCCATGGCGGGCCGGCTCACTGGATGTTCGGTACCCCCGCGCCCCAAAAGCTGGTGCCTCCCCCGGCCCTCTACGCCCCGCACCCATGACCTTCGACACCATGCCATCCGGCTGGCGAGGCGTAGAGTGCCGGCCACGGCCCCGGCGACGGGGCTTCCCATCGATGCTTCCGGAGTCCTTTGTGATTCGTACACCTCATTTATTGACGCTGACCCTGGCCGTGGCCACCGCCCTGAGCGGTTGCAAGAAGTCCGAAGACACCGCACCTGCCGCCCCTGCGGGCGACACCGCGGCCACTACCCCGGCAGCGCCCAAGACGCTGACCCTGGACCAGAGCAAGCTGCCGGCAGTGAACCAGTTCACCGCGGCCGACCTAGACCCCAACAGCAACGCCTGTACCGATCTGAACGCCTACGCCAATGCCAAGTTCCTGGCCGCCAACCCGGTGCCGAGCGACCGCACCAGCTGGGGCGCGTTCGAGATGCTCGACGAGCGCTCCAATGCGATCCAGCGGCAGTTGGTGGAACAGGCCGCAGCCGACGGCAAGGCCACCGGTGTGGAAAAGATCGTCGGCGACCTGTGGTCGACCGGCATGGACGAAGCCAAGATCAACGCGCAGGGCATCGAGCCGCTGAAGCCGGAACTGGCCGCCATCGACGCGATCAGCGACCAGGCCAAGCTGGTGGACTACCTGCGCAGCAGCGCGGCCAAGGGCAACAACGTCCTTTTCGGCTTCGGCGCCGAAGCGGACTTCAAGAAGTCCAGCCAGAACATCGCCTATGCCATGCAGGGAGGCCTGGGCCTGCCGGACCCGGAGTACTACACCAGCCCCGCCAACAAGGCCAAGCTGGAGGCCTACCAGGCGCACATCGCCAAGGTGCTGGAGCTGTCGGGCGTGGCCGCGGCCGATGCCGCCGCGCAGGCCAAGCAAGTGGTCGCGTTCGAAACCCGCCTGGCCAAGGTGTCCAAGACCAGCACCGAGCTGTCGCGCGACGCCTCGCTGGCCTACAACCCGATCTCCCCCGCCGAGGCCGACAAGCTGACCCCGAACTGGTCGTGGACCGAGTTCTTCAAGTCGCAGGGCGTGGCCACGCCGGAGATGTTCTCGCTGGCGATCCCCGCCTTCCATCAGGAAGTGAGCAAGATGATCGCCGATACCGACCCGACGATCTGGCGCGCGTACCTGCGCTTCCACACCGTCGATGGCGCTTCGCCGTTCCTGAGCCAGCCGTTCGTCGATGAGAACTTCGCGTTCTACAACAAGACAATGCGCGGCCAGAAGGAAATCAAGCCGCGTTGGAAGCGCGTGCTGGCCACCATCAACGGCCAGGCCGGCGAAGCGCTGGGCCAGCTGTACGTCAAGGTTGCCTTCCCGGCCGATTCCAAGGCCAAGATGGAAACCCTGGTGACCAATCTGCGTACCGCGCTCAAGGCCCGCATCGAAAAGCTGGACTGGATGAGCCCGGAGACCAAGACCAAGGCCATCGCCAAGTGGGAAAGCTTCACGCCCAAGATCGGCTACCCGGAAAAGTGGCGTGAGTGGAACGGCCTGAGCACCGGCCGCGACAGCTACCTGGGCAACGTGATGGCCGCGCAGGAATTCAACTACAAGTGGAACCTGTCCAAGATCGGCAAGCCGGTGGACAAGACCGAATGGAGCATGAGCCCGCAGACGGTCAACGCCTACTACAACCCGCTGCAAAACGAGATCGTGTTCCCGGCCGCCATCCTGCAGCCGCCGTTCTTCGACCCGAATGCGCCGGAGGAAATGAACTACGGCGGCATCGGTGCAGTGATCGGCCATGAGATGACCCACGGTTACGACGACCAGGGCAGCCGCTTCGGCGCCGATGGCAACTTCATCCCCGATCCGGGTTGGTGGACGCAGAAGGACCTGGACGCGTTCAAGGCACGCACCGGCAAGCTGGTGGCGCAGTTCGACGGCTACCGCACGCCGGCCGGCGACAAGGTCAAGGGCGACCTGACCCTGGGCGAAAACATCGCCGACCTGGGTGGCCTGAACACCGCCTACGACGCCATGAAGGCCGCCACTGCCGGCAAGGACGACCCCAAGACCGACGGCATCACCCGCGACCAGCGCTTCTTCCTCAACTGGGCCACGGTGTGGCGTCGCAACTTCACCCCGGAAGAACTGGCCGTACGCCTGAAGACCGACCCGCATGCACCGGCGAACTTCCGCGCCATCGGCGCACCGTCGAACATGCCGGCCTTCGCCGCCGCGTTCTCGTGCAAGGCGGGCGATGCGATGGTGCGTCAGGGCGACAAGCAGGTCGTGATCTGGTAATTGCGCAAGCGCGGTAAAACCACGGGCGGCCATCGAAAGATGGCCGCCTGTTTTCGTTGTGCACCCCGTATTTGCCGCAGCGTCTTTCTCCAAATCCGCCAGCCGGCACCAATAACCGAGGCAGGCCATGCTCCTGCACTGGATGATCTTTCCTGCACGCACGCGCTGCCAGACCGATGCCGACCAACGGGTAGAACGCGCATCCTGCTGCGACGCCGTCGCTGCGCTCGCCACAAGCGCAGGCTACGCAAGACCCGCAAACACCAGTTGCAATGCGGTGCGATCTGCAATCGCGCCTGCATGCAAGCCTCAACAAAACTCAACGCACGCGCCCCCTGGTGATGGGTCCGCTTATGCTCGGCGTTTATCCCAGCCGCTGGCGCCCATGTCACACACCAAGACCTCCACGCTTGCCCTTGCCCTGCTGGTCGCCCTGGCAGGCTGCCAACGCGAAGCGCAAACCAGCAGCACGCCGGAAAAAACCGCGACCTCGGCACCTGCAGCGACAGCGGCCGCGAAACCTGCGTTCGACATCGGCGAACTGGATGCAGTTACCAACGCGTGCCAGAACCTGGACGATTTCGTCAATGGCCGTTGGAAAAAAGCCAATCCCATCCCGGCCGACCGCACCAGTTGGGGGGTCTCCGACGTGCTCGTGGAGAACAGCCTGACCACCCAACGCCAGATTGCCGAAGACGCCGCAAGGCAGGCGGACACCCAAACCAATCCTGTCGCCCACAAGATCGGCATGCTGTATGCCTCGGGCATGGATGAAGCGGCCATCGAAGCGGCCGGCGACCGGCCGATCAAGCCACAGCTCGACGCCATCGCCGCGCTGACCTCAGGCAAGGAGGTTGCCGATTACATCACGCATCGTTTTGCCGAAGGCGATGCGCAGGTGTTCGATTTCGGCGCACGTGCGGACTTCAAACATGCCGACAGGCAGATCGCGTTCGCGCAGGAAGGTGGACTGGGCCTGCCGACCAAGGAGTACTACACCTCTCCCGAATACGCGCCCATTCGCGAGGCATATCTGGCTTACATCGCCAAATCCTTCGAGCTCACCGGCAGCACCGCAGACGCCGCCAAGGCACAGGCGAGCGAGGTCCTCGCGCTCGAAACACGGCTGGCCGCGGCCTCGCTCACACGCACCGAGGCGCGCGACCCCAGGAACCAGTATCACTTCGTCAGCACGGCCGAGGCCGACAAACTCACGCCGCACTTTGCATGGAGCAATTTCTTCGCTGTGCAAGGCATCGACAGCGGTGCCGGCTTTTCCCTATCGCAGCCGCGGTTCTTCGCCGAATTCGATCGTCAGCTGGCGAACGCGCCGATCGCCCAATGGCAGGCCTATCTGCGCTTCCACACCATCGACGACGCCTCCAAGCAGCTCAGCAAGGCCTTCGTCGACAACAACTTCGCGTTCTATGGCAAAACGCTGTCCGGGCAACCCGAACAGCAGCCGCGTTGGAAGCGCGTATTACGCACGGTCAATGGCGCAATGGGCGAAGGGCTGGGGCAGCTCTACGTCGCCAAGGTGTTCACGCCGGACGCCAAACAGCGTGCCAGCGACTTGGTGGACAACGTGCGTGTTGCGCTCAAGGCGCGCATCGAGAACGTCGACTGGATGAGCCCGGAAACCAAGGCCAAGGCCATCGCCAAGTGGCAAACATTCCTGCCCAAAATCGGCTATCCCGACACCTGGCGCGACTGGTCGGGGCTGGAAATCGTGCCTGGCGCGTATTACCGCAACCTGCAGGCAGCAGCGAAATTCAATTATCACTACGACATCGCCCAGATCGGTAAGCCCACCGACCGGATGCGCTGGCAGATGACCCCGCAGACGGTCAATGCGTATTACGACCCCAGCACCAATTCCATCAATTTCCCGGCTGGAATTCTGCAGCCGCCGTTCTTCGACGCCAGTGCGGACGACGCCTTGAACTACGGCGGCATCGGCGCGGTGATCGGGCACGAAGCCACGCACGGCTTCGACGATGAGGGTCGGCAGTTCGACGGCGCCGGGAACAATGTCGACTGGTGGACACCGCAGGATCGCAAGGCCTTCGAGCAACGTGCCGAGCGACTGGTCAAACAGTTCGATGCCTACGTGCCGCTGCCCGACCACCCCACGGTGCATGTCAATGGCAGGCTCAGCCTGGGCGAAAACATCGCCGACCTGGGCGGTACCAACGTCGCCTACGATGCGTTGCAGGCAGATCTGCGCGCGCATACGGAACGCGCCGTCGCGATCGACGGCTACAGCCCGGATCAACGCTTCTTCCTGAACTATGCACGCAGCTGGCGTGGGCAGACGCGCGAACAGCAGCAGCTGGTCTACCTCGCAAGCGACCCCCATGCGCCCGACAACCTGCGCGCCATTGCCCCGCCCTCGAACATGCCCTCCTTCGCCAAGGCATTTTCCTGCAAGGCCGGCGATGCGATGGTGCGGTCAGAAAAAGACCGTGTGGTGATCTGGTAAGCCTGCACAGGCGACGGCTGCAAGCGCTTCCAACACGGTGGCACCCGGTACAGGCCCGCACGCGCGGGCCTGTCGCATTCATGCAAGCGGCCGGCACCGAACACGAACCGGCGCGCGCGCCTGCCTGCGCGGCACGCAGCCTTGCTAAACTCCGCCGACTTCAATCTGGCCACCCTTCTTCTCGATGCCCACCATTCGTCCGCTTGCCCTCGCTCTTGGCTTCAGCCTGATCTCGCTGCTGTCCGCCCCCGACGCCGACGCCGCTCGCAAGAAGAAGGCCGCAGCGCCCAAGGCTCCGGCCGTCTCGGCGGCCTGCACCAATTTCTACGACTACGCCAACGCCAGCTGGCTCAAGGCCAACCCCGTGCCGCAGGCCGGCGCCGTCACCGCGCTGGGTCAATTGTCCGAGCGCGCTCTGCAGCAACAGCGCGAGTTGCTCGATGCATCGATGAAGTCCCCGCAGGGCAACGTGCAGAAGCTGCTCGGCGATTTCTGGGCCAGCGGCCTGGACGAAGCGGCTGTCGAGAAGGACGGCTCCAATCCGATCGCCCCCCTGCTCTCGCGCATCGACGCGATCAAGAAGGCCAAGGATGTGCCCGCTTCCATCGCCGCGTTGCATCAGGTCGGTATTCCGGTCGGCTTCAATTTCGGCCCGGACGTGGACCTGAAGGCGCTCGATCGCCATATCGGCTACTTCATGCAGGGCGGCATGGGCCTGCCCGACCCGGCCTTCTACACCCGCACCGACGCCGACACCCAGGCGCTGATGGGCCGCTACCGCGCGTACGTCAAGCAGATCCTGGCGCTGACCGGCACCGCTGCCGACAAGCTCGACGCCGACGCCGCCTCCGTGCTGCAGATCGAAACCGCGCTGGCGCGTAGCGCGCAGTCGGTGCAGGGCATCAACAACCCGTTCAACAACTACGCACCGATCGCCACCAAGGAACTGGGCAAGCAGTACAAGAACCTGCGCCTGGCCGACTTTCTGGAGGCGCAGGGCGTCAAGGACGACCTGGTGTCGATGGCCGACCCGGCCATGTTCAAGCAACTCGACAGCATGATCGTCAGCATCAAGCCGGACCAATGGAAGGCCTACCTGCGCTGGCGCGTGGGCGATGCGATGGCGCCGTACCTGTCCAAGAGCTTCCACGATGCCGAATACCAGTTCCGTGGCCGTCTGCTGCGTGGCGATGCGGTGCCGCCGCAGCGTTGGCAGCAGGTACTGGACGCGATCAACGTGGCCGCCGGCCCGATGCTCGGCCGCGAGTACGTGGCGCGTTATCTGAGCAGCGACACCCGTCGCCAGGCCGAAGCCATCGCCGACCAGGTACGCGATGCACAGCTGGCCGCGCTGGAGCGCACCGGTTGGGGCAACGGCGAGGTGGTGGCCGAAGCCAAGGCCAAGCTGGCCGCGATGAAGATCGAAGTCGGCGCGCCGCGACGCGACCTGGATTACACCGTGCAGCCGATGGGGCGCGGCAGCTTCGGCGGCAATATGCTGATCGCCTCGACCTGGCGCCACCGCGAAGAGATGAAGCGCATCGGCAAGGGCAACGCCGACCGTCGCTGGGACGTGCTGCCGCAACAGCCGGCGGTGGCCTACGACATTGCGCAGAACCGCCTGATCGTCACTGCCGCCGTGTTGCAGGCGCCGGTGTTGACCACCGGCGGCACCCAGGCCGCGCAGTACGGTGCCTACGGTGCGCTGGTCGCACACGAGATCACCCGTGCGATCGATGCCAAGGGCTCGCTGGTCGATGCCAAGGGCGAATTGCGCAGCTGGTGGACGCCGGCCGAAAAGGCGAGCTGGACCATGCTGACCAACAGGGTCGCCGCGCAGTTCTCCGCCTACCCGTACCCGGGCGTGCCCAACGCCAAGGTCAATGGTGCGCAGACCGCCGAAGAGAACCTGGCCGATCTGGCCGGCGTCGAATTGGCCTGGCAGGCGTTCAGCAAGGCGCAGCCGGCAGCCACCGAGGCCGACAAGCAGGCCTTCTTCACTGCCTGGGCCGGGCTGTGGGCACAGCAGTTGTCGCCCAACGAGGCGGTGCAGCGCGCAAGCGCCGACATCCGCGCACCGGGCCAGTGGCGCACCAATGGCCCGCTGTCGAATCTGCCCGAGTTCGGTGCAGCGTTCAGCTGCAAGGCCGGCCAGCCGATGCAGCGCGTGGATGCCGAGCAGTTGAAGATCTGGCGCTGAGTCAGGCGCCAGCAAGTCGCTGGCAATCAGCACGCAGTGGCAGGCAATAAAGAAGAGCGCGGACTCCGCGCTCTTTTTTTGTGCCTGGCATTTCGCCCATCCGTTGCTTACCTCAACGCGCTCTTCGTAGGGGCGGCCCGGCCGAGATGAAGCCTTGCCGGTAAAACCCCATCGCGGCCAGGGTCGCTCCTACGGAGCAGCGTGGATCTCAACGCACCACGCGCAACGGCGGCTTGCGCTTCCCGCCGCCCTTCCTTCCGCCGCTGCCGCCGAATGGCGACTGGCCGCGCCAGTAGCGGATCATCAGCCAGCCGAACAGCATGCCGCCCAGATGCGCGAAGTGGGCCACGCCAGGCTGCCAACCGGTCGCCCCGAGCAGTAACTCGATCGCGCCGAACACGATCACGAAGGTCCGCGCCTTCATTGGAATCGGCGGGAACAGCAGCATCACGCGCTGATTGGGGAACAGCATTCCGTAAGCCAGCAGCAAACCGAACACGCCGCCCGATGCGCCGACGACCGGCGCACCGCTTTGCGTGAACCAGGCCATCAGCAACTGGCACAGGCCGGCGCCGGCGACGCACACGAGGTAGTAGGTGAGAAAGCGCTTCTGGCCCCAGGTCTGTTCCAACGGCGCGCCGAACATGAAGAGCGCCAGCATGTTGAAAAATAGATGGTTGAAGCCGCCATGCAGGAATGCGTAGGTCAGCAGCTGCCAGGGCATGAAGCTGGCACCCGGCGAAAACGCATCGAAGCCGTTGGACAGCGGCCACAACATCAGCCACGACAACACGCTGTCCGATGGCAACACGCCAGCGCCCAGGTCGCCCACCGCCCATTGCAGCAGGAACAAGCCGATGTTGGCGATCAGTAATGCTTTGGTGACGGGCGGCAATTGAGGCATGGCGGCTTCCTTCGGAATGCTGCCGATGATAACGGCAGGCTTATGAAGGTCCCCACACGGCCGCATCCAGCCGCTGCGCGGCGCTGGCCCGGCGCACACGGCCACGTTCCACCTGGACGCCCTCGTCGCGCAGGCGCTGGCATTGCTCGCGGTAGCCTGCCGAGCCTTCGGGCAAGGCAATCCGGCCGTCGCTGCGCAATACGCGGTGCCAGGGCAGCTGCGGGTCGTCGTTGCCGCTGAGCACGCGTGCCACCAGTCGCGCACGGCCCGGCAGGCCCGCGCGCCGGGCAACTTCCCCATAACCGGCGACCTCGCCCACGGGAATTGCGCCGATCGCCTGAAGAATCCGCAGCCGCGCCTGCTCGCCGGACAGTGACGCGCTCTTGGAGCCTGCGCGCGCAGGCGGGCTGGCGGTGCCGCGCGGTGTTGGATGGCGAGATGTGGGCATCGCACAAGCATGCCAGCTGATGAGCGTGCGTGTGCGGATCGCCCTGCACGCGAGGGGAAGGTTGCAAGCCCTCTGCTCCCGGGAGAGGGCTTGAGGTGCGGGCGCAGCAGAGCAAACCGCCGGGGACACGCAATCAGTCGTCGTTTGTTCGTGGATAAAGGTACAACCAACCTTGAACATCAGGTCGCGTTGGATCGATGCGTCGCTTGTACCAGACCCTCACCCCAACCCTCTCCCACAGGGACAGAAGCTCGGTCCATTCTTCCATCGAGACACTGGGGGACCAGGTGGCGCGCAGCGCCGGATGAGGCTACGGCTGCCACTGGCTATCCCAGTCTGGCATTGATCAAGGCATCGCCTCATGCGCCGCCACGCGGCAACCCACCGTCGATGGCGACAGCGCCCCCCTCAATGCATCAACACAATCTCTTCAGACGAAGTGGGATGAATCGCCACGGTCTCCTCGAAGTCCCGCTTGGTCGCGCCCATCTTCACCGCCACCGCAAAGCCTTGCAGCATTTCGTCGGCGCTCTCACCCAGCAGATGGACACCGACCACACGTTCCTCCTCGCCCACGCACACCAGCTTGAACAGACTGCGCTGCGGCGCGTCGGCCAGCGCGTGCAGCATCGGGCGGAAATTGCTGCGGTACACGCGCACCGCACCGTTGTACCGTGCACGCGCCTGTTCTTCGGTGAGCCCGACATTGCCAAGCGGCGGGTGCGAAAACACCACGCTGGGCACGTTTTCGTAGTCCATGCGCGCATCCGGTTGGTGACCGAACAGGCGATCCATCAGCTTGCGCCCTGCCGCAATCGCCACCGGCGTCAGTCCGACCTTGCCGCCCACATCGCCGATGGCGTGAATATTCGGCACGTTGGTGGTCTGCCCGTCGTCCACCACCACTTCGCCCTTGTCACCAAGCGCAACGCCCACTGTGTCCAGACCCAGCCCGGCGGTATTGGCGCGGCGACCCACCGCAAAAAACACCTTGTCGAAGACGTCGTTGCCCTGCTCGCGCGGATGCACGCAATGACCATGCACGCGCAACGCACCGTGCAGATCGCGCTCCAATGCGGTGGTGGTGAAACCGAAGTGCAGCCGCACACCCAGATGGCGCAGGTTGTCGGCCAACTGCAAGGTGAGCTCCGCATCGAAGCGCTCCAGCAAGCGCTCGTCCTGCACGAACAGATGCACGCGACTTCCCAGGGCCTGCAGCAGCCCGGCGATTTCCACCGCGATATAGCCACCGCCGACAATCGCGACCTGCTCGGGCGCATGGCAGAGATTGAAGAAATCGTCGGAGACTTCGCCATGTTCTGCGCCCTCCACGTCCGGGCGTAGCGGGTGTGCGCCGGTGGCGATCACGATGTGCTCGGCGGTCACCGGTACGCCGTCGCTGCCCATGACGGTATGGCGGTCCTGCAATACGCCGCGTTGCGGGATCAGGACCACGCCATCTTCGTTGAGGCGGCGTCGATAGCTGGCGTGGATGTTGGAAATGTACCCCTGCCGATGCGTGACCAGCTCCTGCCAGGCCAGCGTCGGGCGCGGCACATCGAATCCCAGCACGCTGGCCAACTCGATCTTGCCGGCCAGATCGGCTGCCAGCCACATCGCCTTCTTCGGCACGCAACCGAGATTGACGCAGGTGCCGCCCAGTTCGTCGGGCTCCATGATCGCCACGCGCGCGCCATGTTTTGCTGCGCGAAATCCAGCCGCGAGGCCGCCGGAGCCGCCCCCCAGAATCACCACGTCGTAGTCGTAACGCGCACTCATGCGAAACGCTCCGCCCGGTAAGGATGCGGGTCCAGCGCGGGTGCGCGGCCCGTGATCAGGTCGGCCATCAATTGTCCGCTTGCAGTGCTCATGCTGATGCCGAGCATGCCATGCCCGGCTGCGAGCCAGACGTGAGGATGGCCCGGCACCGCGCCCAGGACCGGCACGTCGTCCCAGGTCATCGGCCGCCATCCGTACCAGCGCTCGATCACCGCAGGCCCGCATGGCGCCTGCAGATATTCGGCCGCTGCACGCTCCAACGCAGCCAGGCGTGTGGCATTGAGCTGCGTATCGCGCCCGGAAAATTCCATCGTACTGCCGATGCGCAGGCGGTCGCGCCACGGCACCACGAACACCCAACGGTCCTTCAACACCACCGGGCGGCGCGGCATCAGATGCGGCGCACTGTAGGTAATCGAATAGCCCTTGCCGGCCTGCACCGGCAGGCGCAAACCGAGTTGCGCCGCCAGCACCGGCGACCATGGCCCGGTTGCGATCACCACTTCGCGCGCAGGGCGCTTGCCGTGCTCGGTCTGCACGCAGCTGCCAGCTCCGTCGGGCACGATCGCCTGCACGCGGCAGTGCGCATCAATCACCACGCCACGTGCGCGCAGCACCCTCGCAAGCTCTGCGGTGTACTGCTCCGGACGCAGATGGGCATCGCCCGGGAAGTGGATCGCACCGGCGATCCCATCGCGAAATGCGGGATCCTGGCGTATGTAGTCCGCACCATCGATGACCTCTGCCCGGATCCCCCACTGCGCCAGCAGCGCGCATTCGTCGCGGTATTGCGCAAAGCGGCGCGCATCGCCGAACACGTAATCCAGCCCGTCGTTACGAAACTCGCACTCCAACCCGTACCGCGCCACCCACGCGTCGAAGCGCTGCCGCGCGTCGTGCAACAACGCCGCGCGCGCCTGTGCACTGGCCTGCCAATCGCGTGGATTGCAGCGCCGCGCAAAGCGCAGCAGCCAGCGCCACAAGCCCGGATCCAGACGTGGCGGGATATACAGCGGCGCGTCCGGGGTGAACATCCATTTCAGTGCCTGCGCAATCATGCCGGGCGCCGCCAGCGGCGGTGCATGGCTTGGCGTGATGGTGCCGCAATTGCCGTAGGAGGTCGCCGCGCCGGGCGCACCGGCATCGAGCACGCGCACCTGCCTGCCCGCTTCGACCAGTGCCAGCGCTGTGGCCAGGCCAATCGCGCCCGCACCGATCACCACCACATCATCGCGGCTGCCGTGCATGCAGGCGCTACCCGGCGCGCCCAGCGCCACGCCACATCGGCGGCACCTGCAGATAGGTCGCGCTGCGCCATAGCCATTCCATCGGCCCGAAGCGGAACCAGTGCAGCCAGCACCGGCTCAGCTGCACCTGCAGCGCGAACAGTGCCAGCGCGAACGGCAGTTGCCACACCCGCGGCAGCTGTTCGAAATAGCCCAGCCCGTAGCCGTAGAAGATGCCGGTGCAAACCAGCGATTGCAGCAAGTAATTGCTCAATGCCATCCGCCCCGCCGGCGCAAGCCATGCCAGACGCGGTGCCAGGCGCACCACCCATGCGGAGTAGCCCAGGCACATCAACGGCCCTGCAATCAGCGACAGCGCGAAGGCGCCGGACAGGCGCAGGTCCAGCCGCGCCGGATCGATCCACGGCTCCAATGCATAACTTGCCAGCATCACGCCCAGCCCGAGCGGCAACACGCCATGGCGCAGCGTCGCAAACAAACGGGGGAAGCGCTCGGGCGCGGCGATCGCACCGCTGCGCACGAACCAGCTACCGAGCAGGAACATGCCGAGCATGGCCGGGCCATTGATGCTGAGCCCGGTCATCGCCTGCTGAAAGTCATGCCAGCGCTGCACCGTCGCCTGCAGGTAAGTGCCGCTGCCGAATGCGGCGCGCTGCGCCTGCACATTCGCCAGCGCCTGCTGCGCGGCGTCGGCCATCGCCGCTTTCCACTGCACCGTCGCGGCAGGATCGGCCTGCGCCAACTCGCCTGCCACCCCGTACAGCAGGGTCAGCCCGGGTGCGCACAGGTACACCAACGCAGCGAACCACGGCAGCGTCACGGTCGGCACGTTGCGCGCACTGAGCAGCAGCAACGCCAGCAGGGCATAGGTCACCAGGACATCGCCGGACCACACCAGCAGCGCGTGGGCAAGCCCGATCGCCAACAGCCCGAGGGTGCGGCGCAGATACAGGCCGAAGAACGCGCGCCCGGCCTGCGCGGCGCGCTGCGCCATCACCGCAAAGCCCATGCCGAACAACAGCGAAAACAGCGTGTAGAACTTGCCTTGCACGAACACGTAAACCAGCGCATCGGCAACCCGGTCGGCGCCATGCCAATGCGGCTCCACGCCGGTCATGGCCAGATCGAGCGGCCCGACAAAGGCTTCGATGTTCATCAGCAGGATGCCCAGCAGCGCCACGCCGCGCAGGACATCCAGCACGACGATGCGCTCGGTCGCAGCAATGGGAAGCAGCACGTCGCGGGATGTCATCACGGCTCAGGCAACCAGATACGGCGGCGCGCGCCGCAGAATGCAAACGGCCCGCCGATGGGGCGGGCCGTCAGGAACAGCAATCATGCACGCGCCGCGGCAAACCGCAGGGATGGGCCGACATGCGCGTGGAGTGCATGCGCCAGCGCAGCGCCGGATGACCGGCCTACGTCAGTGGCGCGCAGGCGTCGCACCCGTCCAACCGCCATGCGAGCGCGTGCCCCACCCTTAGTGGTGATGACCGCCGTCGCCGTGCACATGGCCGTGGTCGCGTTCTTCTGCGGTGGCTTCACGCACTTCGACGATCTCCACGTCGAAATGCAGATCCTTGCCGGCCATGGGGTGATTGAGGTCCACATCGACCACGCTCATGCCGACTTTCTGCACCGTCACTGCGCGCGGGCCGAAGTTGGTCTGCAGCACGACCTGGGTGCCGGGCACCAGCTTGGTGGCGCCGAAATGCTTCTTGGGCACGCGCTGGCTCAGGCCTTCGCGGTATTCGCCGTAGGCGTCGGCGGCCTTGACGTCCACGCCGAAGCTCTCGCCGGCCGCCTTCCCCATCATGGCCGCTTCCAGGCCCGGGATGATGTTGCCGTGGCCGATCATGATCGCCAACGGGTCACGCTCCTTGGAGCTCTCGATCGGCTCCTGGCCGATCTCCGAAACGGTGTAATGGAAGCGGACGACGCTGTCTTTTTCGATCTTCATGCCTGGCTCTGAATGGGCTGCCCGGTGGCAGACGGTTGAGGACGGCTTGTCGGCCGCCGGGTGCGCCGCCATCATGGCGACCTTTCGAACCGCCCATTATCCCGGCTCCATGCATATCACGCCAGTTTTCGCCGCCCGCGCCCGTTGCGCCGCGGCCAGCCTGTTGCTGGGCCTGCTGCTCCTGGGGGGCTGTTCGTCGCACACGCCGGTTCAGCGCCCGGCCGCGCCACCGCCGACAACGCGCGTGTGGCCGCAGGTAACGCCGGCCGACCCGGCCGCCGCCAACAACATCCTGATGCGCGCGCTGGGGTTGGTGGGCACCCCGTACCGGTTCGGCGGCAACACGCCAGAGACCGGGTTCGACTGCAGCGGGCTGGTCACCTATGTCTACAGGGATGTATTGGCCCTGGCGCTACCACGCACCTCCCGCGAACTGGCCGCAATTCAGGGCCCGCGCATCCCGCCCGAGCGACTTGCCACCGGCGATCTGGTGTTTTTCGGCTCCGGCGGCAACGTGACCCACGTCGGCATTTATGTCGGTGAAGGCCGCTTCGTGCATGCCCCTACCACGGGCGGTACGGTCCGCCTGGATTTCCTTGATGGAGCTTACTGGCGTGACCATTATTCAGGTTCGAAACGGGTTTTGCACTGAAATGTGACGCAGATCACAAGTCATAAAACGGAAAGTTAACTTTTTTTGAACGTAACGATTATTTCACCAGGGCATCATCTCGCATCGACAGCAGAACTGTGATTCCCGCGTGACGAACGACGAACAGATCAAAACTGGCGCCGCACCGCTTCCGCCCCGGAAACCGCTCCGCCTGCTATGCGCCACCGCTCTCTTGATTGCAGCACTTCCCGCATTCGCGCAGACCGCCAGCAGCACGCCGTCCGCTTCGCAGACGACCACGCCTGACAGCGCCGTCGCCGCCGAGAAAGCCGCAACCCGCAGCCGCGCCGACGCCGCTGCCACTGCAACACTGGCCGCCCTGCTTCCGCATCTGGCTGCCAACGATGCCATTCCGCTGATGGACCGCTCGGCAATGTTCGCTGGCGATCTCAGCCGCCTGCTTGCCAACTACGACGTGTCGCAGAGCGCAGCCAATGCGGCCCAGAACGCCGTGGCCGACAGCCGCGTGCAGGTGATCCTGCAGCGCGCCATGGCCCTGCTCGGCACCCCGTATGTCTGGGGCGGCGAGTCCACCGAAGGGTTCGATTGCAGCGGCCTGGTCGGCTACGTGTTCAAGACTGCACTCGGCATCGACCTGCCGCGCGTCTCGCGCGACATCGCCCGCGACGAATCGGCCGAACTGATCAAGGACCCGAGCGCGCTGAAGGCTGGCGACCTGGTGTTCTTCGGCAAGCGCGGTCGTATCGACCATGTCGGCCTGGTGGTCGGCGACGGCAAGTTCCTGCACGCGCCCAGCCGCGGCAAGGACGTGCGCGTGGATTCGCTGGCGAGCGGCTACTGGAGCGAAAAGTTCATCCAGGCGCGTCGCGTGCTGTAACGCTCGGTTGCCCGGACTCAGTCAAGCAAGGCCGCGACGATCTCGCGGCCTTTTTGTTGTGGGGAACCCGGCCGCGACGTCCGTGTGCGACTGCGCAGGCTCTCGGCGCCTACCGGCCCGCGTGCCAGGCGCACCAGGAGCCACGCTGCCCGCACCGCAGCGCTGCATCGGGCCAGACGACCTACCCCGTACGCGGCTTACTGCGACGTGTCGGCCTTGTACCGTGCCATGGTGTCCTCGATGCCCTTGCTCAACTCCATCACCTTGAGCGCATATTCGGCCAGGCGTTGATCTTCCGGGGTGTCGGGCCGCCAGGACGGCACTTCGACCGGGGTGACCCCGTCCGGGTCCATCGCCACGAACACGATGATGCAATGCGTGCACAGGCGCGAGTCGCCTCCCATCGGACTGCGCGCGCGTACGTCGATGGCCAAATGCATGCTGCTGCGGCCGGTGTAGACCAGCTTGGCCGACACCGCCACCAGATCGCCGATGCGCACCGGCGCCACGAACCGGATGCCGCCCACCGCCACGGTGACGCAGTAATGCCCCCTCCAACCGCTGGCGGCGGCAAAGCCAACCTGGTCGATCCACTTCATCACCACGCCGCCATGCACCTTGCCGCCGAAGTTGACGTCGCTGGGCTCGGCCAGAAAACGAAATGTCAGATCACGCTGTTGGCCAATCACCGCCCGCCCTCGTCAATGGATGAGCTGGAAGTGTGCCATGTGGTTGAAGCTCGTCGTACCCGCGACGCGATGGCCGTACCGGTCGACGTGAGCGCCTACGAACATCGGCCGGCACACCCCTCGTTGCCATTGCTGTCCATCAGCGAGTGCCGGATGCCTTGAAATTCACATGCGAGCGTGAGCAGCGTCATCGCCAGATCGCCCGACGCACACTGCCCGGCGTCATCAGACAACACCCACAAGCACACTCAACCGCCAAGCACCCCAGGGTTGTCCCGCTTGCGCAGACACAGCCATGGGAAATGTGGCTGCGACACGCTGAGCGCCTTTCGCGCACAGGCACTCCAACAACGCGGGTCGAACAACCACTGCACCGCAAAGCGCTCGAACGTCGCGTAGGTATGCTGGTGGTAATGCGCGGCCAGCTCCGGGACGCCCAGCTCGGTGAAGTAGCGCAGGCTGCGTGCGGCACTCTCCTGGCCGCGTTGCGGCGTGGCGTAGAGCGGGCTATCGAGAATATGCAGCTCGCCATCCTCGCGCAGATGCGCGAGCAAACGCTCGATCAACGCGCCAGGATCAGCAAAATATTGCACGCAGGCGGGTAGCACGATGATGTCGAATACGTCGCGCGGTAGTGCCACGGTCTGGATGTCGCCAGCGATGAAACTCAGGCGCGCCGCATGGCCGAATACGCGTGCGGCCTGGGTGAGCTCGGTGCGATTGACGTCGATGCCGCAGACCTCGCGTTGCAGCGACTGCGCCAGCAAGTGCGATAGCCAGCCATTGCCGCAACCGAGTTCGAGGATGGCGCCCTCGCCGGCATGCGTGTCCAGGTGCTGCACCAGCAAACTGCTCGACAGCGCGCGCACGCGCCATTCCAGCGTTGCCGCCAGTTTTCCGCCCGGACGCGGCAGGCTGCGCACCTGCGCATCGGTGTACAGCCGGCCTTCCTTGCGCCGGATCTCCAGATAGCGCGTCTCGAAGGGGTCGTCGGCCAAGCCGCGCTGCACGAACACGCCATCCATGCGCTGCAGCTCGGGCAGCTGCTGCAGCCGTTCGCGCAGGAGTGGAGATCCGGCACGCATCAAGCCGCCTCAGCGCAGTGGTCTGGCGCTGTCGGCCGGCGGTTCTTCCAGCCCCACATTGGTGGAGGCGGAGTCGTAGATGCGCTTGTCGAGCAGTCCGGTCTCCTTGGCCACCAGCACCGGCACCAGCATCTGCCCGGTGACATTGGTCATGGTGCGCATCATGTCCAGGATGCGGTCGATCGCATACAGGTAGCCGATCACTTCCAGCGGCAGATTGGCCGCACTCAGCACCACCGTCGCCATGATGACGGCCGTGCCCGGTACGCCGGCCGTGCCGAAGCTGCCGAGCACCGAGGCGATCAGCACCACGAAATACTGGTTGGCGGTCAGCGGCACGCCGGTGTATTGCGCGATGAACACCGCGCATAACGCCGGAAAGATCGCGCCGCAGCCATCCATCTTGATGCTGGCGCCCAGCGGTACCGCGAATGCGGCGTAATCCTTGCTGACCCCCAGGTTATGCGTGATCGAACGCATTGCCACCGGCATTGCCGCAAAGCTCGACGAACTGACGAACGCCACCTGCATGCCAGGCGCGGCACCGCGGAAAAACTTCCACGGGTTCAGCCCATGTGCGAGCAACAGGCTGCTGTAGACCACCACAATGTGGATCGCGCAGGCCACATACAGCGCCAGGACGAAATTGCCGAACGGCAGCAGTTTCGAAAAGCCGTAGCTGCCGACCAGGCCAGCGATCAGGCCAAAGGTGCCGAGCGGAGTCATTTCCAGCACGAAGCGCGTCACCTGAATCATGATGTCGCTCATCTGCCCGGTGAGCTTGCGCGCCTCGGCCACCCGCTCGCCGAGCTTGACCATTGCAAAGCCCAGCAACGCGGCGAAGAAGATCACCGGCAGGATCGAGCCACGCCCCGCCGCCAGCACCGTTTCGCCGGCCGCGTTGGTCTTGGTGCCGATGCCGGTCAGTGCGTAGAACGGATTGGACGGCACCACATCCAGCAGCACCTGGACCGGGCTTGGCACATCGCGCGGCTTCCAGGCCGAATCCACGCTCAGACTGAAATGGCCGGCGCCCGGCTGCATGATCGTGCCGACCGCCAGGCCCACGCCCACCGCCAATGCTGCGGTGATGACAAACCATAAAAACGTGCGTCCACCGAGTGCGGCAACCGACTTTTGCCCGTGCAAGGACGAGATCGCATTGATCACCGCGAAGAACACCAGCGGGATGGCGATCATCTTGATCAACGTGACGTACAGGTCACCCAACGGACCGAACCACACATCGGCCGCCGGACCCATGGCCCAGCCGACCAGCGCGCCGAGGACGAAGCCGGCCACCACGCGTTGCCAGAACGGAATGCGCAACCACGCCGCAACCAGTTTCATGTCGTCGAATCTTCCGGGGGGAAAGTGCATGCACCATAGCCCAGGGCTGCCCTGCCCGCGAGACCACCGCTGGAACAGCGCTGTGTCATCGGTGTGACACCACCCAGCGCGGCATAATGGGGATTGATTCAGCCACGAGTTCGATGCCGATGCGTTACCGCCTGCCTACCCTCGCCGCCCTGACCACGCTGTGCGTCGCCGCCTGCGCCTCCACGACCGGCAGCAGCACCTCCGCACCCGCATCGGTCCGCGTGGAAGTACCGCCGGTGGCGCACCCGGCCGGCGAAACCCCGCAGTGGTGGTACCGCTCGGGCGCCGCCCGTGCCGCCGGCAACGGCGCCATGGCCGGCAAGGCGCGTAACGTGATCCTGTTCCTGGGCGATGGCATGAGCCTGACCACGGTCGCCGCCGCCCGCATCCTGGACGGCCAGCGCAAGGGCGGGCCGGGCGAAGAAAACCTGTTGTCGTGGGAACAATTCCCCGCCACCGCCTTCAGCAAGACCTACAACACCGACTCGCAGACGCCGGATTCGGCCGGCACCATGACCGCGATCACCACCGGGGTGAAGTCGCACATGGGCGCGATCGGGGTCAGCAGCGGCAACCGCAGCGACTGTGCCGACAGCTTGAACAAGGGCCTGCTGAGCTGGCTGCAGCTGGCCGACAGCGCCGGCATGGCCACCGGCATCGTCACCACCACGCGCCTGACCCACGCCACGCCGGCGGCAACCTATGCGCATTCGCCGGACCGCAACTGGGAAAACGACACCGACCTTCCCGAATCGGCGCGTGCTGCCGGCTGCCAGGACATCGCCCAGCAATTGCTCTCCACCGCCCGCTACGGCCGAGGCCCGCAAGTGGTGCTGGGCGGAGGACGCAGCCAGTTCCAGAGCGTGCAGGAGCGCGACCCGGAATACGACGACAAGGTGGGCCTGCGCCTGGACGGCCGCGATCTGGTGGCCGAATGGAAACAGGCGCACCCGCAGGGCGCCTATGTCTGGAACGAGCAGCAGTTGCAGGCAGCGTCCGGTGCACCGGCGCTGCTGGGCTTGTTCGAGCCGGACCACATGCAGTTCGACCACGACCGCAACCGCACCCCGCAGGGCGAGCCCAGCCTGACCGAGATGACCCGCACCGCGATCCAGTCGCTGTCGCGCGACCCGAATGGCTTCGTCCTGATGGTCGAAGGCGGCCGTATCGATCACGCCAACCACGCCGGCAACGCCTACCGCGCACTCGACGAAACCGTGTCGCTGTCCGATGCCGTGCGCGCTGCCGTGCAGACTGCGCCAGCGGACACGCTGATCATCGTGACTGCCGACCATTCGCACACGCTCAACTTCGTCGGCTACCCGGTGCGCGGCAACTTGATCTTGGGCAAGGTGCGCGGCACCGGCGGCGAAGAAGGCGACCGCAGCCAGCTGGCCACCGACCTGGCCGGCCAGCCATACACCACGCTCAGCTACGCCAACGGCCCCGGCTACACCGGTGCCAGCAATGCGCAGCCGGCCGGCCCCAAGAAATATCCGCACGAACCCAGCAGTAGTGAGCCGGCTGCCGGCCGCCCGGACCTGACCCACGTCGACACCGAGGCCCCCAGCTACATGCAGGAAGCGCTGGTGCCGACCAAATCCGAAAGCCACGGCGGCGAAGATGTCGGCATCTGGGCCACCGGCCCCGGCAGCGCGGCATTCCGCGGCACGCTGGAAGAGAACGTGATCTACCACGTCATCGTCCAGGCCACCCCGCGCCTGCGCGAGCGCCTGTGCAAGGCAGGCACCTGCGATGCCGCCGGCGTGCCGGTGGAATTGCCCAGGCCGGCCACCTTCGAGGCTGCGGTCAAGCGCTGATGCGCAGGCGGCGCTGCGGCGATGGCGGGCGAGCTGGCGCGTGATGCGGTTGACGCGTCGCCGCTCGACCTGCCCGCCTGGCGTCGCCACCGCCATGTGCAATCACGCCTGCGAACAGCCGCAGTCCCCAGCCGTTGGTGTGGTGCTCGGATGGGCCGTAGCGGGACGTTACGGTGACCGCGCACGGCAGCACGATGCAGCCCAGGCTGCAGCTGCGCACGGTTGTTCGCGCTGCGGGGCGCCGGGAACGATGGAATCGTCGATGGGTCCCAAGCAGAGAACACGCCGGGCAGGCGGCCAACACGCAATCACGCAGCAGGGATGGCATCTGCTCGCCGAGCGCGCAGGAGCCGTTGCGAGATTGCGCCTGTGCTGACCGGCACCCCGCTCCTGTTGCCAGCCACCCCGCCCGGCCCGGTGCTGCTGACCTATAGCGGCGGGATGGATTCCAGCGTGCTGCTGCATCTGCTGGCGGCGACGCCACGCTATCGGCACGCAGGATTGCGCGCGCTGCATGTGCATCATGGGCTGCATGCCGATGCCGATGCCTGGGCCGCGCATTGCCAACGCACCTGCGACACGCTGCAGGTGCCGTTGCAGATCGTCCGGGTGCAGGTGGCACGCGACAGCGGTCTTGGGCTGGAAGCGGCAGCACGCCACGCGCGACACGCGGCGTTCGCGCAGGCGCTCACTGCTGGCGAATGGCTGGCGCTGGCACACCATCGCGACGACCAGGCGGAAACCTTCCTGCTGCGTGCGCTGCGTGCGTCCGGCCCCGAAGGCCTGGCGGCGATGCGCCCGCAGCGCCCATTCGCCAGCGGCACGCTGTGGCGCCCGATGCTGGCGCACGCCCGCGCCGATCTGCACGCCTACGCGCATGCGCAAGGCGTGCGCTGGATCGAAGACCCCAGCAATGCCGACCCGCGCCATGACCGCAATTTCCTGCGCAGCCAGGTCGTGCCGTTGCTGCAGCAACGCTGGCCGCAAGCACCCGACGCGTTGGCGCGCAGTGCGCAACTGAGCGCCGATGCAAGCGCATTACTGCTGCAGCAGGACATGGCGTTGCTGCCGAGCGTGCAGACCGCAAGCGGCGCGCTGGATCTGCAGGCATTGCGCGCGCAACCCGTGGAACGAAGGGCACGGCTGTTGCGCGCCTGGGTGAGTGCTGCGCACGCCCCGCCGCTGCCTGCGCAAGGCGTGGCCGCACTGGAACGGGAAATCGACAATCACGCCGCAGATCGGCAGGCCTGCTTTGCGTGGCAAGGGGTAGAAGTACGCCGCTGGCGCCAGTGCCTGTTTCTGAACCGCCCCGCTGCGGCCTGGCCGTCGGACTGGCACGCGCAGTGGGACGGCGCAGCGCCCCTGCACCTGCCCGACGGTGCGCAGTTGCGGTTACTCGGCGCACCCGGGCTGCGCTTTGCGCAACCGCTGCTGGTGCGCGCACGCCGGGGCGGCGAGCGCATCGTGCTGCCGCAGCGCACGCATTCGCACCAACTCAAACACCTGCTGCAGGCGCTGGACCTACCGCCGTGGGAGCGCGGGCGCCTGCCGATCCTGTGGGACGGCACGCAGGTACTCGCCGCCGGCGACTGCATCATTTCCGCCACCTTGGACGCATGGTTGCAGACCAATGCCGCCGCGCTGCAATGGCGCGCGGCTGCCGACGCGAATTGACCCGCCTGCGCGCGCGCCGCACACTTTAGAGATGGCCAAGAAGTCTTTGAACGAAACGTCCCCGGTTGCCCGCTTCGAACAGTCGCTGGAAGAACTCGAGCAACTGGTGCAGAAGATGGAAGTCGGCGATCTGAGCCTGGAGCAATCGCTCACGGCCTACGAGCGCGGCATCGGGTTGTACCGTGATTGCCAGCAGACGCTGGAACAGGCCGAACTGCGCGTGCGCTTGTTGACCGACCCCGCCCGCCCCGAGCTTGCCGAAGCCTTCGAACCGCCGTCGCTGGACGGCTGAGGTGAGCTCGGCGCTGTTCGACCACTGGATCGCCCGCACCGAACGCAGCCTGGAGGCGGGCCTGCCGCGCGCCACGCATGCGCCGCAGCGCCTGCATGCAGCGATGCGCCATGCCGTGCTGGGCGGGGGCAAGCGCATGCGTCCGCTGCTGGTCTACGCAAGCGGCGCTTTGTTCGGCGCTGCTGAGGATCAGCTCGACACGCCCGCGGTGGCGGTAGAGCTGATTCACGCCTATTCGCTGGTGCACGACGACTTGCCGGCGATGGACGACGACGCGCTGCGGCGCGGCCAGCCCACCGTGCATATCGCCTTCGATGAGGCCACCGCGATTCTGGCCGGCGACGCCTTGCAGACGCGCGCGTTCGAATTACTCGCCACTGCCTCTGCCAGCGCCGAACTGCGCGTCAGCTGGATACAGAGCCTGGCCACTGCTGCGGGCGCGGCCGGCATGTGCGGCGGCCAGGCGCTGGATATCGATGCGACCGGGCAACTGCAGTCGCTGCAGGATCTGCAACGCATGCATGCGCTCAAGACCGGCGCGTTGATCCGTGCGGCGGTCCGGATGGGCGCACTCACCGGAGGCGCCGCGGCAGCCGACCAGCAGCGTCTGGACGAATTTGCCGACGCCTTGGGCCTGGCCTTCCAGGTACGCGACGACATCCTGGATGTGGAATCGAGCTCGGCGCAGCTGGGCAAGACCGCCGGCAAGGACGCGGCGCAAGCCAAATCCACCTACCCCGCCCTGCTGGGGATGGATGGCGCCAAGGCGAAGCTGGCCGAGCTGGCCGCGCGCATGCACGACGTCCTGCAGCCCTATGGGCAACCAGGCGAGACGTTGGCCACCTTGGGCCGGTTTGCGGTGAACCGCGCGCACTAGGCGCAGTTGCCAACGCCGCTACACCGCAGCGAGCGGGAGCGGCCGATGCCCGAATCGATCTGAAGTTTCCCGCGTGCCGCAATGGCGCGCTGGTGGCTCGCGCAGCCACATCTGGACGATTTGCGACATAGAGCGGACGCGCCGGACACGATTTGCGCACTCCGTGCGCCAGCGCACGGTCAACGTCTGCATCGGGGGCGTGCAAGCGGCGAACTGGGTCACACATTGCAACTTTTCTTGGCTGCGTTTGTGTCATGCGTTGACACATTCGGAGTTGCAGCACATGACCGATCGCACATTTTAAAGCTGAATTGTCGACATTCGTGCTATTTCAGCGGCGTTCATAAGTTCGCTACGAACAAAATATTCGCAATTGAATAACTTGTCGCGTCCGCTCGTCCTGCCTAGGTTTGGCTTGCCCGCATCCGCGGACATCCCCCGATCACACGGAGAGTCACTGGTGAAGAACGTTTTTCTCGCATCGTTTGCAGCAGGCACGCTGGCCGTTGTTGGCGTCCTCGGATCGGCCCAGGCGCAGTCCGTGCGCGGCCCGGTTCCGTTGACCATCGAACTGTCGCCAGTGGCCGACCAGGCTGGGCGTCATCAGGGCAAGATCGCCGTCACCGTCACCAATAACGGCAGCCAGACCGCACGCGTGCCGACGTACCAGCTGCCGCTGAAATCGCTGGATAACGGCATTCTGGAAGTGAGCCGCGACGGCAAGCCGGTGGACTACACCGGGCGCCTGGTCAAGCGCGGCCTGCCCAAGGCCGCCGACTTCACCATCCTGCAGCCAGGCCAGAGCGTGAAGGGCGAGGTCGATCTGGCCGGCGCCTACGATCTGTCCACCAGCGGCAACTACACCATCCAGGTGCGCTCGGCGCTGCAGTACGCTTCCTTTTCCGACGGCAGCCTGATGAAAGCCGCCAGCGGCGAGCCGGCCGTGGCTACCAGCACCCCGCTCACCGTGTGGCTGGACGGCGTCAACCGTGGCGTACAGCGCCAGCTCGCAGTCGGCCCGACCGCCGTGGTCAACGGCATCAATTACCTCAACTGCAGCACCACCCGCACCAGCCAGATCGCCAGTGCCGTCACTGCCGCGCGCAACTACTCGCAGAACGCGCGCAACTACCTCAATGCCGGCAGCACCGGCGCGCGCTACACCACCTGGTTTGGTGCCTATAACGCCTCGCGCTACAGCCGGGTCAGCTCGAACTTCGTCAACATCGACAATGCGCTGGACCAGAACAACGGCCAGATCACTATCAATTGCGGTTGCACCGACAGTGCCTTCGCGTACGTCTATGCCAACGCGCCTTACGAAATCTATGTCTGCAATGCGTTCTGGAGCGCATCGACCACCGGCACCGACTCCAAGGCCGGCACGCTGGTACACGAGATGAGTCACTTCACGGTCGTCGCCGGCACCCAGGACCGCGTCTATGGCCAGTCCGGCGCGCGCAGCCTGGCGATCAGCAACCCGGCGCAGGCCATCACCAACGCCGACAGCCATGAGTACTTCGCCGAAAACACCCCGGCGCAGAACTGATCGCTCCATCGCCTGATACGACAAAGGCCCGGCATCGCTGCCGGGCCTTTGTCGCTTCCACCGCGCCGGTTACTTGATCAGGCGCCGCGCGAACGGGTAACGGTAATGCTCGCCGTTGTTGGCCTTGACAGCGGCCAGGATGCACAGCACCAGGTTGGCAATCCACACCAGCGTCGGCAAGAAGAACAGGATGCCGAACGAGACAATGGTCAGAATGATCGCTGCCACGGTGGCAATGAGCACGGTGATCTGGAAATTCAGCGCTTCCTTGGCTTGATCGGTCGCGAACGGCTTGGACGGGCTGGCGTCCTTGCTGATCAACCAGATCACCAACGCACCGACGAACGAGGTCACGATGCCGAGCAGATGCGCGGCCAGCGCGAGCGTACGCTCCTCCGACGGACTGGTGCTGACCGGTGGCGGTGGCGGTGCGGCGTGCGATTCGAATTCGCTCATCATGTCTCCCCGTGCATGGTTGTGGTGCGGCGGACTATAGCAACGATTCAGCCAGCCACCAGTGCGGAAAGACATGGGTGCGCGGCCCGGCCATGGCTGCAATCGGCCGCGCCATGGCGAAAAAGACCACCCTGCCTTAGTGCGAGCGGGTGCCGCCCACAAGACGCAGAGGGCTTATTAACGCGCGTCGCAAGGTGCGTAGGTAGCGCTCGCACGTCGCGCGCGCCGCCGCAAGATCCATACCCCATTGCGCATATCGCATCGGAGACAGCGGCGGTGACCGTGACCTGCCCGCTTCGGCGTTACGCAGATGCATCGTCAGGTGCGAGCGGCGGCTCGTGAGGCGTGCGCCTACACGACAAGCCGCCCGGAAACCGGCGAAGCCGACACAGCGGTGCCGCTCAGCTGTCGCCTGCCACCGTCATGCGGTTGATCAGCACCGAGCCGATCTTGACGTGCGAGCGCGGGTCGACATCGCTGCCCACCGCTTCGATGCCGGCGAACATGTCGCGCAGATTGCCGGCGATGGTCAGGCCATCGACCGGGTAGGCAATCACGCCGTTTTCGATCCAGAAGCCGCCGGCCCCGCGCGAATAGTTGCCGGTGACGGGATTGACGCCGTTGCCCATCAGTTCGGTGACCAGCAGGCCGCGCGACATGCCGGCAATCATCGACGCCAGATCGCCCGCATTGGCGGTGACCTGCAGGTTGTGGACGCCACCGGCGTTGGCGGTGGTCTGCAGGCCCAGCTTGCGCGCCGAATAGCTGCCCAGCACATAGCGCTGCAGCACACCGTCGCTGATCAGCGCCGAACGCCGCGTCGCCACGCCTTCGCCGTCGAAGGCGGCCGAGCGCAAACCGCGGCGCAGGTGCGGCAGCTCTTCGATGTTGAACCAGTCCGGGAACAACGTGCTGCCGACGCTGTCGAGCAGGAAGCTGGCACGGCGATACAGCGCGCCGCCGGACACCGCGCCGAGCAGGTGGCCGACCAGCGAGCGCGCCACTTCCGGAGCGAACAGCACCGGCAACTGACCGGTGGGCAGCGAACGCGGCTGCAAGCGCGCCACGGTACGCGCGGCGGCATGGCGGCCGATGGCGTCGGGCGCTTCCAGGTCCTCGCGTGCCAGTGCACTGCTGTACCAGCCATCGCGCTGCATGCCGTCGCCCTGCCCGGCGATCAGCGCGCAGCTGATCGAATGATGGGTACCGCGCTCGCGGCCGATGAAGCCATGCGAATTGGCGTACACCGACAGGCTGAGCCCGGTGCTGGCCGAGGCGCCGTCGGAGTTGCTGATGCGCGCGTCGGCGTCGCGGCCGGCGGTTTCGCAGGCCAGCGCCAGATCCACGGCGGTATCGGCGTCCAGCGCCCACGGATGCCAGCTGTCCAGCTCGGGGAACTCGCGCGCCATCAACTCCGGGTCGGCCAGGCCGGCAGCCACGTCGTCTTCGGTGAAGCGGGCGATCGCGCAGGCCTGCGCCACGGTGGATTCCAGGCTGGAATCCTGCAGGTCGGCAGTGCTGGCACTGCCCTTGCGCTTGCCGAAGTAGACCGTGACCGCAATGCCACGATCGCGCGTGGATTCGACCGTCTCCACATCGCCCAGCCGCACATTGACGTCCAGGCCGCGCTCTTCGCTGCAGCTGACTTCGGCCTGCGTGGCGCCGGCGGCGCGCGCGCGCTCGAGCAGGCGCTGGGAGATGTCGGTGAGCGCATCCAGGCGCTGCAGGCTGTCGTCGGTGACGCGGATTTCGGAGGAGAGTGCGTTCAATGCTTTATCCTTGGAAACGCGGATCCGTCCGCGAAAGCCCGGCCATCCATGACCGGAATGTTTGAATTCGGTGCGGAGTTATTCCGCCGACGCCCGGCCGTTCGAGGCCGCAGATGTTTATCAACCAAGTTTCGGGATGTGGTGGCAATGCGCGGACGCGATGAAGAGACCGGTGAATTTCGTGGCGCCAGCCGCAGCCAGCAGCGGCGCGAGGCGCTGGAGATTTTCGACCTGGGCGAAAAGCTGGTGGCGCTGACCCCGGCGCAGCTGGCCAAGTTGCCGGTGCCCGAATCGCTGATCCCGCATATCGAAGAGAGCAAGCGCATCACCTCGCATATCGCGCACAAGCGGCAGCTGGCGTTTCTGGCCAAGCACATGCGCCGCGAGGACGAGCAGACCCTGGCCGCGATCCGCGATGCGCTGGACGCCAACAGCGATACCGCGCGCCGCGAAGTGGCGGCGATCCACCGGGTCGAACGCTGGCGCGAACGCCTGCTGGCCGAAGGCGACGTGGCGCTGGCCGAACTGCTGGAAGCCTACCCGGCCGCCGATCGCCAGCAACTGCGTCAACTGGTGCGCAACGCGATCCACGAACGTGCCAAGAACAAGCCCCCGCGCGCCTACCGCGAACTGTTCCAGGTGCTGCGGGAGCTGTCTCAAGAGCAGGGATTGGAGCGTGGGGATTCGGGATTGGAAGACGACGAGTCGGCGGCGGAAGGCGACGAGTAAGGATTCACGGAAGCGGCGGCGCAGTCGCCCGGCAGTGATCGCAGACCGGCCCGACTTCCACCGCCAATTCCTGCTGCGACGCATCGAGGTCGACGCGCCGTAAGCGCCAGACACACGGCAACGGACTGCCGCTGCGACGACCTCCAAATCCCGATGCCGCAAGCGCATCGGGACCAGTGCATCGCAAAGGCCTGACGCACTGCTTTGCGCTCCTGCCGCTACGATTCCCAAATCCCGATTCCCGATTCCCCGCATCTCAGGCCTGCGTTCCGCCAACCGTGATGCCGTCGATCAGCAGCGACGGCTGGCCGACGCCGACCGGCACGCTCTGCCCGTCCTTGCCGCACACGCCCACGCCTTCGTCCAGCGCCAGGTCGTTGCCGATCATGCGCACCTTCTGCATGGTTTCCGGGCCGTTGCCGATCAGGGTGGCGCCCTTGACCGGTGCGGTGACCTTGCCGTCTTCGATCAGGTAGGCCTCGGTGGCCGAAAATACGTATTTGCCGCTGGTGATGTCGACCTGGCCGCCACCGAAGTTCACCGCGTAGATGCCCTTCTTGACCGAGCGGATCATCTCTTCCGGGTCGTGCTGGCCGGCGCGCATGTAGGTGTTGGTCATGCGCGGCATGGTCAGGTGCGCGAACGATTCGCGGCGGCCGTTGCCGGTGGGCGCCACGCCCATCAGGCGCGCGTTGTGGCTGTCCTGCATGTAGCCCACCAGCACGCCGTCTTCGATCAGCGTGGTGCACTGGCTGGGCGTGCCTTCGTCGTCGATATTGAGCGAGCCGCGGCGCCCGTCCAGGGTGCCGTCATCGACAATGGTCACGCCCGGCGAGGCCACGCGCTCGCCGATGCGGCCGGCGTAGACGCTGGTGCCCTTGCGGTTGAAGTCGCCTTCCAGGCCATGCCCCACCGCCTCGTGCAACAGCACGCCGGGCCAGCCCGGACCGAGCACCACCGGCATCACCCCAGCCGGCGCCGGGATCGCGTCCAGATTCACCAGCGCCTGGCGCAGCGCTTCGCGCGCAAACCCTTCCGGGCGGCCGTCGGCGAACAGTTCGGCATAGCCATAGCGGCCGCCGCCGCCGGAATAACCGGATTCGCGCCGGCCGCCCTGTTCGACGATCACCTGCACGTTCAAGCGCACCAGCGGCCGCACGTCTGCTGCCAGCACGCCGTCGCTGCGGGCGATCAGCACCGTGTCCACGCCGCCGGACAGGCTCACCATCACCTGCTTGACGCGCGGGTCGGCAGCGCGCAGGAACTGGTCGATTCGGCGCAGCAGGTCCACCTTGGTGGCGCTGTCCATGTCGTCGATGGGATCGGTGGCCGGGTACAGCGCACGGCCATTGCCGCGTACCAGCGCGCGGGTGGATTGCGCCCCGCCCTCGCGCGAGATCGCGCGCGCGGACTGTGCCGCTTCCAGCAGCGCATCGCGGTGGATGTCGTCGGAATAGGCGAAGCCGGTTTTTTCGCCGGCGATTGCGCGCACGCCCACGCCTTGTTCGATGGAATGCGCGCCGTCCTTGACGATGCCGTCTTCCACGCTCCAGCTCTCGCGCCGCGAATGCTGGAAATACAGATCGCCGAAGTCGATGCCCGGGCCCAGCAGGGCGCCGAAGGTGCGGTCGAGATGGCCGGCGTCCAGGCCGGAAGGAAGCAGCAGCCGGGTTTCGGCCAGAGTGAGAGCGTTATCGGTCATGTGGTCAGGATGGGGCCCGCGCGCCGGGGAGACAAGTCGTTCGGCTGAACATGCGCACGGCTATCATCGCTGGCCAGTTCTTCACCGATCGCCCGCGCATGAAGCTCATCGCCTACGTCCTGGATGGCCATACGCTGGACATCCGCCCTGCCCCGCACGAGCGCGCGTGGATGGATGCCACCGACCAGCGCTACGCCTACCGCTGCCTGCCGCTGGCGATCGCCAATGCGCATGGCTGGGAGCTGCTGTGCCAGTCCGGTTTCGAGGCCAGTTGGGACGGCAGCGACGCACTGGCGGCGATCAGCATCAGCGCCGATGCCAACACGCAGGCACCGGCGATCAGCCACTTCGGCTATGGCGTGCTGACCTTCCACGTACCGTGCCTGTTCCGCACCGACACCGGCATCGACCTGTTCGTCACCGGTCCATTGAACCGGCCCAAGGACGGCATCGGCGCGCTGAGCGGGATGGTGGAAACCGACTGGAGCCCGCACACCTTCACCATGAACTGGCGCTTCACCCGGCCCGGGCGGGTGCGCTTCGAGGCGGGCGAACCGTTCTGTCATCTGTTCCCGCTGCAGCGGCAGTTGATCGAGCAGGTGCAGCCGCAGTGGAAGCCGCTTTCCGAAGCGCCGCAGCTGGCGCAGCAACACGCCGACTGGACATCCAGCCGCACGCGCTTTCTCGAGGACCTGCCCGATGCGCAATCGGCGGCGGCACGCGAAAAATGGCAGCGTGGCTATTTTCTTGGTGGGGCCGCACCTGGGCAGCCGCCAGTGCCGGGACATCGGTCGCGACTGCGCCTGCCGATGTTTACCCGTGCCGGCAGCGAGGACGCGCCCGCAGAGTGAGGCCGACGGAGTCCGTCAGCGCTGCGCCGGGTCTGGCTTGCCGGACCTGCCGGAGGGGGCGGCCGGTTTGCTCGGCGCCCGCTCGCGCGCCTCGCGCTCCACCACGTCCACCTGCGGGTCTTTCCATGGCCCGGTGACGTGATAGGTCTTGGCACCGATCGCACCCAGCGGTTTGCCGAGCACCGCGTTGGCCGCTGCGCCGACAGCGGCCCCCACCGGGCCGCCGGCCACTGCGCCGACCACGGTCAGCAGGTTGCCGGCCTTGGGGTTCACGTCCACGGTCTGGTCGAAGGTCTGCGCGCGCAGGTCGGTCTGGCCTCGGATCGCGATGTCGGCAGCCGGGCCTTCGATGCGGATGGCATCGGTCCGCGCGAAGCCCTCGCCGAAGCGCACCTCGCCGGCCAGCTTGTTGAAGGCCAGCCCCTTGGAGAAGAAATCGCGGAAGTCGAACATCAACCGGCGTGGCAGCTGCGCCACGCTCAGCAGGCCGAGCACGCGGCCGGCGCCCGGGTCCACTTCCAGCAATTGGCCATTGCGCACATCGACCTTGAGGTTGCCGTCCAGCGAGCCGAGCGCGAAACCGGTTGGTGAGCCCTGCCAGCCGGCATTGAGCTCCAGTTGCCCTTCGCCGCCGCGCAATTGGCCGCCCAGGGTGAGGTTTTGCAGCAGATTGCCCAGGTTGCGGCTGTCCACGCGCGCCGACAACCGCGTGCTGGCCGCCTCGCCCTTGCCGCGCCAGGCTCCGGTGAGGCCGATGTTCTGATCGTCCGAGCGCAGTTGCAGCTGATCCACCTGCATGCCATCGGTGAGCCGGCTACTGCGCAGGGTGGCCGCACCGAAGGTCATCTTGCCGATCTGCAGATCGTCGATATCCAGCGCCAGCGGCGGGATCGACACCGGGTCGAATTCGGCCACGGCACGACGCGCGGGCTCCGGCAACGCGCCTGCCAATGGGTCGCCGGGCTCGGGCGCGGCCGGCTCGGCAGGCGCCTCCACCGGCTGCCAGTGCACGGTCTTCAACGTGCCCTGCACCGTTGCGCCGTCGGCATTGGGCACGGTGAGCTGGCCGGCCAGCGAGGGGCCGTCCAGCGTCACCGCCACCGTATCGCGGGTGGGGCGCAGACGCAGACGCGTCTGCGGGAACACCCCACCGATCATCAGCAACCGGTCTGCCTGCACATCCACCTGCTGCAACGGCATCGGGTCTTTGACGGGCACGGCCGGCTGGCCGGGCAACGGTGGCATGTCGGCGTCGCCGCTGCTACCGCGCGCCAGGCTGATCCAGTCGATCGCATCCAGCGAGGCGGCGCGGCCGGTCACCACCAGCCCGTTGGCGGGTGGCCGTTCGGTGACGGTATCGGTGCCCATCACCACACGCACGCCGGTCTGCGCGCCATGGCTGCTGGCCTTGAGGGCCACCAGCTTGCCGAACCCCACATCGATGTCGCCATCGCCCAGCGGCAGCGCGACCCTGACCCGGGTGTCCAATGGCTCGCTGGCTGCCTTGTCCAACGGCGCGGGCAGATCCAGCGTGGTGCCGACCAGATTGGAGCGCAGCGTCAGCACCGCGTTCGCATCGGTCTGCCCCGGCGGCGGCAGCGGCACATCCACGCCCACCTGCCAGGGCGCACTGCCATGCACGTACGGGCGCAGCCATTCCATCTGGGGTGCACGGTCGAACAGTTCCCTGGCATCCAGGGTGGCGCCCAGACGTGCTTCGAAAGCTTGCCTGGGGTCCTGCACCAACCCGCCGGCGCGCAACGACAATTCGCCGCTGCGGCCTTCGTGCTGCACGCTCAGCCGCTCGGCGGCAAAGCCGGTGTCGCGATACTCGGCCTGCCCGCTGACCTGGTCGAAGGCCAGGTCCCAACGCGCGTCGGCCAGCTTGGCGCCCTGCAGGGCCACCGTGCCCTGCAGATGGCCGCCGGCACCGTGCGTCCGCAAGGGGCGCAGCAGGTCGAAGGTCACCGCGGCCGGCCCGGACACGGTGAGATTGCGCAAGGTGTCGCCATAGCGCCGCTCCAGCGGACTCTTGCGCAACATGCCGAGCAGTTGCGCCGCATCGGCCTGCGTGGCGGCGCGCACGTACAGTTCGGAGGTGGCAAAGCTGGGAATACCCGCTTCCAGCTGCGCGACCGGGGTACCGGCCAGATCACCCTGCCCCTGCAGCGAGAAGCCGTTGCCGATGAAGCTCAGGTTGGCCTGGACCTGCTCCATCGCCGGCCAGTCCGGCTGGAAGCGGATCACGCCATCGCGGATCTGCCCGAACGCTTCGAAGCGCCCGTCGTTGTTGTCGAACGGCCAATCGTCCAGATCGCCGCTGACCAGGCCAGTGCCGCCGGTGACGGTGCCGCCGGCCACGGCCATGTCGAGCCAGTCGATGGCGGCCTCGCTCATCTTGGAGCGGATCCAGAACTTGCGCGCCACCGGCAGCGCCACATCGTCCAGTTGGGCCGCCAGCTGCATGCGCGGGCGGCTGCCATCGCCCTGGAACCACAGCCCGCCACGCACGTTGGCGCCGTAATCCTTGCCCTGCACGCGCAACGCCGGCGTGGCGACCTGCCAGCCCGCGCCTTCGCGCCAACCGACGATCTTGCCGGCCAGCTGGATCTCGTGCACCACGCCGAAGCCGGTCGGCCAGTCGAAACGCAGCGTGGCGTCGGGCGCGGGGTCCAGCTCGACGCCCTGCGCATCGCCATCGAGGGTGCCGCGCAGGCCACTGATGCCGGGCGCATTGCCCACCGGCAGAAATCCCAACGCTTCGATCTGGCCCCGCGCGCGCAGCGCGCCGCCTGGCTCGCCGGCGACCTGCAGGTCGGCCACGCGCAGCTGCGGTTTGGACAGGCTCAGCCAACGCCGCAAGGCGGGCGACAACTGCTCGCTCAAGGCGGCAGCTGCAATCAGGCCCGAGACATCCACATGCTTGCCCACCACCGCATAGCGGCGCCCGCCGGCAATGCTCAGCCCGTCCAGGTGCTGCAGTTGCGCTGCCGGGCCCAGGCGCAGCAGCGGCGCGTCCACGCGCCATCCGCCATCGATGGTCTGCCAGCGCGCACGCGCCTGCAGCCGTTCCCAGGTGAGCGTGGGCCGCGCGGTCTCGTCCGGCAGCGCGGCCCCGGACAGGCGGAGCTGCTGCAGGTCGACATCCACGCTCACTGCAGCGATCCGGCGTGCGCGCAATTGCGCCCAGGCCTGCAAGCGCCCACCACCGCCCTCCACGCGCATGCCGCCGAACTGCAGCAACGACGCCCATGCGGACAGGTCGGCCGGATCGGCTTGCACATAAGCGCTGCCGTCGCCGCTGTCGCGATCGAATTCCAGCACCGCCGTCAGCGGCGCGCGCTTGAGATCGATCCAGCTACGGCTGCCCACCTTCACCGTCGAGCCGCTGACGCGCAGGCGCAGGTCGATGCGCGGCAGCGTGGTGTCCAGGCCGATCGAGGGCGCGGCCACGTGCAGTCGGGCTTCGGCCAGCTGGATCTCGCCCAGCCGGCGCAGCGCATCCAACGGATCGGAGTTTCCGCCGCCGGGCATGCCCTGGACCGACCACACACCGTCGTCGCTGCGCTGCAAGGTCAGCGCCAGGCCGCGCAGCCGTATTTCGGTCAGCGAATGGCCCGGCAGCAACCCGGCGTACATCGCCAACAGCACCTCGGCCTGGCCGACGCGCACCTCGCCGTGCGGACCGATACGCAGCCCATCCAGCCGCAGCAGCGGACCGCGCCGGGTCCATTCGGTCTGCAGCCGGTCGAACGCAATCGGCTGACCGGCACGCTGGCTCAGCCACTGCGCAATCTGCTGCGGGTGTTCCTCGGCCAACGGCAGCGCCTGGCTGGCCGCGCCCACCAACAACGCGACCGCCACCAGCGCAAGCGCGCAGGCAGTGATCGCATAGCGGCGAAACAGACGGAGACGGCGGCGCAGCGGGGTGGGCATCAGGAGCGGGGATTGGGTATTGGGGATTCGGGATTGGTTACAGCGTGTCCAAGCACGGTAACGTCAACGCTCCTGCTGGCCGCACATCATGACGGGGCCGGCTTTTACAAATCCCCAATCCCGATTCCCCATTCCCGGACTCACAGCAGCACCACATCGAACTGCTCCTGCAGGTACTGGTCGTCGGACTGGAAGCGGATGCTCTTGCCGAGGAACTCTTCCAGTTCGGCCACGGCGGCGGACTCTTCCTCGGTGATGCGGGCGACCACTTTCGACGAGGCGATCACCAACAGGCGCGCGGCATCGAACTGGCGCACGGCGCGGGTGATCTCGCGGAAAATTTCGTAGGTCACCGTTTCGGCGGTCTTGATGGTGCCGCGCCCGCCGCACTGGCCGCAGGTTTCCGAGAGCTGGCGCTCCAGGCTTTCGACGGTGCGCTTGCGGGTCATCTCCACCAGGCCCAACGGCGAGAACTCATACACGGTGGTCTTGGCATGATCGCGCGCCAGCGCTTTTTCCAGGGTGCGCAGCACCTGCCGGCGGTGCTCCGCATCGTCCATGTCGATGAAGTCGATGATGATGATGCCGCCCAGGTTGCGCAGGCGCAGTTGCCGCGCCACCGCCTGCGCGGCTTCCAGGTTGGTGCGGAAGACGGTTTCTTCGAGGTTGCGCTGACCGACGAACGAGCCGGTATTGACGTCGATGGTGGTCATCGCCTCGGTCTGGTCGATCACCAGATAGCCGCCGGATTTGAGCGGCACCTGCTTGTTCAGCGCGCGTCCGATCTCGTCTTCGACCCCGTACAGGTCGAAGATCGGGCGGTCGCCGGTGTACAGCTCCAGCCGCTCGGCCAGCACCGGCATGTACTTGGCCACGAACGCCTGCAGTTGCACGAAGGTCTCGTTGGAGTCGACCTTGACCTTTTCCACGTCGCGGCGGATCAGGTCGCGCACCGCGCGCAGCGGCAGGCTCAGGTCTTCGTAGATGATGCTGCACGGCGGCGCTTCGCGGCCGCGGCGCTCGACCACGTTCCAGACCCGCGACAGATAGGCGATGTCTTCGGCCAGCGCCTCGGCCGGCTGGCCTTCGGCATTGGTGCGGATGATGTAGCCGAAGCCGCCATGCTGGGCCGAGACCTCGCTGACGATGGTCTTCAGGCGCAGCCGCTCGGCCTCGTCTTCGATGCGCGCCGACACCCCAACCACCTTGGACTGCGGCAGCAGCACCAGATAGCGCGAAGGGATGCTGATCTGCGTGGTCAACCGCGCACCCTTGGTGCCGATCGGATCCTTGACCACCTGCACCACGATCTCCTGGCCGTCGCGCAGCAGCTCCACGATCGGCACCGAGGCCGGCGGCGGCGGCGGGATCGGGGTTTCTTCGGTATCGACCACGCTGGCTGGTGCCGGTGCCAGACGGACCACGTCGTTGGCGTGCAGGAACGCGGCACGCTCCAGCCCCACTTCGACGAAGGCAGCCTGCATGCCCGGCATCACCCGCTGCACCTTGCCCTTGTAGATATTGCCCACCACGCCCCGGCGCCAGCCGCGCTCGATGTGCAGTTCCTGCAGCATGCCGTTCTCGATCACCGCCACACGGGTCTCGCGCGGGGTGACGTTGACCAAAATCTCTTCCGACATCAATGCGCTCCGAAGGCTGTGAGCAACTGCGAGGTGTGGTACAGCGGCAATCCCATCACGCCGGAATAGCTTCCGGACAGATGGCGGATGAAGCGTTCGGCGCGGCCCTGGATCGCGTAGGCGCCAGCCTTGCCCATCGGCTCGCCGCAGGCGGCGTAGGCGGCGATCTGCGCATCATCGAGCGTGTCGAAGGTAACCTCCGACACCACCAATGCCTGAGCCGGCGCGCGCTGTGCGCAGACTAGAACCACCGCCGTGAGCACCTGGTGGGTGCGACCGGACAACGCGCGCAGCATGGCAACGGCATCGTCCACATCGACCGGTTTGCCGAACACCCGCTCGCCCAGCACCACCTCGGTATCGGAGCCCAGCACGATGGCGTCGGGGTCGGCGGCCTGTACCAGCGCCAGCCCGGCATGCGCCTTCTCCAACGCAACGCGCTGCACGTACTGGTCGGGCGATTCGTCGGCTGCGCGCAGCTCGGGCACATCCAGTTGCAGCGTCTGGAACGGCACATCCAGGCGTTGCAGGAGTTCTTGTCGGCGCGGCGAACGGGAAGCGAGATAGAGCATCCGTCCAGCATACCTGTTGCCCGCACTCGCCCGCTTGCCTGGTGAACGCACACACCGTTGCCGACGGCGCTGTCGTGCTCGACTCACAACATATTCATCGAGCTGCCAACACGCTCGCCACACAGACAAGGAGATCTCATGCGTACCCATCTCAAGCCGTTGTTGCTGGCCCTGTCCATCGCTGCCGGAACCGCCATGACTGCCCACGCCCAACCTGCGTCCAGCTACACCATTCCCAGCGACGGCACCCTGCTCAACGTCTCGGCCGAGGCCGAAGCCAAGCGTGTGCCGGACATCGCCACGCTGTCTGCCGGGGTGGTCACCCAGGCCGCCGACGGCAACGCCGCCATGCGCCAGAACGCCGAACAGATGAGCAAGGTCATGGCCGCGGTCAAAGCTGCCGGCATCGCCGACAAAGACGTACAGACCAGCGGCATCAATCTGAGCCCGCAGTACACCTACAAGGAAAACGAAGCGCCCAAGATCAACGGCTACCAGGCCAGCAACACGGTCAGCCTCAAGGTGCGCGACATCACCCGCCTGGGCAAGGTGCTCGACGCCCTGGTCGCGCAAGGCGCCAACGACATCAACGGCCCCAGCTTTTCGATCGACCAGCCCGAGCCGGTCTACGACGAAGCCCGCGTTGCCGCACTGAAGAAGGCCCAGGCGCGCGCCGAAACTTACGCCAAGTCGCTGGGGCTGAAGGTGCGCCGCATCGTCAGCATTTCCGAAGGCCGCAGCGGCGGCGCAGTCCGCCCGATGATGATGGCCGCCTCGATGCGCTCGGCAAAGGCCGAGATGGACACCCCGGTCGCCCCCGGCGAGAGCACCTTGTCGATCAACCTGGATGTGACGTTCGAGCTGGGGCGTTGACCTGACCGCAACCGCGTTCGGTTTGCTTTGCAGACTGCCCTCCTCGAGGGCAGTTTTTTTTATGGCCAAGCCAAAATTTTTGTTGCCTCCTCTTGCGATGGCAACGCCCCGTTTCCGGCACGAGTCAGGCGCGCCAAATGTGTGCGGATCGATGCGATCGGGGCGAATCGACCAGCCGACCTCCAGCGCTTCGAAATCGCTTGTGCCCGCGCAGAGGTCGCGGTAAACCTACGCCACCGGATGGTGATGTGCGTCCGGCTCGCGCTGGTCCTTTCCGCAGTTCCGTTCTGGAGGTGGATGATGGTTCGCACGCAATCGCAGGTTTTTTCCCGTCCCCTTGGCATCGACCCCTCGCGCGTTCTGGCGATGAGCACGGCCGTGGCATTGCACCTGCTGGCCGGCGGGTTGTTGCTGATTCCGCTCTCGCACCGGGCCATTCCGCAGCAGACCGCGCCAAAAGAGCGTTGGCTCATGCCGGTCAGCATCCCGACGCCGCCACCGCCGCTGGTGTTTCCAGTCGAAGTAAAGTTCACGCCGAAAACGCATTCACCGACCAAGACGCTGCCGGTGCCGGTACAGACCCCGGTGGTCAGTGAACCCTCCGTTGTCGACAGCGCACCGGCTGCCGTTGCCGCAACGGTCTCCGACGCTGTTGCAGACAGCGCTCCGACAACCACCGCACCCAGCGGCCCGGTCGAAGCAGGGCAATTGCAGTATCTGAGTTCGCCCGCGCCGAGCTATCCGGCGGCTGCACTGCGTGCAGGGCAGCAAGGCACGGTGGTACTGCGCGTACTGGTTGGCACCGATGGGCGTCCGGCCGAGGTGAGCGTGCAGACCAGCAGTGGTCATCGCGTGCTCGACCTGGCCGCGCGTAGCCAGGTGCTGCGCAGCTGGCGCTTCCAGCCGGCGATGCAGAACGGCCAGGCCGTGCAGGCCTATGGTCTGGTGCCGGTGAGCTTCTCGCTGAACTAAGTGGCGACTGGATGCGGCGGCCTGCAACCGCAGCCGCCGCATCGATATGGCTCTGCACACCAGTTCCGTTAGCCGCTCTTATGCGCGGTGATACGGATGGTTGGCCAGCATCGCCGCGGCGCGATACAGCTGCTCGGCGACGATCAGGCGCACCAGCATGTGCGGCAGGGTGAGCGGGCCGATCGACCAGCTTTCGCTGGCGCTCTTGAGCACCTCCGCCGCGTGGCCTTCCGGCCCGCCGATGAGAAACGCCAGGTCGCGGCCCTGTCCGCGCCAATGCTCCATGCGCTGGGCGAGCTGTTCGGAACTGAGCGGGCGCCCGGGGACATCAAGCGCCACCACGTAGGCATTCTTTGGCAGCGCCGCGAGCACGCGACGGCCTTCGTCGTCGGTCGCGCGCTGCGCATCGCGGCCCTTGCCGCGCAGGCCGGGCTCGATCTCGACCAGCTCCAGCGGCATCCAGTGCGAAAGACGTTTTTGATATTCGGCAAAACCTTGCGCCACCCAGCTTGGTGCGCACTCGCCGGTAGCGATGAGTCGGCATTTCATGGCCACATGATATCCGCGTCACAGCCCGGGCAGCCCGCGGCGATTTGTCACCGCGTGTCATGGTGTGGTTACAGCTGGCAATTAGTGTCGCTCGACCACCCAGCCACGCAGGAGTCGTTCGATGCCGATTTTCGATCCCGCCCGCCGCCAGGTTCTCAAGGGCAGTGCTGCCGTCATGGCCGCCGGCGCCCTTGGCAGCTTGAGCGCGCTGCAGTCGCGCCAGGCCCAGGCCGCCACCTCGCCTTCCACGCAGCTTGCACCGGTCCCGAGCCGGTACGGCCCACTGGCCCCGGTCGCCGACCAGAGCACCGGTTTGCCGCTGCTGCAGCTGCCACAGGGTTTCAGCTATCGCTCGTTCGGCTGGAGCGGCGACCGCATGGACGACGGCCAGCCCTGCCCCGACCGCCACGACGGCATGGCCGTGGTCGGCCTGCGCCGACCCGACTGGCGCCCCGGCAGCGACCCGCTACGCGGTCTGGAACATGTGCTGATCCGCAACCACGAACGCGGCGCAGGCAACCCGTTCCGCGCCCCGGCGATGTACGACACCGGTATCGTCAGCGGCACCCAGCAGGCCGGCGGCGGCGGCACCACGCTCAGTTACGGCCGGCGCGGCTGGGGCAGCCTGGAGCCGAGCCTGGGCGGCACGCTGGTCAACTGCGCCGGTGGCCCCACGCCGTGGGGCACCTGGCTGAGCTGCGAAGAGATCAAGACCAATGCGGTCTCCAGCACCGGCCGCAAGCATGGCTATGTGTTCGAGGTGGACCCGGACAGCCACCGCACCACCGGCCGCCCGCTGGTGGGCCTGGGCCGTTTCAGCCATGAAGCGGTGGCGATCGATCCGCGCACCGGCATCGTCTATCTCACCGAAGACGACCGCAACAAGGCCGGCCTGTACCGCTTCATCCCCAATGACCGCCGCGGCCGCAATGGCTCGCTGGAAAACGGCGGGCGATTGCAAGCCGCGCGCGTGCGCGGGCGCCGCAATGCCGATCTCACCGTGGCCAGCATCGGCCAGCAATTCCAGCTGGAATGGGTGGATATCTCCGAGCCGGACCTGGACAGCATCGCTGCGCCGGCCGGCTTTGCCGATATCGGCGCCAACGACACCCTGAGCGGCCCGTTCGTGCAGGCCTGGGCCGATGGCGCGCTGCGCATGAGCCGCGGCGAAGGCATCTGGTACAGCTACGGCAAGATGTTCATCGTCGACACCAGCACCGGCGTGGATGCGCAGGGGCGCCGTGGTTACGGCAACGGTGCGGTGTGGGTGCTGGACCTGTTTACCCAACGCCTAAGCGCGCTGTTCGTCAGCGGCAATCAGCTTGCTGCGCACAACCCGGATAACGTGACGGTGAGTGCGCGCGGCGGCGTGGTGTTGTGCGAAGACGGCGGCGAAAGCCCGGACCAATACGGCCCCGGCGCGCGTCTGCTCGGGCTGACGCGCAACGGCGCCTCGTTCTATCTGGCCAAGAACAATGTGCAGCTGACCTCGCAGCAGATTGCCGATGCCGGCAAGGCGATCGCCGAAGGCGACTACCGCGACACCGAGTTCTGCGGCGCGTGCTGGGACCCGTTGGCGCGCACCTTGTTCGTCAACATCCAGACGCCGGGCATTACCCTGGCCATCACCGGGCCGTGGGAACGCGGACCCCTGTAAGCGCGTGGCGCTGCGCACCTGCGGTATGCATGTCCCGGACAGCGCGTGGCCAAGGAATGCACGACGCCGACCGATTGCGCAGCGAACGCCCCAGACAACAACGGCGCCCAAGGGCGCCGTTGTTGTCTCTGCGCGCCTGCGGCGCACCTGCGCAGACTCAGCGCAGTTCGTCGGACTCGTCTTCGTCGGACGGACGTTGATCGCCCACGGTCCACAGACGCTCCAATGCATAGAACTCGCGCAGGCGCGGCAGCATCACATGCACCACCACATCGCCCAGGTCGACCAGCACCCATTCGGCTTCGCGCTCGCCTTCCACGCCCAGCGGCATCACGTCCAGACGCTTGGCGAACTTGACCACTTCGTCGGCGATCGATTTGACGTGGCGGGTCGAGGTGCCGGAGACCACCACCATGTAGTCGCAGACGCTGGACTTGCCGCGCACATCGATCTCGACCACGTCCTTGGCCTTGAGTTCTTCGACAGCCTCGCGCACGGTAGCCAACAGGGCCGGCACGGACGGCGGCGGGTTCGGAAGGGAGGTCTTGATGACTTGGGCTTGGCTGGTCAAAGCGGCAACTCGATGGAATTGGCGTGAATTATAGGCCGGTCCGGCAGCACGCGTGTTCAGGTAGCCGGGCGGACGCTGCGGTACAGGCCTTCACGCTGGATCATTGCGGCCACCGGGGGCGGCACCAGACGCTGCCATTGCGCACCGGTGGCGATGCGTGACCGCACCGCACTGGCCGATTCGCCGCGCAGTGGCTGATGCAGCAGATACAGGCGGCCGGCCGGCGCACTGACCAGCTCGTCCGCGCGTGCGACCCAGCGGCCCTGCACCATCGCGGCCAGCTGCGGTGCGTCGGCCAACGCCAAGGGTGTGCCCGGACGGGCGGCAACCACGAAATGCGTCAGCCCGAACAACGCCTCCCACTGATGCCAATGGTGCAGCCCAACGAAGGCATCGGCGCCGAGCAACCAGGCGATCGGCGCCGCAGGGCCAAGTTCGGCACGCAGCTCGCGCAAGGTATCGACCGTATAGGACGGCGCATCGCACTGCGCGGCGCGCTGCAGTTCGCGGGTATCCAGTTGCAGGCCTGGAGAGTTGGCCAGCGCCAGTTGCAGCATCTGCGCACGCTGCGCAGCGGTGGCACCGGGTGCAGGGCGATGCGGCGGGTCGGCCGCCGGCACCAGTTGCACGCACGCGCCCAGTTCGTCGCGCGCCGCGCAGGCGATGGCCAGATGGCCCAGGTGGATCGGGTCGAAGGTGCCGCCGTAGTAAAGATGGAGCTGGGAATCGGGATTCGGGATTCGGGAACCGGAAGAGCCGGGGTCTGCAACGTGGTCGGGATGGGAGTGTTGCTGTTCCTGCGATCCGGAAGAGCTGCTTGCAGGGCTGGCCTGCGCAAGCTGGTCGGAATGGGCTCGCTGCCGGTCACCCTGCCCTTCCCGGCTCCCCGGTCCCGGGTCCCGGGTCCCGGCGTCACTGGCCTTCACGCCAACAATCTCACCGCGCGGGCTTCGGCCACGGCCACCAGCAGGCGTTCCAGACCAACCCAGGCATCGCCGTCGGCGCGGCCCTTGGCCATGCGATCGACCAGCCCGGCTTCGGCGACGAAGCGTTCCCAGCGGTGCGGTTCGGGGTGACGCTGCAGCGCGCGCTTGAAGGGCGCCTGGCGCGATTCCCACAGCCCTTGCGCCTTCATTTCGGCGGCCAGGTTGCCGCCGTTGGCCTGCACCTTCGCCAGCGACGCGGTGCGCAGCAGTTCCTTGATCAGGATCGGCATCAGCGCGGCGACCGCCTCGCCTTCGCCGCGCAGGCCGGCAAGCATGCGGATCACCGCGGCCGGCTGCCCGGACAACGTGGTTTCGGCCAGCCGGAACACGTCGTAGCGCGCGGCATCGGCAACCAGCGATTCCATCGCCTCCAGATCCAGCGTCTTGCCGTCGGCCAACAGGGCGAGCTTGTCGATTTCCTGCGCGGCGGCGAGCAGGTTGCCTTCCACCCGCTCGCTCAGGCGCTGCACGGCAGCGGCATCGGCGCGCAGGCCGTGCGCGCGCAGGCGGCGCTCGATCCAGTCGGACAGTTCGTGCGGTTTGATCGCCCAGGCCACCGCGATGGTGCCGATGCGACCGACCGCCTCCGCCCACTTGCCGTGATGCGCCTTGCTCCAGTCGTTGGCGGTGATCAGCAGCACCACGTCCGGCGGCGGGTTGGCGCAGAAGCGGGTGATGACCTCGGCCCCGTCCTTGCCGGGCTTGCCGCTGGGCAGGCGCACTTCGACCAGGCGGCGCGGACTGAACAGGCTGGGCGCATTGAAGCTGGCGTCAAGCTGGTTCCAGTCGAACTCGCGGCCATCGGCATCGAATACTTCGCGTTCGCCGATGCCTTCGGCGCGCGCGCGTGCGCGCACCGCATCGGCGGCCTCAAGCACACGCAAGGTCTCGGGGCCGGCGATCAGATACACCGGCTGCAAGGGCTGGCTGGACTGGCCGGCCAGCTGCTCTGGGCGAAGTTCCATCACCGAAAACGCGGGGCGCGGCTCAGTTGCCCGACGTGGGCGCGGGCGGCAACGAGGCCGGCACGCTGGATTCGGGTGTCGTGGTCGGCTGCGCTGGCGCCGTCGGGGCCGGCGGCAATGGCGCGGTCGGCGTGCTCTCCAGACCTTCGCCGCGCTGCAGGCGTGCCCGCACCACGCTGTCGATACGACGCAGGATCGAGGCCGACATGTCCTTGCGCAGTTCGTCGGCAAGGATTTCGCGCTCGGTTGCCGTACCGGTGGCATCCACCGGTGGCGACACGTAGTCGCGCGAGAGCTCGATCACCTGCTGCGGCACCAGCACCGAGCCATTGGCGGTGGTGACGGTGAAAATGGCCGCGTAGCGCAGGCTGTATTCCTGTGCACGGCCCTGGCTGTCGATGGCGATCGGCAGATCGCCCCAACGCTCGGACAACACCTGCAACTGCGCAAAGCCGGTCTTGGCATCCTCGTCAGCCAGAGTGGCGCCGGAGGCCTTGAGACCCCGCCGCAACAGCTTGGCCAGCTCGCTGTACTGCACGGCGGACTGCACCTTCACCGCTGGTGTGTCGGGCGGCAACGCCAGCGAATTGCGCAAATGGAAGCCGCAGGCGGTGAGGCTCGAGACGAGCACGAGGGACGCAGCGAAGGCAGTAGGAAATCGAATCATGGGCACAGTCTGGATGAGCGCCCCGGCGGCGGCAACAGGCGGCTAGCCTGCCCGAGACCGCGTGAACGGGGCTTGAGAGGACGCCGCGAAACACTGCGGCGCCCCAGGAATGAAAAAACGCGCGTCGCCACGCGCCAGTGAAACGCATCGTCGGCAACCACTGCCAAAACTCTACCCACGCGTCGTGCGCGCCAGTGAAATGCGGTGTCGAAAACGAAAGCAGTGCCCACGTAAGCCACGCCACGCGCCGACGCGGTGATTTGCCTGAAAACCCAGCAGCACGTCGTCACGCACCGATGGAATGGTCGCCCAAGACACCTGGCGCTTCTCGCCGATCGGCCTCGCCTTTTCGTGTTGCCGCGCGCCCATGCCATGCATCGCAAGATCCATCGCAGCACCACATCCGCACATCGCACGCCGGTGCAGTGAGCGGCAGCTGCAACGTTACCCGCGCGCCTGACCGCATTGGACGTCCCCGCCACCGTGCAAGCGCGTTGCCACGCCGATCCGGCGCACTGCCCGGACCGGCGAGGGCAACCCGCCGGACCAGCACGGCTTAGCCGGCGACGATGTTCACGATCTTGCCCGGCACGATGATGATCTTGCGCACGCTCAGGCCTTCGAGGAACTTGGCGGCGTTCGGCTCGGCCTGCGCCAGCGCTTCGATCTGTTCGCGGGTCGCATCGGCAGCGACGTCGATCGTGCCGCGCAACTTGCCGTTGATCTGCACTGCCAGTGTCAACGCATCGCGCACCAGCGCGCTGGCATCGGCCTGCGGGAACGCCACGTTTTCCAGCAGTGTCTCGCCCCGGCCCAGGACCTGCCACAACGCGTGGCTGGCGTGCGGGGTGATCGGATTGAGCAGCAGCACCATCGCCTCCAGCGCTTCCTGGCGCACCGCGCGGCCCTGTTCGCTGGCGTCGTCGAACTTGGCCAGCGCGTTGGACAGTTCCATCACTGCGGCAATGGCGGTGTTGAAGCTGTGGCGGCGGCCGTAGTCGTCGCTGACCTTGCCGATGGTTTCGTGGGTCTTGCGGCGGATCGCTTTCTGCTCGGCGCTCAACACGGCGACGTCCAGCGCGACGGCAGCACCCTCGCCCACATGCTTGTGCACCTGCACCCACAACCGGCGCATGAAGCGCGCCATGCCGTCGACGCCGGCCTCGTTCCACTCCAGCGACTGCTCCGGCGGCGCGGCAAACATCGAGAACAGCCGCACGGTGTCGGCGCCGTACTTGGCCACCATCGACTGCGGGTCCACGCCGTTGTTCTTGGACTTGGACATCTTCTCGGTGCCGCCGATGTGCACCGGCTGGCCGTCGGCGATCAGCACCGCACCGGTGACGCGGCCACGCTCGTCGCGCTGGATTTCCACGTCGGCCGGGTTGATCCAGTCCTTGCCGCCGTTGTCGGCATCGCGATAGAAGGTCTCGGCGATGACCATGCCCTGGGTGAGCAGGTTGGTCACCGGCTCATCGCTGTCCACCAGCCGCGCGTCGCGCATGAGCTTGTGATAGAAGCGGAAGTACATCAGGTGCAGGATCGCGTGCTCGATGCCGCCCACGTACAGGTCGGCCGGCATCCAGTAATTGGCGCGGCGGTCGACCATGTCGCGTGCGTTGGGGCTGGTATAGCGCGCCACGTACCAGCTTGATTCCATGAAGGTGTCGAAGGTGTCGGTCTCGCGCTCGGCCGGGCCGCCGCAGTCCGGGCAGGTGGTCTGGCGCCAGCTCGGGTCGGTCTTGATCGGCGAACCGGTGCCGGAAAATTCCACGTTCTCCGGCAGCACCACCGGCAGTTGATCTTCCGGCACCGGCACCGCGCCGCACTTGGCGCAATAGATCACCGGAATCGGGCAGCCCCAATAACGCTGACGGCTCACGCCCCAGTCACGCAGGCGGTAATTGACCCGACGCTGGCCCTGGCCCTTGCGCTCGAAGCGCTCGGCCAGTGCTTCGAAGGCACCGCCGAAATCCAGGCCATCGAACTCGGCCGAATTGATCAGCTCCAGCTCGCGGCTCTTGTCGGTGTACCAATCGCGCCAGTGGGTGGCGTCCCAGGTCTGCTCTTCTTCGTTGCGCGGCTCGCGCAGCTTGACCACCTGCACGATCGGCAGGCCGTACTTGTTGGCGAACTCGAAATCGCGCTGGTCGTGGCCCGGAACGGCCATCACCGCGCCGGTGCCGTAGCCCATCAGCACGAAGTTGGCCACCCACACCGGCACCTGCTCGCCGCTGATCGGGTGGACCGCGGTCAGGCCAGTGGCCATGCCGCGTTTTTCCTGGGTTTCCAGCTCGGCTTCGGAGACGCCGCCATGCTTGAGCGTTTCCAGCAGCGCGGCCAGTTCCGGGTTGGACTTGGCGGCATGCAACGCCAGCGGATGCTCGGCGGCGATCGACACGAAGGTCACGCCCATCAGCGTGTCCGGGCGGGTGGTGAACACGCGCAGCGGGTCCAGCGGTGCGCCGTCGATGTCGCGCACGTCGAACTGGATTTCCAGCCCTTCCGAGCGGCCGATCCAGTTGCGCTGCATGGTCTTGACCGAATCCGGCCAACCATCCAGTTGATCCAGGCCGTCCAGCAGTTCCTGGGCGTAATCGGTGATGCGCAGGAACCACTGCGGGATCTCGCGCTTTTCCACCAGCGCGCCGGAGCGCCAGCCGCGGCCGTCGATGACCTGCTCGTTGGCCAGCACGGTCTGGTCGATCGGGTCCCAGTTCACCACCGCGTTGCGGCGGTAGGCCAGGCCCTTGCGCATCAAGCGGGTGAACATGCGCTGCTCGTGCACGTAATAGTCCGGCGTGCAGGTGGCGAACTCGCGCGACCAGTCGATGGCGTAGCCCAGCGATTTCAGCTGCGCGCGCATGTGCTCGATGTTGGCGTAGGTCCACTTGGCCGGCGCGGTCTTATTCTTGATGGCGGCATTTTCGGCCGGCAACCCGAACGCATCCCAGCCCATCGGCTGCAGCACGTTATGGCCGGTCATGCGCTTGTAGCGGCTGACCACGTCGGAGATGGTGTAGTTGCGCACATGGCCCATGTGCAGCGCCCCGGACGGGTACGGCAGCATCGACAGGCAATAGAACTTGGGTTTCTCCGAGTTCTCGTCGACCTGGAAGGCGCGGGTGGCATCCCAGAACTGCTGGGCGGAGGTTTCGACCTGCTGCGGGTCGTAGACGTTCGGTTCGACGGTGGACATTGGGAGCGGATGCTCGGGCGGTGCAAAGCGGTACAGGGTACCGCAGTGCAGCAGGTGGACCAAACCGTTACCGCAGCGCGGCCGGCTTCGGCGGCCAGATCCAGCCCGCCACCGCCAGCCAGCCGACCCAGGCCAGGAACGCCAGCCGTTGCGCAATGGCCTGGCGCACCAGCCCCGGCGGGCCGAACGCCAGCACTGCCACCAGCAATCCGGCCGCCAGGCTCAACCAGGCCAGCCTGCGGGTCGTGGCATCGTTGAACAGCGCGGCGGCAATCAACAACATGCCGGGCACGAACGCCACGGCCCACAACAACCAGGCGGTGGCATGGGCCTGGCTGGCACGGCCATCCAGATCGGTGGGATCCAGCGGCAGCATGCCCATGCCCAGGAAGGCCAGGCTGGCCAGCACGATCAACTGTCCGCCCACGCGCAGACTCCAGCTGGCCTTGGGCGGCATGCGCGCCAGCAGGCTGACCCCGGTGGCCATGCCCAGCGCGCCAACCAGCACGAAGGCGACCAGATTGAAGCCCAGCGCATGCGGCACGCCCTGCGCGCCCAACAGCGCCACCGGATGGCTGGCCTGCAGATAGCCCGGCAGCGTGACGCCGAAACCGGCCAGCGCCAGTACGAAAACCGTTGCCGCGATCAGGCCCATGTAGCGCTGCGCGCGCTCGGTGGTTGCCATTGGCTTGCTCCAACACGGGGCGCGACGCGCCGCCAGAACGCGGCATTGTCGTGCCGGTCGGGCGCGGCGTGAACCCCTGACGCTGCCACGGCCATGCGGAAGGCGCCCGACCCGGGCACGTGAGCGCCTCATTGCGGCTGGGCTTGTGTCAGCCGCGTTTGCCACCATTACCTCCCACTGTTGCCGCACTTAACTTCTGGAAGCCCATGTCCGACAAGCCGCATGTATTCGATGCCACCACCGACACCTTCGAGACCGAGGTCCTGCAGAAATCGTTGACGACACCGGTCCTGGTGGACTTCTGGGCCACCTGGTGCGGCCCCTGCAAGTCGCTGACGCCGATCCTGGAAAAGCTGGCCGGCGAGTACAACGGTGCGTTCGAGCTGGGCAAGGTCGACGTGGACAAGGAACAGCAGATCGCTGCGGCGTTCCAGATCCGCTCGGTGCCGACGGTCTTCCTGGTCAAGGGCGGGGAGATCGTCGACGGCTTCCCCGGCGCGATGCCGGAAGGCCAGGTGCGCGAATTCCTGACCCAGCACGGCGTGCTGCCGGCCGAGCCGCAAGTGGCAGAAGACGTGCCGCCGGCGCCGCTCGACCCACAGGCGCAGGCCGCGGCGCTGCGTGAAGCGGTCGCCGCCGAACCGGACAAGGACGAACTCAAGCTGGACCTGGCGCTGGCGCTGCTCAAGACCGGCGACACCGCCGAGGCCGAGCAGTTGATCGATGCCCTGCCCGCCAACCTGGCCACCGACGACCGCGCGGTGTGCGCCAAGGCGCGGCTGAGCTTTGCCAACGTTCTCAAGGATGCCCCGGACGCCGGCACCCTGCAGGCCGCCGTGGATGCCAACAGCGCCGACCTGCGCGCACGTCACCTGCTCGGCGTGCGCCATCTGCTCGACGGCAACGACGAAGCGGCGCTGGAGCAGTTCCTGGAAATGCTGCGGCAGGACCGCAGCTTCGACGACAACCTGCCGCGCCGTAGCCTGATCGATGCCTTCCGCGTGATCGAGGACGAAGATCTGGTCGGCCGCTATCGTCGGAAGATGTCGGCGCTGGTGTTTTAAGCACCAGCATTGACGTGCGACACCTGCGCTGAGTTGAGGCGGTCACCCGATCGCCCTGCTCACCGCAGGATGCGCGCCGGGCCTGTGCCCGGCGTGTTGCGTTCGGGGGGCTGCATGGCTTTTTGACCCGGGCCAACGACCATGACGACGCCAGCTCGCGGTCAGCAGCAACGGACGGACGCCGTGCCGACCACGCGCAGCCAGCCTACTCCATACGCATGCGAATGTTATGCTGCGCACTTCCCTTGCCAAGGAAACAGGCCCGCATGCGCGCATCGCTGTTCAAGTTAGGCATCAATCTGTGGCCGCCATTTTTGTTTGCCGGCATCCACGTCACCGTGCTCTCGGCCGACTACCGTTTTGCACGGGTGGAGCTGCGCCAGCGCCCGTGGAATCGCAACTATGTCGGCACCCATTTCGGCAGCAGCCTGTTTGCGATGACCGACCCGTTCTGGATGCTGCTGACCATGCACAACCTGGGCCGCGAATATTACGTGTGGGACAAGGCCGGCAGCATCGAATTCGTCAAGCCCGGGCGCGGCACGGTAACGGCGGATTTCGTCATCGACGACAGCGTGCTGGCGCAATTGCGCCAGGCCACTGCAAACGGCGAGAAACATCTGCGCTGGTTCGAGAACACGGTCTACAACCGCGACGGCGAAGTGGTCGCACATGTCCGCAAGCAGCTCTACGTCAAACGCAAGCCGGTACGCTGAGGATGACGGCAGTGACGCTGCCACGCCGGCCGATACGGCGATGCATGTTTCGCTCGACTCGCCGCCCACGCTACGGATGATGGCGGAGCGAAACAGCTGCACGCCCACCTGACCAGGTGCTAATGCCGCAGCAGCAAACGCGCAGGCGCTTTGCCATGGGCGCAACGCGAGTGTCGCCACCGCAGCCGCAAGCGTGCCGCCTGTTGCTGCAGTTGTCGCGCAACGCGCATCTGCTTTGTATCAGGCCATGGGCGGCATTGACTTGGAACCCGTTGCTCACTGACAAGCCTGCGTTCCGGCATGCAGGTAACGCCGGGCTGACGCAAGCGCTACGGGCCGCAGCCCTGGCTGCAACTCGTAGCGCGTGCGTTTGGTTATGGCCAGGCGCCGGCGCCCGGGCGGCGCTCAAGGCCTACCCTGTTGCCACTGCTGCAGCGCCTGCTTCTGACGCAAGGCCGCGCCAAGCGCGTGCAATTGCGCAGACAACTCTGCGATCACCGCGCGGCCTTCGCCGTCACCCGCGACGGGCAGATCAGCCAGCCGACCAAGCGCGTCGTCGATGGTCGCGATCGAGACCGCTTGCGCAGCCACCTGGTCCCTTAGCTGCTGCAACGCATTGCGCAATCGGTCGACGTCAGCGCTGAGCGGCACGGGCACGCCCGTGCCTTCTTCCATGGCACGCGGCACTTCGCCCTGGGCTGGCGGGGGAAGCAAGCCAAGCGCTGTGTCCAAGGGCTCGGCGAGCGTCTGCAAGGTGCGTGAAATCGTTCTATCCTGCTCGGCCGCTGCAATGGCGCGCTCGTGATCCAATCGCGTGGCCTGGGTGGTATTTGTGCCGTTCTTGGCTTTCAGCGCATTCCACCCCACATCGTTGAAGAACATCTGCGCTCCTTGCTGCAACACCCATGCTGGAGAATTGTCGGCCTCTCCGGGCAAGCTGCCGCCGCCATACCCTCCTCTCAGCGGGGAAGCGATCAATCTGGTGGCACCCAACGAAGCCATGTTGGCCAACACATTGCCGACCATATGGCGTCCCAGCACATCGCGCAGCGCCGTCGTTGCCGCGTTCGCCGTGCTGAACGCCTGTCTCGCTAATGCCATCGCTTCCTGACCGGTCTGCAACAGATAGCTGGGAAAATGCACCGCATCGGACCACGTGGCAGGAGGTCGTGTCTTGTCCGGCAATGCAAGAGCGAACAGATTCAAGCGCTGATGCCCACCGAGCAAATCGGGAACCGTCATCTGGCCAGTGCGCCCCATTGCCTTGCCGGTGTCCAGCAACGCCTTATGCAAAGCGCCTGCACCACCCACCGCCAGCCCGGCCAGGCCAACTTCGGCAACCGCCGTACGGGTGGAGGGGTCCCCTGAGGTGCGCCGCGCGGCGTTAAAGCCGCCGCTGATGGTCGGCCTGAGCAGCATGGTGTCCAGCGCCGTATCGTCCAGCACGGACTGACGCTGCGCGATTCCTGCCCGACGGTCATAGGCCTGTGCCGTGAGCTCGGCACGGGTCGGCGTACCGTTTTCTCCGGGACGCACGAAGCGCTTGCTTCCCTCAGGGGTGATTTCCAATAGGACCGGCGGCGGGTCCGGCACCAGGATCTTGGGATCGATCGCCTGGAAACGCGGCAGATTGGCGACGCGCGCGCGCCTGTCCATCGATGGAATCAACAGCGTGTCGCAGGCATGCGACCCCATTCCCGAGATCACCCCAGCCAGGGTCGCTGTACTCAATGGCTCGGAAGCGGGCGGGCGGTTGCTCTGGTAGGCAGTGGCTGCAGAAATGCCGAGCGGCGTCCGCAACGCGCCAACGAAAAACGATCTGAGACTTTCATACGCAATGGGCAGCGACGCTTTCCTGCCGACCGCCTTCATATCCCCGGCAACTTCGTAGGCAGCGTCCGGACCGAATGCCTCAATACGCTCCTGCAAGCGGGCATCGGCCCACTGCACGTATTCCGCCTGCAATGCGAGCTGCTCGTCCGACGGCTCCGCAAACGGGCGAGCCTTCAGACCTGCACGCAGTTGCGCCTTCAGGCGTTCGCAAGCGGCGACACAACGCTGCGCGTAAGCCCCCTGCGTCGCCGAAGAAGAAGCCGCCTGCTGGTTGCCTGGATGCCGCCCAGCGCGATGCTGGCGCTCCGCGCGCTCAGACGCAGCGCGGGAGGATTCACCCGCTTCCGGACGCCACTGCCTGGTCTTGGCGGGGGATAGTTCACCCGACGGCAGCGTTGTGGTCTTGCCTGCACGCGCGCGCAAGCGCGGGCTCGGCTCCGCCAGCCCCTTTAGCACCGTCGAACGCGGCGTCTGCGGCTCTGGCACGAATGGTTCGCTTGCGTGCGCGGCACCGGGATTTGCGGACGATCCACTTGGGATGGACGGTGGAGCGCTGTTCTGGCGTTGGAGCTTCATACGACAGCCTCCCTGGCGCTGCCCGCCTGCGTCACCAGCGCATCCAGCACGACACGTGCGACGATCTGCCCCCGCTCGAGAGTGGCTGCCACGTCTTCGGGCGTCTGCGCGAGCAGCAACGGGCAGATGCACAGCAGGCCCAGGTTGGACATCGTCAGCCGCCACCCGTACTCGGTCAGCAGTTGCTCTTGCAGCGCAAGCAGCGTGACGACCTCGTCGCCCTCGAGTTCGCGTGCGGCCAACGGCAGGATGACTTCCGGAAATCCCGACACACCATCGTTCCGGGGCTGTGCATGCACGCGACACAGCATGCCCGCAGGCCCGAGAACGGTCTCGCCTTCACGCAGGCGCTGCACCAGTGCATCGGTCAGGCCCAGGCGAATACCAAGACCGGAAAAGAACGAAGCCACCATGGAATCAACATTGATCTGATCGGATGTCATTTGAGGTATCTCACAATGAAAGTGCGAGCTGCATCGCTTGGCTCTGCCTGGGCAGTGTCACTGTCAGCGCCCGGTCACCGCAAAGAAAGCGCGAATCACCGGCGCAACGCACGAAGCGCAAAAGCCTCACGCAAATAGTTCGATCCGCACGCTTGCCTGTTTGCTCAAGTCAGCTATCAAGGCTGTGGTGGCCACAGATTTTTCGGCACCTCAGGCCATACCCGTCGCCAATGACCATCGCCTGGCGCGCCGTCCGGCGCGGCAGTCCTGACGCGCAGCACCATTGGCATGCACCCACGACGACCTGCTCGCCCTGGACGCGCATCTTTGGAAGGCTGCTGACGAGACAGAGACCGGCCGACTGCAGAGCGCCAGTGCATTTGAAAAGACTGCCCTCTGTCACGCTCCACATCCATTGCATACCAGGCGCCGCTTCGGAACCTGATTTGGTTCGCGTACGGCGATAGAAAATCTGCTGGACAGACAGCGGGCATACGCGTCTGGTAGTTCAATTTTCGCGCAGTGCATTCACCACTTCGCCTCCACCAATACCGGCAGGCTCAGGATTGCACCAGGAACTTCGCTACGGTAGGGAGGTTCCACGGCATCTGCGATGCAATCCCATGCGATGCGCACCAATCGTCCGGTACGCACGCAATCTATCTGCCGTATACACGTCAGGAGATGTCCCGATGAAGTCATCCGCATCCGTCGATTCGGCCAGCCGCAGTGCGGGGTCGCACTTGCCTGAGATCCAGGAAACAGAGCTCGCCACTGCCTCAACCTCTGCGGCCGTCACACACCAATCCGCGCCGGACCCCGCACTCAGCCCACTTGGGCGTGCGCCCGTCAGGCGCAGTGGCGCAAACACGCTAGGGGCGCTCCTAGCCAGGCCCGAGCAAGACGCCCAGGCCCTCGTCCCTCAACCGGTAACCTCATCGAATGCAACGAAGGCGACGCTGGCACGGCTTCGTCAGCAGTTGGCTTCGGACAATGCACGCGCAATCGCACCGGACTTGGCGGCCGATCTGATCAGCAGGCTCAGGCCGATGAAATCGCCCGGCACCACGGGTGCGCAGGCACGCGCGGCCACGCATGCGGATCTGGTCAGCCGCATCAGCGAACACGATGTGATCGATTGGTACAAGGCGCAGGGGCTGAACGAAAACGACGTAGCCACGCTGCGGCGCACCGCACTGCTTTCCGGCATGCCCAACCCGAGCGGCAGCTTCCTCACCAATGTCATGCAGTACATCGTCTCGCCGTGGATCAACTATGCGACACGCCAACCGTGGGCCGGCGCAGGGTTCGGCCTGGCCACCATGCTGGTCGCCGCACCTGTGAATGCCGGCCAACAATCGGCGGTTGTCAGCCTGTGCGAGTCGATTCGCGAACACGGCGCACACGTCATCGTGCCGGACAAGAAGCAGATCAACGACAAGCACTGGCTCCCCGAACTGGCACACGCCCTCAAGGAAAAGATCGAAACGTTCGCCAAAGCCTGCGACGTGTTTCGCGAGATTCAGAGCGATCCAAATTCCTCAAGTAAGGAACGCGCGGCGGCAGCCGACGTCTTGCTGGCAGCAGAGAAGGAGCTGCACCAGGCCCAGCATGATTTCGTCATGACCCAGGGCGCACACGATCGCCAGTGTCAGGGCAACCGCCGGCAGGCCGTTCCACGCATCATGCGTTCGCCGGTGGCCAGCACGCTGGGGCTGCTCAGCAAGACAGGCGCGATGCGTGCGCTGTCGCCGACGGCGCAGACGGTTGGCGCGATGTTGATGACGGCTGCGCAACATGTGGCCGCCGGCTTCGACGAGCAAGCCAAGCAGGAAGCCAACAACAAGCTCAACCTCTTGTACGCCGATGTACTGACCGACGCAGGCAAGCAGAAGCTGGCCAGCGGCGCGGCGGTCAGCGCAGAGGACATCAAGACCGACAAGCTACGCAGCCTGATCCAGTCGCCCACCCAAGCGCTGGTCAAGCGCGTCACCGCCGGGGTCGCCGAGTTGGAGAAGCTGCTGGCGGATGCAGTGACAGCAGAGGGTACGCAGCCAGGCGCAATCACGGCGGACGACCGCGACATCGAGGCCGGCGACGCCAGCAAGGCGATGCAGGAACTGCGCTTGGTGCGCAACGACCTTGAGGCATTGCGCGAAGGCAGGCTCGACGAAATCGACCCGAACGGCACCGCATCCAAGCTGCTTATCGGCGCCGAGAAGTCCGTGCTGTCGCAGCAGCTGTTCAACGATATCGCCAAGAAGTACAACTATCTCGAGTTCACCGCGCAAACCGCACAGCGCATCGGCCAGATGTTCCATCTGATCTTCCTGGGCAGCGCCGCATCGTCGGTAATCAGCAAACTCGTTTCGGCCTCCCAGGGCGGGACCCGCAATGTTCCGCTCCCGCAAAGCCTGGCGGTCTCGGCGATCTCCGGGGGCATGGCCGCCGTTGGCGCCCTGAACCAGCACACCGCCATCACCATCAAGAACAACCGTCGCGAGGGAAGCACCGACATCGGGCTGGGGAAGCAGCTAGGCCGCGGAGTCCTGGGCGCCATGTATGAAACGTTCTCCCAGCGACGTGGGACCAAGGCCAGCAAGGCCATCAACGCCTTGTTGGAGGGCAATGATGTTGAAGCGCTGCTGGCAACGGCAAGAGCGTTGTCTGTGCAGGAGGCAAGCACCTCTTCCAGCCAGCCACAGGATTTGCCATCGACATCCAGGGCGGCACCACCGCGCCGGGAACATGTTTCGGCCCCGAGTAGCCCGAACCGATCGAGGCTGGAACCGACCAACAACGAGATAACGCGGTCCAAGAGCGCTCGGAACTTGGGGACGGAACTGCACGAGTTCGCCCGCATGGCCGGCAAACACTCCAAGCACCTGGTGTGAGGTGATGATCCGGCATGTTGCAGGGCGTCGCTTCCCTGCAACATGGCCGCCGCACCGGACGCTGCCTTGTCCGTTACCGACGTCGATTGACGCGGGGTGTGTTGCTTCCTCGGCAGCCGCGCCGGCAGGCGGATGCCGAAGCGGACTCAGTGCCGGACCAGCGGCGGCATCAGGCCGAAGATGCACGCCGCTGCATCGTTCGCCTCGGCGGTGAACGAAGCGATATCGCTCCTATCCATGTCGGGTCGCCGCCTGTCTGCCAAGGCATTGGTCACCGGCCATCGCGCGGCTGGCGACCGCTGCCCAAGCGCACAGACACCACCCGCATGGCTGGCGGATGTGAGCGACATGTGTGCAAAGCGGGCCGCCAGCGGGCGACGCTCACGGCCTGCTCGCTGGGGCATGCGGAGTCTGGGGTTTCCCAACCCACATGGAATGCTTTCATGAAAGCGATCAACGTCATCACTCTGGTGCTTCTCATCGTCGGTGGATTGAACTGGGGGCTGGTCGGCCTGTTCCAGTTCGATCTGGTTGCCGCACTGTTCGGCGGACAGGACGCACTGCTGTCGCGTGTGGTTTACACGCTGGTGGGGTTCTCGGCGCTGTGGCAGCTGGTACCGCTGTTCCGCAACAACCATGGCACTGCCGAGCATCACACCAGCCCGCACGTGCGCAACAATCCGTAACCTCCTGCCCGCGGCAGGTCTAGCATCTGTGCATGACGCCGGCGCACTGCGTCGGCGTCATGCCATGCGATGCATGCTTTGCGTCTGGGCGCGTGGTCGGCAAGAATCGCAGACACCTCCCTGCTGGCTGCCTTCATGCTCCTGCGCACTGTTGCTGCTGCCTGCCTGCTCGCCCTGCTGTTACCCGTAGCCGCCAACGCGGCTTACCGTAGCCCGCAACAGATTCTGGACAGCTCGCCGGCCAGCGCGTGGCGCGTGCTCGATCCGGACCGCACGCTGTACCTGGAGCTGGATGCCGGACGGGTCATCATCGAGTTGGCGCCGCAATTTGCGCCGGAGCACGTCGCCAACATTCGCACGCTGGCGCATGAGCGCTTCTGGGACGGGCTGAGCATCTATCGCTCGCAGGACAATTTCGTGGTGCAGTTCGGCGACCCCGATGGCGAGACGCCGGCCAAGGCCAAATCGCTTGGCTCGGCCAAGACGCATCTGCCGGCCGAATTCGAACGCGCATCGCAGGGCCTGGATTTCCAGCGCCTGCCCGACAGCGATGGCTGGGCGCCGCAGGTGGGCTTTGTCGACGGCTTCCCGGTCGGCCGCGACACGGCCACCGGCAAGACCTGGCTGGCGCACTGCTACGGCACCCTGGGCGCAGGCCGCAACAACGACGAAGACAGCAGCATCGGCGCCGAACTGTACGTGGTCACCGGGCAATCGCCGCGCCAGTTGGATCGCAACATCACCGTGGTCGGGCGTGTGGTCAAGGGCATGGAATTGCTCAGCGTGACGCCGCGCGGCCCCGACCCGATGGGCTTCTACGAAGACCCCGCGCAACGCGCACCGATCCGCGCGATCCGGCTGGCCAGCGAAGTGCCTGCGCCAGAGCGCACGCCACTGCAATTGCTGCGTACCGACAGCCAGACCTTCCGCGATGTGGTCGAGGCGCGCCGCAACCGCAAGGACGATTTCTACAAGCGCCCGGCCGGGCACATCGACCTGTGCAATGTGCCGTTGCCGGTGCGTGTGCCGCCGGCCGGTTGAATCGGGAATCGCAAGAGCGAGTCGCGCCCCGTCAGCGGGCGCGCTGGCTGAAGGCGACGCTGCCGAGGATCAGCACCGCGGCCACCAGCATGGTCCAGGTGAGCGGTTCGCCCAGCAGCGACCATGCCAGCAGCGCGCCGAACACCGGCACCAGATAGGTCACCGTGGACGCACGCGCCGGGCCGATGCGCTGGATCAGCCGGTAGTACATCAAGAATGCCAGCCCGGTGCACACCACACCCAACGCGGTGGCGCAGGCCCACGCCACCGCCGGCACCGGCGTGGTCGGCCATTGCCACCAGGCCAAGGGCGCCAGCAAGAGCGCACTGCAACCCAGGGTGGACGCCGCCGACGCAGCAGGCGGCAAATCGCCCATATGGCGCTTCACCAGGTTGTAGCCGATGCCGTACAGCAGCGAGGCAGTTGCACCAGCCAGCGCTGCCGGCCCGACGCTCAAGCCGGCGGATTTGCCGGTGGCCAGCACCAGCACGCCGATAAACCCCACCAGCAAGGCCAGCGCGCGACGCGTGCCGATCCGTTCGCCGAAAAACAGGAAGGCGATCAGCGCGGTAAACAGCACCGTCATCGCATTGCAGATCGCCCCGACTGCCGCCGGTGCATGTTGCGCGCCCCAGGCGAACAGCAGGAACGGCAACGCAGAGTTGAGCACACCGATTGCCGCCAGCATCGGCCAGCGATGCAACGGGAAACGTTCGCGTGCCAGCCACAGGAATGGCAGCAGCACCAACGCACCCAGCGCCAGGCGAATTTCCACCAGCACCACGGTGCCGAACTTGGGCGCGGCCACGCGCATGAACAAAAACGAGCAGCCCCACACCACGCCCAGAAAACCAAGCTCAAGCGGCGTACGCCATTGACGTACCGCAAGCTCGGGCTGCACCGACGATTGGGCGCTCATGGCCGTGCTCCCGAACCGTGCCATGCGGGGATGAAACGGCAGAAGACGGCAGCAGGCAGACTAAGAGACATGGCACGATCGTCGCGAAGGGATGATGCAGCATCGGCTGCCACCAGGGGCGCGACAAGCGCGTAGTATCGGGGCGAGCCACAAATCTCACTCATGCCTCGATGAATCTGCGCCCTACCTTGTTACCTGCGCTGGGCGTGTTCGCCGCTGCCGCCCGCCACCAGAATTTCGCCCACGCCGCCGAAGAACTGCACCTCACCGCCAGCGCGGTCAGCCACCATGTGCGCAAGCTCGAAGCGCTGCTGGGTGCGACCTTGTTCCAGCGGCTACCGCGTGGCGTCAAACTCACCGCCGAAGGCCGCCAGCTGGCCGATGCGGCCACCGCTGCGCTGGCCGAGATCGCGGCGGTAGCCGGCAACCTGCATCCGCGCGAAGACGCCATTCCACTGCGCGTTACCACGTTGCGGTCGCTGTCGTATTGCTGGTTGTTGCCGCGGCTGCCGCGCTTTTGCCGCGCCTATCCGCATATCCGTATGGACCTGCAATCGGATACGGCCTTTTCGCGTTTCGAAGAAGGCGGCCCGGACCTGGGTATTCGTTATGGCCAAGGCGCCTGGCCCGGACTGACCTCGCATCACCTGATGGACGACGAACTGTTCCCGGTGGCCTCACCGTCGTTGCCGGAAGTGGCTGCCCTGCGCACGCCGGCGCAGATCGCGCAATTACCGCTACTGACCGACATGTCGCCGCAGGGGTGGCGCGACTGGTTCCGCGCAGCCCAGGTCCGCGGTACCACCGTGCCGCCGATGCACACCTTCAACGACAGCACCGACGCGATGCGCGCCGCCGTGTATGGCCTGGGCGCGGTGCTGGCGCGCAAGCACATCGCCCAGCCCTACCTGCAGCGTTACGAACTGGTACGCCTGCCCGGCCCCACGCTGAAGGCGCGTTACGCGTACTACATCGTGCACCCCAGCCACCGCGAACTTAGCCCGGCCGCGGCATTGTTCATCGACTGGCTCAAGCGCGAAGCACAGGACGAACGCACCCCGATGCCGGCACTGCCCGCCGAATTGGTGGCGTTGCCGCTGAGCGAAGGCGTGCAGGAGCCGCGTGCGAGGCGGCGTTTGCGTAGCGCATCGGCGGCGGAATGAAGTTGCGCGGGTATCTGGCTGTTTGCGTGAAACATTTCGCTGCCCTTTCACGCTACGAGAAAAGGTGCCCGGCAGGGGCCGATGAGGGTAAGAGCGAAGCCTAGTGGAGTCCGGTGCACTTGCGGCTTCGGCGCGTACCTTCACCTCAAACCCCCGTTCCGCGCGCTTGCGCACCATCGGTGCGCAAGCGGTAGATCGGCGCCCCGCAGGAAAGTGGCTACCAGCACGTCCTGAGCGACACTGCATAAATCGCTTGACAGCCATCCCTATCAAGATCATTAATTAGCTAATTCGTTAATTAGCTAACCCACCCATGTCCATCGATCGCATCTTCGAAGCCCTGGCTTCCCGGCCACGCCGGGAAATCCTGGCCTACCTGTCTGCGCAGGAACTGACTGCCGGGCAGATCGGCGAACGGTTTTCGATGAGCGCGCCGGCCATTTCGCGCCACCTCTCCGTGCTGTCTGCAGCCGGGTTGGTCAGCAGCGAGCGGCGCGGCCAATTCGTGGTGTATCGGCTGACGCCCGACAACATGGTCAATACGCTCAGCGGCTTCGCATTTGAGGTCTGCCCCAAGGCAGGCCCGCTGCAGCGCGAGTCACGCAAGCTGGCCAAAAAAACCCGCTAATCCTCCACTCGACTTCTGCTGCAAGGACATGCCATGGACCACCAACGGATCGTCGCAGACACAAGCTTTCCGCGCGTATCGCTGCCCTCGTACAGCGGCGGCCGCCCGGTCGAGGTGATGCTGATTGCGCAACTGGACCCAGGCGCAGGCGATAGCTTGATCGCGCAGACCGGCGAACGGCAGCGACACCACCCGGCACACCACGATGCCCTGGACGAACCGTCGGCGCAGCTGTCCGCACCCGACTTCGGCCATGACGATCGTGCCTCGCTATTTTCGTTTTCGGTCGGGCCGCAGGGGCATCCATTCCACTGCCATGCCGGCAATCGCGTGTTCACCGCAATCACCGGAAGCGGCGGTGCGCAACTGCGCTTTTCCACCGCCTCGGCGCAGCAATTGCGTCAGGACCCGCGGGCCTTCCTGCAGGCGCTGCGCTACGTGGATCTGCCCGGCGATAGCCTGTTTACGGTGCGCTTCGGCGGCGGAACGTGGCACCGGTTCGTGCCTGCGCAAGGGAACGCGGCACACTCGGCGTTCTTTGTGCTGTCCTGCCATCCGGACGAAGCCGGCGGCGACTTGAGCCCCGAGCAGCAAGCCTTGGTCACCCAGGGCACGGCGACCATTGCCAGCTTGACCGAACTGCTGCCGCCCCCTGTCGCGGCGCTGCTGCAGTCCGATGCCTTTCGTGCGGCGGATGTGCCTACCGTTTCGCTGTCGCTGCACGTCAAACCGCAGAGCTGGCAGCAGCGCGCCTGCAGCCGTGCGCGCCGTTGGAGCGGGCGCATCCGCCAGCTGCCGCCGCGCACCCGCCGCCCCGGATTTGTCGCCACCCGCGTGGCACCGCTACGGATCCGCTCGCTGCACGAATTGCCGGCCGATGCATTGCTGCGCGAGCAGTTGAGCGGACAGGTGCATTTTCAGGACACCCATCAGTTGCGCCTGGACACACGCCAACTGCGCAGCGACAGCCTGCAAGGCCTGATGTGCGACTTGCTGCAGGCATTCGTCGATCAACCGCCGGGCGGCGTGAGCGGTTTGATGCGCCTGCGCAACCTGATGGTCAAGCCATTGGGACTACGTACCTCGCACCTGGGTTGCCCGGTGTCTTCGTTGCTCGACCCGAGCGCAGCGCAACGTTTTGCCGGGCGCTTCCCGGTGCTGGCACAACGCAGCGACGCCGATGGGCAGCACGTGCAGATCGTGCTGGGCGCCGACGACAAACATCTGCGCTTCCGCTCGTCGGTGGCATTGCGCCGGGTCGGCACGCACGAGATCGAGCTGACCATGGCCACCCGGGTGAGCTGCCGCAACGGGTTTGGCCGTGTCTACATGGCCTGTATCCATCATGCGCATCACCACTACGTCGTGCCCACGATGCTGCGCGCCGCAGTAGGCCGCGTGATGCAGTCCGACCCCGTTACCAGCCAGGCATGGCCGGCACGGCCCGCGTGATGTGAGCAGCGCGCCATCACCTCGTTTTGTCCTGGCGATGCCTAGGCTTGATGTCCCCAATCCACAGGACACTCCCATGCCTACCCTCCGCATGCGCATCACCGGCACCGACGACGACGCGCGTGCCATTGCCAACCTGCTGCAAAGCATCGACGGCATCGAGCACGTGGAAGAAGTGGACGATCTGATGCCGCACCTGGACGACGAAGATTCCAGCTCGGCAGGCCTGTCGGACGACGAAGGTCCGGGCAGCCACGAGTTCGAAGTGGAAGCCGGCAACGAGGCCACCGCGCAGAAGGTCCGCGACGCGGTGCAAGAGCTGGCACTGCAGCTGGACGTGTTTGTGGAATACGAAGTGGACGAAGGTTGAGCCGGGCTCAGCCCTACCTGTGGCGACAGTGCTGCGTTGCTGGATCGCACGCGACGCCATGACGCGTCCTGCGTCGCTTGGGCATGCCGCTGCGCGCTCAAGCCGCGTGCGACCGAGCGCTGACAGCGCACGCCGCATGCACTGATCGGTCGGATGACCCCGCAGCTGCACGGCAGTCCCGCGCAGCTGCGGTACATCAGGACATCCGGCGCCGACGTACGCGCCAGCGCCACGCCTGCAACAACAACCAGCCGGCGATCAGTGCAACCGCAGCCACCGGCAGTAGCGCTGCCACTGCGCGGATGACGAACGCCACGCTGCTGGAAAATACCTCGCCGAACTCGGCAGCGGCTTGTGCGATCTCGCCCCTGCCCTGCTCGCCACCGGTACTGCGGAAATTGAGCGTCAGCAACTGCGTGCGCACCCGGCGCTGCTGCTGCGCGGCCTGCTGTTGGGTCTGCTGCGCCTCGGCTTCGATCTCGGCCAGCCGCTTGGACAAAGCCAGCAGATCGGTCACCGCCAGATCGCGGCGCTGCTGCAATTCCAGCAGGCGCGCATGCTCTTTTTGCAGCCGCGCCTGTGCCAGGCCGGTGTCGGCGATCTGCTGGGCCAGATCTTCGGCCCGCGTGCTACGCGCGGCGACATCGCCATGCTGGCCGGCCAACTGCACCATGGGTTCGATCCCTTCCGGTGCCAGCCGTACGCTGACGCGCCCACTGGGATCGCGCCCGCCTTCCTGCTCGACCGCCAGCAAGGCGCAGTCGCCGAACTGCGCGTCCTGGCAGGCAGTGCGTATCGCGGCGATGCGCTGGCCGATCTGGTCGGCAGGCAGCTCGATGCGCACATCGTGCTCGTAGGCCAGGGCATTGCCCTGCGCGGCAGGCGGTGCCGGCGCCGCAGCCCCGCCGTCGGCCGCGATCTCCGCGTGATGCTTCGCACACCCGCACAGCGCCCATCCCAGCAGCATGGCCGCGGCATACCGCTGCATGGCACGGCTCATCGGCTGGCTCCGTCGATTGCATGCACCTGCAGCCCGGCAAGATCCACTGCCGGCAGGCAACGCACATTGACCGCGACGCCCATTTCGCCGGTCTTGGGGTTGAGGCCCTCGCTGAAGGGCGCGATCCCGCACTGCGTGCAATAGTGGTGATCGATGTGCTGCTGATTGAAGCGGTAGCTGCCCACAGCTTCCGGTGCGGCCTGAAGCTGCAGCTGCGTGCGCGCGCCGAACCAGAGCAAACCGCCACGGCGGCGACACAGCGAACAGTTGCAGTCGTAGACCTCGGTGATGGGCGCTTCGGTCTGCAGATCGAACGCGATGCGTCCGCAATGACAGCTACCGGCATAGTGCATGTGATCCTCCTTGGAACAGGCCACCGTGCGGATGGCAAGCATGATGTTGCGTGTACGCGCCGCCTGGGTAGCGAGGCGGCGCCCGGGAACCGGAGTGTACGAGCGATCGCGCCCGCAACGTGCAGCCGTCGTGTGCCCCCGGGCGATTGCGCCGCTGCACGGCCGGCAGGATCGGGGCGCTCACCCACACGTGGTGCGCATCTGTCAGGGCACATGGAGGGCGCGCACGATCCGGAGGGTCAGGCGGCACACGCTGGTCCAAGCCTCGGCCGCGCCCGCCTGGCGGTGAGCGCCGTCGATTTATTGGCTGCCCTACACCAATGGCGGATGCGCACGTGGGCGCAGATGCCTATGCTGGCGGTTTGATTCCACCAGGACCTACGATGCGTCAACGCCTGCTTGTCCTCGCCCTGCTCACCGGCCTCAGCGCCTGCCAGCAACAGCCCGAATCACCGCGCGCCGATGCAGCCGCGCCTGCCGCCAGCCAGGCACAGACCCCGGATGCGCGCTTTGCCGCATTATCCAAACAGGCCCTGGACACCTGGATGCAGCTGTCGCCGGTGACCGCCACCCAGACCGGCGACCACCGCTTCGATGCGCAAATCGACGACCTGAGCGCCGGCGGCCGTCAGCGCAGCGTGGATGCGGGCAAGAAGCTGCTGGCCACCCTGGATGCGATCGACGTGGCCAAGCTTTCGCGCGAGAACCAGGTGGATGCGGCCATCCTGCGCAATCAGCTGCAATCGGAGATCTGGAATACCGAGGTGCTGCAAAGCTGGGCCTGGGACCCGCAGGTCTACAACGGGCTGGCCGGCAGCGCGCTGTACAGCCTGATGGCGCGCGAATTCGCGCCGCTGCCCGAGCGCCTGACCGCGGCCACCCAGCGCATGGAAAAGATCCCGAGCATCTTTGCACAGGCACGCGAGAACCTGGACCCGGCGCGCGTGCCGAAGATCCATGCCGAAACGGTGGCCAAGCAGAACAAGGGCATCCTGAGCATCGTCGACAGCTTCATCGCCCCCAACATCAGCCAGCTTGGCCCGATCGAGGCGGCGCGTGCGCAGGCGGCCATCGACAACCTGCGCAAGGCAGTGGCCGAGCAGCAGACCTGGCTGGACACCGTGCTGGTCCCCAATGCCAAGGGCGACTTCCGCATCGGTGCGGAAAAATACGATCAGAAGCTGAAATTCGCGCTGCTGTCGTCGCTGTCGCGTGCCGACATCAAACAGCGCGCCGAATCCGAGCTCAAGCGCGTGCGCAGCGACATGTACGGGATTGCACGCACGGTGCTCAAGGACAAGCCCGGCGCTCCCAAGTTGCCCGAATCGCCCACCGACGACCAGCAGCAAGCGGCGATCGAAGCGGCGCTGGAACTGGCGTATGCCGACAAGCCGGCGCGCGACAAGGTGGTGGACGCGGCCAAGGCAGCGCTGGCCCAATCCACCGAATTCGTGCGCCAGAAGGACTTGATGACGCTACCCGATTCGCCGGTGGACATCATCCTGATGCCGGAGTTCCAGCGTGGCGTGGCGGTCGCGTATTGCGATTCGCCCGGCCCGCTCGACAAGAATCTCAAGACGTTCTACGCGGTATCGCCGATTCCCGACGACTGGAACGACAAGCAGGTCGATTCGTTCCTGCGCGAATACAACACCCGCATGATCCAGCTGCTCAGCATCCATGAGGGCACGCCGGGTCACTACCTGGAAGGCTGGCATTCGGCCAAGTTCCCCTCCACGCTGCGCGCGGTGCTGCGCTCGGGCATGTTCGCCGAAGGCTGGGCGGTGTACACCGAGCGCATGATGCAGGAGCAGGGTTACCTGGATAACGACCCGCTGTTCCACCTGGTGCAGCTCAAGTTCTACCTGCGCACCATTGCCAATGCCATTCTCGACCAGGGTGTGCATGTGGACGGATGGGATCGCGACAAGGCGATGCGCCTGATGACCCACGACACCTTCCAGCAGGAAAGCGAAGCCTCGGGCAAGTGGGTGCGTGCGCAGCTCTCCTCCGCACAGCTCCCGACCTACTTCGTCGGCGTGCAGGAACATCTGGACACCCGCAAGGCGGTACAGGACAAGCTCGGCGAGACCTTCAACCTGAAGGCCTATCACGACAAGATGCTGTCCTACGGTGCACCGCCGGTACGCTTCGCCCGCGAGCTGATGCTGGATCAACCGATCGAGTGAGCATTTCCCTTCTCCCCGCGGGAGAAGGTGCCCCGCAGGGGCGGATGAGGGTACGGGCGAAGCCTCGCGTGCCTCATAGAGGACGCATTTTCTTGGTGCGAATTCAATCGACCATGAAGCCTTGTGTCATCCAAAACTAGCAAGTGGCTTCGCCCCGGACCCTCACCCCAACCCCTCTCCCGATGGGAGAGGGGCTTAGGTCGCCGCCAATGTCTATTGGCCAGTTTCCAACCCGCGTTACCCCAGTCGCGTGTCCTTACACGTAGCTTTCCGTCACGCATCCGCAGCAACAAACCCTCCGGTCTGCCGCGCCCAAAGCCGTGCATACAGGCCGCCATGCGCAATCAATTGCGCATGCGTGCCTGTCTCGACGATCTTGCCGGCATCCATCACCACCAGCCGGTCCATGCGTGCGATGGTCGAAAGGCGGTGAGCGATGGCGATCACCGTCTTGTTGCCCATCAGCGCGTCCAGGCTGTCCTGGATGGCGGCCTCCACTTCCGAATCCAGCGCCGAGGTCGCTTCGTCCAGGATCAGGATCGGCGCGTCCTTCAGCAGCACCCGCGCGATCGCGATGCGCTGGCGCTGACTGCCGGAGAGCTTGACCCCGCGCTCGCCCACATGCGCATCGAAACCGCGGCGGCCTTCGCCATTGATCAGCGTGTCGATGAAACTGTCGGCGCGTGCCTTGCGCACGGCATCGAGAATCTGCGCCTCGCTGGCCTGCGGCCGCCCATACAGCAGGTTATCGCGGATCGAGCGATGCAACAGCGAGGTGTCCTGGGTGACCAGGCCGATCTGCCCGCGCAGGCTTTCCTGCGTCACGGTTGCGATGTCCTGCCCGTCGATCAGGATGCGGCCCTGCTCCAGGTCGTACAGCCGCAGCAACACGTTGACCAGGGTGGATTTGCCGGCACCGGACGGCCCGACCAGGCCGATCTTCTCGCCGGCACGCACCTGCAGATCCAGCCCGGCGATCACCCCACCGCGCTTGCCGTAATGGAAATGGATGTGCTCGAACTGCACCTGCCCCTGCGTTACCTGCAGCGGCACCGCATCGGCTGCATCCTGCACCTGCACCGGTTGCGAGATGGTCTGCATGCCGTCCTGCACGGTGCCGATGTCCTCGAAGATGCCGTTGACCGTCCACATGATCCAGCCGGACATGTTGTGGATACGGATCACCAGACCGGTGGCCAGGGTGATCGCGCCCACGCTGATCTGGCCGCGGCTCCACAACCACAGCGCCAGCGCGCAGGTCCCCACGATCAAAAAGCCGTTGGCCACTGCGATGGCGGTGTCCATGGCGGTGGTCACCCGGGTCTGCCGGCGGTGTTTCACCGCCAGTTCGTCGATGGCATCGCGCACATACGCCTGTTCGCGGCCGGCATGGGCGAACAACTTGAGCGTGGAAATATTGGTATAGCCATCGACGATGCGGCCGGTCGCCTTGGAGCGCGCATCGGAGGCAACCCATGCGCGCGCCTTCATGCGCGGCACGAAAAACGCCATCAGCGCGACGTACACCACCAGCCAGAGCAGCAGCGGCGCCATCAGCCAGGGGTCTGCCTGCGCGAACAGCCACAGGGCACTGCCGGTGTAGACCACGATGTACCACAGCGCATCCACCATCTGCACGGCCGATTCGCGCAGCGAGGTGCCGGTCTGCATCACCCGATTGGCGATGCGCCCGGCAAAATCGTTGTTGAAGAAGCCCAGGCTCTGGCGCACCACGTAGTTGTGCATCAGCCAGCGCGAACGGTTGCTAAGACCCGGCACGATCGCCTGATTGACCAGCAGATTGTGCAGGCCGGTGAAGAACGGCCTTGCCACCAGCGTGATAACCGCCATCCAGATCAGTTCGCCCGCATGCTGCCGGAAGAAGTCCGGCCCAGGCTTGCCGGCAAGCATGTCGACGATGCGGCCGAGGAAGTCGAACATCGCCACTTCCACCAGCGCCAGCAGCAGCCCGGCGATCAAGGTGGCCAGCAGGATCGGCCACAACGGCCGCAGATAATGCAGATAAAAGCGCCACACGCTGCGTGGCGGCATCTCCCGCTCGATGGGCGGGAAGATATCGATCAGGGACTCGAACCAGCGGAACATTGCGCGGACTTCGGAAACACCGGGATCTCAGGCTAGCCGATCGGGCGTCAAGCCGCAGTGGCGCTGGTCGGCACGCGGCTTGATCAGCCCATGCACTGCGTCAACGCCGTCGCCAGGAGAACAAGAGACGAGGTTTGCAGCGCCTTCGCCCATGGGAGGCGCCACCGCTGTCACTCGCGCACGCGCGCGAGCAGGCGATTGACCTCTGCCAGATCGAAATGCCCAGGTTCCAAGCGCCCACCCAAGCTCGCCAATTCCTGCACATGCCGCGGGTGGTCCGGGTCGGCGATGATGTGCAACAGCGCCTGGTAATCGCCAATGCCGCCACTGCTATTCGGCGGACAGGCATTGGCACCGTCCACACAGCGCGCCACGCGCAGGCCGGCATCGGCCGGCAACAGCGCTTCCACTTGCAGCCGATGCTGCCAGCCAGGGCCGGCGCCGTAGAAATACTCGAAGCCTTCCAGTTCGCCCACCGCGCTTTCCAGCGTGACACGCCCGGCATGCTTGAGCCGGGGACGCTCGGGCACATCCAGCCCGGATTCGCCGTAACGCCCGCCGCCGAGGTCGAATTCGTAGGGATGGGCGCCATTCCAGCCCATCACCGGCTGCAATACGCGATGCAAGGTGGCCAGGCGTACTGCGCCCGACACCAGCAAGCGCCGCCAGATCAGCGGCGCACTGCAGGTCAATGCCACATGCAGTTGATACACCGGCGCAGGTGCCTGCAGCGCTTGCTGCGCGGATTTCTTTTTTGCCTTGGTCATCATGCGATGCGTGTGCCTGCCTGTTACCAGTATGGCGTGCCAGGCAGGCGAATGCAGACGCTGTCCAGATCGGCGATTGAATCACTGCGCAACCGCCAGGCGGGCGCGGCCGGTGCCCGGGTCGGGATATAGCACTTGTCCATCCCGCCTCTGAGCGCCCCGTCCACGCCCATCCGACCGCCACGCGTCACGGCTTGGCGGCCACGCTCAAGCACTGCGGCGCAGGCGCAAACCGAACAGCAGGTCATACAGGATCGGAATCAGGCCCAGCGTCACCAGCGTGCCCAACGCCAGCCCACCGATCATGGTGATCGCCATCCCCGTCCACAGCGGGCCTGCAAACAGCATCAGCGGCACCAGGCCGACGATGCAGGTGAGCTTGGTCATGACGATCGGGCGCAGCCGCTTGACCGCGGCCGCCACCACCGCTTCGCGGCGCGGCAGGCCATCGGCAAGTTCGGCTTCGATGCGCTCCAGCAGCAACACCGCGTTGTTGACGATGATGCCGGCCAGCGCCAGCAGGCCGAAGGTCGCCATGAAGCCGAACGGATAGCCGGTCATCACCAGCGCCAGTGCCGCACCGATCAGCACGAACGGCACCGCCGACAGCACGATGAACAACTTGCGGAACGAGTTGAACTGCCACACGAACAGCAGCAGGATCGCGCCCAAGGCATGCGGCATGTAGTGCAGCAGGGCCTGATTGGCTTCGGCCGAATCTTCCAGCTCGCCGCCAATCTCCACGCGGTAGCCGGGCGGCAGCTTGAGCGCGGCAATTGGCGCGGACAGCCGCTCGACGATCTCGGTCGCGGTCAGTTGCGGGTTGCGCGCGGTCACGGTGATCGCACGGCTGAGGTTGCGCCGCTGGATCGCCGACGGCTCGCTGTCGCGCAGCACCGTGGCGACCGCCGCCAACGGTACCGGTGCGCCGCCTGCCTGCGGGTACACCAACGTATCGGCCGGGTTGCCGTTGGCGGCACGCTCGTCGGTGCTGCCGCGCACGACAACCGGCACATCGGTGCCATCGTCGCGGATCAACGTGGCATCCACGCCGCTGTAGCGCCCCTGCAATGCCTGCGCAATGTCCTCGCTGCTGACACCGGCGCGGCGGGCCTTGAGCTGGTCCACCTGCACCACATAGCGCGGAATGCGCGCCTGCCAGTCGTCCTGCACGTCCACGGTGCCCGGCACCGCCCGCAAGGCCCTGGCAATCGCAGCAGCGCTGCTGCGCAGGATCGCCTCGTCCGGACCCACCACGCGATACACCGCCATCCCGGCTTCGGTGGCGCCCAGCGAAAAACGCTTGGGCTCGGCGCGCAGCGCGGGGAAGTGGCTGCGCACATGCGAGCGCACCCGTGCGATCACCGCATCGATGTCGGTCCCCGGCCGCACGCTGACCGTGAAGTAGGCCTGGTTGGCCGCCGGCAGCGGCGGGTTCAGGCCCAGCACGATGCGCGGCCCGCCATCGGCAACATACCCGATGCTGTCCACCACCTCGGGGTTGGCGCGGCGGTCGCCCAACCAGCGGCTGAGTTCACTCACCGTGCGCAGCGTTTGGCGTGCATCGCTGCCCGCCTGCAAGGTCACCGGCATCTGGAACTGCAGGCGGTCGGACTTGGGCAGGAAGTCGTATGGAATGGACACCAGCACGGTGACCGCCACTGCCAGCATCGCCGTCATCGCGCCGATGAACAGCACCTTGTGCTGCAGCACGCGTTCGATCACACGGCGGTAGCCGCGATAGAACCGCGATTCGGCTGCATCGCTGGTCTTGGTGACATGCACCTTGGCGAAGTACATGCACAGCAGCGGCGTCACCGTGATGCTCAGCAACCACGAACCCAGCAGCGTCACGCCAAGCACGGTGGCCAGCGAGCGCAGATATTCATTGGTGCTGGTCTGGCCGAAGAAGAACGGCGAGAACGCCAGCACGATGACCAACGACGAGGTCAGCAAGGGTGTCGCCAACGTCCGGCCCGCATCGATGCAGGCCTGGCGGCGTTCCTCGCCGGGCACCAGGCGGCGCTCGATGTCTTCGGCAATCACGATGCCGTTGTCCACCAACAAGCCCAGCGCAAGAATGATGGCGGCAATGGAGACCGTCTGCAGCTCCACGTTCAGCACACGCATGACGATCAGCGAGGCGAAGATGGTCAACGGCACGATCGCGCCGACGATCAACCCGGTACGCCAGCCCAGAAACAGCATCACCACCGCCATGACGATGACAATGGTCTCGCCCATGACGTGATGCATCTTGCCCATCTCGCGCTCGACCACATCGGCCTGGAAGCTCACCACGTGCTGGGTGAAGCCGACAGGCAGCTCGTGCGCGGTGTCGTCGAGCTTGGCGCGCAGCGCCTTGCCGAACTCGGCGATATTGGTGCCCGGCTGCATCGAGACCGAGACCACCACCGCCGGCTGGCCCTGGTAAACGGCCGCGCTTTGCGGCGGGTCGGCCGGCATCACCTGCACCTTTGCCAGCTCGCCCAGGGTCACCTCGCGGGCACCGCCCGCAGGTGCGCCCGGCACGCTCAGCAGAACAGCGCGCAACTGCTCTGGCGTGCGGATTTCGCCGGACGTGGCCACGGTCAGCGCCAGCCCCGACACCGCGACCTGCCCACCGGAACCCACCACATTCTGCGCGCGTAACTGCGCCATCACGCTGGACGGCGTCAAGCCGCTCGCCAGCAACCGTGCGCGATCAAACGACACATACACCGCCTCGTCCTGCAGGCCATACAACTTCACCTGCTCCACGCCGGGCAAGGCGTACAACTGCTCGCGCATGCGCCGCAACGGGCCGCGCATTTCGCTCATCGAAAAGCCCGGTGCGGTCACCGCGATCGACGCCACCGACACGCGCCCAAAGTCGTCGTCGACAAAGGGACCAAGCGTGCCCGCAGGCAATTGCGCGCCGGCCTCCGCGGCCTTGGCGCACACCCGCTGCCAGAGCGCCGGCAGATCCTGCACATCGTCATAGGCGGTCAGCTGCACGATCGCGCTGCCCGGATGCACCGTGGTGACGATGCGCTTGATGCCGGCCAGCTCGCGCAAGCGCTCCTCCACCGGACGCGCCAGCAGGTTTTCCACCTGCTCGCTGGGCATGCCGGGATAGGCCACCGACACCAGCGTGTCGCGTACGGTCACCGACGGTTCTTCCTGCGATGGGAAACCGAGAAACGCCACGATGCCGCCGATCAGGATCATCGCTGCGGCAAACAACGTCAGCCGGCTCGAGCGCATCGCCATCTGGGTCAGCTTCATGGCGTGCGACCTCCGCTCAGCTGCGTCTGCGCCTGCAGTGGCGTCACCGGCTGGCCGTTCACCAAGAAGCCCACACCGGCGCTCACCACCTGCTCGCCTGTCCGCAGCCCGCGCAGAATCTGGACGCGCTCGCCGACGATCGTTCCCAGGTCGACCGCGCGTTCGATCACGGCCCGCGTGGCCGGCTGGTAAACGAACACGCTGGCCTGTTGCCGGTTGAGTCGGGGCAATACCGCCGACAACGGCACGCTCGGCGTGGAAGCGGCAGCAGGCGGCAGCGTCAGCATCACGCTGTCGCCGCTGCGCAGCGAAGGCGCAGCGGCGAGCGGTTCCAGCAACGCCTGCACCGTCGTGGCATTGTCCAGGCGGCTGGAAAGACTGCGCAGACGCAGTTCGATCGGCGCGTCGCCCGCATCCACCACACGGGCATGCACGGTTTGCCCCGGCACCAGACCGGCACCGGCAGTTGCCGGCAGCGTGGCGACCAGTTGCACATGGCCCTGCCCCTCCACCTGCAGCACCGCCTGCCCCGCCGCCACATCGGCCTGCGGCTGTTGCAGGCGCGCCACCACGCTGCCATCGAAGGGCGCGCGGAGCTCTCCCAGACGCGTGCCGCGGCGCGCCATGGCCAGGTCGGCCCTGGCCACCTGCAGCTGCGCGGCGGCCGCATCTGCCGCCGCCCGCGCGGCAGTCAAGGTGGCGCTGGAACTGGCACCGTCATCGAACAGTGCCTGTTGCTGGCGCAATTGCAGTTGCCGTTCGCCCGATTGCGCCAGTGCCGCGCGCACGTTGGCATCGGCCTGCTGTTCGCGCAGGCGCAGCGGCTCATCGTCCAGCCGTGCCAGCAGTTGCCCGCGGGTCACCCGGTCGCCGACATCCACCAGCACCGCAGACAGACGGCCTGCCCCTTCGAACCCCAGCTCGGCGCGTTGTTCCTGGCGCACCAGCGCCGGCACCTGCAGTGGGTTATCGCTCCTGTTGCCGAAGCGCTCCAGCTTCACCGCGCGCGGCGTCTCGGTGGCCGGCGCCTCCGGCCCGCTGCATGCGGCCAGTCCCAGCAGCAACGTGCCGCACACCAGGCCGCGATAAAACATCATGATCATTGGATCCCCCGGTGTATGCCGCTCAGCGGCTGTAGGTCAGTGCGAGGTTGCCGCTGACAACGCTGCGGCGTGCCACCAGCGGGCTGTCTTCGGCGTTGTCCAGGTAGCGCGTTCCGGTGACCCCCAACGTGGTGGCCCAGTGGTCGCCCAACGAGTGCGTCCAACTGCCACCTACCGCGGCGGCATACGCACCGGACCCGGCATTGAAGGCGGCAAAGCGGGTGCGCGCGGCTTGCGCATCGGTGACGCCGAAGTAAGCCTGATTGAAGCGGCGGTCGCCGCCATGCACGTCCAGGTCCAGGGTGACCGTGTCGTTGGCGCTATGCAGCAGGGTGAACTCCGTCCCGGCGCGATAGCGGTTGCGGCGCGCAGCATCCTTGAGCGTGAATTCGGCCTCCGCATTGACGTTCATGTAGGGCGTCATTTGCTGCATCACCAGCGTGCGTGCGGTCACCGAGCCAGGCACATCGCCCATGCCGGCCAGCAGGCGCGAGCCCGGCCGCCAGTTGCTGTCGCTTTGCAGCCGGCCCAGGTCGTAATACAACGATTGCGATATGTAGAAGCCGGACTTGCTCTGGAATTGCAGGCCGCCGCCGCGGGAGGTGTCGAAGAACAGCACGCCGCGCTGCACCACCAGCACCGGGTTGAATTGCACGCGCGCGCGCTCGGCGCCGGCATACTCCGGCGTGGCAACCGCTGCCGCGCCGGCCGTGATTTCAGTACGGTCTCCCAGCAGGCGCGAACTCCCGGTCAGATCGGTTTGTGCGTGCGAAATGCACGGAATGGCGCTCATGCAGGCAAGCACGCTGGCGCGAACGGCATGGTGGCCACGCAGGCGATTGAAGGACGATAGGTTCATCGAAAGTCTCCGTCGGAAGTCAGGAAGCGGTGGGCAGGCGCACGCCATAGAAGGCTTGAAACAGCGCAATACGGCTCAGCACGCGTTGGCGTGCGGTATCCAGGTAATCGAGTTCGGCCTGAGCGATGCGGGTCCGCTCGGCCAGCAGCGCGCTGCGGTCTTCCAGACCGGCATCCACGCGTTCATGCATTCGAGCAAGACGCAGTTGCTCGCGTTCGACCTGCTCGCGCGAGCGCGGCTCGGCCTGCGACAAGGTGGCGTGCGCGTCGAGCGCGTTGGCGACCTCGCGGAATGCAGACTCGATCGCCTGCTCGTAGGCGACGACATCGGCACGTTTGCGTATTTGCGCCAGGTCCAGGTTGGCGCGATTGCGGCCGCCATCGAACAACGGCAGGTTCAGTTGCGGCATGAAGCTCCATACGCCGTGGCCTGCAGAAAACAGGCCGTTCAATCCGTCGCTGGCCGTGCCCACGCTGCTGCTCAAGGTGATGGACGGAAAAAACGCCGCGCGCGCCGCGCCGATGTCGGCATTGGCCGCGCGCAATTCCAGCTCGGCCTGCTGGATGTCCGGGCGTTGCAGCAACAGCGACGAATCCAGGGCGCGCCACGCACTGGCAGGCGTATCAGCGGCGATCAGACCCTGCAGGTCGCCGGGTACCGGAGTGCTGTCGTAGCCGGCCAGCAACTGCAGCGCACGCAGCGCCGCAGCGTGGTTGTCGTTGCCCTGCAGGGCCGCCACATGGGCTTGGTCGGCCTGTCGCTGCTGCGCATCGCGCTCGTCGCGCGCAATCAGCCCTACCTGATATTGCCGCTCGGCGATGGCAAGCAGCGCAGCACTGTCGGCATCCAGCGATTGCAGCTGCTGCAGCGCCTGCGCGGTGGTGCGCTCGGCGGTGTAGGCACGCAGCACCTCTGCAATCAGGGCGCCACGCGCCGCGTCGCGGCCATAGGCGCTGGCCAGGTAGCGCTGGCGTGCGGCCTCGGACATCGCCTGCAGCTTGCCGAAAAAGTCCACTTCGAAATTGCCGATTCCCGCATTGGCAATCACCAGATCCTGCTGGTACCGCGCATCCAGCGTCGGGTTGTCGAAATGTTGCCGCAGCTGCTGCGCGCCGACGGCGAGCGTCGGCAGGCGCGACGCCTGCGCAATGCCGTACTGTGCACGTGCCTGTTCTACCTGCAACGCTGCACGGCGGAAATCGCCGTTGTGCGCCAAGGCACGTTCGACCAGGGGCCGCAGGTCGCGGTCTGGCGCGAAGGCCTGCAGAAACGCGCGCTCTTGCTCGTTCAGAGTGACAGCGGCGGTCGCATCGGCGTCGGGCTGGCCGGATGCCGGCGCCGATGCCGCCTGCGGGCTGCCGAACGTGGCCGGCACGCCGACCACCGGGCGCTGGTAGGCCGGCGTCAGCGAGCAGCCAACCGACAGCACCGCACTGGCGGCAACCAGGCACACGCAGGACCAACGATGCGGAATAATTTGTGGAATCATGATGTCGGAGCACAGAGCCAATCTCGACCGACATCCTCGACCCGCAGCGTCCAGGTTGTTTTCGGGAATTATCCAGATTTGATCGAGACGACAGGGCAACACGCCATGACAGGCAAAAAGGTTCTGCTGGTGGAAGACGACAGCGATAGCGCCAGCATTCTGGAGGCCTATCTACGCCGCGACGGCTTCGATGTGGCGGTGGCCGGCGATGGCGAACGCGCCATCCAGCTCCACCGGCAATGGGCACCGGATCTGGTGCTGCTGGACGTGATGCTGCCCAAGCTCAGCGGCATCGAGGTGCTGTCGACGATCCGCCGCGCCGGCGACACGCCGGTGATCATGGTCACCGCCATTGGCGACGAGCCGGAAAAGCTCGGCGCCCTGCGCTACGGCGCCGACGATTACGTGGTCAAGCCATACAGCCCCAAGGAGGTGGTGGCGCGCGTGCATGCGGTGCTACGCCGGAGCGTGGCGGTGCGCGCGCCGGGCGAGCCATTGCAGCACGGTCGGCTGAGCGTGGATCCGGCCGCCGTGGTCGCCAGCGTGCAACACGAAAACGGCGACAGCGTGGCGCTGGATCTGACGCCGACCGAATTCAACCTGCTCGCGCTGCTGCTCAAGACCCCATTCAAGGCCTTTACGCGCAGCGAACTGCTCGACGCCTGCCTGCCCGACAGCGATGCATTGGAACGGGTGGTGGATTCGCACATCCACAACCTGCGCCGCAAACTCGAAGTGCATGGCATCACCGGTGTGCTGGTCACCGTGCGTGCAGTGGGGTATCGCTTTCAATGAAGGTGCTGCGGCGGTTTCATGCCTGGCGCAACCAGGCGCCCCTGTGGTGGTGGGTGGGACTGCGCATGAGCGCGCTGGCGGTGGTGACCATGATGGTCATCGCGTTCGGCATGTGGTGCTATTTCAATCTGCGCTACAGCCTGATCCTGAGCAACGTGCCAGCCGAGCCGCGTGCCGAGATCTCCCAGCTGATCGAGCAGCCCCGGGCCAACCAGGCGCGCCTGTGGGAGCTGTTCCAGCGCTATTACGACATCGAAAATTTCCTGCCCGGGCTGGCCAATCCGGACTGGTGGATGCTGGGCGCCATGATGACCATTTCGGTCCCGGTCATCCTGTTCTGCGGCCTGCTCGCGTCGCGGCCGCTGTCGCGGCAATTTTCGCAGGTGGCTTTCGCCGCGCACCGGGTCAGCGATGGCGATTTCGGCGCACGCGCGCAAGTGGTGCGCGGCGCGCCGGACGAGCTCACCGCCCTGGCCGACGACTTCAATACGATGAGCGGCAGGCTGCAGCAATACGAGCGCGAATTACGCGACTCCAGCGCGATGCTGGCGCATGAACTGCGCACCCCGCTCAATGCCGCGATGGGACGCGTGCAAGGCATGCTGGATGACGTCTTCCCGCGCGAACCGGAGCAACTGCGGCTGGTGCATCGCCAGCTGGAGCAGATCAATCGCCTGATCGGCGACCTGCACCTGGTGTCGCTGGCGCGTGCCGGCCAGCTGGTGCTGGAGCCGGAAAGCGTCGAGCTGCGAGAGCTCGTCGCCGAGCGCATCGAGTGGGCAGGCCCGGCGCTGCGCGAGGCGCAGATGACCATTCACTACCCCACGGCTCCGGCGCTGCGCCTGCATGCCGACCGGCACCGGCTGGGCCAGGTGCTGTCGATCCTGATCGATAACGCGTTGCGCTACGCCGCAGCCGGCAAGTTGCTGGAAATCGAGGTGCGCCGCGACGGCAACAGCGTGCAGCTCACCGTCGGCGACCGCGGTCCCGGCGTGGCGCCTGCGCAACTGCCGCACTTGCTGGACCGCTTCTGGCGCGCCGACAGCTCGCGCGCGCGGCATTCCGGCGGCAGCGGCCTGGGCCTGGCGATCGCCTCGGCCATCTGCCAGGCGCACGATGGCCAACTGGTCGTCAGCAACCGCCCCGGCGGTGGCCTGCTGGCCAGCGTGCAGTTGCCGCTGGGGCGTTGACGCAACGCCCGGCCGCACACGCCGCCAGTGCACTGCCCGCACCTGCGGGCAGTCGCGCGCCGATCACCGCGACTGCAGGCTCGGCACCGCGTCGCTCACATGGGCGTGGCGACGCATGATCCAGTTGAACAACGGCGTGGCCATCAGCGTGGACAGGATCGCCATCAGCACCAGCACCGAGAACAGGCCCTGTTCGATCACACCCGCCTGCAAGCCGATATTGATGATGATCAGCTCCATCAGCCCGCGTGCATTCATCAGCGAACCGATCGCCATCGCGTCGCGGTTGTTCTCGCCGGTCGCACGCGCCGCGGCCCAGCAGGCCACGCCCTTGCCGATGAACGACGCGGCCAGGATCGCCACGCCCGCCAGCATGATCTGCGGCTGCAGCAATACGCTGAGCTGGGTTTTCAAGCCCGAATAGGTGAAGAACATCGGCAGCAGCAACACCACGACGAACGGCTGCATCATCTCGCGCAGCTTCTCGGTCAGTGCGCCCCTGGGCAGGCAGACACCGAGCAGGAAACCGCCGAACACCGCATGGATGCCGATCGCATCCATCGCCCAGGCGCTGATGCAGAACAGGATCAGCACCACCGCCAGGACACTGTTGCTCAGCGGCTGGCCGGGCACCACATGATCGGCCAGCCGCTTGAGCAGATGCCGGCCGACGAAAATCATGAAGACCGCATAGCCGATGCCGCCGCCGATGGCCAGGTAGGCACTGCCCCAACTGCCGCCGAAACTGGCCAGCACCACGGCCAAAATGCACCACGCTGCGGCATCGTCGAACGCGCCAGCGGTCAGCGCCAAGGTGCCCAAGGGGCTATTGGTCAGACCGCGTTCGTGGATGATGCGCGCCAGCATCGGGAAGGCGGTGATCGCAATGGCCGCGCCCAGGAACAGCGACGCTTCGGCCAGCTTGGCCTTTTCCGAAAACAGGCCCTGCACGTTGATCAACCATGGGCACATGGCAAATGCCAGCAGGAACGGCACCGCGATGCCCGCCATCGACACGCTCATGGCACTGCGATAGCGCGCGCGAAAGTGGTCGCCGCGGAAATCGGTTCCGACCAGGAACATGTACAGGCCCACGCCGAACTGCGCGAACACATACAGCACGTCCATGGTCTGCTTGGGGAACAGGGCCGCCTGCGCGCCCGGCGCCAGCAAGCCGAACAACGAGGGCCCCAGCATCACGCCGGCAATCATTTCGCCCACCACCTGCGGTTGCCCGAGGCGCTTGGCCAGCATGCCGACCAGCCGGCACACCAACAAAATCGCGGCAGCCTGCAAAAAGAAATACACCGACATCTGCGGAGTGGTCATGCGTGCGGCGACATCCCTGAAAAGTGCGCAGATCGTAACCGGACCTGCCGCACTTCGGTAGCGTGCGGCGGCCGATGGCGATCTGAGCCACCTGCGCGCTTGGGCCCGCCAGGCGCAGCGCGCAGGTCATCCGCGCGTGCCTGCATCATTTGCCCACAGCGGTCTGCGTCGGCACCGGGGTCAGCACCAGGTCCTGGAAATCGAAGCTGAAATCGGTCAGCGGCGAAATCGGCTCCATGCGCATCTCGCGCACCGCGCCGTCCGGGGTCAGTGCAAAATTGACGAAGGCATCGGCATTCAAGGAGCGGTCGTCCCAGCGCACGATGAAGCTGTCGTGCTGCCAATGCTCCAGCGTGCCCACCAACTGGGCAGTCCTGGCGAACTGCAGGCGCAGCCGCTTGCCGTCCTGGACGATCACCACATCGCCGTACCAGGGGTCGCGATAGGTGGCCGCGTAACTGCGCAGCGGCAACGACGGCGTGGACCGCGCCGCGCGCGCGTCCTGGTGCTTCTTCCAACTTGCGTCCGCCTCGCTGTCGGCCTTCTCCACCAGCTTGGCGTAAGCGGCGGTCCAATCGGTGGACGGCACCTGCAAGAAGGCATCCAGCACCTGGAAGGTCACGGCGTTGAACGCAGCGCCCACCTCCTGATTGGTCAACACCACCACGCCCAGCTTCTGATCCGGCAGCAGCGTCAGGCGCGACACCATGCCGGGCCAGCCGCCGGTGTGCCAGACCAGGCGATGGCCGCGGTAATCGCTCAGGCTCCAGCCCTCACCGTAGCTGGCGAAGTTCGGCCGCGCCGCGGCAAGCTCGGACACTTGCACCTCGCCGATCGGGATCGGCGTGATCATCGACCACATTTCCTGCTGGCGCTTGGCGCTGAACAGGGGTTTGCCATCGGGCAGGATGCCGCCGGCCAGTTGCACGTTCATCCACAGCGCCATGTCGTGCACGCTGGAATAGATGCCGCCGGCACCGGAGTTGTTGGACCAGGTCAGCGGCGCCACCGTGCGCAGCTCGGTGAAGTCGTACTTGGCATGCCCGACTGCCGCGTGATCGCCGGGCTGCAGATGGTCGGCGTTGAAGCGCGTGCCGCGCATGCCCACCGGGTCGAAGATACGTTGCTGCAGAAATGCCGCATAACTCTGCCCGGAGACCTGCTCGATCACCTTCTGGGCGACTGCGTACAGGATGTTGTCGTACGCATAGCGGTCGCGAAAACCGCCCTTCAGCGGCACCTTGGCCAGGCGCTGCACGACCTCTTCGGTGGTGTAGCTGGTGCTGGGCCAGAACAATAAATCGCCTGCACCCAGGCTCAGGCCGCTGCGGTGCGCCAGCAGATCGCGGATGCGCATTTGCCCGCTCACATACGGATCGGACATGCGGAACCACGGCAGATGGTCGATGACCTTGTCATCGAGCGAGAGCTTGCCTTCATCGGCCAGGATCGACAGCGACGCGGCAGTGCACGCCGTAGCCGCGCTCCAGCACCACCTGGCCGTCCTTGACGATGGCCACCGCAATACCGGGCACGTCGAACTGTTTGCGCACACGTTCCATCTGCGCATCGAACTGCTGCATGCCGGCGGGAAGTTCGGCCGCGTGCGTTGTCGTCACCAAGCTTGCCACCATCAGCACGCCCCCACTCAGCCATCGGTTCAAGGTCACTGCATCACCTTCAGGTTGTTGGTCAGATCGATCCGCCGGCGCCATCCAGCGCCAACGGTTGCGGCGCCACCAGCACGCCATTGGCATCGGCGTACAGCCAGTGGCCCGGAACGAAGGGCACGCCGGCAAAATTCACCGCCACATCCACATCGCCCAGATCGCGTCGCTCGGTGCGGCGCGGGCAAGCCGCCAGCGCCAGCACCCCCAGCAGCAACGTGGCAAGAATCTCGACATCGCGCACGCAGCCGTGGATCAGCACGCCGGCCCAGCCGTTCGCCACCGCATTGGCCGCGATCTGGTCGCCCAGCAGCGCATGCTTGAGCGAGCCCTGCCCGTCCACCACCAGCACGCGGCCGTCGCCCGGCATGGCGGACAGCTCGCGCACCCGCGAGTTGTCTTCGAAACAGCGCACCGTGACCATCGGTCCGGCGAATGCCGTGCGCCCGCCGAAGTGGCGGAACAGCGGTTCGGCGATCGTCACGTCGGGGTAGCGGTCACACAGATCAGGCGTGGTCCAGGTCATAGGGGCGATCTCGCGCGGCAGAGTTGGCATGGTAGCCGGCTGTGGCCGCGCGCGGGCGATGGGTGACGGATGCCCGATACCCGATGACCGACACCCGATTACGCGCCATGCAGGCACGCACGCGCAGCGAAGGTGCGCGCACGCGGACAACGCTGCGTTCGCCGCGTCGTGATGGTCGCTGCAAGGCAGTCGCCATGCGGCGGTTGCCGCGTATGGTCTCCGCCGAGGCGCGCAGCGCAGAAGGCGTGGGTTTCCGGCAGCTACGCCGTCTGCGGCTTGCGCAGCCCATCTCCAGCAGCGTGCAACGCCAGCGCGGCAGGCCAGTGCAGGCACAACCCACCTTCGGCACGACCGCCAGCCTGCCATGCAACGTTGCGTCGTACGGGCTCAACCATTGCACTGCCCTGCGGCGCCCATTGGCAACCCATCTTCTCATCGCGCCACCTGCGCCACGGCTATGATCGGCCGGCGCGCGCTGCACCCATCGACGCATCCGCAATGACGCACGACCTCGCCAGCGAGTCTCCATGCAATGACCGACCTGTTCGCTTCCGCCCCGCCCGCCCTCGAAGGTATCCACATCGGCATTGGTGGCTGGGTGTATGCGCCGTGGCGCGCAGGCATGTTCTACCCGGAAGGCCTGGTGCAGCGCCGCGAGCTGGAATACGCAAGCCGCCACGTCACCGCCATCGAAATCAACGGAACCTATTACGGCACGCAGAAGCCGGCCACTTACGCGAAGTGGCGCGATGAAGTGCCGCCCGGCTTCGTGTTCTCGGCCAAGGCGCCGCGCCGCATTACCCAGTCGCGCAAGCTGGCTGGCACCAGGGCGCAGGTGGAAGATTTCATCGGCGGCATTGTCGAGCTAGGCGATACGCTTGGGCCGCTGGTGTGGCAATTCGAACAAGGGCACCGGTTGCAGGCCGACGATCTGGACGCGTTTTTGTCGTTGCTGCCCAAGCGTGCAGGTCCGCGTGCGCTGCGCCATGTGCTGGAGATCCGCGACCACGATGCGGTAGATGCCTCGCTGCTCGCATTGGTCCGCGGCCATGGCGTGGCCACGGTGTTCACCGATTCGGATGAGCACCCCTCGTTCGCCGATCTCTCCACGGATTTCGTCTATGCGCGTCTGATGCGCAGCCAGGCGCGCCTGCATGCAGGGTATCCGGCGCCGGCACTGGCGCGTTGGGCAGAGCGCATCCAGGCCTGGCGCCGCGGCGAAGACCCGGCCGATCTGCCGCACGTGGACGCTTCGGCAGCGCCGGCACGGCAGCCGCGCGAGGTCTTCGTGTTTTTCATCAGTGCGGCGAAGGAACGCAACCCGGCAGCGGCGATGGCGTTGTTGAAAGAAGTGTCGGCGCGTCAGGGCAGCTAGCAACACGACAGCGCCGCCGCTTCGGATCGGCAGGTTCCATGCGTACGTTCGATTCTGCGTGCGGCGTCGGCAGCCCATCTGACGACGGCTTGCCGTTTTATCAGCCGCCCTTGGTCCGCACATGAGGGCAATCCGCGATGGTTGACGCGGCCGTCTCTTGCGCACAGCGCTGAGCGCTGAGGTGCCACGATCGATCGCGGCGTGGGCTGGTGCATCGCTCCTCGGCCATCCTGCCGTGATCCAGGTCGGCCGATGGCTGGCGGGTCGCACGATTGCTGCGCGACAGCCTGGCCAGCCATCCCTCCACCCCGCCGCTGCACGCCGGCGCCGCGTCCCTTGCAGCGCAACATCACGCAGTTTTCGGCGACAATGGCGCATGCCCACGACCGACCTGCGCAAGGCGCAACTGCAAATCCACTTCTGCGTCCTGCTTTGGGGCATCACCGCGATCCTGGGCAAGCTGATCACGCTGCAGGCACTGCCGCTGGTGTGGTGGCGCATGTTGATCGTGGTGGTGGCACTGGCCTTGTGGCCACGCGTGTGGCGTGGGTTGCGTGGCTTGTCCGGGCGTGTGGTGCTGGGCTATTGCGGCATCGGCGCGCTGGTTGCCTTGCACTGGCTTACCTTCTACGGCGCGATCAAGCTGGCCAATGCATCGGTGGCGGCGACCTGTATCGCACTGGCGCCGGTTTTCACGGCGGTCATCGAGCCATTGGTCACGCATCGCCCGTTCCGTCCGCGCGAGCTGCTGTTCGGGCTGGCCGTGTTGCCCGGCGTGGCGCTGGTCGTCGGCGGGGTGCCGGACGGCATGCGGGCCGGCGTGGTGGTGGGCGCGATTTCGGCGGTGTTCGTCGGGCTATTCGGCTCGCTCAACAAGCGCATGGTGGCGCATGCCGACGCGCTCACCGTCACCGCGCTGGAACTGGGCGCCGGCACGCTGACCCTGACCCTGCTTGCACCGGCGATGCCGCTGCTGCTGCCGGCGTTGCATGGCGATCTGCTGGTGGTGCCCAGCCTGCACGATGGCGTGTTGCTGCTGGCGTTATCGCTGGCCTGCACCTTGCTGCCATTTGCGCTGGCGCTGGTCGCCTTGCGGCATCTGAGCGCCTATTCGGTGCAATTGGTGACCAATCTCGAACCGGTGTACGCCATCGTGCTGGCGATCGCGCTGCTGGGCGAACAACGCGAACTGACCCTGCAGTTCTATCTCGGCGTGGCGATCATTCTCGGCGCGGTGTTCCTGCATCCGGTCCTGGAGCGTCGGCGCACGGTGGCGCACCCGGAATTGCTCGGCACTGCCGAGGCGAAAAATATCGTCGACTGATTGCACAGCGCTGCAAGATCGCGCTTGTCCACAGCGACCGCCGCGTTGAAGCACACCGGCGTTCACGCTGCATCGCGCGGCGTCCGCGCCGCCCGGCATACGGCAATCGACGTCCCATGCGCTGGCCAGGCGATCTGCATCGGCAGGCGCGCAACCACGCGCCCCTACTCCAGTGCGACCACCTGATCGCGCCCACCGCGCTTGGCCGCATACAGGGCCTGGTCGGCGCGCTTGATCACTGCCTCCACGCTTTCCTGCGGGTACAAGGTCGCCACACCGATACTCACCGTCACCGGCAGCGCGATCGTCATCGCCGCCACGCTCTGGCGCAGGTATTCGCATTGCACGCGTGCCTGCAGCAGATCCGTATTGGGGAGCAGCAATACGAATTCTTCGCCGCCATACCGGGCGATGGTGCCGGCACCGGCCATATGCGCACGCAACAATGCGGACAATTCGCGCAGCACTGCATCGCCCTGATCGTGCCCATGCACGTCGTTGACGGTCTTGAAGTGGTCCACGTCCAGCAGCGCGACCGACAGCGGCTGGCCCACCGCACGCGTCTGTTCGGTGGCCGCCGCCAACGCCACCGCGAACGCGCGCCGGTTGGGCAGGCCGGTCAACGGATCGGTGCGGGTCTGTTCGACCAGGTCAGCGTTCAACGCATCCATCTGCGCGTAATAGCCAGCCATCTGCTGTTCGTACCACTCGCGCTCGTGCAACTGCTGGCGCAACTGCCTGCCGGCCAGCCGCAACTCAAGCAGCTGCGAGGCCTGCCGCGACAATGCCTGCAAGGCCTCGCGCTGGTCTTCGCGCAGATGCGCCGGGGTCTGGTCGAACACGCACAGCGAGCCCAGCGCCAGGCCCTGGCTGGTCACCAGCGGTGCGCCGGCATAGAAGCGCACCCCGCCGCTACCGACCACCATCGGGTTATCGTGGAAGCGTGGGTCCAGCAAGGTGTCGTCCACCATCAGCACTTCGTCCGGGCGCAGGATCGCGTGCGCGCAGAACGAGATATCGCGTGGTGCTTCGCTGCGTGGCGCACCGTGCGCAGACTTGAACCACTGCCGGTCTTCGTCCACCAGCACCACCGCCGCCATCTGCGTCTCGCACAGCGTGGAGGCAATCATGGTCAGGTCGTCGAATGCACGTTCGGCTGGCGTATCCAGCACGTCGTACTGGCGCAGCGCGGCCAGCCGCTCGGCCTCGTTGCTCGGCAATTCCGGTTTGATCACTGCCGCCCCCTGGCTGTTATCTGTGAAAGTATGCCGGAGCCCGGCAAGTGCCACCATCGGGCGCACCCTACGCTGCAGCGCCGCCCTGGACGGCATCGGATATTTCGAAGCGTGATCCATACAGCGGGCGCAAGCACCCGGCACGACGTTGCACATTTGGCGCGGCAGCACGGCACTACAGCGCGGGCATATGCCGTGTCCGAAACGCCGGCTGCGCTGACCTGACTGCGATGCAGCCGGCCCGGCACAGGCGCTTACCAGTCGGTGCGTTGCGGCAGCAGCCCGCGCAATTCCGCATCGCTGAGGTTGCGCCACTGCCCCGGCTTGAGCGCAGCCAGTTTGATGTTGTCGATGCGCACCCGGCGCAGTTGCGTCACCCGGTAGCCGAACTCGGCAGCCATCAGGCGAATCTGCCGATTCAGGCCCTGCTCTAGCACGATGCGGAAGCCGAATTTGGCAATGCGTGCGGTGCGGCACGGCAATGTGGTTTCGTTGTGGATGCGCACCCCGCGTGCCATGCCGCGCAGGAATTCATCGGTGACCGGTTTGTTGACCGCGACCAGATATTCCTTCTGGTGGCGATTTTCCGCGCGCAGGATCTCGTTGACGATGTTGCCGTTGCTGGTCATCAGGATCAGCCCTTCGGAGTCCTTGTCGAGCCGGCCGATCGGGAAGATGCGCTGCTCGTGACCGACGAATTTGACGATATTGCCCTTGACCGAACTCTCGGTGGTGCAGGTGATGCCCACCGGTTTGTTGAGCGCGATGTAGACGTGCTTGCGACCACCGAGCTTCTTGGCCTCGCGTATGCGTAGCGGCTGGCCATCCACCAGCACGGTATCTTCCGCGCCGACCACCGCGCCGGTGCCGGCGGGTACGCCATTGACGGTGACCCTTCGTTCGCCGATCAGGCGATCGGCCTCGCGGCGTGAGCAGAAGCCGGATTCGGCGATGTATTTGTTGAGTCGGATCGTCATCTGCCAATTATCGGCGATTTGGAGCAGGCCGTGCGCCATGCCGGCTGACCGGGCCAGCAATCGGCAGCAGGCAGTCGCCAGCCGCGTTGTACACGCAGCACCGGCCTGACGCTGCCCGACATCGCCCGAGTCAAGCGCGCTACCCGGAGACGGCCACCAGCTGCGGTGTGTGCAACAGTTCTTCCAGCGGGCATGGACGATGCAGGCTGAAACCCTGCACCTGGCCCACGCCGGCCTCACGCAGCCCGGGGATGTCGGCCTCCGATTCCACGCCTTCGGCGACCACCTCGATGCCCAGCGCCAGCCCGACCTGGGCGATCGAATGCACCGCCGCGCGATCCACTGCATCGTGCGCATAGTTGCGGACGAAGCCGCAATCGATCTTCAACACGTCCACGGTGAATTGCTTGAGATAGCCGAACGAGGCCAGGCCGCTGCCGAAATCGTCCAGCGCCACGTGACACCCGCGTGCGCGCACGCTCTGCACGAAACGCTGCGCGTGTTCCAGATCGCCGATGACCGCGGTCTCGGTGATCTCCATGCACAGCTTCGGCACCAGTGCCGGGTAGCGCTCGAACAGGGTGCAGACGACGTCGAGAAAATCCGGCTGCGCGATCGATTGCGCAGACAGATTGACGTGGCACAGGTCCAGCATCGCCACATGCATCGGATTGGCCGCCAACTGCGCGCACAGCGCTTCCAGCACATAAGTATCGACCATGCGCCCCAGGCCGTAACGCTCCACTGCCGGCAAGAATTCACCCGGGCTCAGCACCCGCCCGTCGCTGGCGCGCATGCGCACCAGCACCTCGTACTGCAGGCGCCCCGGGTCGTTCAGCACCTGGATTTTCTGCGCGTACAGCAGCAAACGCTCTTCGGCGATCGCCTGTTGCACCGCACTGATCCAGCCACCATCGTGGCGGCGCTGCGCCAGTGCCAGATCGTTCTCGTTGAAGCAGCGAACGCGGTTGCGCCCTTCTTCCTTGGCCGCATGACAAGCCAGATCGGCGGCGGTCATCAAGGTAGTGAGGTCGCTGACGCCGTGGCGAATCTCCACCACGCCAAAACTGCAACTGGGCGTCAGCGGTCGCCCCCCTTGATGGCTCCACGGTTGACCGAGCACGCCGTGCATGCGTTCCAGCACGGCCTGCGCCTGCGCCAGGTCGGTATTGGCCAGCAGGATGGCGAACTCATCGCCGCCCAGACGCCCCAGCCAATCGCCAGAGCGCAGCTGCATGGTGATCACATCGGCGAAGTGGCACAGGAACTTGTCGCCGACCGCATGCCCGAAGGTGTCGTTGACCAGCTTGAAATGATCCAGGTCGACAAAGCACAGCGCGTGGCACATCTGCGGCGATTGCGGCAGCTCGATCAGGCGCAGCAGCCGGCGTTCGATTTCATGCCGGTTGATCAGCCCGGTCATCGCGTCGTGGCGCGCATGGAAGGCCACTTCGTCGGCCAGCTCGTGCGCGTGCGAGACATCTTCGATCACCGCCAGCACCAGGGTCGGCTCTTCCGGCCCCGGCTCGACCAACGACGCGCTCCAGCGGCCCCACATCACCCCGCCGTCGGCACGCACGAAGCGCAATTCGCCGGACTGCAGCAGCTTGGGCCAATCGAGCATGCCGCGGCTGTCCAGCTTGATGTCTTCCGGATGCATCACCTCGGCCAAGGTGCAGGCCTGCAATTCTTCGGGCCGGTAGAGCAGCACGTTGGCCATCGACGCGTTCGCATCCAGCACGTTGCCGCGCAGATCGAACTTGACCATGCCCAGCGCCGCCTGCTGAAACGCGGTACGGAAGCGGCCTTCATGCGACAGCAGATAATCGCGAATGCGCCGCATCGCCAGTACGCAGGTGATCAACACCAGCAGCAAGGTGGCCAGGCTGCAGACCACCATCACATCGTGCAGCAGCCGCGCGCAGCGGGTCAGGTAGGCCAGAAATTCGGACGCGTCGTGACGCATGCGGCCGTCCAGCAGATGCAGTTCATCGCGCAGTGCCTGCAACGCACGCGGGTCGGGCCGGTTGGCGGCCTGCACCGAAGCGGCGCGGTCGGCCAGATTGCTCAGTTGCAGGATGCCGGCGTCGGTGCGCTTCCACAGCGCGATGGCGTCGCCGAGATACGGAAATTGGTGCCCGTAGCGATACAGCCGCACCATTTGCGGCATGTCTTCATGGGCATTACGCCCAGCGGTCAGACCAGCGTAGACCGCGTCCCAATCGATCACCGGCTGTTCGATCGCCACGCGTGCGGCGCGGTCGCCCAGCGGCACTTCCAGCGCGCGGCAGGCGGCCTGCAGATCGGCCGTATCCCCGCTGCCCAGGTAGCGCTCCATCCAGTACACCGATTCTTGCTGGGCGTTGGACCAATGACTTTGGCCAACGATCCAGGCGGTCGCACCGGACTGGACTTCGATCACCAGCGCCGACACCACCGTCATGCAGACGGCGATGCCGATCAACAGCGCCAGAGGAAGCGTCAGCCAGCCACGCACCAGGTGCATGGTCTGCCCACCGCCCTTGCCGCGTACTGCTTGCGCCATCGCCGTCCGTCCTTCGCCGCCCCAATGCGATTCAGGCGCCCACTGGGCGCCTGAAGGCAGTAACGGCCGCAACGGCCGAGTCTGTATGGCTATGCCCGCTTGGCGTGATGCGACCGGGGTTAGCGACGCTGACTAGATCAGCCTGATCGCCGCCGCCTCGAGGCGCCGTAACGCCTTACCTGCTCGCCATGCCCTTGGATGCATAGCGATACTGGGCAACCCGACCGTCTGCAGGATCCCTGCAAGCAGGGCCGGGCAGCCTTACTCGCCGCGCGGCTTCGGCGGACCCTTGCGGTGCGGCGCGCCGGCGCGGTCCATCGGACGGCCCGGGCCGTTCGGGCGACCGGACGGCTTGCCGCCACGCGGGAAGCGCGGCTTGGACGCCGCTGCGGCCGCTTCGCCGTCTTCCAGCTTGCGCATGTTGAGCTGCTGGCCAGACACCCAGACCTTCTTGAGGTGCTGCAGCAGTTCGCGCGGCATGTCGGCCGGCAGATCCAGGATCGAATAATCGTCCTGGATATCGATACGACCGATATACCGGCTTTCCAGCCCGGCTTCGTTGGCGATCGCGCCAACGATGTTGGCCGGCTTCACGCCGTGGCTGTGGCCCACTTCGATGCGGTAGCTCTCCATGCCGAACTCCGGCTCGCCACGTGGGGCCGGCTCGCGGCGTGGACGCTCGCCGGCATCGTCACCGCGCGGCGGGCGTGCAGCGCGCTCGCCGTCGGCACGCGGGCCACGTTCGAACTTCGGCTCGAAGCGGGGGCGATCGCCGCGGTCGGCACGCTCATGACGTTCGCGCGGCGCAGTGTCCTCGCGCGCACCGCGCACCGGCGGGGTCAGCAGGAACGGGGCATCGCCCTGCAGCAGCTTGGCCAGCGCGGCGGCGATATCGATCGCCGGCACGTTGTTTTCGGCTTCGTAGCGCTGCAGCAGGTCGCGGTACATGTCGATCTGGCCACCGGCCAGGGTCTCGGTGATGCGGCTCATGAAACGCGCGACGCGGGTGTCGTTGACCGCGTCCACGCTCGGCAGCTGCATCTCTTCGATCGGCTGACGGGTGGCGCGTTCGATGGAGCGCAGCATGCCCTTCTCGCGCGGCGTCACGAACAGGATCGCGTCGCCGTTACGCCCGGCACGGCCGGTACGACCGATGCGGTGCACGTAGCTTTCGGTGTCGTAGGGAATGTCGTAGTTCAGCACGTGGCTGATGCGCTCCACGTCCAGACCGCGTGCGGCAACGTCGGTGGCCACCAGGATGTCCAGCTTGCCGTCCTTGAGCTGGGCGATGGTCTTTTCGCGTGCGGCCTGCTGCATGTCGCCGTTGATGGCCGCTGCCGCCATGCCGCGCGCCTGCAGCTTCTGCGCCAGTTCTTCGGTGGCCGCCTTGGTGCGCGCGAAGATGATCATGCCGTCGAACGGCTCGACCTCGAGAATGCGGGTCAACGCGTCCAGCTTGTGCAGCCCGCTCACCCACCAGTAGCGCTGGCGGATGTTGGCCGAGGTGGTGGTCTTGGCCGCGATGGTGACTTCGGCCGGGTCCTTCAGATAGGTCTGCGCGATACGGCGGATGGCCGGCGGCATGGTGGCCGAGAACAAGGCCACCTGGCGCTGCTCCGGCAACTTCTTCAGCACCGCTTCGACGTCGTCGATGAAGCCCATGCGCAGCATTTCGTCGGCTTCGTCCAGCACCAGCGTCTTGAGCTGGGACAGATCCAGGGTACCGCGGTCCAGGTGATCGATCACCCGGCCCGGGGTACCGACCACCACATGCACGCCGCGCTTGAGCGCGCTCAGCTGCTGGGCATACGGCTGGCCGCCGTAGACCGGCAGCACGCGGAAGCCGGGAATGGCTTCGGCATATTTCTGGAACGCCTCGGCGACCTGGATGGCCAGTTCGCGGGTCGGGGCCAGCACCAATGCCTGCGGCTTGACCTGGTTGAGATCGGCGTTGGACAGCACCGGCAGCGCGAATGCGGCGGTCTTGCCGGTACCGGTCTGGGCCTGGCCGAGCACATCGCGGCCGGCCAGCAACGCGGGGATGGTGGCAGCCTGGATCGGCGACGGCGACTCGTAGCCGACATTGGCAACGGCCTTCATCACAGCGTCCGAGAGGCCGAGATCTGCAAACAGCAGCGGCGCGGAAGATTCTTGGGTCATGGGTAACTCCGGAGGCGCCGCACGGAGCCGGCAGGCGCAAAGCAGCATAGTGTGCCTCTTCAGCCCCCTTGCTGTCGAAATTTTCGTGACAGTCCATTCAGGTTGTGAGGAATTGCGCTGCTGCGCGAATCATCCCCCGTGTCGTCCCTTGACCTGCCCGACCGGAGCCACGCCCCTGGACACAGACCTGCACACCCGCTTCAGCGCCCTGCTGCAGCAGCATCGCGGCATCGTGCTGAAGGTGGCGGCCAGCTATTGCCGCGGACGCGACGACCGCGACGAACTGGCGCAGGAAATCGCCACGCAACTGTGGCGGGCATTTCCCGGCTACGACCCGGGTCGGCGCTTTTCCACCTGGATGTACCGCATCGCCCTGAACGTGGCGATCAGCGATCTGCGCGGCCGCCGCGCGGCCGGCGAGCCGATCGCGCTGGATGCGGTGATGGAGCGCATCGCCGATCCACAGGCGCACGACCCTGTACGCGCGCAACAGGTGGCCGCGCTGTATGCCTTCATCGCACAGCAACCGCCGCTGGAACGCGCGCTGCTGTTGCTCTATCTGGACGAGCACAGCTATCGCGAAATCGGCGAAGTGCTCGGCATCAGCGAAACCAATGTCGCCACCAAACTCAGCCGACTGAAAACGCGCATTCGCGCCGAGCTGTGAACCCCACCGATCCGCAACCGGAGCAAGACATGGAACTGGACGACATCGCCCTGGCCTGGCGTTCCCTGGAACAACGGCTGGACCAACACGCTGCACTCACCGACCAGGTGCTCGGCGACCTGCGCAGCCACGCAGCGCGCGCGCATCTGCGCCCGTTGTGGCTGAGCCAGTCGGCGCAACTGCTGTGCGCCATCGCAGTGAGTGGCATCGTTGCCCACAGTTGGCTCAGTTTCGCCGAACAGGCCGCTGCCGTCGTCGGCGGCGTGTTGCTGCAGGCGTGGTGCGTTGCGCTGTCAGCGTCTGCGGCCCGTCAACTGTGGCTGTTGTCGCAGTTGGATTTCGCCAGGCCACTGCTGCAGACACAGCGCGCGCTTGCACAGCTGCGGCGCTGGCGCACGCGCGTGGCGCCGTGGCTGGGCGTGGCGTTCTGGGTGCTGTGGGTGGCAGTGGCAGACGCTGCGTGGCGGACCTTCACGGGCGTTTCGTTACCGTACGCCTGGCTGTTATGCAACCTGCTGGTGGGCGTCCTCGGCGGCATCGGCACCTGGCTGGGCTATCGACGGCTGCAGCGCAGCGGTCACCCCTGGCTGGAACGCCTGGACGCCGCGCATGCCCGCCGCAGCGTCGCCCGCACCGAAACCCTGCTGGAACAGATCGCGCGCTTCCAGCGCGAGTAGGCGGATAATCGCGGCCTCCCTGCCACCGAGCACACCATGCAATACCTGGAATTCGACCTGGACGGCGACTACATCGAACTCAACCAGTTGCTCAAGCTGGCCGGCATTGCCGACAGCGGCGGCCAGGGCAAGGCGATCGTCGCCAGCGGCGCGGTCAGCGTCGACGGCGTGCAGGAGCTGCGCAAGACCGCCAAGATCCGTCCCGGTCAGCTGGTGCAGCTGGACGATGTGGAAATTCGCGTATTGGCATGGAACCCGGACGCCGAGCCTGACGCATGAAGGTGGTGGAGATCGGCCGGCGCAACAACGCACCTTCGGCCGACGATCCAACCCACGACGTCTGTGTTTTTTCGATCGCCATCGACTCGGACCAGCCGTTCTGGCTGGAGCAGTCCATCCGCGGCGGCCATGCCGAGCGAGGCGGCTGCAGCATGCTGGCCTTGCACGAACTGGATGCCTGCGCGGCGACTGGCGTGCAGAGGTGACCAGGGCCGGTTGCGCCTGGGTGATTCCACTGCTGGAGCAAGCCCTGCATACCGGCGATACGCAGGCGGCCATCGATGCAATCCTGGCGCGGGTGCAAGCGACTGATTGAAGCTCACACCCGCCGGCGACGCTGCATCAAATGCCCAGCAGTGCGCGCACCAGTTTGATGATGCCCCATAACGACACCACCCAGATGGCGCTGCGCAGGTACGGAATACCCGCGGCATACACCGGCACATACGCCACGCGCGCCCACAGGTAGAGCTGCACGGCGAGTGCTGTTTCTGCGCTGGTGCGCCCGGCCACGCTCACCGCCAGCACGGCGGCCGCGAAGATCGGAAAGGTCTCGAGATAATTGCGAAACGCACGGTCCAACCGCGCCGCCACGCCGGTGAGCGGCTTGGCCTCGCCATCGCGTGCGCTGGCATTCCACTTGGTGCCGCGCTGGGCGGTCATGCTGGCCGAGGCGGCCAGCAATTGCACCAGCCCGAGCACCATCGCCCAGCCCAGCATCTGCAGCTCGATCGTCAGTGGCATACGTTTCTCCCGGCCGATGGAAACATCACTTCACCGCCGTGCGCAGGCTGTAACCGGCCAACCGCCAGGTCTTGTCTTCGTCCAGACGGAACGAGACCAGCTCGCGGACCGGCTGCTGCGCCTTGGCGAAACGGGTCGGGAAGCTGACGTTGACATACAGGCCTTCGGGCACCTGCGCGCCGGGACCGTACTTGACCCGCGTGACCGAGCCCTGCCCGCGCCCCACCACCGCACCCAGCCGCGCGCGTTCGGTGCCGATCTGGCTGACGAAGACGTCGCGCTTGACCGCGGTCTTGGCCACCTTGGACGCGCCATCCCACAAGGACGCGACCTGGTTGCCGTCCACCATCTGCGCCACGCGCAGGGCGGCCTGGGTCATCTCGGTGTTCTGCTTGGTCAGCTGCGCCTGCTGCGCCGGGCTGAGCGCCGGCTGCCCTGCGGGCGCTGCAGCGGCCGGTTGCGCCGCCGCCGGGCTGGCAGGGCGACCGGCCGCCTGCGGTTGTTGAGCGAACGCCAGCGCTGGAGCCAGTGCCAACACGATAACCAGACGAGAACGAAGCATGGGACGGGGACCTTGTACGGATCGGGTGGAAAGGGAGAGGCGCCGCCCACCTTTTGGCGGGTAGCGCAGTCTAGGGCGCGTCATGCGCAACACAAGTCTGCGGGTGCAGGTCCGGGGAGGGCGCTGAAGGCGACAAGGCAAGCGCTGACGCGGGCCTTTTGGAAAACACACTTCTCGAGCGCGCAAGCGGCGAGCAGGGACCTCCGGCCACGGATGCGCGCATTGGAAGTCATCAGGTCTGGCAGCGGCGTTTCATCCTTCTGTCTGGAGTGGCAGGCATGCTGCAGATGTCGGGCTCGGCTGGGTGCGGACGCGCGCCGCAATCACGTGAAGTGACCAGGCACGCATTCCGCACAGGCGCGCACCAACCTTGAATTCCCATTGCCGTTGTCAACGCGATCTAGACCTCGCTCCCCGGAGCCGGCGGCACTGCCGCCACGCCACGCGGCCGCCACAGACGCCAACTGACCCAGAAGGCACGCGCGATTGCGGCAATCAGCGCCGCCAGACTCAGCCAGGTGGCCAGCGTCGCCGGCCATTGTTCGTGCATGGCCGCAGCGGCCAGACGCAGCAGCTCGGCCACACCGAAGCCAACCAGCACCAACAGGGCTGAAGGTAGGTAGGCCAGTAACACACCCTTGGTCTTGCCTCGCATACGCCCCCCGGCTCGGTTGTGATGCAGCGACGATAGGCAGCGCGCAGTGCGATACGCGTGAAGCCCATCACTGCGCTCAACCGTCGGGGTGCGTCGCGGGCGACGGGCCGGCCTGGGCCGCGTCCTGCGTTGGCGCGGAGTCTGGTTCGGCTGCAGGTGTCGCCGCACCTGCGGCATCGCGCTGGGCTTGGTCGTTTTGCGTCTGGCCGGCCTGCGCCTCACCGGTCTCCGTCTCGGACGTCGGGGTGGCCGGCAGCGCCGCGGCATCGGTTTCGGCCAGCGGGCTTTCTTCCGGGCAGGCCGCATCCGGAAAGCCGAAGCGCTGCTTCAAGGCCAGGCCGCAGGCATTGACCGCGTCCAGGTCTGCGCCCTCGCCCTTGCACTTCTGGTCGAAGGCGACCAGAAACGCGTCCTTGCGGCGCACGAAGGCATCGCCGCACTTGCGCATCTGGCGGATGCGTTCCAGATCGTCCTGCACGGCGTTGGTGCCGTCCAGCCCGTATTCGCGCAACTCTTCCACGCTGAGCAGGCGCAGGCTGCGGTTGGGCACGGTCATCATCAGGTCGGCCACCGCCACCGCCACGCCGTTGCGCTCCAGGTAATCCTTGACGTTGCCGTAGACCTCGCGCAGTTCGCGATTGAGCTCGGCGCGCGAAGTGGCCTTGGAGCTGATCCGCATCATGCGGTGAATGCCGACCTTGCCGGCGACCAGGCGGTTGTCGCCGGCCGCCAGCACGAACACGCAGGCGCTGTGGCAGATCGAGCCTTCGCGCACCCAGATGGTCCAGTTGGATTCGCCGATGGTATCGCCGGCGCGGATCGCCGCCTCCACCTGCCCGCCACTGGAATCCAGGTCCAGGATGCGATGCGGCAACTTCCACTGCTCCGCGACCGAGGCCAGCCGCCACACCAGCGCCGCAAAACCCGCATTGATCTTGCCGGCGTAGCGCACCCGCACCAGCCCGGTCTCGCGGCACGGCGCCAGCGCCGCTTCCACGCTGGCCCGGTCCAGTGCCGGCAACAACGTGCCGTCGCCGGCCTCGCGGCTGTAATCGGTCGCGCAGCTGATCCAGGCCTGGCCCGATTCCAGTTCCGCCTGCGGCCAGCCGGCCTCGCCCGCCTGCGTGCGCGGGCGCGGTGGCGGGACCGGGTCGGGCGTATCCACCGACACCATGTGATCGCCATCGCTTGCCTGCCCTGCACCACTCTGCTGCGCAACCGCTGCATCGGCGGAGGTCGCCGACCGATCGCAGGCGGCCAGCAGGAGCAAGCAGGCAAGGGACAGACAAACCGATTTCAGCATGATGTGGGGCACGGAGCGCGACGGAGATCACCCGCAGTCTATGGCTGAATGGGTCGATGGGTTGACCCGGCCATGAACGCGCGGGCTCGCCGCAACCCTGTCCGAAAACGGCCAGCCGGCGCCAGGGCGAGCGCATAGACTGGCGCCATGCAGACCGCAACGCCCGACCGAACCCAATGCGACCGCGCGCGCCTGGCACGCGATGCACGCTTCGACGGGCTGTTTTTCACCGCCGTGCGCAGCACCGGCATCTATTGCCGCCCGGTGTGTCCGGCGCCGCCGCCGAAGCCGGCCAATGTCAGTTACTACCCCACTGCCGCGGCAGCCAGCGCCGCCGGCTACCGGCCGTGCCTGCGCTGCCGGCCGGAGCTGTCGCCGCAGGCGCAGCAACATCTGGGCGAAGAAAGCGTGCAGCGTGCGCTGGCGATGATTGCCGACGGCGCGCTGCAGGAGCAGCCGGTGCAGACGCTGGCCGATGCGGTGGGCTTGAGCGCGCGCCAACTGCAGCGGCAATTCGTGCAGCAGCTGGGCGCCACGCCGATCCAGGTGCACGGCACGCATCGGCTGCTGCTGGCCAAGCAATTGCTGACCGAAACCGCCCTGCCGGTCACCGAGGTCGCGCTTGCGGCAGGCTTCAACAGCCTGCGCCGCTTCAACGCGGCCTTCGTGCAGGGCTGCGGCATGCCGCCCTCTGCATTGCGCAAGCAGCGTACCGAGGTCCCCGGCGGCGAACTGACATTGCGCCTGGGCTATCGCCCGCCACTGGATCTGCCGGCGATGCTGGCCTTCTTGCAGCGCCGCGCGATCCCGGGCATCGAGCAGGTCGATGCCAACGGCTACCGGCGCGTCATCGGCCCGCCGGGCAAGGCCAGCGTGATCGAGGTCAGCGCGGCACCGCAGCGCGCGGAACTGCTGCTGCGCATCGGCGCCACCGACCCGCGCCAGATTCCGCAGATCGTGCGGCGCGTGCGCCGGCTATTCGATCTGGATGCAGACCTGCAGGCCGTGCACGCCACGCTCGCGCCGGAACCACTGCTGGCCGAGGCGCTCGCGCGCCGCCCCGGGCTGCGCGTGCCCGGCGGCTGGGACGGTTTCGAAGTGGCGGTGCGTGCGGTGCTGGGCCAGCAGATCAGCGTGGTCGGCGCGGCAACGCTGGCAGCGCGGCTGGTGAACCGTCATGGCGGTCATCATGCCGACATGCCACCCGGACTGGATCGCAGTCTCCCCACGCCCGAACAGCTGGCCGACGCGCCGCTGGAACAACTCGGCCTGCCGCGTGCGCGCGCCGCCACGCTGCGTGCGCTGGCATCGGCCTGCGCGCAAGGCCAGCTGCACTTCGGTGCCGGGCAGCGCCTGCCTGATTTCATCGCCGCCTGCACCGCGCTGCCCGGAATCGGGCCGTGGACCGCGCATTACGTGGCCATGCGTGCGTTGTCGCATCCGGACGCGTTTCCGGCCGGCGACCTGATCCTGCAGCAGGTGCTCGGCGCTCCCGGGCGCCTGAGCGAACGCGCCACCGACGCCCGTTCGCAGGCGTGGCGACCGTGGCGCGCCTACGCCGTGCTGCACCTGTGGCATCTGGCCAACGACCGCAAGGACACCCGCGCATGAGCACACTGCACTACGACACCTTTCCCTCGCCGATCGGCGCACTGAGCGTGGCCGCCGACGCCACCGGCGTGCACCACATCCTGTTCGCGCAGAACCGCTACGACGCCATCGGCCGTGCGCGCTGGTTGCACGACCCCGATGCGCCGCTGGTGCGCGAAGCACGCGAACAGTTGCTCGATTACCTGCATGGCGGGCGACGCAGTTTCGATCTGCCGCTGGCGCCGGTCGGCACACCGTTTCAGCTGACGGTCTGGCGCACGCTGGCGCAGATTCCGTTCGGGCAGACCTGGAGCTACGCGCAACTTGCGCAGGCGGTCGGCAAGCCGGCCGCGAGCCGCGCGGTGGGCGCTGCCAACGGACGCAATCCGCTGCCGATCGTGCTGCCCTGCCATCGCGTGATCGGCGCCAATGGCACGTTGACCGGCTTCGGCGGCGGCCTGCCGACCAAGCAGGCCTTGTTGCAGTTGGAAGGCTGGTCCCCGCGTGGCGCCGCACGCGCCGACGATCTGTTTGCACCTGCCTCGGCAGTGCGCACTGGCTGACTTCGCGGCGTCATCGCTGCGCCGTAAACTGACGCCATGATCGACCGACGTTTTGGAGTTGCCGCAGCGGCGCTTGCCTTGCTTGCGGCCTGTAGCAGCCAGCCATCTGCGCGCAGCGCGCCCACGCAGGCGCCGACTGCAGCGCCCAATACCGCATCGGCCAGCACCCCGCACACACTGCTGCTCATCTCCATCGACGGCCTGCGCGCGGACATGCTCGATCGCGGCATCACGCCGAACCTGTCGCAACTGGCACGCGAAGGCGTACGTGCGCGCTGGATGACGCCCTCGTATCCGTCGCTGACGTTTCCCAATCACTACACCCTGGTCACCGGGCTGCGCCCGGACCACCACGGCATCGTGCACAACAGCATGCGCGACCCGACACTTGGGGGTTTCTGGTTGAGCAAGTCCGAGGCGGTGGGCGATGCGCGCTGGTGGGGCGGCGAACCGGTGTGGGTGGGCGTGGAAAACAGCGGCCAGCATGCGGCCACCTGGTCGTGGCCAGGCAGCGAGGCGGCAATCAAGGGCGTACGCCCGTCGCAGTGGCGCCATTATCAAAAAGGCGTGCGCCTGGACACGCGCGTGGACGCAGTGCGGGGCTGGCTGAAAACCGACGGCGCCCGGCGCAATCGCCTCGTCACGCTGTACTTCGAAAATGTGGACGAAGCCGGCCACGACCACGGCCCGGAATCGCGCGAATACGCCGACGCCGTGCGCGCGGTGGATGCGGCCATCGGCCAGCTGCTGACAGGCATGCAACGCGATGGCACGCGTGCGCGCACCAACATCATCGTGGTCTCCGACCATGGCATGGCCGAGGTTGCGCCGGGGCATGCGATCAGCGTGGAAGACATCGCGCCGCCGCGGATCGCCACCGCAATCACCGATGGCCAGGTGATCGGCTTGCAGCCATTGCCTGGGCAATAGGACGCTGCCGAGGCCAGCGTGCTCGGTGCGCACGACCACTACGACTGCTGGCGCAAGGCGGAGCTGCCGGCACGCTGGCAGTACGGCAGCCACCCGCGCATTCCGTCGATCGTGTGCCAGATGCACGAAGGTTGGGATGCACTCTTCCCGGACAAGCTTGCCAAACGCGCGCAGCGGGGCACACGTGGCTCGCATGGCTTCGATCCGGCATTGCCATCGATGCGGGCGGTGTTTCTGGCGCAAGGCCCGGATCTGGCGCAGGGCAAGACACTGCCAGGCTTCGACAACGTGGATGTCTATGCGCTGATGACCCGGCTGCTGGGTATTCCGGCCGCACCCAACGATGGCAACCCGGCAACCTTGCTGCCGGCCTTGCGCGTGCCGCCGGCAGCCGACGCCAAATAGACGCGACCGGCACCCGCAGCAACGCCGCCATGCGCGCGCGCAGCATCCACGCCGAAAACGCGCACGCAGGCAAGACGCCGCGCCACGTCGTGGCCGCGCGGCTCATGTCGGCGACAGCACAGGAATGTGGCTCGCTGTAGACACCGCTGCGGCCCAGCAGTGCGACAATGACGCAATGTCTGGTTCCAATCCCCCGCCGCGTCGCTTGCGGCCGTTGTTGTCCAGCGAAGGCTGGCGTCGTCGCGCTGCACTGTGGGGCGGCGCCATTGCGGTGGCGCTGGTGGCGATCGTATTCGCCAAGGCCAGCGACGCGGCCTTTCATCTATTTCAACGCATCACCGCACACTCGATTTGGTGGGCACTGCTGCTGACGCCGGGCATCTTCGCGCTGCTCGCCTGGCTCACCTCCGGTGCGCTGCGGCCCACGCGCGGCAGCGGCATTCCGCAGGTGATAGCCGCGCTGGAGCACCCGGAGCCGGCGTTTCGCGACAGCAACCTCTCGTTGCGCGTGTCGGTTGGCAAGCTCGCGTTGACCACCTTGTCGCTGCTCGGCGGCGCATCGGTGGGACGCGAAGGACCCACCGTGCATGTCGGCGCCAGCCTGATGCATGTGTTCGGGCGCTGGTTCGGTTTTCGCGACCCACGCGAGCTCTCGCATTTCCTGCTCGCCGGCGGCGCCGCCGGTATCGCGGCCGCATTCAATACCCCGCTCGCGGGCGTGGTCTTTGCGATTGAAGAACTGAGCGGGCGTTTCGAGCACCGCTTTTCCGGCACCCTGCTCACCGCGGTGATCGTCGGTGGGGTGGTGTCGCTGGGCCTGCTGGGCAACTACACCTATTTCGGCAAGGTGGCCGTGGCCTTGCCCTTGGGCCAGGCCTGGCTGGCGATCGCCTTGTGCGGCAGCGTGGCCGGGTTACTCGGCGGCATCTTCGCGCGGATGGTGCTGGCCAGCGTCAGCGGTAAACCGCGCTGGTTGGGCGCGCTGCGCCAACGGCATCCGGTGCTGCTGGCCGCGTTGTGCGGCGTTGCCCTGGTCGGGCTGGCGCTGGTGTTCGGGCAAGGCGCCTTCGGCACCGGCTACGAACAGGCGCGCAGCCTGGTGCAGGGGCATGCGGTGGTCGGCCACGAGTTCGGCATGATGAAACTCATCGCCAACCTGGTCTCGTATCTGGCCGGCATTCCAGGTGGCCTGTTTTCGCCGGCGCTGGCAGTGGGTGCCGGCATCGGCCACAACCTCTCGGTACTGATGCCCAGCGTGGACCCGCGCACCTTCGTGCTGTTGGGCATGTGCGCCTATCTCACCGGCGTGACCCAGGCGCCGCTGACCTCGGCGGTGATTTCGCTGGAACTCACCGACACCAGCCAGATGCTGCTGCCGATCCTGGCCACCGTACTGATCGCGCGCGCAGTCTCCGGGCTGGTCTGCAAGACGCCGATCTATCGTGGCCTGGCCGAGCAGTTGCTGGCACCGGGTGGCGCTACCGTGGCACCGACGACTTCCGCGCCTGGTCACTGACGCTGGATGCGGCCGGCCAGCAGTGCGCAGCGCGGCCGGCTGCGACAGCAACGATCCAGTGCCGGGTCGCCGGGTGATCGACCACATATCCCGGCGTTGATCGGGTGGCGCCGGGCCTAAGCCAGCGCGCACACGTACGCCGGGTCCATGAACGTGCCGGGGAAAAGACGTTGCCGCGACCTGATCGGGCATCGCCTGGCCAGCCGGCGCCTTCACGATGCCGGCCGGGCAATGCCGGACAGCGGACATAAAAAACGCGGCGCAAGCGCCGCGTTCTGGTGTCGCGAAGCTGGCCCGGATCAGCCGGCCTTGGCGACGGTCTTCTTGGCGACGGCCTTCTTGGCCGGGGCCTTGACCACGCCCTTCTTGGCAACCGGGGCAGCTGCACCCACGACAACCTTGCTCACCGCGTGCGAACGCGAATTGCCGTAGCTGGCGTTGTAGCGCTTGCCCTTGGCGGTCTTACGGTCACCCTTACCCATTTCGTCGACTCCTGAATGTGAATACAAATTCCCGTGCTGGCACAGGTCTGGCGAGGTTTCACCGGCGGCGCCCTCGCGCAAGGCCGACAAGCCTACCACGGCGGCCCCGGCGCGCGTAGCTGGGCAGCGCCCGGCCGCCTTGCGGCACTGATCGACCCAAGAACGATGCATGCAGTCGAGGACTGTGCGCGGCCGCGGTTGGAGCAGCAGAGCAGCCAGAAAATGCGGGGGGGCAGACGTGGAGGAACTCCGCTGTCCACACCGGCCTGGCGGCGGCGCAACCGCACGACGACAAAGGCTTAGTGCGGCTGACAAAACGTAGCGAGCAGCTATCAGGTGGGCACGGACGGCGCGCTCAGAACCTTAGCGTACGCGTGGTACATGCCGATTCCGAGCACCGGCCGCGCCCGCCTGGCGGCTGCAGTCGTTTTGTTAGCCGTTCTTAGTGCGCGCAGCTGGCGTCGTGCACATGCCCATGCCCGTGATTCAGACGCAGATTGACCAGGTGGGCGATACCGACCAGGGCGCCGCCCAGCGTCATCACCACCGCATGCGGCACCACCGAATGATGAAGCGGGTCGTACAGCAGGCCCAGCCACAGCAACCCCAGGCCGGGCAGCAGCAACGCCAGTGCATGCAGCGCTTTATGCCGGCGATACCCGAGCACCAGGCTGAAAAGGCCCAGCAGCGTCACGAACACCACGATGGCCCGTTCCACCCCGTCGCCCAACCAGAACGACAGGCCCAGCGAAGGCGCCAGCGCCAGCACCAGTGGCAATACCGCACAGTGCACCGCGCACAGCAGCGAGCCGGTTGCGCCGAAGCGGTCAAGAAGATGGCGAAGGGTTGGTAGAGGCATGACGTCCAGCAGGGTACTCGCGGCGACGTGGAATAATATAACATCTTACTGTTCCAGCCCCGCATCAGTGCATCGCGCAGTCATGCGGGCTCGCCGCCGGCGCAGCAGGAAAGCTGCGCCTTACCACTGATACACAGTAACAATTACAGAGTCCGGTCCACCATGCCCTCTTTTGCTCCCTCTTTCCGCCGTTCTGCGCTCTCGCTGGCCCTGACCAGCCTGCTGACCCCTGCCCTGGCCATGGCCGAGGACGCTCCGGTCGCTGCCGATGGGCAGACCCCGCCCAGTTCGGACACGCGCCACGATGCCAGCCCCTCCAGTGGGCGTCATATCAAGGATCTGGACAAGGTGGTGGTCACCGCCAGCCCGCTGCGCGATGCGGCCGGTGAGTTGAGCCGCCCGGTGGAAGTGCTGGCCGGCGAGCGTCTGGACGAGGTGCGCAGTTCCAGCCTGGGCGAAACCGTGGCCAGCCTGCCCGGCGTGCAGAGTTCCAACTTCGGACCCGGCGTGGGCCGGCCGATCATCCGCGGCCTGGACGGCCCGCGCGTGGCAGTGCTGCGCGACGGCCTGTCCACCCAGGACGTATCCACCGTCAGCCAGGACCATTCCCCGGCGATCGAGCCGTTCCTGGCCAATCAGATCGAAGTGCTGAAGGGTCCTTCGACCTTGCTGTATGGCTCCGGCGCCATCGGCGGCGTGGTCAACGTGGTCGACGGGCGCATCGCCGAGACCCCGGTGGACGGCTTCAGCGGGCGCGCCGAAGTGCGCATGGACGGCGGCGACAAGGACGGCAACACCGACATGTTCCGCGTCGATGCCGGTAATGGCAGCGGGCTGTCGATCCACGCCGATGGCGTGTATCGCAACCAGAACGACTACGACACGCCGAAAGGTCGCCAGCTCAACAGCTGGATCGATTCCAAGGTGGGCTCGATCGGTGCATCGCTGTCCGGCGACTGGGGGTTTGTCGGCCTGTCGGCATCGCGTTTCCGCGACAACTACGGCAACCCGGGCGAGCCGGGCGACCCGTCCATCGGCGAGCGCGGCGTGTCGCTGAAACTGCAGCAGGACCGCTACGACCTCAAGGGCGGGCTGACCGATCCGTGGGGCGAAGGCAGCGCGTTGCGTTACAGCTTCGGCCATACCGATTACGCGCATACCGAATTCGAAGGCGCCGAAGTCGGCACCGTGTTCACCAAGCGGGCCAACGAAGGCCGCGTGGAAGCCTCGTTCACGTTTGGCGGCGGCTGGCAGACTGCATTCGGTCTGCAAGGAAGCGACAGCACCTTCCAGGCGATCGGCGAAGAATCCTTCGTGCCCAAGACCGATACACGCTCGCTCGGCGCATTTGCCGTTGGGCGCAACAGTTGGGAGCGGGTCACCGCCGAAGTCGGCGCGCGCGTGGACAAGGTCAAATACCAGACCGATGTCGGCGTGGATCGCGATTTCACGCCGACCAGCTTCTCGGCCAGCGGCGGTTTCCGCTTCAACGAACAATGGCGTCTGACCGCCAACCTGGACCATGCCGAGCGCGCGCCGGCCGAAGAAGAACTGTTCGCCAACGGCCCGCACATCGCCACCCTCGCCTTCGAAATCGGCGACGCCAACCTGAAGACCGAGAAGGCCAACCAGACCGAGCTGGGATTGAATTTCCAGAACGAATGGGTGGATGCCAAGGTGGCGGCGTACTACAACCGCTACAACGACTTCGTCTACATCGTCGACACCGGCGGCCAGTGGTTCAACGAAGAAGACAACGACTTCCTGCCGATTCGCCAGTGGACGCAGGCCGATGCGATCTTCCACGGTTTCGAAGGCGAGGCCACCTTCCACCTGGCCAACAACGAGAATGGTGCGTGGGACCTGCGCGTGTTCGGCGATACCGTGCGGGCGCGCCTGAACGATGGCGGCAACCTGCCGCGGATCGCACCGGGCCGCTTCGGTGCGCAGCTGCGCTGGGATGCGCAGCAGTGGCGCGCATCGCTCGGTGCCACCCGCACCATGAAGCAGGACAAGGTGGCAGTGAACGAAACGCCGACCGACGGCTACACCTTCGTCGATGCACATCTGGCGTATCACGTGGACCGCGGCAGCACGGCGTGGGAAGTGTTCCTGGACGGCAATAACCTGACCAACCAGGACGCACGCGTGCACACTTCTTTCCTCAAGGACGATGTGATGCTTCCTGGCCGCAGCGCCTCGTTCGGCGTGCGCCTGTTCTTCTGACGGCAGACTCTCTCCCCTGCTGACTGGAAGGAAGGCCGCCTTCGGGCGGCCTTTTTTATGTGCATTGCCGAGCTATCGGCGCCGGCTTGCGCGCACTGCACTGCGCCTGCAGTCGCGTTCGCCAGCGCGTGGGTCTGCACGACACTCAGGACGGAAGCACCCACGCGCGACACGCAGGCACGACCTTCTTCCCAACGTGGAAGCGCAGCCCAAGGCTGCTGCGTCGCACAACACGCTGCGGCGCATCTGGGGTTAAAACTTCATTAGCACTGCGCTGACAGGGGGCGCAAGCGACGCGATAGCGCGGGCGCGCGCGTGCACTGGCTGCCGATGCCTGCACACGCAGCGTGGCTCGGCAGCGTTCTTGCACTTTAAGACAAGGAGCCTTGCGCATGCGTTTTTCATCGCCCCGCTACACCCTTTCGCTTGCCGTCGCTGCCACGCTGCTGGCACCCGATGGCCGCACGCAGACCGCCACGCCTGCATCAGGCAACCAGGAGGCCACCACGCTGGATGCGGTCATCGTCAGCGGCACCGCGCGCTTCAAGGGCCTGGCCAAGCGCGACGCCAGTTTTTCGATCACCACGGCCAGCCCGGAGCAGATCCAGCAGGCGGTGCCGCAAAGCACCGCCGACCTGCTCAAGATCGTGCCCGGCGTGTGGGCCGAGCCCAGCGGCGGCGGCGGCGGCGCCAACATCTTCGTGCGCGGCATGCCATCGGAAGGCGATGCGCCGTTCGTGACCATGCAACTGGATGGTTCGCCGCTGTTTCCGCCGCCGACCTTGTCGTTCCTGGAGAATTCCACGCTGTTCCGTGTCGATGACACCGTCGAACGCATGGAAGTGCTGCGCGGCGGCTCCAGCCCGATCTTCTCCAACGGCCAGCCCGGATTGACCGTCAATTTCATCCAGAAAAAAGGCCAGGACGAACCCGAAGGCAGCGTGCGCCTGACCGGCGGCAACAACGCCTTGCGCCGCATCGATGTGTTCAACAGCGGACCGATGGGTAATGGCTGGTACTACAGCGTAGGCGGTTTTTTTCGCGAAACCGACGGCGTGCGCGACCCGCAGTTCTCCGCCGACAAGGGCGGCCAGTTCAGCGCCACCTTGAGCAAGCGCTGGGACAACGGCGAGCTGTCGTTCTACGCGCGCCACACCGACGATAACAACGCGTTCTACACCGCGATCCCGTTGCTCTCGCGCAACAACGGCAACGATCTTTCCAGTTTCCCCGGCTTGAACGCGCAGACCGGCACCCTGCTCGGCCGCGATTTCCGCAATGTGGATCTGTTGGTCGGACCCGATGGCCAGACGCTGCGGCGCGACCTGGCCGACGGGCGCGGCGTCAACATCGACGTGTTCGGCGGCGAATGGAACTGGGAGAGCGGCGGCTGGACCGTTGCAGACCGCTTCAATGTGATCAGCGGCAGCGCACCGACCTACGCGCTGTTTACCGGCGATGCGCCACAACGCCTGGGCGATTTCATCGCCAGCTACGGCAGCAGTGGTAGCGCCAGCTACACCAATGGGGGCGGCGTGGTGGATGCGAATCAGCAGGTGCTCGAAGCCGGATGGTGGTCGGTGGACAAACGCCTGAATTCCTTTACCAACGACCTGCGTCTGAGCCGCGAGCTGTTTGCCGGCAACACGCTGACGGTGGGCGCGTATTACGCCAAGTATTCCTCTGCCGACACCTGGTACCTGGGCAATACCATGTTGCTCACCGCGCAAAACAACGCGCGCCGCATCGATGTGGCGTTGGACGATGGCCGCCAGGCCACGCGCCAGGGGTTCACCAGTACCGCGTTCTTGAACCTGCGCGCCAAGTACGACGGCGAAAACATCGCCGCCTTCGTTGCCGACGAGTGGGAGCTGAGCGAACGCCTGCGCCTGGACCTGGGCGCACGCTACGAGCGCCAGAGCGTCACCGGCGATGTGCACGACACTACGACCGTGGATCTGGATGGCAACCCGGCCACGTTGTACGACAACGCCACCTCGCTGGCGCTGGCGACCACCCGGCGCATCGATCAGAACGATGAAGCGCTGTCATGGACAGCCGGTCTGAACTTCACGCTGGACCAGCACAACAGCCTGTTTGCGCGGGTCAACTCCGGGGTGAAGTTTCCCGGCTTCGACAACCTGCGCGATGGACAGACCCGCGTGCAGGACGTGGATCAATACGAGCTGGGTTTGAAGTCCGGCACAAGCGTCTACGACCTGTATCTCACCGCGTTCTACAACACCTTCAAGAACTCGCCGTTCCAGGCATTCCTGGCCAATGGCGAGAACTTCACCGCCGTGGGCGATTCGCGCGCACGTGGCCTGGAGGTGGAGGGTGCGATCCGGCCGTTCGGCGGGTTCGAGCTGGCTGGCACCGGGGTGTGGCTGGACGCCAAGTACCGCAATTATCGCGAGTTCACCGGCAACCAGGTGATGCGCCAACCCAAGCGCCAGTTCCGCATCACGCCCAGCTATTACTGGATGCTGCCGTTCGGCGACCTCAAGGTGTTTGCTACCTATTCGTACATCGGCGAGCGCTTTGCGGACCTGGCCAACAGCCAGCGCCTGCCTTCGTACGACATGCTGGATATCGGCGCCAACCTGCATGTGGGCGAACATTGGGAAGTGACGGCCAGCGGCAGCAACGTCACCGACATGCTGGGCCTGACCGAAGGCAACGTGCGCGTGCCTGGCGCAGCCACCGGTGGTGTCTTCATGGGCCGCCCCATCGCCGGGCGGCAGTACCAGATGTCGGTGGCGTACCGCTGGTAGTTCGCCGCCACACGCTGAGCCGCGCAGCAGCGCAGACTGCTGCGCGGCACCTCGCTACCGCATGTCTCGATGCGCAGCCTGGTGGCACTGGCATGCCCGGGCCATGGCCGACGTTGCCAGACGCTGCGGGCCGCATGCGTTTTCCCATGCGCGGCAGACCGTGTAACACGGTGATGACAGGACGGAGCCGAACAGCGCCGCATGCGAAGCACGACGACGCATCGTGATCACTTATTTCGATCGAAGTGACTGCCACTGCCAAATTTTTCTGCAATTTTCGTCGGCAGAACTTCGCATGCAACGCATCACCCGACACGCCAGCCGTAAATTGCGCGATGTGTCACGAAGATGTCGTCGCTGGCATGCCTTGCAGACAATGCTGCCCCCATTTGTAATCCAGGCGTTCTTGATGCACACGCATCGACAACATCGGCTGCGTCGACACGCACAGGGAAGCCGACGCCGGACCTGACCGCAGCGTCCATCGGCAGACATGCGCTTGGTAACTCAACTGGGATAAACGCACATGGCTCTTGTTGCAGCCTCCTTTGCATCGATGTCGCACACCCCGGGCATCGACACGCGGCATCTGACTGCCTGCGGTGCAGCTCGGCTTTCGGATCGCACTGCCTGACGGGCTTTCCGGACCCGGCTGGCACCTGTTGGGTCCTTCACTCGCATTCCTCTTTCCGGCTCCACCAACACCGGCTTCACAGGCGCGAGCTTCGTGGAGTGGAGCAGTTGCAAAGGCCGATCGCGCGGTTGGCCTGACGGAGGAGTGTGTCACTCGACGGCGCCCCCCATTTGACTGGAATCAAACGGAATGAACTCTCTTCGCAGGCGACCTCTCGCGCTGTTGATCGTTGTCCTCCTGAGCGGCAGTACGCCGCTGTCGGTACTTGCTGCCACCCAGGCAACGGCGGCCGCCACCCCGGCCACTACCAGCGCCAGCAATCGCGCCACAGCGAAAGCCACTGGCAACGACCCATTGCTGCGGTACCAGTGGCATATCTCCAATCAGGGGCAGGCCGTGATCGGCGACAGCCGTCCGGTCGCCGGCGTGGACATGGATGTCGACATCCTGCATGCCCTGGGCATTCGCGGAGCCGGAGTCAAGGTGGCGGTCATCGATGGCGGGCTTGAGATTGCGCATGAGGATCTCGTCGACAACATCGTTGCCGGCGGCTCGCATAACTTCTTGAATGGTTCCAACGATCCGACGCCGCCTGCGGATGAAATCGACAATGACCACGGCACCGCGGTCGCCGGCATCATCGCGGCACGCGGATGGAACGGTCTGGGTGGACGTGGTGTTGCGCCGGAGGCGAGTGTGGCTGGCTTCAATGCACTTTCCATAGTCGATGGCAGCAAGCAGTACGTCGATATCCGTTACTCCTGGGGTGATGGCCCGGAAGCCCGTGCGATGGACGTGTTCAACAACAGCTTCGGCATCTCGACAGCGGTCTATCCATTCAGCGATCTCGACGAGCAGCGCTCTCTGGAAAAAATGATGCGTGCCCAGCGTGGCGGCAAGGGCGGCATCTACGTCAAGGCAGCCGGCAATGATTTCAATACGCTGCTTGATGTGGATGCACAGGGCAAGCTGATTGATCGCTGCAGCGACCAGACCCGGCAGCTTGGCGTCGCCTGCAGTAGCGCCAATATCGACAACCTCAACAGCCTGACCACCATGATTGTGGTCGGTGCGGTCAACGCCGACGGTGTGCGTGCGAGTTATTCATCGCCCGGATCCGCAGTGTGGGTGTCCGGTCTCTCCGGCGAATTTGGGTTCCAGCGTCGCTTCGACCCGCATCCTGAGACTTACAGTCCGTTGTATACACTGCTCGCTGCGCAGGGACCGCAGCCATTCTTCTCACCGGCGATCGTGACGACCGATCTGAGCGGATGCGCGGCAGGCAATAACCGCGATCGCACGCGTGCGCCGCAGAACGCGCTGGATACCAGCCACTCAAAGATCGATGCCTCGTGCAACTACAGCGCACGCATGAACGGCACCTCTGCCGCCACACCGACGGTTGCAGGCGTCGCAGCGCTGATGCTGGGCGCCAACCCGCAACTGACGCTGCGCGATGTCAAATACATCCTGGCGACGACGGCGGTGCAGGTCGATCCCCATCAGGCCAAGGCGTTCTACAAGGACGCCGTGATCGAGCCCGCCTGGATCACCAACGCGGCCGGCCACCGTTTCAGCAACTGGTATGGCTTCGGCTTGGTGGATGCAGCCGCGGCGGTGGAGCGTGCGATGCATTTCACTCCGCTGCCTGCAATGCAAGACACCGAGTGGACCGTCTATGACGGTAAGAGCAGCACCATCGGCGGCATCGGTTCGCCAGCGCGATTGGCGATCGACATCAAGCAGTCCTTCAAGGTGGAAGGCGTACAGCTGTACTTCGCGGGGACGCACAAGAATCCTCGTCAACTGCGCGCCGTGCTGGTCTCGCCCAGCGGCACCCGCAGCACCGTGATGACGCCGTTTTCCACGCTCGATCCGGGCGATGGCTTCGTGGTCTTCCTGACCTCCAGCAATGCCTTCCTGGATGAGGCGGCCGCCGGCCGCTGGACATTGGAGGTGGACGACATGCTCGCCGACAACGGCAAGGAACAACTGCAGCAATTCGAAATGCGCGTGGTGGGCCACTGACATGAAAACTTCTCTGATCACATTGCTGTGCGTCGTTGCCGCCAGCATGTCTGCACCCGCCTCGGCACAGGTATTCGATCGCGCCCGCCTGCGGGCTGCCGCAACCGGGCAAACCGTGGTGGTGGACCGTGCCAGTTTCCGGCTGATTCCAGCAGCAGTGGTACAGCTGGCCGACACCACGCGCGGTACGGCCGCCACGCAAACGCTAGCAAACACACAGGCTAGCGCGAACGCACCGGTTGCCCGCGTCGATCGCTACGCGATCTACCTGGACACCAGCGGCGCGGCGGACGCGGTCGCGCGCACCGCGCGCAGCGAACCACCGGCGACCGTCGTTGCCGCGCTGGAAATGCGGAGCGGCCAGCCGGCATTGCTCGGCGCTTCGATCAAATTGTTCGAGACCACGCCAGCCATCGCGCGCGCACTGGCCAGGCGTACGGGCGGCAGGCTGATCTATGCTTCCGCCACCGACGGCAGCGCGATGATCGGCTATGCCTCGGCGATGACCGCATTGGACAATTGCCGCCAGCTGCAAGGCAGCAACGGCGTGGGCGCGATCAAGCCGGAAGTGATCGTTCCGGCGGCACGGCCGTTGTGACGCCACTGCGCGAGAACCGCGGCAGTCACGCGTGCCACGCTGCTGCAGTGTGTTGCAGCGTGGCGCGTCGGCGCAGCCCGCCTTACAGCGGCAGCGGGCTGCGCTCTGCGAACTGCCCGCGCCAATAGGGGTAGTACGGGTACGGCGGCTCCACCGCGCTGGCCTGATCCAGGCGGGCACGCTGGTCCTCGGTCAACGACCACCCCACCGCACCGAGGTTTTCGCGCAGCTGCGCCTCGCTGCGTGCGCCAATCAGCACCGTGCTCACGGTCGGCCGCTGCAGCAGCCAGTTGATGGCGATCTGCGGCACGCTGCGGCCGGTCTCTGCGGCGATGACGTCGAGCGCATCGACGATGTCGAACAAGCGCGTATCGTCGATCGCCGGGCCGGCCGCGGCGGTGGCGTGCAGACGGCTGTGTTGTGGCAATGGCTGCCCACGCCGCAGCTTGCCGGTCAGCCGCCCCCAACCGAGCGGGCTCCACACCACCGCACCGATACCTTGGTCGATACCCAGCGGCATCAGCTCCCATTCGTAGTCGCGCCCGGCCAGCGAGTAATACGTCTGGTTGGCGACAAAGCGGCTCCAGCCGTGCGCATCGGCGACCGCCTGCGACTTCATCAGCTGCCACCCGGAATAATTGGACGCGCCCAGATAGCGCACCTTTCCCGCGCGCACCAAGCCATCCAGCGTGGACAGGGTCTCTTCCATCGGCGTCATCGCATCGAAGGCGTGCAGCTGCAGCAGATCGATGTAGTCGGTGCGCAAACGCCGCAAGGAGGCCTCCACCGCACGCAGCAAACGGAAACGCGAGGCGCCGGCATCGTTGGGGCCATCGCCCAGGCGCAGGCCGGTCTTGGTCGAGAGAATCACCTGATCGCGGCGGCCCCGCAGGGCCTGGCCAAGGATGTCTTCGGATGCGCCATCGGAATACACATCGGCGGTATCGAACAGGTTGAGCCCCGCATCCAGGCACAGCTCGATCATGCGCCGCGCCTGCGCCACATCGGTATCGCCCCATGCAGAAAACAGCGGCCCCTTGCCGCCGAACGTGCCGGCACCCAGGCCAAGCACGGGTACCTTGAAACCGGAACGGCCCAGTAGACGGGTTTCCATTGAGAATTCCTTGGTAACGTTGAATGAAAGATGCGTTGGGTGACCGCTGGCCGCTCGCGCTTGTTGAGTGCTGGGCGCGAAACCAGTGTTTATGCGCCTCGAACGCCGCCTGACGCGCACTGCGCCAACCCGGCGAATGACCAGCGCGCGATCACCTCACCCCATCTGCGTACAGGCCAGTGGCGCAGTCGCGCGGCGGCGTTGCAACTGCACGCTCCATAGCGCCATGCCCAGCCCGATGGCACTCAACAGCGCGGCCACCCAGGGCGTTGCGGCCAGGCCCGCCTGCGTGGCGATCACCACGCCACCCAGCCATGCGCCCAGCGCATTGCCCAGGTTGAAGGCGGCGATGTTGAGGCTGGAGGCCAGGTTCTGGCCGGCGCCACGCGCGTGTTCCAGCACGCGCAACTGCAGTGGCGCCACGGTGGCAAAGGCGGCCACGCCCAATAGCCCGACAAAGGCCACCATGGCGGCCTTGCTGTGCAGGACACACCCCAGCGCGCCGAGCACCACCACCAGGGCGGCCAGGCTACCCAGCAGGGCCGCGGTGGGGCGACGATCTGCCAGCCGGCCACCGAGCAGATTGCCGACGATCATGCCCACGCCGAACACCAGCAGCACCGGCGACACTGCCGATTGCGCAAGGCCGGTGACCTGCAGCAGCAGCGGCTGGATGTAGGTGAACACCGCGAACACGCCGGCGTAGCCCACCACCGTGATCGCCAGCGCCAGCAGCACCTGCCCCCGCTGCAACACCGCCACTTCCTGCCGCCACGACACCGGCGTAGCAGCACCTGCCGTGGCCGGTACCCACACCGCGACCGCGGCAGTGGCCAGCACGCCGATCGCTGCCACCGCCCAGAAGGTCGCGCGCCAGCCCAGTTGCAGGCCCAGCCAAGCACCGGCCGGCACCCCGAGCAAGGTGGCCACGGTCAGCCCGGCGAACATCAGCGAGATGGCCGATGCACGGCGTTCGGCCGGCACCAGCGACGTCGCCACCACGGCGCCGACGCCGAAAAACGTGCCGTGGGCCAGCGACGTCAGCACCCGCGCGAGCATCAGGCTGGTGTAGTCCGGCGCCAGCGCGCAGGCCACGTTGCCGACGGTGAAGATCAGCATCAGCCCGATCAGCACCGCCTTGCGCGGCAGGCGTGCGCTGGCCAGGGTCAGCACCGGCGCACCGACGAACACGCCCAGCGCATAACCGCTGATCAACAGGCCTGCCGCGCTGAGCGAAACGCCCAGATCGGCGGCCACCTGCTGCAGCAGCCCCATGATCACGAATTCGGTCGTGCCAATGCCGAAGGCACCGATGGTCAATGCCAGCAATGCCGGCGGAAAGCGCGACGCACGCGCAGAGGTGAGATTGGACATGGGCATGGCCAGGGAGGACTGCGCACAGCCTGCGCCCTGCGTTTACTTACAGAAAGCCCTGCTATCCTGATTCACTTTCAAGCAATCATTGACAATCGCATGGACCGTCTTGGCGATATTGCCCTGTTCTTGCGCGTGCTCGACCTGGGCTCGATCACCGCAGGCGCGCGTAGCCTGGATCTGTCGGTGGCGGTGGCCAGCCAGCGTCTCAAGCGCCTGGAACGCGAATTGGGCGTGCGCCTGCTGCACCGGACCACGCGCCGCCTGCATCCCACTGCCGAAGGGCAGCGGCTGGCCGAACGTGGCCGCGTGCTGGTGGAAGATCTGGACGCGCTGGCCGAGGATCTGCGCGAAAGCGCGCACGACGTGGGTGGCGTGCTGCGCATGACCATGTCCGCCTCATTCGGGCGGCAATACGTGTCGCCGCTGCTGCCGGAATTCCAGGCCCGCCATCCGCGCCTGCGCATCAGCGCGCACCTGAGCGACGACCTGGTGGACCTGGTCAAACAGGGCTTCGATCTGGCGATCCGGATCGGACCGCTGGAAGACTCCGGGCTGGTGGCCCGGCGCATTGCCGACAACCGCCGTACCCTGGCGGCCTCGCCCGCCTATCTGCAGCGTCACGGCACACCGCGCACGCCGGACGAACTTGCACAGCACGCCGGCGTGTTGCTGATGGGCCGTGACGGCCGCCAGGACGTGTGGACATTGCAAACGCCCGACGGTGGGCTGGTGCGCGTGCGCATGCAGAGCCGCTTCGAAAGCAACTTCGGCGAGCTGGTGCGCGACGCCGTGGTCGCCGGCCAGGGCATCGCGGTGCATTCGTACTGGCACATCGCCGACGAATTGCGCAGCGGCCGCCTGGTCGAAGTGATGCGCGACTACCCCCCGCCCACCTCGCACATCAGCGCAGTGACGCCGGCGCGCCAGCTGCAACCGCCGCGCGTGCGTGCGTTCGTGGATTTCCTGCTGGAGCGGCTGGGCGAGCAGCCGCCTTGGGACCTGGCGACATAACGCCGCCGCGCGCATGGGACCGGCCGGCACCGGCGGTTGCCGTGCGGAAGGCGCTGCAGCGAAACGCGCCTGCCGCGACTGCGAGCAGGTGTAGGGCGCCGTTTGCGGCATGCCAGTCACCATCGGAAACGGCGGCATCGATGCATGGTCGCTGCGTCTCACGCGCCCCGACTGCGCGACTGGCTGGCGGCCCGAACGCGCAGCCTTCGGTCGCATGAGGTGACTGGCGAGCTGCTGCATCGTGCTATCGGCATGACCGTGCACGACCACAAGCTGAGGCCGGCAGCGTGCGCAACCGCCGAGGCAATCGCTCCCGCAGATCAACGCCCGCCGCGCAGCAGGCGTTTGTGCAGGCTACGCCGCTGCGCATCGCTCAATAGATGTCCATGCGTCCGCAACAGCCCCAGGATCTGCAGATGCGCCTGTGCGGTGCGCCGCGCCAATTCGGTGGCGGCAGCGGCTTGGAGCCGCTTCCACTCTGCCGGGCTGGTCGGCGTTGGAAAGCTGGAACGTTTTGCGGGCATGGCAGCAAGTGAATGCGAGAGACCTCGCCATGATACGGCCGGCCTGTGATCGCCCTATCAGGGCCGACGCAGTTCACGCGCAGGCGGCCACGACTGCTGCCGCGCTGTCCATCGGGCGCAAGCCCACCGCCCGCGCGATGGACCTTGCCGCCCACACCACCTGCACTCTTGTACGATCGGTGCCCTCGCGGCCGGGCCGCATCGCATCGTCGACGGGTTTTCGCATGTCTTCGCTGACCGAATTGAGCACGATCTTGCTGCGTCATGCGCCTGGCGACGGCATGCATCCCACGCAGATCGCCCGATTGCAGATCATGCGTAGCGCAGCACCGACAGTGGCCATGCCCACTGTCTATACACCCATGCTGTGTCTGGTGGCGCAAGGCCGCAAGCAGGCAATGCTGGGCTCGCAGGCGTATGTCTATCACCCGCAGATGTACCTGGTGGCGTCGGTGGATCTGCCCATCGTCGGCTCGGTGATCCAAGCCAGCAGCGCGCAACCGTATCTGTGTTTCTGCCTGGACCTGGACACCGCGGTGCTCAGCGAGCTGGCGATCAATCATCCGGAACTGGTGGACACGCAGCGCGATGCGGCATCGGCCGGGCTGCTGCTCAATCGCAGCACGCCGCAGTTGCAGGACGCAGCGTTACGGCTGGCGCGCCTGCTCGATCGACCGCATGAAATTGCCGCGCTCGCTCCCCTGATCGTGCGCGAACTGTTGTACCGCCTGATGGCCGACCCGGCCAATGCGGCAGTGCGCCAGATGGCCATCGCCGACAGCCGGCTCAACCAGATTTCCAGGGCCATCGTGTGGTTGCGCGAGCACTATGCGCAGCGCTTCAGCATCGAGCAGATCGCCGATCTCTCGGCGATGAGCCGCTCCACCTTCCATGCGCATTTCAAGGCGGTGACCACGATGACGCCACTGGAATACCGCTCGCAGCTGCGCGTGCACGAAGCGCGCCGCCTGATGGTCGCCGAGGCGCTGACCGCTGCCGACGCCGGCTTCCGGGTTGGCTATGAGAGCGCATCGCAGTTCAGTCGCGACTATGCACGCATCCTCGGCATCTCGCCCGCGCGCGATGCGCAACGGCTGCGTGCCAACGCGCAGGACGCCACCGAAGCGGCGTGAGGTCTGCCGGGCGCAGCGCGGGCCGCGCAGCAGCCCCGGCAATCCGCCGCAGCGTCCACTCACGCCGAGACGGCATCATCACCGCGCCAGCATCGGCATCACCGCTGTCTACTCAGCCGCATATTGCGCCTCGCTCACCTGCTCCAGCCAGCTGACGGGCGTACCGTCCTGCGATTCGGCAATGGCGATATGCGTCATCGCCACGTTGGCATTGGCGCCGTGCCAATGCTTGACGCCGGGCGGAATCCACACGATATCGCCCGGGCGGATCTGCTGCGCCGGCTTGCCCCACTCCTGCACGCGCCCGGCGCCGGCGGTCACGATCAGCGTCTGGCCCAGCGGATGGGTATGCCATGCGGTGCGCGCGCCCGGCTCGAAGGTGACGGTAGCGCCGCCGACGCGTGCCGGTGCGTCGGCCTGGAACGGTGCATCGATGCGCACCTTGCCGGTGAAATACGCGGCCGACCCCACTGCCGACGGCGCCCCACCCGCCTTGCTCACCCTGATCGGTCTCGCGGCCTCATCAGGAACCACGGCGGCCATCATCGACAACGACATTGCAGTCGCGAACAGATTCATTGCAGTGCTCCTTGATTCGAGTGTTCGAACTGTAGCGCGCTTGTCCGAGGCCACTAACCGGCTAACCGCGCATGCTCCTAGAAACACGGCGCATCAATCCGCAGCGCCGCGGAGTGCCTGCTGCTGCATTGAAGCCATCACGCACATTCGCGCATGATGCAGCCGCATGAATGGCATGCCTGACGCGGGCATTGGTGGCAATGGCACGGGAAAATCTCAATGACCTGCAGGTGTTCGTCACGGTAGCGCGCGAAGGCAGCTTCACCCGTGCCGCCGCGCAACTGGGCCTCTCGCAGTCGGCACTCAGCCACACCGTGCGCGCACTGGAGACGCGGCTGGGCATTCGCCTGTTGACCCGCACCACGCGCAGCGTGGCGATGACCGAAGCCGGGGCACGCCTGTTCGAAACCGTGGCACCGCGCCTGGAAGAGATCGACGCGCAGTTGTCCGCGCTCACCGACTTCCGCGACAAGCCGGCCGGCACCATCCGCATCACCACCGCCGGCCATGCCGCCGATGCCTACATCTGGCCGGCATTGTCGAAGGTGCTGCCAGACTACCCGGACCTCAAGGTCGAAATGACCGTCGACTACGGCCTGGCCGACATCGTTGCCGAACGCTACGACATCGGCATCCGGCTCGGCGATCAGGTCGCCAAGGACATGATCGCGGTACCGATCAGCCCGATGCAGCGCATGGCTGTGGTGGCAGTGCCGGGGTATTTCGTGCACCACACCATCCCGGCAGTACCGGCCGATCTGGCGCAGCACAATTGCATCGGTCTACGCCTGCCCACCCACGGCGGTTTGCTGCCGTGGGATTTCGACAAGGACGGGCGTGAAGTGAAGGTGCGCGTGGATGGGCAATGGACCTTCAATGGCAGCAGCGCCATCCTGCGCGCTGCACTGGCAGGCGGCGGCCTGGCCTTTCTGCCGGAGACCATGGTGCTGGAGCACGTGGCCGCCGGCCGGCTGCGCCGCGTGCTGGAAGACTGGTGCAAGCCGTTCGCAGGCTATTACGCCTACTACCCCAGCCGCCGCCAATCCTCCAGCGCGCTCAAGGTCGTGATCGATGCATTGCGGCACGATCTGGTGCGTTGACACGCTCGTACAGAGCCTGCCCGGGCGCGATGACGCGTGCGGCAGGCATGACCGCTGACGTTATTTGCCGATGAGTTTCTGCCGCTCCGGGCTGTAACGCGCACCGACAATTGCCACCGCATCCAGCGCCTGCTGGAGACGCGCAAGATCCTCGTCGCTCAAGGTCAAGCCCTCACTAGAAACCACTCGGCACTTCGCGCCTGCCTTGCGTTGTCGGAGCCGTCGGGTTCGCACGATACGCCCGCAGGAACAATGCCACCGCGCCGCCGACATACGCATCCAGCTGCACCGATTGCGCCTCTGGCGCATCGCCGCGCGCGGCAGCGGTAGCCGGCCGCCCGGTCATCAATCCGAAGAAATGCACCGATGCATCGGGCACGTTGTCGATCACCAATGCGCCGCGTTGCACCTCGCGCGCCAACAGCGTGCGCATCATGGTGTCGTAGCGCTCGAAGCACAGCGTCCACATTTCCTCGCGCACCTGGCCAGGCAGCAGTGGCGGGCGTACCAGGCCATACGCGGCATCATCCCGCATGCTGCTGGCAGACACGCGCAGCACTGCATCGGCTACCGCAGTCAGGCGTTGCTCCAGCGGCCCCTGCAGCTCCAGCAAGGCCGTCCAGCGATTGGGCGAGGCCTGCGCCAGCGCTTCCAGGGTGGTGCGGAACAGCACCTCCTTGGACGCGAAATGCGCATATACCGTGGCCTTGGACACCATCGCGCGCTCGGCGATGGTGTCCATGCTGGTCCTGTCGAAGCCGTGCTGCTGAAACAGCACGCGTGCCGCCGCCAGGATGGCGCCACGCTTGTCGTGCGGCGCACGCCTGGGCGCAACCGACGGTGCGTCGTCATCCACGCGGCGGCTCCGTTGCCGGGGCCGCGGCGGCAGTGGGCGCTGCGCTTTGCAGCCAGCCCCCGCCCATGGCCTTGTAGAACGTCACCAGGTTGGTGAAGCGCGACAGCTGGGTGTTGATCAAGGTCTGCTGCGCGCTGTACAGCGAACGCTGCGCATCCAGCGCCTGCAGATAGCTGTCGATGCCGCGTTCGAAACGCGCCTGCGACAATCGGTAGCTATCGGCAGTGGCATCCACCAGCGCTTGCTGGGCCTGCAGTTGCCTGCCCAGCGTGTCGCGCTGCGCCAACGCGTCGGAGACCTCGCGGAACGCGCTTTGGATCGACTTTTCGTAGCGCGCCACCTCGATATCGCGGTTGGCCTTGGCCATGTCCAGATTGGCGCGATTGCGCCCGGCATTGAAGATCGGCAAGGTCAGCGTGGGCACGAAGCTCCAGGCACGCGTCCCGGCATCGAATAGCCTGGACAGGCTACTGCTGGACGAACCGGTCGATGCGGTCAGGCTGATGCTGGGGAAGAACGCTGCCCGCGCCGCACCGATATTGGCGTTGGCCGCACGCAAGTTGCGCTCGGCTTCCAGAATGTCGGGGCGACGTTGCAGCAACTGAGACGGCAAGCCGGCCGGCACGCTGGCCAACACATTGCCTTCCACGCTCGCGTTGTCGGGCAGTGCATGCGGCAGCAATTCCACCGGCACTTGCGTGCCGACCAGCAGCACCAGGGCATTGCGATCCTGCGCCACCTGCGCGGTGTAGCGCTCCACATCCACGCGTGCGGTTTCCACCGTGGTCTGCGCCTGACGCAAGGTCAGTTGCGAGGCCGCACCCAGTTCGAAGCTGCGCTGCTGCAGGCGATAACTGTCGCTCTGGCTGGCCAGGGTGGATTGCGCCAGCTGCAGCAACTGCTGGTCGGCCGCCAAGGTCAGATAGGCGGTGGCCACTTCTGCCACCAGGCTGATATGCGTACTGCGGCGTGCCTCGGCGGTGGACAGGAATTGCTGCAACGCCTGTTCCTTCAGGCTGCGCACGCGGCCGAACAGGTCCAGCTCATAGGCACTGACGCCGATATTGGCGCTGTAGGTGCGGAACACCTGCGGCTGGCCGGGAATGGCAAGCTCCGAGGGCGTGCGCGCATTGTTGGCGGTGCCGGTGCCCTCGATGGCGGGCAGCAGCGCGGCGCGGTCCACCCGATATTGCGCGCGTGCCACCTCGATATTGAGCGCGGCCACGCGCAGGTCGCGGTTATTGTCCAAGGCTAGCGCAATCACCTGCTGCAGCGCCGGGTCGGTGAAGACCTGGCGCCAGCCGATATCGGCAATGTACGCGGCGTCGGCGGTGCCGGCGGTATCGGCAGTGGCAGCCGGAGGGGCTGCCGACACGTCGGTGCCGGCAAATTGCGCTGGCACCGGTGCGTCGGGCCGTGTGTAGCGCGGCATCAGCGTGCAACCGGACAGCACGCTGGCCACGCCAAGCGCGCAGAGTGTCGTGCGAATCGTGATCATGTCAGTGTCCTGTCGGTTGCGGTGCGGGCGAGGCAGGCTGTGGACGGCGCTGGAACAGGCCGCACACCAGCACGAAGAACAGCGGCACGAAGAAGATCGCCAGCACCGTGCCGGAGAGCATGCCGCCGATCACGGCCGTGCCCAGCGCGTGCTGCGCGCCGGCGCCGGCGCCACTGGTCAACACCAGCGGCACCACGCCGAGGATGAAGGCCAGCGAGGTCATGAGGATCGGCCGCAAGCGCATGCGCGCCGCTTCCAATGCCGCAGCCACCAGGCTCTTGCCGCCCTCGTGCAATTCCCTTGCGAACTCCACGATCAAGATCGCGTTCTTCGATGCCAGGCCAATGGTGGTGAGCAAGCCCACCTGGAAGTACACATCGTTCATTTTCCAGGTCAGCATCGCTGCCAGCAGCGTGCCGAACACGCCCAGCGGTACTACCAGAATCACCGAGAACGGAATCGCCCAGCTTTCGTACAACGCGGCCAGGCACAGGAACACGATCAGGATCGAGACGCTGTACAACAGCCCGGTCTGACCGGACGAGGCTTTTTCCTGCCGCGACAACCCGGTCCACTCGAAACCGATGCCCGGAGGCAGCTTGGCGGCTGCGGCTTCGACGATCTGCATCGCCTCGCCGCTGGAAGCCGCACCCGGCAACGCCATGCCCAGGATCTCCATCGACGGCACGCTGTTGTAGCGCTCCAGACGCGGCGAGCCGGATTGCCAGCTCGCGGTGGCGAAGGCGTTGAACGGCACCATGGTGCCGGCGCTGTTGCGCACGAACCAATGGTCGATGTCCTGCGGGTTCATGCGGTAAGGCGCATCGGCCTGCAGCATCACCTTCTTGACCCGGCCCTTGTCGATGAAGTCGTTGACGTAGGTGCTGCCCCATGCGCTGGAAAAGGTATCGTTGATGTCGGAGATCGACACGCCCATCGCCTGCGCTTTATGCGGGTCGATTTCCAGCTTGAACTCCGGCGTGTCTTCCTGGCCATTCGGGCGCACCGCCACCAGGCGCTTGTCTTGCGACAGTTCGGCCAGCAATTGATTGCGCGCCTGCATCAGCGCTGCGTGACCCAGGTTGGCGCGGTCCTGCAGCATTAGATCGAAGCCGGTGGCATTGCCCAACTCCGACACCGCAGGCGGCGCGAACGCAAACACCTTGGCATCGCGGATACCGGCAAAAAATGCCCCGGCCCTGGCCGCCACGTCGGTGACGCTCTGGCCCTTGCCGGTGCGCTCGTCCCACGGCCGCAACTTGACGAAGGCAAAGCCCACGTTCTGGCCGCTACCGGCAAAACTGAAACCGGTCACGGCGAAGACACCGGCAACAGACTCCTTCTGGTCGACCAGGAAATGATGCTCCACCTGCTTGAGCACCTCGCTGGTGCGCGCGTTGGTGGCACCGGGCGGCAACTGCACCAGCACGAACAAGGTGCCCTGGTCTTCGTCCGGCAGGAATCCCACCGGCAATTTCATGAACCCGAACACCACCAAGGCCAGCAACGCCGCGTAGGCGAGCATGTAGCGCCAGCCCTTGCCAAGCATGTGCCGTACCACGCCCTGGTAGCCGGTGTTGCCGCGATCAAACAGGCGGTTGAACCAACCGAAGAACCCGGTGGTCGCCAGGCCGTGTCCCTTGTGCACCGGTTTGAGCAAGGTGGCGCACAAGGCCGGGGTCAGGATCATCGCTACGAGCACCGACAAGGTCATCGCCGAGACGATCGTGATCGAGAACTGCCGGTAGATCACACCGGTGGATCCGCTGAAAAACGCCATCGGGACGAACACCGCCGCCAGCACCAGCGCCACGCCGATCAACGCGCCGGAAATCTGGTCCATCGATTTCCGCGTGGCGTCCTTGGGCGACAACTGCTCCTCGCTCATCACGCGTTCGACGTTTTCCACCACCACGATGGCATCGTCCACCAGCAAACCGATCGCCAGCACCATCGCGAACATGGTCAGGGTATTGATGGTGAAACCGAACGCCGCAAGCACGCCGAAGGTGCCCAGCAGCACCACCGGCACCGCAATGGTCGGGATCAGGGTGGCGCGGAAGTTCTGCAGGAACAGGTACATCACCAGGAACACCAGCACCACCGCTTCCACCAGCGTGTGCACCACCTGTTCGATGGAGATGCGCACGAACGGCGTGGTGTCGTACGGCTTTTGCACCTTCATGCCGGGCGGGAAGAACTTTTCCTGCTCTTCCAGGCTCTTGTCGATCGCGCGCACCGTGTCCAGCGCATTGGCGCCGGTCGCCAGCTTGATCGCCAGACCGGCCGCCGGCTTGCCGTTGTAGCGGCCCACCGTGTTGTAGCTTTCGCTGCCCAGCTCGATGCGCGCCACATCGCCCAAGCGCACCTGCGAGCCATCGGACTGCGTGCGCAGCAGGATGTTTTCGAATTGCTCGGCGGTCTTCAGCCGGGTCTGTGCAGTGATGGTGGCGTTGAGCTGCTGGTTGGCCACCGCCGGCAACGCGCCCAACTGGCCGGCGGAAATCTGCGCGTTCTGCGCCTGGATCGCGTTGCGCACATCCACGGGCGTGAGGCTGAAATTGCTCAGCTTGTTGGGGTCCATCCACACCCGCATCGCGTACTGCGAACCGAACAAGGTGGTGTCGCCCACGCCTTCGACGCGGCTGATGGTTTCCTGCACGTTGGCAGCCACGTAATCGGACAGGTCCGAATCGCTCATGCTGCCGTCTTCGGACGTAAAGGCCAGCACGTTGAGGAAGTTGGTAGCCGACTTGGTCACTGTCACGCCCTGCTGCTGCACTTCCTGCGGCAACAACGGCGTGGCCAGCGACAACTTGTTCTGCACCTGCACCTGCGCGGTGTCCGGATCGGTGCCGTTTTCGAAGGTCAGGGTGATGGTCACCGCCCCGCTGGATTCGCTGGTGGACGCCATGTAGCTGAGGTGGTCCAGCCCCTTCATCTTCTGCTCGATGACCTGGGTGACGGTGTCTTCCAGCGTCTGCGCCGAGGCGCCCGGGTAGTTGGCGGCGATGGCGACTGCCGGCGGTGCGATGCTGGGGTATTGTGCGATCGGCAAGGTGGCGATGGACAGGATGCCGGCCAGCATCACGATGATGGCCAACACCCAGGCGAAGATCGGACGATCGATGAAGAAACGTGCCATGACGTGTGATCCCGCCTTAGTTGGCCGCACGCGGTGCGGTCGGGGCGGCAGGACCGGCAACATTGCCGGCGGCGGGTGTGGCCTTGGGCTGCCACGGCACGGTCTTGACCACGATGCCATCGCGTGCGCGCGATGCGCCTTCGACGACCACCTGCTCGCCGGGCTTCAGGCCGCTGCGCACCAACCACTGGTCGCCGACCGCGCGATCGGTTTCCAGCACGCGCAACTGCAGCTTGTGGTCGGCGGCGACGACAAAGGCCGTGGGTTTGCCCGCGCCGTTGCGCGAGACCGCCTGTTGCGGCACCAGCATGCCCTGCTCCTTGACGCCTTCCTGCAGCACCGCGCGCACGTACATGCCTGGCAACAGCTCGGCGTTCGGGTTGGGGAAGACCGCGCGCAGGGTGATCGAGCCGGTGTTCTGGTCGACGGTCACGTCGGAGAACGCCAGGTGCCCCTGCAACGGGTAGGTGCTGCCGTCTTCCAGCAACAGCGACACCTTGGCCGCACCGTCGCCGGCTTGTTCCAGATCGCCGCGCGCCATCGCCTGCCGCAGGCGCAACACCGCACTGCTGGGCTGGGTGACGTCGATGTAGATCGGGTCCAGCTGCTGGATGGTGGTCAGCGCCGTGGCCTGGTTGGCGGTCACCAGGGCACCCGGGGTCACGCTGGAGCGGCCGATGCGTCCGGAGATGGGTGCGTCGAGCCGCGCAAACGCCAGGTTGATGCGCGCGGTTTCCACGCTCGCCTTGCCGGCTGCCACGTCGGCCTTGGCCTGGCCTAGCGCGGCATCGGTGTCGTCGCCTTCCTGCTGGCTGATCGCCTTGATCTGCGCCAGTTCCTTGTAGCGCTCGGCCTTGAGCTGCGCGGTGCGCAGGGTCGCCTCGGCCTTGGCCAGGGACGCCTGCGCGCTGGCATAGCTGGCGCGGTACTGGGCCGGATCGATCTGGTACAGGGTCTGGCCAGCCTTGACGTCGCCGCCTTCGGTGAACTGGCGCGACTGGATGATGCCGCCCACCTGCGGACGAATTTCGGAGATCAGGTACGGAACAGTGCGCCCCGGTAATTCGGTGGTGAGCGTCACCGGTTGCTGCTTGACGGTCAGCACGCCCATTTCCGGAGTGCCTTCCTGCGGCGGCGGACCTCCCGGTGGGCTGCCGCAGGCACTGAGCAGGGCGGTGGCGGCAACGGCAACAGCAACAGCAAGCAACGACAGGCGAAACGAGGCATGAGCACGCACGGGCAGTCTCCGCAGGAGGTGTGATGATTAAATCTAAACGGTACGGTTCGGTATCCTAATAAGCACATGCGTGGCCGTCAAACATTTCTGCCCAGTCGGTATACTTATGAATTATTGGGAGAACCTGATGCGGGTCAGAACCGAAGAAAAACGCGAGGCCATCGTCCAGGCAGCCAGCGAGGTCTTCCTCGAGCTGGGCTTCGAGGGCGCGTCGATGTCGCAGATCGCCGCCCGCGTAGGCGGCTCCAAGCGCACGCTGTATGGCTACTTTCCGTCAAAGGAAGAGCTGTTCGTGGCCGTTGCCAAGGACATGTCCGACCGCTATTTCGACCCATTGCTGCATGCGCTTTCGCAAAGCAGCGGCCCGGTCGATGAGGCTCTGCAGCGCTTCGGCGAGGATGTGCTGACCTTCCTGTGCGCCCCGCCCAACATCACCAGCTGGCAGACCATCATCGGGGTATCCGGCAGATCGGCGGTCGGCGCACTGTATTTCAGCGCCGGCCAGGAAGAAGGCATACAGCGCTTCGCCGAATACCTGCAGGCACAGGTGGATTGCGGCCTGCTCCATTGCCAAGACACCCTGCTTGCCGCCCACCAGTACGCGGCCTTGCTGGAATCGGAAACCTTGATGCCCTGCCTGTTTGGCGCACTCAAAGACCCCACGCCCGAGTTTCTGCGCGACGCGACGCGACGTGCGGTGCAGACGTTTCTGGCCGCGTATGGCGGCAAGGCAGGCAAGGCGGCGTGACGCCCTTTGCGACTTCACTGCATTGCACTGCGCCACGAGGCGCAGTGCGCGCATACGGACGCCAGGCCTGCAGTCCACTCAGGCGCCTAACTGCCCTGCCGCGCCGCTGGCTTGAGCGCAGCAGCATCATCACCGCATGACGCAACCGGGCAGCGAGGCTGCGCTGTACGGCCGGCACAGGAATGCTGCTGCAGCGATTGAACGGTGTTGCGCTTGCGCTTGAACACGTTGCCATCGCACGCATGTTGCCGCCCGGGCATTGCGCAACCAGCACCTTGGAACAGGCCGCGTCGAGGCACGACCTAGCGGCTGGTTACTCCGCCACTGCGCATTTCGCGCACAGGCCATGCACTTCCAGCGTCTGTGCCTGCGGCTGGAAACCCAGCGCCTTGGCGCGGGCTTCCAGTTGCGACACCACGTCGCGATCTTCCAGCTCCACCGCGCTGTGGCAGCGGTCGCAGATCAGGAACGGCACCGAATGCTGGGCGCTGTTGGGGTGGTGGCAGGCGACGAACGCATTGACCGATTCGAGCTTGTGCACGAAGCCGTTGGCCATCAGGAAATCCAGCGCGCGGTACACCGTGGGCGGGGCGTCGGCGCCGACGCCCTTGCCTTCGCGCACCCAGTCCAGCAGTTCATAGGCCTTGACCGGCTTGCCGGCGTCGGCGATCAGCCGCAGCACGTTCGCGCGGATCGGCGTCAGCCGCAGGCCGCGTTCGCTGCAGGCACGCTCCACCGCGCGCACGAAACCGTTGGCATCGTCGACGTGGTGATGCGGTGCAGTGCAGGCGAGATCTGGTGCGTGGGTGTGCTTGGTCATACAGGCTCCGGCGTCAGGCCGCTCCAATCTTGATGAGTGCCGCATCGATGCGTTTCAAGGCACCCTCGCGTCCGGCCAGGTACACCGTTTGCGAAATATCCGGGCTGACCTGGGTGCCGGTGATGGCCACGCGCAGCGGCTGGGCGATCTTGCCCATGCCCAGTTCCAGCGCGGCAGCAGCGTCGTGCAGCGCAGCCGAGACGTTTTCGACGCTCCACGCATCCACGGCAGCCAGCAGCTCGCGCGCCTTGCCCAGCGGCACCTCGGCGCCAAGCTTGAGGTGTTTCATCACCGCCGCTTCGTCATAGGTTTCCAGCGGCTGGTACCAGACCACGGCTTTTTCGGCCATTTCCTTCAAGGTCTGCACGCGCTCGCGCAAGGCCACCACCACATCGGCGGCGGCCGGGCCGGCGGCGATGTCCACACCGAGCTTGGCAAGCTGGTATTCCAACTGCGGGGCGATGCTGGCCGGGTCGTCGGTCTTCAGGTAGTGCTGATTGACCCAGCCGAGCTTGGCCATGTCCAGGCGCGCGGCCTTGGAATTGACGTCCTTGACGTCGAACAGGTCCAGCAATTCCTGCCGGGTGAACAGCTCCTGGTCGCCGTGCGACCAGCCCAGGCGCGCCAGGTAATTTATCAGCGCATGCGGCAGATAGCCGGCGTCCTTGTACTGCATGACGTCGGCCGCGCCGGTGCGCTTGGACAGCTTGGCGCCCTGCTCGTCCAGGATCATCGGCATGTGCGCGAACCTGGGCACCGGTGCGCCCAGTGCTTCGTAGATATTGATCTGGCGCGGAGTGTTGTTGATGTGGTCGTCGCCGCGGATCACCTCGGTGATGCCCATGTCCCAGTCGTCCACCACCACTGCGAAGTTGTAGGTGGGGAAGCCGTCCGGGCGGAAGATCACCATGTCGTCGAGCTCGCTGTTGGCGATCTCGATGCGCCCCTTGATCAGGTCCTCGAACACTACCGTGCCGCCGATGGGATTCTTGAAGCGGATGACCCGGTTGGGGTCGTCGCGATACGGCAGGTTCTGCTCGCGGGCAGCGCCGTTGTAACGCGGCTTTTCCTGCTTGGCCATGGCGGCCTCGCGCATGGCGTCGAGCTCTTCGCGGGTTTCGTAGGCGTAATACGCCTTGCCCTGCGCGAGCAACTGCTCGGCAACCTCCTGGTAGCGCGCGATGCGCTGGGTCTGGTAGATCGGGCCTTCGTCGTAGCCCAGGCCCAGCCAGTCCATCGCTTCCAGGATGGCGTCGATGGCCGCCTGGGTGCTGCGCTCGCGGTCGGTGTCTTCGATGCGCAGCACGAACTGCCCGCCGCGGTGGCGCGCCTCCAGCCAGCAATACAGGGCGGTGCGGGCGCCGCCGATGTGCAGGTAACCGGTGGGGCTGGGGGCGAAACGGGTGCGGCAGGTCATGGAGCGCTCGGCGGACGGGAGTCGGCCGATTTTACCTTGCGCAGCGTGGCCCTGCCCGGCCCGTGGCTCAGCGGTTGTGCAGCAGGTCGCCGTACACCACGCAATCGCCGCCGCTGCGTGCCTTGCCCGGGGCGTCGTACAGCACCAGCCAGGTGGGAATCTTGCCGGCCAGGTGCCTGGGCAGGTTGCAGATGGCCTCGGCGCGGTCGCAGTCCTTGCCATGCGGCAGCACTGCCGATTCCAGCAGGTCGTGCTGGAAGCGCACCGGTGCGCGGTTGGCGGCCAGCACGGTGCGCGCATCCGGCCATTTGAACAGGCGAATCTCGCCATTCAGCACCATTGTCGGCCCGGCGAGCAGGTACAGATCGTCGCCGGAATAATGCAGGTCGCGAATGCCCAGCCCGCCCAATTGCAGGAAGTGCTTGCGCAGCAGGGTGCCGTCTTCGTCCAGCGGTGCCAGGCGCAGATGGTCGCCATGCGCTTCCACCTGGATCTCCAGCATTGCCGACCAGCCACGCAGCACCGGCCCACGCAGGCCCAGCAGCAAGCGCTGGCCATCGACCACGATGCCTTCGATATCGAAGCCGTTGTCCTTGCCGGGAATCTTCAGGAACGGGCCGAAATGCGGGTCGTCGGCCAGCAGGTCGGTGAGTTGGTTGTGCTTGGCATCGCCCTTGAGGCGAAGTGCGCGGCGGCCGTCGGCGGCTTCGCGTACCAGCTGCGGGCTGCCGTCTTGCGCCTGCTCGATCGGCAGGCAGGCAAGCAAGCGGCGGTTGCCATCGAGCTTCAACTTGGTCAGGCGTTTGGCGTTTTCAGCGTCGTCGCGGCCGCGCTTGGCGTTCTTGCGCTTGCTGCCGTGCGAACCGACGACCCACAAGAATCCGTCCGACAGGCCCATGCCTTCCAGGTCGGCTTCCTCGCCGTCTTCGCCCGGCAGATCCAGCAGGTCCGCCAACGGAAAGCTCTGCCCTTCGCCGAAGCGCAGCGTCTCGCGCTGTACCGGATCGAGCTTGCGCAGCCGATCCACCGCGCAGGCTTCGTCGCCGGCCACCCACAGCCAGTCGTCGGTGAAGGCGGCGCCGGACAGATTGCTGTGCACCAGCGCACCGGGCGCGAATTCGAGCCGGACGCTATGCGGAATCAGGGTTTTCTTGGCCATTGGGAACCTGTGGGTGATGAATCAACCGAACGCGGCCAGCTTGGCACGCACCACATCGGCCGCCAACTGCCCCGGCCAATCGCGGTCGTTGGCCACCTGCGCCTGCGCGCGGCTGGCCTCGAACGCCGCAAAGTCCAACTCGGCCAGTGCCCACACCGTCTCGCCCTGGGTCTGCGCCAGCACGCCGTCGGCGGGGAAGCCGACATCCATTGGCGCAAACACCGCCGCGTCGCCGGTATTGATGTCCAACGCCGGGCTCCACGGCGCTTGGCCTGCAGTCACCGATTGCGCGACGAACACGCGGTTTTCCAGCGCGCGCGCCAGGCAGCCGATGCGCACGCGCATGGCGCCGGCGGCGGTGTCGGTGCAGCTGGGCACGATCAACAACCGTGCGCCGGCCTCGTATTGCGCACGCACCGGCAGCGGGAACTCGCTGTCGTAGCAGATTGCGATCGCGGCGCGAATGCCGTCCAGTTCGAACACCTTCAGTTCCTCGCCCGGCTCGATCAGCCCGGTGGCCTTTTCGAAGCCGGTGAGCTGCAACTTGTCCTGCCAGCCGTGCAGGCCCTCCGGGGTGAACCAGTCGCTGCGATTGCGGTAGCGCCCCTGCCCCAGATCCAGCAGAAAACTGCCGGCAATCAGGTGCAGCCGATGTTCCCGCGCCAGGCCGGCAAACAGTTCCAGCCACGGCGCGCGCAGCGCCTGGATGGCCGCCAGCGATTCGGGCAGGCCGGCAGAAATCTGCGTGTCGAACGTTGCGCCCAGTTCCAGCGACAGATATTCGGGCAGCACCACCACCCGCGCACCGGCAGCGGCGGCTTCGGCGATCAGGGCCGACTGGCGCGCCGCAAACGCGGCGAAGTCGACTGGCTTGCCGATGGGGTATTTGGCAACGGCAATTTTCATCTGGTGGCCTTTGGGGTGTTGGATCGAAGCGGCGAAGCAATCAGACCAGCTCGCCAACGCATTGTGCAGCGATTTTGCAGACCGTTCGTGATGCTTGTCGGTGGCTGTAGGGCGCTGGCCGCACTCACTGCGACAACGCACGTGTCCACACAACCAAGCTGTGGTCGATCTCGCCATGTTGCAACTCCGCCCACTGCAGGTGCACGCGCATGCCCGGCTGCGGGGCGTAGCCACGTTTGCGCCAGAACGCATCGTTGGGACGGTAATCGGCTGGTTGGCGCGGGTCGTCGGGCGCGCGTTCCACCGAACAGAACGCGGTCGATGCAAAGCGGCCCAACGCGCGTGCATGCGCTTCGCGCCGGTCGAAAAATGCATGACCGATACCCTGCCCGCGATACGCCGGCAGCAGCACCGATTCGCCGAAATAGAACACCCCGGCCGGATCAATGCCTGCCGCACGGAACGGTGCGTGGAACGCGTCGCTGTCATCGAGCAGCGGCAAACCGGTCGATGCACCGATCACCGCATCGCCATCGCGCGCCAGCACGAAGACGCTGTCCGGCGATGCCGCATAGGCCGCCAGATAGTCGCGCTCGTACGCGGCATCGCCTTGGTACAGATACGGCCATGCGCCGAACACGCTGATGCGCAGCTGCGCCACCGCATCCAGATGCGGCAGCACCTGCGTGCCGCGCACCGTTTCCACCATTAACGAGGAGCCAGCCATGCCGCCATGGTAAGCCAGCAAGGCGTGGCTGCAATGCGATGCTTCAACGCAGCCAATGACCATGGTTCGAAAAGCAGGTCTGCGGTTGTTGCCACAGCAACCACACCGCCGCTTCGTCGGTGGCCAGCAGTACCCCGAGCAGCGCATCGGTGCTGCGTGCCCAGTAGCTGCCATTGCTCAGCCGTTGCCACGGCCCATAGCTGTGTGCCCGGGCGTGGCCGGTACGGGTGTGCTGCTGCGCTGCCGCCTGCAAGAACGCATGCCCGCCGCTGCGCAGTTGCTGCGCGGTGCGTGCGTGCAGCTGCAGGCCCACCACCCCGCGGCGCCTGTCGCGGTTCAGCGGCAAGGCCGACAGCGCCGAGCTCTCCCAAACGTGCGGCAGCGCTGCGGGAAGCAGCGCCACCGTGTCGATACCGGCGGGCAGCAAACGCTGCGCGCGCCGGTGCAAGTGTGCCTGCGTCAGCATGCCGGGCTCAGCGCAGGCTATTGCCAAGCTCGTACCAATCGAGCTTGCGGGTGACCCACATGATGCTGGCCAGGATGCCGAACAGCAGCAACGATCCCATCAGCAGCGCGTTGTCCTCGGAGATCAACAGGCTGTAAAGCACCGCGTACAAGGCGGTGAGCATCACCGAGAAGCCAGCCGCACGGACCCAACTGCGCAACACGCCGGACAGATAGAAGAACTGCAGGCCGATACACGCCGCCGCCGAGACCAGATAGACCTGCCAGAACGCGATGTGTTCGGAAAGGCTGAGCAGCAGCAGGAAGAAGATCGCCAGCGCCAGGCCCACCAGCAGGTACTGCAACGGATGGATGGGCAGGCGCTTGATCAGCTCGAACAGCACGAAGGCCACGAAGGTCAGCACCACGAACAAGATGCCGTACTTGCTGGCGCGGTCGGCCTGGGTATACACGTCCACCGGGTCGACCAGGCGCACTTCCAGCGTATCCAGCGCCGCATGGCTGGACTGCAACTGGGTCTGCGCACCGGTGGCCAGCGACGACAGCGACCAGCTCGCATCGAAGCCCTTCGGCCCGATGCTCGGCGCATTCGGCAGGAAGCGGCCGCCGAAGGACGGGTGCTGCCAGTCCGAGCGCAGGGCGATGTCGTTGTTGTCGGCGATCGGCGCGATGGCCAGCCGGCGCGTGCCGTCCAGCACGAACTGCATGTCCACCACGTTGCCGTCCTGCAGCCGGCCGGCGAGCGGGTCGGCCAGCGGACCCAGTTGGGCATGGATGCCCGCCGAACGGTCGGCCAGTGCGCCTGCGCCGCTCTCCAGCGCCAGCGCGCGGCCATCGACCTGCAAGCGCGGCGTGCCGACCAAGCCGCGCACGTCGGAAATACCGATTGCCAGATACGGCTGGCCATACACACGGGTCGGCGCAGCCGCGTAGTCGAAGGGGTCGTACTCGGCATGCAAGGTGGCCTTCCAGGAATACACCTGCACGCGGTACAAGCCCACCTCGCGCACCGAGGGCACCATTTCGCCGCTGAGTTTCAGGCGACGCGGCGTTTGCAGCAGCGTACCTTCGCGCTTGCGCCAGACCTTGCGCTGGTTGCCCTGCTCGTCCGGCTCGGTGACCTGCACGTCTTCGGTATACGGCAGCACCCGCACCGGCGCGATGAACTGCTGCTCGCCGGCCTTGCTCTGCGCCACCCGCTCCACCGCCTCGTCGCGGTAGCGCGCGCGGTCCTGCACCGCGCCACGGATCAGGAGCAGCGGAATCAACAACAGCAGGATCAGCCCGCCGATGGTGGCGAACCGCAACAACAGTTTCAGGGATTTCATCGGCCATCCTCATCTTGGGAGGTGGCCAGGGTGCGCTGCGCCGGTGTCGGCGGTTTGAGGCGAATTTGAAGCGAATGTGAAGTGGGCAACCCGGACATCCGGCGACCGGCACTGTGACGCATTGACGAAATACGGCTTTCAACGCTCCAAAGTGCCACCCGTGCCCAAAACGGGCTTCCGTTTGATCGGCAGCACTTCGCCTGGCCGCCGCACGCAGCCACTTCACGCGTAACGATGCACGGGCAGGTGCGCAGCCCCAAATCCCTCCTTTCATCTGATCGCAGCTTCCAGTTCGCTGCGCTTCGATGAGGTCTCGAGCCGCAGCCATTGCATCAGCGCTGCCATGGCCGCACGCCCACTCGGCAGTGATTTGGCAACTGCGCACGACTGCATTCCTTTCTTAACCTGGAGCTGCCTTCCATGAACTCGCACCGTTCGCTCGCCCTTTGCCTGCTCGCCGCCCTGAGCCTGACCGCCGCCACCGCGCAGGCGGCAGTGCACGGCATGGGCCTGAAGCCTTCGTCGTTGATGCAGCCGGTCACCCCGCTGTTCGGTACCGCGAGCGTGAGCACACCGCTGCCTGCCAGAGTCGACCTGACTGCATGGGCGATCACGCCGGGCGACCAGGGCCAGGTCGATGCCTGCGTGTCATGGGCGACCGCTCACACCCTGACCGGTTGGTATGCCAACGCCAACAGACAGGCCCAGACGCGCTTTGCCCCGATGTACCTGTACAGCCAGGTCAACGGCGGCGTGGATGAAGGCTCTACCCTGGAAGCACCGCTGCAGATCGCGCTTGCGCAGGGCATCGACACCGAGCAGCACTATTCGTGGGGCAACTACGATTGGAAACACCAACCCACTGCCGCCGACAGGGCCAACGCTGCCAGGAACCCGACGCCGTATCGCCATTACACCGTGCTGTATTCGGGCAGGGGGAATGGGGGAAGCGCCCTGATCCAACAGATCAAGCTCGCCTTGCCTCTTCCACGCCGGTGGCGATCGGCTTCTATGTGCGCCAGGGCTTTGAAGACCTGACAGCCCAAAATCAGGTCGATTACGACACCACGACGCCGATCCTGGGCGGGCATGCGGTCATCGCGCTGGGCTACGACAGCGAAGGACTGATCGTGGAAAACAGCTGGGGCACCGCATGGGGCAACAAAGGCTTCGGCAAACTGTCCTGGTCGGTGGTCGCCAAGGATGTGATCGGCGCCGACGTGGTGTACTAGCACGACGCGGCCACGCGCCATACGCTGAGTGATGCAGGCGCGGCATGTGCCCTGGCGCATGCCGCAGCCTTGAACGCGCGGCTGCCACCGGCGCCAACCAGCCGCGACAACGGCCTGCAGCGACTCAGCCGATCGGCAGGCGCAACACCGCACGCGCACCGCCACCATCGCGGTTGCCCAGCATCACGTCCCCGCCATGCAGGCGCGCAACCTCGCGCACGAACGGCAAGCCGAGACCGGAGCTGCGCTGGCCGGTCTGCGGGCGTGCCAGCGAATAGAACCGCTCGAAGACGCGCTCGAGCGCGTAATCCGGCACGCCACTGCCGCGGTCTTCAACCAGCAACTCCCAGTGTCCGTCGCGCAGCCGCGCCTGCAGGCGCACATGGCTGTCTTGCGTCGAAAACGCGATGGCGTTTTCGAGCAGATTGATCAGTGCCTGCCTGAGCAGAAACCCATCGCCCAGTACGTGGTGATCGCCAGGCGCGCCAGCCCCTGCGTCCACCTCCACGGTGATGCCCGCCGCCGCTGCACGCAGCGCCACCGCGTCCGCCGCAGCCTGCAGCAGCCCATCAATACCGATGGGCTCGCGCTTCTGCAGCCAGCCGTGCTGCTCCACCTCGGCCAGTGCCAGCAGCTTGTCGATGGTTTCGGTGAGCCGGTGTTCCTGCGCGCGGATGGTGGCAACGAAGTGCTGGCGGTCGGCCTCCGGCAGTGGCTCGGTCAACAACTCCGAGGCACCGCGAATGGCCGCCAGCGGGCTTTTCATCTCGTGCGTCAGCGACTGCACGTACTGCTCCACGTAGGCCTTGCCTTCCAGCTTGCGACGCATGCTTTCCAGCGCCTGGCCCAGATCGCCGATTTCATCGCCACGCGGTTTGGGCGGCGGTACCGGGATGCCGGCGCTCACCGCCTGCGCATAGCGATTGAGCCGGCCGATGCCACGCATCAACCACCAGGTCATCAAGATGCCGATCAACGCGGAAATGCCGATCAACCAGGCGCCGCGCTGCAGGATGTTGCGCTGGCTGGCTTCGATAAACGGGTCGATGCTGCGATTGGGCTGCGCCAGGGTCAGCACGCCGATCAGTTTGCCGGGGTCGTCCGGTGCGTAGATCGGCGCGGCCACATGCATCACCGTGGCGGCAGGGTCGCCATCGATGTCCGGGCTGGAACGCGCGCCATATTCGCCGCGCAGCGTGCGATAGACATCGTTCCAGCGCGAGTTGTCGCGGCCCACGTCGCGGCCCAGCGAATCGAACACCACCACGCCGCGCGCATCGGTGACGGTCACGCGGTAATCCACCGTGTTCTTGCGAAAGCGCCATACCCACGCCTTGGGGTCGCGCTGCTGGGCCCTGGCCACGTTGCGCGCGAAGCGGCCATCGGCAAGCGTGCCGGCAGCCAACTCGCCACTGGCCATTTCCGCCAGCACATTGGCCGCATCCACCAGCGTGGATTCCATCGCCTGGCGCACCCCTGGCTTGACCTCGTTGACGAACACGCGCATCACGAAGAACGCGGCCAGGCCCACGATCAGGAAGAAGCCCAGGAACAGCTTGAGACCAAGCCGCATGTCAGCCCGCGGCCTCGCTCAGTTCACCAAATGCGTGCCGGCGCATGCCTATACCTCCAGCGCGTAGCCAAGGCCCCGGTGGGTGCGGATCGGGTCGGCCGGCACGCCGGCCAGGCGCAGCTTGCCGCGCAGCGTCTTGATATGGGTGTCGACGGTGCGGTCGGCACTGTCGGCGCTGGCGTCCCAACCGCGGTCCATCAGCTGCGCACGGCTCAGGATCGCACCGGGGCGCTGCAGCAACGCTGCCAGCAGCGCGTATTCGTAACGTGTCAGCGGCAGCAGGGTCTCGCCATAGCGGATGCGGCTGCCCTCGCGATCGATCGCAAACGCGCCGTGCGGCTGCCAGCCCGATTCGGCCGGCGCGCCTGCATGGCGTCGGCGCAGGCGCGCACGCACGCGCGCCACCAGCTCGCGCGGCGAGAACGGCTTGGCCATGTAATCGTCGGCGCCCAGCTCCAGGCCGAGCACGCGGTCGATCTCGTCGTTGCGCGCGGTCAGAAAGATCACCGGCACCTGGCTGAAACTGCGCAACGTGCGGCACACCTCGAACCCGTTGATGTCCGGCAGGCCCACATCGAGGACCACCACATCGGCCGGGTCGGCGCGCAGACGCGTCAGCGCATCGCGGCCCAGCAGGCAATGCTCAGGCGCATAGCCCTCGCTGCGTAGTGCGTAGAGCACGGTATCGGCAATGGCGGCTTCGTCTTCGACGACGAGCACGCGGGCGGCAGACTCGGACATGCCGCGCAGCATACCGGCATGCGGGCACGGCCTACAGGTCGAGGTGATCCCCCATGGCGTGGCACGACGGGCGCACACGCCGCATTGCTCGCGGCATCGCGCGGCCTCTGGATGTCGCCACCGTGCGCTTGCGCTGCGTCGCCCGCAATGGGCGGCAACAAATCGCGCCGCAGCCTCTACACTGCCGCGATGAACTATCGCCACGCCTTCCATGCCGGCAACCATGCCGACGTGCTCAAGCACATCGCCCTGCTTGCCCTGATCGACACCCTCAAGCGCAAGGACACCCCGTTCTTCGTGCTCGACACGCACGCCGGGCGCGGCCGCTACCAACTCGGGGGCGAAGAGAGCCGCAAGACCAACGAGGCCGATGCCGGCGTGATGCCGCTGATGGCAGAGGCCAGCTTGCCCGAGGTGGTCGAGCGCTATCTGCGCGCGGTACAGGCCGACAACCAAGCCGTCGCCCGCCCCGCCACGCCCGGCCAGAAGCCCACCCGCCCGACCGCCGGCATCCAGCTCAACTACTACCCCGGCTCGCCGCTGCTGGCTGCGCAAGCACTGCGCGAGCAGGACCGCATGGCATGTTGCGAACTTCAGCCCGACGAAGCCGAGGCGCTCAAGGCCCTGTTCGCCAGGGACAGCCGGGTACGCGTGCACGCTGGCGACGGCTACGCGGCCATCCGCGCCTTCCTGCCGCCACGGGCTGGCGAAACCAAGATCGGCCGTGGGCTGGTGTTGATCGACCCGCCCTACGAATTGCAGGACGCCGAATACCCGCAGATCATCCATAGCGTGCGCGAAGCGTTGGCGCGCTGGCCGCAGGCGATCTGCATGGTGTGGTACCCGATCAAGCTGCGCCGCAGCCTGCAGCCGTTCATGCGCAAGGCCGCCGCGTTGCCGGCCAAGTCGGTGCTGGTCGCCGAGCTGCAGGTGCGCCCGGACGACTCGCCGCTGCGTCTGACCGGCAGCGGGCTGCTGATCGTCAACGCGCCCTGGCAGTTCGACCAGATGCTGGCGCCGGCGTTGCCGGTGCTCAAGCAGCATCTGGGTGAGCCCGGCGCTTCGACCCGGCTGGAGTGGCTGCGCCAGGACGGCTGAGCCGGCAGGCGCGTTCGCCTACCATCACGGTGGTAGGCCGGCGGCGTCGTTGCACCGCTGCAATGGCCCGCACCACGCGCACCGCGTCGGCGGCATGGCAGGTGCCGCGAGCACCTTCAGCGCAGCGTAAACAAACGGGCGCTGCGCCGGATGCCCATGTCCCAGCAAGGCCGAGCCGGGCGACCAATGCCTTCCGGCGGCCCCGCGGCGTCCACTCGGCTGCCACAGTGCGCGCCCCATCACGCTCACGACCGGCTCACGGCTCCGCTCGTTACAGTTGTGTGAGAAGCACTGCCACCTCCTGTCGGCCCCCGGCGGCACACCGGATTCATTCACGGTTGCGCGCCGGGCTGGTGCCAGAATCTTCCGATCTTTAAGGAACACCGGTCATGGCCATTCGCAATCGCATGCCTCCCTGGCATGAAAACTTCAGCCTGCCCAATGGCCGCACCCTTCTGCTTCGCCCGATCCGTCCCGAGGATGGTCCGCCGCTGCAGGGAGCCTTCAGCCTGTTGGGACCGGAGGAAATTCGCGCGCGCTTTGTGCGCTCCTCCACCGAAATCACCCCGGAGATGGTGCAGCGCCTGACCCATCCCAACCCCAAGAGCGAGATCGTACTGGTCGCTGCCGAGCAACTGCCGCCCGGCGAAGCGCTGGTCGGCGCGGTCGCGCGCGCCGCACTGGTGCCGGGCACCCGCCAGGCCGAATACACCATCCTGGTCAGCAGCTTCGTCGCCGGCCAGGGTCTGGGACGGCAGCTGATGCGCAAGCTGGTCAAGTGGGCACGGCGCAAGTACCTGGACTGCCTGTTCGGCGATGTGCTGCAAAGCAATGTGCCGATGCTGCAGTTGGCAGAATCGCTGGGCTTCAAGCCGCAGGCGCATCCGGAGTCGCCGGAACTGGTGCGGATGGTGTTGGAGCTGGATGCTTGAGGGGCCGGGAATGGAGAATTGGGAATGGGGAATCGGTTTAAAGCGGGTGAGTTTTCGCCTGGTTGCAAGTCCCTTGCCTGCACACCCTCGCATGACACGCTGCAAGTACGTTTTCGTACGTGCAACGAACCGCTCTCATTTGGCCGCTAGCCAACTCTATTGTGCGGTGTCCGAGCCGATTCTGGGACCGTTGGCGGCATGGACGCGGCCATCCAACCCCCATGGATGGGTTCACGGCGTGTCCGGCAAGCGGTAAGGGCACCGCGCAATCGACCAGCACCGCGGCTTTGTGTTTCCTGACCTCGCGCCGCGCTTACGTCACCCTAGTCCCCCCCAAGGTCAGCCTGCGCGCCCCACCGCCTTTCACACCAGATGGACCGGCCACAGCGGGGGCTCTGATAAAATCGCCGGCTGATGCCGTCGCCTACCTTCCCCTCCCCGCCGCTGCCCAAGTCTGGCCAGCTCCGCGCCTACTGGCGCGCTCCGTCCTCTCCGACTGCGCTGGCCTGGTCGATTGCGCGGGCAGCCGAAGCGCATGCCGGCCCGTTGCTGGTCATCGCACGCGATAATCAGAGCGCGCACCAGATCGAAGCCGATCTGCATGCCTTGCTCGGCGAACAGGCGGCGCTGCCGGTGGTGCCGTTTCCCGATTGGGAAACCCTGCCCTACGACCAGTTCAGCCCGCATCCGGAAATCATCAGCCAGCGGCTGGCCGCCCTGCACCGCCTGCCCGGCCTGACCCGCGGCGTGGTGATCGTGCCGGTGCAGACCTTGCTGCAGCAGCTGGCGCCGCTGAGCTACATCGTCGGCGGCAGCTTCGATCTCACCGTTGGCCAGCGGCTGGATCTGGATGCGGAAAAGCGTCGCCTGGAAAGCGCCGGCTACCGCAATGTGCCGCAGGTGATGGACCCGGGCGATTTCGCGGTGCGCGGGGGCCTGCTGGACGTGTTTCCGATGGGCGCGGACACGCCATTGCGCGTCGAGCTGCTGGATGAGGACATCGATTCGATCCGCGTGTTCGACCCGGAATCGCAGCGCTCGCTGGACAAGGTGGACGCGGTCAAGATGCTGCCGGGCCGCGAAGTGCCGATGGACGATGCCAGCGTGGAGCGCGTGCTGGCCTGCCTGCGCGAACGCTTCGACGTGGATACCCGGCGCAGCGCGCTGTACCAGGACCTGAAATCCGGGCTGGCGCCATCGGGCATCGAGTATTACCTGCCGATGTTCTTCGCCAAGACCGCAACGCTGTTCGATTACCTGGACAAGCGCGTGCTGCCGGTGATCGCCACCGGCGTGTCCAATGCCGCCGACGCCTTCTGGACCCAGGCGCAGAACCGCTACGAACAGCGCCGCCACGATGTGGAGCGCCCGCTGCTGCCGCCGGAGGAGCTGTACCAATCGCCGGATGCACTGCGCGAGCGGCTCAACAAGCTGGCGCGTATCGAAGTATGGGCCAGCGATCATGCGCGCATCGATGAGGCCGCCCCGCTCGGCGACCAACCGTTGCCGCCGCTGCCGGTGGCCGCAAAGGACGCGCCGGCCGGCCAGGCGCTGGCGACGTTCCTGAGCCATTATCCGGGCCGCGTGCTGATCGCTGCCGATTCGGCCGGCCGCCGCGAAGCCTTGATGGAAGTGCTGGCCGCCGCGCAGTTGAAACCGGAGCTGGTCGCCGATGTGCCGGCGTTCCTGGCGGGCACGCTGCGTTTTGCCATCACCGTGGCGCCGCTGGAGGACGGCTTTGCGCTGGATCAACCGCAGATTGCGCTGCTGACCGAGCGCCAACTGTTCCCGGAGCGGGCCAATCAGCCGCGCCGCACGCGTCGGGTCGGACGCGAGCCGGAAGCGATCATCCGCGATCTGGGCGAACTGTCCGAAGGCGCGCCGATCGTGCACGAGGATCACGGCGTGGGCCGTTACCGCGGCCTGATCGTGCTCGATGCCGGCGGCATGCCCGGCGAGTTCCTGGAGATCGAATACGCCAAGGGCGACCGGCTGTATGTGCCGGTGGCGCAGTTGCACCTGATCAGCCGTTATTCCGGCGCCTCGGCCGAGACCGCGCCGCTGCATTCGTTGGGCGGCGAGCAGTGGACCCGTGCCAAGCGCAAGGCTGCCGAGAAGGTGCGCGACGTGGCTGCCGAACTGCTGGAGATCCAGGCACGTCGCCGTGCACGCGCCGGCCTGGCGTTGCAGGTGGACCGCGCAATGTACGAGCCGTTCGCGGCCGGATTTCCGTTCGAGGAAACCGGCGACCAGTTGGCCGCCATCAATGCGACGCTGCGCGATCTGGGCAGCAGCCAACCGATGGACCGCGTGGTGTGCGGCGACGTGGGCTTCGGCAAGACCGAAGTTGCGGTGCGTGCGGCGTTTGCCGCCGCCAGCGCCGGCAAACAGGTCGCCGTGCTGGTGCCGACCACATTGCTGGCCGAACAGCACTACCGCAATTTCCGCGACCGCTTCGCCGATTACCCGATGAAGGTGGAAGTGCTGTCGCGCTTCAAGAGCACCAAGGAAATCAAGGCCGAACTGGAGAAGGTCGCCAGCGGCGAGATCGACGTGATTATCGGCACGCACCGCTTGTTGCAGCCGGATGTGAAGTTCAAGGATCTCGGCCTGGTCGTGGTCGACGAAGAACAGCGCTTCGGCGTGCGCCAGAAGGAAGCGCTCAAGGCGATGCGTGCCAATGTGCACCTGCTCACGCTCACCGCCACGCCCATCCCGCGCACGCTCAACATGGCCATGGCCGGCCTGCGCGATCTGTCGATCATCGCCACCCCGCCGCCGAACCGCCTGGCGGTGCAGACCTTCATTACTGCCTGGGACAATACGCTGCTGCGCGAAGCCTTCCAGCGCGAACTCAGTCGCGGTGGTCAGCTGTATTTCCTGCATAACGATGTGGAAAGCATCGTGCGCATGCAGCGCGATCTGTCGGAACTGGTGCCGGAAGCGCGCATCGGTATCGCGCATGGGCAGATGCCCGAGCGCGAGCTGGAACGGGTGATGCTGGATTTCCAGAAGCAGCGCTTCAACGTGTTGCTGTCGACCACGATCATCGAATCGGGCATCGACATTCCCAATGCCAACACCATCATCATCAACCGCGCCGACCGCTTCGGCCTGGCGCAGTTGCACCAGTTGCGCGGCCGCGTGGGTCGCTCGCATCACCGCGCCTATGCGTACCTGGTGGTGCCGGATCGCCGCTCGATGACCTCCGATGCGGAAAAGCGCCTGGAAGCGATTGCCTCGATGGACGAGCTCGGCGCCGGCTTCACCCTGGCCACGCACGACCTGGAAATCCGCGGCGCCGGCGAATTGCTGGGCGAAGACCAGAGCGGCCAGATGGCCGAGGTCGGTTTCAGCCTCTACACCGAACTGCTCGAGCGCGCAGTGCACAGCATCCGCCAGGGCAAGCTGCCTGACCTGGATGCCGGCGAAGAAGTGCGCGGTGCCGACGTCGAACTGCACGTGGCCTCGCTGATTCCCGAGGATTATCTGCCCGACGTGCACACGCGCCTGACCTTGTACAAGCGCATTTCCAGCGCACGCGACCCCGATGCGCTGCGCGAACTGCAGGTGGAGATGATCGACCGCTTCGGTCTGCTGCCGGACCCGGTCAAGCATCTGTTTGCCATCGCCGAGCTCAAGCTGCAGGCCAATGCGTTGGGCGTGCGCAAGCTGGACCTGGGCGAAAACGGCGGGCGGCTGGTGTTCGAGGCCAAGCCGGCGATCGACCCGATGACCATCATCCAGATGATCCAGAAACAGCCGAAGATCTACACGATGGATGGCCCGGACAAGTTGCGCATCAAGTTGCCGATGCCCGAAGGCGCCGACCGTTTCAATGCGGCACGCGGCCTGTTGGCGGCATTGTCACCGGGCTGAAGCGCTGCGGCGCCGGCAAGCGGCGACCGCACCGAGCACGATCACCACGTATAAAACGCGACCAGGCAGGCGGGCAATCCACCGCCTGGTCGCATTTGCCCGTCATGACTACCGCAGCACGCGCGCCGCGCATCCGGTTTGGATAAAAGCGCCCGCCGGTGCTTCACGCGCGCGAAGCCGGGGCGTCACCTGCAACGCCGTGCCGGAACGGGGCGAACTGTCCGACGGGACAGGCTCGAACAGTCCCCCTGAGCCTGCTTCCGACAAAGCTGAGCAATTAATCCACAGGCGGTGACGGGTTTCGCAAATCCGTCATTGCGCTGAATTTTGCCTAAATATTTCCAAAAGGCGCCGATACCTGCATAGACCGGCATGGCCCGTGTGCAGCGCTGCTCACACCCGTCCAGGCCGTTGCGACCTTCCCAGGCAATGGTACGCACCCGTGCGCCATCGCACCGCTTGAGGCACCAATGAACACGCCACTGTCCGATCTACCCGCGCCGCTGACCCTTGCCCTGGAGGGCGAGATGACCATTCGTCGCGCGGCCGAGCTCAAGCCGTTGCTGCAGCCGGCCTTGCTGCATCCGGGTGGATTGCATCTGGACCTGGCCGCCGTCAGCGAGATCGATACCACCGGCCTGCAATTGTTGCTGGCCACCAAGCAGGCGATCCAGGCCGATGGCCGGCCGTTTTCGTTGACCGATTCCAGCCGTGCGGTGGTCGATGTCATCGAGCTGCTCGGCCTGCTCGAGGCCCTGTACCCGCATGCGGTTGCAGGCCTGGGCGAACGAATTCACTAACGGACTGGTGACGCGCGCATGGACATGAACCAGCTGATGCAGACCTTCCTGGCCGAGAGCCGGGACCTGCTCGAAGACATGGAACGTCATCTGCTCGAAGCCGAGCGCGGCGAACCGTCGCCGGATGCGGTCAATGCCATCTTCCGCGCCGCGCACACCATCAAGGGCTCCGGCGGCCTGTTCGACCTGCCGCAGCTGGTCGGCTTCACCCATGTGGTGGAGAGCGTGCTGGATCTGGTACGCGACGAAGCGCTGAGCTTGAGCTCGGAACTGATCGGGCTGCTGCTGGTGTGCTGCGACCATATCCATGCCTTGGTGGAAACCGCCGCAGACCCGAGCCACGCCGACCCGGTCGCGCTGGCCGCCGAAGCCGAACCGCTGCTGGCGCAATTGCAGACGTATCTGCAACGCAGCGCCTGCGGCGTCACTGCAGCCGCGGTTGCGCAAGGCGCACCGGAAAAGCAGAGTGGTTACTGGCGGATCACCCTGAAACTGTTCGCCGACGCACTGCGCTTCGGCAATTCGCCGCTCAAGCTGATTCGCAACCTGCGCAGCCTGGGCTCGGTCGAATCGATCACCACCGATATCAGCCAGCTGCCGGCATTCGACGACCTCGATCCGGAAGCCAACTACCTGGGCTTCCAGATCCTGCTGCGCAGCGATGCCGACCGCGCCGCCATCGAAGAGGTGTTCGAATTCGTCCGCGAAGATTGCGATCTGGAGATCGTGTCGGTTCCGGCGCCATCCGACGCCGCTGAATTGCTCAGCGCCGAAGCGGCAGCCAGCCCCACGCCGAACAAGCCGCTTGCTGCAGTACCCAGCGCCGCTTCGGCCCCAGGCCGTGCCGCGCCGGACGCTGCCGCGCGCAGCGCCGACGCGCGTTCCATCCGCGTGGATGCCGACAAGCTCGATCGCATGATCGATCTGGTCGGCGAACTCATCATCGCCGTGTCCAGCACGAGTGCCAATGCGCAACGCACCGGCGATGCGCAGTTGCTGGAATCGGCCTCGATCCTGGCTGGCCTGGTCGAAGACGTGCGCGAAAGCGCGTTGCAGCTGCGCATGGTCAAGATCGGCGGCACCTTCAGCCGCTTCCAGCGCGTGGTGCACGACGTGGCGCGCGAACTGGGCAAGGACATCGCGCTGGTGGTGGCAGGCGAAGACACCGAACTGGACAAGTCGGTGGTGGAAAAGATCGGCGACCCGCTCACCCATCTGGTGCGCAACGCGATGGACCACGGGATCGAACCGGCCGAGGTGCGCGTGGCGCGCGGCAAGCCTGCGCGCGGCACCGTCGGGCTCAACGCGTATCACGACTCCGGCAGCATCGTCATCCAGATCACCGACGACGGTGGCGGCTTGAACCGCGACCGCATCCTGGCCAAGGCACTCGAACGTGGCCTGATCGAACCAGGCCGCCAACTCAGCGACCGCGACGTCTTCGCGATGATCTTCGAACCGGGTTTCTCCACGGCGGAAAAGGTCACCAATCTGTCCGGGCGCGGCGTGGGCATGGACGTGGTCAAGCGCAACATCACCGCACTGCGCGGCACGGTCGAGATCGACAGCGCCGCCGGCGTGGGCACCACCATCTCGGTGCGCCTGCCGCTGACGCTGGCCATCATCAACGGTTTCCAGGTCGGCGTGGGCAAATCGGTCTTCGTGGTACCGCTGGACGTGGTCGAAGAGTGCGTGGAGTTCACCCCCGACTACGCCAGCGACTACATCGACCTGCGCGGCAGCGTGTTGCCCTACGTGCGCCTGCGCGAACTGTTCGCGCTGGGCGGCAAGACGCCCTCGCGCGAAAGCATCGTGGTGATCCGGCAGGGCGCACAGCGCTTCGGCCTGGTGGTGGACACCCTGCTAGGCGAATGGCAGACGGTGATCAAGCCGCTGTCCAAGGTGTTCGCGCAGGTCAAAGGCATCAGCGGCTCGAGCATTCTGGGCAGCGGCGATGTCGCACTGATTCTGGATGTGCCCAGCCTGATTCAGCAGTTGCATCCCAACCAGGACGCGTTGGCGGCCTGAACGCCCGCGCCATCGCTCCGTCCGAACCGTCGTTTGTCGTTACCTGACCCCAGGAAGCTACCGTCATGTCACACCGTCTACCGATCGCTACGCAGTTGTGGTTCACCGCCGCGCTTGCAATCGCCCTGCCCGTTGTCGTGGTCGTCGCCGGCGTGGCGCTGGCGCTCTCGCACGCGGCCTTGCTGGGCGCCAGCCTGGTTGCAGCATTGATCAGCGGCGCCTTGCTGGTCTGGGCAATCCGTGTCGCCAGCGCGTCGCTGGAGATGGCCACCACCACGCTGGACGCGTTCTCGCGCGGCAACTTCGATGTGGCGCTGCCGCAGGTGCGCGACGACCAGGCCAGCGATGTCCTGCGCGGGCTGCGCAAGGTGCAGAGCGGCATCCGCCATGTCAACGAGGAAATCAATCGCGTTTCGCGCGAACACGATGCCGGCGAGATCGACGCGCGCATCGACGTGGCGCGCTTCGAAGGCGATTTCCGCGCAATGGGCGACGGCATCAACCGCATGGTGGCCAGCCATATCGCGGTGAAAAAGCAGGCGATGGCCTGTGTAGCCGAGTTCGGTCGCGGGAACTTCTCCGCCGAACTGGAACGGTTGCCGGGCAAGAAGGCCTTCATCAACGAGATCGTCGACCAGATCCGCGGCAACCTCACCGGCATGGTCGCCGAGGTCAATCGCATGTCGGCCGAGCACGATGCCGGCGATATCGATGTGGTCATCGACACCCAGCGCTTCACCGGCGATTTCCGTCGCATGGCCGAAGGCATCAACGCAATGGTGGCCAGCCATATCGCGGTCAAGAAGCAAGCCATTGCCTGCGTCAGCGAATTCGGCCGCGGCAACTTCACCGCACAGCTGCCGTTGCTGCCGGGCAAGAAGCGCTTCATCAACGACACCATCGAACAGGTACGCGGCAACCTCACCGGCCTGATCTCCGAGATCAACCACATGTCGGCCGAACATGAAGCCGGCGATATCGACGTCGTCATCGACAGCAGCCGCTTCGATGGCGACTTCCGCAGCATGGCGCTGGGCATCAACCAGATGGTGGGCGCGCATATCGCGGTCAAGAAGCTGGCGATGGGCGTGGTGGCCGAATTCGGCCGCGGTAACTTCGATGCACCGCTGGCGCAGCTGCCGGGCAAGAAGGCTTTCATCAACGACACCGTGGAGCGCGCGCGCGGCAACCTGCGCAGCATTTCCGAAGTGATCCAGGTCATGGGCGCGATGGCCGAAGGCGACCTCACCCACACCGTGGAAGGCCGCTACGAAGGCGCCTTCGCCGACATGCAGCGCTACGTCAACACCACCATGAGCCGCCTCACCGAGATCGTCGATGAGGTCAACCGCAACGCCGAAAACCTGGCCAGTGCGTCGGAAGAGGTCAGCGCCACCGCGCAGGCGCTGGCCCAGGCCGCCAGCGAACAGGCGGCCGGCGTGGAAGAAACCAGCGCCTCGCTGGAGCAGATGACCGCCTCCATCGCACAGAACACCGAAAACGCGCGCGTCACCGACAGCATGGCGGCCAAGGCGGCCAGCGAAGCGGCCGACGGTGGAGACACCGTGCGCGCCACCGTGGTGGCGATGAAGGACATCGCCAAGAAGATCGGCATCATCGACGACATCGCGTATCAGACCAACCTGCTGGCGCTCAATGCCGCCATCGAAGCCGCGCGCGCCGGCGAACACGGCAAGGGCTTTGCGGTGGTCGCCGCCGAAGTGCGCAAGCTGGCCGAGCGCAGTCAGATCGCTGCGCAGGAAATCGGCGAAGTGGCCGAATCCAGCGTGGAATTGGCCGAAAGCGCCGGCCGCGTGCTCGGCGAGATGGTGCCTTCGATCCGCCGCACCTCCGACCTGGTGCAGGAAATCGCCGCCGCTTCCGAAGAACAGACCGCCGGTGTCAGCCAGATCAACACCGCCGTGGGGCAATTGAACCAGACCACCCAATCGGCCGCCGCCAATGCCGAAGAACTGGCCGCCACCTCGGAAGAGATGAGCGCGCAGGCCGAACAGCTGCAGCAGCTGATGGGCTTCTTCCGGCTGGGCAATGGCGGCCGCGCCGCGTCGGGCAGCAACAGGCAGGGTCCGCGCAGGATCGCCGCGCATGCGCCTGCCACGGTGAGCAGCGCGCAGCCACGACGCACCAACGTGCGCCAGCTCAGTGCGGTCGCCGCCACCGCCGATGCGATCGACGAATCGCAATTCGCCAGCTTCTGAGGAGCCGACGATGCAAGCGCTTCCTGCAACCGACCGCCAAGTGCCGTCTTCGACGGCACCGCAGCAATACCTCACGTTTTTGCTGGGTGGGGAAATGTTCGGCCTGGGCATCCTGGGCATCAAGGAAATCATCGAATACCGCATCCCCACCGACGTGCCGATGATGCCGCCGGCACTGCGCGGGGTGATCAATCTGCGTGGAGCGGTGGTACCGGTGGTGGATCTGCAGCAACGCTTCGGCCGCAACGCCAGCGCGATCACCAAGCGCAGCTGCATCGTGATCGTGGAGATCGCGCATGGCCAGCTGCATCAGGTGCTCGGGCTCCTGGTGGATGCGGTCAGCGAAGTGCTGGAAATCGCGCCTTCCGACATCGTCGACACGCCCAGCTTTGGCGCCGGCATCGCGCGCGACTTCATCCACGCCATGGGCAAGATCGGCGAGCGCTTCGTGATCCTGCTCGATGCCGATGCCGTGCTGGGCAACGACACGCTCGCCCAGCTGCCGGCCGCCGAGCTGGCGGCCTGACCTCACGCATGCACTCAAGGACTCCCATGCGCCCCGCCCTTCTCTCCTGCAACTGCACGCTGGCCGGCCCGGTCCTGGTCGTGGACGACAGCGTGGTCCAGCGCGAACACGCCATGGCGCTGTGTCGCCAGCTCGGCGCAAGCGTGGTCGACGGTGCCGTCGACGGAAACGCGGCACTGGAATGGCTGACGCGCGCCCAGGCGCCATCGTTGTTGCTGGTGGATCTGGAAATGCCGGGCATGGACGGCGTGCAGTTGCTCGACGCCCTGGCGCGCGGCAAATACAGCGTGCCGGTGGTGGTGGTCTCGCAACGCGGCGGTGCCTTGATCGATGCAGTGATGCAACTCAGCCGCAGTGCCGGCGTGCGCGTGCTCGGCGGCATCGAAAAGCCGATGAACCTGCAAGATCTGGCCACCGTGCTGGATTGCGAACCGGAGCCGGCCGCCGATGCACCGGCATTCGCGCCGGTGGCGATCTCGCCGCTGATGTCCAGCGGTGGTGCCGCCGCCTCGCGGCTGGACCGCGCCATGCGCCGCGGCGAGATCCGTGTGGCCTACCAACCCAAGCTCGACCTGAAGGACGGCCGCCTGCGTGGCGTGGAAGCGCTCGCACGTTGGCGCCGCCCGCAAGGCGACATGATCGGCCCGGACCGTTTCATTCCGCTGGCCGAACGCGAAGGCTTGATCCACGCGTTGACGCAGCAGGTCATCGACAAGGCCATCGCGCAATTGGTGGACTGGCGCGGCGAAGGCTTCGACCTGAGCCTGGCCTTGAACCTCTCGCCCCGGCTCTTGGGCGAAGACCATTTTCTCGAAGAGCTGTGCGCCAAGCTGGGCGAGAACGGCCTGAGCCCGGCCGACCTGGTGCTGGAACTCACCGAAAGCGCCATCGTGGAGCCGGCCAATGCGCTGAGCATGCTGGCGCGTTTGCGCCTGCACGGGTTCGGCCTGTCCATCGACGACTACGGCACCGGCTTCTCCTCGCTGCAGCGGCTGGCCAGCATTCCCTTCACCGAACTCAAGCTGGACCGCAGCTTCGTGCATGCAGCGCATCGCAGCCGCAGCCAGCGCACCGTGCTCGAATCGACGCTGGAGCTGGCGCATCGGCTCGAGCTCACCGCCGTGGCCGAAGGCGTGGAAACGCCCGACGACTGGCGGCTGCTGCGCGAACTTGGCTGCGACCTGGCACAAGGCTATCTGATGGCCTCGCCGATGCCCGGGCCGATGCTGTCGGAGTGGTGGCGCGAACACGCCATGCGCATCGCACGCCTGAGCGACAGCACGTTCCACAGCGATGCGGATGTGGCCTGAGCCGATGAGCACCGCGACCGCCATCACCGAACAGGAGTTCGGCCGCTTCCAGCGCTTCATCTTCGAAGCGGCCGGCATCACCATTTCCTCCGGCAAGAAGGCGATGCTGTGCGGCCGCCTGGGCAAGCGCCTGCGCGAACATCAGTTCAGCACCTATACGCAGTACCTGCAGCTGCTGGAAAGCCGCCAGGACCGCAGGGAAATCCAGACTGCGATCGACCTGCTCACCACCAACGAAACCTATTTCTTCCGCGAGCCCAAGCATTTCGAGCTGCTGCGCAGGCTGGCCGGCGAACACCGTGGCGGGCTGCCGTTCCGCTGCTGGAGCGCTGCAAGTTCCAGCGGCGAGGAAGCCTACAGCATGGCGATGGTGCTGGACGACACCTTGCAGGGCCGCCCGTTCGAGGTGGTAGGCACCGACATCAGCACGCGCGTGCTGGCCAAGGCGCGCACGGGCCATTACGCGCTGCAACGCATCGACGGCATCCCGCAGGCCTATCTCAAACGCTATTGCCTGCGTGGCCAAGGCGAGTACGACGGCACCTTGCTGGTGGAGCGGCGGCTGCGCGAGCGCGTGCAGTTCGTGCACGCCAACCTCAATGCCGCGCTGCCGGCACTGGGCAGCTTCGATGCGATCTTCCTGCGCAATGTGATGATCTATTTCAACGGCCAGACCAAGCGCGAAGTGATCCTGCGCGTGCTGTCCAACCTCAAGCCGGGCGGGCACTTCTGCATCGGCCATTCGGAAAGCCTGAGCGAACTCGACATCGATCTGGTCCAGGTGGCACCCTCGATCTTCCGCAAGGCATGACCCAAGGATTCACCGTGTCGACAGCGCTCCATCGCCCCGCCGCCAACCCCACCACCATCAAGGCCATGGTGGTCGACGATTCGGCAGTGGTACGCCAGGTGCTGGTGGGCGTGCTCAACGACGCGCCGGGCATCGACGTCATCGCCACTGCCGCCGACCCGCTGCTGGCGATCGAAAAAATGCGCCAGCACTGGCCGGATGTGATCGTGCTGGACGTGGAAATGCCGCGCATGGACGGCATCACCTTTCTGCGCAAGATCATGAGCGAGCGGCCCACGCCGGTGGTTATCTGCTCCACGCTCACCGAAAAAGGCGCGCGCGTCACCATGGATGCACTGGCCGCCGGCGCGGTGGCAGTGGTGACCAAACCCCGCCTGGGTTTGAAGCAATTTCTCACCGACTCTGCCGACGAACTGGTGGCGACCGTGCGCAGCGCAGCGCGCGCCAACGTCAAGCGGCTGGCTGCGCGCGTAACTGCCGCGCCGCTGGAAGCGGAGGTCAAGCACACCGCCGATATCATCCTGCCGGCACAAAGCGGACGTGCGCTGGCGCAGACCACCGAACGCATCGTCGCCATCGGCACCTCCACCGGCGGCACCCAGGCCCTGGAAGAAGTGCTCACCGCGCTGCCGCGCGTCTGCCCCGGCATCGTGATCGTGCAGCACATGCCGGAGAAATTCACCGCTGCCTTCGCCGCGCGCCTGAACGGTCTTTGCCAGATCGCCGTCAAGGAGGCCGCCAACAACGACCGGGTGATGCCGGGCCGTGCATTGATCGCACCGGGCGGCAAACATCTGTTGCTGCGTCGCAGTGGCGCGCAGTATTTCGTCGAAGTGCTGGAAGGCCCACCGGTCAACCGGCATCGGCCCTCGGTCGATGTGCTGTTCCGCTCGGCCGCGCGCGCGGCCGGCAGCAATGCGCTGGGCATCATCATGACCGGCATGGGCGACGATGGCGCCGCCGGCCTGCTGGAAATGCGCCAGGCCGGCGCACGCACGGTGGCACAGGACGAACACACCAGCATCGTGTTCGGCATGCCCAAGGAAGCGATCAAGCGCGGCGGCGCAGACCGTATCCTGCCGCTGGGCGCGATGGCGCGCGAGATCGTGACGCAGCTGCAATAACGCGACAGACGTCCACGTCACGCGCTCAACGCTCTGACAGAGCCACCGCGTCTACCGCGTCTTCCGCGCGACAGACCCACTGCACCTACTGGACAGAGCCTGTGCACCTGCTGGACACAGCCATTGCCCGTGCTCCAATGCAGCCATTGCGTCTGCTCCAACGCAGCCACTGCGTCTGCGCCGCATCGACGCGCGCATTCTCCTATCCATGAAAGACCGCCACATTCCCTTCTCCCGCCGGCGGGAGAAGGTGCCCGAAGGGCGGATGAGGGCAACACGCTAACCAGCCAGCTACAGCTGCGACTCCAGCGGCAACCAGCCCATCACCGCTGCTGCGCCACGTCGCCACACGCTCGCCGCCGGCTCGCGCGACCACACCTCGGGCGGCTGCGCGGCATCGTCGTGCCAACGCAGCTCGCCCTGCTCCAGGGTCACGCGGTAACTCACCGGCGCACTGATCTTGTGGTTGTACAGCCGCTCCAGCTCCGCGGTGACCACTCGGTCGTTGAACAACAGGCCCATTTCGGTATTGAGGTTCATCGAACGCGGGTCCAGGTTGAACGAGCCGATGAAACCGCTGCTGTCGTCCACGACAAACGCCTTGGTATGCAGGCTGGCGCCGCTTGAACCGAACAGGCTGCCGTCCGGCTTGCCCATCGGCTTGAGCTCATGCAGGCGCACGCCCTGCTGCAGCAGCGGCACGCGATAGCCGGCATAGCCGCTGTGCACGGCCACCACGTCGTTGGCCGCCAGCGAGTTGGTCAGAATGCTCACGCGCACATCGCGCTGGCGTAGGTTGCCGATCCAGCGCATGCCCTCGTCGCCCGGCACGAAATATGGCGAGATCACTTTGAGCTCGCGCTGTGCGTGCGCCATTTCGCCGATCAGCACCGGCGTCATCCAGTCGGCTTGCGGCGGCGCACCTTCGGCTTTTTCCGGCGGGTCGGAGACGATGCGCGCCTGCGACACCCAGTGCACCGGTCGGTCGCCCTGCATCAGTTCACGCACGCTTGGCGAGCGCTTGAGCCGCTCCACATACGGATGCGCGCGCACCGATGCCATGCCCGCGTCAAGGCTGCCACGCAAGGCCTCCAGTGCCTGCGGCTTTGCGGTGACCAGCGCAGACAGCGGCAAGGCATTGGGGCTGTTCCAGTACGCGTCGAACACCTGCTCGGCCTGGCCCACCGCCGGCCCCATCAGCGCCGCATCCATATCCATGAAGTTGGTGTCGCGCGCCGCATCGAAATATTCGTCGCCCACGTTGCGCCCACCCACCACCGCGATGCGGCCATCGGCAATCCAGGCCTTGTTGTGCATGCGGCGATTGATGCTGAACATGCGCAGCACCATCTCCACCCCACGCATCAAGGTGCCTTCTCGCGCGCGCGTGGGGTTGAACAGGCGAATCTCGATCAGCGGATGGCTATCCAGGGCAGCCAGCACCGAATCGCTGCCATGGATATTCATGTCGTCCAGCAACAACCGCACGCGTACGCCGCGATCGGCCGCGCGCAGCAATTCGTTATGCAGCAGGTTGCCGGTGAAATCGGCATGCCAGATGTAGTACTGCAGATCCAGGCTGCGCCCGGCCGCACGCGCGGTGAGCGCACGTACCGCAAACGCATCGACGTTATCCGGCAGGATCACCATGCCGGTCTGATCGACGTGCGCCTGTTGCAGTGGCGCCACCACCTTGTCGATGGGCGTCGCCACCGCCGTGGCAGGCAGCACGTGACTGACCGGCCCGCGTTGACGGTCGGCAAAGCGCCCGTAGCCGTACAGCGATAACGCGCTGGCCAGCACCAGTACCAGCAGCGCAATGCCGAACCATTTGAAAAATTTCCGCTTTGTCACTGCCGATTCCGCGATGCGCAGCGCGGCAGTGTAGAGCCCACGCGGGCAGGCCGGTGTGCAGACGCTGACACAAGCAACCTCGACAATTCCCGCGAGAAACAGACGGGTGTCGTGGAAGTGTCGTGGACGCGAGTACTCGCAGCACCGCGTGCCGCACAGGGCGAACGTGGTGGTTTACGGCGTCATCAGCGGTATGGCGCGCCAGCTGCCGAAGCACCATCGCGCGCCCGCGGCGCTTACCAGATGGTCACCCGCTCCTTGTCGCCACGCACCATCGCATCGCCGGGCTTGCACTGGAACGCCTGCGCAAACGCCGGCATGTTCGACGGCGCACCGTTGGCGCGGAAATTCGCCGGTGCGTGCGGGTCGGTGTTCAGGCGCACGCGCAATTCGCCATCGGTGAAGTTGCGGCGCCAGACCGTGGCCCAGTTCATGAAGAACCGCTGGTCCTGCGAATAACCATCGATCTGCGTGTTGGCGGCCGGCTGCTCCTGCAACGCCATTTGCAAGGCATCGTACGCCACGGTCAGGCCGCCCAGATCGCCGATGTTCTCGCCCAGCGTCAGCTTGCCTTTGACGTGCACGCCCTTGATCGCTTCATAGCCATCGAACTGCGCCACCAGTCGGTCGGTGCGCTCGGTGAACAACTTGCGGTCTGCATCGGTCCACCAGCTATCGAAGTTGCCCTTGGCATCGAACTGGCTGCCGGAATCGTCGTAGCCGTGCATCATTTCGTGTCCGATCACCGCACCGATGCCACCGTAGTTCAAGGCCGGATCGGCCTTGGGGTCGAAGAACGGCGGCTGCAGGATGGCGGCCGGAAACACGATCTCGTTGCGTGTGGCGTTGTAGTACGCATTCACCGTCTGCGGGGTCATGTGCCACTCGCGCTTGTCGACCGGCTTGCCGATCTTGTCCAGCATGTCGCGGTAGTTGAATGCCTGCGCGGCCTGCATGTTGGCAAGAAAGCCGTCGCCACGCGTCTGAAGGCCCGACCAATCGCGCCACTGGTCCGGGTAACCGATCTTGGGAGTGAAGCTGGCCCATTTCTCCAGTGCGCGCTGTTTGGTGTCCGCGCTCATCCAGTCGAGCTTTTCCAGCCGCGCCTTGAGCGCCGCCGACAGGTTTTGCACCAGTTGCTGCATCTGCTCCTTTGATTCGGCCGGGAATGCAGATTGCACATACAGCTGGCCCAGGGCCTCGCCCATCGACTCGTTGACCGCATTCAAGGTGCGCTTCCAGCGCGGCAGCATGTCCTGCTGGCCGCGCAGGGTCTTTGCGTAGAAATCGAAATTGGCCTGCTCGAACGGCTTGGCCAGATACGGCGCCGCTTCGTCCACCGTATGGAAGCGCAGATACGCCTTCCAGGTAGCGATCGGCGTATCGGCCAGCATCGCATCAAGCTCGGCGAAATAGCCCGGCTGGCTCAGCGAGAAGGTGCCGGCCGGCACCTTGAGCGCTGCGAAAAACGCCTTCCAGTCGAAGTGCGGCGTGATGGCGTTGGCGCCGGCCACATCGACCGGGTTGTAGCGCTTGGCCGGGTCGCGCAGTTCGATACGCGACAACGACGCATTGGCCAGGCGCGTCTCGAACGCCATCACCGCCTTGGCCTGCGCGGCCGTCTGCGCTGCCGGGATACCCGACAGCTCCAGCATCCGCGCGATGTAGGCCAGGTACTGCTCGCGGATCTTTGCCTGCGCCGGATCGGTGTAATAGCCCTTTTCGGGCAAGCCCAGACCGCCCTGCCCTGCGTAGGCGATCATCTGCTCGGAATTCTTGTAGTCGGCATTGGCACCGAACGAAAACACCAAGCCCTGGCCTTGCGCATAACTGTTGCGCAACCAGGCGGCGATGGACGGCGCATCGGTCAATGCGTCGATGTCCTTCAACTGCGGCTGCAGCGGCGTAATGCCCGCTTTGTCGATCGCCGCTTCATCCGAGCCGGTCCGCCACAGGTCGGCGATCTTGGCATCCACCGAACCGGCCGACAGATTGCCGCGCGCCAGTTGCTCCACCAACGCGTGCTGGATGGTCAGCGAGCGCTCGGCCAGCACCTCAAAGCTGCCCCAGCTGGTGCGATCGGACGGCACCGGATTGGCCTTGAGCCACTTGGCGTTGACGAACCCGTTGAGGTCCTGACACGCAGCGATGCTCGGGTCCAGGTCGCTGCTGCTGAATGCCACGATCGGCGCATCGAGCTTGGACACATCCACCTTGGTCGATACCGCCTGCGGCGCGGCAGGCGCCACCTTGGCGGTGTCATCGGAGGCGCCGCACGCAGACAGCGCGACCACGATGGCGACCGCAAGCGACAGCGGAGCTAACTTGCGCAACTTCATTGAATTCTCCAGGGCATGACCGCGCAGGCGCGATCGAAAAAAGTCGACATCCGGTCGGCAAGCGCTGGCGAAGAACCGCGCAGCGCAGGCGCCCGCCTCTTCGTCAGTCGCTCTGCAACCGGCCAGACCACATCCGTGCAGCGGCACCGCAACATGAAGTCGATGCCGTGCGCCATGAAAGTCCATTGCATCTGTACAGCACGTGCGCGTCCGTCATCGGCACCGCCACGCACTGCTTCCACTCCACCTGCATGCCGGCGCAACGCGCGCCATCGCATGCGCTCAACGCCGCGCGTAAAACGGCGCCATCACCAGATACACCGGATACGCCAGCACCATCAGCGCCAGGGCGACCTCGTGCCCCGACGCCGCATCGGCCCACGCTTCCATCTGTGGCGCCGGCCCAGCCACGCCAAACCCCAGCAACAGCGCCCCCATCGCGCAGATCAGCAGTGCCAGCGCCAGTCCCGCGCCGGAGATGTCGCCAGCAGCCAAGGCGACAAACGCGGCCCCGCCGGCCACCAGCATGCCGAGCGTCACCAGATACGCGCGACAGTAAACGGCAGTCATCTGCCGGGTTCTCCGTTTGCTGGACATCGTGTCTCGCCTGCGCCTCGGTGCCGAGCGCGTATTACCCTCTCGCACCGCTTCCATTCATCACCGCACGCAGCCGCTTGCAGCCGCATGCGCACAAGAACACGCGCTGCGCGCACCGCACGCAGCGCTGCAACCGCCAACGGCGATTACTTCGCCTTGCCCTGGTTGGCCACCGCTTCGGCCGCGCGCTTGGCCGCTTCCGGGTCGCCCAGGTAACGGAAGCTGCGCACCTGCAGGTTGTCGTCCAGCTCGAACAGCAACGGGATGCCGGTGGGGATGTTGAGCTCGAGGATCTGCTCGTTGGAGACATCGTTGAGGTACTTGTACAGCGCGCGCAGCGAATTACCGTGCGCGGTCACCAGCACGGTCTGCCCGGCCTTCAACTGCGGCGCAATCGCGTCGTGCCAATACGGCAACACGCGCACCAGCGTGGTTGCCAACGACTCGGTCCCCGGAAGAGCGTTGCGGTCCAGGGTGGCGTAGCGCCGGTCATGGCACGGGTGGCCCGGGTCGTTGACGTCCATCGCCGGCGGCGGGATGTCGTAGGAACGGCGCCAGATCTTGACCTGCTCCTCGCCGTGCTTGGCCGCGGTTTCGGCCTTGTCCAGCCCTTGCAGGCCGCCGTAGTGGCGCTCGTTGAGGCGCCAGCTCTTGGACACCGGCAACCAGTCCTGGTCCAGTTCCTTCAATGCGCCCTGCAGCGTGTGGATGGCGCGCTTGAGCACCGAGGTGTGGGCGACATCGAACTGCAGCCCTTCGTCCTTCATCAGCTTGCCGGCCGCCACAGCTTCCTGGCGGCCCTGGTCGGTGAGTTCCACATCCACCCAGCCGGTGAAACGGTTGTCCAGATTCCATTGGCTCTGGCCATGGCGCAGCAGTACGAGTTTGCGGGTCACTACGGTTCTCCGATTGGGGCCGATCAGCCTGCGATTGTAGCGGCAGCGCGTGCATCGCAGGCGTGCACGAGATCGCCACAGGCAGCGCGCGATGCTTTCGCAATGCAGACCAACGATCCCGTCTTCGCCGGTTGGGACGGCAGCGTGATTCAGGCGCGACAGTTGCAGCAGCAACTGGCACGGCGCGTGGTGCTCGATGACGCGGTGAGCGCAACGCCGCAGTTGCTTGCGGGGTTCGATGTCGGTTTCGAAGACGATGGCCAGACCACCCGTGCGGCTGCCGTGTTGCTGGATGCGCAGACGCTGCTCCCGCTGGAAACGCACGTCGCGCGCGTGCCGACCTCGATGCCCTATGTCCCCGGCCTGCTCAGTTTTCGCGAATTGCCCGCGTTGCTGAGGGCCCTGGCGCTGCTGTCGCGTACGCCGGATCTGGTGTTCATCGATGGCCAGGGCATCGCGCATCCGCGCAGGCTGGGCATCGCGGCGCACTTCGGCGTAGTGACCGGCCTGCCGTGCATCGGCATCGCCAAGCAGCGCCTGGCCGGCAGCTTCGCTGAGCCTGGGCCCGAACGCGGCGACCACACGCCGATCCTGCTGGGCGGTGCGCAGATCGGCTGGGCACTGCGCAGCAAACCGCGTTGCAACCCCTTGATTGTCTCGCCCGGCCATTGCGTGTCGATGCAAGGCGCGCTCGACTGGACCCTGCGCACGTTGCGCGCCTATCGCCTGCCCGAGCCTACGCGCCTGGCCGACCGGCTGGCCTCGCGCCGCGGCGAGGTGACGGTACCGGCAGCCTGCTCCGGTCAGCTGCTGTGAGCAGGCGTCGCGTCAGCGGCCACGTGCCACAGCCCCAGCGCCGGCCGCATAGGCACGGCGCTGGGGCAACCCATCAGTTGTAAGTGATGACGATGCGACCGGAGCCGTCGATCCGGAAGAAAATCATTTGCTTGTCGGACGCAGGCCGGTAGTTCACCAATGGGCCCACTGCATAGGGCTGATCGCTGCACGAGGACGAGGACGCAGCGACCTGATAGGTGGTCGCCGTGCTGAGCGTCGGCCCTGCAACACTCCTGCCGGAGTAGACCGCATAGCAGCCGACCGCGCTTCCATTTATCAGGAATGCCAGCGAGCGGACATTGGCGGACGCACTGATGATGCGACTGGGGAGGGCCCGGGCGCTCTGCGCACTACCAAGGCAGGGCGCCAACGCGGCCATCACCAAGAAGAGCAGCGATGTTGTCTTCCTTCCTGAGATCGATAAGGACATAACGTATTCCTCGGATTGGGAGTGAGAATCTGAAACGCATCGAGTAAAACGCTAAAGCGCGAGCGACTTGCCGCCACTTGTGCACCGCAGACGATGCGCAGCAAGCGACCGTTGCCGATCCGTCACCTGAGACGCATGCAATGAAGGCCAAAGCGCTCGTGGATCGTGCAGCGCCGCCATTATTCATGGCGCGATGACGCACGTGACCTGGCACGCTGCATTTAGGTGGCGGCGGTACGTTTCCCGCCATGCAACTTCGTTCGTGTTGCAACTTCGCCGCTGCCAGAACCTCGTCCACCGATACCTGGCGGCAGCAGCGGTGGCGAGGCCTGGAGACAGCCGCTTGCGTTGCAAGATCAGGCCGGCCATGGCGGCCACAGGCACCCCGGGCCTTGCCGATGGGAAACATGCGCACGGCAATGGCGCCCGCGCCGAGCTTCAATAGTGCGGCCTGCATGATCCCGGACCGCAGCGCTGGATGCGTCGTCTTCGCTGCCAACAATGTCCTCGTTGGCACCGCATCTGCCTGCAAAGACCGGGGCTGTCTCGCGCTGAGCCGCTGCTACCTCGTACCGCTTCCGTAAGGCATTCGCGGTGCGGCACCCGCTGCCGCGCCGATGGCGCGTCCCCCGACGCGCAGGAAGCGCCATGACCCGGACACTGCGTTTTACGCCACGCGCCCGCCCCGGCCACCGCGCATGCGAAGCTCGTGCCCACGTCATCAACTCCGCGAGACCGCGCATGACCACCCTGATCGCTCCACGCGTCCATGACATCGGCGGACTGGAAGTGCGCCGCGCCGTGCCAACCCTGCAGGCGCGCAGCGTCGGCCCGTTCGTGTTCGTCGACCACATGGGCCCAGCCGTGCTGGAGCCCGATCACGGCATCGATGTACGCCCGCATCCGCACATCGGCCTGGCCACGGTCACGTTCCTGTGGGCCGGCGAAATCGGCCACCGCGACACGCTGGGCTCGGATCAGGTGATCCGCCCCGGCGACGTCAACTGGATGACCGCCGGCCGCGGCATCGCCCATTCCGAACGCACGCCTGGCCCGGAGCGCGCACGCGAACACGCCTTGCACGGTATGCAGACCTGGATCGCCTTGCCGCGCTCGGCCGAAGAAACCGCGCCCGCGTTCCATCACCACGCGGCGGCAAGCCTGCCGCAGCAGCGCCGCGACGGCGTGTGGCTGCGCGTGATCGCCGGCCGCGCATATGGCGAGGAATCGCCGGTACAGGTGTTCAGCGGCACGCTGAATGTGGCGCTGGATCTGGCGCCCAACGCCGAACTGGATCTGGACACCGGGCACGCCGAGCGCGCCCTGTACATCCTGGAAGGCCAAGCGCAGCTGGACGGTGCCGACGTGCCAGCTCGCCACCTGATCGTGCCCTCGCCCGGCGCCCGCGGCCGCCTGCGCGCCAAGACCCCGCTCAAGGCGATGCTGCTTGGCGGCGAGCCGCTAGATGGGCCGCGTCATCTATGGTGGAACTTCGTGTCCAGTTCCAAGGAACGCATCGAGCAGGCCAAGGACGACTGGCAGGCAGGCCGCTTCGGTAGCATTCCCGGCGACGACAAGGAGTTCATTCCGCTGCCCGAGTCACCGGCCCCAAAACCGGTTAATTACCCTTGAAACCGTGCGCTGCGCGAGTGGACCAACACGCGCGATCACCAGGTCTCTTACCGGAAGTGCCACGCTGCACATGCGATGCCAGGCACAGGTGCGACACCACTTGAGCTGATTCGCAAAACTGTGGTAGTGATGGCCTTGTAGACGGAGCGCGTTGCGTAGACGGCAGTCCTTGGACGGGGAGTTCGAGGCACTGCAACGGCACGAAATCGGCGCGCCCGCATCGTCATCCAATGCCGGGGAATCGTGTATGAAGTCTGCATCCTGCCTTGTTGGCCTGAGCTTGCTGCTGGCCGCTGCCACCGCCCATGCCCAGACCTCGCCGGTCTGCCCGCCGTTGCCACCGGCCTCCGGCCTGCAGTGGAACGAGCTCGCCGGTGCCGATTACCTGGTCTGCAAGGCCATGACTGCCGATGGCCGGCAGGTGGTCGGCGTGATGCTCACTACCCGCGACCCGGCGATGACACTGGCACGCGAGCGGCGCGCCGAAAAGGGCCAGATCCAGCAGGAAGATTTCTACTGGTACAAGCTCGATCTGGGCGGCCGCGACATGCCGGGCACGGAATCGCGCCGCGTCACCGTGGTCGAACTGGGCAAGAAGCGCTACGCCCAGCTGTGGATCGATGGCGCCAGCACCGAAGAACTCGCCTCGATGCAGTCGATGGTGCAGAACATGGATCTGCAGCCGGCCAGCCTGGCGCTGCAGCGCTGACGCAGCGCGCGTCACAGCCCCGCGCACTGCTGCACCCGTCTTGCAGCGCGCGGGTTTGCCGGCACGCTGCAGACAGTATCTGACGATATCTGCCGCGAGCGTGTCGCCGCAGATCACCATTGCGCACTGATGCTCGTGCCCTCGCGTGTCGCGCCGACGCGCATGAGGCGACGCCCGAGCGGCTTGCGCATGCACCAAGCGCACCGATGCGTCCAGCCGCTCAACGATTTTGATTCCGGCGGCCACCACGTGCGGCGGCGATGGGCTGGAGAACGCTCACGGTTGCAAACGTTGGAGCAGTGGCGCACGTCATGTCGGCATACGCCCGGAATCGGCGTGGACCGATCGCTCGTTCCAATTCCGATTCCGCATTCACCGAACCCAAAGACTGCCGGCAAGCGTCTGTCAGTCGCTTCGAATCGCCGTGTCTCCACCGCCGCCAGCCGCCTGCAACTGAGTCTCGATGCGCACCTCGCCGGTCAGCAGGCGATGGATCGGGCATTTGTCGGCCACCTCCATCAACCGTGCGCGTTGCTCGTCGTCGAGCGCACCGTCAAGCACCACCGCGCGGGCGATCGCCGTGCCGGCAGCGCCGCGCTGCGTGTAATGCAGATGCACGTGCACCGCCGTCAGCGGCCAGTGCTTGCGCGCGGCCACCATCGACACCGTGATGGCGGTGCACGCACCCAGTGCGCCCAACACCTGCGATTCGGGATCCGGCCCGGCGTCGCTGCCACCATTGGCCGGCTGCGTATCGCCGCTCCAGGTGTGCAGCCCGTCGTGGATGCTGACCGTGTACGGCACCGTGCCGGTGCGCACGCTGACGGGCCGGTCACTCATTGCCGGCTCCTGTTGTCGTACGCGGGCCGGTTCAAAACCGGCCTTCCTGGAAATCGACGAACGCCTGCATCAGTTCCTGCTTGGTGTTCATCACGAACGGGCCATGCCGCATGACGGGTTCGTTGAGCGGGCGGCCCGCGACCAGAATCAATTGCGCGCCATCGGCACCGGCGTGCAGGCGCAGGCGCTGTCCGCCACCCAGCACGGCCAGCTGCTGCGCCGACAACACGCGCGCGGTGTCGTTCTCGCCCACCGTCAGCGCGCCCTCGAAGGCATACGCGAACGCGTTATGTCCGCTGGGCAGCTGATACTCCCATTCCACGTTCGGTTCCAACGCGATATCCAGGTATACCGGGCTCGTTGCAGGTTGCACGATCGGCCCGACCACCTCGCCCACCGCACCGGCAATCACCTTGACCGTCACGCCGAGCGCCGGATGCGCCACCGGAATGTGGTCGGGTGCGTACTCCTGGTACTTGGGATCGGTCATCTTCTCGCGCGCCGGCAGGTTCACCCACAACTGAAAGCCGCGCATGCGCCCGGATTCCTGCTCCGGCATTTCCGAATGGATCAGCCCGCGCCCGGCGGTCATCCACTGCACGCTGCCCGGCGTCAGCAGGCCTTCGTTGCCGTGGTTGTCCTTGTGGCGCATGCGCCCGTCGAGCATGTAGGTCACGGTCTCGAAACCGCGATGCGGGTGGCTGGGGAAACCGGCCAAATAGTCTTCGGCCTTGTCGGTACCGAATTCGTCCAGCATCAGGAACGGGTCCAGCTCCGGCAGCTGCTGGGTGCCGATGACGCGGGTCAGCTTGACCCCGGCCCCGTCGGAGGTCGGCATGCCGCGAATGGTGCGCAGTACGTGCGCTGCTGTGGTGGTCGTGGTGCTCATCGCTTGTCCCTGTGCCCTGTGGCGAAGCGCCAATGATGGGTGCGCGCGGGCCGCCGCCCAACCGCGACCATTGCAACCGATCGTTCCAGACGCCGCCAACGCGCCAGCGCCCTAACCGATCTGTGACCGCAGCACCCTACGACCAAAGTTTTAACCCGTTGCGCCCGCCTGGCATTGACCGCAGCCGGGCGTGGGGGGACCCTTGAACGAATCGTTCCTGAGGGGCATGCATGAAAGGGTTCTCCAAGCTGGCCTGGGGCGCGTTGGCGCTGCTGGCCGCGTTCTGCCTGGGTACCGTTGCGCTGCGGCGTGGCGAGCACATCAACGCGTTATGGATCGTGGTGGCAGCGGTGTCGATCTATCTGATCGCCTACCGGTTCTACAGCCTGTTCATCGCCGACAAGGTGATGCAGCTGGACATCACCCGCGCCACCCCGGCGGTCGCCAACAACGACGGCCTGGATTACGTGCCCACCAACAAGCACGTGCTGTTCGGCCATCACTTCGCCGCCATCGCCGGCGCCGGGCCGCTGGTCGGTCCGGTGCTCGCCGCACAGATGGGCTACCTGCCCGGCCTGCTGTGGCTGGTGGTGGGCGTGGTGTTCGCCGGTGCGGTGCAGGACTTCGTGGTGCTGTTCCTGTCCAGCCGTCGCAACGGCCGCTCGCTGGGCGATCTGGTGCGCGAGGAAATGGGCCAGGTGCCCGGCACCATCGCCCTGTTCGGCGCCTTCCTGATCATGATCATCATCCTGGCGGTGCTGGCGATGGTGGTGGTCAAGGCGCTAGCGGAAAGCCCATGGGGCATGTTCACCGTCATCGCCACAATGCCCATCGCGATCATGATGGGCGTGTACATGCGCTACATCCGCGTCGGCAAGATCGGCGAGATCTCGGTGGTGGGGTTGATCCTGCTGCTGGGGGCGATCTGGCTGGGCGGCAAGGTGACGGCGGACCCGACCTGGGGCCCGGCCTTCACCTTCACCGCCAAGCAGATCACCTGGATGCTGATCGGCTACGGCTTCGTCGCCTCGGTGCTGCCGGTGTGGCTGCTGCTGGCACCGCGCGACTACCTGTCCACCTTCCTCAAGATCGGCACCATCCTGGCCCTGGCGATCGGCATCCTGGTTGTCATGCCGGACCTGAAGATGCCGGCGCTCACGCAATTTGCCTCCACCGGCGATGGCCCGGTCTGGAAGGGCGGCATCTTCCCGTTCCTGTTCATCACCATTGCCTGCGGCGCGGTCTCCGGCTTCCATGCGTTGATCGCGTCCGGCACGACGCCCAAGCTGCTCGCCAACGAAGGCCACATGCGCTACATCGGCTACGGCGGCATGCTGATGGAATCGTTCGTGGCGATCATGGCGCTGGTGGCCGCGTCGATCATCGAGCCGGGCATCTACTTCGCCATGAACAGCCCCGCCTCGCTGGTGGGCACCGACACTGTCGCAGTGGCTGCCAAGATCAGCGAGTGGGGCTTCTCGATCACACCGCAGGTACTCGAGGCCACGGCACGCGATATCGGCGAGCACAGCATCCTGGCGCGCGCCGGCGGTGCCCCTACGCTGGCGGTGGGCATCGCGCAGATCCTGCACCAGTTGCTGCCGGGCGAAGACACCATGGCGTTCTGGTATCACTTCGCCATCCTGTTCGAAGCCCTGTTCATCCTGACCGCGGTAGACGCCGGCACGCGCGCCGGCCGCTTCATGCTGCAGGACCTGCTGGGCAACTTCATCCCGGCGTTGAAGAAGACCGAGTCGTGGACCGCCAACATCATCGCCACCGCCGGTTGCGTGGCGCTGTGGGGCTACCTGCTCTACACCGGCGTGATCGATCCGTTCGGCGGCATCCAGACCTTGTGGCCGTTGTTCGGCATCTCCAACCAGATGCTGGCCGGGATCGCGTTGATGCTGGGTACGGTGGTGTTGTTCAAGATGAAGCGCGACCGCTACGCCTGGGTCACCATCGTGCCGGCGCTGTGGCTGTTGTTGTGCACCACGTACGCGGGGTTGATCAAGATCTTCGACAGCAACCCGGCGCAGGGCTTCCTGGCGCAGGCGCACAAGTTCCAGGCGGCCATCGCCAGCAACACCATCACCGCGCCGGCCAAGACGGTGCCGCAGATGCAGCAGATCGTCACCAATGCCTATGTCAACACCGGGCTGACCGTGCTGTTCCTGTTCGTGGTCGGCTCGATCCTGATCTATTCGATCAAGACGATCGTGGCAGCACGCCGCAACCCGCAGCGCACCGACCGCGAAACCCCGTACGTGGCGTTGCAGCCGCATCAGATGGCAGACCTGTAATGGGCACGCAACTCGTCCTGGCCAGTCACTATCAGGCGCATCGCCGCATTTGGCGGCGCCTGATCCAGACCGCGCGGCTGTGCTGCGGCATCCCCGACTACGACAACTACGTGCGCCACATGCTGGAAAAGCATCCCGATAAACCGGTGATGGACTACCCCGCCTTCTTCCGCGAGCGCCAGGATGCGCGCTATGGCGGCAAGAGTGGGTTTCGCTGTTGTTGATCGGTGACGGTTGATTGCCTGGCCGGTCGTCGGCCGATCAAGAGGTAGAACCGCAACAGGGCGCGATGCGAATCGCGCCCTGTTGCGTTGGCTCGACCGCAACTCGATAAAACGAATCACGTAATGGCGCATTCGCTCGTCGCAGCGCCTGTCGATGTGATGGCCAATCGATCCGCAGCAAAAACCCAATCGACGCGTGCAGGAACCTGTTCGCGGCAGCGAGCTGCTTTCACCAGGCGTCAGTCAACTGTCTAGTGCGGTGTCCTCGCCACTTGCGGGACCGTTGGCGGCATGGATGCCGCCAACGACTCCCATGGACGGGTTCACGGCGTATCCCGCAAGCGGCGAGGAAACCGCGCACTCGACGACCCAGCTTTTGAATGCGTCAAGATTGGGCGATGACGCGAATCGCGATCACTCGGACGGATCGCAACGTCCAATCCATCAATTGCAGGACACTACCCGCGCATTGGCTGCGGGCCCTCTCACGTTGGTCGTTACGCATGTTTCGACAAGACAACCGAACACCTTGCGGCGCGGTGTCCTCGCCGCTTGCGGGACGGGGCCACTGCGTACCCATGACACCGCCCCCCCTCACCAAGCTGCCGCCTTACCCAGCCCGCTTTTGCGCCAACCGCGCGAACAGCGCAGGCAAATCACGCATGTCGTCGAACACTTCAAGCACACCGATGCGGCGCAGGGTGTCGCCATGCCCCGGTGGAATGTGGCTTGCACCGGTAAACCCCAGCACCTGCATGCCGGCCGTCACGGCCGCGGTTGCACCGGTGGGGCTGTCTTCGATGACCACACAACGCTGCGGCGCGACTCCGGCGGTGCGTGCCGCCAGCAGATACACGTCCGGTGCCGGCTTGGGCCGCTCCACCATGTCGGCGCTGAAAATACGTCCCGCCGCGCGTGCGGTGAGCCCGGCCCGTTCCACCGAGGCAATCACATTGTGGCGCCGGCTATTGGAGGCCACCGCCAACGGCAGTGGAATCTGCTCCAACGCCTCGCGTACGCCTGCGATCGGCTGCACCTGCGCCTGGATCAAGGCCTCGCTGCGCGCCTGGATCTGCGCGAGCAGGGTCTCTGGCAACTGCAATGCAAAGCGCTCTTCCACCCGCCGCAGCACCTCGCGCGTGGTCTGCCCGAAGGTGGTTTCCAGCAGCTGTTCCAGCGGCTCGCTTGGCACGAAAGACGCCAGCGCCTCACGCATTACCCGGTCGGCCAGTATCTCGCTGTCGACAAGAACGCCATCACAGTCACTGATCAGTAGCTCGTACGCCATCGCACCCATCTGCTCACAAAGCGCCATTATGCCGGCCCGGGTGTGACCGTCGGCTGTGGGGCAGCAGGCTGTGGCGATGGACACCGTCGCCGCTTGCAGCATGCGCACCATCAGGACAGGCGGCCCCGAGCATGCGGCCCGCAGCACCGTCATGTCACACGCCGTACCGTCATGTCACAAAAAGCCATGTCACGAAATCTTACCGCAAGCGATTTTTCCAGCTGCTAGGATCTGCCCCGCTGCGGCGGGACTTGCTGCAGTGTCATCAGGAATGCGATCAGGAGAAGGAGATTTCGATGCAACCGCGATTCCCCGCCCTGCTCGTTCTTGCGACCTCGTTTTTCGCGGTCTCATGCACCGCCTCGCCCGGTGCCAAGGAGCAAACCACCATGTCAGCTACGCTGCAGGACCACACCGTCGCCTTCCGCGACCCCGCCCTGACCGACATCGCCCAGGCCATTGCGCACGGTGATGTGGCCCGGCTCAAGGCACTCGCCCCCACTGTCGATCTCGCCGCGCATGGCGATCAAAACGTCACCTTGCTCGAATGGGCAATCTGGAACGAGCAACCGCGCGCGCTGGCCGCATTGCTCGATGCAGGCGCAGACCCATCGCTCCCCGGCATGGACCAGGAAACGGTCGTGCACATGGCCGCCATGGCGCAAGACCCGCAGTATCTGCAGATCCTGTTGCAGCACAAGGCGCCGATCGATGTCGTCAGCGCGCGAGCGGGCTGGACGCCGCTGTTTCGCGCGGTGCAGAGCAAGCGCGATGCGCAGATCGATTTGCTGATCAAGGCCGGTGCAGATGTACAGCGCGTCGACCACACCGGCAACAGCCTGCTGCACCTTGCAGCGCAAAGTGGCGCAGCCAGCCCTGCAGTGCTCGCCCTGCTCAAGGCCGGTGTCGATCCCACCGTGCGTAATGCCCAGCAGAAGACCTTCCAGGCGTATTTCTTCACCACGCCGGACCGCCTGCTCAACGCCAGCGGCCAGCAGGTCAGGTCGGACGTACGCGCGTGGTTGAACGCCCACAACATTCCCGTGGAAAGCAGCCGCTAAGCGCGCTTTTCGCATGACGAACGCAAGGAGCCGCGCATGAGCCCGTCAGAATCCTCTTCTTCCACCCCGTTCGCAGAATCGATGCGCGGGCAACAACCGCATCCGGAAGACCGCCAGCTTCCAGCGATGCTGCAGGACCTTTACGCCACCGCCGCGCAGCGACGCGAAGGCGGCGCCGAAACCTTTGCCGCCCTGCCCAATGGCTGGTCGCGCATGGACGACCGCGCGCTGCAGCAGGCAGGCATCGACCCTGCACTGCTGCACGACGCCAAGAGCGGCTTCGATGCCGCGTTCTATCGCAATGATCAGGGGCAGGTGGTGCTGGGCTTCTGCGGCACCGACGAAGGCAAGGACTGGAAGCACAACATCGGCCAGGGCCTGGGCTTGGACGATGCGCAATACGCTTCGGCGATCCAGCTCGGTAGCCAGGCCAAACAGGCGTTCGGCGACCAGGTGGTGATCAGCGGGCATTCGCTGGGCGGCGGTCTGGCCGCGGCATCGGCAATGGTCAACGACATTCCGGCAGTGACCTATAACGCCGCCGGCGTCAACGACCGCACGCTGGAGCGCCAAGGTCTGGATGCATCGGCGGCCAAGGATTACGCCAACAGCGAATTGATCCGCGGCTACCACGTCAAGAACGAAATCCTGACCCATCTGCAGGAAGACAGCATCCCGCTCAAATGGGCCATGCCCAATGCGGCCGGTCATCAGATCGAACTGCCCGAACCGGACCCGTTGTCCTTCGGCCAGCGTCTGGTGCCGGGCATGATGCTCAAGCATCGGCTGGATCTGCACGGCATCGATTCGGTGATGAAGGCGCAGGACATGCAGTCGCAGGACCAGGCGCGCGGCACCGCATTGCAGCCCGGCAGCCAGCTATTCAACGACGCGGTGGTGCAGTTGGATGGGCAACGCGACCGCCTGGGGCTGCGCGACGACACCGCGTTTCTCAATACCGCTGCCAGCGTGGCCGCGCGTGCAGGCAACGATGGCTTGCAGCGTATCGATCACCTGGTGCCCAACCGTGACGGCGACAGCCTGATCGCGGTGCAGGGGCGCATGGACGACCCGGCCCATCTGCGCAGCCATGTGCAGACGGCATCGGCAGCCAACGAGCCGGCGCAGACCAATGTCAGCCAGCTGCACCAGCACAATCAGCAACACACCCAGCAGCCGCCGCAACCGCAGGAAGAGCAGCGCCGGGTGATTCAGCAGTAAGGCGCCAGTGGCCCGCGCAATGTAGCGGGCCACTCTTCGCCCTGCACGCGGCTGGCAGCAGCGCGTCAAGGTCTTGCGCGCGATCGCTGTCGGCTTCGCGCAGTGCAGCGTGTCTTTGAGACTAGCGCGCGTATTCGACCGCGGCGCGACGTGGCCGACACCGTGTCATCGGAGTCGTCAGCCAATCGCGTACGGTGCGCAGAAGCGACATGCCAGGCGCGGCACATGGCGCAACACCGAGCATCGCCCAGCCGCACTGGCGATTGCACAGCGGTGTGATACTCGCTCGGTCGCTTCATCGTGGCGTTGCAGATTGCGGCGCGAGTTATCCAGCGCCTGCCATCGCCCGCAAAGTAATGCCGACCAGATAGGCCAGATAGGTGCCGGTGGCGTAGCCCATCGTGCCCAGCAGCACACCGACCGGCGCCAGAGCCGGGTGAAATGCCGCGGCAACCACCGGCGCGGAGGCCGGGCCGCCGATATTGGATTGCGAGCCGATCGCAAAATAAAAGAACGGCACCCGCAACAACCGGCCAAGCCCCCATAACACGGCAATGTGCACGGCAATCCAGATCAGGCCGAGCAGAAACAACCATGGCCGGTCCAGCAGCGCCAGCAGATCCATCTGCATGCCGATGCAGGCGATCAGGAAATACAGCAGCAAGGTGCCGATCCTGGACGCGCCCGCGCCCTCCAGCGTGCGCGCACGGGTAAAGCTCAGCAGCAGGCCCAGGCTGGTCGCCAGCACCACCACCCACACGAACGGCGTGTCCAGGCTGAACTGGCTGGCCCAATCCAACTGCGCCTTGCACCACGCGGCAAGGGGATTGGCCAGGGCATGCGCAAGGCCGACACCGCCGAATGCCACCGCCACGATCACCATCAAGTCGGCCAAGCTGGGAATGCGCGCATGCTCGGCCTGGAAGCGCGCCATGCGCTCCTGCAAGGCATCCAGCGCCCGGGTGTCGGCGCCGCTGCGTGCATCGATCTTGCGCGCGCGGCCGGCCAGGAAGATCAGCGCCGCCATCCACACATAGCCCACGCCGACATCGACCACCGCGAACTGCCCGAACGTGGTTGCGTCCACATCGAACACTTCGCGCATCGCCAGCATGTTGGCGCCACCGCCGATCCAGCTGCCCGCCAGCGCTGCCATGCCGGCCCAGGTATCGCCGGCCACGGTGGCCGGATGCAGCCAGCGCATCACCCAGAACGCCACCACCGCACCCAGCATGATGCTTAGCGATGCGCCCAGATACATCGCCACCAGCTTGGGGCCGAGCCGCAGGATCGCGCGCAGATCGATGCTCAAGGTCAGCAGGATCAATGCCGCAGGCAGCAGTACGTCACGGGCGATCGGGTTGTACAACCTGGTGTTGGCACCATCGATCAAACCGACCGTGTTGTAGATGCCGGGCAGCAGATAACACAGCAACAAGGCCGGCACCACCGCGTAGAAACGCCGCCAGAACCCCTGCTCCCGCGCAGACGTCCAGAACACCGCGCCCAGGGTGGCGGCGATCAGGCCGAACACGACGATATCGTTTCGAATCAGCGCAGCACCGGCAGCATTCACGACAGGCGGACATCCAGAGAAGTAGCCGCCAGAGCGCGGACTGGCCCCAGGTGGCCAATACCTCGAATCTAGCCGACCCGGACGTCTGCGCAAATCCCGCACAGCTGCGGACAGCCGCCACCGTGGGCAATGGTTTACTGCAGCAAGCGACTGCGTTGCGTACGGCCTCAGCCGTAACGCCGCACCACCCGATCGCCGCCGCCGGTGTTGACCACCACGCCGCTGGGCTGGCCGGTGGTCAGGCAGTGCAGCTTTGCCATCCATTCGGCAAAGTCCAGGGCGCCCTGTTCGCGCAAATACCGCAGCGGCGACCAGTGCGGGCGGGTTACCCACCAGCCGCCCTGTGCGGGGTGGATGCGTACGACATAACGAGACTCGTCCATCAGGCCTCCGGCCAGTGCGTCTAGCGGTCGAGCAAGGCGCATGGGGCGTAGGGCCGCAATGCGCGAGGAATGGGAACGCCTTCTCCCGTCCGGTATGCCGGCGTGCCCTTACTCAAGGGGCCGCGGGAGAGTAGCCAATGGCCCCGCGTCCGGCATAGCCAGGATGTTCTTTTATGCATGCCAATGCCGTCGGGCTGACACTGGCAGGTCGGTAGGAAAATTCTTACGTGACACACATCACGTCCAGCGCTACATTCGGTCAGGACTGGTGAACGCCGCGTCATCAGCAACCGTCAGACGGGCGTGGACGGTGCGTAGTGGGTGATCAGTCGCTCTTGAAGACTGCCTCTGGGGAGGGGTTGCATGCATCTGCTTAGGAAATTCCAGTTTTCGGTCAAGACCGCCATGGTCATTGGCTATGTGTTGGTGATCAGGGAAGCGGTCGTGCTGTGGTCGTAAGGCTATTGCACGGTTGAGCGCGTCGGCCAGGCATGTCGGTTGGCGGCCTGCAAAGAAGAGGTAACGCGCCTGAACCGGTGTCGGTGATCGGCACCGGTCACGTCAGCGTGCGTGCAGTAACGGTGCCTGCGGCTGACGGTGCGGCCGGCGCCGATCGTGTCAGGACCCAGGCTGCCAGAGATTTGCGTGCGTACCCGTCACGGCGTCTCAGTCCGCATCGACCCAGCCGCGCTGCTGCGCGGCCGCCAGATCCGCCGGCGTGTCGATATCCAATGCCAACGCCGGGGCGCTTACGCACCCCAGGCTCTGCATGTCCAGGCTGGCGAACAGGCCCCGCAAGCCGCTATCGGCCTGCAATGGCACATCCGCCCAGGCCGCATGCGTGACCACCGCGGGAATGCCGCGCACGCCGCTGTAGCCACTGGTTGCACACCCGGAGACGGCGCGATCGGCTTCTTCCAGCAGGGAGCGCAGATGCGGGGCATCCAGCGCAGGCTGATCGCACCCCAGGATCAGGCTGCGTCGCAATGCCGGGTCGCCCTGCACATGCCGGCGCAACGCGGCCAGGCTGGAGCCCATGCCCTCGGACCAATCGGGGTGCCGCAGTATTTCGACATCCAGATCCTGCAACACCTCGCTCAACGCATCAGCATCGGCACCCAGCACGACCACGCAGCGGCGTGGCGCAGTCAGTAACGCAATGCGAGCGGCGCGATGCAGCAACGGCTCGCCATCGCGCATCAGCAATTGCTTCGAGCGGCCAAGCCGGCGCCCTGCCCCGGCGCCCAGCACCAGTGCGGCATGATCGCCACTCATGCGCCGCACGCTGCCGGCGTGGCGGCAGCAGCGTGCGGCGCTGGTTGCCAGACGGCGGGAGCGTGGCGCTTTCCGACGTCGTCACCACGTGCGGAATGGTGGGTGGCGAAGAAGCTAACGCGAACAGCATCACGCGATACGTCGACGTGGCGATCCGGAACAAGGGTCATGGCGACGTGCTGCTTGAATGGAAGACAGCTGCAGCCTAGAGCGCCGGCTGTGCGTGCAAGGTGACTACCCTTGGCGTGCGCTGTGGATGCATTGGCCAAGGCCTGCCCATAGCGATGCAGATGACAGCGTACTGTCGGAGGCCTGCCACGATAGTGCTCGAAAGCAGCTGTGTTCGACCCGACCGGCTGCGATGCGCCTTGATGACTCACGCACGCGGCAGGAGCAGCCAGCGACTTATCGGCTTGCGGTAACCGCCTGTAGATCTACCACCGCTTGCGTGGCTTCGGCGATGATGCCGAGCGCGATGGTGTGCGGTGACGAGCGCCCCATGCGCCAGCCCGCCGGCATACGCAGGCGTGCGAGCGCGGCATCGCCATACCCAAGCGCCCGCAAGGCCTGCAAGCGACATTGGCGCTTCTGCCGGCTGCCGAGGATGCCGATGCAGGCGACAGGGGACGCCAAGCCGCGCTGCGCAACCTGCATGTCGATCTCGGCATCGTGGGCCAGGCTATACAGCGCGGTGTCGGCATCCAGATGCAGGTCCTGCAGCGCATCGCCCAACGCACGTCGGTCGTAGTGCTCGGGCGCCAAGCCCGGCGGCGGTTCGCCCGGACCATGCGGCCGCAACACGCGCACATCGATGCCCATCTGGCTGGCCAACGACACCAGCGCCAGCAGCGATGGGTCGGCGCCGACCAGCACCAGCCGTAACGGCGGACGATGAGTGCGCACGAATTCGCCTGCACGCGCGTCCTGTGCATTTGCCAGGTAACGCACCGTGCCGGACGCACGATCCAAGGCCACATGAAATGCACGCCGATGCTGGCGCGCGTTACGCCAACGTGCGAGGTGCTCGCCCAGATCCGGCACCGGCCACACCAGCACGCCGATGCGCCCGCCGCAGCTGAGCTGGATGTCCAGCACCTGGCTGCCTTCGCCATAATCCAGCCAGCGCGGCTGACCATCGCGCAGCGCTGCCATGGCTTCATGCGCCACCGCCGCCTCGACACAGCCGCCTGAGACATAGCCTGCCACGCTCCCATCGGCGCTGATGGCCATCTCGCTCCCCAACGGCCGTGGGGAGGAGCCTTGCACATCGATCAAGGTCGCCATCGCCACGCGCTGCCCTGCACGCTGCCATGCGCTCAACGTTGGCAACAAATCGTCGAGCAACGCGTAGCCCGGCCATGCCGGCCACGCCGGCGGCGCATGCGCGACCTGGGCAACCACCGCGCTCACGCGCGCAGCATCTCGGGCAGGTGCGGCAGCAATTTGTCCAGGGTCACCGGATAGTCGCGCACACGCACGCCGGTTGCGTTGTACACCGCATTTGCGATGGCTGCTGCCACGCCGCAGATGCCCAACTCACCCACGCCCTTGGCCTTCATCGGCGACGATAGCGGGTCGCTTTCTTCCAGGAACACCACGTCCTGATGCGGGATGTCCGCATGCACCGGCACTTCATAGCCGGCCAGGTCGTGGTTGACGAAAAAGCCCAGGCGTTTGTCCACTGCCAGCTCTTCCATCAGTGCCGCGCCGGCGCCCATGGTCATGCCGCCGATGACCTGGCTGCGTGCGGATTTGGGGTTGAGGATGCGTCCTGCGGCGCATACGGCAAGCATGCGCCGGATGCGCACTTCGGCGGTGGCCACATCCACGCCCACCTCGACGAAATGCGCGCCGAACGTGGAAAGTTGATGCGTCTTGCTGAGGTCGCCGAACTCGATCTTGTCTTCCACCACCAGCGCGCCACTGGCCGCGGCATCGCCGAGCGCAATGCGCTTGCCACCGGCGCGCACATAGCCATCGGCAAATTCGGCAGCGGCCGGATCCAGGCCCAATTGCCTGGCCACCGCTTCACGCAACTTGACTGCGGCCGCATAGACGCCTGCGGTGGAACTGTTCGCGCCCCACTGCCCGCCGGAGCCTGCAGAGGCCGGAAAGCTCGAATCGCCCAGGCGCACATCCACCCAGTTCAGCGGGACCCCAAGCATTTCCGCAGCGGTCTGCGCAATGATGGTATAGGAGCCGGTCCCGATATCGGTCATGTCGGTTTCCACCACCACGCGCCCGCCCTGCTCCAGCCGCATACGCGCGCCGGAGGTCGTGACCGGCGCGTTGCGAAATGCCGCCGCCACGCCCATGCCGACCAGCCAACGACCGTCGCGCGTGCTGCCCGGCCTGGCCTTGCGCTTGGACCACTCGAATCGCTTTGCGCCATCTTCCAGGCACTTAACCAGCTGACGCTGCGAGAACGGGCGTTGCGGATTTTCCGGGTCTACCTGGGTGTCGTTGACGATGCGGAACTTGACCGGATCCATGTCGAGCTTTTCGGCCATCCCGTCCATGGCGATTTCCAACGCCATCAATCCCGGCGCCTCGCCCGGCGCGCGCATGGCGTTGCCTTCGGGCAGATCGAGCACGGCCAGACGGGTCGTAATCAGGCGGTTAGCACCGGCGTAGAGCAATTGCGTTTGTGCAGCGGCGTTTTCCGGGCTGCCGTCGGGCAAGTCGCCCGACCAGCTTTCATGCGCAATCGCCGTGAGCTTGCCGTCGCGCCCGGCCCCAAGCCGGATGCGTTGCACCGTGGCCGGGCGGTGGGTGGTGTTATTGGCGATCAGCGGCCGCGGCAACATCACCTTGACCGGACGTCCCACCTGACGCGCGGCCAGCGATGCCAGGACTACATCGGCACGCAGGAACAGCTTGCCGCCGAAACCGCCGCCGACGTACGGCGACATGATCCGCACGTTTTCGCGCGGGAGGCCCAGCGTCCTGGCCAGATCGCCGGCACCCCAATTGATCATCTGATTGGATGTCCACACGCTGAGCTTGTCGCCATCCCACATGGCAATCGATGCGTGCGGCTCCATCATCGCGTGCGAATGATCCGGTGTGGTGTATTGGGCATCCAGTTGCACCGGCGCCGTAGCGAAGGCAGCGTCGAAGTTGCCGACATTGCTGTTGGGCGCGTCGCCCTTCTTGGTCACCTTGGCGCCGCCACGGGCCTTTTCCAGATCGTAGGCGCCAACGTGCCGGCCGTAATCGACCTTGATCAACTGGCCGGCCGCACGCGCCTGCTCGAAGGTTTCCGCCACCACCACGGCAATGGCCTGGTGGTAATGCGCGATCTCGGGGCCACCCAACAGCTTGGCGGTGTTGAACTTGCCCTTTTGCAACTTGCCTGCGTTCTGCGCGGTCACGATGCCCAGCACGCCCGGCGCCTTGCGCGCCGCGCTCAGATCGATGCTGCGGATGGTGCCCTTGGCGATGCCTGCGCCCACCACATGCCCGTAAGCGGGCTGGCCCGGCAGGTCGTGATGTTCGTAGGCATACGGTGCCTGCCCGGTGGTCTTGAGTGGCCCGTCGATACGGTCGACGGGCTTGCCGACGACAGTGAGCTGATCGATGGGATTGGTGCCGGCGGGAGTGTCGAATTTCATATCAGGCCCTCGTGTCGGCCAGGATCGCGGTCAAGGTGCGCTCGACCAGCGGCACCTTGAATGCGTTGTGTTCGGTGGGCTGTGCGCCGTCGAGCAACACGGACGCAATGGCGCGGGCACCCTCTTTCGCTCTGGCTTCGGCAGCTTCGCTGCGCCATGGCTTGTGCGCGACGCCGCCGACTGCGACGCGTGTACTGCCATCGCGCTGGACGACGGCGGCCACCGACACCAGGGCGAACGCATACGAGGCACGGTCGCGCACCTTGCGGTACACGTGCGTGCCACCCAGCAGCTTGGGCAAGGTGACGGCGGTGATCAATTCGCCGCGCTCCAGCACGGTTTCCAGGTGCGGCGTCGTTCCCGGTGCGCGATAGAACTCGGACAGGGCCATGGCGCGCGTCTGCCCATCCGGGCGCACCGTTTCCACCACGGCATCGAGCAGGCGCATGGCAATGGCCATATCGCTGGGATGGGTGGCAATGCACGCCTCGCTGGCACCGATGACTGCCAGTTGACGGTTGTAGCCACCGATGGCCGCGCAGCCACTGCCAGGCAGTCGCTTGTTGCACGGCTGATTGGTGTCGTAGAAATAGGGACACCGCGTCCGTTGCAGCAGGTTGCCTGCCGTGGTGGCGCGATTGCGCAGTTGTCCCGAGGCACCGGCCAGCAATGCGCGCGACAGCACGGCATAATCGCGGCGCACGCGCTGGTCGGCCGCCAGATCGGTGTTGCGCACCAGTGCGCCGATGCGCAGGCCGCCCTCAGGGGTAGCCTCGATGGTATCCAGGCTCAGGCCGTTGACATCGATCAGGTGCGACGGCGTTTCGATCTGCAGCTTCATCAGATCGAGCAGGTTGGTCCCGCCTGCAATGAACTTGGCACCGGGCTGGCGCGCGGCCTTGGCTGCCGCATCGGCTGGCGAGGTGGCCCGCTCGTAGCTAAAGGCCTTCATGCGCGGCCTCCGGCAACGTCGTTGATGGCTTCAACGATGTTGGAATACGCACCGCAGCGGCAAATATTGCCGCTCATGCGCTCCTGCAATTCGGGTGTGGTGAGCTTGGTCTTTCCGGTGAGGTCTTCGGTGACATGGCTGGGGATCCCGCGCTTCACCTCGTCCAGCACCGCCACTGCCGAACAGATCTGCCCGGGCGTGCAATACCCGCATTGGTAGCCATCGTGCTTGACGAACGCCGCCTGCATGGGATGCAGCTTGTCCGGCCTGCCCAACCCTTCGATGGTGGTGACCTTGGCGCCCTCGTGCATCACTGCCAGCGACAGGCATGCGTTCATGCGTTGCCCGTCGACGATGACCGTACAGGCGCCGCACTGGCCGTGATCGCAGCCCTTCTTGGTGCCGGTGAGATGTAGATGTTCGCGCAGCGCATCCAGCAAGGTGGTGCGGTTATCCAGCGTCAGCGTGACCGGTTTGCCGTTCACCTCGAAAGCGACCTGGCTGGATGCATTGGCAGGCTCGGTTGCCGGCCGCTGCGAGATCGCAGTGGCGGCGGTGGCGGCCATCGACTGGGTTGCGGCAACGCTGGCTGCCGATGCCGTTCCTGCGATCAATACCTCGCGACGGGTCATCTTGATGTCTCTCATGGCTGGCATCTCCAACAATGCTGGCTTTTACAGTTCTCAATCAATGTGCAGCGCTGCCGGTCACAAGCGCGTGAGTGCGCGGTGGCGCCTGCGGGCGTGAAGCGGTGTATTGCCCGATTTTAGTAGCCGCCTTTGCCCGCATTAGCGCCGGGTGCTGCATGCGCCTATGAAAGACGCTCATCACTGCGAGTAACCAGGCCGATGCGCCGATGACGTTGGAGTCGGACGGGCCGGCCGAACAGTTCTTGGAATGTTGCACGTGCAGCACGTGGGTTGGCCGCCGTGGGCTGCGAACGAACGAAACTCGAGAAGTATTGGTTGCGCTCGCCAGCAGCGTCATGCAGGCGGCGGCCCTTGCACACGTCGAACTACGGAATTCACGCGCCGGCGCTGCGGACGCATCGCCCGCGCTCAGTACCGCGGGCTGGATCAGAACTCCAGCGCGATCTTGCCGAGATGCCCACCGGCCTTCTGCAGCGCGAACGCTTCACCGATCTCATCCAGCGCAAAGCTGCGATCGATCACCGGCCGCAGCGGCAAGCTGTCAAGTGCGCGCACCAGGTTCTGTTGATGCCTGCGGCTGCCAACGACCAACCCCTGCAGGCGTTGCTGGCGCCCCATCATTTCGGCAGTCGGAACCGGCCCAGCGGCACCGGTCAAGACGCCGATCAAGGCGATATGCCCATCCACGCGCGCTGCACGGATCGATTGCGTCAGCGTGCCCGGGCCACCGACCTCGACCACATGGTCCACCCCACGCCCTTCGGTGATGTCCAGGACCTGCGCCGCCCATTCGGGATGCTGCCGATAGTTGATGAGGTGGTCGGCGCCGAGCGCTCGCACCTTTTCCAGTTTCTCGTCGGATGAGGAAGTGGCGATCACGCGCGCACCCATCGCCTTGGCAAATTGCAGCGCGAAAATCGACACGCCGCCGGTGCCTAGTACCAATACGCTGTCGCCGGCCTTGAGCCCGCCATTGACCGCAAGCGCGCGCCACGCGGTAACGCCGGCAGTGGTCAGCGTCGCAGCCTCGGCATGGCTGTAACCGCGGGGCGCATGGGTGAATGCCTGCGCGTCGGCGACGACCGCCGAGCGCGCATAGCCATCGACGCCATCGCCTGGGGTGGTGGCAAAACCGGCATGCAAGGGCTCGCCGTCCAGCCACTGCGGGAAGAAGGTGGACACCACATGATCGCCCACTGCGAACTCGTCGACCTCCGGCCCCACTGCTTCCACCACGCCGGCGCCATCGGACATCGGAATACGCCCGTCTGCGGTCGGCATCTGCCCGAGCACAACGCCCAGATCATGAAAATTGAGCGAACTGGCATGCAGGCGGACGCGGATCTGACCGCGTGCAGGCTGCCCCGGATCGGGCAGTGCAACCGACTGCAGCGATGCGATGGCGGCGGGATGGCGAAGACGAATGGCGTGCATGGGGAACTCCTGAGCGTGATTCAGTACCCGGGATAGCATGCTGCCCGTTACGCAAACGCAGTCGAGCTGGCTCTGACATCTGTCGCGGTGCGTGGTGAAGCGCTGCAGCGAGCGCTGCTGCAGCGGCCAACGCGCATAACGATGCGGGCAAGCGGGCTGTTGCATACAACGTGAGGCAGCAATCACAGATCTGTCATTGCACGTGTTGCCGCACCTAGGCACGCGCGCCACGACGCGTAGGCTCGCACGGCGGTTGCATCGCCCTGGTATCCAGACAGGTAGCCACAGTGACGTCAACAAGCAAGCGGCGGCGGCAACGTGCTCAGCGCATCGCGCTGCATTTCGTGCTGACTGTGTCCTGGATGTTGTTGCTGGGCTCGGAATATTGGTCCATCCACGAAGAACGCGCGACCGCGCTGCGTAGCGCACAGGCGCAGTCGTTGAATCTGGCCAATTCGCTGGCGCAGCATGCCAGCGACACCCTGTCCATTGCCGACGCAGTGCTGTCCGGGCTGGTGTCGCGGGTCGAACACGACCAGGGCTCCAGCGCGGCGCGTTCTGCGATGCATGAGTTTCTGGTGCGCGAAGCGCGCCGCTCCGATCGCCTGCATGGCATCTTCATCTATGCCGCGGACGGCAGTTGGGTGAGCTCGTCGCTGGACAGCACCCCCAGGACCCACAACAACGCCGACCGCGCCTATTTCAAATACCACCGCGACCATCGCGACGCCTTGTCGCTGGTCGGCCCGCCCGTGCAAAGCCGCTCGGACGGCTCCTGGGTGCTGACCTTGAGCCGCCGTCTCAACGCCCCCGGCGGCGAGTTCGCCGGCGTGGTGCTGGTCACCCTGCAGCTGAAGTATTTCCACAGCTACTACAGCACCTTCGAAGTTGGCCCGCACGGCACCATCGGCATGACCAACGACGATGGCATCGTGATGGTGCGCCGGCCAGACAAACAGGGCGTGATCGGCACCTCGATCGCGGGGACGTCGATCTACGTGACCATGCGCGCGCGCAAGCACGGCACCGCCACCTATCGCTCGCCGATCGACGGCGTGGAGCGCATCTCCAGCTTTGCACCGGCGCGCCCCTATCCGCTGACCGTGCTGACCGGCGTTTCGGTCGACGATGCGTTGGCGAACTGGCGGGAAGCCGCGCGCCAGCGCATCGTGGTGGCCGCGCTGGGTTGCACCCTGCTGCTGGGCGTGGGGATCTGGCTGGATTTGCAACTGCGCCGCATGCATCGCAACGAAGCAAAGCTGAGTACCGAAGCCTGGGTAGACGCGTTGACCGGCATCGCCAACCGGCGCGCCTTCGACCACCGATTATCGCGTGCGTTGCAGGACGCGGTTCGCCTGGAGGCGCCATTGTCGGTGCTGATGATCGACGTCGACCACTTCAAACTCTACAACGACACCTATGGCCACGTGAACGGCGATGCCTGCCTGCGTTTGATCGCAGGCGCCATTGCCGGCTGCTCGCGCCGCAGCGAAGACCTCGCCGCGCGCTACGGCGGCGAAGAGTTCGGCATGATCCTGCCGCATACCGATGCCGCCGGCGCGCTGCGCCTGGCCGACGCCGTGCGCAATGCGGTCGCCGAGCTCGGCCTGATGCACCTGTCCAGCCCCACCAGCGCGCACGTCACCGTCAGCATCGGCGCAGCCACCTTCGAGCCGGGGGAAGCGCCGCTGAGCCCCAACGCCATCGTGCACGATGCCGATTCGGCGCTGTATCGCGCCAAGCAGAAGGGACGCAATCGCACATCAGCCTAGCGCTGCCGGGGTGCCGACAACCTGCAGTAGAGGTCACGCTGCTGTCGTAAGGTGGATGTCGCGAGCCTGGAGCAACGCATGGACGGCGCACCCACTCCATGCGTTACGCACAAGCCTGCGATGGAGGGGCGCTGCACGTACGACCCGCGCCTCCGAGCACGCGTGACACCCGCGTGGCCCTTGCCGCCGTTCTGCCGAAACCGGCCAATGCCTGCGCGGACTTCCCATAACGCGGAAGGCCCGCGCAATGCGGGCCTTCCTGGATGACGCAACGACGAGCTGTCCTCAGAACGGGATATCGTCGTCTGCGAAATCGTCCATCGGCGGTGCCGACTGCTGCTGGGCCGGCTGCTGACGGCGCGGCGCATAGTCCTGACCACCGCCACCGCCGCCGTATCCACCACCCTGCCCACCACCGCCGCCCTGCTGACGCGGCGCCGAGCGCTGCGGGCGATCGCCGCCCATCCCGCCACCGCCGCCTTCACCACGGCCGCCGAGCATCTGCATCTCGTTGGCGACGATGTCGGTGCTGTACTTTTCCACGCCGTCCTGGCCGGTGTACTTGTCGTAGCGCAGTTCGCCTTCGACGTAGACCTGCGAACCCTTGCGCAGGTACTCGCCGGCGATTTCGCCCAGCTTTCCGAAAAACACCACGCGGTGCCACTCGGTGCGTTCCTGGTTATTGCCGTCGCGGTCCTTGCGCATGCTGGTGGTGGCCAGGCTCACGCGCGTGATTGCCATGCCGGCCTGGGTGTACTTGGTGTCGGGATCGTTGCCGAGGTTGCCGACGAGGATGACTTTGTTGATGCCGCGGGCCATAGGTGCTTCCGAGATGATGCGCTGGCGCCGGGAGCGCGCAACGATGAATGTCTGTGCGGCAATGTTACCGCACCTGCCGCTCGGCGGTCCTGGCGGGTTGCCGCGCGGCGCTGCCGGGCAAGTGCCTTGCCAAGGGTCGGAAATCCAGCCCGTACAGACCTTTGCGGGTCACGGCCCAGCTGCGCAGGGCGGCAAATGTGAAGACGCCGGATGTGCCCGGCGGGACGGATCCGGCCGGGGCACCTATAATCGGCCCACATCACGAATGCCTGCGCATGACCATCGCCGAAGACCTCCCCACCGTGCTGGGCCTGCCCCAGATCCAGTCCCTCGCCGCGCCCGACATGGCCGCGGTCGACGCACTGATCCGCCGCCGTCTGGCCTCGGACGTCGTGCTGATCAACCAGATTGCCGATCACATCATCTCTGCCGGCGGCAAACGCCTGCGCCCGATGCTGGTGATGCTGGCCGGTCACGCCGCTGGCGGCTCCGGCCCGGAGCACCACCAACTGGCGGCAATCATCGAATTCATCCACACCTCGACCCTGCTGCACGACGACGTGGTGGACGAATCGGACCTGCGCCGCGGACGCAGCACTGCCAACGCGCTATGGGGCAACGCTCCCAGCGTGCTGGTGGGCGACTTCCTGTATTCGCGCAGCTTCCAGCTGATGGTCGAACTGGACCGCATGGAAGTCATGCAGATCCTGGCCGACACCACCAACCGCATCGCCGAGGGCGAAGTGCTGCAGCTGCTGCACGTGCACAACCCCGACACCGACGAAGCGGCCTACCTGCGCGTGATCGAGCGCAAGACCGCGGTGCTGTTCGCCGCCGGCACGCGTCTGGGTGCGCTTGCCTCCGGCGCCAGCGCGCAGGTGCAGCAGCAGTTGTACGACTACGGCATGCAGCTGGGCTTTGCCTTCCAGATCGCCGACGACGTGCTCGACTACGCCGCCGAGGCCGCGGACCTGGGCAAGAACCTGGGCGACGACCTGGCCGAAGGCAAGGCCACCCTGCCGCTGATCCACGCAATGGCGCACTCGGATGCCACCACCCGTGAGCGCCTGCGACAGATCGTCGAGCAAGGCGATGCGGCGGCGATGCCGGAAGTGCTGGCCGCCATCCATGCCACCGGCGGGTTGGACTACAGCCGTCAACGCGCGGCCGAATACGCCGCTGCCGCCGAACAGGCGCTGGAAACCCTGCCGCACAGCCCTGCCGTGGCGGCGTTGCGCGGCCTGGCGCGCTACGCGGTCGAGCGCACGCACTGATCCGGCGCGCAGCGCGCGCCGGCCGGGATTTGAGATTGGAGATTAGGGATTCGCAAAGGCGGCTTGATCGCGGTTTTGCGCGTCCCGACATCGGTTAGCCGAATGATTGATCAGCGAAACTCCCGAGCAAAAACCCGGGGGTTTGATTCGCTGAAGGACGGGACTTCGCTCTTGCGAATCCCCAATCCCAAATCACCAATCCCGGCTACTGCCCAAAGCGCTCGTCGAAGAAATCGCCGAGCATGCGATACGCCCGCTTGGCCGCACGCGGGTTGTACAGGCAGCCCGGCGGGCTGTTGGCGTCGGCCTCGGCAAAGCAATGCACCGCGCCGCTGAAATTGACGAATTGCCAATCTGCGCCGGCCGCATTCATTTCGGTTTCGAACGCGGCGATATCCGCCTTGCTCACGCTCTTGTCGTCGGCACCGTTGAGCACCAGCAGCGGCGTCTTGGCCGAGCCGGCGGCGGCCGGGCTGGGAGTCGCGATGCCACCATGCAGGCTCACCACGCCGGCCAGCTGCGCGCCTGAGCGCACCAGCTCCAGCACCGTGGTGCCGCCGAAGCAGAAACCCACCGCACCGATGCGCGCTGCGTCCAGCGGCGCCTTGCCGGCCTGCGCCTTGAGCACCTCTACCGCTTTCAGTGCGCGTGCGCGCAACTCCGGCGGATCCTTCTTCAGGGCGCCGGCGAACTGCCCAGCCTCGCTGTCGTTGGCCGGGCGCTTGCCCTTGCCATACACGTCGGCCACCAGCACCACGTAATCGTCGCCGGCCAGCTGCTTGGCCTTGGTCACCGCCGAGTCGTTGACACCGCGCCAGTTGGGCACCATGACCAGCCCCGGGCGCTTGGCATCGCCGGCATCGTCGTACACCAGCACGCCGCTATAGGTGTCCTTGCCGATCTTCCATTCCAGCGGCTTGGCCTGCATCGCCGCTGCTGCGGGGAAGGCCAGCGAAGCCAGAACACCGATCAACCCAATGCCACGCCATGTCCGTTGCTTGTAAATGTGCTTGCTCCCAGGATGGTGCGGCGAGTGTAGGCGCTGCTGCCGTGCAGGAGAGGTCATCGTCGCCGCTGCCGGCCACGGTGGCGGCAGGCAGTCAGTCCGATCGCACCTGCGCGTTCGCATGCGCTGCGCATGCGTGCTTTCGAGGCGATCGCGCCACCGCGGCGGCGCTGGCGTTGGCGCGGCGACCAACAGGCAACGAACATCCATCTGGTGGCGGAGAACAGCGCGCAGGCACAGCGGTGTGCGAGCGGCACATACCATTGCCGAGCATCGGCCATGCCCACCAGCCGATGAGTGCAGCCGGTGCGTTAGCCGCCTTCAGTGCACACCCAGTCCGTCAATCGCGCTGATTGCCGCCGGGTCGAACCCTGCCAGCTGCGCGAAGTGGCGGCCGCGCGCAACATAGTCGCTGTAGGCGCCGAAGCTGGGCGCCCCGGGCGAGAGCAGCACCACACCGCCCTGCTGGCCCAGCGCAGCGCGCGCCAGTCCCATGGCGTGTTCGAGATCGTTGGCCGCATGCAGGCCGAAGTGCCCCGCCTCGGCCAGCGGCGCCAGCAATGCATGGATGCGTGGGCCGTTGGCGCCCATGGTCACGATTTCCAGCGGCGCCTGCCGCGCCATCTGCTGGGCGAAATCGTGCCAATCCAGCCCGCGATCATGGCCACCGACCAGTAGTGCCACGCGTCGCTGCGCAAAGCACGCCAGGGCAGCCAGCGATGCATGCGGCGTGGTGCTGATGGAATCGTTGACGTAGCTGATGCCGTCCACGCTGCCGAGCAACTGCAGGCGGTTGGGCAATGGACGAAAGCTCGCTGCCGCCGGCGCAAGTGCCGCCGCATCCAGGCCCAAGGCCTCTACCGCCGCCAGCACCGCGCACAGGTTGCGGCGGTTGTGCTCGCCCGGCAGCGGCACATCGGCGGTATCGAAAATGGCCTGTTCGCCGCGATAGACCACGTCGCCACGCAGATGCCAACCGGCGGAATGATTGAACCAACGCACCTGGCTATCCGGCAACTGCAGGCCGGCAAGCAGCGGGTCGGCAGCGTTGAGCAAGGCGATCCGCGGCCGGCCTTCGGTCACCAGCGACAGCTTGTCGCGCACATAGCGTGCCTCATCGCCGTGCCAGTCCAGATGCTCGGGAAACAGATTCAACACCAGTGCCAGTTCCGGGCGCGCGCCGCTGCGCCCGACATCACCGGTCTGGTAGCTGGACAACTCGATCGCCCAATACGCCGGCGGCGGCTGCGGTGCCAGCACTTCCAGCAAGGGCTGGCCGATATTGCCGACCAACGCGGTGCGATGCCCGGCCGCGCGCAGCAGGTGCGCCAGCAGCGCCGTGGTGGTGCTCTTGCCCTTGGTGCCGGTGACGCAGATGACACCGGGCACGCTGCCGTCCGCCTGCGCGTGTTCGGCAAACCACAGCGCGGTGCCGCCGATGAAGCACGTGCCCTGCGCGGCGGCGACCAATGCCTCGGCGCGATACGGGCTGATGCCGGGCGACTTCACGACGATCTCGAATCGCCCCAGCGCCTGCGCGCTGGCAGCGGTTTCCACCTGCAAGGCCGCATCTTCCAGCGCATCAATCTCGCGCGCCTCTTCGGCGTTGCAGAACACCGTCAGCGCTTGCGTCGGCAGGCGCGTCCGCAGCGCACGGTACGCCGCGCGTCCTTCACGCCCCCAGCCCCACAACGCAACGGTCTTGCCTTCAAGCTGCGAAATTCGCACGCACGCGCTCCCACAGCGCCGGCGGAATCCGGTGCTCGCCATCGATGGCCATGAGTGGCTCGACCTGCAGATCATCTGGGTCGAGCTGCGGCTGGATGTCGCGGATGAAGCGCTTCAACAACGCGTCCTCCTTCCACTCCGCGCGGCTGGCCAGCACCGCCATCGCCGCGCGCGATTCACGGCCTTCGCCCACGCATTCGAACGGCTTGTGGTCCTGGAATTCCAGCAACGCGTCGTAGCCGCCGGCCTGGGTCGCATCGTCGAGCAGATTGCGCCCGAAGATGTTGACCAGCCGTGTCTTGGGCATGAACGGCGCCAGCGCCAGGAACACGAAATGGCACTTCGGGCACACGCCGCACCAGCGGTGCACCGGGCGCTCGCCCATGATGTGGAAGTTGCGGTTGCAGCTGGAAAAATGCGCGTCGTAGTGATCGGTCTTGGCGAACTGCCGCGCCACCGCCAACTCCGAGAGCGGCCGCAGCAACGAGTAATAGCGCAGATCGGCTGCCACGTGCCGCTGCACGTACTCGCCGAACGCCTGTTCGAAGGCCCAGCCCTTGGACCACTGGTGATTGACCTCGCCGGTGCCGGGAATCTGGCTGCCGTAACTGGCCGAGCGTTCGTTGGAGAACACCACCTGATCAACACCAGTGAGCAGCGCTGCCAGCACCAGAATGGCCGAGTTCACCGCGGTCACCGGGATATGCCCGTTCCACGCGCCCTGGCGGTTGAGTTCGAACAATTCCGGTGCCAGCACGCGGCCGATGTTGAGTACCGGCAACCCGGTGCGCTCTGCGCAGGCACGGATGAGTTGCGAACCGCCGATCCAGCTCACGGTCTGCGCCAGGCCGGCCTGGCGCAGCGCCTCGATGCTGACCAGCGAATCCTTACCGCCGCCGATCGCCACCAGCGCATGCTCGCGCAACCCCACCGCCGGCGCGGCGGCAGAAGCCTGCGCCTCCACCGGGAAGTGGATCTTGCCGTGCAGATCCAAGCCATTGCGGTAGGCAAATTCGCCCAGGCCGTGCAGATACACGCTTTCCACCAGCGCGGCCGTCTCGGCATCGATGCCGTAGCTGTCGATGGCGATGTTCGGCGGCACCGCGGCCTTGAAATAACTGACCCCTGCAATGAGATGCAGCAGCCGCAGCGCCTGTTGCACGGCAGTTGCCCGCGCGCCCTCTAGCACGAACGGAGCGCCCGGCACCGCAACGGTCTCGACCAGCTCCGGGCCTTGATCGAAGGCATACACCAGCGTCGCCACGCCGGTCTGCGCGTCGAGTGCGCAACGCACGAAACGGAAGGTGGACATCTGATGTTTGTCGAAAGCGCTCATGGACTACCTGCAGAAACACGTACACGACGCAGATAACGTCGGCACAGGACATATTCAATCATGGAAAACGGCACCGCCGCCCAAAGCAACGGCAGGCAACCGATCACGAACAACAGCAGCATCACATCCGAGCGAATCACCGTTGCGTCGCCGGTGATGGCCAACGCGACCAGCAGATACAGCAGCAACGCCGGCAGATAGCCAAGCGCACTCAACACCACGGTGCGCAATGCCATGCCGCCGGCGCGCTGCGCGCGTGCCTGCCGGGCACGCCGACGTTGCCAGAACGCTGCGCTCCACGCGCCGAGGCCGGCAGCGACCAATGCGGGGATTGCCCACTTCAAGCTGTCGGTCCACGGGGTCGGTTGCCCGGCGATATCGATGGCGGTGGAAAACACCATCGCCACGCCACCGGCCAACGTGCTGAGTACGACGAACTCAGCCAGTGGACGCATCGATCACCTCTTCGCGCGGCAATTCGCGCTGATTGTAGGTGCTGGCCATCGTGTAGCCGTAGGCACCGGCATCGGCGACCAGCACCACATCGCCCGGTGCAGTGGCCGCTGGCAGCCGGCGACGCTTGCCGAACACGTCCGACGATTCGCAGATCGGCCCGACGATATCGAACATGCCGCCGGCCGGCGCGTCGAGTTGGCTGAGGTTTTCGATGTCGTGCCAGGCGTCGTACAACGCCGGGCGAATCAAGGTGTTCATGCCCGCATCCAGGCCCACGCGGTGCACACCGTCCTTCTCGATCACCTGGGTGACGCTGGCCAGCAAGACGCCGGCTTCGGCCACCAGATAGCGGCCCGGCTCGATCGCCAGGCGGTAGCCAGGATGCACCGCCTTGACCTCGGCCAGGCCCTTGGCCCACACCTCCAGATCGAACGGCTCGTCTTCGGCGCTGTACGGAATCGGCAGGCCGCCGCCGATGTCGATGGTCTCTACCGTGCCGATGCGACGCGCGAAGCCGGCCAACTCGTCGTACATCATCCGCCAGTGCTCGCCGGTCTCCACGCCACTGCCCAGATGCGCATGCACGCCGGTGATGGTGACCTCGAGCGTGCGCGCCACATCGACGAATTCATCCACGCGCGTGGACGACAGGCCGAACTTGGACGCCTTGCCGCCGGTGTTGACCTTCTCGTGATGGCCGTCGCCGTGCCCCAGGTCGATGCGCAGCCAGATCGTGCGGCCACGGAACACCTCGGGCCAGTTGCGCAGCGCTTCGACGTTGTCCACGGTCACCGTCACGCCCAGCGCGAAGGCCGCCTCGTATTCGGCCTTGGGCGCAAAGCTCGGCGTGAACAGCACGCGCCGCGGCGACAACTCCGGCAGCGTCTGGAAGACGCGGCGCAATTCGCCGTGCGAGACGCACTCCAGCCCGAAGCCGGCCTGTTCCAGCGCCATCAAGATGGCCGGATGCGCGTTGGCTTTGATCGCGTAATAGCGCTGATCCACCGCGGCAATCTGCGCCAGCGCATGCGCACGCGCACGCACCGTGGGCAGGTGGTACGCGTAACGCGGCGTCCCGGCCTTGGACAGCGACAGCAGATGCGCGCGCTCGGCATGCCACCACGGCGTGGGACGCGGACGTACCGAGCCGATGATCTGCCGCCAGCGCGGGCCGAACACCTCGCCCTCGCTGACCGGCATTGCACCGCTGTCGATCAGTTCGGCATGCAGGATCGGCAGCAAACCGTCGGCATCGGCTTCGTCGATGACGAAGGTCAGGTTCAAGTCGTTGGACGACTGCGAAATCATGTGCACGCGCTCCTGCCCGAACGTGGCCCACACGTCGGAGAGCTTGTGCAGCAGCGAACGCATGCCGCGCCCGACCAGGGTGATGGCCGCGCAAGGAACGATGATCTTGACCTTGCAGATCTGCGACAGATCGGCCGACAACGCCGCCAGCACGTCGGTGTTGACCAGGTTTTCCGAAGGATCCAGCGACACGGTGACGTTGGTCTCGGCCGAACCGATCAGATCCACCGACAGGCCATGCTTCTTGAACAGCGTGAACACGTCGGCCAGGAAGCCGACCTGCTGCCACATGCCGATACCTTCCATCGACACCAGCACGATGCCGTTGCGGCGGCTGATCGCCTTGACGCCCAACACCGGTTCGGCATTGCCGTCGATGCTGGTGCCCGGCAGATCGGGGCGCTCGGTGTCCAGGATCGCCATCGGCACGCCGGAGTCGCGACACGGCTTGATCGAACGCGGATGCAGCACCTTGGCGCCGGTGGTGGCGATTTCCTGCGCTTCGTAATAGTCCAGCCGGGTCAGCAGCCGCGCGTCCGGCACTTCCTTCGGGTTGGCGCTGAACATGCCGGGCACATCGGTCCAGATTTCCACGCGGCTGGCGCCGAGCAGCGCACCGAAGTACGCCGCCGAGGTATCCGAACCGCCACGGCCCAGAATCGCGGTGCCGCCATCGGCATGACGCGAAATGAAGCCTTGCGTGATCAGCAAGCGTGTCGGTTGCGCGGCGAAACGCGTGCGCCAATAGGCATCGGACTGCCACTGGCACGACACCGACAGCCGCTTGGACCACTCGCTCTGATTCGGCTGCGGGGGCGGCGCCGACAGCCATTGGCGCGCATCCAGCCAGCCCATGTCCAGGCCGCTGGCATGCAGGTACGCCGCACCGATGGTGGACGACAGCAACTCGCCCTGCCCCAGCACCTCGGCCTGCCAGTCCAGCGTGCGCATTGCAGCGCGCGCGTCGCCCAGCAACGCATGCAGTGCGGCCAGTCGCTCGCCCAGCACCGCATCGGCGTCCAGTTCGAGCTCGGCCAGAAACTCACGATGGCGTTGGTCCAGTGCCGCCACGCGCTGTGCGCTATCGGCGGCGCCGTCGGCAATGGCGGTGAGCTCGTTGGTCACGCCCGACAATGCAGACACCACCACCAGCACGCGACCGCCGGTCTCGTGCGCCCGTTTGCCCGCCAGTTTTCCAATCGTGTCCCAGCGATGACGACGCGACACCGAAGTGCCGCCGAACTTGAGGACGATCCAACGATCGGTAGAGTGGGGAGCTGACATTGAGATATGCGTTTAGGATGGGGGGAAGATGCCCGGGATGCCGAGCGGAACCTCCGATTCTACTGCCAATGCTGCTGACATGACCCCGCGTGCGATCACAGCGTTACGGTCGCCACGTCCACTGCCGTATCGGTTTGCACTGCAACCATCGCCGCGCCCTCCTTCGATCGAGATGTCCCCACCATGAGCAAGCACCGCTATCTGCAACTGGATGTTTTCGCCGCCCGGGCCGGCAGCGGCAACCCGCTGGGCGTGGTCTTCAATGCAGAGACGTTGTCGTCTGCGCAGATGCAGCAGATCGCCGCGTGGCTGAATCTGTCCGAGACGGTCTTCTTCCTGCCGGTCAGCGTGCCCGATGCCGATTACCACATCCGCATCTTCACCCCACGTGCCGAGCTACCGTTTGCCGGCCACCCCAGCGTCGGTGCCGCGTGGGCGGCGGTGACCCACGGCGTGACCGCGTACAAGCCCGACGGCCGGCTGCGCCAGCAATGCGCGGCCGGCGTGCTGCCGGTGGACGTGTTCGACCGGCACGGCGCCTTGCTGGTGCGGCTGCGCGCCCCGCGCGCACGCGCCATCGACACGGGCGACACGTACGCCGAGGCGCTGCGTGGCGCCTGCACTGGCCTGCGCGTCAGCGCGCAGCCGGCCGCACTCTGGAACAACGGCCCGAACTGGTGGTTGCTGGAATTGGCCGACGCGCAGGCGATACGGCAGGCAGTCCCGGAGCTTGCCGCCATTGCGCGCCTGACCCAGGCCAGCGCCGCCGTTGGCCTGGCCATCTACGCGCCCGTGCACGATGGCGATGCCGACTTGGCCGTCCGCGCGTTCTGCCCGGGCGATGGCATTGCGGAAGACCCGGTCACCGGCAGCGCCAATGCCTGTATTGCCGCCCGCCTGCATGGCGAGGGCCGCCTGCCCGGAGCGCAGTCGCGCTACGTCGCCAGTCAGGGCCGCGAGGTTGGCCGCGACGGCCGCGTCCAGGTGGAGGTGGACGCGGAAGGCGAAGTCTGGATTGGCGGAGCGACGCTGCAGGTGATCGACGGCCGCATCGATTGGTAAGCTGCCGCGCCTTTACTGCGGATCGACGCCCATGACCACTCGCCGTTTCCTGCAACTGGATGTGTTCTCCGCCCGCCCCGGCAGCGGCAATCCGCTGGCGGTGGTGCTGGATGCGCAGGGTCTGGACGATGCGGCGATGCAGGCCATCGCACGCTGGACCAAACTGCCGGAGACCACCTTCGTCTTTCCCGCCGAAAGCACGCACAGCAGCTACCGGCTGCGCATGTTTTCGCCGCAGAAGGAGGTGCCGTTTGCCGGCCATCCCAGTGTGGGCACTGCGCATGCCGTGCTCGAGGCCGGCCTGGCCGCACCACAGGATGGCGTCCTGGTACAGGACGGCATCGCCGGCCGGTTGCCGCTGCGTGTGGAGCAGCGCGGCGGCCACCGCAGCATCGCGATCCGCACGCCACGCGCACGCGTGGCCGAGCAGGTGGATGCCAACGATCCGCGCCTGCGCGATGCCTTGCAGGGCTGGCCGCTGGGGAGGCTGCCGCCTGCGCTGATGGACGGCGGCCGCACCTGGTGGGTGGTGGAACTGGCAAGCGAAGCCGCGCTGCGCGGCCTGCAGCCGGACTGGGACGCGATTGCCGGGTTGGCAGAATCCACCGGCAGCATGGGCGTGTTTGCGTATGCACGCGCCGGCGCACCGGGCACCTACGATCTGGCAGTACGAGCCTTCGTCGGCAATGGCCGGCGCTTCGAAGACGCGGCGTCCGGCGCGGCCAATGCGGTGCTGGCCGCATGGCTGGACAGCCGTGACGCATTGCCCGGTACCGACCGTCGCTACACCGTCAGCCAGGGCCGCGAAATCGGCTTCGATGCCCTGTTGGAACTGCATATCGATGCCGACGGCGACGTGTGGTCGGGTGGCCAGGTGCAGACGGTGATTCGCGGCACGCTGGACTGGGCTTAGGGCGGCAGCAGCGCTGCTGCGCTGGATTCAACGCAGCGGGTGGCCTGCAGGTGCTGCCAATTTCTGATCACCGCCGGTGCACCGCGCATCGGCGCTTGTGTGAAACAGCAAGGCGCCTCGCATCGATCAGCGCCCACGCCTGGTTGACGTGCCACTGCTGCCGGCAATCGCTCCGCCAAACGCAAGAACGCTGCGGTTGCCCGCAGCGTTCTGTTTAGCCCGATGCCGGAGCCACCAGCGGCACCGCATGCATCCGGCACTGATCAGTCGGGGCGCACGTCGACACGCACACGGATTCGGTCGCCCGGGTTGTAATCGCTACGCGTGTGGTACATGCGGCCGGCGTATTCGTAGGTGACGTCGTAGCCATCCACGCGGTCGCGTTCACGGCGGTAGGACACCGGCTCGCAGACCCTCACGTTGCCCTGGTAGGTGCGGTGATTGGCCTCATAGATCGAACGGCCCGCCGCGACGCCCGCCATGGTGCCCACGGCGGTACCGACCAGACGACCATTGCCGCCGCCGACCTGGCTGCCGAGCACGGCACCCGCAATACCACCGATCACACTGGCCACGCCGCGATTGGACACACCGGCCTGTGCATAGCCGCCGTCGCGGTAATACCCGTCGTTGCTCGTGTAATAACCGTCGGCGGGACGATCGTAGCAACGCTCGCTGGTGCGCTCGTTGTAGGAGTCGGCAACGATGATCGGATCCACGCGCACGACGCGCGCATATTCGTAACGGCCATCCTCGTAGCCGCTGCGGCCGTAATCGCGGTAGCCGCTGTCATAGCGCTGCGCCGTGGCATTGCCCGCCACGACCAGACCCATCACCAGAGCACCAAGCACGAGAGTTTTCATTGCGGCAGCTTCATAGGGAGGACACGCTGCCGATGCTCGTCCTGCGCCAGTGAAACCGCACTGAACCAAACCGGCCGTAAAAAGCCCCATTCAGGTTGCCGCCAGCTGCGCGCGCCGGGCGTTTGCGCCGACGCGTCGCAGCGGTATTGGCGTTAGCTGGAAAACTCGGTTTCCAGACTGATGGGCACCGCGCTCAGTGCCTTGGAGACCGGGCAATTCTTCTTGGCGGCGTCGGCCAGCTCGCGGAACTTGGCCTCGTCGATGCCGGGCACCACGGCCTTGAGCTTGAGGCGAATCTGCGACAACTGCGGGCCGCCTTCCATCGACAGATCCACATCGGCGCGCGTGTCCAGCGAGGCCGGCGGAAAACCGGCTTCGGTCAACTGCGCAGACAACGCCATGGTGAAACAGCCGGCATGCGCGGCGGCGATGAGTTCTTCCGGATTGGTGCCCTTCTCGTCGCCGAAGCGGCTGCTGAAGGCATAACGGGTGTTGTCCATCAAGCCGCTCTGCGGCGTGCTGAGCTGGCCCTTGCCGGTCTTGAGGTCGCCTTCCCAGTGGGCGGTGGCGTGACGTGAAATACCCATTGCGATCTCCTGCGCTGAAAGGAGCGCTCACGATAGGTGAGAGGGTGTTAGCTGGTGGTGCGGGGATTCGGGATTCGGGATTCGGGATTCGCAAGAGCAGACCGCCAGGCACCTCAGGCAGCAAGCGACTGTTTGTCTGCACGCATGATGTTGCGCATCGAACGCCACCGCGCGACCGACCACGGTGCACGTTCGGCGAGAAGCGGCTGCCTCTTCGCAATCGACGCCTCATGGATCAAAGGCCACCGCGCGTTGGTTGCGCGGTGGGGGCGCCGCTCCTGGAGCGACTCACGATCTGACGGCGCAGCCGCGCTTAGCCGAGCAGGGTTTCCAGCACGGCCATGCGTACGGCAACGCCATTGGCAACCTGACGCAGCACGCAGGATTGCGCGCCGTCGGCCACTTCATCGGTGATTTCAACGCCGCGGTTGATCGGGCCCGGGTGCAGCACCGCGGCGTCGCGGCCAGCACGCGCCAGACGCTCACGGGTCAGACCATATTCGGTGTGGTACTGCTCCAGCGAGGGCACCAGGCCTTCTTCCATGCGCTCGCGCTGCAGGCGCAGCATCATCAACGCGTCGGCGCCTTCGAGCATGGCATCGAAATCCTGGCCGACCACGCAGCCCTCCAGTATGCCGTCGTCCGGCAGCAGGCTGGCCGGGCCGCAGACGCGGATCTCGCCAGCGCCCAGCGTGCGCAGGGCATGCAGGTCCGAGCGCGCCACACGCGAGTGCTTGACGTCGCCGACGATAACGACCTTGAGCTTGGAAAAATCGGTGCCCTTGGCCTGGCGCAGGGTGAGCATGTCGAGCAGGCCCTGGGTAGGATGCGCGCTGCGTCCGTCGCCGGCATTGATCAACGCGGTGCCCTCGCCCGCGGCGGTCGCCAGCGCTTCCACCGCGCCGTCGTCGGGGTGACGCACCACGAAGCCGCGCACGCCCATCGCTTCGAGATTCTTCAAGGTGTCGCGCGCGGTTTCGCCCTTGCGGGTGGATGAGGTGGATGCATCGAAATTGAGCACGTCCGCGCCCAGCCGCTGCGCCGCCAGATGGAAGGAGCTGCGCGTGCGCGTGGAGGGTTCGAAGAACAGCGTGCACACCGCCGTGCCCGCCAGCACGCTGCGCTTGCCCACGCGCCCCACCGCCGCATCGCGGATCTGGCCGGCGCGGTCGAGCAATTGCAGCAGCGTGGTGCGCGGCAGTCCTTCCAGGGTGAGCAGGTGGCGCAGGCGTCCGTCCGAATCGAGTTGCATGGTGGTCATCGCAGGTCGGGAGTCAAGGAAGAGAGGTGGCTTGGTCGGGCGCGGCCAACCAGCGTTCGACGATCACTGCGGCGGCCATCGCATCGAGCGCTTCGGCGTCGCGGCGGCGCTTGCGCCCATCGGCGCGCTCGCGCGCGAAACGCTGCGCAGCCTCAACCGAACTGGAGCGCTCGTCGATCAGGACAACCGGCAGCGCATAGCGCTCGCGCAGCTGGCGGCCGAACGCGTGTGCGCGTTTTCGGGCGGGTTGGTCTTTGTCGTCCAGCGTGAGCGGGTCGCCGACCACCAGGCCGTCCGGTCGCCACTGCTTGTACACGCGGTCCAACGCAACCCAGTCCGGGCCGTTGGCATGCACATTGATGACAGCCACCGCGCGCGCGCCGGCACCGAGCGCGGTTCCGACCGCCACGCCGATCCGGCGCGACCCCACGTCGAAGCCCAGCACCGTGCCATCGGGGCGAATCGCGCCCGCCTCAGGCATGCCCGGAATAATCCGTGAGCCGGAACAGGTCTACGCCGATACGCCCGGCAGCGGTCTGCCAGCGATCTTCCAGCGCGGTCGCAAATAGCACGTTGGCATCCGAGGGCGCGGTGAGCCAGCTGTTTTCGCCCAGCTCGAATTCCAGCTGGCCGGCACCCCAACCCGCGCAGCCCAGCGCGACCAGCGCATTGCGCGGGCCGTTGCCGGCCGCCATCGCCTCAAGGATGTCGCGCGAGGTGGTCAGGAACACGCCCTGCCCCACTTCCAGGCTGGAATCCCATTCGCGCGCATCGTCATGGATCACAAAACCGCGCTCAGGGTGCACCGGCCCGCCGCTGAGCACGACCTGCTCGCGCAGCGGCTCATCGTCGGTGTCGATGCCCATCTGCGACAACACTTCGCCCAGGGTGTATTCGGAAGGCCGGTTGACCAGCACGCCCATGGCGCCGTTCTCGTCGTGCTGACAGATCAGCGCGACGCTGCGCGAGAAGGTGGGGTCGGACAGCGCCGGAAGCGCAATCAGCAGTTGGTTGGCCAGAGGCGTGGGCAAAACAGACATGGCCGCATTCTAGCCGTTCGCTTCGCCGCGCGCAGAGCCGCTGCCATACTGGGCCTTGCCGGCGCCGGAAACGTGCGATGCCGCCGATGCGGCAGCCTTCGCGGCAGACCGCATGCGGCGCCTGACCGACACGTTCAGCTTGACCGCGATGCGTGCGAGTTGCAGCGCTGCAGCGGCGCAAACGGCCTCCCGGCCTCTGCGCTACTGCCGCTCGCCCGCCACGGCAGCGACCGGCGCGCGACTGGCAAGCCTCGCCCCACAACCACAGGCATCCACATGAGCGGTTACTGCAGCATCGCCCCAGGCCATCCGGTCCATGGCCACTACCACGATCACGAGTATGGCTTTCCGCAGCGCGACGAACGCGAGTTGTTCGAACGGCTGGTGCTGGAGATCAACCAGGCCGGACTGAGCTGGCAAACCATCCTGCGCAAGCGCGTCAATTTCCAGCGGGCTTACGACGGCTTCGACGTGGACGCTGTTGCGGCATATGGCGACCAGGACATCAGCAGGTTGATGGGCGATGCCGGCATCATCCGCAATCGCCTCAAGGTGCTGGCGGCCATCCACAATGCACAGGTCATCCAGGCGCTACGCGCCACGCACGGCAGCTTCGCGCAGTGGCTGGACGCCCACCACCCGCTCGACAAACCGGCCTGGGTCAAGCTGTTCAAGAAGACCTTCCGCTTCACCGGCGGCGAAATCACCGGCGAGTTCCTGATGAGCCTGGGCTACCTGCCCGGCGCACACCATGCCCGGTGCCCGGTGTTTGCGCAGATCCGGGCACTGGCGCCGCCCTGGCTGCAGGCGCAGACGCCGGCGAAAACGCGCACGGTCCAGCGCGGCTAGACACCTCTTGCACGGCGCACGCGAAATGCTCGGGGTCATGGCTATTCGCATCGGCATTTCCGGTTGGCGTTACGCACGCTGGCGCGGCACGTTCTATCCGGCTGGCCTGGCCCAGCGGCGTGAGCTCGAATACGCCGCGGGATGCTTTCCCAGCGTGGAAATCAATGGCTCCTTTTATTCGCTGCAGCGTCCGGACAGCTTCCAGCGCTGGCATGACGAAACGCCCGAGGACTTCGTCTTTTCGGTCAAGGGCCCGCGCTTCGTCACCCACATGAAGCGCCTGCGCGATTGCGAGCAGGCGCTGGCCAACTTCTTTGCTTCGGGAATCTTGCGGCTGGGCGCCAAACTGGGCCCGGTCCTCTGGCAGCTACCGCCGACACTCCGGTTCGATGCCGAGCTGCTGGACGCATTTCTAGGCAGCCTGCCGCGCGACAGCGAGGCCGCGTTGGCGCGGGCGCGCAAGCGCGACACCGCGCTGATGCAGGGCCGCAGCGCCCTGGCAATCGATCGCAATCGGCCGATCCGTCACGCATTGGAAGTTCGTCACGACAGCTTCTGCGATCCAGCCTGCATGCGCCTGCTGCGGCGTCACAATGTCGCGGTGGTGGTCGCCGACACCGCAGGCAAATTCCCGTACATGGAGGACGTCAGCGCCGATTTTGTCTATGTGCGTCTGCATGGCGATGCGCAGTTGTACGCCAGCGGCTACAGCGATACCGCACTGGATCGCTGGGCAGCACGCATCGCCGCGTGGGCCAGCGGAGCCGAACCGGACGATGCAGCCCGGGTCGGCGCACGCGCCCGCAAGCGCGCAATGCGCGATGTGTACTGTTATTTCGACAACGACATGAAGGTGCATGCACCGTTCGATGCGCGCGGGTTGATGCAACGGCTGCAGTTGCCTACCGATTGCCCGGCACGCGAAACCACCTAGAACTGCTGACAAACGACGGCGCTTGTCGCCAGACGGGCCTGGCCGTTACACGGAAAGCGGCATGCATCGCTGGCACGCTGCGGTTCTGGCCGCGCCAGCCGCGCCCGCTGACCGTCTGCCCGCGACATCGTGCTAGCCGCTCCCGGACGCATGCGAGCGATCTTCGGCACGTATCACACGCCCATATAGCGGTGCGGGCGGTGATTGAACATCAGCACCAGACTCAGCATCAAGGCGCCGATGGCCGAATACAGCACCTTGTCCGGGGTCAGCACGAAGAAGGCGACCAGCATGAGCATCGCGTCGAAGCTCATTTGCACCTTGCCCGCGCTCCAGCCACGCTCGCGCTGCAGGTACACCGCCAGGATGCCGATGCCGCCCAGGCTGCCGCGGTGGCGAATGAAGAACAAGATTCCCAGGCCAGACAGCGCGCCGCCGGCGATTGCCGAAAATGCCGTGCTCATGTGCGCGTAGTCGGCCCAGCGCGGCAGCAGGTTGGTCAGCACGCCGCACGCGCCGACTGCCGCGAAGGTCTTCAGGGTGAATTCCCACCCCATCCGGCGCACGCTCAGCCAATAGAACGGCAGATTGACCAGCACGAACACCAGGCCGAAATTCCAGTGCAGCGCGTAGTGCAACAGGAAGGCCACGCCGGCCATGCCGCCGATCATCAGTCCGCCCTTGGCAAAGATGGCCAGACCGAGGGATGCAACCAGGGTCGCCAGCACCATGCCTTGCGCATCCTCAGCCACCGAATGATGGAAGGCGTGGTCGTCGGCGGCAGTTCCGGCCGAATCCGGCGGAGGAGTGAGCGGGCCGGCGGTGACCACGGCACCATCGTCGGGCAAGGGTTCTTGCTCCGGTCGCAGATCGGAATCGGGAAGGCTCACGGGCTTGGGCACTGCAGTGGGGTGCGATATTAGACACTATCGACCTACCCGGTTACATCTGAAACCGGGACGACGCCTCGCCAGCTCGCTGCGTGACAGGGGCGCCTCGGCCGGCCGTCGACCGCCGCCCTCCTCCGCAGCACCCGGAATGCCGCGGCGGCGCGGCAACGGTATGGCCGGGCTCCTCGATCGTCGGCAGATGCGCGGACGATTCGAGCCAGGCCGTCGTCTTCCTTGGCGCGCTCAGGCGCCCCCTCCACGCGGCGGCCCGGGCCGCGTCGTCGGTACGATCCTGGCGCAACGCTGGTCGCCACGCCCGGCACGAAATGGCAGCGGCACGCAGACGGGCTGGCGTCGCCGCGGCGCCAGCAGGTCAGTTCCGTGCACGCCCGGGCAGGTATCCGCGTTTGTTATCCGTCGACACTGGCACCCGTGCACGCGGGCACCGAAGCGTGCTGCACTCAGCGCACTTCGGAAATTTCCACACCGTCCAGGCCCTGCGACAAGGTCTTGGCATCGCCACCCTGCGAGAGCTTGATGCGCAGGCGTACTTCGTTCTGCGAGTCGGCGTAGCGCAGCGCATCTTCATAACTGATTTCGCCGGCCTGGTAGAGCTCGAACAGGCTCTGGTCGAAGGTGCGCATGCCCAGGTTGGTGGACTCCTTCATGATCTCCTTGAGCTTGTGGATCTCGCCATCGCGGATGTAGTCCTGCACCAGCGGCGTGCCCAGCATGATTTCCATCGCCACGCGTCGGCCGCGGCCGTCCGGGGTCGGAATCAGCTGCTGCGCGACCACGCCCTTGAGGTTGAGCGACAGGTCCATCAACAGCTGGTTGCGCCGATCCTCTGGGAAGAAGTTGATGATGCGGTCCATCGCCTGGTTGGCGTTGTTGGCGTGCAGCGTGCACAGCACCAGGTGGCCGGTTTCGGCGAAGGCGATCGCATGGTCCATGCCTTCGCGGGTGCGCACCTCGCCGATCATGATCACGTCCGGCGCCTGGCGCAGGGTGTTCTTCAGCGCATTTTCCCAGCTGTCGGTGTCGATGCCGACCTCGCGCTGGGTGATGATGCAGCCCTCGTGCTTGTGCACGAATTCGATCGGGTCTTCGATGGTGATGATGTGCCCGGTGGAATTCTGGTTGCGGTAGCCGATCATCGCCGCCAGCGAAGTCGATTTACCGGTTCCGGTGGCGCCGACGAAGATGATGATGCCGCGCTTGGTCATCGACAGCGTCTTGATCACCGGCGGCAAGCTCAGCTCGTCCACGGTGGGGATGCGCGTTTCGATCCGGCGCAGCACCATGCCCACCTGATTACGCTGGTAGAAGCAGCTCACACGGAAACGCCCGACCCCGGATACGCCGATGGCGAAATTGCACTCGTGGGTCTTTTCGAATTCCTCGCGCTGCGACGGCGTCATCACGTTCAACACCAGGTCGCGGCTCTGCTGCGCAGTCAGCGGGGTCTGGGTAATCGGGCTGATCTTGCCGTGCACCTTGATCGCCGGCGGCATGCCCGAGGTGATGAACAGGTCCGAGGCCTTCTGATGCGCCATCAGCTTGAGGAAGGAGGTGAAGTCGATGGTGCTCATGGCGTGCTCCTCTGGAGCAGGGATTCGGGAGTGGAGATTCGGGATTGGCAAGAGCGGATCCGGCACGGGAAATCGCAGTTGCGAATCCCCAATCCCGAATCCCGAATCCCGGCTACTCGAATATCCGCTTGTCCTTGGCGTACTCGCGCGCCTGGTTGCGCGTGATCAGGCTGCGCTTGACCAGGTCCTGCAGATGCTGGTCCAACGTCTGCATGCCGTATTGCTGGCCGGTCTGGATCGAGGAATACATCTGCGCCACCTTGTCCTCGCGGATCAGGTTGCGGATGGCCGGGGTGCCGACCATGATTTCCCACGCCGCCGTGCGGCCGCCGCCGACCTTCTTCAGCAGTGCCTGCGAGATCACTGCGCGCAGCGATTCGGACAGCATCGAGCGCACCATCGGCTTTTCGCCGGCCGGGAACACGTCGATGATGCGGTCGATGGTCTTGGCCGCCGAGCTGGTGTGCAAGGTGCCGAACACCAGGTGGCCGGTTTCCGCGGCGGTGAGCGCCAGGCGAATGGTTTCCAGGTCGCGCAATTCGCCGACCAGGATGATGTCCGGGTCTTCGCGCAGTGCCGAGCGCAGCGCCTCGTTGAAACCGTGGGTATCGCGGTGCACTTCGCGCTGGTTAATCAGGCACTTCTGCGAGGTGTGCACGAATTCGATCGGGTCCTCGACGGTGAGGATGTGCCCGTACTCATTCTTGTTGATGTAGTCGATCATGCCTGCCAGCGTGGTCGACTTGCCCGAGCCGGTCGGGCCGGTGACCAGGATCAGGCCCTGCGGCTGGTCGATCAGCTGGCGGAAGATCGGCGGGCAGCCCAGGTCTTCCAGCGTCAGCACTTCGGACGGAATGGTACGGAACACCGCACCGGCGCCGCGGTTCTGGTTGAACGCATTGACGCGGAAACGCGCCAGCGACGGAATTTCGAACGAAAAGTCGACCTCGAGAAATTCCTCGTAATCGCGCCGCTGCTTGTCCGACATGATGTCGTACACCAGCGCGTGCACCTGCTTGTGGTCCAACGCCGGAATATTGATGCGACGGACATCGCCATCGACACGGATCATCGGCGGCAGCCCTGCAGACAGGTGCAGGTCCGATGCCTTGTTCTTGACAGAAAACGCCAATAGTTCAGCGATATCCATGCGCTGCTTTTCCCCTAGGCTGCGATTGGAAGGTACTCCCCGGCCGGCAGTATAGCGTTCTGGCTGCCGGCGGGAAGCAGCCCTGTCGCCGGTTCAGGTCGGCCGCAACGCGCCTGGCTGAAACCGTTGCCTTGCGCCCGGGTGCGGAACCGTCCAAGGCCGAATGGCTGCTGCTCGGTGGCTTCAAGGACTCGCTGGCGAGCGCAGCGCTGGCCCGAGCGTAGCCGGCCGCGCTGCCGTCAGTGCGTATCGCGCCCGGCCTTGGGCGGACCTGGGGACGGTCTCCCACCTTGCTTCCAGACACTCCTCTAAATACATGCAGCGCCGGCGCGCCGATCCAGGCGCCTGGCAGCCCCCAACTGGATGGAAGCGTCTGCGGCCGGCACTATAGCGCTCCCGCCTTTCTTCGGAATGCCACGTGCCGGCTTCGTCGCTGCAGCAGATTCTCGATGCCATCCACGCCGCGGCGGCCGCACACGCGCGTGCCGACGTGCGGCTGCTGGCGGTCTCCAAGACCAAGCCGGCCGACGCCGTCGCCGCCCTGGCCGCGCAGGGCCAGCGCGCCTTCGGCGAAAATTACGTGCAGGAAGCCGATGCCAAGATTGCCCAGTTGCGTGCGTTGGGTTTGGAATGGCATCTGATCGGCCACCTGCAATCCAACAAGGCCGAACTGGCGAGCCAGTGCTTCGATTGGGTGCAGACGGTGGACCGCGCCAAATTGATTCCGCTGCTGGCACGCCATCGCCCTGCCGACCGCGCGCCGTTGAATGTGTTGATCCAGGTCAACATCGACGACGAGGACAGCAAGCATGGATGCGCACCCGAAGCGATCGACAGCCTGGCCGAAGCGATCGCCCTGCAACCGCGTTTGCAGCTACGCGGACTGATGGCCATCCCTGCCCCGTTTCCGGATCAGGCACGACGCCAGGCCGCGTTCATGCGCATGCAGGCGCTGTTCGAGCAGCTGCAAGCCCGTCATCGGCAGGTGGACACCTTGTCGATGGGCATGAGCTCGGATTTCGCCGAAGCGATCGCGGCCGGCGCCACCATGGTGCGGGTGGGCACGGCGTTGTTCGGTGCGCGCGATCAGGCGCCGGCCGCCTCTGCCTGATCGCCTCGCCTCCCACATCGATTCGTCTTATGAAGGTGCCGCAATGAACACACCTGCCTCGTCATCGCCCTCGTCTTCCGCTGCCACGTCCATCGCTTTCGTCGGCGGCGGCAACATGGCGCGCAGCCTGATTGCCGGGCTGATCCGGCAGGGCACGCCGGCTGCCAGCATCCGCGTGGCCGAGCCGGTGGCCGAGCTGCGCGACGCCTTGGCGCGCGACTTCGGCGTGCAGGTGGTCGAGGATGCGCGCGCCGCTGTCGATGCGGCCACGACCTGGGTCTTGGCGGTCAAGCCGCAGGTCTTGCCAATGGTGTGCGCGCAACTGGCAGATCTGGCGCAGGCACAACAACCGCTGCTGGTTTCCATCGCTGCCGGCATCACCGCCACGCAGCTGCAGCGCTGGTCGGGCGGCGATATCGCGGTGGTTCGTGCCATGCCCAACACACCCGCCCTGCTCGGCGCCGGTGTCACCGGGCTGTACGCCAACGCGCGCGTGTCGGCGGCGCAACGCCAACAGGCGACCCAACTGCTGGACAGCGCCGGCGTCACCGTCTGGATCGACAACGAAGCGCAGATGGATGCGGTGACCGCGGTCTCCGGCAGTGGACCGGCCTATGTTTTTCTCTTGGCAGAAGCGATGGAAGCTGCCGCGCAAGCCCAGGGTCTGCCCGCCGCAACCGCGCGTACCTTGGTGTTGCAAACGCTGCTCGGCGCCGCACGCATGCTCACCGAATCGGGCGAACCACCGGAGGTCCTGCGTCGCCGCGTGACCTCGCCCAACGGCACGACCCACGCCGCCATCGAGACGTTCCAGGCCGGCGGCTTTGAAGCCCTTACCGCCCAGGCCATTGCCGCAGCGACCGAACGCGGCCGCAGCTTGTCCGCGGCCAATGACTGATTGAAACGCGGCGGGTCTGCATGTCGCGTATCGCACGGCGCCTTCGCGTGGCGCGCATGGCACGCCGAAAACGATTCGAACATCTGCGCAAACCGCCGCGCCAGCGCCTGATCACCGGAAGGTGGATGCAGGGCAATACAAGGCCGAAGGCTGCATAGCGCCCAATAACCGCTCCATTTGCCGCACATGGAACGTGCGTCCACGTTTGCAATCGATGGCAGCCATCTTGTCGGCGCGTGGCCCCGTTACATGCATCCCCCAAAAGGCTGGCCTTATCGGCTCGTTCCATCGTCCCCACGGATGCGTGTTGCGGCGTTTGCTCGCGCAAACGATCTGCTGCTGTGCGTCAGACATGCAGCGAACGCGCGCATGGCACGGGCAAGCCGATGCGTTTTGTGCGCTTTTTCTGCCGCTGGTGAACGAATCCCCGTCGAAAGATGCTTTTTTCGTGCTGTTTCATCGTTTGCCTATTGGCGGCGCGCAGCAGTTGCCCTACATTTCGCGTTGCCGACTGGGTCGGCAGACCCAACACCACCAACGAATACGGAACACATCACTCATGGCAAAAACCGCCGCTAAGAAGGCTGCCCCCAAGAAGGCAGTGAAAAAGGTCGCCGCGACCAAGACCGCAAAGCCGGCCAAGGCCGCTGCTGCCAAGTCCGCTGCGCCCAAGCCGATCAAGGAAGCACTGAGCAAGACCGGCCTGGTCGCGCACATTGCCGAAAGCACCCAGTTGGCCCCGAAGGACGTCCGCGCCGTGCTGGCTTCGCTGGAAGCCACCGCACACGCCTCGCTGAGCAAGAAGGGCGTCGGCAGCTTCACCATCCCGGGCATGCTCAAGCTGACCACCGTGCACGTGCCGGCCAAGCCGAAGCGCAAGGGCATCAACCCGTTCACCAAGGAAGAGCAGATGTTCGCCGCCAAGCCTGCGACCACCAAGCTCAAGTCACGTCCACTGAAGAAGTTGAAGGACGCGGCGCTCTAATCGAGCACGCATCCTGTATCACGAAGACGGCCTGCGGGCCGTCTTTTTTTTGGGCTCGCTCCGCAGAGTGCAGCACATACCGCTCATCGGCACTGCCCTACCCTGCATGCTGGTTCGCCATCTGCAGGTGCCTGTGACCGGTCCGTCGAACACCCCGCCGTCGTCGCCACGCCGAGTTGCCACCCGTAGCCCGGCACGTCGCCTGCGCAGCATTGTTGTCTCCATTGCGCTGTTGTGCGTGCTGGCGGTGGCCGCGCGCTGGGCCTGGCAGCTGCCGATCGCCCATCAGCTCCGTACCAGCTGGGAGCTGTCGCAAATGCCGCCGCCTGCGCAGTTGCATGTGCCGGTGGAAGGCGTGCGTGCGCGACAGATTGCCGACACCTTTGGTGCACCGCGTGGCCGCGACCGTACGCATGCGGGCGTGGATATCTTCGCGCCACGCGGTACACCGGTGGTGGCGGCAACGCGCGGCGTGGTCAGCGCCATCCGCGACCAGGGCCTGGGCGGAAAACAGGTCTGGCTGCTGGGTCCAGCGATGGAACGGCATTACTACGCGCATCTTGACGATTGGGCTGCCGGCCTCGCAGTAGGCGATGTGGTCGAGCCCGGCACCCTGCTCGGCAAGGTCGGCAGCACCGGCAATGCGCGCGGCACGCTGCCACACCTGCACTATGGTGTCTATGGACGCAACGGTGCGTACGATCCGCTGCCACTCCTGCGCAAACCTGCCGCTCGGCCAGCAAACTGAGCACGTTGGAACACTGCGTCATGGGCCACCCTATCGAGACGGTTGCGTCCTACGCCTATGGTGAGCACAGCCCAGAACGACGCGACCCATATGTCCCGCAAACGCTATCGCATCACGGTCACGCCGATCGAAAACGACGGCCGCCCTTGTGACGACCGCTGCACCATCGAATTCGAACAACGCTCGCGCGCCGATTGGATGCGGCTGCTCGAAGAACTACACCTGCGCCGCGACCTGAGCAGCGACGAATGCGCGGCACTGACCGTAGGCTCGCAGTTGCTGGAAGACCTGGCGGCCCGCCCACGCGCCCAGCCCAGCGATGCGCTGGACGCATTGCGTCCCAAACTGCAGCTGCTGCTGGAACGCCTGCAGCGCGTGCACCCCGCCACCGGCGCCTGAAGACGCATCGCCGCACGTACCCGCTACACTGCGCACCTCGGGGATGGGGACGCGCCATGCGCTGGATGGGAATGCTCGTTGTCGCAGCCGCACTTTCCGGTTGCAGCTGTCATCGCACTGGCGATCCGCAGGCAAACGTCGCCTCGGCGACGCACGCTGCGAGCGCATCGCGTCCGCTCGATAACGCCGCTACCGGCACCGCGACCGCATCACCTGCCCCTGCGGCTGATCCCACCGATGCCATTGCGTTGGCCAACTACGCCCAAGCAAGCGCCACCGTTCAACGCTACCTCGGCGCGTTGCCGGGAGCTGCGCGCGCGCAGGCCGATGCCTTATGGACCGGCGGTCGCCCTCCCCCGGTACCGGACGATGCGGCCTTGCGTGCCATCCCCAATATCCAGTCGATGCGCATCAACAACGATCCGCCCTTTGCACTGGATCAGGCGCAGCCGCCACAGCGTATCGAAGTACCGGTGCAGTTGACGGTACGCACCACCACCGGCACACAACGCCTGGTCGGGGCATACCGGCTGCAACCCCGGGCCGGCAGCGATGGCTGGGAAATCTATTCGGCCACGCTGCAACCGGTGTTGCGCTAACCCGTGGTTCACCGGCGCCGACTAAGGTGATGTCATCTGTTGCCGGAGTCACCCGATGAAACTGCGTTCGCTTGCCGGTTCCATGCTCGCCCTCGCCTTGGCAATGCCCATCACCAGCGCCTGGGCTGCGCCGCAGATCCAGGGAAAACAGATCAGCGTGCAGGCCAGCGACCTGCGGCACTATCTGGGTGGTCGCTTCCCGCAGACACATGACACGCTGGGCGGGCTGATCGCGATGACGGTCAGCAACCCGGCGCTATCGTTGCCGCCAGGCGATCGGCTCAAGATGGCCTTCGATCTTGCCGTGGCGACCGCAGGCGGCGCTCCTGCACCGGTCGGCAATGTGACCTTGACCAGCGCACTGCGCTACGACGTGGCCAAACAGGGCTTTTATCTGGATCAACCCAGCATCGACGACTTCCGCCCCGCCCATGCAGGCGCAAAGCTCGACCACAGCACGCGGCAGCTGCTCAATACCTGGCTGGCCGACTATGCGCGCAAGGAGCCGATCTATCGGATCGACCCGGCCATTGCATCCGTGATGGGTGCGGTGCAGGTGGAATCGGTCGGCATCCAGAACGGGCGGGTTGCGGTCAACTTCAACCAGAACATCGAGCAACTGGTGCCCGCGGCAGCGCTGTCCGGGAAGTAGGTCCGCGTGGTATTGGCGTGGATGGCGACAATCCACGCAAGGCTACACATCAAGGCCCGACGCATCTGCGCCGGGCCTTGGTGTTTCGAGCTGACACTGGCCAGTGAAGAACCTATGCAGCCAAGGCCTTGGCCACGGCTGCGGCGAATGCAGGAATGTCGTCCGGCTTGCGGCTGGTAATCAGTTGGCCGTCGACCACCACTTCGGCATCCTGCCAGCGCGCACCGGCATTGATCAGGTCCGTCTTGACCGATGGCCATGAAGTGACCTTGCGGTCGCGGACCAAGTCGCTTTCGAGCAGCAACCACGGCCCGTGACAGATCGCCGCCACCGGTTTTTGTGCGTTCGAAAACGCGCGAATGAACGTGATTGCCTGCTCATCGGTGCGCAGTGTGTCGGGATTGAGCACACCGCCAGGCAACACCAGTGCGTCGTAGGATTCCGCCGCTGCATGATCTAGCCGCCGATCGACCGTTACCGAATCGCCCCACTCTGTGTGATTCCAGCCGCGAATTTGCGTGCCGTCGCCGGGCGCGATCACCTCGACCTTGGCACCCCAGCTTTCCAGCAGGCGCTTGGGTTCGGTCAGTTCGGATTGCTCGAAGCCATCGGTGGCCAGCACGGCGACGGTTTTGCCAGAGAGCGAATGAGACATGGGAGGCTCCTTGAAAAGAAGCCCAGACCCTAGGAATCACGCCGTTGCGCATCCGTGAACCGATGTGTGCGCGGCGTCAGTACGCGCACATGGCTGCGTGCTCAGCGCTTGGGTTGCAGCATCGTTCCGGTGCAATTCTTCGAGCCGCACCGGCATTCCCAAATTTTCTTCAGGCGTGGCGTATGACGCTCGGCAAGGGTGATGCCGTAGTTATAGGTGAGCTCTTCGCCGGGTTTGATGTCGCGCTTGGCCTCGATGAAGATCTTGTCCTTGCGGCGGTCGTCGCCCTCGGCTTCTTCGATCACCGCCTCGCAATTGGGATCGCAGCTGTGGTTGATCCAGCGCGCGACATTGCCTTCGTAGTTGGCATCCAGCACGTAGTCGTCGCTGAGCGTGAACAAAAAGGTATGCCCGCTTTCCACGTCGCCGGCGTCGTCGGCATCCACTTCGGCATGCGTGCGCAGCCGCCCCTTGTATTGAATGATGCGCTCGCCCTTGCGGAGCGGGGCGAGGGCGAACATGCCATTGCCGTGGATACGAGACTTGCGGGCGGCAACTTTGCGCGACATGTAAGGGTCCAGTGATGGGGCCGCTCATTGTGACTGCAGCGCGCCACTGCGCCAAGCACAAGCGCAGCGTGCGCCGCAACGGGCCACGCTTGCCGGCGGCTGAACCGCGCCGTTGGCCCTGCCCTGCCGGAAAGAGTACAATTTCGGTCCGCTTTCGGATTCCACCTTCCCCATGTTGCGCGTCACCAAACTCACCGATTACGCCACCGTGGTGCTGACCGTCCTGGCGGCACGCTGCGATCAGGTGCTCAGCGCAAGCGAATTGGCCGAACAGGCCGGTCTGGAAGCACCGACTGTCAGCAAGATTCTCAAGCCGTTGTCGCAGGCAGGCCTGGTCGAAGGCTTGCGCGGCGTGCACGGCGGCTACCGGCTTGCGCGCGCCGCCAGCGACATCACCCTGGTGGAGATCGTCGAAGCGATGGAAGGTCCGTTGGCGATCACCGAATGCAGCCAGGACCACAGCCAGTGCGGTATCGCGCAGCGCTGCGGCGTGCGGTCGAACTGGCGCCTGATCAACGACGTGGTCGGCGATGCCTTGCGCCGCGTCACGCTCGCGCAGATGTTGCAGCCCCTCTCTCTCCCTGGCGACAGCCGTCGGCGTTCGATCGCCGCACGCGTCGCGACCACCTGACCTGTAGGCAGCCCAATGGCCACCGAACTTGCTCCTCCGCAGAATGCGCAGATCCTCGAACGGCTGGGTCGACGTTACGACGCCGGCTTCATCACCGAAATCGAATCGGACTCATTGCCGCCCGGCCTGGACGAAGACGTCATCCGTGCGTTGTCGGCCAAGAAAGACGAGCCGCAATGGATGACCGACTGGCGTCTTGAGGCCTATCGCCATTGGCTGAAGATGCCGATGCCGGAGTGGGCGAAACTGCAGATCTCGCCGATCGATTTCCAGGCGCTGAGCTATTACTCCGCACCCAAGGGCCCGAAGTACGCCTCGCTGGACGAGGTGCCCAAGGAATTGCTGGACACCTACGACAAGCTTGGCGTGCCGCTGCACGAGCGCGCCAAGCTGGCCGGCGTCGCAGTCGATGCGGTGTTCGATTCGGTCTCGGTCGGTACCACCTTCCGCAAGGAGCTGGCCGAAAAAGGCGTGATCTTCTGTTCGATGTCGGAGGCCATCAAGGAACACCCGGAGATCGTCAGGCAGTATCTGGGCAGCGTGGTGCCGGTGGGCGATAACTACTTCGCCGCGCTCAACTCGGCCGTGTTCTCCGACGGCAGTTTCGTGTTCATCCCTGCGGGTGTGCGTTGCCCGATGGAATTGAGCACCTACTTCCGCATCAATGCCGGCCATACCGGCCAGTTCGAGCGCACCTTGATCGTGTGCGAAGACAAGGCCTACGTCTCGTATCTGGAAGGCTGCACGGCGCCCATGCGCGACGAGAACCAGCTGCATGCGGCGGTCGTCGAGCTGGTGACGCTGGAAGATGCAGAAATCAAGTATTCCACCGTGCAGAACTGGTACCCGGGCGACGAGGAGGGCCGGGGCGGCATCTACAACTTCGTCACCAAGCGCGCCGAATGCCGTGGCGCGCGCAGCAAGGTGACCTGGACCCAGGTCGAAACGGGCTCGGCGATCACCTGGAAGTATCCGTCGTGCGTGCTGATCGGCGACGATTCGGTGGGCGAATTCCATTCGGTCGCGCTGACCCACCACCGTCAGCAGGCCGACACCGGCACCAAGATGATCCACATCGGCAAGCGCACCAAAAGCAAGATCGTCAGCAAGGGCATCAGTGCCGGACGCGGCCAAAATACCTATCGCGGCCAGGTCAAGGTGGACCGCAATGCCGATGGCGCACGCAACTACACGCAGTGCGATTCGCTGTTGATCGGCAAGCAGTGCGGCGCCCACACCTTTCCCTATATCGAGGTGAAGAACCCGGGTGCCACCGTCGAACACGAGGCCACCACCTCCAAGATCAGCGACGACCAACTCTTCTATTGCCGCGCGCGTGGCATCAGCCAGGAAGATGCGGTGTCGTTGATCGTCGACGGCTTCTGCAAGCAGGTGTTCCGCGAGCTGCCGATGGAGTTCGCAGTGGAAGCCAAGAAGCTGCTGGAAGTCTCGTTGGAAGGCAGCGTCGGCTGACACATCTTTCCTTCTCCCCTCGGGAGAAGATGGCGCGCAGCGCCGGATGAGGGTACGAGCGAAGCCAAGTGCACTCAAACAGCACGATGCTTCGCACCAACCCTCACCCCAACCCCTCTCCCGGCGGGAGAGGGGCTCAATCACTGGATAAGACTATGCTCAACATTCAAAACCTCCACGCCAGCATCGCCGGCAAAGACATCCTCAAAGGCCTGTCGCTGGACATCCAGCCCGGCCAGGTGCACGCCATCATGGGTCCCAATGGCGCGGGTAAATCCACGCTGGGCAATGTGCTGGCCGGTCGCGATGGCTATGAGGTCGGCGCAGGCAGCGTGCAGTTCGACGGCAAGGATCTTCTCGACCTTCCACCGGAAGAACGCGCCGCCGCCGGCCTGTTCCTGGCCTTCCAGTACCCGGTGGAAATTCCCGGCGTCAACAACACCTATTTCCTGCGCGCCGCGCTCAATGCGCAGCGCAAGGCGCGCGGCGAAGACGAGCTGGATTCGATGCAGTTCCTCAAGCTGGTGCGGCAGAAGCTGGCCGTGCTGCATCTGAAGGACGAGCTGCTGCATCGCGGTGTCAATGAAGGGTTCTCCGGCGGCGAAAAGAAGCGCAACGAGATCTTCCAGCTGGCGGTGCTCGAGCCCAAGCTCGCCATCCTGGACGAGACCGATTCGGGCCTGGATATCGATGCGCTCAAGAGCGTGGCCGACGGCGTCAACGCGCTGCGTTTGCCCGAGCGTTCGTTCCTGGTCATCACCCACTATCAGCGCCTGCTCGACTACATCAAGCCGGACGTGGTGCATGTGCTGGCCGAGGGCCGCATCGTGCAGAGCGGTGGCCCGGAACTGGCGCTGGAGCTGGAAAAGCACGGCTACCACTTCCTGAAGGACCGCGTCGTGCCTGAGGTTGCCGCCTGATGAGCGCCCTGCTCGATTCCCTGGCGCGCGGTTTCTGCGGCAGTGACGCACGCCGCGCCGAGCTCGATGCCGCCCTGCAGACCGGCCTGCCCGGCCCGCGTGCCGAGGCCTGGAAATACACCTCGTTGCGGCAGCTGGAACGGCGCAGCTTTCAGCCTGCCCCGCTGGTGCCCACGCTGGTGGATGCCGCCGCGCTGGACGACATTCCGTCGCCACGCCTGGTCTTCGTCAATGGCCGCCCATCCGAGGCGCTCAGCGATCTGTCCACGTTGCCGGAAGGCGTGCAGTTGGACACCCTGTCTGCATCGTTGGCTGCAAGCGACGAGGCGCAGCAGTTGCTGGGCCGCCGCTTCGACGGCAGCGATGAAGTCTTTGCGCGTCTGAATGCTGCGCTTGCCGACGAAGGCGTGCTGGTGCGCGTGCAAGCCGGCGCGCAGATCGAGCTGCCGCTGCATCTGGTGTTCGTCGGCGTGGCCGGCGAGCAGGATCTGTCTTGGCATCACCGCCATCTGATCGAATTGCGTGCCGGCGCCGCATTGCAGGTGGTTGAGCATCATCTGCACGTGGGCGATGCCGCGCATCTGGCCAACAGCGTGATGCATGTGCATCTGGCCCAGGGTGCAGCACTGTCGCACGCGCGCGTGCAAGCCGGCAGCGCACATGCGACGTCGCTGCTGCGCACCGAGGCGGTGCTGGCACGCGACGCCCGCTACCAGCGTGTGGACCTGGAGTTGGGTGCCGGGCTGTCGCGGCACGAGCTCAACGTGCGGCTGGAAGGCAACAACGCCCAGCTCACCGCCAATGGCGTGCTGCTCGGCAACGGCCGCCGGCATGTGGACACGCGCCTGGGCATTGAGCACATCGCGCGCGACACCGCCTGCGAGCTGGTGTGGCGCGGTGTGGGCGCGGACCGCAGCCGCGTGGTATTCCATGGGGGCATCCGCATCCGCGCAGGTGCCGACGGCACCGATGCACGGTTGTCCAACAAGAATCTGCTGCTGTCGTCCAACGCCGAAATCGACACCCAGCCGGTGCTGGTGATCGATGCCGACGAGGTACAGGCCGCGCATGGTGCCACGGTGGGCCAGCTCGACGACAACGCCTTGTTCTACTTGCGCTCGCGCGGCTTGCCGCAGGAAGAAGCGCAGCGCCTGCTGAGCGCCGCGTTCTGTCATGAGCCCTTGCGCGTGCTGCCAGCCGCCCTGAGTGCCGTGCTGGCACTGCAATTGGACCGTGCATTGAATTCGGCAGGCGTGGCATGAACATGCCGGCCATTCCGCCCAGCGCAGCGCCCGATTGGGACCGTGTGCGCCTGGATTTCCCGCTGCTGATGCGGCAGGTGCATGGCAAGCCGCTGATCTATTTCGACAACGCCAACACCGGCCAGAAGCCGCTGCAGGTGATTGCCGCCACCGACGAGTTCTACCGGCGCCAGAATGCCAACGTGAGCCGTGCCGTGCATGCGCTCGGCAGCGAGGCGACGGACGCGTTCGAGGGCGCGCGCAGCAAGCTGGCGCGCTTTCTCAACGTCCGCGCCGATGAGCTGGTGCTGTGCAGCGGCACCACCTTTGCAATCAATCTGGTGGCGTATTCGTGGGCATTGCCGCGGCTGGGCGCCGGCGATGTGATCCTGATTTCGCGCATGGAACACCATGCCAACATCGTGCCGTGGCAGTTGGTGGCCCAGCGCACCGGCGCCACCATTCGCGTGGCCGAAATCACGCCCGATGGCGCGCTGGATCTGGATGCCTTGCGCAAGGCGATGACCCCGGACGTCAAGCTGCTGGCAATCACCCACGTGTCCAACGTGCTCGGCACGGTCAACCCGGTACGCGAGATCTGCCGCGAAGCGCGCAAGCGCGGCATCGTCACCATGGTGGACGGCTCGCAGGCGGCACCGCATCGACGCATCGACGTGGCCAGCATCGGCTGCGATTTCTACGCCATCACCGGGCACAAGATGTGCGGCCCTACCGGCACCGGCGCACTGTGGGCACGTCGCGAGCATCTGCAGGCGATGCCGCCGTTTCTGGGCGGCGGCGAGATGATCAAGGAAGTCAGCTTCGAGAACACGGTCTTCAACGATGCGCCGCACAAGTTCGAAGCCGGCACGCCCAATATCGCCGGTTTCGTCGGCCTGGGTGCGGCGGTGGATTACCTGGAGTCGCTCGGGCTGGCGCACGTGGAAGCACGCGAAGCCGAACTGCTCGCCCATTTCACTGAAGAGCTGCAACGCATCGATGGCCTGCGCATCTTCGGCACCACGCCCGACAAGGCCGCGGTGGTGTCGTTCCTGATCGAAGGTGCGCACTCGCACGACCTGGCCACCCTGCTCGACCTGGAAGGCGTCGCGGTGCGCTCGGGCCAACACTGCGCGCATCCGCTGCTGCAGTACTACGGTGTCGCCGCCACCTGCCGCGCGTCGCTGGCGTTCTACAACACGCACGACGAAATCGAGCGCTTTGTCGCCGCGTTGATGAAGGTGCGTCGACTGTTGGGCTGATGGGAATCGGGAATCGGGAATCGGGAATGGAGAATCGGAAGAGCGGTTCTCCCGAACGCCGGTAACGCTCGATGCATGGAACATGGCTCATCGAGCAGCACATGCTTTTCCCCATTCCCCATTCCCCATTCCCCATTCCCGATTAAACTGCCTCCATGCAGACCACCACTTTCCGCACCGCCACCGTCGCTGACATCGACGCCCTTGTCCTGCTGGTGACCTCGGCCTATCGCGGCGATAGCAGCCGCGTGGGCTGGACCACCGAGGCCGATATTCTCGAGGGTGCGCGTATCGATCCGGCCGTGCTGCGCGACGATCTCCTGCGCGAACGCAGCCTGGTGCTGGTGGTCGAACAGGATGAGCGGCTGGTGGCCTGTGCGCATATCGCCGATGACCACGGCGCCGGGTACTTCGGGATGTTAGCGGTGGATCCTTCGTTGCAGGGCAGCGGGCTCGGCAAGACGCTGTTGGCCGAAGCCGAGCGCCTCGCACATAGCCAATGGCAGCTGACGGTCATGCGCATGACCGTCATCGATGTGCGCGATGAACTCATCGCGTTCTACGAACGCCGTGGGTATCGCCGCACCGGCATCGTCAAACCCTTCCCGTACGGCGACGAGCGCTTCGGCATTCCGCTGCGCCAGGATCTGCGTTTTGAAGTGCTGGAAAAGCAGTTGGGCGGGCCAACCCCGTGAGCGACACCTGGACTTTCGTCTGTGCCAGCGATGCGCTGCTGCCCGGTGAAATGCAAACCGTCTGGGACGAGGTCACCGACACGCCGATCGTGGTGTTCAACCTCGATGGCGCCTTGTACGCGCTGGAAGACCGCTGCAGCCACGAAGACTACGAATTGTCGCCCGGCAGCTTCGATCCGGTTGCCGGCACCATCGAATGCCAGTTGCATAGCGCGCGCTTCGATATCCGCGACGGCCGCCCCTTGTGCGCGCCTGCCTACACGGCCGTGCCCAAGTTCCCGGTCAAGCGCGAACACGACGGTATCTGGACCCGCGACGATCGCTGACGCAGTGCATTGCGGCGGCCAGCGCTCCAGGGCGCCACGCGTGGCAGCGTCTGCCATCGACAGGTAAATATTGCAAAGAAGAATGATTTGCATTTAAGATCGCATCCTTAAGACCTTCTTAACAACTGGCCTGTCTGCGACCCCATGCAACCAGTCCTGCTCGACACCCGCCCCGCTCGTTCGCTCCGCCTGCGCGCCCTCGCGCAGCGCTTCAGCTTGCCTGGCTTGGGCGACTGTCGGCGCAGCGCTTCGGGTTAGCCGGCGCAGCCTCCACGCATTCCATCCCGCATCCGCCGAGCCATCGCCAGGTGGGAGCCTCGCCTCCTCTTTGAGACCTTCCATGACGCCTAGCATTTCCCCGCTCGCTTCGGCCGTGTTGCTGACGCTGTCCGCCCCCGCTTTCGCCCAGCCCGACGATGTGTCGGCGCCTCCAGGGGCGGTGGATCTGGATGCGATCCGGGTGCAGCAGGAACGTGCGCAGAAGCCCTCTTCGCCCAAGTACACAGAAGCGCTGCGCGACACGCCGCAGACCATTACCGTGGTCACCAAGCAGACCATGGACCAGCAGAATCTGCTGTCGCTGCGCGATGTGCTCAGCACCCTGCCCGGCATCACCTTCGGCGCGGGCGAAGGCGGCGGCGGCTATGGCGACAGCATCAACCTGCGCGGCTTCACCGCCAGCAGCGACATCACCACCGACGGCGTGCGCGACAGCGCGCAGTATAGCCGCAGCGACACCTTCAACCTCGAATCCGTCGAGCTCATCAACGGTGCCAACTCGGCCATGTCCGGCGCCGGCTCGGTCGGTGGCAACATCAATCTGGTCACCAAGACTGCCGGCCAGGGCAACTTCACCAATGTCATGATCGGCGGCGGCAGCGACCGTTACGGCCGCCTCACTGCCGACAGCAATTACGATTTCGAAAACGGCACTGCCGTGCGCTTGAATGCGATGGGCCACACCCAGGACGTGCCGGGCCGCGATGAAGAATTCCGTCACCGCTGGGGGTTTGCGCCGTCGGTGGCGTTCGGCCTGGGCTCGGACACGCGTTTCACGCTGAGCTATCTGCACCAGCACGACAACAACCTGCCGCAGTACGGCGTGCCCTTCGCGCTCAGCCCGTTCAACGATGGCCAGCTTCCGGGCGTGGACCGCGAAACCTACTACGGTTATCGCAATGTGGCGCGTCAGGAGATCGACGTGGACATGCTCACCGGCGTGCTGGAAATGGACTTCGACGACAACGTCAAACTGCGCAGCCTGGCGCGCTTGCAGCGCGTGGATCAGCGCACCACCGCCACTGCTCCGGAGGGCACCTGGTGCCTGCCCGACAACACCAACGCCTACACCGGCCGCGCGTGCGTGGGCCAGCCGCCATCCACCTGGAGCCCCAACAGCGGGCCGCGCGGACTGGTGCGCGATACCGAAAACTTCATCGCGCACAGCCAGACCGACCTGACCGCCACGCTGCACACCGGTGCAATCGAACATCGCGTCGTCGCCGGCGTCGCCTTCAGCAAGGAAGACTTCGAGCTGGATAGCGGTTCGCTGTTCCGCAATGCCGACGGCTCCACCACCGGCATCACCTACCCGCTGCAGTCGTTCGACAACCCGTACAACATCTGGACCGGCCCGCAGAACTATTTTCGCACCGGCCGCAGCAAGGGCAGCCTGACCAACCAGGCGGTGTACCTGTTCGACACGCTGCAATTCAACGAGCAATGGATGCTCAACCTGGGTGGCCGCTACGAGCACAACGAAGGCGACACCACCACCTACACCGTCAACGCCACCGGCGGCATCACCGGCGTGGCTGCAGGCTTCCCCGCCGGCAGCAAGGACGATCTGTTTTCGTATCGCGCCGGCCTGGTGTTCAAGCCGGTCGACAACGCCAGCCTGTACCTGTCCTATGCAAATGCGAAGACGCCTTCCAAAGCCTCGGTCAACGGCTCGTGCACGCCGATTGCCACCTCCACCGTGGGCGCCAACTGCAATGTCGAACCGGAAACCGCGGTCAATATCGAACTGGGCGGCAAGTGGGATGCGCTGGACGAGCGCCTGGCGCTGACCGCTGCGGTGTTCCGCAACGAACGCGAGAACTACAAGGTCAACAGCGGCGATCCGCTGGTCCCGGAACAGGTGCTGGACGGCAAGGCGCGCGTTGACGGCATCGCACTCGGTGCGGCCGGCTACCTGACCGACCGCTGGTCCATCTTCGCCAACTACACCTTCCTGGACAGCGAAGTGCTGCAGAGCGTGTCCAACCGCACCGCCAGCCTGACAGGCGACCCCATCGCCGGGCGCGAGCTGGTGCAGACCCCGCGCAACGCCGGCAATCTGTGGACCACCTACCAGCTCAACCAGTGGACCTTCGGTTACGGCGTCAACTATCAGGGCAGCTTCTACCCGAACAACACCTCGACCGCGGTCTACCGCAAGACCGACGCCTATTGGGTGCATCGCGCCATGGTCGGCCTGCGCGTCAACACGTGGCTCAGCCTGCAGTTGAACGTCAACAACCTGTTCGACAAGGTCTACTACACCAGCATCCGCAACAACCTCACTGTCAATGCCGCAGGAACCGTCACGGCGGGCAGCGGTTGGGCATTGCCGGGGGACGGCCGCTCGGCAGTGTTGAACGCCACCTTCAGCTTCTAACCCTCAGGCACGCCGTGCGCGCTGCGCGGGCGACGTGGAGACCACCGCATGTTGCTGCCCATTCCCGATGTGCTCAGCCCCGCGCAGCTCAGCCAGCTGCGCGCGCAGCTAGACGTGGCCGACTGGGCAGACGGCCGCATCACCGCCGGCCACCAGTCGGCACAGGCCAAGGACAACGCACAGTTGCCCGAAGACAGCGCCGTTGCACGCGAGGCCGGCGCGCTGGTGCTGGAGGCACTGGCGCGCAGCAGCACGTTCTTTTCCGCAGTGCTGCCGCGCAGGATCTATCCGCCGCTGTTCAATCGCTACAGCGGCGGGCAGTCGTTCGGCTACCACGTCGACAATGCGATCCGCTACGACCGCAGTCGCGGCGGCGCAGATCCCGTGCGCACCGATGTCTCCGCCACCTTGTTTCTCAGCGACCCGGACAGCTACGACGGCGGCGAGTTGGTCATCGAAGACACCTACGGCACGCAGTCGGTCAAGCTGCCGGCCGGGCATCTGGTGATCTATCCGGGCACGAGTCTGCACAGGGTCATGCCGGTCACGCGTGGCGCGCGCGTGGCGTGCTTTTTCTGGACACAAAGCATGCTGCGTGACGCTGCGCAGCGCCGCCTGTTGTTCGAACTGGATGTCTCGATCCGCCGCCTCACCCAGGACACGCCCGGGCATCCCTCATTGATCCAGCTCACTGGCGTGTATCACAACCTGTTGCGGCAATGGGCCGATGTCTGAGCCGGCGCTGGACATCACGCAGCTGAGCGCGTTGCTGCGCACGCAGCCGGAACAGGCACGTGCGCTCTTGCACAAAGCCGCTGCGAACCATGACGTAAGTGCACAAGTGCTGCTCGCGCAGATGTACGCCGAAGGACGCGGCATTGCCGCAGATCCGGCTGCAGCGATGCTGTGGTACGAAGTGGCCGCCAACGCAGGGTGTGCGGAGGCGATGAACCAGCTGGGCCGCTGCCATGAGCTCGGGTTCGGCACGGCCAGCAACGATGTGCTGGCCGTGCTGTGGTATCGCCACGCCGCCGAACATGGCCTGGTCTGGGGCATGTACAACCTGGCACACATGTACGCCTCCGGGCGCGGCGTGGCGCAGGACCACACGCAGGCATTGGCGCTGTACCGCCGCGCGGCCGAAGCCGGTCATGCCAAGTCGATGAACTTCCTGGCGCGCTATCTCGACCAGGGCCTGGCCTGCGCTGCAGATCCCCTGGCCGCATGCGTGTGGTACCGGCGCTCTGCCGAAGCGGGCGATTTCCGCGGTCAGGCCGGCTACGCCACCCTGCTCGCCGACAGCGGCGAGCTGGATGACGCAGAACAGTGGATGCGCCGCGCCATCGCAGGTGGCCACGCCGGTTTTCTGCAACAGCTCGCCCCGCTGCTGGCCCGCGCGCGCCATCCGCGCCTGCGCGCCCTGCTGCACGAGGTGGCTGCACGGCAGCGGCAGTTGCAGCCTCGCGTTTCTGACGTTATGGCCTGAGCGCAGCATGTCCACCTCAGACCACGCTCACCTCGCCAGCGCGCAGCAACGTCGCGGTTTCTGGCTGCGCATGCTGCATCAGTGGCACTGGATCAGCTCGGCGTTGTGCCTGATCGGCATGCTGCTGTTTACGGTCACCGGGCTGACCTTGAATCACGCCGCGCGCATCGAAGCCAGCCCATCGACCGAGCAACGCACGCTGACGCTGCCGCCTGCCCTGCTGCACACGCTGGGCAAGCGGCAGGACGGCAATGCACCGCTGCCGCCCCGTGTGGCGCAATGGTTGGCGCGCCAGCTCGACATCAGCATCGGCGCACGCAACGGAGAATGGTCGGCCGACGAGGTGTATGTCGCACTGCCCCGCCCAGGCGGCGATGCGTGGCTGAGCCTTGACCGTACAACGGGTGCAATCGAATACGAGCGCACATCGCGTGGCTGGGTCGCCTATCTCAACGATCTGCATAAAGGTCGCAACGCCGGGCCGGCCTGGGGCTGGTTCATCGATGTCTTTGCGATCGCCTGCCTGGTGTTCTGCATCACCGGCCTGTTTCTTCTTCACTTGCATGCACGGCAGCGACACATGACCTGGCCGCTGGTCGGCCTGGGCCTGCTGATTCCGCTGTTGCTTGCCCTGCTGTTGGTCCACTGAATCCTTCTACCGGAGACGATCATGCGCGCCACATTGACCATCGCCTTAAGCGGCCTGCTCGCCATGCCGGCATATGCGGTCACGCTCGACATCAACGTCGAAATCCCCAAGCTCAACGTCGCCGAATACCACCGCCCGTATGTCGCGATCTGGCTGGAAGGTGCCGATCAGAAGGTCGCCGCCAATCTGGCGGTCTGGTATCAATCCAGGGACACCGCCGAAGGCCACGGCACCAAATGGCTGCCGGATCTGCGCCAGTGGTGGCGCAAGAGCGGCCGCACCCTGAGCGTGCCGGTCGACGGTGTCACCGGCCCCACCCGGCCGGCCGGCGCGCATGCGCTGTCGTTTTCCGACACCAAGGGCGCATTGAAGTCGCTGCCGGCTGGGCAATACACGCTGGTGGTGGAAGCCGCACGCGAAGTTGGCGGCCGCGAGCTGGTCAAGGTGCCTTTCACCTGGCCGGCGACCTCCGCGCAGACAGCCAAAGCCAGCGGCAGCAGCGAGCTCGGTGCGATCATCCTGGTTGCAAAGCCCTGAACGCTGCGCTGGCGTTGGCGGTGCTCTCCAGCACGTCACTGTTTCCGCAGGTCACACCTGCCGCATGGCGGCAAGGCGTGTTGCTTCAAACCCGGCGCTTTCCATGCATGCAGACAGCGCTGCAGTCTCGCCCTGATTCCACGTGCGTCCCATCGTTGTCATCGTCTTTCAAGGAGTCGTCATGAAACGCTCGCTCGTCCTGATTAGCCTGCTTGCCAGCCTGCCACTCAGCGCACTTGCTCATAAGGCCTGGTTGCTGCCGTCGCAGACCGTCATCGCTGGCGATGCGCCGTGGATCACCGTGGATGCTGCAGTGTCCAACGATCTGTTCTACTTCAACCACGTGCCGCTGCGACTGGATAACCTGAGCATCACCGCCCCCGATGGCAGTGCGCTCACGCCGGAGAACCCGGCGACCGGCAAGTACCGCAGCGTGTTCGACCTGCAGCTCACCCAGCCCGGCACCTACAAGCTGGCCATCGTCAATGCAGGCCTGTTCGCCAGCTGGAAGGAAGACGGCAAGCCCAAGCGCTGGCGTGGCGACGAAACCCGCTTCGCCACCGAGGTGCCAAAGAACGCGCAGGATTTACAGGTCTCGCAGTCCTTCAATCGGGTGGAAGCCTTCGTCACCCGCGGTGCGCCGACCACCACGGTCTTCAAGCCCGCCGGCAAGGGCATCGAGTTGATTCCGGTGACCCATCCCAACGATCTGGTTGCCGGCGAACCCGCGCAGTTCACCCTGCAGCTGGACGGCAAACCGGCCGCCGGGCTGGAGATCGACATCGTGCGCGGCGGCACCCGTTACCGGAATGCGCAAAACGAGATCAAGCTCAAGACCGATGCCAAGGGTGGCTTCAGCGTGACCTGGCCGGAAGCCGGCATGTATTGGCTGGAAACCACCAGCGAAGACACAACCACCTCGCTGCCGCAGGCCAAGCAACGTCGCCTGGGCTATGTCGCCACGCTGGAAGTGCTGCCGCAGTAATCTGCCGGCACGCGGCAGGAGCACACGCAGCGTGCATCCTGCCGCCCCATCTTCATAAGACCCGTCCATGCCCGCATCGTCTTCCGCCGACCACGCCATTGCCACGCTCGGCGGCCGCAGCATGGGCACCACCTGGAGCGTGAAGCTGGTGGCGCCGCGCGGACGCGATCTGCACCCCTTGCATGCGTGCATCCAGGCCGCGCTGGATCGCGTGGTCGCGCAGATGAGTACCTGGGAGGTCGATTCGGATATCAACCGTTACAACCGCGCACCGGCGGGCAGCTGGCATCACCTGCCCGACGAATTCCACGCAGTGCTGAGCGCAGCATTGGAGATCGCACAGGCCAGCGAGGGTGCCTTCGACCCCACCGTCGGTCCGATGATCGAGCTATGGGGCTTCGGCGCCGCCGGCGCGCGCCGGCGTGTGCCGGAAGCGCAGGCGATCGCATTGGCGAGCCTGCGTTGCGGCTGGCAACGCCTGCAGCTGGATGGCAAGCGTGTGCTGCAGCCAGGCGCAGTGGCACTGGATCTGTCCGGCATCGCCAAGGGCTTCGGTGTGGACTGTGTGCATCGCGCATTGCTGCAGTCGGGTATCGACAGTGCATTGATCGAGGTCGGCGGCGAATTGTTCGGCTACGGACGCAAGCCCGATACCAGCGTGTGGCGCGTGCTGGTCGAATCCGCCCCCGACGAAGACGCCGGCAGCGCACTACCACCACGCGTGCTGGCGCTGGACGGCCTGGCGGCCGCCACCTCCGGCGATCGCTGGCACCGCTTCGATGCCGACGGCACACGCTATACGCACACCTTCGACCCACGCACCGGCGCGCCCGTTCCGCATGCCCCTGCGGCGGTCACCGTACTCGCGCCCGATGCGATGCAGGCCGATGCCTGGGCCACCGCGATGACCGTGCTTGGCGTCGATGCCGGTCTTGCCCATGCACGCAAGGCGGAACTGGCCGTGCGATTCCTGGCACGCAAGGACGGCATCCTGCTCGAATCCATGAGCCCGGCATTCGAACGCCACCTGTCCGCGTCATGAGCGGCGCCACCTCACGCGTGTGGCTGGGCAACGGGCTGGTTCTGCTGGCGCTTGCGGTCATCGTCGGCTGGCTGGCCGGCCTGCATGAGGGCGCATGGTGGAGCCCACCCACGCCGCATCGTTGGCAACTGGCCACACTCGGCCTGGCGCTGTATGTGGGCCTGTGTGCGGTCGTGCTGCTGCGTGCCCGCAAGCGCGTCGGCGCACAACGCGCAGACGCCAGCGGCGTGTTGATCGTCTGGGCAAGCCAGACCGGATTTGCGCGTGAGCTGGCGCAACGCAGCGTTGCCGCGCTGCAATCGGCTGGCGTCGGCGCGCATGCGCTGCCGATCGAAGCCGTCGATAGCGATCAACTCGCACGCGTGCCGCGGCTGCTGTGCATCGTCAGCACCACCGGCGAAGGCGATGCGCCCGACCATGCGCAGGCCGCCGAGCGCGCCTGGCGTGCCGACCACGCGCAGGATCTGACGGCGGTGCAGTACGCAGTGCTGGCGCTTGGCGACCGTGGTTACGCGCACTACTGCGCGTTCGGCCGACGCCTCGACGATCGCCTGCAGGCGCGCGGCGCCACTCGCCTGTTCGAACGCATCGAGGTCGATAACGCTGACCCGAACGCCCTGCAGCACTGGCAACGCCGTCTGGCGGAACTGGCGCCCGCAATGGCGACGCAACCCGACTGGAGCCTGCCCACCTACACCACCTGGCAGCTACGCGAACGTGTCCACGTCAATCCCGGCAGTGCGGGTGCGCCGATTTACCGACTGCGCCTGACGCCATGCGATGGCGCGTTGCCGCAGTGGAGCGCAGGCGATATCGCGGAGATCGCACCGCGTCACACCCCGGATGCGGTCGAGTCCTGGCTGCGGCGTAACCACTACGATGGCGCGCAGCAGATCGACGGCCGCCCCCTGCTCGACTGGCTCGGCGGCGCGCAACTTCCTGTCGATACCGATGCCGCTCTCGGTATCGATGTGGATACCGGTGCCAGCCTCAGAGCTAGTGCTAGTGCTAGGGCTGGCGCCGATGCCGATGCCGATGCCGATGCCGATGCCGATGCCGATGCCGAAGTCAGAATCGACCCAACTACGGGCACAGGTAAAGGCACTGATACAGCTACGGGAACAGCAACAGGCACAACTTCACCACTGGACGCAGATGCGTTGGTGCGCAGTTTGGTCACCCTGCCCCATCGCGACTATTCGCTTGCCTCCATCCCCGAGGAAGGCCATGCCGAACTGCTGGTGCGCGAGCATCGGCACGCCGACGGCAGCCTGGGGCTGGGTAGCGGCTGGCTCTGCGTCCATGCACAGATAGGCGCGCCCATCGCGCTGCGCTTGCGCAGCAACCCCGGCTTCCACCCGCCCGCACCCGACCAGCCGATGCTGCTGATCGGCAACGGCACCGGCATCGCCGGTCTGCGCGCGCATCTACGTGCACGCATCGCAGCCGGCGCGCGGCGCAACTGGCTGCTGTTCGGCGAACGCAATGCCGCGCACGACGCGCTGTATGCCGACGAGTTGCAGCAGTGGCACCAGGACGGCTGGATCGAACGCCTGGAGCTTGTCTACTCGCGCGATCAACCGCAGCCACCGCATTACGTCCAACACGCACTGGCCGCAGCCGCCGACCGCCTGCGTCATTGGATCAATCAAGATGCCTGTATCTACGTCTGCGGCAGTCTGCGCGGCATGGCACCCGAACTCGACCGCACGTTGGATTGCATCCTCGGAGCCGATGTCAGCCAGGAACTGCTGGGCAGCGGGCGCTATCGCCGCGACGTGTACTGAACCATCGCACGCGCCACCGCCAAAAGCGCTCAACAAAGCGATTACGCAGATACCCGCAGCGCGTCTGCTGCTGAAATCCGCAACATCCCTGCTTGCGGTGGCTGCGCGCTAGACGCGCCGGCTGATCCAGGACCGCGCTCCGGCTTCCCCATTCTCTCTCGATCACCGCATTACGCTGCCAGATCGACCAGATTGCTCGTTGTCGCGCTGCCGCCAACGCTGCGGTACTGCCCCACGGCCATCTGCATCAACGCTGCATAGGCCTGCTGTGTGCCGTCGCTGCTGGATGCATCGGCCGATGACGGCGGTCGCGGCGGCGGATCGCGTGGCTGCATCGCTTCCTGCAGTTCCTGCAGACTCAGCGCCCCGCTCTTGTCGCTGTCGAGCAGGTCCAGCAGCTGCGTGCTCGACGTACTGTCGCCATTGACCAGCGTGCTCAATTCACCGCTGCTGACACTGTCGTCGCCATCGCTGTCCAGGCCGGCAAACAACGACTGCACATCCTGTCCTTGCTCACCCGGCGGTGGCGGAGGCGGCGACAAGGCCTGTGCCAGTTCGCTCTCGCTGACGGTGCCGCCACCATCCTGATCGAGCATGCTCAGCAGCCCGTCGATGTCGATCTTGCCGTCGTCATTGCTATTGGACGACAGCGCGGTCGATAGCTCGGAGGCGGTCAGGCTGCCATCGCTGTCACTATCGATGGATTTGAACAACTGCGTCAGCGGATTGGTTTTTTCCGCCTGTGCGGCGGATGCGGCGTTGCCGGTGGTCGCACTGCGGCTTGCATAGGACGCGTAGGCGGCGTAGCCGGCTCCGACCGAGCTGATGGTACTCATTGGTTTCCCCCTGGAATTGCCGGAACCACTCGCGGCGCCTGCACTGTTCCCTAGCCAGGTGGCACAGCGATGCCGTCGCTTGTCTGCGTTGACACGAATGCATCCGGGCACGTGCCAGGAGGCGCGCCCTGCTCGCAGATACGTGAAGAAGGCCCTAGACCGGACTCACCCGAATCGCCAGCAATTCGCCGCCACCGTCGAGTACGTAACGGGTGCGCGTCGCTGCACTCAACCACGCGGTATCGCCAGCCGCCAACGGCGGCAAACCGCTGTCGCGCCCGAAACTGGCCTGGCCGGCAAGCAGATGAATCGCCCAGGCGCTACCTGGGTCGGCAAAGAACAACATGGTGCCGACCAGAGGACGATGCAGCAGCTCGGTCTGCAGCACATCGCGCCGCCACATCAGGTTGAAATCCTGGGTAGGACCGTCCAGCAGCACTGCCTCAACCGCCTCTTCGCCGGCAAATCGCACGCGTTGATAGGGCGGTACTAAGTCCACCCATCGCCTGCTGCGCGAAGCGTTTGCAACAAGGCGCTCACCAGCGCTCAAAGATCCATCGACAGCAGCATGCTCGCCAACACTCTCTGCGCCACTCGCGTCTGAACCAACACCCTTCCAGGCGCCCGCAGCGGTTTCGGTTTCGGCTCCGGCATTCTCGGCACCGACGGTCGCACGAGCGCTGGCAATCTCACTAGCACCGGTATGGATATGGCTTTCGGCTTTGGGTTTGGCTTTGGTTGCGGCTTGGACATCAGCATCGCCGCTGCCGAACGTCAAACGCATGCCATGACCCCGAAGCAGCACCAACTCACGATCGATGCCCGGGAATGCCGAGAACGCGGCATCCTGCTCGATTTCGGCAATCGACAGCCGCAATGCCCACTGCGCTGTATCGCCCACACGCAGGATCTCCCGCGTCCAACCCAACTGATTGCGCCACCGCTCACGGCGGTACTCATTGGCCGGGATCACCCGGCTGCTCAGGTCTGTCAGCTGCATCGGCGCATTGTGCCTCAAGCTCACGCCCCGAGATCAGGCTGTATCTTGCCGCTTCGTCTGTCTTTATCGGCAAGACGCATAGCCAGTGACCTGAACATCAAGCGGCGGGCTGACGCCACGACCCATCGCAAGGCGGGCTCTACCAATACTTGGTACGCATGAGTCACTCGAACACTTGGAGGCTTTGAAGCAGTCCACTCAGCCTGAAGAATGCCCACCAAGTTTTGCTGTCCACTTCAAAACACCTTGGCGATGCGCGATCCCAATATCTTCACAGGCCAAAAACGAAAAACGCCCGGCTGCACATCCAAGTGCAACACCGGGCGATTCCACGTCCTTGTCGGCTTCCAGCCATCCCCCAGACATCCTGTCCAGTTAGGTTGCGGCCACGCATCCTCGCGTCGAACCGTATCTCGGATCCCTTCCCCTTAACGCCGTCCCACCGGTTTCACCGCCGCCCCCTTGGCAGCCTTCTTGGCTGGAGCCATCGTGGCTCCAACTTCGATCAGGTCGCGATTCCGTTCGACCGTCTTGAGTCCGATGCCCTTGACCAGTGCCAGTTCCTCGGCACTTTTAAAGGGACCGTTTGCCTGACGGTGCTCGACGATTGCCTCGGCTTTTGATCGCCCGACATTCATCAGCACCTTGTCCAATTCCTCAGCAGACGCGGTGTTGATATCGACCTTGTCGAGCGCATACGCATTCGAGGACAACAACAACGCCAGTAGCAGGGACTTCAGGACTACGGTAAATGACTTCATTGCAACGCTCCTTGTGGCTTGGGTGATGGTCCTAGCCAGCATTCCTGCCGGCGGAGCCAGTGTCCCGCGCCACATGCAGCAATCCTATCGCCAACGAACTTTTCACACAGCCGGTGAACTGCGCGCCGCCTTGTAGGGAAATACCTACCCCCCGAGGCGGGCGTAGAATGTGCGGCTACTCTCGCCGCGATTCTGGCACTGCGCAACCAGGGCCTGCCGCATGCGCGCTGCGTGGTGTTGATCGAGGCCTGCGAGGAATCGGGCAGCTACGATCTACCGGCCTATGTGGACCATCTGGCCGAGCGCATCGGCAAGCCGTCGCTGGTGGTGTGCCTGGACTCGGGCTGCGGCAATTACGAACAGCTGTGGTGCACGACTTCGTTGCGCGGGCTGACCGGCGGCAACCTGACGGTCAAAGTGCTGGAAGAAGGCGTGCACTCGGGCGATGCGTCGGGCGTGGTGCCGTCCAGCTTCCGCCTGCTGCGCCAGCTTCTGTCCCGCATCGAAGACGAAACCACCGGCCGCATCCTGCTCGATGGCCTGCATGTGGAGGTGCCCGCCGAGCGGCTGACCCAAGCGAAGGCCGCCGCTGCCACATTGGATACCGCGATTTTCGACAAGTTCCCGATGGTCGATGGCTTGGTGCCGATGCACGAGGACCTCACCGAATTGGTGTTGAACCGCACCTGGCGCCCGGCGCTGTCGATTACCGGTGTGGATGGCAAGCCGCCGCTGGCGTCGGCCGGCAACGTGCTGCGTCCGCAGACCGCGGTGAAACTGTCGCTGCGACTGCCGCCAACGGCTGACGGCAAGGCCTGCGGCGAGTTGCTCAAGGCCGCACTACTGCGCGACCCGCCCAATGGCGCGCAGGTGACGCTCGAGCTGGAAAAGGCCTCGTCCGGCTGGAATGCACCGGCGATGGCACCATGGCTGGAGAAGGCGATCGACGACGCCAGCCAGGCTTTTTTCGACAAGCCGGCGATGTACATGGGCGAAGGCGGCTCGATCCCGTTCATGGGCATGCTTGGCGAGAAGTTTCCCGGCGCGCAGTTCATGATCACCGGCGTGCTTGGCCCGCATTCCAATGCGCATGGCCCCAACGAGTTCCTGCACATCCCGATGGGCAAGCGCGTGACTGCCTGCGTCTCGAAGGTGATTGCCGACCATCACGCCGCCTGCCTGCGCGGCGAAACCAGCGGCTCGCCGGTGGCGGCCGATAGCGGCACCCGTCATGGTGGGCATGGTTGCTGTTGAGTTGTGGCTTCATCGATGCGTGCGGTTGGCGCGCATCGATTTCATGAAAGGTGGGGCTGCGCTTTAAGTGGGGATGAGCGGGTGCGCCGTGGTCGTCGGGCTGACCCGCTTTGGCGCTCAGGCTTTCTGGCGCAACCTGGCCGCCGGGCTCCACGTACTGCCTGGACCGCATCCTTACCCGATCCCCTCTGCCGCTGGCAGAGGGGAGATCGGTTGCTCTTCTTCGGGACGTGCCTGGCGCGCATTGCCCAGCGCAGAACTGGCGTTCTTTGCACACCCAAGTCGGCAAGCGTTCCCGCAGGGGTTTGTTTATCGAAAGACGACTTCTTTGCGCGGGAAGACAACTTCCCGGGATTCACTGCCCGAAACCATGAGCGCTTGGTAGCAGGAGCCGATGACCATGTCATGCTGAAGGCAGTGCATCGGCCCGCGCGCTCCAATGCTCGCTGCGTGAGGCAGCGACATCCGAAATGCTAGTCTGCCGATCCCGTCCACCTTCGGTGCTGCGATGAATCATCTGTTTGGTAGCGACAGCTGGCTCTACATTCTGCTGGTCGGTTTTGTGGTTGGGCTGCTGGCGCGTTTCATTACGCCGGGTACCCAACGTCTGGGCTGCCTGCTGACGATCGTGCTGGGCATTGCCGGTGCCGTGGTCGCCAGCTGGTTTGGCCGCTACATGGGGTGGTACCGCGCGGGCGAGCCGGCCGGTTTCCTTGGCGCGCTACTCGGCGCGATTGCCATCCTGGCGTTATTGCGGTTGTTCAGTGGCAGCAAGCGCTGAGCGTTTCAACGCGTTTCTGCTGCGTCTATCCATCACTCCACTACGCCTTCTCTCTTCATGACGTCACTTCATCCGGATCCTGCGCGCGATGCGCTTCGCCTGCATTGGGCACAACAAGCGCTCGACGATCCACACGCTTCGCTGCAGCGCGCATCGGTCGATGCGGGGTTTCGCAGCTACTGGCGCACGCGCGGGCGTGGCGTGGATCGCATCTTGATGGATGCACCGCCACAGCTGGAAAACGTGGCGCCCTGGCTGCGCATGCATGCACTTCTGGGCGCCCATGGGGTACGCGTGCCTCAGGTGCTTGCGCAGGATCTGGAAACGGGCTTTTTACTGCTAGAGGATCTGGGCGTTCCGACGCTGGCACAGGTGCTCACCGACGCCAACGCCGACGACTTGCTGGATGGCGCGATTGCCCAGCTGCTGCTGCTGCAAAGAATTCCCCCACCTGCCGATAGTGGCGTGTTTGGCGAGGCGCTGCTCCAACGCGATGCCGGCTTGTTCGAAGAGTGGTTTTTAGGCCGCCACCTGGGCGTGCAGCTGGACTGCGCCCATGCCGAGCAGTTGCAATTGGTGCAGCGCCGTCTGATGGACAACGCGCTGGCCCAGCCGCGCGTGTTCACCCACCGCGATTTCATGCCGCGCAATCTGATGCCGGTGCCCGATGGCCCGGCGGTGCTGGACTTCCAGGATTGCGTGATCGGCCCGATTGCCTACGACCCGATCAGCCTGTTCAAGGACACTTCGGTGAGCTGGCCGATCGCTCGCGTAGACAGCTGGCTGCAGCACTATCACGCACGTGCCGCAACGGCTGGATTACCGGTACCGCCGTTGGCGCAGTTCCTGCGCGATGCGGACTGGATGGGCGTGCAGCGCCACCTGAAAAACCTGGGGATTTTCTCGCGCCTGAGTCATCGCGATGGCAAGCATTGGTATCTGGACAATGTGCCGCGTTTCATGGCGTATCTGGACGAAGTGCTGCCGCGCTACGCCGAGCTTGCGCCGTTAATCGGCCTGCTTGACGAGGTGATCAAGCCCGCGCTGGCTGCGCGTGCCCAGCAGGCCACGGCATGAAGGCGCTGATCTTTGCGGCAGGATTCGGCGAGCGCATGCGCCCGCTGACAGAGCACACGCCCAAGCCACTGCTGTCCGTCGGTGGTGCGCCGTTGATCGTGTGGCATCTGCGCAAGTTGGCGGCGCTGGGCGTGGACGAGGCGGTGATCAATACCTCGTGGCTGGCCGAGCAGTTTCCGCAGCTGTTGGGAGACGGCAGCGCCTACGGTCTACGGCTGACCTATTCCTACGAAGGGACCACGCCGCTGGAAACCGGCGGCGGCATGTTGCATGCGCTGCCGCTATTAGGCGATGCGCCCTTTTTGCTGATCAACGGCGACATCTGGACGGACTTCGATTTTTCCCGTCTGCCGCAGGTACCCGCAGGACTTGCACAGCTGGTACTGGTCGACCGCCCCAGCTACGCAGCGCGCGCCGACTTCGCGCTGGATGCGGATGGCAAGGTGCGCGCAGATCTGCCCGCGACGCTCACCTATTCCGGCATTGGCATGTATCGACCAGCGCTGCTGCGCGATTGGCAATCGGTCATTGGCCAGTTGCCGGAACAGACTGGTACTGCGCCGCGCTTTGCGCTGGCGCCGATCCTGCGCGCAAAGATGGCGGAGGGCCTGATCGATGGCATCCACCACCCCGGACGCTGGACCGATGTCGGCACGCCGCAGCGGCTGGCCGCGCTGCAGGGGGAACTGGCGGGACCCGAGAAAAGCTGACGCGCCAGGGCGTGGGCATTACCTGCCGCCGATCCACCGCAGCGTATCCAACACACGGCACAACTGCACCGCGACCCGCTTCGCTTCTGCGTTATTCGGGTCCCGGCATCCCCGCTACCACACGCCGCAGAAATGGCACGGTGATGCGGCGTTTTGCGGCCAACGATTCGCGATCCAGACGATCCAGCAAGGCCACCAGCCCCGCCAGTTCGCGCTCGCTGTGGGTCAGCAGCCAGTCGATCGCCGCTTCGTCCAGCGCCAGGCCGCGACGCTGCGCGCGGTCGCGCAGTACTGCCCCGCGTGCCGCATCGTCGAGCACGGGCAACCCGATCCGAATGCATTGCGACAGCCGCGAACGCAGGTCCGGCAACACCAACGCCAGCCCATCGGGCATCTGTCGCGCGGTGTACAACAGCGTGATGCCGGCCGCGCGCGCGCGATTGTGGAAATCGAACAACGCCACTTCGTCGTCGCGTCGGCCGGCGATGCTTTCCACGCCATCCAGAGCGACCAGGCCGCGGCCTTCCAGCGCTTCGAGCGCATCGCGCAAGCGGCCGGCGGCCGCCTGCAGCGGCAGATACGCGGGAGTGCGCCCGGCCTGCTCGGCGGCGGCGCACAGCGACAGCGCCAGATGCGTCTTGCCGGTGCCGGCGGGGCCGGAGAGATACAACCAATCGCTCACATGCCCCGCAGCCAGCGCCTGCAACTGCGCAAGCAGGCCGTCGGGCGCGGCGATGTAACTGTCGAAACGCTGATCGGGTGGCGCGCGCAACGCCAGCGGCAACTGCGGAACACTCACGACCGGTCCGGGTCCTTGCTGGGGTCGATGATCACGCTGCGCTCGGGCGTGGACTGCAGCACGATGCCGGCGCGCTCGCCCGCATACAGATCGCTGCGCGTGTACTGCTCATGCGCATAGCGCAACAGCACGTTGGCCACTGCCGCGACCGGCAATGCCAGCAACATCCCGAGAAAGCCGAACAACTGGCCGCCGGCCATCACCGCGAAGATCACCGCCACCGGGTGCAGGCCGATCTTGTCGCCGACGATACGCGGCGTGAGCACGTAGCTTTCCAGCAGCTGGCCCACCGTGAACACGACACCCACGCCGACCAGCAATTTCAGATCCAGCCCTTGCGCCTGCACGATGGCTGCCAGTAGCGCCAGCACGATGCCTGTGGTCGCGCCCAGGTACGGAATGAAGCTGATCAAGCCCGCGATGATGCCGATCAACAGGCCCAGGTTGAGCCCGATGATGGACATACCGGTGGCGTAAATCGCACCCAGCGCCAGCATCACCAGGAACTGGCCACGGATGAAGCCACCGAGCACGTCGTTGGATTCCTGTGCCAGGCGACTCACGGTACCAATGTAGGCGCGCGGGATGACGGCAGCCACGCGTTCGACCAGGCGATCCCAGTCGCGCAGGAAGTAGAACGCCAGGATCGGCAGCAGCGCCAGGTTGATCACCCAGGTCACCATCGCAAAGCCCGAGCGCGACACGTAGCCGAAGAGCGTCTTGGCGGCGCCACCGGCCTGTTCCCAATGGCTGCGGATCCAGTCGATCAAGCGCTCCGGATCCAGCCAGGCCATCAGCTGCATGCCGGTCTTGGCTTCCAGCCACGGGATGGCCGTGCCAATCGCCCAGTTGCGCATCTGCGGCAGCGCATCGATCAAGGTCATGATCTGGCGCTCGATCATCGGCACCAGAATCATCAGCGCCAGCACGAACAGCAGCGTCGCCAGCACGAAGACCAGCATCACCGCGACATTCCGCGAGCGTCCGGCACGTTCGATGCGATCCACCAGCGGGTCGCCCAGCCAGGCCAGCAACAGCGCCAGCACGAACGGGGTCAGGATCGGCGCCAGCAGCGAGACCACCCACAACACACCGACAATCACCGCCGCCCACTTGAGGCGACGCAGGAACAGGGCAATTTCGGCTTCGGGAGTCAAAGTCATTTCAGGCGGTACTCGGCGTGCTCGTTTTCGAGAATGATAGGGCCTTCGGTCGGTACCGAGACCGAGACCAGCGGGCTGTTGTCGCCGAGCATACGGTTGAGGCCGGAAATACCCGTGAGCAATTCCAGGTCCAGTTCCATCCGGTCGCCATTGGCGCTGACCGGGCGGATGCTGCGTACCACCGAGACGCCCTGCAGCGCGGCCGACACGCGCAGGTAGTCGTCGGCGCTACCGATGCCGGTGATCACCACGCGGTAGACACCGGGAACGCCCGAATCCACCCGCTTGGCGTAGCGCTTGACCAGCGCATCGGCGGCGCCGTCGGCGCCGGCCGCCATGGCGCGGCGTGCATCGCCGTCGCTGCTGGTCCAGCTGGACAGCACATTGCCGTTGTCTACAAAGACCCAATCGGCAGTCCAGCCGGCGGCGTTGCGGTAGAGCTTGCCGATCAACTGCATCGGTGGGCTGTACTTGGCCGAGGCGCGCGACACCGCGGCGGTGTCCTTGCGCCAGATCGCGCCAGCCAGCGCCTGCTCGGCGGCGGCGCCGCTCGGCAGCCCGAGGCGGTAGCCGCGTTCGATCGCACGGTCCAGCACGCTGCGCGCGGCATTGGCCTGGGCCACGCCAACCAGGCGTGGGCCGCTGCCATCGTCGATGGCCAACCACAGCACCGGCTTGGGCCGCGGCAAGGGCCACACCGGCAGGCCCAGCGCGGCGATCAGGCCATCCACATCCGATTGCCGGAAACGTGCCACCAGGGTCGTACGGAAGGTCGGCGCGCCGGTGCGCGAGGTGCCCTGATCCTGGCGGTAGTCGTAGTGTTCGACGTAGTTCGGCGCGTTGCGCAGCGCCTGCGGAACGCCGGGGCGGCTCATCACGGCGCGGTCGCCGGAGACCTTGCCCAGCACGGCGCCGAGCGCACGTGCCAGTGCGCCGGGGCGATCGGATTCGCTCTGGCTATTGACCGGCACTTCGGCGTCGTAGGCACTTTGCGCCTTGGCAACGTCGCCTTCGGTGCGCAGATCTGCTTGCGCAAAGGCCGGAGCAACGGGCATGGCGACCACGAGGGCGAGAAAGAAAGCGAGACTGCGGCGCATCGACGGTTCCATGACATAAGCGTATCCGGGTGAATTGTTGCCCGAATGGGGGCGCTAGCGCCAACGTGGCTGCTAAAATCGCCGCCTTTACCGCCGAGCCACCCCCGCCCGTGACCAGCCAGACGCCTTCCAGCCCCTCGCCCATGACCTACCGCGACGCAGGGGTCGACATCGACGCCGGCAATGCATTGGTCGAACGCATCAAGCCGCTGGTCAAGCGCAGCTTCCGGCCCGAGGTCATGGGCGGCCTGGGTGGCTTCGGCGCGCTGTTCGACCTGTCCGGCAAGTACAAGGAGCCGGTGCTGGTCTCTGGCACCGACGGCGTGGGCACCAAGCTCAAGCTGGCTCAGCAATTGGGACGGCACGACACCATCGGCATCGACCTGGTCGGCATGTGCGTCAACGACGTGCTGGTGCAGGGCGCCGAGCCGCTGTTCTTCCTGGATTACTTCGCCACCGGCAAGCTGGATGTGGACACCGCCGCGGCGGTGGTGGGCGGCATCGCGCGTGGCTGCGAGCTCTCCGGTTGCGCACTGATCGGCGGCGAAACTGCCGAAATGCCCGACATGTACCCGCCGGGCGAATACGACCTGGCCGGTTTCACCGTGGGCGCGGTGGAAAAATCGCAGCTGCTGGATGGCGCGCAGGTGCGCGACGGCGACGTGCTGATCGGCATCGCCTCCTCCGGCCCGCATTCCAACGGCTATTCGCTGATCCGCAAGATCTACGAGCGTGCCGGCGCGCCGGCCGAACATGTGCTGGACGATGGCACCAAGCTGATCGATGCGCTGATGGCGCCGACCGCGCTCTACGTCAAGCCGGTGCTGTCGCTGCTGAAGTCGCACGGTGAAGCGATCCACGCGATGGCGCATATCACCGGTGGTGGCCTGACCGAAAACATCATCCGCGTGATACCCCAAGGCCTGGGTCTGGACATCGACGCCACCGCCTGGACGCTGCCGCCGGTCTTTGCCTGGCTGCAGCGCGAAGGTGCGGTGGCCGATGCCGAAATGTGGCGCACCTTCAACTGCGGCATCGGCTTCGTGCTGATCGCCTCGCTCGAGCAGGCCGCCACGCTGGAGCAGGCACTGGATGCGCAGTCGCTGGCGCACTGGCGCATCGGCCAGGTGGTGCCGGCGCATGGCGACGAGCGCGTGCGGATTGGCTGAGAGAAGACCTGCATGGACGCGTCCCCGATCGCCAGCCCTTCCACTGCCACTGCCGCTGCCAGCGCCGAAGATCTGCAGCAGCTCAAGCTGCTGTCGATCTTCCACTACGTGCTGGCCGGCATCACCGGGTTGTTTTCGTTGTTTCCATTGATCCATCTGTTCATGGGCCTTGCCATCGTGACTGGCCATCTGCCCATGGAGAGCACCAGCCCGGACGCGCCGCCAATGGACCCGCGCTGGTTCGGCTGGTTTTTCGTGGTGTTCGCGGCAGCGTTCATCTGCTGCGGCCTGACGCTGGCAGGGTTCATCGCCTATGCCGGCCGTTGCATCGCCCAGCGCAGGCGGCATCTGTTGTGCCTGATCGTGGCCGGCATCTCCTGCTCGTTCATGCCGTTCGGCACCGTCGTCGGTGTGTTTACGCTGGTGGTGCTGCTGCGTCCGCAGGTGAAGGCTCTGTTCGGTGCCGGCAACGCTGCGGTTTGAGACGTTTGTGAGCCTACTCTCCAATGCCCGCACCTGAGGCCCCATTGCGCCTGGCCGTGCTGGCCTCCGGCCGCGGCAGCAATCTGCAGGCCATTGTCGATGCGATCGCCAGCGGACGCCTGCATGCCGAGGTGGTCGGCGTATTTTCCGATCGCCCGCAGGCGCCGGCCTTGCAGAAAGTCGAGCCGGCGCGTCGCTGGTGCGCCAGCCCGCGCGATTTCGCCGACCGCGCCGCCTTCGATGCCGCGCTGGGCGATGCCATCGCCGCCACGCAGCCGGACTGGGTGATCTGCGCCGGCTATATGCGCATCCTGGGTGAGCCGTTGGTGCGCCGTTTCGCCGGGCGCATGCTCAACATCCACCCCTCGCTGCTACCCAAATACCGCGGCCTGCACACGCACGCGCGCGCGCTGGAAGCCGGCGATGCAGAGCATGGCGCCAGCGTGCATCTGGTGGTGCCGGAGCTAGATGCCGGCGCGGTGATCGCGCAGGCACGCGTGCCGGTCCTGCCCGGAGACAGTGCCGAACAACTGGCCACGCGGGTGCTGGCGCGCGAGCACCCGCTGCTCCTGGCCACGCTGGAGCTGCTTGCCAGTGGCCGCGTCGCGGTGCACGGCGACACCGTACTTATCGACGGTCAGTGCCTGTTTACGCCACTGCGACTAGAGTCCGCAAACACCGCACTCGCCTGAATGCGGAAGACATCCCCCTCATCCCGTCTCGGACATCCTTGCGGCCTCCGTGCCCGCCACCAGCGCATGAACGTCATCCCGATCGCCGCCGCGCTGTTAACTGTCGCCTTGCTGACCGAGGCCGGCCCCGGCCGTGCGCAGCAGGCGCCCGCCGCGCCTGTGCCAGCGGCGCCCGTTCCGGTCACAACTCCAGGCGCCGCGCCGACACCGCCCGCAGCCCTGCCCGCCAGCACCTGGACACCGCCGCCACTGGAACCGTTCGTGGCGACCTACCAGGCGTTCTACCGTGGCAAGGAAGCAGGCGATGCCACCATGCAGGTCAGCCACGGCGAGGGTAGCCAGTGGCGCATCGACATGTCGGTGCGTGGCCGCAAGGGCTTCGCCAGCATCCTGGGCCTGAACCTGGAGCAGAGCACGGTGTTCCGCGTGGACGGCGACACATATGTGCCGCTAAGCCAGAGCACGGTGCGCAAGGCAGTGTTCTTCGGCAAGAAGGTCACCGGCGTCTACAACTGGCAGGCCGGCACAGCGCAGTGGAACGGTGATCTGAAGGAAGATCGCCAGCAGCCGATCCCCTTGCAGCACGGCGACCAAAGCGCGTTGTCGCTGAACCTGTCGCTGATGCGCGACGCGCAACCCGGGCGCAACCTCAGCTATCGCTATGTCGACGTAGGCAAGGTGCGCAAATACGACTACCGCGCAGCCGACGCCACCGAGGTGGTGCAGGTGGGCGATCTGAGCTACGACGCGTTGCGCGTGTACCGCGTCAACGGTGGCGACAACGAAACCATCCTCTGGATCGCCAACGGGGTCCCCACCCCGGTGCGCATCCTCCAACGTGACAAAGGTGAGGATCAGGTCGATCTACGCCTGGTCGAATACCAAGGAGCCTGATCGATGAAAACCCTCCCCCGTCCCAGCGCCATCGTTGCCGCCGCCGCATTGGCCCTGGCCAGTCTGCCTGCCTTGGCCATGCAGCCATTCCAGGCCGACTACTCGGCCAACTACATGGGCATGCAAGCCAATGGCACCATGACCCTGGCCGCTGCCGGCGCCAACCAGTGGCGCTACACGCTGACCATCCAGAACCAGCTGGCCAACCTGACCCAGAGCACGGTGTTCGAAGAAGCAAATGGCCAACTGCGTCCGGTCAGCAGCAACGACACCTCGTCGATGATGGTCAAGCGCCGTAATGTCACCGCCAACTACGACTGGAAGACCAGTCAGGCGACCTGGGGCGGCGACATCAAGCCGGACCGCCGCGGGCCGGTGAAACTGCAGCCCGGCGACATGGACGCGCTGCTGATCAACCTGGCCATCACGCGCGATCTGGCCGCCGGCAAACCACTGAACTACCGCATGGTGGACGAAGGCCGCATCAAGCCGATGAGCTATAAGGTGGTCGGCAAGGAAACCATCACCGTCAACGGCAAGCAGGAGCAGGCCACCAAGGTCTCGCGCGTGGACGGCGACAAGGAATTGATTGCGTGGGTGGTCAAGGATCTGCCGGTCCCGGCGCGCCTGCTGCAGAAGGAAAAGGGCCAGGATGCGCTGGACCTGACCATCAAGTCGCTGCGCTGAGCGTCTGTGCCTGATCGAGCGTGCCCAGGAATGCGCTGCGGTGCGCTGCTGGGAGCCGCTATTGAGCGGGCAACCTGCCAATAGCCATTCTGAAACGTGGTGAACCGAGTGCGCGGTGCCCTCACCGCTCGCGGGACACGCCGTGAATCCGTCCGTGTAGGCTCGGTGGCGGCATCCATGCCGCCACACGGTCCCGCAAGCGGCGAGGACACCGCACCAGGCAGTTCGCGGGCTGCTCTGTTGAAAGCGAGAGCAGCAACGGCCGGTTGAAGGCACGGTGAGGACACCTCCTCAAACCTCTTGCGTGCGCCTCGATTGAAGAACCAAGACGCCACGCCAGAGCGCTGAGTGTTGTTTGGTTGAGACTGTGCACCCCGACCATCGTGACTGGTCCTTGCCCGCCTACCGTCGCGGGACCTTATGCGGCATGGATGCCGCATAAGAGCCTACACGGACGTACTTGCGGCGTGTCCCGCGATGGTGGGCGGGCGAGGACCCTGCAGCCAAGCCGCAGCTCAGCCGCTCTTCATGCACCGGTCGGAGCCAGGCCGAGCTGCGACCTCTCAGGGCTTACCCGCGGCCTTGCCATCGCCGGTGCTGAACACCGTGCGGCAATCCACGCGGATCTGCTCGCCGGTGCTACGCCAATAGAACAGGTCGCAATGGCGCTTGCCTTCGACGGTCTTCTTCACCGCCACTGCATAGAACGATTGTGCGATCTCTTCGCGGCTGGCAGTGCCGTCGTTGTTCCAGTCCATGTCCTTGAACTCCACGCCCTGGGTGATGGCCATGCCCACGCTCCAGGCATAGGCCAGCCACGCCAGGATCAGCACGATCACGCCGAGCAGGATCTTGCGCCGGGTGGTGAAAGGGCCGCGCAGGATCATGCGGTGCGCTGGATGGTCGCGCCCAGCGCCCCCAGCTTCTCCTCGATGTTTTCGTAGCCACGGTCCAGGTGGTAAATGCGATCGATGGTGGTGTCGCCATCGGCGACCAGGCCTGCCAGGATCAGCGACGCCGATGCGCGCAGGTCGGTCGCCATCACTGGCGCGCCGCTCAGGCGTTCGGCACCGCGCACGATGGCGGTGTGGCCTTCGACCTGGATATCCGCGCCCAGGCGCAGCAGCTCGTTGACGTGCATGAAGCGGTTTTCGAAGATGGTTTCGTTGATCACGCCCACCCCGTCGGCCACGCAGTTGAGCGCCATGAATTGCGCCTGCATGTCGGTGGGAAACGCCGGGTACGGCGCGGTGGTCAGGCTGACGGCGCGCGGACGCTTGCCCTGCATGTCCAGCGTGATGCTGTCGGCGGTGGTGGTGATGGTGGCGCCGGCCTCGGTCAGCTTGTCCAGCACTGCATCCAGCGTTTCCGGGCGCGCGCGGCGCACGGTGACGCTGCCGCCGGTCATCGCCGCGGCGACCAGGAAGGTGCCGGTTTCGATGCGGTCCGGCAGCACCGCATGGTGCCCGCCGCCCAGCCGCTCGACGCCCTGCACCACGATGCGTGGAGTGCCGGCGCCTTCGATCTGCGCACCGAGTGCGATCAGACAGTCGGCCAGGTCGGTAACTTCCGGCTCCATCGCCGCGTTTTCCAGCACCGTGGTGCCTTCGGCGAGCACGGCGGCCATCAGCACGTTCTCGGTGCCGGTGACGCTGACCATGTCGAACACATAGCGGCCGCCCTTCAGGCGCCCGTGGCTGGTGGCCTTGATGTAGCCATTCTCCACGCTGATGTCGGCACCCAGTGCCTGCAGGCCCTTGATGTGCTGATCCACCGGGCGCGAACCGATCGCGCAACCGCCGGGCAGCGACACTTCGGCGGTGCCGTAGCGCGCCAGCAGCGGGCCCAACACCAGGATCGAGGCACGCATGGTCTTGACCAGCTCGTACGGCGCAACCTGATGGGTGACCGAGCGCGGGTCGACCAGGATCGAACGGCCCTTGGCCAGCGTGCCTTCGTCGATGGTGACCTCCGCGCCCAGCTCGCTGAGCAGCTTCACCGTGGTGATCACGTCGTGCAGGTGCGGCACGTTGCTGATTTCCACCGGCGCGTCGGCCAGCAGGGTGGCGCACAGGATCGGCAGCACTGCATTCTTGGCGCCGGAAATATTGACCTCGCCATGCAGCGCTTGGCCGCCGGTCACTACGATTTTTGCCATGGGAATCTGAAAAATCCGAAAGTAGAAGGGATGTCGGGAATGAAATAAGGCGCGTATCGATCGTGGTGCACGCGGCGCGCGGTGGAACCGGGGATCGAGCCGCGCCGGATATGGCCCGGGACGCGCTGGACGCAATCACTGCGTGGGCGTGGACAACGCCGGCCCAGGCGATGCAGGTGCATCCTGCTTCCTGACCCCGTGCTGCGCACCGCTCCGGCCCAGCCCGCTCGGCGGCTGCGTTCAGCCTTCTTCGGGCGTCAGCGTCTTCAGCTGCAGCGCGTGGATCGCCCCGCCCATCAGCTCGCCCAGGGTCGCATAGACCATACGGTGCCGCGCCAGTGGTGGCTTGCCGACGAATGCAGGGCTGACCACGGTGGCCTCGAAGTGCACGCCGTCGTCGCCGTGCACGTCGACGCGGGCTTCGGGCAAGCCGGATTCGATGAGTTTACGGATGGTTTCGGCGTCCAAGGGGCGTTTCCTCATAAAATGAGCGCACATTCTACTCTTCACCCGAGTCCTGCATGGCTGTCTCGCCCCTGCCCTCCGCCACCGTCAGCGACGCCAGCCTGGTCGCCAGCGGCCAGCGCGTGCTGCAGATCGAGCGCGAGGCGCTGGCCAGCGTGGGCGCACGCATCGGCAGCGAGTTCGCCGCGGCCTGCCGGCTGGTGCTGGCCTCGCGCGGACGGGTGGTCGCCACCGGCATGGGCAAGTCCGGCCATGTGGCGCGCAAGATCGCCGCCACCCTCGCCTCGACCGGCACGCCGGCATTCTTCGTGCACCCGGGCGAAGCCGGACACGGCGACCTGGGCATGATCACCGAGGCCGACATCGTGCTGGCGCTGTCGTACTCCGGGGAATCGGACGAGGTGCGCATGCTGCTGCCGGTGCTCAAGCGCCAGGGCAACCCGATCATCGCCATGACCGGCCGCACCGGTTCCACCCTGGCCCAGGCCGCCGACGTGCACCTGGACGTCAGCGTGTCGGCCGAAGCCTGCCCGCTGCATCTGGCCCCCACCTCCAGCACCACCGCCTCGTTGGCGATGGGCGATGCGCTGGCAGTCGCGCTGCTGGATGCGCGCGGCTTCACCGCCGACGACTTCGCGCGCTCGCATCCTGCCGGCAGCCTGGGACGGCGCCTGCTGCTGCACATTACCGATGTGATGCACGCCGGCGAGGACCTGCCGCGTGTGCGCGAAGACGCCAGCCTGAGCGAGGCGTTGATGGAAATGAGCCGCAAGCGGCTGGGCATGACTGCCGTGGTGGACGCCGACGACCGTCTGATCGGCCTGTTCACCGACGGCGACCTGCGCCGCGCGCTGGACAGCGACATCGACGTGCGCAGCGCCGGCATCGCGCAGGTGATGACGCGCAACCCGCGCACCATCGCCGCCGACCAGCTGGCCGCCGAGGCCGCGCGGCTCATGGAGGACTACAAGATCAACGGCCTGATCGTGGTCGATGCGCAGCACCGCGCGGTGGGCGCATTGAACATTCACGACCTGTTGCGCGCCAAGGTGGTTTAACAGGTTCAGTTTTCAACCGCCGGACCCCGTTCTCACCGATTCGTGCCGATGCCCTATTCCCCTTTGCAGCACCTTCCCGCCGAGCTGATCGAGCGCGCCGCGCGCGTCCGCCTTGCCTGTTTCGACGTCGACGGCACCCTGACCGACGGTCGCCTGTACTACGACCATGCCGGCAACGAGAGCAAAGCCTTCAACGTGCTCGACGGCCAGGGTCTGAAGCAGCTCGACCACGCCGGCATCCAGGTCGCGCTGATCACCGCGCGCGCCAGCCTGTCGGCGGAAAAGCGCGGCCAGGATCTGGGCCTGCATGTGCAGATCGGGGTGAAGAACAAGCGCCTGGCAGTGCTGGCGCTGTGCCAGGAGCACGGCCTGTCGCTGGACCAGGTGCTGTTCATGGGCGATGACCTCCCCGACCTGCCCGCCCTGCTCGCGGTCGGCCTGCCGGTGGCGCCGGCCAACGCGCATCCATGGATTGCCGAGCGCGTGCAGTGGCAGACCCGCGCCCGTGGCGGCGAAGGCGCCGCGCGCGAAGTCTGCGATGTGGTGCTGGCCGCACAAGGACAGGTCGAACGCATCATCGAAGGGTTCTCGGCATGAATTGGAACTGGCGCACCACCCTGGGCGTGGTGCTGTTCGTCGCCGCCGTGATTTCCGGCTGGTCGGCCTGGAAACAGCGCGCGCGCCCAGCCGCCGCGGCCGTGCAGGAGTCCGGCGCCGACTACATCCTGCGCGACTTCGAGCTGATTGCCCTGGACAAGCAGAGCGGCAAGGAGTCGATGACGCTGCGCGCGCCGGAGATGCATCGCAACCGGGCCGACCAGACCGCTGACATCACCACGCCGGTGTTCCTGATGCCCGACAACGCCAATCTGCCGTGGACCCTGCGCGCCAAGACCGGCTGGGTCAATCCGGACGGCACCCAGCTGCGCCTGCGCGGCGATGTCGAGGGCGACAGCCCGACCGGCGGCGCCACGCCGCCCACCACGTTCCGCACCCAAAGCCTGGACGTGTTCCCGCAACAGAATATCGCCAAGACCGACGCGCCAGTGACCATGACCCGCCCTGGTATCATGCAGAGCGGCGTCGGCTTCGAAGCCAACCTCAAATCACGCCAGTACAAGCTCCTCTCTCAGGTCAAGACCCGCTATGAACCGAATGCTGCCCGCTAAACTGGCGTTTGCCGCACTGCTGCTGCCTGCGTTGGCAATGGCCAAGACCAGCGATCGCAACCAGCCGATGGCGATCGACTCCAATGCCAACGATTGCAACATGCTCGACGACAGCGGCAAGTGCCGTTTCAGCGGCAATGTGGTGATCACGCAGGGCACGCTGGAAATCCACGCCGACACCGCCGATATCTTCCAGAAGAACGGCCAGACCGATCGCGTGGTGCTCAACGGCAAGCAGGCCACGCTCAAGCAGGAGATGGACGACGGCGCCATGATGCACGGCCAGGCCGACAACATCGAATACAAGGTCGCCGATGAGATCATCATCCTGACCGGCAATTACAAGGTGGATTCGCCCAAGGGCACCAACGCCGGCCAGCGCATGGTCTACAACACCAAGACCGGCAACATGCAGAGCGGCGGCGATGGCAGCCGCGTGCGCACCATCATCCAGCCGAAGAACCCGGCGCCTGCCGCGGCAACGCCCGCTCCGACACCGGCCGCCAAGCCCGCTGCCAAGCCGCAGGGGAAGAAGTAATGCTGGTCGCCACCGGTCTGCGCAAGAAGTACAAGCAACGCGAAGTGGTCAAGGAGTTCGGCCTCACGCTGGAGGCCGGCGAGGTGGTGGGCCTGCTCGGCCCCAACGGCGCCGGCAAGACCACCTGCTTCTACATGATCGTGGGCCTGGTCGAAGCCGATGCCGGCCGTATCGAATTGGATGGCCGCGACCTCACTGCCGAGCCGATGTACGCACGCGCCAAGCTGGGCGTCGGCTACCTGCCGCAGGAGCCCTCGATCTTCCGCAAGCTCACCGTGGCCGACAACATCCGCCTGGTGCTGGAGCTGCGCGAGGAACTGGACAACGCCGGCCGTGAGAAGGAACTGGTCTCGCTGCTGGAAGAACTGCAGATCACCCATGTGGCCGATCAGCTCGGCGCCAGCCTCTCCGGCGGCGAGCGGCGCCGTTGCGAGATCGCACGTGCGCTGGCGGCCAAGCCGCGCATGATGCTGCTGGACGAACCCTTCGCCGGCGTGGACCCGATTTCGGTCGGCGAGATCCAGCGCATCATCATCCACCTCAAGGAGCGCGGCATCGGTGTCCTGATCACCGACCACAACGTGCGCGAAACCTTGGGAATCTGCGACCGCGCGTATATCCTCGCCGAGGGAGGCGTGCTGGCGCAGGGGGCACCAGACACGTTGCTAGCCAATCCCGACGTCCGTCGCGTGTATCTGGGGGAAACTTTCCGCCTTTGAGCGCGTCGCCGCGCCAACGCTTTTTCCAGTCAGTGCCCGCATGAAAGCCCGGCTCCAGACATCGCTAGGACAGCAGTTGGTCATGACGCCGCAATTGCGTCAGGCGATCAAGCTATTGCAGATGTCCACCACCGAGCTGGAAGTGGAAATCGCCGAGGCGGTGGAAACCAATCCGCTGCTGGAATGGGCCGACGAAGCTGCGCATGCGGCCAGCGACATCGCGGTGGACTCCTCGCCGTCCGCGTCCACCGAACAGCCCCAGCGCGAAGAAGTCGCGCCTGCCGAGCGCGACGAGGATTGGTCGCAGGACGAACTGCAGTGGACCGGCTCGGGCAGCGGCGGCAGCTTTGACGACGACGAGTCCGGCGACGCGGCAGAGCGCGTGGCCGAATCCGAAACGCTGGCCGACCACCTCTTGTGGCAGCTGCATCTATCACCGCTGTCGCCGCGCGACCGCCAGATCGGCGCGATGCTGATCGACGCGCTCGACGAAGACGGCTACCTGCGCGAACCGCTGTCGGCCATTCTCGAGACCCTGGCGCTGGGCGCCGCGGTCGACGAGGCCGACGTGCTCACCGTCCTGCATCAGATCCAGCGCTTCGACCCGGTGGGCGTGGGCGCGCGCACGCTGGGCGAATGCCTGGCGCTGCAGCTGGGGGTGCTCGATGCGGACACGCCCGGCCGCGAGCTGGCGCTGCAGATCGTTGCCGGCCCGCTGGAACGGCTGCCGCGCAGCGGTGTGGCCGGGCTGGCGCACGAGCTCAAGCGTTCCACTGCCGACGTGGAACAGGCGGTGCAGCTGGTGCGTTCGCTGGACCCGCGCCCGGGCAAGCAGATCGGCGACCTGTCGCAGGACACCTATGTCGTGCCGGACTGCGTGATCTGGCGCCAGCGCGGGGTCTGGCGGGCCGCACTGGCCGGCCGCGCGCAGCCCAAGGTCACCATCCACCGCGGCTACGAAAACCTGATCCGCAGCTGCGGCGAATCCGATGCCGGCTATCTGCGTGGCCAGTTGCAGGAGGCGCGCTGGCTGCTCAAGAGCCTGGAGGCGCGCGGCGAGACCCTGTTGCGGGTGGTGCGCTGCCTGCTGGAACACCAGGCCGGGTTCCTGGAGTTCGGTGCGCAGGCCTTGCGCCCGTTGACGCTGCGCGAGATCGCGGGCGAGCTCGGGCTGCACGAATCCACCATTTCCCGCGCGATCGCCCGCAAATACGTGCGCACCCCGCGCGGCACCATCGCGCTGCGCGCGTTCTTCGCCTCCGGCATCGACACCGACAGCGGCGGCGAGGCCTCCAGCACCGCCATCCAGGCCATGATCCGGCGCCTGATCGATGCGGAAAACCCGCGCAAACCGCTCTCCGACGCCAAGCTGGCCGATCTGCTGAAAACATCCGGCGTACCAGTGGCGCGGCGCACCGTTGCGAAGTATCGTGAGGCCATGAACATTTCCGCCTCCCACGAACGCGTGCGCATCGCCTGACGTTGCGACCACCGCAACGCCGGCATGCGCCGGGCTTGTCGGATCACCGGAACGGTTCATTGGCCCACCGACCAATGGAGGTATCCGATGCGTATCGAGACGTATGGCCACCAGCTTGAAGTGACCCCCGCCCTGCGGGACTACGTGGCAAGCAAGCTGCAGCGATTGCAGCGCCATTTCGACCAGCACTGCGAAGTCCGAACGCAGCTGGCCGTCCGCAAGCCGGACCACCACGTGGTCGCCACCGTCAACCTGCCCGGTCGCACCCTGCACGCAGATGCCAGCGGCTCCACCATGTATGCGGCCATCGACCTGCTGGTCGACAAGCTCGACCGCCTGGTCCTCAAGCAAAAATAGAAGAAATGTAACCACCACGCCCGCGAGGTGCGCGACAATCCCGCATGACGCTTCCCGCTTGATGCCCTCATGCCCTTAACCGATCTGATGGCGGCCGTGCGCACCGTGGTGTCGCCGGCCGCCGATCGCGACACCGTCCTGCATGCCGCCGCCGACCTGCTCTCCTGTCGTCAGGCCGGCGCCGACGAGCTCTACGCCAACCTGTGCGAGCGCGAGGCCCTGGGCAGTACCGCCATTGGCCATGGCATCGCCATTCCGCATGGGCGCTGCCCCAACCTCACCGAGCCACGCGGGGCCTTGCTGCGGCTGGACACGCCGGTGTCCTTCGGTGGTGACGAGCCGGTGGACCTGGTCTTCGCCATGGCCGTGCCGGCGCACTACACCCACCAGCACCTGATGCTGCTGTCCGAGCTGGCCGAACGGTTTTCCGATGCCGACTTCCGTCGGAACTTGCGCGCCGCACCCAACGCCGATGCCCTGATGGCGCTGCTCGCCGACGTGCCGCCCGCGCAGGCGAGCGCGGCATGAATACCAGCATCACCGCACGCGAACTGTTCGACCAGCAGCGCGACAAGCTGGCCCTGCGCTGGGTCGCCGGCCCCAAGGGCGAGCACCGCGAGATCCAGGCCGGCAGCAACAACGCGCGGCGCCCGTCGCTGGCTGGCTACCTCAATGTGATCTATCCCAACAAGGTGCAGATCCTGGGCACCGAGGAACTGGCCTGGCTGGACTCGCTGGATGCGCGGCAGCGCTGGGAAACCATCGAAAAGATCATCCAGGTGCAACCGCTGGCGCTGGCGATCAGCAAGAACCAGTCATGCCCGGAAGATCTGCGTGCGGCGGCGGACGAATCCAATACGCCGCTGTGGATCTCGTCCAAACGCGGCCACGAGCTGCTCAACCACCTCTCCTACCATCTGGCACGCACGCTGGCGCCGCGGGTCACGCTGCATGGCGTGTTCATGGAGATCTACTCGATCGGCGTGCTGATCACCGGCGAAGCCGGCTCGGGCAAGAGCGAACTAGCGCTGGAACTGCTCAGCCGCGGCCACCGGCTGGTGGCCGACGATGCGCCCGAATTCACCCAGATCGCGCCCGATGTGCTCGACGGCACCTGCCCCGAACTGCTCCAGGATTTGCTGGAAGTACGCGGCCTGGGCGTCTTGAACGTGCGCGACATGTTCGGCGACACCGCGGTGAAGAAAAACAAGTACCTGCGCCTGATCGTGCACCTGACCCGGCCGATGACCGAGCCCACGCCGTCCGGCTACGAGCGTCTGACCGGCGATTCGGGCAGCCGCCATGTGCTGGACCTGGACGTGCCGCTGATCACCCTGCCGGTGATGCCCGGCCGCAATCTGGCCGTGCTGACCGAAGCGGCGACCCGGCTGCACATCCTGCGCACCAAAGGCATCGACCCGGCAGCGATGTTCATCGCTCGCCACAGCAACCTGCTGGAGCGACGTACGCCATGAGTGTTGCGCCCTCCACGCTGATGATCGTGAGCGGGCTGTCCGGCTCGGGCAAATCGGTCGCGTTGAAGACCTTCGAAGACCTGGATTACTACTGCTCGGACAATCTGCCGGTCGAGCTGCTGCCGGACTTCGTCAAAAGCCGTCTGCGTGGTAACCCGATCGGCGACCAGCGCCTGGCGGTGGGCATCGATGTGCGCAGCCGCAGCGACCTGACCCAGCTGGCGCAGTGGCGCCAGGCCGCGCAGGAATACGGCATCGAGGCGCGATTGCTGTTTTTCGAGGCCAGCGACGAGGCGTTGATCAAGCGGTATGCCGATACCCGCCGCCGCCACCCGCTCAGCCATCTCGGCCTGGCATTGCCGGAAGCGATCACCCGCGAGCGCCAGTTGACCGAACCGTTGCGTACGCAGGCCGATGCCGTCATCGACACCAGCACGCTCAACGTGCATCAATTGCGCCGCCGCGTGGTCACCGAGTTCGCGCTTGGTTCCCATGACCGGCTGTCGCTGCTGTTCGAATCGTTTGCCTACAAGCGCGGCGTGCCGGCCGAAGCCGACTTCGTGTTCGACGCGCGCGTGCTGCCCAATCCGCATTGGGATCCGGAACTGCGCCCACTCACCGGCCGCGATGCCGGCGTGCGCGACTACCTGGACAACGAGGCGGACGTGCAGCGCTACAGCGCGCAGATCGTGGACCTGCTCGATACCTGGCTGCCGCGACTGCGCAACGACACCCGCAGCTACGTGACCATCGCCTTCGGTTGCACGGGCGGCAAACACCGCTCGGTCTACATGGCCGAGCGCATGGCCCGCCATGCGCGCGAACAAGGCTGGCCGGAAGTGGCGACGTTTCATCGCGAGCAGGACTGAGGGGCTGGGATTGGGGAATCGGGATTGGGGAATCGTCAAAGCGGTGTCATGCTGCTTGGAATGTGCGAACGGTCGATGACAGCTGTGCTTTGAAGCTTGGCCTTGCGGGTTGGCCTCGGCATCGAGTCCCTGCCCCGCGCTTGCTGTCAAGGGTTTGATCTTGGTGGCTCATTTTGAGCTGCAGGCCGCCTTTGTCACTGCTGCTTCCTTAGTTTTGCTGCGGGCGCAGATTGTTCGGCCTGGCGCAGGCATTGGGTCTGCGGGAAAAACTTTTGATCGGTGCATTCGTCTGCGCGTTCTGATCGTGGACTGCCTGGCAAGCGCGCGCTGCAGCGTTCGCTTGTGATGCGGTTCGCATTGGCAGACTGCGGGCGTCGCGATCATTGCCATGCGGGCAGCGGCGCGCTTGCTGCATGCAGTGCACGCGACACGCCGCAGCGGTCCTAAACGGCTATTCAGTTCGCAACGCATCTGTGCAGGCAGACGCTATCGCGCAGTCATGCCGACCTGTTAACGTTTCGGCATGGCCTGTGGCATTCTCCTCATTACTCATCCCGGCATCGGCGCAGCGTTGTTGAACGTGGCGACGGGGCTGTTGCGGCAATTGCCGTTGAAGACCGAAGCATTCGACGTGCCGTTCGATGCAGACCTGGACGCGTTGCTGCCCCAGGCGTCGTCGGCGATGCGCCGGGTCGACAGCGGCGACGGCGTGCTGGTCATGACCGACCTGTACGGCGCCAGCCCCAGCAATCTGGCCAACCGTCTGGCCAAGCTGGGCACCCCGGTTCGCCGGGTGTCCGCACTGAGCCTGCCGATGCTGCTGCGCGTGATGAACTACCCCGAACAAGGATTGCAGGAGCTGCCCGCCACTGCGGCGGCCGGTACCCGCAACGGAGCGATCATCGACGATGCTTGAACGCGAACTCATAGTTTCCAACCGACTCGGACTGCATGCGCGGGCCACCGCCAAGCTGGTGCAGACGCTGTCGTCGTATCGCAGCAACGCCACCCTGGCGGCCAAGGGGCGCGAGGTGAATGCCAAGAGCATCATGGGCGTGATGCTGCTGGCCGCAGGCCAGGGCACCAGCGTGGTGGTGCGGCTGGATGGCGAAGACGAAGCCGAGGCCTTACAGGCGCTGGTGGACCTGTTCGAGCGTCGTTTCGACGAGGACAGCTGAGCATGTGCGGCGTCGGTGCCGTTGCGACCGACACGGCGCCGCTGCGCCAGGGCCGCGCATGAGCCTGCGCCTGCGCGGACATGGCGCTGCACGCGGCAACGCGCTTGGCCGCGCACGCGTGCGCCAGAGCCATACCCTCGAAGTGGCCGAACAACGCGTGCCCGCCAATCAGGTGGAAACGCAGCTGCAGCGCCTGCATGCCGCCATCGCGTCGGCACGGGTCGAGATGCAGCAGCTGCGCGACCGCCTGCACGGCGCACTGGCGCGCGAAGTCGGCGAATTTCTCGAGCTGCATGCATTGCTGCTCGATGACCCCGAGCTGCTGCAAGGCCTGGATGAACTGATCCGCACCCACCGTTACAGCGCCGACTATGCCTTGCGCGTACAGCGCGACCGCCTGGCGGCGGTGTTCGACGGGATGGAGGATGCGTATCTCAAGAGCCGCATGGACGATCTGGATCACGTGATCGGCCGCATCCATGCGTTCTTGCACAAGCGCGCTCCCGACCTCAAGGGTGTGGCCGGCGAAATCCTGGTGTGCGACAACGTGGCACCTTCCGAGCTGGCGCAGCTGCAGGCGCAAGGCGTGGTCGGCATCGTCACCACCGCCGGCAGCACGCTGTCGCACAGCGCGATCCTGGCGCGCAGCCTGCACCTGCCGTTGGTGGTGGGCGTCAGCGACGCGCTGCAGCGCATCGAAGATGGCGATGTGCTGATTGTCGATGCCGGCTCGGGCCAGGTCATCGTCGACCCCAAGCCCGAACATCTGCGCGACTATCGCGAGCGCCTGCGTGCGCTTGCCAAGGAACAGCGCGAGCTGGGCCGGCTACGCTCCAAGCCCACGCGTACGCGCGACAACGTCGATATCACTCTGCTGGCCAACGCCGAATCGCTGGAAGACGTGGCCAACGCGCATGCGCTCGGGGCCAGCGGCCTGGGCTTGTACCGCACCGAATTCCTGTTCCTGCAGCGCAACGAACTGCCGGACGAAGACGAACAGTTCCACACCTACCGCGACACCGTGCTGGGCATGAGCGGCCACCCGGTCACCATCCGCACCCTGGATCTTGGCGCCGACAAGGCCGACCGCACCGGCCTGACACTCAGCGATGAGGACAACCCGGCGCTGGGTCTGCGCGGCGTGCGCCTGTCGCTGGCGCGGCCGGCGGTGGCGCAGGCGCAATTGCGCGCGATCCTGCGTGCGTCCGGCTACGGGCCGGTGCGCATCCTGGTGCCGATGGTCAGCGGCCGCGAAGAAATCCTGCAGCTGCGCAAGCAGTTGAAGAAGCTCACCGCACAGCTGCGCGCCGAAGGCCACGAGATCGCCGAGCACATCCCGCTGGGTGCGATGATCGAAGTGCCGGCTGCGGCATTGGCGCTGGACTGCTTCATCGACGATATCGATTTCCTGTCCATCGGCACCAACGACCTGGTGCAATACCTGCTGGCGGTGGATCGCAACAACGAGGCGTTGGGCGAGCTGTACTCGCCCCTGCATCCGGCCGTCCTTCGGCTGATCGCGCAGGTCATCGCCACCGGGCGCACCTACGGCAAGCCGGTCGCGGTGTGCGGTGAAATCGCCGGCGATCCGCGTTTCGTACCGATGCTGCTGGCGCTGGGGCTCACCGAGTTCAGCCTGCATCCGGCCACATTGCTGGAAGTGCGCCGCGCGGTGCGCGACACCCATCTGGGCGAGTTGCGCGTGCACGGCGAAAAATTGCTGCGCGCCCGCGATCGCAAGGGCATCGAAAAATGGCTGGCTGGCCATGCGCAGGGGCTGCTGCGGTAATTGCGGCACGCAGCGCCCGGCCGCGCGGCCGATGCTTGAAGACCTGGGTTTCCTTCAGCACGGCGTTCGACACGCTCGCAGTCCTGAGGCAGGCCCAGACGGTGGCGCGAATCGGCATGTACCGCTTGGGCAGTGCGATTGCTGCGCGCACCAGTCACGCCCGCTCGCACCGCGTTGATCGCCTCCTTGTCGAAAAGCGCCGAAGATGCCGCCTGCATCGTCAATCGCATCCCGCTCCATGCACCTTGAGCAGCTCGCGCGGCTTGGCTGCGTCCACCGCGCACGCCCTGCGCAAGCGCGCCGCAGCGGCCCTGTATGTTTCGTCACCATGCGCAAGCGATAATGCCTTGCTGACCCAGCACCGCGTCCTTTACTGATGGCGCGTCCACTCTTCCGGGAAGCCGCGCATGGCCGAAGCCGTTCGCCACGACAAAACCGCGCGCCAGCTACGCCTGCTGTCCGACGCGCTGGATAGCGGACGCCTGGGGCCGGTACGCCGGTTGGTCAATACGCTGGCGCCGGCGGAAATCGGCAACCTGCTCGAATCGCTGCCACCGGGCAAGCGCGAAGTGGTGTGGGGGCTGGTGGATCCGGAAGACGATGGCGAGGTGCTGCTGCACGTCGGCGACGAAGTGCGCGAAAGCCTGCTGGCCGACATGGACCCGGACGAGATCGTGGCGGCGGTCGAAGACCTGGAAATCGACGATCTGGCCAACCTGGTCGAAGACCTGCCCGACACCGTCATCGATGAAGTGCTCAAGTCGATGGACCGCGAAAACCGCGAGCGGCTCGAGCAGGTGCTGTCGTATCCGGAAGACACCGCCGGGCGTCTGATGAACCCGGACGTGGTCACCGTGCGCGCCGACGTCAATGTGGACGTGGTGCTGCGCTATCTGCGCCTGCGCGGCGAACTGCCCGACCACACCGATCACCTGTACGTGGTGAGCCGGCGCCACCAATACCTGGGCCGCGTGCCGCTGGCGGCGCTGGTCACCCACGAAGACAGCACGCCGGTCAACCGGCTGATCGACGACGAGCAACCGGCCATCGATGTGGGCGACGGTTCGGACGAAGTGGCGCGGCGCTTCTCCGACCACGACTGGATCTCCGCGCCGGTGGTGGACGACAACAACATCCTGCTCGGCCGCATCACCATCGACGACGTGGTCGACATCATCCGCGAGCAGGCCGAGCACCAGGCCATGAGCGCGGCCGGTCTGGACGAAGACGAAGACATGTTCAGCCCGGCACGGCGCGCATTCCGGCGCCGCCTGATCTGGCTGAGCATCAATCTGTGCACCGCGTTTCTGGCGTCCAGCGTGGTCAGCAGGTTCGAGGGCACCATCGAGAAACTGGTGGCGCTTGCGGCGCTGATGCCGATCGTTGCCGGCATGGGCGGCAATGCCGGCACCCAGGTGCTGGCCCTGATGGTGCGCGGCCTGGCGCTGGGCCAGATCGGCTCGTCCAACGTGATGACCTTGCTCAAGAAAGAGCTCACCGTCGCGCTGATCAACGGGCTGTGCCTGGGCATCGGGCTTGGCTTGATCGTGCTGGCCTGGTTCCGGCAACCGATGCTATCGCTGGTGATCGGCACTGCATTGACGGTGAACATGCTCACTGCCGCCTTCGGCGGAGTGCTGGTGCCGGTGACGCTGAAACGGTTGGGCTTCGATCCGGCGTTGGCCGGTGGCGTGATCCTGACCACCTTGACCGACGTGATGGGCTTTTTGAGCTTCCTGGGCCTGGCCACGCTGATCCTGCTGCCCTGACCTGCGGTGCCTGGCCTGGAGCGTGTCATGCACGCGATGACGACAAGCAGATGAATATTCGACAGGAATCGCCTCGCCTCGACACGCCAGCGCACCGGCATGCGGTAATACTGCACCCATGTGATCGGTCGGGAGAGCTGCGTGATTCGTCGTTGTCTTGTTGTCATTGCCTTTGCGCTACTGCTGGCCGGCTGTTCCAGCATGGCTGAGCGCCACCACGACGAACGCCGCGGCCACTTCGTCACCCGTACGCTGAAACTGGAAGGGCGCCTGTACCGCTATCAAGTGTTCGTGCCCGCGTCCAAGGTGCCGCAGCCGCGGCCCATCGTGCTGTTCCTGCATGGCTCGGGCGAGCGCGGCGATAACGGGCGCGATCAGGCCGAAGTCGGCCTGGGCCCTTACTTGAGCGAACACACTGCCGATTTCCCCGCGCTTGTCGTATTGCCGCAAGTGCCCAATGACGAAGAGTGGATGGGCGTCAATGCGCGCATGGCAATCGCGGCGCTGGATGCGGCCAGCGCCGAGTTCGCTGCCGACCCGCAGCGCACCTACCTCACCGGCATTTCGATGGGCGGCTATGGCGCCTGGGAAATCGGGCTGATGCAGCCGCAACGGTTTGCGGCGATCGTGCCGATCTGCGGTGCACTCAAGGCACCGCGCGATGAGCGCCGCACCTTGTACGTGAGCCTGGTGGCGAAGGAAGCGGACCCGTACACCGCGGCAGTGACGCAACTCAAGCACGTGCCGATCTGGATGTTCCATGGCGCCAAGGACGATTCGGTGCCGCCGCACGACGACCGCGCGCTGTACCGCGCCGCCAAGGGCGTCGGGGCCAATGTGCGCTACAGCGAATATCCGCAAGGCAACCACAACGCCTGGGACGCAACCTATGCGGACCCGGCGATGTGGGAATGGATGTTCAAGCAGCGCCTGCGCTGATGTTGTGCAGCGCCACGCCGGCCCTGCGCCGGCATGGCGGCATGACATGGCCGGTGCGCCTCAGTGGTGATACCCGGTGTCAGCGGTGATCTTGCCGCGGAATACGCGGTACGACCATACCGTATAGCCCAGGATCAGCGGCAGCAGCATGACCAGTCCCACCATCGCGAACAGTTGCGAAGACGGCGGCGCGGCAGCCTGCCAGATGGTGTAGACCGGCGGCACCAGATACGGCCACATGCCCAGCACCAGACCCAAGAAGCCCAGCACGAACAGGCCCATCGCCAGCAGGAATGGCAGCGCATCCGAGCGCGCGGCCTCGCTCGCACGCCATAGCGCCCCTCCCACGATGGCGACCAGCAGCGGCACCGGCATCAGCCACAGATAGTGCGTGCCACTGAACCAGCGCTCCATCACATGCGACTGCAGCGGCAACCAGGCGCTGACCAGGCCGATGAAGATCAACACGCTGATGGTCAACGGTCGGCTCAACTGCCGCGCCAACTGCTGCACGTGGCCTTCTGTCTTGAGAATCAGCCAGGTACTGCCGAGCAGCGCATAGCCGAACACCAAGGCGGCGCCCGTCAGCATCGCGAACGGGCTGAACCAGCCCCAGATGCCGCCGACATAGCGGTCGTTCTCGATCGGCAGGCCCTGCACCAGCGCGCCAAGGATCACGCCCTGCGCGAAGGTGGCCAGGATCGAACCGGCAGCAAACGCATTACTCCACAAGCGCCGCGAGCGATGCGCCTTGAAACGGAATTCGAATGCAACGCCGCGGAACACCAAGGCCATCACCATCAACAGCACCGGCAGATACAGCGCCGACAAGATCACCGCATACGCCTTGGGAAATGCGGCCAGCAGCCCTGCCCCGCCGAGCACCAGCCAGGTTTCGTTGCCGTCCCAGATCGGCGCGGCGGTGTTCATCATCAGATCCAGCTGCGCTTCGTCCTTGCGGAACGGCGCCAGGATGCCGATGCCGAGCACGAAGCCGTCCAGCACCACGTACATCAGCACCCCGAAGCCGATCACCGCAAACCACGCCACCGGCAATACGCTGTTCATCTCCATCATGCAGCTCCGTCGATCGGTGCATCCGCTGCCGACAGCGGGCGTGCGGGCGTGTGTTCGCCATGGTCCAGATGCGGCGCGTCGGCATGTGGGGTGGGGCCTTGCTTGCCGATCTTGACCAGGTACCAGATGCCCCAGCCGAACACGAACGCGTAGCCGGCCACATACACCGCCAGCGAGATGGCGGTCATCAGCGCAGACTGCGGGCCCACCGCATCGGCGGTGCGCAACAAGCCGTAGACCACATAGGGCTGCCGGCCGATTTCGGTGACGAACCAGCCGGAAATCAGCGCGATGAAGCCGCTCGGCAACATCCAGCGCCAGACCGCCAGCAACCAGCGCCATTGCACCAGCTTGCCGCGCCATAACGCGAACGCAGACACCCAGGCCACCAGCAGCATCAATGAGCCGATCCCCACCATGATGCGGAAGGCGAAGAACACCGGCGTCACCGGCGGGCGCTCGCTTGCCGGCACCGACGTCAGTGGCGCGATGCTGCCATCCGGGCGGTGGGTCAGAATCAGGCTGCCCAGGCGCGGAATCGCCACCTCATAGTCGTTACGCTCAGCCTGTGCGTTGGGTAACGCAAACACCACCAGCGGGAATCCCTCGCCCGGCTGTTCGGCATGCCAGTGCGCTTCCATCGCGGCGATCTTCATCGGCTGATGCTTGAGCGTGTTCAAGCCATGCATGTCGCCGACGACGATCTGCAGCGGTACGGCGATCGCGGCAAACACCACGGCCAGCTTCAGCATGCGCAGCCCTGCCTGGCGATGTACGCCACGATGCAGATACCACGCGCCCACTGCACCCACCACGAAGCAGGTGGTGATGAACGAGCCAAGCGCCATGTGCGCAAGCCGGTACGGGAACGAGGGATTGAAGATGATCTGCAACCAGTCCACCGGATGCACGATGCCGCCGATGACCTCGTAGCCGGCCGGGGTCTGCAACCAGCTATTGGACGAAAGAATCCAGAACGTGGAAAACAGCGTGCCCAGCGCCACCATGCAGGTGGCCAGGAAATGCAGGCGCTCGGAAATTCGACCCCAGCCGAACATCATCACGCCCAGGAAACTGGCTTCCAGAAAGAACGCGGTGAGCACTTCATAGCTCAGCAGTGGCCCGATCACGCCACCGGCCACGCGGCTCAATTCCGGCCAGTTGGCCCCGAACTGGAAGGCCATCACGATGCCGCTGACCACGCCCATGCCGAAGGACACGGCAAAGATCTTCTGCCAGAAAAAATACAGCTCGCGCCAGACCGGCAGACGCGTGCGCAACCAGCGCCATTCCAGAAACGCCAGCAGGCTGGAAAGCCCGATGGTGAATGCCGGAAACAACACGTGGAACGCAATGACGAATCCGAACTGGATCCGCGATAACAGCAGTGCGTCCATGGAGAACCCTCCAGGAAAAAAGTGATCGTCGGCGCGCAGGTCGCAGCGCGATCGCCGGAATGCATTGCATCGAGCGATCGCGCGCGCGCTGCTGCGCTACGCGATCATGATAGGGACGGTCGCGCCCGTTCCCGATGCGACACGGCGTCGCATCTGCGACAAATTGCCGCCCTTGTACTGCGGTACGCCACACCGCCCGCCTCTGCTGGCCAGTGCGCCGTGCACCGGAGGCGCACGGAGGCGACACAATGGCGCGAACGCCGTCACTGCGGCATGCCGGTCGCTGGTCAGTGCACGTCGACAGGCGGTGCAAGACCGGCCATGCCGAGCGTCCCAGAGCCAGGCCGTAGCAACGCTATGGCCGCACCCGCTCCCAGATCCGCAGAAAATTGCCGCTATACACATCCACGATGCGTTGCGTGGGCCAACCGGCATCCAGCATCGCCTGCGTGAGCTTGGGCAGATCCGCCCCGCTGCGCATCCCGGTCGGCAGGCTGGAAATGCCGCCATCGAAATCGCTGCCGAAACTCAGGTGTTTCCATGGATCTTCGACGATCCCCATGGCGGCAATCTGCCGGGCAAACGCTTCGTAATACCCAACGACAAAGGCAAGATCAGCATCCATGTCCGGCGTGCCATCGGCCAGATAGGCGTGTTGCAAGAAGTACGGCGCCAGGATGACGCTGATGCAGCCACCGGTCTGCACGATGGCACGGATCGCCGCATCGTCGAGCGCCCGGTCCAGGTGACGTGAGGGCCGCGTTTCCACACCACGCGTGACGCTGCGCGATGCGCCATGCGAGACGAAGGCCGGCACGTCGCGACGGATGCAGATGCCGCAAGCGTCAAGGATCCCCTGGCTCGAGGTATGCGAAAGATCCACCAGAAGCCCGGCATTGATGCAGCGCTCCACCACCTGCCGGCCAAACGCCGTCAGCCCCGCGCCCTTCTTCTCGCCCCACGGATTGAGCGATGCATAGCCAGCCTGGGAGATGTCGGTATGGCTGAAATGATTGAGCGTCAGATAGGCGGCGCCGTCCTTGGCCGCACTGTCCAGACGCGCCAGCCGCAGCGCCTGGGTGCGGCGCCCGCGTGGCCCAAGCATGTGCGCCCCCTCCAACGACAGGATGGCGCTGCACAGACCCGCTGCGCGAATCGCGCGGAGCTCGGCGGCGCTGCGTGCCAGCCGCATTCGCCCGCCGCTGGCCGCCACCATCTCCTGGACATAGCGCCGATGCTCCACCCAGTGTTTCCAGGGGTCGAGAAAAGGCACGCCGATGAGGTTTTCCCAGAGTGCATGGGCGCTGAAACAGGCACCGCCATAGCCGCCCGCGAGAAAGTCCGGGCCGCTCACGTGGTACATCAGCGGTTGGTTGCGACCTCGCGGCGAGGTCTTGGACATCAACCAGAGGATCGGAGAACGCCGATGTGCTTTCCAATCGCCCTTCCAGAAATCGAAGCCGCCTAGCCGCGACAGATACAGCGAATCCAGATGCGTATCGACCGGACACGCTAACGCATGCACTGCTTCCAGCGTGAGCGGCGGAACCAAGTCGGCCAGATTGTCGGAGGAAACTGCATGCATGGGCGAACCCCGGCAATGACGTCTGACGACGTCGCCAATAAACGCGCGTGTTCCGCGTTGAAGATCCGGTCGCTATTCTTCGAGCGCCCTGATGGGTGGAGCATGTGCGTCCAAAGGAGAATAACCGAACTGGACCGTCAGATCCCCGGGGCGAGTGCCCGGCCCGAGAGGAAAGCGCAGGACTGCTGACGCGTTTCTCGTTTCTCGTTTCGCAGCGCACCGCGTCGGTGCGGGGGTTTTTTCGTTATTGGACCGGCCGTCGTCTCACCAGGAATCGACGGGTCCTGGAGGCTTTTGGCGACGATGCCGCATGCCGGGATGGGGAGCCCGCCGATATCGGCTAAGAGCAGCAAACAGAACTGCTGCGCAGCCGCGGCGGCTCCTGGACAGTTGGGTTAGTGTGCGTGCGAGATTGCGGACGCACTGCCCTGATGCCGTGGTCCGTGGCCAGGCCGACGCCTGAACACATCAACGTCGCCAGCAACGACGGGGGCAATTGCCGGTTGCACTCGCGTCATGAGCGCTGGCCGCCGGTTACAGCTGACACGCCCGCCAGCGCACACAACGCACCAACACACTGCCACGCTTCCAATTCCTCACATCCGCGCACGCAGGCGCCGCGCAACTTCGCTGACCGCTGCGATGACTGCGGTCAGCGCGACCATCGAGAGGAATTGCGCGCGCGTATCGGCCGAAGAGGCCAACAACACGAAGATCACGCCCAGGATGACCAGCGCCAGCACGGTCAGAAACGGATAGCCGCGCATGCGGAACGGCAACGCAAGGCCGGCACGGTCCGCGCGGGCGCGCAAGATCAGTTGCGATACCAGCGAGATCGTCCACACCAGCAGGCAAGTGGCGCCGACGATGTTGAGCAGCATTGGCAACACCTTGTTCGGATACAGCAACTCCAGCGCTGCGGCGGCGAAGCCGAACAACACGCTGGCGATCACCGCCACCAGCGGCACTTGCTCGCCGCTGGTCCTGGCCAGCAACCGCGGCGCTTCGCCGCGCTGGGCCAGCGAGAAGATCATCCGCGAGGCACCGTACAGATTAGCGTTGAGCGCCGACAGCAGCGCGACCACCGCCACCAGGGTGATCGCCGTGGCGGCACCGGGAATGCGTGCCACGTCCAGCACGGCCGCGAACGGCGAGCTGAGCGCGGCGCTGGTCCACGGCACCACCGCCACGATCACGCTGATCGACCCGATATAGAACACCAGGATGCGCCAGGCGACAGTGCGAATGGTGCGCGCCAGGCTACGTCCCGGGTCGGCGGTTTCCGCGGCGGCCACCGCCACGATTTCGGTGCCGCCGAAGGCAAACACCACCACCAGCAACGCCGAGCCGATACCGGCCAGGCCCTTGGGCGCAAAGCCGCCGTTCTGGGTGAAGTTGGACAGCCCGGGCGATGCCACTCCGGGCAACCAGCCCGCCAGCAACGCCACGCCGATCAGCAGGAACACCACGATCGCCAGCACTTTCAGAATGGCGAACCAGAATTCGAACTCGCCAAAGTTGCGCACGCCGAGCAGATTGATCGCAGTGAACGTGGCCATGAACAGCAACGCCAGCAACGGCACCGGCAACGCCGGCCAGACCGTGGCCAGCAGCCCGGCGGCACCTACCGCCTCGGCCGCAATCACCACCACCACCTGAAACCACCACAGCCAGCCCACGGTGGCGCCGGCCGTCGGGCCCATCGCATCGGCGGCGTACACCGAGAATGCCCCGCTGGCCGGCTTGGCGGCGGCCATTTCGCCCAGCGCGTTCATCACGATGATGACCAACGCCCCGGCAATCAGATACGAGATCAGTACCGCCGGACCGGCCGCGTGGATGCCTACACCGGATCCCAGAAACAGCCCGGCGCCGATCGCCGTGCCCAGGCCCATCATCATCAATTGCCGCGGCTTCAGCGCATGGCGCAATGCAGGCGCGGCGGGCGCAGCGGTCTCAGCAACGGAATCGGTCGGAAGCGGCATGGACAGGCTTGCATGGATGGAATCGCGACACGATACCGCGTCGCAGCGCCTGCCGCGCCTCTTGACTCCAGCCCGGGGAAGGAGTGGCGATGTCTCGCGATCGCACCTTGCGCGCGGGTGTGCAGCAGCCACGCCCGGCAACCTGCCGGTGCGCGCCGCCACCTGACGGCCGATGCAGCGCGCGCCTGTCACCTGTCGTCTCCAAGAACCGGGCAAAGCACATCCCCGAACAAGCCGGGGACGTGCCTCGATGCCGCCAAGAGCCATCGTGTGCGCAGCTTCCGGATGGACGGCCGCTACTCGTCATCGGCTTGTCACCCGGACACGCTGCGCTTGCTGTGCGCCGCCCAGGCCCTCCTGACCAGCGCTCGCTACAGCTCATTCGCGACTCCGGGCGCTACCGTTCACTCCGCCAGGTTCTTGCCCGCACCCGCGGTGGCGATCACCTTGGCCTTGACCTGTGCTGCCGGCGTCACGGTGTAGATGTAGCCCAGCGACTCCGGGAACACCTTGGAGCTCACCCAGTTGGTGGCATGGCGTAGGGCTTGCTGCCGTCCGGCGTGCTCCAGGTGATGCCGCTGCCAACGTAGTTGTTGATCAGGTCCCAGTAGCCGATCTCGCTGCTGTCGCGCGAAGTCACAGGGTTCTTGATGTTCTCGAAGTAGTTGGACTCGATCTTGGCCACCCCACCCATGCGCACGTTGATGCCCGAGGTAAACACATTGCTGAAGTAGTTGTTGTAGATGTGGCTCAAGCCGCGGCGCTGCAATGGCAAGCGCGATTCCACGTTCTCGAAGCGGTTGTGGTGATACGTGGTGCGCGCAGCCGAGTTCTTGGTGTCGCTGTCGCTGTAGCCATTGAGCGCGACCTTTTGATAGTTGTAGACATAGTTGTAGGACACGGTGACGTGGTGCACGCCCTTCTTCATGTCGATGCCGCCATCGAAGGAGGCATCGCCTGCACCGGAGCACTTGGTGAGCGAGGCGAAGATGGTGTTGTGGTCGATCCAGATCTTGGACGGCTCGCCGCTGGAGTTGCCTTCCAGCGAAATCGAATCGGCATCTTCGCCGCCTTGCAGCAAGCCAATGGTCATGTTCTGGATGATCACGTTGTGCGCATTGCCTACCACACGCACGCCGAAGTTCGCCGACGAACCATTGGCGCCCTTGATGGTGACATCGCTCTTGTTCTTGATCTGCACGGTCTTGGCCGGCAGCTTCCATTGCGCGCACACGTCCTTGATGGTGCCGAAGTCGAACTGGCCGGTGTAGTTGAGCACCAGCCCGCCGCTACCGGAATAGTTGTCGATGGCGGCCTGCACTGCTTCGAACGTCGCCACGTTAACTGGTGTCTTGCCGCCGCCGCCGGTAGTGGCCGCACCGTAACCGACCGGGCCGGCAATCGCGCCCGCGGCGCAAGCGGACAGTGCAAGCGCGAGTGCGCCGTGTAGCGTCTTGATGATCATGGAGCCTCTCCCAATGAAGTCGACAAGCAATGCCGGCCGTCTGCGCAGTGGCGACGACAACGGCAAGGCGATGCGTGGGGGGCTGCATTCTTCGCGCGATTTAAAACATAAAACAATTATTCATCTTCGAAACTTAGACACACCGCGGTGTTCTCTTTCCGGGACATGCAAAAGGGACAGCGAAGGACAGCCGGGACAGGACACGCCAATGCCATGCGATAGCCCTGTGTTGATCGACGCATGTGTGCATGTGCTGCAGACGCCGGCGATGCGCAGGCGTTCGGGCGTGCAGAGCGATTGCGACTGCAACCGTGACGATCCACGTGCCGACGCAGCGACAGGCATGGGCGCACTCAGTGCATGCCTGGCGATGGCAGCTGGCCAACTGCAATGCAGTCATGCATTGCAGCACTGCATCTACATCGGCGCGAAGATGCAAACGCAAGCTGTCGCGCCAGCGCCGTCGCGGCGCATCAGAGCGCTGACGCGCCTGCCTGCCGATAGCCTGGGTTATCTCCCACGCTGCGGCATGTGCCCTGCGACGCTCGCGCATCATCGTGCGCCGGCAGCCCGAAACGGGCTTGCGTGAAAGCGCGAACCTCCATCGACACAGCTGCCCGGAACAACGCGCGCAGCGCCACGCGTGCAGCGATGGAAGCACGCAAGCGCTGCAGGGCTGCTATCGCAGGCGCGGATTGATGGTGTCCACCCACAGCGACATCATCGCGGCAAGCAGGCAGCTAAACGCAGTGCAGTTGATCGGCCCGCTGGCTATCGCCACACCACACTGCACGCTCAAACAGCGCGATTGGCCAGTGCTGAGGAGCGCAGCATTTGTCCACCGGGCCACGGTGTCTGATCGTCCAGGAAATTGCCGACCAGGCGCATGCACGCCGCGCGTTCTTCCACGTGCGGCATGTGGCTGGAGTTGGCGAACACGTGCCAGCGCGCATCCGGGATCAACCGCGCATAGGGCTCGACGGTTTCCGGCGTGGCTTCGTCGTACTTGCCAGAGAGCACCAGCGTGGGTGCGGTGATGCGGTGCAGGCGCTCGATGATGCTCCAGTTGCGCAAGCTGCCCACCACGTGGAATTCGGTCGGGCCGTTCATGGCGTGATACACGGTGGGGTCGGCGTCGATGGCGGCAAACGTCCGCGCGACCTCGGCAGGCCACGGCAGCACGCGACATACGTGCTGCGCATAGAACACCTGACTGGCTGCGCGGTAGGCCGGATGGTCCAGCGTACCGGCGGCTTCGTGCTCGTCCAATGCGGCCTGGATATCGTCAGGCAGGCGCGCGCGCAGACGCAGCGCAGCCGCGCGCCACAACCCCATCGAGGCGGGCGAATTGGCGATGACCAGCGCTCGCAGGCTGGCCGGCCGGCGCACGGCGTGCTCGGCGGCGAGCATTCCGCCCCAGGACTGGCCCAGCAATGCGTACTGCGACAGCCCCAGATGCGCGATCAGCGTCTGCAGCTCGTCCAGAAACAGCCCCACTGTCCAGAAGCCTGGCTCGGCATTGCGCAGATGGGTGGAGTTGCCGTTGCCCAGCTGGTCGTAGTGGATCACCGCGCGGCCGTTGGCCGCCAGGTCCTTGAAGCTGTCCACGTAGTCGTGCGTGCATCCGGGGCCGCCGTGCAGCACCAACAGCGGGCAGGCATCTGCGCACAGGTCGCCGGTAATGCGGTACCAGGTACGGTAGCCGCGGAATTCGACGTAACCCTCGGTGCACTGCATGACCTGCGCCTGCCTACGGCAATGATGAGCCCCGAGCCTAGCGAGCACGCCGAGCGGCGTTAACTGGCAAATTTCACAGGTTTGGGCGCGCCCGGATGCGCGGTTGGCGCTGGCCGATAGCCGGTTCGATCGAACGCCTCGCATCGCCGAATGCGCTGGGTATCGCGCGACTCGACATCGCTCCTGGATCGAAATAGTTAGTTCGAATCAGCACATCTATCGCATCTGTCAGCGCCACTGGACTCCATTCGGACCAACAACAGATCAGCGTTCAGAACACAGGTGGGTCGCGCCAAGGAAACGACATGGCATATGCGCTCTGCCGCTCCGAAACCCGCGAAGCCGCGCGTACCGCAGCGCGCAGGCACGCTCGAAAAAAAATTATGGCTCCAGCAACCGATAGTGCATACCACGCACCACCGCTTCCACGCGGTTGCGGGCGCCCAGCTTGCGCGCGGCTGAATTCAGATGCAGGTTCACCGTGGCGGTTGAACGGTTGAGTGCCGCGGCAATCCGTTTGGACGTCAGGCCTTTTGCCGAATACTGCAGGCATTCGCGCTCGCGACGGGTCAGCGCGATGTGGTGGCAGCGGCGTTCCTGCGGTTCCAGCAACTCCTGCGCGCGCGCCTGGAAGGCGTGCGCCAGCAACAGGAACGGCAGCACCTGCGCTTCGGCCAACCGCGGCGCTTGTGCAGCGGCGGCATCGATCGCGCCGCTGAAGGTGGCAAATGCGCCACCAGGCAAATGCAGCGGCACGGTGACACCGGTGCCCATGCCGCTATCGCAGAGATAGCGGGTCACTTGCCGGTGCTGGCCCCCCACATATTCCACGCCCGCGCAGTGGCCGTCGGTGCGGTAAGACCATACGAATGGCGTGGTACGCCGCGTTGCGCGCTGCTGAACAGGGTCATGTTGGTAGTAGCCGTGCTCGCACCACACATGCTGCATATCGCCCGGCGCATTGCGCTGCATGAACACCGTTGGCGTGATCAGCGCTCCCTCCAGACTCAGGGGCACCGGCGCATAGTCGTACACCAGCGACTGGAAACCGAGCGCGCAGACATCGCGAAATACCCGGTCCAGGCAGCTATCGAGCGTCTGCAATGCCTGCAGATCGCAGCCCAGGCTGGCCAGAATGTCGAACATGGTGCTCCTTCGGTACCGGTGGTTGCCAGCAGATGACATCCAGCATGGAAAACCTAGCACTTTTACCAATGGATGGGCTTGTCGGCCACATTATCGTCACAATGCCGGTCACATGGCGGCAGCACGCGACGGGCGTTCAGGTCGTCCGGGCGCTTGCGCTGCGTGCCGGCATTCCTTGCAACGGACACCTGCATGACCGACACGCCCCGCCGCGACGATGCGGCCACGCTGCAACGCTTCGGCTACGCACAGGAGCTCAAGCGGCAGCTCACGCTGAAGGATCTGTTGATCTACGGGCTGGTGTGCATGGTGCCCACGGCGCCGTTCTCGATCTTCGGCGGCGTCTTCGACATCAGTGCCGGGATGGTGCCGCTGACCTACCTGGTCGGCTTCGTGGCAATGCTGTTCACCGCACTGAGCTACCAGCAGATGTCGCAGGCATTTCCGGTGGCCGGTTCGGTGTATGCCTATGTCGGGCGCGGGCTGAGCAGCGGCATGGGATTTCTGGCTGGCTGGGCGATTCTGCTCGACTACCTGCTGGTGCCGACCCTGTTGTACGTGGTCGGCGCCAATGCGATGCAGACCGTATTGCCGGCGATACCGCAGCCGGCGTGGATTGGGTTCTTCGTGGTGCTCAACACGGTGGTGAACCTGCGTGGCATCGAAACCACCGCACGCGCCAACCGCTTTTTCCTGCTTGCGCAGTTGCTGGTCCTGGCGGTGTTCGTGGTGCTGGCGACGCTGGCGATCCAGCGCGGCGTCAATGGGGCGCACTGGAGCTGGCGCCCCCTGTATAACCCGCAGGCGTTTTCTCCGCAGCTGATCTTCAGCGCGTTGTCGGTGGCGGTGGTGTCGTTCCTCGGCTTCGATGCGATCTCCACCATGTCCGAGGAAGCGCGCGGCGGCAACCGCGTGGTGGGGCGCGCAACCTTGCTGGCCTTGCTGATCGTGGCAGGGCTGTTCATCCTGCAAACCTGGCTGGCGGCATTGCTGCAGCCTACCCTGCAGCGCTACCCAAGCGCGCAGGCATCCAACGATGCGTTCTTCGAGATCGGGCGGTTGATCGCCGGGCCATGGCTGCAAATTGTCATTGCGCTCACGGTGGCGATCAGCGCGGCAATCGCCAATTCATTGGTTGCACAGGCGGCCACGTCGCGACTGTTGTTCGCCATGGCGCGCGACCGGCAGTTGCCGGGCTTTCTGCGCTATATCCACCCGCGCACCGGCGTACCGCAGCGTGCGATCCTGCTGGTGGCGGGCCTGAGCCTGGTACTGGGCGAAGTCTTCGTCGGGCAGATCGCGCTGCTGTCGTCGCTGTGCAACGTCGGCGCACTGACCGCCTTCGTGTTGCTGCATATCGCAGTGCTGTGGCACTTCCGCACCCACGGCCGGCGTGTGCTGCATGGCGTGGTGCCCCTGATCGGGATCGTCATCCTGGCCTACGTACTGCTCAATGCCGACCTGCATGCACAACTGGGCGGCGCTGCGTGGATGGCGGTGGGGCTGACGGTCCTGGCGTTTCTGAAACTCAGCGGACGCTCCACCGAATTGCGCGCCAGCGACGCGCTGGAATAGCCTCAACAGCAGCACCGTCTGTTGTGCCGGCGTGCTCCTGGCCCACCCGTGCTGCGGTGTGCGACGGATCAATCTCGTGCTGGGCAACCTCAAACACGTCATCAAGGTGGTGCATCACGCCATCAGCGCAAATACGCAGGGCTTGACTTGCAGAGATGGACGATCGCTCACCGTCGATCCGCTTCATGATGCGCTGCCACGACTGGCCACGGGCATGTTGCAGTCCAAGCAGTGCCTGGAGCCGGTTTGACCTGCAGCGAGCGATCTTCGTGGCCAGGAGTCAGGATCAATCAAAAATTTAGAAACTCTCTCTTGGCCTGGGAAACTCATTCGCAGTTTATTGCCGGCTATCTAATCCGGCCGGCGAGTGGCCGGCGGCTGGCGGTACGGCAGCCACGAGGTGAACAATTGCCTGCGAGAAAGATGCCGGTCTTCGGGTGTTCCCTGCGACACTTCCATGGGAGAAAAGATGCGCTGCAGATCGCCCGGCTCGATCTTGGACAGGAAATAAGAGCGCCACAACGTCAATTCGTGATTGTCCGCCAGGTTGACAGTGCTGGCCGGGCCGTCCGTCACGGTGATGAACTGAGCGAAGCGATCAGCGCTGGTGCTGCCGGCGCGCTCGTCAGCAGCCCCGGGGTGATCCCAGTGCGGGTGATGCATGAAAAAGGGCACCGACTGGATCGGATCCAGGGCGCGCGCAAACTGGCGCAGCGTGAATCGCAGTTCGCTGTCGTTCGATCTTAAGCTTTGCATATAGTGTGTGTCGGCGCCCGCTGGCCCGAGGCGCGGTGGATTGAATGAATAAATGCTGATCTTGCCCGGGGCTCCGGCCGCGCGCAGAAAGTGCGTGATGTCGAAGCCGGCGAGCGTGGCCGCTGCTGCGCCCAGACTGTGTCCCGTCAACGACATCGACAACGCCTTGCCGCTCTCCCGCGCGCGATTCATGTAGCGCTTCAACACGTCCTTCATGACGGTTCCGTCGGCGCGCGGCAACTGAGCTTCGGACTGCCACCATTCCTGCCAGCCTGCGCCAACCTTGCCCAAGGTCGGAAGGCGCTCGTCAAATACGTTGACGTGTACCTGTGCGATCTGGCTTTTCATATCGCATAACAGATCGTCGGTCGCATTCAGGCATGTGCCGGAAAAACCCAGCACCGCCACAATCACATCGTCGGTCTCTCGCTCCCAGAGTTTCAACCGCCGCGTGGACATCGGCACATTCAGATGCAACCCATCGATGTCAGCCACCGTCGCCGGATCGCCCTTGTAGGATTCGCCTGCGCATGCGCGCATGCTTTCGAGCACAGTGCGGCAGCGCATTTCCCATTGCGGATCCTGTCCGTGCGGCTGCGCCGATGCACGATCCACTTGGGCAATCGCGCTGACGAGATCGCATGCCTGGGTATCTACCTGCGGCAGACACATGCCAGATGACCGCCAGGCACCTGCCGTGATTGATCGTGTCGCGTTACGTCCGCGTTTGACCGGCGCAGCACTGAGACCGGGAAACGCACTGGCGCTGTCGCGCGCGTGCCAGGGGAAAGCAGTCGCGGAGGCAGGCATGTCGCTATCGCCGTCGCGCGATTGCGCGTGCGGCAGACTTGGAAAAGAGGTTGAAGTGGGTCGCATGCGACATGCTCCAGGTGAGTGCGCAGAGATTCTGTTTATATCCCCACCTGGCACGCAGCCAGAGATGTCGTCCACCGCCGTGAAAACGAACGAAGGGTTCACTGGCTCCCCCATCGCTGTGCATCCCTCAAGGCCGGGTTGAGGTCGCCCAAGGCCCTAGGAGCGCTGATCGCTACCACGACCATGACGTGGATTGAACACACCAAGCTGCCACTGCGCAGCTGGATGCTGGACTTGCACCTGCTGACTAGAACCAACATGGCAGCCCTGGGAGCCTATGCACCGCCCGGGGCCGACGGCATGACGGCCCAGTGGATGACAGACGCGTGCGGGTACTATATCGATCACGACCTTTCATTCCCGAACGAGATTTTCAGCACATATTCAGCTTTGAAGTTTCGCTAGGCTCGTTCGGCGCCAACGATGGCGCCCGCTTGTTGCAGCCCCCGCTGCAGCCTGACGATCCCTGACGAGAAGGACTACCCATGAATCGCAAGAACGCGATGTATCTGGCGTTGTTTTCCGCTGTTTCCGGCACCGCAGCGGCCGCCCCGCCGACCGAGATGGATGCAGCGCCGGTCACCACCGCGCCGCAGGCGGCCAAGCTTGGTGCGGCCACGTTGCAGTCGGCAAGTTTACGCGGCGGCGTTCTGCCCACGCGCGTGGTGCAGCTCACCGCACCTACTAGCGCCGAAATGGGTCGTGTGCGCGAACGTCGCATTGCGCAGGTCAAGCATGGGCAGCCGTTGCAGATCGGTTTTTCGCGTGCAGTGACACAGCCGACGGTGAACCTGTCCAAGCTGGATTGGCAGATGGCTTCCGATGGTCGCGCGTGGCCAGTCTCAAAGTCAGCTCCGCACAGGCAGCGTCGCTGCGTGCATCGCTGGTACTGCGTGGCGCCGGTGCAACGCCTGGCGACCCATCCAAGGTGACGCTGCGCTTTGCCGGCAACGATGGTCGCGTGTTTGAGCAATCCGGCGCCAGCTTTGCTGCCAGCGGCAACGACATCGGGTGGTCGCCGACGGTGAGTGGCGAGGATCTGCTGGTCGAGCTGTCGCTGCCGGCCGGGTTGTATCCGGAAAACTTCAGCCTCAGCATTCCACAGCTGTCGCATCTGGATATCAGCCCCACTGCAAGCCCGCGCGACATGATGACCATTGCCATCGGCGAAAGCGATTCCTGTCAGAACGATATCGTCTGCCGTGCCAACCCCACGACCGGCTTCACCAGCGCCGCAAAGGCAGTGGCACGCATGGTGTTCACCACCAGCCAGGGCTCGTTCCTGTGCACCGGCACGCTGCTCAACAATACCAATTCGCCCAAGCGCAACCTGTTCTGGACCGCGGCGCATTGCATCAGCACGCAGACGGTGGCCAACACGCTGCAGACCTACTGGTTCTACGATGCGGCCAGCTGCAATGGCAGTACGGTCAGCTCGCAGGCAACCACATTGACGGGCGGCGCGTTCCTGCGGCATGCCAACACCACGCGCGACACCGCATTGCTGGAGCTGAAGACCGCACCGCCAAGCGGCGCGTTCTATGCAGCGTGGAATAGCGCGGCGATCGGTTCCACCGGCACCTCGATTGTCGGCATCCATCACCCATCGGGCGACGTCAAGAAGTATTCGCTGGGCACGGTGAATGCACTGAGCAGCTCCATCGATGGCAAGAGCCCGCTCTATCGCGTGGTGTGGAGCGACGGTGTGACCGAAGGCGGCTCGTCCGGCTCGGGCCTGTTCACCGTTGCCAGCGGTGGCGCCTACCAGCTGCGTGGCGGCCTGTATGGCGGCTATTCGTTCTGTAGCGCGCAGACCGATCCGGATTACTACTCGCGTTTCTCTGACGTGTATTCCACCATTTCCACCTACTTCGGCCAGTAAGCGGTAAGCCGCGTGGCAGGCGACCTTGTGCCTGCCACGCTTGATCGCGCATCGCCGGGCAATCCGTTTGCCGGGCGATGCGTCTTCGACTCAGCGACCGTGCATGCGTTGATCCGTGCACTGAAGTGTCCGCAGGCTGTCCAATGCCACCACCATCTTCTTGCCACGCACTCAAGGCAACGGCGTGACGTGCTAGCGCGAGACATCGCTCCAGGGCTGTTTTTTGCAGCCTCGCTCAACACATTGATCGGTGTGCGGTTGCCGGCGCGATGGGTGTACCAGATCCACTTCGGCCAATCGGGAAATGCCTGATTGACGTCGACTGCACCAACGGCGCACTAGCGGCGGCGAGCGGCGCAATGATGCAGACTGATGAGGCCTGTTCCTTCACAACGGTCGCCCATGGTTCGCGCACGTGCCCCACTGCTGGTCATCATCCTTGTTGCCGTGGCGCTGCAAGCCTCCGCCCTGGCGGCCGGCAAGCGGGCCGATCGCGAGGACATCAAGGCCTATGCGCTGCAGCGGTGCCTGGATAACAACTACACGCGTAGCAGCAAGTACGCACCCGATCAGCTACGCGACCGCTCGTATCTGCTCACCACATATGCGATGGACAACGCCAAGGTCGGCGCGACCGACCGCCTGCATCGCTTTGTCGACGCCAACACGGCGGGGTTTGACAAGCGCGAAGTCCCGATGAAGGACGAAGCGCGCCGCGGCCCGTTCAATCGCATCTTCGCCCAATGCATGGCGTTCTATCGTTCGCCGGCCCTGAATGAATTCATTGCACGCGAATTTTGAGCGTGGCAGCAGGCGCAGCGAAAAAATTGCGCCCCAACCGCTGTTGCGGATCGCTGCCAGCGACGCCTGCCGTATTGTGTGTACAGCACGCAGTCTTGCATCGACACCCAACCCACGCACATCGGCACGAGCCGCAATGACCGCATCCCATCCCTCCCGCTCCCGCCGCACGCTGCTACGCACCGCATTAGCTGCGGGTTCGCTGACTGCGGTGGGGCAGCTCGGTGCTGCTGCGCGTCCGCCGGCACGACGAACATCCGCCAAGCCAGACTCCGCGCCGCCTGCGCCCTTTCCGGCCAAGGGCAGCGTGCTGGTGTTGCTGGGCACCAAGGGTGGCCCGACACCTTCGCCGTTGCGGGCCGCGGCCGCCAATGCCCTGGTCATCGACGGGCAACCGTATCTCATCGATTGCGGCAACGGCGTGGCGCAGCAACTGGCCAAGGCCGGCATGCGACTGCCCATGCTGCGCGATATCTTTCTGACCCACCACCATTCCGACCACAACGCCGATCTGCTCAACGTGGTGTGGCTGGCCTGGGCCAGCGGCCTGCAGACGCCGGTGCATCTGTATGGCCCACCCGGCATCGCCAGGATGGTGGACGCGTTTGTCGCCATGAATGCCATCGACATCCAGGCACGCATCCGTGAGGAAGGCCGCCCGCCGTTCGAAGCACTTATCCATGTGCATGAGTTTGACCAGCCCGGCACCGTTTTGAAGAACGATCAGGTCACCGTCACCGCCACCTTGGTGGACCATTACACGCTCAAGCCGGCCTTCGCCTATCGGTTCGAGGCGCCCGACCGCAGCGTGGTGTTTTCCGGCGATACGCGCTACCTGCCCGCGCTGGCCGAGTTCGCCAAGAACACCGACGTCCTGGTGCACGAGGTGATGTATCTGCCGGCGTTGCAGACGATGCTGAAGGCCAACGACAACGCACCCACATTGCTCGACCATCTGCTCAAGAGCCACTCCACCAGCGAAGAGGTCGGCATGATTGCGGCTGCGGCCAACGCGAAGATGCTCGTGCTCAATCACTTCGTCCCCGGCGGCGATGCGTCCATCACCGATGCGATGTGGAGCGAAGGCGCGCGCAAGCATTACGCCGGGCCGATCGTGGTGGGCAAGGATCTGATGCGGCTGTAGCGCGGCGCGCACTGCGCCCGCCCGCCGCGATCCAATGCCGGCCCCAGAGCGTGTTATGTACGTTGAGGGAGTGCGAGGCGTCGTGTAGCGCGTCGAGTAAGGCGTGCGCCTTGTCCAGGCTGGCCGCCTGGGCAAGGCGTGCAACGCGGTCTCGGTGCGCCACAGGGCGCTTCCCGGAGGATTGGCCGCCAGCAGCACGGAGTGCGCGCCGCGCGGCTTGCCTTGACGCCACAGCCAAGCCGCCAAGCACCGCGACGCCGCACGCCTCCGCTGATGGGCAATGCACCTCATCTCAAGGTGCATGACCCGCTCTAGGCAGGCACCGGGCTACGCATCCCCCACACCTGTTCGCCTGCCTTGCAGTAGCGCTCGATGAAGTCCTGCTGCGAGGGCATCTGCTGCACGGCGTGCTGGATCGGCTGGGCGATACCGTCGAGCAGGCGGCGCAGGTCGTGGTCGGAAAATGCGCGCGTCAACGGGTGATGCTGCTCGGGCGCAATGCCCTGCCCCATCAGCACGTGCGTCCAGGAATCGACACGAAACAGTTCATCGGCACCCTGCCAGGCGTGCGCGCGTTCGCGCCAGGCACGCAGGCGCAGCGCGAGCGACTCGGGCAGTTCCATCTGCCGGCACTGCTGCCATAGCGGTTCGTCGCGCTGGGTGGCGTGGTAGTGCAAGGTGACGAAGTCGCGCACGTGCTCCATTTCAGCGCGGCTGACGTCGTTGAACAGTTGCACCTGCGAGGGCGCAATGCCTTCGGCCGGAAACAGCGCCAGCAGCCGCACCACTGCAGAGATGGTGAGATGGATGCTGGTGGATTCCAGCGGCTCGATAAAGCCGCTGGCCAGACCGAGCGAGACCACATTCTTGTTCCAGGCCTTGAGCCGGCGGCCGGTGCGAAACGGCACCATCCACGGCTCCTTGACGGCAGGCGCAGCCACATCGCGCAGCAGCTTGGCGTGCGCTTCGTCATCGGACAGGTGCTTGCTCGAAAACACCAGGCCGTTGCCGACGCGATGCTGCAACGGAATATGCCAGCGCCAGCCGGCTTCGTGCGCGATGGCGCGGGTGTAGGGCACCGGTGGGCCGAGGGCTTCGGTCTGCACCGCCACCGCACGGTCGCACGGCAACCAATGGCTCCAGTCTTCGTAGCCGGTGTGCAGGGTCTGCTCGATCAGCAGACCGCGGAAGCCACTGCAATCGATGAACAAATCGCCTTCGATCACGTGCCCGTCTTCCAGCACCAGGCTGGCGACATCGCCGCTGTGCGGCTGCACGGTCACCTGCTGAATCCTGCCTTCGACACGCTTGACGCCGCACGCCTCGCTGCGCGCGCGCAGGAACTTGGCATACAGCGCCGCATCCAGGTGATAGGCGTAATTGACCGCCGGCTCGCCATGCAGCGCAAAGCGGTCCACGCGCGAGGCCACCGTTTCCAGGCAGTAATCGCCGAAGCTGCCCGCCATGCCGCGGCGCTGGCTTTCCAGCCACAGGTGATGAAACGCGCACACCAGGGTGCTCTGCCCGGTGATGCCGAATGGATGGATGTAGCGCTCGCCCTGGCGGCGCCAATGCTCGAACGAGATCGACAGCTTGAAGGTACCTGCCACCGCACGCAGGAATTCCTGCTCGTCGATCTGCAGGAACCGGTGGAAGGTGCGGATGGGCGGCACCGTGGATTCGCCCACACCGACGGTGCCGATCTGCTCGGACTCGACCAGGGTGATGTCAAGCAAATTGCGGAATTGATGCGAAAGCGCACAGGCAGCGATCCAGCCGGCCGTTCCACCACCGGCGATCACCACCTTGCGAATCTGAGCCTGAGTCACTGCGCACTCCTGTGGCATGGGTTGAGGGCGGTGCTGCACATCAGCGGTTCAACTTGCCGATCAGCATGGCGCGCAGCTGCCGCGACAGCATGGGATCGATGGGGCCGAGCGCATGGCGCGCCGGTTCGGGCAGATGCTCGCCGGCCTGCTCGGCAGGGCCGAACACGTAGTGATCGAACAACGCGCGCCATGCCTGTTTTTCGGCTGCCGGACGGTCGCGAATTGCCCACAGCGCGTGATACAGCGCCGGCATCGCGGCGGGCAAGTGCGCTGGCGCACTGCTCCACCAGTAATTGATCAGCACGTTGAACGGCTGCAGCGATTGGACGTGGTGCCACCACATGCTGGGAATGAACAACGCATCGCCCGGCTCCAGCACCACGCTGCGCGCATGCGGCAAGGCATCGGCAAAACGCGGAAAGCGTTGCAGGTCCGGATCGGCGAAATCGACCATGCTCACCACCTGCCCGCCCGGCGTAGGATCGAGCGGACCCGGATACAGATTGGCGACCTGCTCCGGCGGAAACAGCGTAAAGCGCCGTTGCCCGACCGCGCAGCACGCCAGGTTGTCCAGCGCATCGTAGTGGCACGAAGCGATCACCCGGTTACCGATCCAGATGCTGGGCTGCACGGGGCTGCCGTTGGCAGCCACATCCAGATCGTTGTGGGCGCGCAACCCTGGCAGATTGGCGTCCACCGGCAACGAGGCCAGGTAATAGGTGGGCGGCTGCGGGTCGTCACGATGTGCCGCAATGGCATCCAGCAAGGTACTCACGCTGCCGCGCTGCACCTGGAAGTTGAGCGCGCTGCAATCGTCGCGATAAAACGGGCGGCTGCCGATCTCCGGGCCGCCATAGGAATACTGCAGGGGGCGGCCGGTATCGTGCGCGCGCAACAGCGCCATGGCCTCATCGGCGCCGCGCAGCCCGGCCTGCACCAGCGACCAGTGCCGCGCAACGCCACGCAGCACCACCGGCTCGGCGGCCTGGCAAAGTGCGGGCAGCGACAACGCATCCGGGCCACAGTCTCCGCGCTCGGCAATGGCGATGGCGGCGCCTGCAGCGACGGACAGATCGGTAGCACGTGCGGCCATACGCTCAGGCGTACGCGGCAACGGGGGCGCTGTGCGACTGCTGCAGGCGGCGCTGCTTTTCGGCCATCAGCCGGCGCACGTTGTGCAGCGATGCCAGCATCAGGAAGGCACCTTCCAGATAGCCGGCCTGATGCAACTGCTGCAGCGCTTGCGCATCCAGGGCGGCCAGCCGCTCGCGGTCGATCGCGAACAAGCCCTGCAACTGCGTGGCATGGCTGGCATCCAGCGCAACGTCCAGCCGCACCGGCTGGATCAGGCCGAGCGCGTCGAAGGCGGCCGCCATCGCCTGTCCCGCGTCCACGCCATCGCGGATGCCGCGCAACACGCCGATGATGTGTTCCAGATACGGGCTGTGGCCGCCTTGCGGCAGGAACACCGCCTCGCCCTCGCTGCGGCTGATACGCGGATGTTCCAGGTCGACATGGATCACCGGCTCCTGCACCAGGGCCCCATCGACGTGTTGCTCCTGGAAGCCGATCAGGAACGGCCCCTTGGCAACGATGCCCGGCAGATAGCTGGCATTCCAGCGCCCGTCCTGCAGGAACAGGTTTTCATCCTGTGCGAAGCCCAGCAGCGCCACCGGCTGGTAACCACTCCCGGCCGGATCCTTGCGGAAGAACAGCGGGTACTCGCGCTGCAGCTCGGCATATTCGGTGACGAAGGCCGGCACCACGCCGACCGCGTCGCCGAATTGCGCACCAAAGCGCAGGATCACGCGCAGGTCGTGATGCGCCACGTTGTTGAGCACTGCGTATCGCGTCATCTGAAACTCCAGCAGCCGTCCATCGCGGAGCGCTGCAGTCATGAGGGAATTCGGGCGCACGCATTCCCCGCGTGCTTATCGATGCTGAGCATTGCCAAAAATGCGTGCGCCGGCAAGCCGCAGGGCAGCAACGCGCTGCATGGCGCCGAAGGCCGGCGCGTGGCGCATGCGTGCGCATGGCAAGGCCGTTCGCCCACACACCGACGGCGCGGGCACTGCGGCAATACGCGGCTGCAGACCGCACGCGCGCAACGGCGCAATAACCGGTTGCGGCCGCCATCACACGATGGCGGCCGCAGGATTGACGGCTAACAACGCGTGATGGATCAGAACGCGTACCGCACGCCCAGCGTGTAACGCGGTTGCTGGTCGATCAGGCGGATGATCTGCTTCTCCGAGCGGCCGTGCCAACGTACGTCTTCACCGGTCAGGTTGATCGCCTCGAAGCCCACCGACAGCTGCTTGTTGAAGGCGTAGCTGACGCTGAGGTCGAACTGCTGATACGGCTCGACGTAGTACGGGTTGCGGTTGGCATTGTCCTGGTTGGCAGCGATCAGGTATTCGTCACGCCAGTTCCAGGCCAGGCGTGCGCTCCAGCCATACTTTTCGTACATCAGCATGACGTTGGCGGTATCGCTCAGACCGAGCAAGGCAAACTGATCGCGATCGATCACGGTGTTATCGAACGCCACATCCCCTTCCACGATGGTGTAGTTGGCGTAGATGCCGAAGCCGGTGCTGCCGAAGAAGTACTGGCCGCCGAGTTCCCAGCCGTGGATGTTGGCCTTGTTCTGGTTGATCGGCCGCGACACATCGAACTGATACAGCGGGTCGGAGGCATTGCCGGCGATATCGTAGGCATTCTCCAACGCAAGGCTTTGCGCCGAACTGCCGTTGTAGGCGCTCAGCCCGCCGGTGGCAGCAGCATTGCGCAGCAGTGCCATGGCCGCAAACAGCGAGGTGTCGTTGGCCGAACACGCGCCCGCGACATCGTTGCCGGCCGCGCCCACCTGTGCGGCGCAGGCACCGCTTTGCAGGAACGCCAGCGCGGCCTGGGCATCCGGCCCCGAAGTGGGGTCGGTCAGTCCGTACAGCGATTCACGCGTGACGGTATTACCGATGAAATTGCTCACGCGCTTGTTCCAGAACGTCGCCGACACATAGCTGGCGTCGGCGAAATACCACTCCAATGCCAGATCGAGGTTGTCCGATTCCAACGGATCGAGCGTGGGCGTCTGCGAGTCGCCGCCGGCGCGGTTGGACGGGTTGATCAGGATCGAGCCGTTGGGCGTGTTGGGCGTGGGTCCGGCGATGAGATTGTTGTACGGTGCGCGCGCGATGGTCTGGCCGAACGAGGCACGGCCTTTCAGCGAATCGGTGAAATCGATGCTGAAGTCCATGTTGGGGAGGACGTAGTTGTAGCTGGTCTTCTCGCTGAAAGGCTGCTGGTCGGTAGACCGGATCAACTGGAAGTCGTTGTTGGACAGCCACAGCAGCGCGGTGGGCGTGGCCACCTGCGAGGTGGACTCCACGTCGGTGCGCTCGTAGCGCAGACCCAGCCGCGTATTGGTGGTCATCCCGGCGATGGCACCGGCAATTTCCAACTGCACGTAGGCCGCACGGGTCTTTTCTTCCACCCGGTTGTCTGCGGTGTATTGCGGGTTGTAGCGCGTGGTTGCGCCGTACTGGCTTCCGCCCCACAGCGCCAGCTGGTCGGCATCGCCACGCCACGCACTGGACGCCGCGCCGCTGGGATTGAAGTCCTTGAACATGCCGGTGATGCTCACCGGTTGCAGCAATGCGACCATGCCCGGCTCGTTGCCTGCATTGGCCACGCCCCAATCGCCCAGCGGCGAGTTGGTCTCGCTGACCCGGCGTTGCATGGTGGTGTTGGTCGAACTCACGCCAAACTGGAAGCGCCCGTCGTCGAAGTCGAACTTGCCGTCCAGGCGTCCTTCCTTGGTTTCGGTCACCTGCTTCTGATAGAAAATGCGCAGCACCTGCGAGCCGAGCTCGGCGGGCGTGAATGCGGGATTGACCACGCCATTGGTGTTTGCCAGCGAATCGGCCGCAGTGGGATACCAGGTGCGTGCGCCGATCGGCAAGGAATTGTTGAACCACAATTCCTGCCCCCATTGGCCGCCGCAGTACGGCCCATTGGTGCAGTTGTTGGTGCCGGCGAAACTGAAGTAGGTCGCGCTGCCGCCCGTGGTCGGGTCGTTGGGCAAGCTTTGCGTCTTGGAGTTATGCGCATCGAAGCTCAACTGGAAGCGGTCGCTCACTTGCCAGTCGGCATTGAAGCCCAGCGAGCCGAGCGTGTACTTCTGCTCGTTGCGCTGTTGTTCCATGCCGAAGTCCTTCGCGCCATTAGGCACATCGCGCAGATAGACCGGCGTGGCCACGGCCTGGCCGGTATCGAAGGTCAGATCGGTAAAGCTGTTGGCGCGCTGCAGCCAGATGCCCTGCTCGCCGCGCTCTTCGCGAATTTCGTTGGCCGAGTAGGTGTAATCCAGGGTCAGGGTCAGGCTGTCGGTCGGTGCGAACTGCATCACCGCCTGGCCGTTCATGCGTTCGCGCTGGAAATCGGCGAATGCGTAGCGCAGATCGTTGGGCATGCCATACAACTGGCCGATCGCCGGGGCATTGGTCACCACCGCGTCCGGGCGCAGTGCCGGGTCGGTACCGGTCCAACGCTGGATGTTCCAGGTGTTTTCGGTGGCTTGGACCGAACCGCCATGGCGCTTCTGGTAGCTGGCGCTCAGGCCGATACCGAAGGTCTTGTCCGGGTTGGTATAGCTGAAGATGCCCGACACTTCCGGGGTGAGCGAATCGCCGAAGGGCTCGGAGCGGTCGGACACCATCTTGGCACCGGCGTTGGCCACCACGCCATCGTGATTGAACGGCTTGTCGGTCTGGATATTGATCGTCGCACCGATACCGCCGCTGGGCGCCGTTGCGCGGCTGGTCTTGAACACCTCGATGCCGGTAATGGCTTCGGAGGCGAGCTGGGCGAAGTTGAACGCGCGCGTGCCGACATCCACGCCGCCGATCGGCGTCTGGCCGGGCGCACCGAACGCATCGGCACCGGGGATCAGGCGGCCGTTGAGGGTGACGGTGTTGAACTGCGGGCCGAAGCCGCGTGCGGTGACCTGCGCGCCCTCGCCATCACGGCGCTCGATGGAAATGCCAGTGATGCGCTGGAGCGATTCGGCCAGGTTGGTGTCCGGAAACTTGCCGATGTCTTCGGCGCTGATCGCATCCACCACGCCGGCGGCATCGCGCTTGATGCCCATCGATTGGTTGAGACTGTTGCGGATACCGGTCACGTTGACGGCATCCAGGGTGGTGGCGGAATCACTGCTGGATTGCGGCGCCGGTGCAGGCGGCGGAGCGACATCCTGCGCAAAAGCGGGATTGATGACCAACAGGCCACCAACGAAGGTGAACATGGCCTTCGACTTGAAGCTGTTCAACGTACGACGCATCGATGTGTCCTCGGGAGTGGAGTCCAACCGCCAACGGCCGGTATCGCGGCATGCGATACGGCGGAATCGCGGCCACTGCCCGACAGGCCGTGGCCAACGCTGCTGCAACTGCTGGAGCCACCAATCCAACGCCATGCATTTGTCGTGTGGGCGCAGCCGGCGCCTGGATCGGACATGTCCTGATGGCATCTCCCTCCTTGCACCGCGCCACACGCACCACGCAACCACCTCTTGACGTTGTTTCAGTTGCCCTCGATCTGTCCCCTAGCACGCAGGCTGCCGATCGCCCCTTCGACCGTCGACCTGCGATGTGCATGTACGTCTACCCGCCGCAGCAACGGCGTTGCCACGCCATTGTTGCGTTTGTTGCAGGTTCTTTGCACGACGTGTCAGCCAGTGATAGCGCTAACATGCCGCGCAGCCTAGTCAGCGCATAAAGGGCTTGTCACCGTGCGTTGCAGCATAGTGATGGCTGTGCACTGTTACAGCCGATACCGCAGTCGCTTGAGTCCGCATGCGGTTTTCAATACTGGCGGGGCTGTAAGCGTTATCACGGCATTACGCAAAAACCGTCGGGTCGAACGGTGAAATTTGCATAATGAACGTGTCGCAATGGAGTCGAATACGGCGATTGCGCAAACCTGGGTTCACGACCAGTGCCGCGCGTCTGGATTGCGCATGTAAAAGTCGGCGCTGCACAGGACGCGGCAACGCACTGCATGCGCCTGCCGATTGCACGTCGCCTGTGTGTCAGTGCAGCGACACGCATTGCGCGCGAAGGAGACGGTGCACGCTTCGCAATCGATTGCGCCGCGTCCGGGCAGACAACGAACGCACTAATTTGTCGTCGGGCGAACCCATCCTCATCGCACAGGAGCCACGGCCTCTGCTGCCGATCGATGCCGGGCAACTGCTGCGCTCGCCCGGTGATCAACGCAGGCGCTTGTTTCCGTTTTCGTCGGCGGTTGCCGCACGCAGCCACCGACGCGACCGCGCTGCGGCCACGTCGGCACCCCGCTCGCGCAATGCTCAGCCGGTGATGTCCACACGCGCGTCGCTGCGGTCGGCATCTGGCAGCACATGGTCCGGGTCCAAGGTGACGTGCAGCACCCTCTGGGTGGTCGGCACGGTGACTGTGGGGGTAGTGGTCTGCAGCCATGTTTCCACCGGAATGCGTCGGTCCAGGTGGCTGCCATCGGCCAGGTCCGCACGCAGGGTCGCCGGCATCACCAACTTCTGCCGGCTGCGCAATGTGACTTGCACTCCCTTGGCCGGGTCGTGGTCGACGTAATGCGCGTCGGCGATGCCCATGTCCAGCTGCCAATTGTTGAGATACCAGCCGCGCCACCACCAGGACAGGTCCTCACCGCTTTCGCTTTCCATCAGCCGGAAGAAGTCCGAGGGCGTGGGATGCTTGTAAGCCCAGGTGGCGATGTATTTGCGAAATGCAGGATCGAAACGCGCCGGTCCCAGGATCTGCTCGCGCAACAGCACCAGGCCGAGAGCACCCTTGAAGTAGGTCAGCGGATGGCGATAGGTCTCGCTGTTGGAATCTGCGTTGTCCATCAACGTCGGCGCGTGGGTGTCGGCCAGTAACGGCAGGATTTCGTCGACCGGGTTGCCACCTTTGGGCGCATATTCCGAATCGCGCTTGGGCGCGTATTCACCCTTGTTGAACGCATCCGATGCATACACGTCGATGAAGGTATTGAAACCTTCATCCATGAACGCATGCCGGCGCTCGTTGGAGCCGACGATCATCGGGAACCAGGTGTGGCCGATTTCGTGTGCGGTGATCCAGAACAGGTCCTTGCCGCCGTCTTCGAAACCATCGAAGACGATGCCCGGATATTCCATGCCGGCCCCATAGCCGCCCAGGTTGATCGCTGCCGGCCACGGATACGGATACCACTGCGAAAAATGCTCGATGGCGCCTTTGACGTATTCGGTAGAGCGGTTCCACTTGTCTGCGCCCACGCCTTCCAGCGGGTACACCGACATCGCAAGCGCGTGCTTGCCGCCCGGCAAATTGATGCGCGCCGCATCCCAGACGAACGCCGGCGATGCGGCAAATGCGACGTCGCGGGTGTGATCCATGTGGAAGCGCCAGGTTTGCGTGCCCTTGCCCGCCGGCTTGGCCGTACCTGCGATTACCTCGGCAGGCGTGCGGATCAACACGGTGCGGTCGCTGCTGCGGGCGTGTTCCAGGCGTTGCTGTTCGGTGCGGCTGAGTACGTCCTGCGGATTGGTCAGCGCACCGGAGCCGGCGACCAGAAAGCCCTCCGGCACGGTCACGGCATAGTCGAAATTGCCGTACTCCAGGTAGAACTCCGATCCCAGATACGGTTGCGTGTCCCAGCCACGCAGATCGTCGTACACCGCCATGCGCGGATACCACTGCGCAATCTCGTAGATCTCGCCTTGCTTGCTGGCACTGACCGCCGTGCGCCCGCCCCAGGTGCCGGGAATCGTGTAGCGGTAACGGATGTGCACGGTGAGCGCCTTGCCCTGCCCGGCCAGCGGTTGCGGCAGATCCACCCGCATGCGGGTGTCGTCGACGATGAAGCGCGCCGGCTGGCGGCGCCCGCCTTGATCGATCTCGACGCTGGCGATCTGCATGCCATCGGTGAACTGCTTGCGCTTGAGCGGCCGGCTGGCGGCAGCGCGCGCGTCGGCGCGGTAGATGTTCTGGTCCAGTTGCAGCCACAGCACGTCCAGCGTGTCGGGGCTGTGGTTGGTGTAGGTGATGGCGGCCTCGCCGCTGAGGGAATGCGTTGCCGGGTCGATGCTTGCGTTGAGATCGTAATCGGCGCGGTTCTGCCAGAACGCCGGGCCAGGTACGCCGCTGCCGTTGCGGTAGCTATTCGGAGCGTCGGGCAATTGCAGGGGCGCGAACAGGGCCAGCGGATCGAACTCGCTTGCCGGCGCAGGCGTGGCAGCGGGAGCGGCGTTGGCTGGCGCGGCAGCCGCAAGCGCCGGCGCAGCGACGCAGGCCAGCGACAATGCAACGGTGAGTGATCGGCGCACGGTGGGGGACATGCGAAATCCTGCGGCGGAGGGAATTCCCATCCTACGGCGCAGTTTGCCGCGCGCGGGAATGCCATTGGTCCCGGTTGCGGCTGCCTGAGGTTTGGGAGGTGGCCGCCGATGGCTGCTCTGGCGGAGGCCCAGTCACGCACCTCACGCGCAGAGCGCCCGCGCGACGCCGGCCCTCCCCGCTCGGCCCGGTGCGACGGGCCGGCTGGCCAGGCCGACTTACTCCGCCATCAGGCCACCCAATCGCAACGCCCCCTCACCACTGTGGCCCATGGCATCGTCCGGATTGCTCAGGCGGCAGCGGCGCAGCAACAGGCAGCCGCAGCCGATGCAGTCGGTGAGCTGGTCGCGCAAGGCCTGCAGTTCATTGATGCGCGCGTCCAGCTGGCTCCGCCAACGCGCCGACATGCGCGCCCACTCCGCACGCGTCGGTGTGCGTTGGTCCGGCAGTACCGAGAAGGCATCGTGCACCTGCTGCAACGGCACACCGAGCCGCTGGGCCACGCGGATCACCGCGATACGCCGCAGCACATCGCGCGCATAACGACGCTGGTTGCCGGCGGTGCGCAGGCTGCTGATCAAGCCTTTGCGCTCGTAGAAGTGCAGCGCCGACACCGCAACACCACTGCGCTTGGCGACCTCGCCCACGGACAACTCACGTTGCATTGCCTTGACCTCAACTTAGGTTGAGGCAGGATGCTGCGCGGCCTTCACCGGTGCAAGTAGCGTTGAAGGCTCGATACACGTTTCCTTCCTGGATCTTCGATGCCTACCGAAAGACCGATCACTGCCGCAGTGCTGTCCATCCAAACGCAGCCCACCTCCATCCTGGCCGCGCCTTACCGCGCGGCGACGCTGGGCATGGTGGCACTGGTGTCGCTCAACGCGTTCGAGTCGCTGGCGGTTGCCGCCGCCATGCCGACGGTGGCGCGCGAGTTGAACGGGCTGCCGCTGTATGCATTGGCGTTCGGCGGCGCGCTGGCCACCAGCGTGATCGGGATGACGGCGGCCGGACGCTGGAGCGACCGGGCCGGTCCTGGCGGTGCATTGGCTGCCGGCCTGTTGTGCTTTGTGGTCGGCCTGCTGGTCGCCGGCCTGGCACCGAGCATGCCGATATTGATCGCCGGGCGCTTGCTGCAGGGGCTGGGGGCCGGCGCCTATTCGGTGGCCCTATACGTCATCGTGGGGCGGCTGTACCCGGAGGTCTTGCGCCCACGCGTGTTTGCCGCGTTTTCGGCCGGGTGGGTGGTGCCCTCGTTGATCGGGCCGGGCATCAGCGGATTGATCGTGCAGCACCTGGGCTGGCGCTGGGTATTTTTGTCGGTGCCGCTGTTGGCGATTCCGGCTGGATTACTGCTGTGGCCGGCGCTGCGCGGACAGGCCTGGACACGCGACCGGTCCGACGCGCCAACCGCCTCGATGGGGTGGGCTATCGGAGCGGCGATGGGCGTGCTTGGCGTGTATCTGGGCGGGCAACTGCACGGCATGCTGGCGCCGGGCGCAATGCTGCCGGCCGTGTTGCTCACCGCGTATTGCGCCTGGCGCCTGCTGCCGGCTGGTACGTTGCGGCTTGCGCGCGGCTTGCCGAGCGTGATCGCGCTGCGTGGCATTGCGGCGGCCGCCTTCTTCGGCTTTGAAGCCTTTTTGCCGCTGCTGCTGTCGCGCGAACGCGGACTTTCGCCGCTGCTGGCCGGCGTGGCACTGAGCGTGGGTGCGTTGGGCTGGTTTGGCGGTTCGTGGTACCAGGGCCACAGCCGCGCCGGTTGGTCGCGCCCTCGCCTGCTCAAGAGCGGCGCGCTGTTGATGACGCTGGGCATTGCGATCAGCGCGGGTGCGGTGTGGCCGCCGATTCCTGTGCCGTTGGCAATTGCCGGCTGGGCGCTGACCGGCCTGGGCATGGGCCTGCTGTATCCCAGCCTGTCGGCGGTGATGCTATCGCTGTCGCCACCGGCCCAGCAAGGCGCCAACAGCTCTGCCTTGCAACTGAGCGAAGCCATCGCGGTGGCGGCCATGCTGGCGCTGGCGGGCGCAGTGTTCGCCGCGCTGCTGACGTCGGCCACGCGCGCCGCCTACCTGAGCGTGTTCGCGTTGGCGTGGTTGCTGGCGGTGGCGAGTTTTCTTGTGGCGCGGCGGGTGTGATGGCGTCCGCGGCGACTACGCGGCATCGACGTGACGCCATACCACATTGCCGAGGCAACGTGGCCGGTCGATGGCAGCACGCGAATGAGCCCCAAGGCTTGGCGGGTCGCAAAGACCGACGTGATCTCCAGGTTCACCACATCGAGAGGGTCGCTCGATGCCGGCCCGAGACCACAGCGTTACCAGCGCCGACCACTTTGCCGATCCTGCCGGGATCGCATGGACCCACACACGAAAAAAGTCCCCCTCGAACCGCTGGTCATTTTTTCGCCACCCATCTTGACAGCGTTGCAGGCCGGGGCCTGCGCGCACTTGTCCACAGCCTTGTGCAACTTCCATCCACAGGGGATGTGGAAAAGATGCGTCGCCTTGCATGCGCCTGAGGCCTTGCGCGGCGCTGGCGCATCTGTCATGCGCGACCGGCGGAGCCGGCGCGGTGGCGTTGTCGCCGCCGCCCCCCTGGGCATGGCTCCCCACACCCGTCTGCAGGTGTGCCGCAAAGGACGGCCTGCTCCAATTAGCGGCACCGCTACTTCGCACTGGCGATGCACCCGCCGATACACATCAATCGGTGATGACGTGCGGCACGAAGCGCGAGGTGTCGCGGGTGATCGGGCCAGCGTCGTCGCGCATGCCCAGTCCGGCAGGACGATCCGCCACAACCCAGCTGCCCACCAACGCATGGCGCCCGTCGAACACCGGCAGCGGGTGATGCGCCTGCAGAATCGCCGGGCCGTCCACGTACGGGCCATCGGTGTGCGCGGCCTCGCCTTGCGCCGTCACCAGCGCGATGTTGGCGCCCTCGCGCGACAGCAGCGGCTTGCGCACCCAGCCTGCGGTTGGTGCCTCACCGGCCTGCGCAAAGCGGGCAGGCAGCAGATTCGGATGACCCTGATGGCGGTCCCACAGCAGCGGCAGGATGCCCTTGTTGCTCAACACCGATTTCCATGCCGGCTCGATCAGGCGCACCCGGTCGGCGATCAATGCCGGCCCGAAGCGTTCTTCCATCATGAATTCCAGCGGATACAGCTTGAACAGCGTGTGGATCACCCGGTCCTGTTCGTCGGTGAACCAGCCCTCGGCACTCAGGCCGATGTCTTCGATGGCCACTTCCTCGGTGCTGATGCCCACCTGATGCGCACAGTCGCGCAGGTAACGCACGGTGGCGCGATCCTCCAGCGAATCGCGCACCGCCGCAAAATGCATCTGCGCACCGATCGCGCCATCCACGGCCAGCGCGCCTAGGGTTTCGCACAGCAGGTCCTGGATCAGGTTGTACTGATCGGTTCCCTTGGGCAGCGCACCGCTGGCGATCTGCTGTTCCAGCCACAACCACTGGAAGTAGGCCGATTCGTAAAGCGATGTTGGCGTGTCGTAATTGAGTTCGTACAGCTTGGCCGGGCCATCGCCCGAATACGCCAGGTCCATGCGGCCATACAGATGCGGGTCGCGCCCTTTCCAGGAGTTGGCGATCCAGTCCCAGTAGAACGGCGGAATGGCCAGCTGGGTCATCAGCGCTTCCGAGCCCACCACCTCGTCCACCAGCTGCATCGCCATGTCGTGCAACTCTTGCGTGGGCGCTTCGATGTCGTCTTCGATCTGACGCAGCGAAAACGCGTAGTAGGCGCTTTCGTCCCAATACGGTTCGCCGTCGATGGTGTGGAAGTGGAAGCCCAGCGATTCGGCCTGCGTGCGCCAGTCCGCGCGTTCGGGGATCAGGATGCGTTGCATGTCAGCCGCCGAAGCCCGAGCTGCGCCCGCCGCTGCCGAACGAACTGCGCGCCGCCGCGCTGGAACCGAAGCCCGAACGCGACACGGTGATGGCGCGCGTGGGCATGTCGATGGCGCCGCTGCGCCCACGCACCGTGCCAATGCGGTTGCTGGCCAGATCGCCATTGGGCTTGTAGTAACCGCCGCTGCGGTAATCGCGGTACAGCGGAATCGAGCCGCCATAGCGGTAACCGCCGCCGCTCATGTTGCCCAGCGCATAACCCAGCAAAAAACCGCCCATCGGCGGGATCCAGCTCTGCTGCCCCTGCGGATTGGTGATCGCCGTGCAGCTGCCGAACTGTTCATCGCACTCGTAGCGCGTGGTGAAGCGCGGCGCGGCCTGCTGATGCTTGGCCACCGCCTCGTCGTAGGCCTTGAGGCATTGCTGGATATCGGACTGTTCCTGCTTGATCTGGTAACAGTCCGACGCCGATTGCAGCACCACACCGGTCTCCGGCTCCGAGCCGCAGCCGGTGACGAAGGCGGCCGGCAGCGCAGCCATCAGGGTGAGTTTGAGATTGCGTGATCGCTTCATGCCCGCGCTCCGTTACGGCGTGATCGCGGCGGCATTGATCAGCCCCACCGCGATCGACACGCCGGCCGAAAAGATACCGGCGGCGGTGATGTTGTCGGTGATCTGCCGCGAGATGCGCCCAGCCACCAGATTGGCCAGCAGGTAGGCCACCACCTGGATGCCGCAGGCCACCAGGCCCCAGATCAGGGCGTCGATCAGGCTCACCGAATGGGTGATGGCCGAATGCAGCGGCAGCGCCACGCCGATCAGGTTGCCGGCCAGCGCGGTGGCCGCTGCCACATTGCCCTGCCGCAGCAAGGTGAAATCCTTATGCGGGGTGACCAGGGTCACCAGCACCACCGAGACGATCAGCACACCCAGGCCGGTACCGAAATAGGAAAGAAACGCGAGAAAACTCTGCAGATTGATCGGATTCATGACAGGACCAAGGTGGGTGGAAGACGCGCGGGCGCGCTCAGGTGATATCCAGATCGGCAACGGTGACATCGATACCGACCGCATAGGTGACGCAGAATTCGTTGGGGCCGGAATCTTCGCCGGTCACCAGCAGGAATTCTTCGCGCTGCAGCTCCGGCACATCGCGGCTGTAGAGCATGGCGTAATGGGTCAGATCGCCATCGCGGCGCGGCGGCTGGTAGCGGTACAGCACTTCGTCGTAGGCGATCGGCGGAATCCGTGACGCGTCATCGGTGGATTGCGTTGCGCGCTGCCACTGTTTGCCGGCGTACTCGATCTGCGCCGCGCCCAGGTGCGGATGCTGCATGACGAACTCCTGAAACGCCTGCTTGCTGGGCGGGTTCACCGTTTCGCAATACACGAAGGCCTTCATCGCTTCCAGATCGCCCCCCACGGTGGTGACCTGCAGGAACGCATCGTCGTCCAGGTAGAAGCGATGCAGCGCATAGCCATCGCCCAGATTGACGTGACCGTAGCAGGGAATGCCCTGGTGCCCGCCCGGCAACTCGGCGGTCATGGCCTCCGGCGCCATGCGGTACAGGGTGGTGTCGATCTCCACCTGACCACCGACACGCAGCCCCAGGGGCAGCGCGTGACCGATCGCGCCACTTCCGGAAGTGGGCAGCGGCGGCGGTTGCGGTTGACCGAACAACTTGTTGAAAAAACTCATCGTCAGACACCTTGTGGCGATGTAGAAATGGGGGACGCCTCGCTGCGCATGGCCGGCCACGCGATGGCGTGCGCCGGCACGCGCTGCTCGGCCAGGTAATACAGCATGGCACCGGCGGCGACAGCGGTGCGTGCTGGCGGGTTCAAGCGCAACGCGCCGTCGGGCGCGCGCAGGCCCAGCAGCAACGCGCCACGCTGGCCGAAATCGGCCGCAAGCCGGCTGTAATCCAGCGGTTGCACATTCGCAGGCACAACAAGACTGAACTGGGTGGGACCATCGTCCACCGACAGCAGCTCGGCGGTGAGCGCCGCACTGCCCGGATCCTGCGCCGCACGTGCCAGGATCTCGGCGGTCATCGGCCGCGTGCACTCGATGGCCGGGTAATGGCAGTTGACCAATCGCGCCGCGCTGGCCGAATCGAAGTGCGCCACGACATGCGCGGCCGGCGCATGCGCCATCAACGCGAACACCGCCGCCAGGGTCTGGTCGTCGGAGGGCGGGTTGACGATCACCCGCGCCGCGCCGGCAATGCCGGCACGCAGGTACACCTCGGTGTGCGTGTACGACTCGGCGGCGATGAAGCGCATGTGGTCGGGCATCGGGTTTTCCGCCACGCCCTCGGCGATCAGCACCACGCCTTCGTCATCGGTGGCGGTGTCGGACAGCAGCAATTCCAGCAGGCGCGTGGAGGCCGCGCCCTGCCAGCCGATCAGAATGGTGTGCCCGCGCAGGTCTGCATAGGCCATCTTGCCCATGTGGTGGCGCCTCCAGAAAGTGATGAGCACGCCGCTGGTCTTGGCCAGCACCGTGGCGAACAACGCCACCGCGCCCGGCATCAACACGAACGCGGCGATATAGCGCCCGGCCACCGAACCCGGCGACAGGTCGCCGTAGCCGATGGTGGTGGCAGTGGTCATGTAGTAGTACGGAAATGCGTCCAGGCCGACGAGCTTGTGCTCGCCGGCCCACAGCAGCAGCAACCAGCTCAGCCCCATGTGCGCCAGCAGTGCCAGCGCCACCATGCCCCAGCTGACGCGGCGCACGTGGCGCCGCAGGACCCGCAACAGCCGTCCAACGATGATCATGGCGCATCCTGTGCCGTGCGATGGATCAGCTGTCGCTGCGCGGAACCTGCTGCACGTCGCGCACCTGGCCAATCAGCGGCGCGGTGCCGCCGGCGTTCTCGTGACCCAGCTGCGCGGCCGGCTTCTTGAAGCGTGCCAGCACCGCAGCGGCGTTGGATTCGCCTTCCATCAGGCCGGCCGCCGCCAGGCGCCGATTGAGATCGCCATCGCCGGTGGACGCTTCGAGTTCTTCGGCCGATTCGATGCGCGCCGAGGTTTCGGCCTGGCGCGCCTTGATGCGCTCCAGCGATTCCAGCGCCGAGCCCATCTTGCTGCTGGCGCCGGAGTGGCGTGCGGCAATGGCGGCCTGCGCCTTCTGCACCGCGTCGGTGGCCTTGACCGTATCGATCTGCTGGCGCATGCCGCGCAGCTGGTTCTCGGTCTTCTGGATGGTGGCCTTGAGCGTCACCACCGACTGGTCCAGCGCGGTCTTGGAGGCCTTGTCGCCGGCATCCTCGCTTTCCAGGGCGGCCAGCTTGACCGCCACATCGTGTGCCAGCGCTTCATCGTTCTTGGCCAGCGCGCCTTCGATGTAGCGCGTGTATTCGGCCATCTTGCCGGCGCGTGCGTCGATCTTCTGCTGGGCCAGCTTGCTCTGCGCCATCAGCTTGGTGAGCTCTTCGCGCGAGCGCGTGAGCTGGGCGCCGGCATCGCGCATTTCCTGATCCAGGATGCGCAGCGCATTGGCGTCGACGGCCTTCTGGCCGGTTTCGTGTGCGGTACCACGCAGCAGCGTGATCAGCTTGGAAAAGATACTCATGACAACACGCCTTTAGGAAAAGAACGGCTTGAGAGATTCGGCGGCATCCAACGTATTGGCCGCCAGGGTCTGGATTTCTTCGTCGATCTGGTCGAGCGTTGAGGAGGCCGACAGTTCGCCAAACACCACGTAACGGTCCTTGCCGTCGACCTGGACCAGGCCCAGGTTGGACAAGGGGTTGAGCGGATTCAGGCGCAGGCAGGCGTCGTTGAAGGCGGCGCGGTCGTTGACGTGCTCGGCATGGGCCAGCAGCGTGGACACAAAAACCTGCGAGCCGGAAGCGGCAACCTGGATCTGCATGTCGCCGTGGTCGGCCAGGGTGAGATTGATGGCCGGCTCCAGGCCGTCGATCAGTTCGACCTGGATTGGCTGGCCACGGTAGCGCTCGGCCAGCAGGCCGTGCAATTCGACGGTGGTGTACTGCGTCATACGATGTCCTGTCCTTTGGTCATGCCGTGGTGGTGATGCAGCGAATGTCCTGCAGCGACCGGACATACTACAGACTGCCCGTGACCGGCAGAAAGGGCCGGAAGTCAGCTGGTCAGGCGCGCGGCAGGCGAGCAAACCGCCCGTTCAGCTGGCTTGTCGCCCCCTGCCGGGCGGCTGCCTCACGGATACAGCATCCGCTTGCTCCAATGGCTGGCCGCGTCGGCCTCGTAGCGCCAGCGCTCGTGCAGGCGGAACTTGGCGCCGTACCAAAACTCGAACGCCTGCGGCACCACCCGGAACCCGCCCCAACCATCCGGGCGCGGCACCTCGCGCCCTTCGAACGTCGCTTCGACCTTGGCAATGGCCGCATCGAACTCTTCGCGCGAACCCAGCGTCTGCGACTGCCGCGAGGCCCACGCGCCGATCTGGCTCATGCGCGGGCGCGAGGCGAAGTACGCATCGGATTCGTCCGCGCTCACCAGCTGCACGCCGCCTTCGATGCGCACCTGGATGCCGGCTTCGCGCAGGCTGCGCCATAGGAACAGCAGCGCCGCCTGCGGGTGGGTCTGCAGGTCGCGGCCCTTTGCGCTGTCCAGATGGGTGTAGAACACGAACCCGCGCGCGTCGAAGGCCTTGAGCAACACGGTGCGCGCGCTCGGCCGGCCATCCACGTTGGCGGTGGCCACGGTCATCGCGCTGGCTTCGGGTTCGGCGCTGTTCTGCGCCTCGGCATACAGCGCGGCGAAGGTGGCAAGAGCTTCTGCGTACAGATCGGTCATGACGGTGCGTGGCAGCCAGATGGACGCCTATTGTGGGCGCATCGCCCGCGCTTCGCCTATGCACCGCGATCCAATCGCCGAAACGACGCGGGTTGGCGTGGTTGGAGACGGCAATTGCGCCGTGCCATCGGCCCGGCCCGATGGCGTGAATGCTACGATCCCTGCGCATGAACCCCGCACCCAATCTCGTGATGGTCGGCCCGATGGGCGCCGGAAAAAGCTGCATCGGCCGTCGCCTGGCCGAGCGCTTCGGGCTGGAATTCGTCGATGTGGACCAGGCCATCGTCGACCAGGTGGGCAGCAGCATCCCGGCCATCTTCGAGCAGCATGGCGAAGCCAGGTTTCGGCAGTACGAGGCCCAGATCCTGCAGGCGCTGCTGGAACAGGACAACAAACTGATTTCCACCGGCGGCGGCGCCGTGCTGGATCCGCGCAACCGCGAGCGCATCTGCGCGCGTGGCTTCGTGGTGTACCTGCATGTCAGCGTGCCGGCCCAACTGACGCGACTGGCGCGCGATCGCAATCGCCCGCTGCTGCAACGCGCCGACCGCGAGCAGGTGCTGCATGCGATGGCCGCGCACCGCACGCCGCTCTACCGCCAGGTCGCCGATCTCAGCCTGGAAACCGATCATCTTTCCCCCGCCGAGGCCACCGCGCAGCTGGTGCTGCGCCTGGCCGCGCAATGGCGCATGTCGAGTACCCCCGCATGACACTTCCCCGTTCCTCGCGCAGCGTCGATCTCGACGGTGTGCAGCCTTACACCATCACCATCGCCCCGGGTCTGCTGGCCGACGGCGCGCGCCTGGCCGGCCATGTGCGTGGCCGCCACGCGCTGCTGCTCAGCGACTCGCAGGTGGCTCCGCATTACGCGGCCGGCGTACGCACCGCCTTGTTGAACGCGCGGCCGGACCTGCAGGTCGGCGAGTTGGTCATTGCCGCCGGCGAAGCCTCCAAAACCTTGGAGACCTTTGGCTCTGCAATCACCGCGCTGGCCGAACTCGGCGCCACCCGCGACGCCTGCGTGTTCGCGCTGGGCGGCGGCGTGGTCGGCGACCTGGCCGGCTTTGCGGCAGCGTGCTGGATGCGCGGCGTGGACTGCGTGCAGCTGCCCACCAGCCTGCTGGCGATGGTGGATTCATCGGTCGGCGGCAAGACCGCAGTGGACATCCCGCAGGGCAAGAACCTGGTCGGCGCCTTCCATCCGCCGCGTGCGGTGATCGCCGACACCGACACCTTGCGCACGCTACCGCCGCGCGAACTGCGCGCCGGCCTGGCCGAGGTGATCAAGTACGGCGCCATCCGCGACCCGCTGTTCTTCCAGTGGCTGCACGCCGAGCGCCGCGCCCTGCTCGATGGCGATGCAGCGGCGCTGGCGCAGGCCATCGCCCGCAGCTGCGAGCACAAGGCCGAGATCGTGGCGCGCGACCCGCTGGAAAAAGGCGAGCGCGCCCTGCTCAACCTGGGCCACACCTTCGGTCACGCCATCGAAACCGAGCAAGGCTACGGCGCGCCCGGCAACGACAACCTCAACCATGGCGAGGCCGTCGCAGTGGGCATGGTGCTGGCGGCGCGCCTGTCGGCCGCGCTGGGCATGAGCGATGCCCAGGACACCGAGGCCTTGCGCACGCTGCTGCACGACTTCGATCTGCCCACCGAGATCCCGCCCGGCCTGACCCCTCAGGCCCTGCTCGCACGCATGCGCCTGGACAAGAAAAACATCGCCGGCCGCCTGCGCCTGGTGTTGTGGCGCGGCATCGGCAAGGCCGAGATCGTGCCGGATGTGGAAGAGGCAGCGGTGCTGGAGATACTGGCGGGATAAGGCCAGCCGGCCGAAGGCACGGAACGCTGGACGCCCGCACCCAGCTGCCGTCGATCGCCACGACTCACTCTTGGTAGGAGCGTCCCCGGCGCGATGGGGCCTTCCCGACAATCCCTATCGCGCCCAGGTGCGCTCCTACGCACTGCCTGCCGCCGTCTGCACGGCGGTCGGAACCTCGCGCAGGAGCGCACCGGCAAGCGTGGACGCCCAACGACGCTCCCGGCGCAACCAGCACACCCGGACGCGCCACTGCTCTCAGCCTTCAGCAGCGCCCGGCTACAATCGGCCGCATGCGCATCCTTCTACAACACGATCCCGGCGGTAACGCGCCGCTCCGCTACGTCCAGCTGACCCTGCAACCGGATCTGTTCGGTGGCTGGGAATTGCTGCGCGAAACCGGCGAGATCGGCGGACGCACGCAACTGCGACGCGACCAGTACCTGCAACAGGATGAAGCGGACCGCGCCTTCGACAAGGCGCGCGACACCCAACTCAAACGCGGTTTCCAACTCATCACCGGCGGCGCCGACGACGCGCCGCGCTGAGGACATACTTTCCCATGCTCAAGAACGATCGTCTGCTGCGCGCGCTCAACCGTCAGCCCGTGGACCGCACCCCTGTGTGGTTGATGCGCCAGGCCGGCCGCTATTTGCCGGAGTACCGCGCCACCCGCGCGCGTGCCGGCAGTTTCCTGGGCATGGCCAAGAATCCGGACATCGCCTGCGAAGTGACCCTGCAGCCGCTGCAGCGCTTCCCGCTGGATGCGGCAATCCTGTTCTCCGACATCCTCACCATCCCCGATGCGATGGGCCTGGAGCTGTACTTTGTCGAAGGCGAAGGCCCCAAGTTCCGCCACCCGGTGCGCGATGCCGCCGCAATCCACCGCCTGGGCGTGCCGGACATGGAAACCGAGCTGCGCTACGTGATGGATGCGGTGCGGGTGATCCGCCGCGAACTGGATGGTTCGGTGCCCTTGATCGGTTTCTCCGGCAGCCCGTGGACGCTGGCCTGCTACATGATCGAAGGCGGTGGCAGCAAGGAATACGCACGCATCAAGGCCATGGCCTTCAACGCGCCGGAGCTTCTGCATCACCTGCTCGGCACCGTCACCGACGCGGTGATCGCCTACCTGGCCGCCCAGCGCGCGGCAGGCGCGCAGGCGCTGCAGGTGTTCGACACCTGGGGCGGCGTGCTTTCGCCGGCGATGTACCGCGAATTCTCGCTGCCCTACCTGACCCGCATCGCGCGTGAACTGGAGCGCGGCACCGGGGCCGAGCGCACCCCGCTGGTGCTGTTCGGCAAGGGCAACGGCGCCTACGTGGCGGATCTGGCCGCCAGCGGCGCCGAAGCCGTGGGCGTGGACTGGACCATCTCGCTGGCTGACGCCGCTCAACGGGCGGGCGGCCGCGTTGCCCTGCAGGGCAATCTCGACCCGGCCACGCTGTACGGCTCGCCCGACGCGATCCGTAGCGAAGTCGCCAAGACCCTGGACAGCTACGCCCAAGGCAATGGCGGCTCGCGCGAAGGGCACGTCTTCAACCTCGGCCATGGCATGTCGCCGGATATGAATCCCGAGCACGTGGGTGTGCTGGTGGAAGCGGTGCAGAGCCTGAGCAAGCGCTAAGCCGCCGCGGCGAGCGGGCCGGGTCGCACGGACCCGGCCCGTGCCAGTGCCAGTTCCCGCGTGCATGTAGGCACTGCCGAGTCACCTATTTCGCAACTGAACCGACCCACTGGCTCTGCGCATTCACTCCGCCGCCAGATATATCGGTGCCGGACGCGTTGTGTCATCAAACGCGTCGCGCGATTCACTCCTGCACCCAAGCCGCCAATGCGATGACGCGATCTGCCTGAGCGTGCAGCGTCGGCCTTACGCGTGCACGCGGCGCAGGCTGCCAACGCAGGCATTCCCGGGCGTCGCACACAGCGTTCCGTGCCGTGCACAGCAGGGAGACGATAATGCAGCGTTCCCCCGGCCAAGCCCCCATGTCTCAGCCCGTCCCCACCTTGCGCGCCTACGCCACCATCAAGCCGCTGCTGTGGCTGGTGTCGCTGGCCATCTTCATGCAGATGCTGGATGCGACCATCGTCAACACGGCGTTGCCGTCGATGGCGCGCAGCCTGCGCGAAAGCCCGCTGCAGATGCAGTCAGTGGTCTTCAGTTATGCGCTGGCAGTGGCGATGTTCATCCCTGCCTCGGGCTGGATCGCGGACCGCTTCGGTACGCGGCGCACCTTCCTCGCCGCGATCATCGTGTTCACCTTGGGCTCGCTGCTGTGCGCGGCAGCCCAGCACCTGCCGCAATTGGTGGCCGCACGCGTGGTGCAAGGCATCGGCGGCGCGATGCTGCTGCCGGTCGGGCGGCTGGCGGTGCTCAAGACGGTGGCACGCGCAGACTTCCTGCGCGCGATGAGCTTTATCGCCATTCCCGCCCTGATCGGCCCGCTGATCGGCCCGACCCTGGGCGGCTGGCTGGTCGAAGTCGCCTCGTGGCACTGGGTGTTCCTGATCAACCTGCCGATCGGGGTGCTCGGGTTTATTGCCGCGCTGAAGATCATGCCCGACCATTATGGCGATGCACGCAGGCGCTTCGATTTGGTCGGCTACCTGATGCTGGCGTTCGGCATGGTGGCCTTGTCGCTGGCGCTGGATGGCATCTCGGAACTCGGCCTGCGCCATGCGTTCGTGATGTTGCTGGCCATCGGCGGACTGGCTGCACTGGCCGGCTACTGGCTGCATGCGGGCAACACCGCCAACGCGCTGTTTCCGCTGGCGCTGTTCAAGGTGGCGAGCTACCGCATCGGCATTTTGGGCAACTTGTTCGCGCGCGTGGGCAGCGGCTCGATGCCATTCTTGATCCCGTTGCTGTTGCAGGTGGGCCTGGGCATGAGCCCGATGAATGCCGGGCTGATGATGGTGCCGGTGGCACTGGCCGGCATGGCCGCCAAACGCGCGGCGGTCAAGCTGGTGGGGCGCTTCGGCTACCGGCGCGTACTGATGCTCAACACCGTGTTGGTCGGCGTGGCCATGGCCAGCTTTGCGCTCATCGATATCGGCCAGCCGCTGTGGCTGCGCCTGGTGCAACTGGCCTGCTTCGGCGCGGTGAACTCACTGCAATTTACGGTCATGAACACCGTGACCCTGCGCGATCTGGACCGCGACCAGGCCAGCCCCGGCAACAGTCTGCTGTCGATGGTGATGATGCTGGCCACCGGTTTCGGCGCTGCGGCAGCGGGCAGCCTGTTGGCGGCATTCAATACCCATCTGGGCGATACGCATGGCGCTACCGCCGCCTTGCATGCCACCTTCCTGTGTGTGGGCGGCATCACCTTGTCGTCGACGTTGATCTTCTGGCAGCTGGCCGAGACGCGCCCCCACCCCAAGGAAGTGGAAGCGGTTGCCGAGTAGGTGCCGCACTGGCGCACTGTCACTTCCGCCGCGGCTACGCCCCATCGCGCGCGCGGGCATGCCGCAACGCTTCGGCGATGGTATTGGCCAACATCTCGCCGGTGAGCGGCTTGCGCAGGAAACGGTCGAAACCCGCTTCCTGCGCGTTCGGTTCGGCGGCTTCATCGGAGCGTGCGGTCACCGCGATCAACGGCATCTCGTAGCCGAAGACGCGCAACTGCCGCGCCAACGCAAAACCATCCAGCCCGGGCAGGTCCAGATCCAGCAATGCCAGATCGAACGTGTTGTCGGCCGCTTCGGTCAACGCCGCCAGCCCATGCGGCGCATGCACCACCGAGTGCCCCTGCGCGCGCAGCAGGCCGATGATGACCTCGGCGATGGTCGGGTCGTCTTCCACCAGCAGGATGCGCTGCGGCTCGATGGGGCTGGCGGCATGTGCCACCTCGCCGTCCAGCGTTGCATCCGACGCCACCCAGCGCAGCGGCAGATCCACCACAAAGCGCGTCCCGGCGCCGAGCCGGCTGATCACCTCGATATGCCCACCCATCGCCATCGCCAGCTCCTGACAGATGGCCAGGCCCAGGCCACTGCCGCCATAACGTGAGGTGGTCTTGGCACCGTCGCCCTGCTCGAAGCGCTGGAACAATCGCGCCTTCTGTTCGGCATTGATGCCCGGGCCCGTGTCGGCAACCTCGAAGCGCAGGCCTTGATAGGAACCGAGCGTGGTCAGCTTCAGCGCGACCACGCCGCGCTCGGTGAATTTGATCGCGTTATTGAGCAGGTTGAGCAGGATCTGCCGGATACGGGTGGAATCACCGCTGGCGGTGATGTCGCCCAGCAGCCCGATCTCCAGGCTGAAGCGCAACCCGCGCTCTTGCGCCAATGGCGCCATCAGCGCTTCGACTTCGGCCACGAGCTGACGCACCGAAAATGGCTGGAAATCCAGTTCAAGCCGGCCCGATTCGATGCGCGCCAGATCCAGCGCATCGTTGACCAGCCGCAACAGATGCGCACCCGCACGACGGATCGACTCGGTGTAGCTGCGCTGCGTGGCGTCCTGCGTGGTCTTGAGCAGCAATTCGCTCATGCCCAACACACCCGTCATCGGCGTGCGCACTTCATGGCCCAGCGTCGCCAGAAACCGGGTCTTGGCCAAGGACGCCTGTTCGGCCAGCTCCTGTTTGTGCACGGCCAGCTGCCAGGCATTCAGGCGCCGCAGCCGACGGCGATACAACAAGATGGCCGCGGCGATCACGCACACGCTCAGCACCGCCAACAGGCCCAGACCCCACGGTGACAGCCACCACGGCGGCAATACCTGGAAACGGACGATCTGGCTGGCCGACCAGATGCCATCTGCCGTGCGCCCCTGCACTTCCAGCGTGTAATGCCCGGAAGGCAGGCGCGAAAACAGGCGTTCGCCGGTGGAGCCCACGTCGACCCAGTCCGGATCGTAGCCACTGAGGCGGAAGCGGTAACTGGTGGATTCGGGATTGGTGAACGTGGGCATCCGCGCCACGATATGCAGGTCGCGATCGCCGTCCTGCACCTGCAGCGGCGCCTTGCCGGTGACATCCAGTTCGCGCTCGCCGCGTCGCAGGCTGACACGTTCGATCAACAGCTGCGGTCGGCGCAGATTCGGACGCATCGTGGCCGGATCGAACACCACGATGCCATCGGATGTGCCGCCCAGGATCTGCCCCGTGCTTGCCTGCACCAGCGTGGCCACCTGCATGGGCGAACTGGGAAGTCCGTCGTGCACGTCGTACACGCGCACCAGCTTGCTGCCGGGGTCGACCCGGATCAGCCCACGATGACTGGAGACCCAGGCCACGCCACCGGCATCGATCACCAGGCCGGTCGGCGAGACCATCGGAAATTCCTGGTCCTTTCCCAGCGTATCCAGATGCGTAAGCTGCTTGCCGTCCCAGAGATAGCGCCGCAATTGTCCGGCCAATCCGATCCAGACGATGCCGCCATCTCCCTGGCGAAACACATAGGTTGGCAGGGACGGCGCGCCGCGTACCGGAACGAACTGGTCGGCAAGCGGATCCCATCGCCACAGCCCGGCATTGTTGCTCAGCCAGATCTGCCCATCCGGCCCGATCCGCATGTCCAGGACCGTCAGCGCCTTCAGCCCGTGGCTTCCGTAGTCGAGCGTCCTGAGCAGCTGGCCCTCGCTGCTCCACAGCTGCACCCCGTGCGTCAGCAGCGCCACCCAGATGCGCCCCTGTGCATCTTCGGCCATCCTGCCAGGCCTGCCGACATCTTCGAGATCGGCTGCGGAATCCTGGTGCCCGAGCAGTGGCCAACGCCTGGCCTCGCCCGTCTTCGGGTTGTACCGAACCAGCCGTTCCTGCACGCCGATCCAGACCATTCCCTGCCTGCTTTCGATGACCGTATCGGGAATGCGTTCCGGATCGACCGGGGCCAGGCGTGGCTCCACGCGGCCGGTGACGGGATCGAAATGCTCAAGCGTTCCACGCGTGCCGACCAGCCAGATGCCGCCGGTGACCGAAGGCGCTGTGGCAACGACCGAGGGATTGGCGAGCGATTGCGGAACATCTGCGCGATGCGAAAACAACGCGAAGGTGTCCCAGCGCGGAGGCAGGTGCCACAACCCGCCCTCCAGGCTGGCGAACCACAGACCTCCTTCGCGGTCCTGGTAGGCGGTGATCCAGTTCCGGTTGACCAGACCGTGCGCTGAAAAACTGTAGACCGGCACGCGTTCGACGCCACCGTCGCTGGAACTCATGCCCAGGCCGGTGGCGGTATCCAGCCAGTAGCGCCCGAGCCGGTCACGGAGCAGGACGCCCCGGACCTGCGCGGTGTCCTCACCGCTTTGCCAGCGGCGGGCCATGGGCCGCCCGACCGTGTTGAACTGGACGGGGTTGCCGTCGAAATCGGCAACCCAGAGCACCTTGCCGTCGGGCTCCTTGTACATTCGGTTGACCGACTGGGACGGGCCCGGAAGCGGCACGCGCTCCAGGCGCCGACCATCCCAGTGCACAAGCCCGCCCCAGGTGCCGATCCACAGGCCGCCGTCGGGCGCGACTTCCAGACCAACGATATTGTCGGACGGCAAGCTAGCGGCATCGCCCGCCTTGGCAGAAAAGTGCTGCATGCGCCCGTCGGGGCGATAACGATAGAGGCCCTGCTTGGCGGTGCCGATCCAGATATCCCCGTCCGGCGTTTGTGCCAACGACCACAGGGTGGCGTCGCGCAGTTCGGGGAATTGCGGATCTTCCAGTCGTTTGAACGTGCGCGTGTTCGCTTCCAGATAGCCGACGCCGCCGTCCTCGAAGCCCATCCACACCCGATCGTTGGCATCGACACAGATGGTCCAGACCACGTTGCTGGTCAGGCCATCTTCCATCCGCCAGATCCGGTAGTTGCGGCCATCGAATCTGGCCAGGCCGTCATCGCTGGCAAGCCACAGATATCCCTGTCTGTCCTCGGCCAACTGATTGATCGTGTCCGACGGCAGCCCGTCGGCGATCGTCAGCTGGATGGGCACCGGTGTTGCGGGCGTCCGCGCCTGCACCGGAAACACTGCCAGACACAGGCATACCCAGAGCACAGCGAGCAGCCGATGGGGCAAGCAGGATAGAAAGCGCACCGGATCAACTTCACGACAAGTCGGCGCATAGTGCGGGCCACGCGCGGTGCGGGCAAGCGCGCTCTGCCCGTTGTGCGCACGCGCTCAGGCTGCAAGGCGCCCGCGGCAGCGTCATTGGTCAGTCCGTTGCACGTTGCAGGGCTTGCGAAAAGCGGGCCCGACAATTCTTTCCGCCGACACTTGCTTGCGACGCAACCGCTTGCCGCGCCCCGGGTGGCAGGGCACCTGCAGCGCCCTTCCGCCTGGCCAGACCATCGCGACCCGCATCGCTGTTCGAGCGGCCCAAGAGCGGACGAACACGCCGCGTGATACTTGGATGCCTGCTCCGGTGACAGAGCATCCGCAGCGCTTGTCAGCGCTTGCTGCGTAACGCTTCGGCAATGGTGGCGGCCAGCATGTCGCCAGTGAGCGGCTTGCGTAGGAAGCTGTCGAAGCCGGCTTCCTGCGCGCTTGGTTCGGCGACCTCGTCGGCGCGTGCAGTCACGGCGATCAACGGCATGTCGTAGCCGAAGACGCGCAACTGCCGCGCCAGCGCAAAACCATCCAGCCCGGGCAGGTCCAGATCCAGCAATGCCAGATCGAACGTGTTGTCGGCCGCTTCGGTCAGCGCCGCCAGGCCATGCGGGGCATGCACGACCGAATGCCCTTGCGCTTGCAGCAGGCCGACGATGACCTCGGCGATGGTCGGGTCGTCTTCCACCAGCAGGATGCGCTGCGGCTCGACAGCCGTCTCGGCATGCGCGGTCTCGCCACCGAGCGCGGCGTTGGAAGCCACCCAGCGCAGCGGCAGATCCACCACGAAGCGCGTCCCCGCACCGAGTCGGCTGATCACCTCGATCTGCCCGCCCATGGCGATTGCCAGCTCCTGGCAGATCGCCAAGCCCAGACCACTGCCGCCGTAGCGCGAGGTGGTTCTGGCACCATCGCCCTGCTCGAAGCGCTGGAACAGCCGCGCCTTCTGTTCGGCGTTGATGCCCGGCCCCGTGTCGGCCACTTCAAAGCGCAGGCCTTGATAGGAACCGAGCGTGGTCAACTTCAACCCGACCACGCCGCGCTCGGTGAATTTGATCGCGTTATTGAGCAGGTTGAGCAGGATCTGCCGGATGCGGGTGCAATCGCCACTGGCAGTGATATCGCCGAGCAGCCCGATCTCCAGGCTGAAGCGCAGGCCACGCTCCTGCGCCAGCGGCGCCATCAACGCCTCCACTTCGGCCACCAGCTGACGCACCGAAAACGGCTCCACATCCAGCTCCAGCCGCCCGGATTCGATGCGCGCAAGATCCAGCGCATCGTTGACCAGCCGCAACAAATGCGCGCCTGCGCGGCGGATCGACTCGGTGTAACTGCGCTGTTTGAGATCCAGCGAAGTCTTGAGCAGCAGCTCACTCATGCCCAAGACGCCCGTCATCGGCGTACGCACTTCGTGGCCCAGGGTCGCCAAAAAACGCGTCTTGGCCAGGGACGCCTGCTCGGCCACTTCCTGTTTGTGCACCGCAAGCTGCCAGGCATTCAAGCGACGCAACCGACGGCGGTACAACAAGATAGCTGCAGCAATCACGCACACGGTCAGCAGGGCCAGCAGGCTCAAGCCCCACGGCGACAGCCACCATGGCGGCAACACCTGAAAACGCAAGGTCTGGCTCGCCGACCAGATCCCGTCTGCAGTGCGCCCCTGCACTTCCAGCGTGTAACGGCCTGAAGGCAGACGCGAAAACAGGCGCTCGCCACTGGGCCCGACATCGATCCAGTCCGGGTCGTAGCCGCTCAGGCGGAAGCGGTAGCTATTGGATTCGGAGTCGGCGAAGCTGAGCAGGCGGGCGACGATATGCAAGTCGCGGTCGCCGTCCTGCATGACCAAAGGCGTGACATGACTCAGATCCAGCCCGCTCTCGCCGCGACGTAGACCCACACGTTCGATCACCAACGGCACCCGATGATCATTCGGCTTGAGTTCGGCAGGATCGAAGATCACCAGCCCATCCGGCGTCGCGCCGACGATCATGCCCTTTGACGATTGCACCAAAGAACGCGCAACGAATTGCGGATTGGGCAGGCCGTCATGAACCCCGAACACGCGCACGCCCCGCGTGGCCGGGTCAACGCGAATCAGGCCACGCATACTGGACATCCAGGCAACACCGTCGTGGTCGATCACCAGTCCCTGTGGCGCAAGCGCAGGGAAGTTCTGCTCGGGGCCCACTGTATCTAGATGTTGCAGGGTGCCGTTCTTCCACAAATAGCGGCGGAGCTTCCCTAGCCCGGCAAACCAGGCGATCTGGTTGTCGCTGAAGCGAAAAGTGAAGATAGGTTCGTCGGGTGCGCCGGCAATGCGCTCGAAGCGCGCAACCGACGCGTTCCAGCGCTGCAGACCACGATTACTGGCCAGCCAGAGCGCTCCGTCCGGCCCAGCCTGCAGGTCGTAAACCACCAGATCTGCTGCAAGGCCGTGGGTCCCGCGCAACATGGTGCGCAGCAAGCGACCTTGTTCGTCCCGCTCTTGTAGCCCAAGCGTGGCATGGACCCAGATGTGACCATCGGCGGTCTGCTGCAGCGCTTCCAAGGAAGCGTCCAGTGTCGCGTCCTGTGCAGCCGCGTCCGAGCCGCTTGCTGCAGCCTTCCAGTGCTGCACCTGGCCAGTAGCGGGATCAAAGCGCACCAGCTCGGCAAACTGCCCGACCCAGACGTTACCCTTGCGATCCTCCAGCACGCTATTGGACCAGCTGGCAGACCCCAGGGTGGGCAATACACGCTCGATTTTGCCGGTGGCAGGATCTACGCGTTCGAGCACGCCCGAGGTGCCCACCAACCACATCCGACCATCGCGCGATTTTGCAGTGCCCTGGATCGCCAGGTTGCCACCTTGGCCACCGTCGTCCATGTAGTTGAAAACTACCGCGAAACGATGCCAGTTCGAGGGGAGATGCCAGAGCCCGCCGTTGGGGCTGGCAAACCATACACCGCCCTCGCGATCCTGATATGCCGATTCCCAGTTGGGACGGATACGCCCGTGCGCAGACAGACTGTACAGGGGGACATTGCGCACCTCCGCACCAGTCGTATGGCCTAGGCCGGCCAGGGTGTCCAGCCAATAGCTGCCGTCCTGGTCGCGCAACAACACGCCCAATACCGGATATTCTGCAGGTGCCTGCCAACGGTGCGGACTGAGATGACCACTTGGATCGCGCCGAAACAGCTTGTCGTCGCTGGTCCCGATCCAGATGCTGCCATCGGCATCGGCAGTTAGCCGGGTGATGATCTGTGCGGTGCCATCCGGAAATGCCTGCCGCTCGAAGTCATTACCCGTCCAATGCGCAGCACCATCGGCGGTACCGATCCAAAGTGTGCCGCGGGTATCGACATCAAGCCGATAGATCGCGTTGTCGGGCAAGCTGCGCGGATCGTCGACACGATGTGCGAAATGCTCCAGCGAACCATCCGGCCGCAGCCGGTATAGCCCACTCATTTCAGTGCCGAACCATATGCTGCCGTCGTCGGTAGACTTGATGTTCCAGATCGCAGCGCCGCGAAGTTCCGGATAGCGCGCACCATCATAGAAAGTGAATTGATGGCGTGCGGGGTCCAGCATCGCAAGGCCTGCCATGCCGGTCCCGATCCAGACCCGGTTGCGCTTGTCGACGTGAACCGCCCAGATCTGGTTGTCGCGCAAACCGTCTTCGATGCGCCAGATACGGAAGTTTCGCCCGTCGTAACGCGCTAACCCATCGCTGCTGGCCAGCCACAAATATCCATTGGCATCCTCATCGAAGCCGTACACCACGTTGGATGGCAGCCCGTCGGCCACGGTCAGCTGCCGCGGCTGCGGCAGTACCGGCACGCCGGCCAGCGTAAGACTCGGCCAGCCTGACACGACGGCCAGGCAAAGCAGTAATAAAGCCCGCGTCATCAAGGCTTTCAGCGGCATGCGACGACTGGGGTGTTGTGGTGGTAGCAGCATGCGCTCGCGTGTCCTTTGCACGCATAGTGCGGACCTTGCCTGATGCTGGCAACACACAGAAGCGCGCCAACGGTGATCGTTACAGCAGGCAGGCATCGTACGGCCGTCTTTACGCGATGCGATGCCCGATGAGCACCGGCATCGTCAACGCATCGGGGCCGTGCACCCACGCTAGGTCGCGGCCTGCATGCCGGCGGCTGCGCGCGCAGCCGTAATCGCTTCCACCAGCAGATCGGCAGTGACCGGTTTGCGCAGGAATCCGTCGAAACCTGCGGCCTTGGCCTGGGTCTGCGCGGCGCTGTCAGCGCGTGCCGTGACTGCCAGCAGCGGGAAGCGATGGCCAAGCTGGCGCAGCTGCGATGCCAGGGCAAAGCCGTCCAGCCCGGGGAGATCCAGATCCAGCAGCGCGATGTCGAACCTGCCATCCACCGTTTCCGACAATGCAGCCAGCCCATGCGCGGCATGCACCACGCGGTGACCTCGATTGGTCAACAAGCCGCTGATCACCTCCGCCACGGTCGGGTCGTCTTCCACCAGCAGGATGCGCAGCGGCTCGCCTGCAGGCACCTGCACCTGGCCGGTGGCGATACGTGTGCCGGAGCGGTCGATCGGCAAGGGCAGATCCACGGTGAACTGGGTGCCGACGCCAAGCCGGCTGCGCACGCGGATTCGGCCCTTCATCGCCACGGTGAGTTCCTGGCAGATCGCCAGCCCAAGCCCGCTGCCGCCGTAGCGCGAACTGGTGCGCGCGCCCTCGCCTTGTTCGAAGCGCTGGAACAGTCGCTTCTGCTGTTCCGACCCGATGCCAGGACCCGTATCGCGCACCTTGAAGCGCAGGGCATCGCCGTGCTGGCTGACGGTGAGCGACACCTCGCCGCGTTCGGCAAACTTGATCGCATTGCCCAGCAGGTTGATCAGGATCTGACGCACCCGCGTTGCATCGCCCACGACCACCACATGCGGGGGAAGCTGATTGCGGTACTCCAAGCGCAGGCCGCGCGCGTCAGCGATGGGATGCATGAAATCGGCCAGTTCCTGGGTGAGCTGCGCGGGATCGAAGGGCTGCTGTACCAACTCCAGCTTGCCGGCCTCGATGCGTGCCAGATCCAGTGCATCGTTGACCAAGCGCAGCAGATGCGTGCCGGCCTTGCAGATCGCATCGACATACCCGCGCTGCTTGGCATTCAGCGGCGTGGCCAGCAGCAACTCGCTCATGCCCAGCACGCCGGTCATGGGTGTACGCACTTCGTGGCCAAGCGTCGCCAGGAAATGCGATTTGGCGATCGATGCCTGCTCGGCCAGCTGTTGCCGCTGCTGTGTCAGCACCCACTCCTGCTGCCGCCGCACGCGCTTTCGCCAGGCCCAAACACTTAAGTACAGCAGCAGCATGCAGAGCGCTGCCGCCGCCAACTGCGCGGCCGTGCTCAACCACCACGGCGGCCGCACCTCCAGTTGCAACACCGGCGCAGCGACCCAATCGCCATCGCCGGCACGCGCCTGGACCTCGATGCGGTAGTCGCCAGGCGGCAATCGCGAGATCACGCGCTCGCCGCTGGCACCCTGCTCCACCCAGCGTTCGTCGTAGCCATTGACACGGTAGCGGTAATGCGCGGAGGCCGGATCGACAAACGACAACAGCCGTGCGCTGATGCGCAGATCGCGATCGCGCGCCTGCAGGATCACCGGCGCGTTGTGGGCAACCGTCTGCGGGCGCTCGGCATCGTTGCGCCGCACCTGCACCGATTCGATCACCAGGCGGGCCAGCGGCGCAGGCGCAAATGGCCGCGACGGATCGAACAACACGATGCCGCTGGTCGTCAGCGCCAGCACCTGGCCGTTGGGACCAATCGCCGGCGGACGCATCGAAAACTCGCTATCTGGCAGGCCGTCGCGTGGACCGAACCGGCGGACCTGCGGCTGGCCGCGCCTGTAGGCGTACAGGCCCCGCGAGGTGGTGGCCCAGACCGTGTCGTCGCCGCCCAGCGCCAGGCCGCGTATCTCGGTAGGAGGCAGGCCGTGTTCGTGCCCGACCCGCTCCAGCAGGCGCGCCTGCCGCCCGTCCCAGCCGTAACGTTCCAGCGCACCGGAACGCCCAACCCAGAACTCGCGCGGCGACACGAAGGCCAGCGCATAGACTTCATGATTGGCGTCCTCGATCACTGCGCGAAAGCGTTCGCCCTGCCAGACCCACACACCATCCCCGGCTGCGACCCAGGCGGTGCCATCCGGCCGCACCGTCAGTTGCTGCACCATGCCGCCGACTTCACTGAGATCGGTGCCGAAGCGGAACGTGGCCAGCAGCCGTCCATCCGCGGCACGTCGCTGTACGCCACCTTCCACGATCGAAACCCAGAATTCGCCATCGATGCCGGGTGTCATCAGTTCCACCCGATGCGTTGCGGAAACACCGATCTGCATTGCGAGCTTCTGCTGCTGGCCGGTCTCCGGGGTATAGCGCGTCACGCCATCGCGCAGCGCGATCCACAAACTGCCGCCGCCGGCCGGCAGCACCGACTGCACGGTGCCGCCGCCCAATGCGTCGCTATGCAGGACCGGCACCAGCTCACCGTCATTGCCGAGCCGGTAGACGCCTTCGCCGGTCGTCACCAGAAAGCTGTCGCCATCGGCCACAGCGTTGACCAGATACAGGCTCTCCAGCGGCTTGCCCTGGGTCTGGAAAATGGTGGAGAACCGCCGCCAGTCCGGCGGCAAATACGCCACGCCCTGCGAAATCAGTCCGAGCCATAGCCCGCCCTGCCGGTCCTGCATCACATCGAGCACGCCGCTATGTGCGGTGAGGAAGCCGCTGCCGCGATCGCCTTCCATCAGGCGCAGCGCGGTTTCTCCCGGCGCCACCCGGAAAAATCCGTCGGCTGCACCAATCCAGTAGCCACCGTGCACATCGTGTACCACGGTCGCGGCACGCAGGGCATCGGCCCCGCTCCAGGGCGCGCGTTCCAGCGCACCAGCAGGCGTCACCCTGTACAAGCCATTGCTGGTCCCGACCCACACCGTACCGTCGGCATCCTTGCTGAGCTTGAAAACCGTCGTGCTCAGTCGGTCTGGCGCGATGCGCACGAAGCGCTCGCCGTCGCGCATCACCAACCCGCTGTCGGTGCCGATCCATAGCCGGCCGCGCGCATCGGTCAGCAGGCTCATGATGGTGTTGCTGGGCAGTCCGTCCGCCGCATACGGTGTGGCACGGAACGCCGTCACCCGACCATTTTCTTCGCGCCGGCACAGCCCGGCGCTGCTGGTTCCTACCCAGATCGCATCTTGTGCCTGGGCCAGTGCCCAGACCTGCCCATCGCATGCGCTGCCAACGTCGGGAAATGTCGTAAACGCCGAGCGCGCCGCATCCAGCATGCTCGGTGGCGAGCCGTTGATGCCAACCCATATCCGGTCGCGATCATCGACCAACAGCGTTTCCACTTCGTTGCCCGGAATCGAACTGGCGACATGCGGATCGTGCTGCCATACCTGCAAACCGATGCCGTCATAGCGCGCAAGGCCATCGCTGGTCGCCGCCCAGACATAGCCTTGCCGATCCTGGGCCAAGGCCAGCACCATGCGCGAAGGCAGGCCTTCGGCACTACCGAAGCGGCGCATGCGCGGGGTCTCGATCTGATTCACCGCCGCCGCATCCAGCCCGCTCAGCAGCAAGAGCACGGCCAGCACCGACATCAGCACGTTCTTCATCGTCATCCGTGTCCCCATCGCCGCGTGTGCGCCCGGCGTTCCTTGTTGGGACTGCACTTTACCCGCTACGCCGCAGTTCTTGGTCCCAGGAACTGGCTCGCTCCCTGGCCGAGTTGCCGTTCTGCTGCCCGCTGCGACTGACCCGGCATGCGACCAAATGCTTGGCCGGCCAGTGCAGCAGGTATCTGCTGCGCATGGCACTGGTCGTGGCGAACGCACTGCCGGTTTGCTGTCTGCCATGGAACCAAGACAGCGCCGGCGCGAGGCTGCTGTCGCGTCCTCGCCTGGCTTGCACCTGGACCTACGCGTCGCCGGCCTCGCGATCGCGCTGGCCATCATCGACATCGGCAAGCACCCGCGCCAAGGCCTGCGCCAGCAAATCGCCCGTGACCGGTTTGCGCAGAAAGCCATTGCAGCCGGCGGCCATCGCCTGCGGTTCGGCATCCGTGTCGGCACGTGCGGTCACGGCCACGATCGGGAAGCGCACACCGCGCGCGCGCAACTGCGCCACCAGCGCCGCACCATCGAGGCCGGGAAGATCCAGATCGCACAATCCCGCATCGAAACTGCGCGTGCTCACCTCTGCCAGCGCGGCAAGACCATGCAGCACATGCGTGACGTGATGCCCACGCGTCTGCAGCAGGCCCACGATCACCTGCGCCACGGTCGCATCGTCCTCGACCAGCAGCAGCTGCAACGGCGCTTGCTCACGCAGCGACGGAGCGCGCACTGCAGGCAGCGTGACCGCAGGCAAGGTGGACACCCAGTGCAACGGCAGCTCGACCACAAAACACGCGCCCTGCCCCAATTCACTGGTGACCGTCACCGCGCCGCCCATCGCCGCGGCAAGTTCGCGGCAGATCGCCAGCCCCAGCCCACTGCCGCCGTGCCGTGCCAGCGTGAGCGCGCCTTCGGCCTGTTCAAACCGCTGGAACAGCCGTCCGCGCTGCTCGGCGCTCATGCCCGGCCCGGTGTCGCGCACTTCCACGCGCAGACCCTGCCGGGTGTACTGCGGCAACGTGGTAAGGCGCAGGTGCACGCTACCGCGCTCGGTGAACTTGACCGCATTGAACAGCAGATTCAGCAGGATCTGCTGCACGCGACTGGCATCGCCATGCAATGCCGGTGGCAATGCCTCGTCGAGCTCGCACTGGAAGGCCAGCTGCTTCTGCTCGGCACTCGGGCGCACTAGTTCCACCACCTGGCCGACCAACTGGCGCAGATCGAAATCGCGGTAATCCAGCGGCAATTTGCCCGCTTCGATCCGGGCCAGATCCAGTGCATCGTTGACCAGACGCAGCAGGTGCTTGCCGGCCAGCTGGATCGCGCTTGCATAGCCTTGCTGACGGCCATCCAATGGGGTCTGCAGCAGCAACTCGCTCATGCCCAGCACACCGGTCATCGGCGTGCGCACCTCGTGACCCAACGTTGCCAGAAAGCGCGTCTTGGCCAGCGATGCCTGCTCGGCCAACTCGCGCTTGTGTTGCGCCAGCTGCCATTGCGCGCGCATGCGAATACGTCGCCGATATGCGGCGGCCAGCAAGGCGCTCAACAGCAATCCGGAAAACCCAATCGCCGCAATCCCGATCTCGCTACGCCACCAGGGCGGCCTGACCGAAAACTGCAGCGAACGTACCTGCGAGCGATTGCCCAGCGGGTCGATGCCCTGCAGCGCAAGCGCGTAGTTGCCGGCAGGCAGGCTGGCGAATTCGCGGATGCCGGTGTTGCCTATGGTCTGCCAGTCCGTATCGAAGCCTTTCAGGAAGCTGCGATACCGATTGGACAGCGGGTCGCTGTAAGACAGCAGGCGGCTGACGATCTGCAGCTGGCGGTCCTCCGGGCCCAGCTGGAACGGGCGGTCCATCGGCAAGGCGATGCGTGCGCCATTGCGCAGCACGCTGACGTGTTCCAATTGCAGTGCCGGCACGAACGGTGCAACGTCCGGCATTGCGGTATCCAGCAGCACGGTAGAGCCATCGCTGGTTGCCCCGATCAAGGTGTCGCCCGAGGTCAACAGGCAATGCTGGATGAACTCCTGACTGGTGAGGCCATCGCGCGTGCCGATATTGCGGACCCGCGCCGGATGCACTGAGGGATCGATCCGCCAAAGCCCGCGCAGACTGGAAATCCAGACCCGGCCACGCGGGTCGATCTGCATGGCAGAGGCATCGAACCCGCTCAGTCCATCCGCTTCGCCTACCTGACGCACGCGCTTCCAGCCGGCGGCGCGCTTTTGCCACTGCTCTGCACCGGAGGCGCGATATACCCAAAGTGTGTCCGCAGACTGGCTGGCGAATGCCTGGATCGGCGTCCCCTCAAGCCCTGCCACCGGCACGAAGCGGCTTGTCGCGTCGTCCCATGCGAACATGCCGCCCTCGCCGGCCACCCAGACGCGTCCGTCGGGGCCCTGGTCCAGTTGTTGGATGTCGATCGCGCGTAGGCCATGCAGGCCTTGTTGGGTCATCCGCTGCAAGACCTTGCCGGTGCGTAGATCGCGCTGCTGCACCATGTCGATGAAGGCCATCCAGACGGTGTCGCCATGCTCCATGATCCATTCCGGCGCCGACAACGCCGACGACGGCTCGGGCCCATCGGACGGCCAGTGCACGAAGTCACCGGTACGCAGGTCCATCCGCGAAAGGCCAAAGGTCAAATTCCCCAGCCACACCCGTTGCAGGCGATCTTCCAATGCCGACACCAACTCCATCCCTTTGAGCTGCGGCGACTGCAGGCCTGTCTGGAACGAATCGCCGGTGCTCGGATCCACGCGCAACAGACGCCCCTGCGCATCGACCTGCCATAAGCCCCCTGAGCGCTTGGCAGGCGCCAGGTTGCAATAGATCGCATCGCCCATCGGCACCGCGGGCTTGAGCACGGCACTGCGTTTCCAGTCGGCTGGCAGATACCCAAGCCCGGTGCCATGCATGGGCACCCATAGGCCGCCATCGGCCGCCCCCATCAAGCCGATCACGTTACGACGCGACAGCGGCCCCTCCCCGCTCAGGGCGGGCACCGGTGGACGCTCTCCGCGCGTGCGCCAAAGACCACGTCCGCTGCCCAGCCAGAATTCGCCATCCGGCGTCGCGACTGCGCCCCAGAACTCATTACCGTTGCCGAACATCGTTGACCAGGCAAGCGGCTGCCAGCGACCGTCGGCGCGCAGCACGTGCAATCCCGATTCGCTTCCCAGCCACAAACGGTCCCCGGCCCACTGCAAACCGAAGATGGCCGCTTCCCGGTTTGGCTCGTCCGCGACGTATTGGCGGTGCAGTTGCGTGCCGTCGTAATAGGCCAGGCCATTGCTGGTGCCGATCCACAGGCGGTGCTGGTTGTCCACCGCCAGGTTCATGACCATGGCGTGATCCAGCGCGCCTTCGATCCCGCCCAGGTTCACCGACGACATTCCTCCGTCGGCACCGATGCGCACCAGCGCACCGGTGGTGGTGCCGGCCCAGATGCCGCCATCGAATGCGGCGATGCTGAAGATCTCGCCGTCCTTCAGCAATGGATAGTCTGCAGCGCGATAGTGAACAAAGCGCCTGCGGCCGGCATCCAGCACGCTCAGCGTCTTGCCGCAGCCCACCCAGACCCGGTCCAGCGCATCGATATGCAATGCCTGCACCGCGTTGCAGGGCAACGACCCGGGGTCGGCCGGATCGTGCCGCCAGGTCCTGAAGCCCGCGCCGTCGTACCGCACCAGACCGTCGAGCGTTCCAAGCCATAGATAGCCGGCGCGATCCTGGCTGATGGCAACCACCATCGTCGAAGGCAATCCTTCGCTGGGTCCCACGATCCGAAAGCGTGGCACTTCCGGAATCTTTGCCGCGCACGGCCAGATCGCCAACAGCACGGCCAGCACCACGATGAGTACACGCATGGGGGAATCCTTTCCTCGTCCAGCCGGCATGCTCGCAACGGATCGTTGCGAGCGCAAGCCGAGCGCGCGTTGCCGGGATATGTCTAGAATCCGCCCATGACAATCCTCGCCCGCCTATTGGTGTCCTCTGCCCTGGTTGCAACCAGCCTCGCCGCCACCGCTGCGCCTGTGCGGTATGCGCTGGATCCGGTGCATACCCGGGTGTTGTTCGCGGTGGAACATGCCGGCTTTTCCAAGGCATTGGGCACCGTTTCCGGAAGTAGCGGCACCTTGGTCTTCGACCCGGACGACTGGGCCGCCGCCCGGCTGGATGTCACCGTGCCGCTGCACCGCGCAGACCTGGGCGATGCCAAGTGGAACCAGGCCACCCTGGCACGCAACCTACTCGACGCCGAGCGCTTTCCCGACGCGCATTTCGTCTCCACGCACGTCGAGGCCAGCGGCGAAAACCACGCCAAGGTCAGCGGTAACCTGACCCTGCACGGGGTCACCCGCCCGGTTACCCTGGACGTCACCCTCAACGCGCTCAAGCGCCATCCGCTCCCGCCGTTCCGCCGTACGGCCGGTTTCTCCGCCACCGCCACGCTGAGCCGTTCCGAGTTCGGGATTGATGCCTGGAAATCGATGATCGGCGACAGCGTGGAGTTGCGCATCGAAGCCGAAGCCGTGCGCGAAGGGCGCGCCGACGACGAGACCCACGAGCCGCAAGCCGCACCCACGCCTGCGGACGCCGCCGCCACCCAGGAATCGGGCACATGAGCACGAAGAACCTCGAGCGCTGGGGCGGTGTGAGCCAGACCCTGCACTGGTTGATCGCACTGCTGATCCTGGTGCTGGGCATCGTCGGCCTGACCATGGGCGAGCTGCCCAAGACCCCGAAATACTTCTGGGTGTACACGGCGCACAAATCGGTGGGGCTGACTGTCCTGGCCTTGGTGATCGTGCGGCTTGGGTGGCGCATCTACGCCGGCGCACCGCCGCCGGTGGCCGGTACGCCGCGCTGGCAGGAGCGCATCGCCGGGTTCACCCACTGGCTGCTGTACGCCATGATCTTCGCCATGCCGCTGTCGGGCTGGTTGTACGACTCCACCAGCGGCCTGCGGCCGTTTCGCTGGTTCGGCCTGTTCAATGTGCCCAAGCTCAGCCCCCCGGACGAACAATTGCGCGCCATTGCGCACTTCGTCCACGAATGGGGTTTCTGGTTGCTGATTGCCGTGGTATTGGCGCATGCCGGCGCTGCGTTTTACCACCACCTGTTCCAGCGCGACGCCACCCTGGCGCGGATGTTGCCGCGTGGCTGGCTGGCTCCCAAACCATAAGGATTTCCCATGTCGTCCAAGTTGTTTGTCTCTCCGATGCTGGTCGCGGCCTCGCTGGTGGCCACGTTCGCCGCCGCGCCGGTGCTGGCCGCCGATTACGTGCAGGCGCCCGGCTCCAGCCTGGTATTTGCCAGCAAGTACGACGGTGAAGTGTTCACCGGCAAGTTCCTCGGCTTCGACACCACGCTGAGTTTCGATCCGGCCAATCTTGCCGGGGCCAAGCTCGATGTGCGTATCCCGCTGGCCAGCGCGGTCAGCGGCAACAACGATCGCGATTCCACCCTGCAGGGTCCGGATTTCTTCAATGTCGCCAAGTTCGCCACTGCGCGCTACCGCGCCGACAAGTTCCGCGCCCTGGGCGGCAACCAGTACGCTGCCGACGGCACCTTGGAACTGCGCGGTGTCAGCAAGCCGGTGATGCTGACCTTTACCTGGACGCCCGGCGCGCAGCCGGTGCTGTCCGGCAAGGCCGTCGTCAAGCGGCTGGACTTTGGCGTGGGCGGCGGCGACTGGGCCGACACCAAGACCATTCCCAACGAAACCGCGATCAGCACCAAGGTCGTGTTGAAGGCGAAGTAACGCCACAGGCTGCAACCGGACGCAGCCACTGAGCGGCGGACTACTCGTCGGGTCCGCCGCTTTTTTGTGCCCACATGGCGTGGGACAGCGAGCCGGTGCTCACCGGCTGCCATAGATTGCGGAGCCGGCGCGTTGTCGTGCCGCTCCTACCGCTTGGCGACGTCGTCGTCCAGCCATGCGCGCAAGCGCACGCGATCGAACGGCCAATCCAGCTCGCGTCCACGCGCATCGCGCAGCACCGGCACGCGCGCGCCGTAAACGACCTCAAGCGCCGCGTCGTCGTCGATGAACACGCTGTCGAAATCGCCTGCACGCGCCTGCGCCAGCACTTCCAAGGCCTGGTCGCACAGGTGGCAATCGTCGCGCTGGTACAGGGTCAGGGGCATCGGCCGGGCTCTCATGCTGCGCTGCAGCCGTGCCGCAAGCGCCGAACGACTAGAATAGCCGCCTTTACGCTCACCTCTCCGGCACGCATGGCTGTCAGCACGTTCGACCTGTTCAAGATCGGTATCGGCCCGAGTTCCTCCCACACCGTGGGGCCGATGCGCGCCGCCGAGCGCTTCGTGCATCGCTGGCTGCTCGATGCCGGGCGCCTGCAGGACGTGGTGCGCATCCGCGCCGAAGTCTTCGGCTCGCTCGCCCTGACCGGCCGCGGCCATGGCACCGACAAGGCGGTGCTGCTCGGGCTAGAGGGCCACCGCCCCAACCTGATCGACCCGGACATCATCCCCGCCACGCTGGAGCGCATTCGTACCAGCAAGCGCATCACCTTGATGGGCCAGCACGCCATCGTCTTCGACGAAAAGCGCGATCTGCCGATGAACAAGCGGCAGAAGCTGCCGTACCACACCAACGGCATGCGCTTTACCGCCTACGATGCCGATGAAGCCGTCATCGCCACACGCGATTACTATTCGGTCGGCGGCGGCTTCGTGGTCAATCAGGACGACGCCGCAGACGACCGCATCGTGGCCGACGAAACGCCGCTGCCCTACCCGTTCCTCAGCGGCGACGAACTGCTGGCGCAGTGCGCGCGCAGCGGCCTGAGCATTGCCGCGCTGATGTTCGAGAACGAAAAGAGCTGGCGCAGCGAAGAGGAGATCCGTGCGGGCCTGCGCGAACTGTGGAATGCGATGCAGTCCTGCGTGAAGCGCGGCATCCGCGAAGAAGGCACGCTACCGGGCGGCCTGAATGTCTCCCGCCGCGCACCAGCGCTGTACCGCGAACTGTCCTCCAAGCCGGAGGCGGCCATGCGCGACCCGTTGACCACGCTGGATTGGGTCAACCTGTACGCACTGGCCGTCAACGAAGAAAACGCCGCCGGCGGCCGCGTGGTCACCGCGCCGACCAACGGCGCGGCCGGCATCATTCCGGCGGTGCTGCATTATTTCGACCGCTTCTGCGCAGGCGCATCCGAACAACGCATCTTCGATTTCCTGCTCACCGCAGCGGCCATCGGCATTCTCTACAAAGAAAACGCCTCGATTTCCGGTGCCGAAGTCGGCTGCCAGGGCGAAGTGGGCGTGGCCTGCTCGATGGCCGCCGGCGGCCTGGTTGCCGCACTCGGCGGCAACCCCGGGCAGATCGAAAACGCTGCGGAAATCGGCATGGAACACAACCTGGGCCTGACCTGCGATCCGATCGGCGGGCTGGTGCAGATTCCGTGCATCGAACGCAACGCCATGGGCGCGGTGAAGGCCATCAACGCCAGCCGCATGGCCATGCGTGGCGACGGCAAGCACAAGGTCTCGCTGGACAAGGTCATCAAGACCATGCGCGACACCGGCCGCGACATGCAGGACAAGTACAAGGAAACCAGCCGCGGCGGGCTGGCGGTGAACGTCATCGAATGCTGAGCCAATCGTAGGCGGAGTGCTGCTCAACCCAGCGCGCGCAGCGACGAAAAAACCCGCTCCACGGATGCATGCCCTTGCACTGCCGTTCTCGTGCACGCAGGAAGAAGATGCGCGAAATGCAGACAAGGGACGCACCAGCCGCGGGGAACGCGCTGCCCCGCTCCCGCACGCGGGAGAAGGTGCGCGAAGCGCGGATGAGGGCAATAGAGATCGGCGCACGCATCGGAGCCGGGTCGCCAGTCATCGTCAGCAACGCGCCTGCAGCGCCCGACAACCGTCACCCGGCTGTACGTTCCCACCACATTCGCCGCTGTACCGTCAGGGCCTGGATTTGGATGGAGATCACGATGCGAAAGCGTGTTTGCACCCTCATGCTCGCCCTGGCCAGTAGTCCGCTCCTGGCGCAGGAAGCCAGTTATGGCGCGCGGCTGGAAGGCTTCGACTACCCACATCCAGTCAAGACTTATGCATTCACCTCGCAACAGCAGCCGCTGGAAATGGCCTATCTGGATGTTGCGCCAACCGGCACACCCAATGGCCACACTGCGGTCCTGTTGCATGGCAAGAACTTCTGCGCCGCCACCTGGGAAGACAGCATCGCCGCGCTAAGCAAGGCCGGCTACCGCGTCATCGCGCCAGACCAGATCGGTTTCTGCAAGTCCAGCAAGCCGGCCGCCTATCAGTTTTCGTTCGCGCAACTGGCAGACAATACGCATGCGTTGTTGAAGACGCTCGGCATCGAACGTGCGGTGGTGGTCGGCCATTCGATGGGCGGCATGCTGGCCATTCGCTATGCGCTGATGTACCCGCAATCCACCGAGCATCTGGCGCTGGTGGACCCCATCGGGCTGGAAGACTGGAAGGCCGAAGGCGTCCCCTGGCGCAGCGTGGATGCGTGGTACGACAACGAGCTGAAGACCAGCTTCGAACGGATCAAGAAGTACCAGATGGACGTGTACTACGCCGGTCAATGGAAGCCGGCATTCGAACGCTGGGCGCGCATGCAGGCCGGTATGTCGCTGGGCAAGGGCAAGCAGGCCGTGGCGTGGAATCAGGCGTTGACCTACGACATGGTCTTCAACCAACCGGTGGTCTACGAGCTGCCCAAACTTGCGGTGCCGACCACGCTGTTCATCGGCCTCAAGGACCGCACCGCCATCGGCAAGGACACCGCACCGCCCGAGGTCAAGGCACGCGTGGGCGATTACACCAAGCTGGGCAAGCGCGCGGCAGCCGCGATTCCGAATGCGAAACTGATCGAGTTCGCCGATCTGGGCCATTCGCCACAGGTGCAGGACCCGGCCAGCTTCAATGCTGCGCTGTTGAAGGCGATCGCGCCGTAATGCTGTGGATCTATGGGAGGGCAACGGTCGGTCGCCCTCTTATCTTCACCGCGGCCGGTCGAAACCGGCTGCAGCCAGCACCGATGGGCAGATCGCACACTCCAGTGCCGCAAGGCGCACGGCAACGCACCGGCGTCAGCTCGGTCGCGCCATCAGCCGGCCACGATCCGCAACACGTCATCCAGCAACGCCGCTGCAGTCACCTCGGCGCCCGCGCCCGGGCCCTGGATCAGCAGCGGCTGCGCGCGATAGCGGTCACTGCTGATCGCCACGCGGTTGTCGGTCCCGGCACCGCCGGCCAGGGGGTGGTCCAGCGCCAGCTCACGCAATCCCACGCTTGCACCATGCGCGTCCACACGGCCGACAAAGCGCAGGCAACGCCCTGCCGCACGCGCCTGTTGCCACCGCGCGCCCACCACCGCATCCAGCGCGCCCAACTGCGCATCCAGTTCAGCAAGCGGCGCCTTGGCAATGACGGCAGGCACCAGCGATTCCACATGCACCTGCTCGGCCTCCAGTTGCCACCCCGCGGCACGCGCCAGGATCAGCAGCTTGCGCCGCACATCCTCGCCAGAGAGATCGATGCGTGGATCCGGCTCGGTATAACCAGCCGCCATCGCTTCGCGCACGCAGGCGGAAAACGCGCCACTGCCGTCGTAGCGATGAAACAGCCACGCCAACGATCCGGACAACACGCCTTCGATCGAATGAATGCGATCCCCACCGGCGACCAAGGCGCGCACGCTGCTCAACACCGGTAGCCCGGCGCCCACAGTGGCGCTGTCGCCGTAATACGCGCCGCTGGCATGGCGGGCCGCATGCAGCGCCTGCGCACGCGACAACGCGGTGCCCTGGCCCAGTTTGTTGGCGGTGACCACATGCACACCGCGCTGCAACCATTCGACATGCCAATCGGCCACGACATCGCTGGCAGTCGCATCCACCAGTACATCGCCGGCACGCAGTGCGGTGGTTTCCGCCCAGGGCTGCAAGAGCGTTTGCCAGCGCGGCGCCGCATTGGCGTGCTGCAGGGCCTGCTCGGCGCTGACGCCACAATCCTGCGCAACACGCGAATTGGCCAGCCAATCGAAGCGCGGCAAGCGCAGTTGGCGCTGCTGCAGCGCGGTGTAGCGCGTCACGAACGCGCGCCCCACGGTGCCGGTCCCCAGCAAGGCTAGGCGCGGTGTGGGCGTCACTGCAGCGACCGGAGCGCGGCGCGAAACGGGCAGGACATTGCTCACGCGTCGACCTGTTTGCGGCTGGCGGCGGTCAGGGTCGCTTCGGCACGGACCAGGCCGGCGCGCAGATCGATCAGCAGATCGTCGGCCGATTCGATCCCGATCGACAAGCGCAGCAAGCCATCGGAAATACCGGCTGCCGCACGCGCTTCGGCGGTCATTGCCGCATGCGTCATCGAGGCCGGATGCGCGATCAGGCTTTCCACTCCGCCCAACGATTCGGCCAGGGTGAAGTAACGCAAGCCATCGACGAACGCACGCACGGCCGCTTCGCCGCCTTCCAGTTCGAAACTCATCATCGCCCCGAAGCCCTTCTGCTGACGCGCGGCCAGTGCATGGCCCGGATGCGAGGCCAGCCCCGGGAAATACACCCGATTCACCGCCGCATGCCCGTCCAGCAATGCAGCGATCGCATCGGCGTTTTCCTGATGCACGCGCAGCCGGGCATCCAGCGTGCGCAGACCGCGCAAGGTAAGGAAGGCATCGAACGGCGAGCCGGTCAGGCCCAACGCATTGGCCCACCACACCAGTTGCTGATGCAGTTGGGCATCGCGTGCCACCACCGCACCGCCCACCACATCGCTATGGCCGTTGATGTACTTGGTGGTGGAGTGCAGAACCAGATCGGCACCGAAATCCAGCGGCTTCTGCAGCGCCGGAGACAGGAAGGTGTTGTCCACCACCGTCAATGCGCCGACCTTCCTTGCAGCTTCGATGACAAAGCGCAGATCGGTGATGCGCAGCAGCGGATTGGACGGGGTTTCGATCAGCACCAGCTTGGGCGACTGCGCCAATGCGTCGGCCAGCGAACGCGGATCGGTCAGATCCGCGGTGATCAGCGCGAAGTGGCCTTTCTTGGCCAATGTATTGAACAGGCGCCAGCTGCCGCCGTACGCATCGTGCGGCACCACCAGCGTATCGCCGGGTTGCAGCACCGCGTTGAGCACCAGATTGATCGCGCCCATGCCGGTGGAGGTGATCACGCCGCCCGCGCCGCCTTCCAATTCGGCCAGCGCTTCGCCTAACAGGTCGCGGGTCGGATTGCCGCTGCGGGTGTAGTCGTACTGGCGCTTGTTGCCGAAACCATCGAACGAGAAATTCGACGACAGCACGATCGGCGGGGTCACTGCCCCGTAGGCGGTGTCGCGATCGATACCGGCACGCACGGCGGCGGTGGCAGCAGTACAGGGGGCGTCGGTGGGGTCACGAAAGCTCATGCGGTTTCTCCGGTGCTGCGAAGGGCGGTAGTGAGGATTGCGTCGATGCGATCGATTTCTTTCAGGAAGGCGTCGTGCCCATACGGGGAGCGCAACACGCGCAGGCTGCCGCGCGGGCCGAGGCCTTCGACCAGGCTGACCATGTCGGCCAGCGGCACCAGGCGGTCGCCCTCCACCGCCACCACCACGGTGGGCACGCGCACTTGCGCGGGGTCGATGCGATGCAGGTCGATGCGATGCAGGTCGATCGATTCGGACAGGCGCAGATACGCGTTCACCGGCGTGCGCGCCACGTACTGCGCACCGGCGGCGTCCAGATAGTCCTCGGCGGCCACACGCACGCGGCCGTTGATGACCTCCGGCGGCGCATCGAAGCGCTCGCTGAATTCTTCCGGCGTGCGGTAGCTGAGCATGGCGAACTGACGCGCCAGCGCCAGGCCATGCTGCTCCGCGCACTGCAGCTGGCCCAGCGCCACCGCGCGGCGCTGCAGGGCACGCCAGGCCGCCGCATACGGATGCGCGCGGTGCGCGCCGCTCACCGCGACCAGGGTGCCGACACGGGCCGCATGGCGAATTGCAAATTGCAATCCCACCAGCGCACCGTAGGAATAGCCGACAAAGCCATGCAAGCGTCCGATGCCCAGCGCGTCCAGCAAGGCGGCAATCGCATCGGCCTGATCGGCGGTATCGATCGGCGCGTCCAGGTTGCCGTCGGCACCGAGAAAGTCGAATGCCAGCAGGCGACGCGCGGCAGGATCCAGTGCCCGGCCATCGCCGACCAGCCCATCCACCCAGCCCTTTTCGGGGAACAGGTCGCTGGCGGCCAGATGGCGGTGCGCGGAAATCCCGCCGGCCACGAACACCACCGGCGCATTGGCCGCGCCGATCAGTTCATAGCGCAGCCGCAGCTCGCGCATGCCGGCATGGCGCATCGGCAGGGCGATGACGCGTTCGCCGCGCACGGCAGTGATGCCGTCATCGCTGCTGGCGGGGGTGTCAACGAAATCGTTGGTAGACGGCGATGCTGTGTTCACGAGGCTCATGGCGGTATCCAGGTGGATCGGCCATCGAGCTTCGCGGAGCTCGCGTTCGACGTGCGCAAGGCACGATTCGAACCATCTTTCGGCGGACGCGGAGGTCCCCGCAGGATTTGGCACCAAACGCGGACGCTTGCGCGTTCCGCTGGCTGCCCCGGCATCAAAGGGCCTGTCCCTCCGCCGGTCTCGATGGTGAGGCTAAGATGCCACCGGAATTTCGCGATGTCAATCTCTTCATGCGGATGGAAAGATATATTTTCATACGATACCACTCCGGTCGATGCTGGGCCGCATACTTGCGCCCCCTTGCTCGAGTCGATGGCGTGCCCTACCACGTGTCTCGTACTGCCCTGCCCGCCCTGATCGCGGCATGCGTCTTGCTGCCGGCCTGGGTACCTGCGGCACACGCACAACAGCCTTGGCACTGGCCCGGCGCTGCAAAGCACTCGCCCCAGGCACCTGGCGCACAACCCGCGACGACAGCCACAGGCACTGGCGCCTCGCTGCAACTGGAATGGCAGGCACCGGTGTATCTGGCCTGGGTCACCAATCCACTGGCCGGGCCTGCGCAACTGCGCCTGAGCGCACCGCCCAGCGAGGATTACCGCGCCGTGCCGCAATTACCGCTGACGCTCGAGTTGGCCGCCCACGAGCGCCGCCTCGTGACCCGGCTGTATCCAGCCAGCAATCAGCGCACCCTGGGCGGTTTCGGCCTCACGCTTGAGGTGGTGCCGGGCGATCCGAGGGCCGCCCCGCAGCCTGTGCGCTATCAATTGCCATTCCACAACGTGCCGGTGCAGGTGGCGCAGGGCTTTGGCGGGCAGTTCAGCCACGCCGATCCGCCCAACTGGTATGCGGTGGACTTCGCCATGCCGCAGGGCACGCCGGTGCTGGCAGCGCGCGAGGGCGTGGTCATGGAAGTGCAGCGCGATGTCCTCGACAGCACCCCAAGCGACCCCGCCGCTGGCGGCGGCAACCTGGTGCGCGTCCTGCATGCCGACGGCAGCATGGCCCTGTACGCCCACTTGGCGCCCGACGGCGTGGCGGTGCGACCTGGCCAGGCGGTGCGCACCGGCGAACGGCTTGGTGCCTCAGGCAATACCGGCTTCAGCACCGCGCCGCATCTGCATTTTGCAATCCAGCGCAATGCCGGCATGCAGTTGCTCTCGTTGCCGTTCCGCATGCTCGGCCCGCAGGGCGAGCTGCGGTTTCCCTCGCCGGCGCCCTGACCGGCGCAGGCTCGACCGACGTCCGCCGCCCAAATCGCCGAGCCCAACCCCTGCCGCAAAAGCGTGCCGCAGCGAAGCCGCTATAATCGTCGGCTTCCTCAGTTTCCGCAGGCGTCCGACCGGGCGCGCGCCCCGCCCATGTCCGAAGTCTCCAACGAAGCCGCGCGCCGGCGCACCTTCGCCATCATTTCCCATCCAGATGCCGGCAAGACCACGCTGACCGAAAAGCTGTTGCTGTTCGGCGGCGCGATCCAGATGGCCGGCTCGGTGAAGGGCCGCAAGGCCGCACGCCATGCCACCTCGGACTGGATGGCGCTGGAAAAAGAGCGCGGCATCTCGGTGACCTCCTCGGTGATGCAGTTCCCGTACGAGGGCAAGATCGTCAACCTGCTCGACACGCCCGGCCACGCCGACTTCGGCGAGGATACCTACCGCGTGCTCACCGCGGTGGACTCGGCGCTGATGGTCATCGACGTGGCCAAGGGCGTGGAAGAACGCACCATCAAACTGATGGAAGTCTGCCGGCTGCGCGACACGCCCATCATGACCTTCATCAACAAGCTCGATCGCGAGGGCAAGAACCCGATCGATCTGCTGGATGAAGTGGAAACCGTGCTCGGCATCCAGTGCGCGCCGCTCACCTGGCCGATCGGCATGGGCCAGCGCCTCAAGGGCGTGGTGCACCTGATCTCCGGCGAAGTGCATCTGTACGAACAGGGGCGCAATTTCACCCGTCAGGATTCCACCATCTTCCCCTCGCTGGAGGCGCCCGGCCTGGTCGAAAAGATCGGCGAGCAGATGCTGGCCGAGCTGCGCGAGGAGCTGGAACTGGTGCAAGGTGCCAGCAACCCGTTCGATCTTGACGCGTACCGCGCCGGCCAGCAGACCCCGGTGTTCTTCGGTTCGGGCGTCAACAATTTCGGTGTGCAACCGTTGCTGGATTTCTTCGTCGAACACGCACCGCCGCCGCAGGCGCGCGAGACCACCGGCCGCCGCGTGGAGCCGACCGAAGCCAAATTGAGCGGCTTCGTGTTCAAGATTCAGGCCAACATGGATCCGCAGCATCGCGACCGCGTGGCCTTCATGCGCGTGTGCTCTGGCAAGTTCACTGCCGGCATGAAGACGCTGCATGTGCGCAGCGGCAAGGACGTCAAATTGGCCAATGCACTGACCTTCATGGCGTCCGATCGCGAGATCGCCGCAGAAGCGTGGCCGGGCGATGTCATCGGCATCCATAACCACGGCACCATTTCCATCGGCGATACCTTTACCGAAGGCGAATCGCTGTCGTTCACCGGCATTCCCAACTTCGCGCCGGAACTGTTCCGCCGCGCGCGCCTGCGCGATCCGCTCAAGCTCAAGCAATTGCAGAAGGGCCTGGCGCAGCTGTCCGAAGAAGGCGCCACGCAATTCTTCCGCCCGTTGATGAGCAACGACCTGATCCTGGGCGCGGTCGGTGTACTGCAGTTCGACGTGGTCGCGTACCGGCTCAAGGACGAATACGGCGTGGATGCGATCTTCGAGCCGGTGAGCGTCACCACTGCACGCTGGGTGCACTGCGACAATGCCAAGAAGCTGGAAGAATTTCGCGAAAAAAATGCCGGCAACCTGGGCATCGACGCGGCCGGCCAGCTGGTGTACCTGGCACCGACTCGCGTGAATCTGCAGCTGGCACAGGAACGCGCACCGGATGTGCGCTTTTCGGCCACCCGCGAACATGCGCATGTCAAGGCGATCGATTGACCTGCACATGACCTGCGGCAAGCGTGCGGTACCGCTGGCGATGCGAATTGCTCGCAATTGCGGTACCTTTTTGGCATGAACGCAGACGCCTCCCCCTCGACCGACCTGCGCGACGAAATCGCCAGTGCCGTCACGCACGGCCTGGGTGCGGTTGCCGCACTGGCTGGTGGTTCGGTGCTGATCACGCTGGCCGCCATCTATGGCGATGGCTGGCAACTGGCCACTGCCATCGTGTTCAGTGCCACGCTGGTATTGCTCTACGTCGCCTCCACGCTGTTCCATGCCATTCCGCATCCGGGCGCCAAGGCGCGCCTGCAGGTGCTCGATCATTGCGCGATCTATCTGCTGATCGCCGGCACCTACACACCGTTTACGTTGATCAATCTGCGCGGCCCCTGGGGCTGGGGATTATTCGCCGCCATCTGGACGATCGCCGCCGCCGGGGTGATCTTCAAACTGTTTTTTACCGGTCGCTTTCGATTGCTCTCGACGGTGCTGTATCTGGCGATGGGCTGGCTGATCATCGTGGCCATCGAGCCGCTGCTGCGCTCTGTCGACACCTGGTCGCTGTGCTGGCTGCTGGCTGGCGGGCTCTTCTACACCTTGGGCACGTATTTCTATCAGCGCGACACCCAGCGTTACTTCCATGCCATCTGGCATCTGTTCGTGCTCGCCGGTAGCGCTTGCCACTTCGTTGCGGTGACCGCGCAGGTGATGTGATCTGTGACCGACAGCGCGTTCGCGCGCCGTGCACGAGCCATCGCCAACCATTGCGCACGTGAACAACGTGCCCTCCTCTCCCGCTCATTCGCCCGCCCGCGTCTCGCGCCGTCGCCGCTGGTGGATCGGGCTCGGCATCGTTGCTGTCCTCATAACGATCTTCGTCCTGCTGTTCGACTGGAACTGGTTACGCGGGCCGGTCGAACGCGCGGTCAGCGCGAAGACCGGGCGCGAATTTCATCTGGGCCATCTGGATGTCGATCTGGGCCGTATCACCACGGTGCGCGGCGAGCGATTGAGCTTGGGCAATGCGCCTTGGTCCAAGCGCGGCGCGATGGCAGAAATGAACGCGGCCGAGATCGATGTCGAATTCTGGCCATTGCTGCGCGGCAGTCTGCGGCTGCCGGAGATCCGGCTGGAGCACCCCACCCTGTTGCTGGAAGCCGGCAACGACAGCCATCCGGGTAACTGGGTCTTCGACCAGAGCGATGGCGACGGCAGCATGCCGCGCCTGGGCCGCCTGTTGGTGAACAACGGGCGGCTGCAATATATCGACGATGCCAGCCGCTCGGACGTGGATGTGGCGATCAACAGCCTGGCGCCGCCCAGCAGCGACCAGCGCGCTGCGCCGATCGGCATCGATGGCAAGGGTCGCTGGAAAGGCTACCCGTTCTCGCTCAAGGGCAATACCGCCTCGCCACTGGAATTGAGCCAGACCGAACACCCCTTCCGCATCGATCTGCGCGGCAGCGCCGGCGCCACGCGGACGCACGTGCGCGGCACCTTGACCAATACGTTTCAGTTCCGGGTGTTCGACCTGCAGATGGCGCTCAGCGGGCAGGATATGGAAGACCTGTACCCGCTGATCGGCGTCGCGATGCCCTCCACGCCGCCTTACAAGCTGGACGGCCGCCTGCGCCGCGACGGCGATGTCTGGCGCTATGAAAAGTTCACCGGCACTGCCGGTGACAGCGATCTTTCCGGCACTGCAGAGATCGACCTGCGCAACAAGCGCCCGTTCCTGCGCGCAGACCTGGCGTCCAAGCGGCTGGATTTCGACGATCTGGCCGGGTTCGTCGGCGCGCCCCCAAAGACCGGAACCAACGAATCGGCAAACGCCGAGCAGAAAAGGCAGGCCGCGCAGCTTGCCGCCAGCCCTCGCGTTCTACCGGCAACGCCTTACGACTTGTCCAAGTTACGTGCGATGGATGCCCAGGTCCGTTGGCGTGCGCAGCGCATCAACGCGCCGTCCTGGCCACTGGACGACATGGATGCCGCGCTGACTTTGAAAGACGGCTTGCTGCGGTTGGACCCATTGAACTTCGGCGTTGCCGGCGGCGACATCCGCTCCACCATCGGCATGGATGCGCGCAATGCAGTCATCACCACCCAACTGAAGGCCAGCATTCGCGGCATTCGTCTGGATCAGCTGTTTCCCGATGCCGCGCTCGCCAAGCAGGCCTCGGGTGCGATCGGCGGCGAGCTGGATCTGCGTGGCCGCGGCAACTCCATCGCCGCGATGCTCGGCAGCGCCGATGGCAGCATCGGCGTCGGCATGGGCCGCGGCCATGTCGGCAACCTGATCATGGAGCTGGCTGGCCTGGACATCGCAGAATCGCTGAAATACCTGCTCACCAAGGACCGGCAGATCCCCGTGCGCTGCATCTTCGGCGACTTCGGCGTGCAGGACGGGCTGATGCAGTCGCGGGCACTGGCCTTCGATAGCACCGACACCATCATCGTCGGCGAAGGCAACATCAGCCTCAAGAACGAAACGCTCGATCTGCTGCTGCGTCCGCGCCCGAAAGATCGCAGCATCCTCAGCCTGCGCTCGCCGCTGCGGATCGGCGGCACCTTCAAGGACCCAAGCTTCCGCCCCGACTTCAAGGCGCTAGGCGTGCGCGGCGCGATCGCGGTCGCGCTCGGCAGCATCGCACCGCCGGCGGCCCTGCTTGCGACCTTCGAACCAGGCCCTGGCAAGGACAGCGATTGCGGCGGCAAGTACGCGCAGTAAGGCAACGCCGCGTCAGCTGGCGATGTAACGCTGCAGCTGGTCGATATCCTGCCGCTGCGCTTCGATCACCGCCTTGACCAGGTCGCCGATCGAAATCACGCCTTGCACGCGGCCGTTTTCGACCACCGGCAGATGGCGAAAGCGTCCGTCGGTCATGAGTTGCATGCAGCGCTCCACCGTGTCCGACGGCGACACTGTCACCACCTCGGCGCTCATGATCTCGGCGACGCTGGTCGTGGAAGACGCGCGATCGCGCAGTACCACCTTGCGTGCGTAATCGCGCTCGGAAACGATACCGACCAAGCGCGTCCCTTCCATCACCAGGACCGCGCCGATGGCCTTCTCGGCCATCAGGCGAATCGCCTCGATCACCGCGGCATCGGCGGCAACCGCAAATACCTCAACCTGCTTGGTCCCCAACAGCTGTCGTACGGTCTGCATGGCCCGCTCCGCGCTTGGTCTGATGATCGCAGACTACTCCCACCGCGCCGCGGTGGGTATCGACCAGATACAGCGGGCGCTGCTTGGCCTCGTCGTACAGGCGGCCCAGGTATTCGCCAATCAGGCCCAGGGCAATCAGCTGAACGCCCCCCAGAAACAGGATCACCGACATCAGCGTCGGCCACCCGGCCACTGGGTCGCCCATCAGCGCAGCCTTGATGACGACCCACGCGCCGAACAGGAACGCCAGCACCGCGGTCAGCAGGCCCAGATATGTTGCCGCGCGCAGCGGCACCGTGGAAAAACTGGTAATGCCATCGAGCGCGAAATTCCACAGCCGCCATACCGTGAACTTGCTGTGCCCAGACAGACGCGGCTCACGCCGATACGGCAGCGCTACCTGGCGAAACCCGACCCAGCCGAAGAGCCCCTTCATGAAACGGTGGCGCTCGCGCAGCTGCTGCAAGGCTTGCACGACACGCGGCGACAGCAAGCGGAAATCGCCGGTATCGGCAGGAATCGGGGTACGCGACAAGCGCCGGATCACCCGATAAAACGCGTGCGCAGCGCTACGCTTGAGCCAATTCTCGCCCTCGCGAATGACCCGCGTACCGAAGATGTTGTCGTAGCCGCCACGCCATAGCGCAACGAATTCCGGGATCAGCTCCGGCGGATCCTGGCCATCGGCATCGAGCAACACCACCGCACCCGGGAGCACGTGGTCCAGTCCGGCAGAAATTGCCACTTCCTTGCCGAAATTGCGCGACAACCGCACCGCACTCACCTGCGCATCCGCTTCGGTCAGCGCATGCAACACCTCCCAGGTGCCATCGGTGCTGCCGTCGTCGACATACAGCACGTGCGTCTGAAGTCCGGGCAGCTGCGCCAACACCGCGCACAGGCGCGGATGCAGCAGCGGAATGCTGGTTTCTTCATTGAAGGCCGCGATGAGCACCGTCAGGCGTTCGGGTGCCGGCGGCAGTTGCGCAGTCTCGATCGTGCTCACCGTGATGGCCCCTGCAGATAGGCAGGGCCGCCCAACTGGCGCGCCTGCCGCTGGATCCACGTCGCACGCCGCTGCACGAATGCACCCGGACGACGCGCGTCATAGCGCCGTGGCGATGGCAACACCGCTGCCAGGCGTGCCGATTCGCTTGGCGACAAGCCTGCCGCATCCTTGCTCCAGAACTGCTGTGCAGCCGCCTGCGCGCCATACACCCCGTCGCCGAACTCGGCCACGTTGAGATACATCTCCAGGATGCGTTGCTTCGGCCAGAACAGCTCGATCAACACCGTGTACCAGGCTTCCAGACCCTTGCGCACCCAGCTGCGGCCCTGCCACAGGAACACATTCTTGGCGACCTGCTGACTGATGGTGCTGGCGCCGCGCACGCGTCCACCGCGGGCATTGTGATCGCGCGCCTTCTCGATCGCCTGCAAATCAAAACCGTGGTGCATCGGAAACTGCTGATCCTCCGCAGCCACCACCAAAATCGGCAGGCTTGCGGCGATCTTGTCGTAATCACGCCACTGCTGATGCAGCGAAAAACGCCAGTCGCCCTCGCCCCAGGCTTCCAGGTAACGCCCCACCATCATGCTGCTGATCGGCGGATCGACCACCCGCAAGATCAGCACCTGCAGCACGCTCGCCGCTGCGAACAGCAGCGGTGCCGCCATCAGCCAGCGCAACCAGCGCCGCGCGCGCCGCGGTGGCGCCGCCTGCTTGCCATCCCATGCATCCGTCCCCATTGTTCGCTACGACCTTCAATCCCGATGCCTGCCGCATTATCCGGCAACCCGCGTCCCTTACGCCCGATGTTTCCATGACCGATCACGATCAGCTTTCCCGTTTCCTGCTGCCCGCCGCCGGCGTGCGCGGCGTCCATGTGCGCCTGACCAAGGCCTGGCACGACATCCAGGGTGCCGCCGCCTACCCGCCCGCCGCGCGCCAACTGCTCGGCGAAGCTGCGGTGGCCGCTGCACTGTTCACCGGCCACACCAAGGTCGACGGGCGCCTGTCGGTGCAACTGCGTGGCAACGACACCTTGCGCACCCTGTTTGCCGAATGCACCGCCGCCGGCACCTTGCGCGGCATCGTGCAGCTGGCCGAGGGTGCGGATGCGCCGACCGACCTGCGCGAACTGGGCGAGGCCGCGCTGCTGGCGATCACCATCGAGAACCCCGGCCTGGACCCGCGCGAGCCGCAGCGCTACCAGAGTCTGGTCGGCATGCAGGCACCGGATCTGGCCGAAGCCTTCGAAACCTATTTCCAGCAGTCCGAACAGTTGCCGACGCGCTTGCTGCTGGCCGCTGGCCCGGATCAGGCCGCCGGCCTGCTGCTGCAGAAGCTCCCCGGCGATGAAGGCGATAACGATGGCTGGACCCGCATCGGGGCCCTGTTCGACACCCTGGGCGCACCGGAGCTGCTATCGGTCGCCGGCCAGGACCTGCTGCATCGCCTGTTCCACGAAGAAGCGCCGCAGTTGCTCGGCAGCAAGCCACTCAGCTTCGGCTGCTCCTGTTCGCGCGAGCGGGTTGCCTCGATGCTGCAATCGCTGGGCGAAGAGGAGGCGCGTGCGGCCGCCGAGGCCACTGGCGAAGTCGAGGTGCGCTGCGAATTCTGCGGTCGTGAGTATCACTTTCCGTTGACCGCGCTGGACGTACTTTTCAACGAGGCGCAGCCCTCGCAGGAAGCGCCGGAAAGGTTGCAATAGATAGGATGACGGTTGCGTTCCGGGGGCACGCGACCACTTGTTAAATAATCATAAACACCCTAGCATCCTACTTGCCCGCTCTCGGGAACTTAACAACTGCCCCTGGGTCTGACCTCTGGTATGCGATACCTCCTGCGCCTCCCGCTAGCTTTGATGGTTGCCCTCGCGGCGGCCACTGGCGTGCATGCGCAGTCGGCGCAACAGTTGCGCGAAAGCACGATCCTGCCGGTGTGGAACAAGGGCAGCGGCAAGGTGGAAGCCTTTCTGTACCTGGAGCCGACCGGCGAGCAGAAAGCCGGTGCACGCTGGCATTTCGGCCGCAACTCGCTCGATGCGGCGTTTGGCCTGAGCTCCGGCGACTCGCTTGGCCTGCTCTGCAACAGCAGCCGCGGCACCAATATCAGCGGTCTTGCCAGCCACTGCCTGCTTGCCGGCATCGGCGATGACGAAGAAGACAGCGCGGCTGCCTCGCGCCGCGTGTCCGGCACGCTGGGCTTCAATCGCGGCACTGGCCGGGTGGGCGTCACTGCCGGCACTGGCCGCGACACCCTGCCCGCCTGGCTGATCGGTGCAGGCAAGGCCCCGCTGACGCGTGTCGAGCAAAACGACCTAACCGTCTTCGGGCAGAAGAACATCGGCCGCGAAGGCTTTGTTTCGATCGGCGGCACGTATGCTCGCGCACGCCTGGTCCCGCTGGCCGACGTGTCCCCGGCCATTGCCGACCAGTGGGACAGCAAGACCCTGAGCGTTGGCGGCGGCTACGGTGCCTTCAGCGCAAATGTCATTGGTCGCGTCGTCGACGTCCCCGGCCAGCCCGAAAAGTGGGAAGGCCTGGGCCTGGGCCTGACGTGGCGCACCCCCTGGAGCGGCCAGCTCACCGTTGGCGCCGAGAACGTCATTTCCCGCGGCAAGAACCCGTTCGCACCGAGTAACGAGAGCAACAGCGACGGTACGGTTCCGTACGTCAGATACGAGCAGGATCTGTAACCCACTGATTCCATAGCAATTCTCATAACGCCAACGGCCCGCAGCCGGTGGCGTTTTTCGTTGCGGATCACGCGCCCGGCTACCACTTTCACAGCCTTCTTCTTTTTCGTTAACGGGACTTTAATTTCTCTCGCAACGCATATACCATCGGTTCACCCTGACGTTTTGGATCCGCTTTTTTCGGAACCCCCGGCAGGCAAAACAACCCTTGGCAGTACCCAAGATCACTTGGAGAGAGAGCTAATGAATTGCAAGTCCAACAAGCTGCGCGATGCAGTTGTCCTCGCGCTCGTCGTGGGTGTGGGCGGTACCGGCACCGCCATCGCCCAGGAAGCCGGCACCACCAACCTCGACAAGATCGAAGTGACGGGTTCGCGTATCCGCCAAGTCGATAGCGAGACAGCCCAGCCGGTGCTGCTGATCAGCAGAGATCAGATAGAGAAGCAGGGCTTCAAATCGGTTGCTGACATCCTGCAGAACATTCCAACCGCAGGCTCGCCGGCAATTAGCCGCACCTCGCCGCTAAGCTCTGGCGAAAACGTTGGTGGTTACTACATCGATCTGCGCAACTTGGGGGCGAATCGCACATTGGTCCTGGTTGACGGCCACCGCCTTGGCATCACAAACGGCGGCCTGCAGGACGTTGCCTCGATCCCAGCTGTCATGGTTGAGCGCATCGAAGTCTTGAAGGACGGCGCGTCCACAATCTACGGTTCTGACGCGATTGCAGGCGTGATCAATATCATTACCCGAAAGGATTTCGAAGGTGCCGAAGCCAACGTCTACATTGGCCAGTGGGGCCAGGGTGACGGCCAGCGTGACGTGTACGACTTCACGATGGGTTTCCGGGGCGATCGCGGCTCACTGACTGCCGGCGTCGAATACACTAACGAAGATCCGGTTTGGGCACGTAACCGCTGGTTTAGCCGCGCCCGATTCCCGACTGGCGAAAAGACAGCACCGCGTCCTGGCGGTCTTTCAGGAACCACTGAATTCGGCCGTTTTGCCTATACCAATGCTACTGGCGGTACCTCGACTCGCACCCTGCGCCGCGACGTTGCTGGGCTAGATCCGGCTGACTTTTCTAGCTACCGCGCGCTCAACGGCACCGACACTTCCAATCCTTCGCTGGAATCTACTGTCTACAGCGGGATCAAGCGCAAGTCGGCGTTCCTCAACGGACACTTCGATTTCACCGACAATGTTGCGTTCGACACCAGCGTGCTGTACACCGACCGGGAGTCGTTCGCACAGAACGCCGGTTATCCCATGCAGAGCGCCAATTTCGACCTGAGCAGCGGCGGTCTCTCCATCGACAGCGTCTTCAACCCCCTGGGCAATCAGGCGACCGGCGCACTACCTGCTGGCGTAGCACCGCAGGCTGTTCAATATGTCCGGCGTGGCTGGGAAGTTCCGCGCGAAGTTCAGAACAATCTGACCACCTCGCGATTCACGGGCAAGTTTAGCGGTAATTTCAATTACGGCGAGAAGTACTGGGATTGGGAAGCGGGCTTCCTTTACAACCAGAATAAGGGCACGCAGATCAGCACGGGTAATCTCAATACCTATGCGGTCGGGCAAGCCACTGGCCCGTCGTTCATTAATTCTGAGGGTGTGGCACAGTGCGGTACCGCCGCTAACCCGATCACCCTTGGCTTCGGACCCGGGGCATGCACGCCCTGGAATCCGTTGGTTCCCTTCGGCTACAACGCTCCAAACGGCTTGAATGACCCCAACGTACAGGCTTACCTGTATCAGCCCGGCCAAGCGCTGTCCGAAACCACGACCAAGAACTACTTTGCAAGCGTTTCCGGCATCCTGGCTACGCTGCCAGCTGGCGATCTCGGCCTAGCAGTGGGTGTGGAACGCCGCGAAGAAACTGGCTCTTTCTCGCCAGATGCACTTGCACAGACCGGTATATCGACGGATCTAGCTGCCGGCCCGACGCGCGGCGGCTACAATCTCAATGAAGTGTATGCAGAGTTGCAGGTCCCATTGCTTGCGGACCTTCCTGGTGCGAAAGAATTAAGTGTCACCCTGGCAACTCGTTATTCGGACTACGACACTTTCGGCAACACGACAAACAGCAAATTCGGATTCAAGTGGAAGCCGTTTGAATCCGTACTGGTGCGTGGAACCTGGTCAGAAGGCTTCCGCGCGCCGACCGTCGCAGACTTGTTTGGCGGCCTGTCGCAGAGCTTCGAAAATTACACCGATCCTTGCGATACCTCGTTCGGCCCGGCGGCTGGCAATGCAAGATGCTTGGCTGATGTGCCGGCAGGCTTCCGTCAACTTAATGCGTCGGGCGTCGCTCCCGCACCGGGACCTGGCGAACAGACGAATGTGCCCTTCGTATCCGGCTCGACTCCTACGCTGACTCCGGAAACCTCGACCTCCAAGACGCTTGGCCTCGTATGGAGCCCAGGCTTCATCACCGGCCTCAACGCCTCTTTGGATTGGTGGAATATCCGCATCGAAAATACCATCGTTGGCGACACGCCGACCGACCTTCTAGACGATTGCTACCTGCGCGGTATCGAGTCGCGTTGCGTAGGCTTCACGCGTAACGCAGCGGGCAATATCACAAGCCTGTCGTTCGGTCTACGCAATGCGGGTTATGTTGAAACTGAAGGCTTCGACTTCGACCTTAATTATCGTTTTGAGACGCAGTGGGGCAACTTCACCACATCGCTGCTGAACACCTACGTTTCCAAGAACGAGCTGAAGGCCGACAACAGCACCAATCCACCAAGTCAGCAGAATGGGTACGGGGGTAACTTCCGCGTTCGTTCCAATCTCTCCGTGAATTGGCAGTGGGACGACTGGTCCGTAACTTGGAGCGCGCGTTACTACTCGCGTACCAAGGAGCGTTGCTTCGCAACAGATCGCTGCAGCCTTCCTGACTTCACCGCTCCCGAGTTCCAGGGCTCAACGGTTGGCATGAATGAGCTGGGTTCAAATACCTTCCACGATCTACAAGTGGCCTATGCTCTTCCGTGGAACGCGACGGTTGCCGTAGGTGCGAACAACATATTCGAACACTATTCGGCACCCGCTTATGGCCAGCCCAACTCCGGCTACTCCTATTACGGTGGCTACGACATTGGGCGCTTCATGTACATGAAGTATCAGCAGCGTTTCTGATTTAAAACTGGAACAGGTACGTTATGAAAAAACGGCCCCAAGGGGCCGTTTTTTTTGTTGGCGAGCGCCAAGTTTCGAGTAGAAAGATCCGTTCACCTCGTATCAAATAGTCAGTTACCCCGGAATCAACGTCTGGATCACATGCTCGACGTAGGCTTCGAAATCTTCCCGGGCCGGCTTAGGCTGTTGCAATTGCAGCGAGAGTTGCAGGAAGCCGACATAGGCGGCGTAGGCCAGGCGAGCGCGGTGCTGGGCGTCGGTGCGGGTCAGGCCGGCCTGGCGGAACGAGGCGATCAGGTAATCGAGGCGACGTTGCGAAACGCGGTCGATGACCGGGCGCACGGCCGGGTGGTCGAGTGCCTTGAGCAGTTCGCTATAGATGACGTGCGGTTTGACTTCGTGGGCAACCAGCTGAAACAACGCGCGCAGGCGAGCGCTGGGGTCGGGCACGTCTTCCAGGCTGCCGAACACTTCTTTTTGCTCGAAGATTTCCCAGCGCTCAAGGGCCGCCTGCAGCAGAGCGTCGCGCGAGGGGAAGTGCCAGTAGAAGCTGCCTTTGGTGACGCCGAGCCGGCGCGCCAGCGGCTCGACTGCAACCGCGCCCACCCCTTGTTCGGCGATCAGGTCGAGCGCGGCCTGTGCCCAATCGTCCGCGCTGAGGCGATTGCCGCGACCGGAGCTGGCGCGGGGCGTGGTGAGGCTGGAGTCGATGGTGTCGTTCATGCCGCGATTTAACCATACGCTTGTGTCAGTTGCAGTATGCATCACGAAATTGACATATCAGCGCCATGATTCAGTGGCTTAACCGTCCATACGATTGAGTATTGACAGTCGCCATCGTGCATCCATACCATTAAGTATGGTCATCTCACCCGCTAGCCTCGCCTCCACTGCGTCCCTGTCCAGCGTCAACGCTGGCGACGCAGTGCTCGCGGTGTCGATGCGGGGTGCCGAACACGCGCCGTCGGTACTGTTCGCACATGGCTTTGGACAGACCCGACATGCCTGGGAAGCCACTGCCGCGACGCTGGCTGACAGGGGCTACCGCACCCTGTCGTACGACGCTCGCGGGCATGGCGATTCCAGCGCCAATGCGGCGGATCACCCCTACTCGGCAACGCAGTTCACCGACGATCTGATCGTGCTGGCCGGCGAGCAGCCCGAGCCACCGGTGCTGGTTGCTGCGTCGATGGGGGGCTTGTTCGGGCTACTGGCCGAAGCGCGCTGGCCCGGCCTGTTTCGTGCCATCGTGCTGGTCGACATCACGCCACGCTGGGACACCACGGGTGTGGAGCGCATCCTGCGCTTCATGACCGCGCATCCGGACGGCTTTGCATCGCTGGATGCGGCCGCCGATGCGATTGCCGTCTACCTGCCGCATCGGCCGCGCAAAACGCCCGGCCAACTGCAGGCATTGCTGCGGCAGCGTGCCGACGGGCGTTGGCATTGGCACTGGGATCCGCGCCTGGTCGACGAGCTCGCCGGTCAGGACGCCCAGCTCCAGCAGCATGCATTGCTGGAGGCGGCAGCACAGGTGCGTTGCCCGATGCTGCTCATCAGCGGCGGACGCAGCGATCTTGTGACGCCAGCCAACATTGCCGAATTCCTCTCCATCGCGCCGCATGCGCAGCACGTGCATCTGCCCGATGCCACGCACATGCTGGCAGGCGACGACAACACCACGTTTACCGCCACCGTGTTGCATTATCTGGACGCACTGCCGGCGGCTTGCACCATCGCAGCGTCCAACACTACCGAGCATGTCACTGGAGCAAGACCATGAGCATCATTGCACCGTTCCTCCTCGTCATCCTGGCGGCGGGTATCGCTGCCTATCACCGGATGCGCCTTGCCACGTGGGTTGCGATCAGCGCCTGTGTGCTGGTGGCGTGCTGGCTGCTGGGTGCCAATCTCACCGCCACCCTCGTGGCCGCCGCGCTGGTGGTGCTGGTGTCCGCACCGGTGCTGCTGCCGTTCCTGCGCAAGCCGCTGCTGACCACGCCGCTGATGGGCTTCTTCCGCAAGGTGCTGCCGCCGCTGTCGCAGACCGAGCGCATTGCACTGGAGACCGGCTCGGTCGGTTTCGAAGGCGAGCTGTTCACCGGTGACCCGGATTGGCAGAAGCTGCTGAACTATCCCAAGCCGCAACTCACCGCCGAAGAGCAGGCCTTCCTGGATGGCCCGGTGGAAGAGTTGTGCAAGATGATCAACGACTGGGAAATCACCCACGTCCACGCCGACCTGCCGCCGGAGCTGTGGGATTTCATCAAGAAGAACAAGTTCTTCGGCATGATCATTCCCAAGCAGTACGGCGGCCTGGGTTTCAGCGCGCTGGCGCACCACAAGGTGATCCAGAAGCTGTCCTCAATCTCCAGCGTGGTCAGCTCCACCGTGGGCGTGCCCAACTCGCTCGGCCCCGGTGAGCTGCTGCTGCACTACGGCACCCCGGAACAGAAGGACTATTACCTGCCGCGGTTGGCGGTCGGTGCGGAAGTGCCGTGCTTCGGCCTGACCGGTCCGTTCGCCGGCTCCGATGCCACCTCGATTCCGGACTACGGCATCGTCTGCAAGGGCGAGTGGAATGGCGCCAATGTGCTGGGCGTCAAGCTGACCTTCGACAAGCGCTATATCACCCTGGCACCGGTCGCCTCGCTGATCGGCCTGGCGTTCCGCGCCTACGATCCGGATGGCCTGATCGGCGACAAGAAGGACATCGGCATCACCCTGGCGCTGCTGCCGCGCGAAACCCCGGGCGTGGAAATCGGCCGTCGCCACTTCCCGTTGAATTCGCCGTTCCAGAACGGCCCGATCCATGGCGAAGAAGTGTTCATCCCGCTGAGCCAGCTGATCGGTGGCGTGGAGATGGTGGGCAAGGGCTGGAACATGCTCAACGAGTGTCTGGCTGTCGGTCGCTCGATCACCCTGCCCTCCACCGCCAGTGGCGGTAGCAAGGCCGCGGCGGTGGTCACCGGTGCGTATGCGCGTATCCGCAAGCAGTTCGGATTGTCGGTGGGTCGTTTCGAGGGCGTGGAAGAAGCGCTGGCCCGGATCGGCGGCAAGGCCTATGCGATCAGTGCGCTGTCGCAGGCCACGGCCGCGGCGGTGGATCGCGGCGACGTGCCGTCGGTGCCGTCGGCGATCGCCAAGTACCACTGCACCACCATGGGCCGCGAAGTGGTCAGCGACATGATGGACGTGATCGGCGGCAAGGGCATCATCCTGGGGCCGCGCAACTTTGCAGGCCGCGCCTGGCAGGCCGCGCCGATCGGCGTGACCGTGGAAGGCGCCAACATCATGACCCGCAGCCTGCTGATCTTCGGCCAGGGCGCCATCCTGTGCCATCCGTGGGTGTTGAAGGAGATGCAGGCCGCACAGGATCCCGATACCCGTCGTGGCCTGGAGCAGTTCGACCAGAGCCTGTTCGGTCATATCCGCTTCGGTATTTCCAACGCCGTGCGCTCGTTCTGGTTCGGTCTGACCGGTGCGCGCATCGGTGCGGCGCCGGGCGATGCGTATACCCGTCGGTTCTTCCGCAAGCTGGATCGCTATTCGGCCAATCTGGCCTTGATGGCAGACGTGTCGATGCTGATGCTGGGCGGCAAGTTGAAGTTCAAGGAGTCGCTGTCCGGTCGCCTGGGCGATGTGCTGAGCCATATCTACATGACCAGCGCGATCCTCAAGCGTTATCACGACGAAGGCGCGCCGGCGAGCGACCAGCCGCTGCTGGCCTGGGCTTTCCACGACAGCGTGCACAAGATCGAAACCGCGCTGTCGGCGGCGCTACGCAACTTCCCGATCCGCCCGGTGGGCTGGTTGATGTGGGTGTTGATCTTCCCGCTCGGCCGTCGCGCCGAAGCGCCTGGCGATCGCCTCGGCCATCGCGTTGCTTCGCTGTTGATGACGCCCAACGAGGCGCGTGACCGTCTGGCCAAGGGCGTGTTCCTGACGCCGTGCGCCAACAATCCGGGCGGTCGTATCGCCAGCTACCTGACCAAGGCGGTGATGGCCGAGCCGGTGGAGCGCAAGTTCCTGAAGGCGCTCAAGACCAAGGGCATCGAAGCGCTGGATTTCCCGGCGCAGCTGGACGAAGCCGTGGCCGAAGGCGTGATCAGCTTGGAAGAGCGCAAGCTGCTGGAAGAGCTGCGCGAGATCATGATGGACACCATCACCGTGGACGACTTCGATCCGCATGAGTTGCGTGCGGCCAGCTTCTACGACAAGCCGCAGGCGCAACAGCCGCGCGAAGCCGCGTAAGGCGTCAAGCTTGGGCGAGAATGGACGACGGCGGGCTTCGGCCCGCCGTTGTTGTTTGTGGAGATGGGTGTTGTCTCCGGCATGCTGCCTGCAGACCTGATCAGCTGCAGTTTTCGACAGCACGCATGTGTGAGCGACGCCACGCAGTTGGCGGCCATCGAATGAGCGGGTGCCAGGGGCCGAACACGCGCGCAAGTTGCGCACGTCACGCGCTTGAGGCAGTCAGGCGCTAAGGCTATGAGCAGGAGCTCATCGCAGCAGTGCCCCACTCCTGCGTGCAGCGGACAACTACCGAAACCGGATCAGAACGGCAGCCACACCAGCGCCAAGGCGATCAACGCCGGCAGCGCCTGCACGAAGAAGATGCGGCGGTTGACGCTGTAGGCGCCGTAGCAACCTGCCACGACCACGCAGACCAGGAAGAAGCTCAGCACGTCGGCGCGGGCGGCCAGTGCGCCCCAAAACAGGCCAGCGGCCAGAAAGCCGTTGTAAAGCCCCTGGTTGGCCGCGAGCACGCGGGTGGCCTGCGCCTTTTCGAGGCTATTGCGGAAGGTCTTCAAACCCAGCGGGTGCGTCCACAGCACCATTTCCAATACCAGGATGTAGACGTGCAGCAGTGCGATGCACAGGCCGGCAATGATGGCGAACAGGGACATGGCAGACCGCCTCGGAAAATGGTGCCGCCAGCATAGCCGCGATTGCGGTCGTTCTGTTCGGCACACCTGCACTACCGGGCTGGCGCCTGCGCTTCTGGCGCTGCCAGTGTGAGACGCAGGCCCCCTGCCTGGTCGATGCCGAGCGCCAAGCTGCATCTGCGCATGTGCTGTCGCGGTGCTTAGTCGGAAACGCGCTTGTCCGTCTCCACGTCGCGCTCGGCGGGTAGCTTGCGCGCTTGCCGCAACAGGCCGAACGCACCGACCGTCATGCCGGTCGCCACGACCAGGCCGACGCCGAACACCGCGCTGGAGCCGAACGCAGAGACCAGCTTGTGCACCCAAACGAAGGTGAGATCGCCACCGCGATAAACCACCGTATCGATCGCGGCGCCGGCCTTGTAGCGCCACTCGCGATTTACCCGTGTGTACAGCGTTTCGCGCGCGGGCTTGGCCAGTGCGAATTCGCTGGAGCGGGTAATCACCTGCACGATCGCAATCATTAGTGGCAACGGCGACGCCGCCAACGCCGCATAGCCCAGCATGATGGCCACACCCGGGATCAACAACGCCGGCGCGATACCAAAGCGCGACAGCAACGCGCGCGTCACCAGCAGCTGCAGCACCAGCGCGAGCGCATTGATCGCCAGGTCGATGCTGGAGTAATAGGCGGTGGCCGCCGCTGCATCGGTGTAAAGCCGCCGCACCAGCGCCGCCTGTTCGTTGTAGAGCAAGGTCCCCACGCCCACGCCGAACAACACCATGAAGGCCAGCCAGCGCAACAGCGGTTCACGCACGATCAGCTTGAGGCCGCCGAGCACATCGCCGCCCATGGGCACTTCGCCGGAGCTCAGCTGGCCCTCCTGTTCGCGCGCAACGGCCCACAGCCGCAAGCGCAGCACGCAGAGCACGCATACCGCCAGGAACCCGGCCGACACCAACATCAGATGTGCGATGCCGATACGTTCGACCAGTACGCGCGTCAGGACCGGGCCCAGAAACGCACCCAGCGTGCCTGCCGCGCCGATATAGCCGTAGTAGCTGCGCGCTTGGGCATTGCTGAAGACATCGGCCATGAAACTCCAGAACACCGCCACCGCAAACAGGTTGAAGACGGTCACCCACAAAAAGAACGCCATGCCACGGCCCGGCACGCCGGTGTCGAACAGCACGTAGAACAGCAGCAGGGTGGCGATGAAGAAGCCATACACCCCCGGCAGGAACACCCGCCGCGGATAGCGGCTGACCAAAGCGCCGTAGACCGGTTGCAGCAGCACCATGATCAGGAAGGTGCAGGTAAACAGCACCTGCAGCGTGAAGTCCTTCAAGGGCACACCGTGCGCGGCGAAGAACGCGATCATGCCGGTGGGAAAGAGCGCCTCTACGTCGGCCGAGGCGCCCATCGCTTCGCGCACCGGGCGCAACACGTAGTAACCGCTGAGCAGACAGAAAAAGTAAAGAAACGACCATGCCAATGGTGGCGAGCTACGCAGTGCCGCGCTCAAACGGCCAGCCGCAGATCGCGGCGCAGAGGGGCTGGTCATGGGGTAACGGCCGCTCGCGCAGGCGGGCCCGACAGAAAAAACATGGCAAAGGCAGCACCTGTGAAAGAAGCGCGCAAGTTAGCCGATGCGAGGCAGCGCCACCAGCGACCAGTCGCAGGAGCCTGCGGCCCGGGTGCCCTCCGCGCCGGCACGCTGCTTGCTTCTTGTATCGCACCAGCGCGTGGCAACGCTTCGGCGGTACCGGAATACTCGAATTCTGAATCTAAAATCATCAATAGGATCAATGCGATGCCCATTCATCTTCCGGCAGTTTGTGCTATTGCAAAGCGCGGCGCTAGAATCGCCGGAGGCAGCGGAACAGGCGGGACAACCATGACAGAAATGCGCACGCGCCGACGGTTCCGACCGTTGGCTATCGGGCTGTTCGGGGCGTTGTTGCCCCTGGCCCTCTCTTCCACCGCGCAGACACCCGCGCTCACCGCTACTGCATTGCAGGCGGCCACTGTGGCGCAGTCGCCCACCGCACCGCTGCCCTATCGCACCTCGCTGCCGGCCAACCAAGTGTTGGCACCTGCTGCCGGTTTCGATGTGGCGGCATTCGAATCGATGGCGGACCAGCTGACCTACGGCAACCGGGTGCCCGGCATGGCGATGGCCATCGTGCAGGGCGGCAAGGTGCTCAGCGCGCGCGGCTATGGCGTCACCGATGTCAATCATCCGCAGCCGGTCGATGGCCACACGGTGTTTCGCCTGGCTTCGCTGTCCAAAGCCTTCGCCGGCACCATGGCCGGCCTGCTGGTCAACGATGGCGTGCTGCGCTGGGACAGCAAGGTGGTCGACTATGTGCCGGGCTTCCAGCTCAGCGACAACGCCGCCACCCGTCAACTCACCGTGGCCGAAGTGCTCAGCCATCGCGTCGGCCTGACCCGCAACGCCTACGACCGCGATATCGAATCCAACGTCGATTACTACTCGCTCAGCCATAAGCTGGCTGCTGCGCCGCTGCGTTGCGCACCGGGCGATTGCTACGCGTATCAAAACGTCGCCTTCAGCCTGGTTGGCGATGTGGTGTTCGCCGCATCGGGCAGCTTCTACGAGCAATCGGTAGAGCGTCGCATCTTCAAGCCGCTGGGCATGAACGACGCCAGCATGGGGCTGGCCGGTATCCAGGCGAGCCCGCACTGGGCACGTCCGCATGTGCGCAGCCGCAATGGCTGGGTCTCGCTGACGCCCAAGCCCACCTACTACCGTCTGGCGCCCGCTGCGGGCGTCAACGCCAGCGCCAGTGACATGGCGCAGTGGCTGCTCGCGCACACCGGCCATCGCACCGACGTGCTGCCTGCACCGCTGCTGGCGACGCTGCACGCGCCGCTGATCTCCACGCCGGGCGAAATGCGTTCGGGCTGGCGCCACGAGCGCGTGGATGCGGCCAGCTATGCGCTGGGCTGGCGCGTGTTCGACTACGCCGGCCATCAAGTGGTGTTCCATGCCGGCGCGGTGCAGGGTTATCGCGGCTTGGTCGCACTGCTGCCGGAGCGCGACCTGGGTGTTGCGATCCTGTGGAACGGCGAAAGCGGCCTGCCCTCGGGCATGCTGCCGACCATCCTGGACCGCGCGCTTGGCCTGCCGGCCAAGCGCTGGCTGGACATCGATGTGGATGGCGACTTCGGCAGCGAAAACATGCTGGCAGAAAAGCCCGACCCGGCTGGCAAGGGCGCGTCTTCCGGCAAGTCGGTGGCCTCGCCGCGCTGAGTGGACGTCGTGCACTGACCTCGTGTCGGTGACGTAGGCAAAGGCGGCTTCGGCCGCCTTTGCTGTTTCTGTGTTTCCAATGCGCGTTGGGCGGCTCGCCGATGGCATGCCTGCCGGGCGCGCAAGAGCAAGGCCGTGATTGCACGCTATGCCCGAATTCTTTGGCTGGCGTAACGCCCATTGCCACCAACGCTGAGACTGAGCCGATCTGTTCGGCGTGCCGACGTGGCGAGCCCGAACGGTTGGCTCTGGAATCTCCTGGCTTGGTCCGCCGCATGATCTTGCTCTGCGACCTGCTGCATTGCCGGCCCACCATCAAGTCAGGCAGCGGCGGCGTGCTGTCGTGCCCTCGCGCGAAGGACCGACAACTGTCCAGGTTGGCCGGCAGAGCCAGAATGATCGCGCGGCGACGTCTGCACTGCCGACCGGCATGCGCGTCTGGCGCCTCGATGCCGCGAACTTGAATCAGCGACGTTGCTCGGCCGCAACAGCTACACCGTTTGCAGACTGGCAACGCGCAGCCTGGCACCGACCACGCCAGTGCCAGGCACATAAAAAAGCTCCCTCCCCGCTGGGCGTCGGGGAGAGAGCTCGATGTTTACGGCGATCGGGTATTACAAGATCAGATCAGCGGTGCCGGGGTTGCGGGCAGCGCGACCGGAGCGGCCTTCTTCTTGCGAACGGCCGGCTTCTTCTTGGCGACCTTCTTCACGGCGGGCTTCTTGGCAGCGCTCTTCTTGGTGGCGGACTTCTTGGTCGCCTTCTTCGCGACTGCCTTTTTGGCGGTCTTCTTGACGGCCTTCTTGGCGGTCTTCTTGGCGGCTGTCTTCTTGGTCGCCTTCTTTGCAGTCTTCTTCACTGCCTTCTTGGCGGCAGTCTTCTTGGTTGCCTTCTTCGCAGTCTTCTTGACTGCCTTCTTGGCGGTTGCCTTCTTTGCAGTCTTCTTGACGGCCTTCTTGGCAGCAGTCTTCTTCACTGCCTTCTTGGCGGTTGCCTTCTTTGCAGTCTTCTTGACGGCCTTCTTGGCAGCAGTCTTCTTCACTGCCTTCTTGGCGGTTGCCTTTTTGGCGACCTTCTTGACTGCCTTCTTGGCGGCAGTCTTCTTCACTGCCTTTTTGGCAGTGGGTTTCTTTTTCGCAGCTTTTGCAGTGGCCATGTAATTGGCTCCTCGTCAGTGAACTATGGAGGTGAAACGCCCAGTTGAACCAAACCCCGCGACGGCATGCCGTCGTCGGGAACCGTCCGCAGATGATGCGCGACGGAACGGATACAGAAACACCCGCATCGAACGGCGACACGGGTGCGTAGTCGGAACGACAACTGCTTTCTTGGAGAGAAGCGGACCCGACTCCACCGTGATTAGCGCTTCGGTGGACATCCGGAACAAGCTTGTCGGCGCGATGTCGATTCTGCTCACTCTCTTCCGCAGCAATGTCTGCTGGGCGAAACCTAATCACGCTTTTTTTTACTGTCAACACTCTTTTGCAATTTTTTTTTTGCCCACCATCGCTGCGTGCCATGTCCACGCCAGCCAATCACCCCGCGTCTGCACATACTCGTCCAAGCGAGAAGCGCGCTCGCCCAACAGCGTTTTCAAAAAAGCGCTTCTTTTCCGCTGTTTTTTTGTGTAGCGCGTTTGCGTGCCTGCCTGGGCGCTTGGACGGCACGGCGGTCAAGCCGATGCGATGGCATTGCTTGCCGCCTGTCCGCCAGCTGAAAATTTTTTATCCAACGGCTGCACTTCCGGCGTCGCATGAGCAGAAATGCGCAAACTTATTGAGCGCCTAGAGCATCATGCACGCACCCGCGCGCACCGACGACCGCATCCATCGCGTGCACCGACCGATGATCGAGACAGGCGCCATGGCGCAGAATTTTTTCACCGGGCACACGCCAAACCCTCACGAACGACTCACGTCAGAAATCCGGCGCAGTGCAGGTGGGCCAGCAGCGCATGCACGTTGGATCGTTTGCCGAGCCACCGCATCGACATGCCACCGACGGCGTCGCGGTCGGCGGTCGACCGAACGACGCCTCCCTCTCTGCGATTGCGCGCCGGCTCGCGCCGCATCGCTGCACCAAGGCACGCATCACCGACGCAGGCGCGCTCAAAAAAAATGGCCGCTCCATGAGCGGCCATCGGATACCGGCTGCAACGACACCTGATCAGTGATCGTCGTCTTCGAGCAGCTCGGCATAGTCGTCCGGGTCCAGCAGGTCGTTGAGCTGTTCCTTGTCGTCGATCTCGACGACGAAGATCCAGCCTTCGCCATAGGCGTCTTCGTTGATGGTTTCCGGCTTGTCGCTCAACGCGCTGTTGACCTCGACAACGGTGCCGCTGACCGGGCTGTAGACGTCGGAGGCGGCCTTGACCGATTCCACCACCGCAGCGCCGTTGCCGACCTGCACGGTGTCGCCGACGCCCGGCAGTTCGACGTAAACCAGGTCACCCAGCAAGCCCTGCGCGTGGTCGGAAATGCCGACGGTCACGCGACCGTCGCTTTCGACGCGGGCCCACTCGTGGGATTTGAGGAACTTGAGGTCGCCAGGGATCTCGCTCATGGGTGTGCTCCGGGAAAGATGATGGTTGGGGGACAGGTGGCTAGTTTAGACCGCGCGACAAGACAGGTGCACGCACGGCGGTGGGGCGATGGCGATACGGATACGGACCCGGGCGCAGTGCCGCGCGCAGTACGCGGCGCTACACGAGTCAGTCGCCGAGCACGCCGGGCTGTGCCTGGCCATCGCGCACGAACGGAAACTTCACTGCGCGCAGCGGCACCTGCTTGCCGCGGATGTCCACCCGCAGCTGCTCGATGCTGCCGGCCGGCACGCGCGCGAAGGCGATCGCCTTGCCCAGCGTGGGCGAGAACGTGCCGGACAGGATCTCGCCTTCGCCACTGGCGGTGAGCACGGTCTGGCCATGCCGCAACACGCCCTTCTCGTCCATCACCACACCGATCAGCTGACGCGGTGCGCCCTGCGCCTTTTGATATTCGAGCACGCTGCGACCGATGAAGTCGCGTCCTTCGTCCAGGGCGATCGTCCAGGCCAGCCCGGCCTCGTAAGGGGTAACGCCATCGTCCATGTCCTGCCCATAGAGATTCATGCCCGCTTCCAGACGCAGGGTGTCGCGTGCACCCAGGCCTGCGGGTTTGACGCCCTGCGCGAGCAACGCATTCCAGAATGCGACGGCAGCCTCTTGCGGCAACACGATCTCGAAACCGTCTTCGCCGGTGTAGCCGGTGCGCGCAAGGAACAAATCAATGCCATCGCGCGAACGCGTCTGCAGCGCGGCGAAACGGCCGAGCTTGCTCGCCGCTGCGGTGTCGGCCGGGTCGAGCAGGTCGATGACCTTGGTGCGCGCGCCGGGACCTTGCACGGCAATCATGGCGAAGTCGCTGCGCTCTTCCACCCGCACGTCGAAGCGTGCGGCCTGCTCGCCGATCCACTGCAGGTCCTTTTCGCGGGTGGCGGCGTTGACCACCAGACGGAAGAAATCTTCCGTCATGTAGTAGACGATGAGGTCGTCGATCACACCGCCCTGGGGATTGAGCATGCAGGTGTACAGCGCCTTGCCGGAGACCTTGAGCTTGTCCACCGAGTTGGCGAGCAGGTAGCGCAGAAACTCGCGCACGCGCGCACCGTGCAGGTCGACCACCGTCATGTGGCTGACGTCGAACATGCCGGCGTCGCGGCGCACCTGGTGGTGCTCGTCCAGTTGCGAGCCGTAGTGGATCGGCATGTCCCAGCCGCCGAAGTCGACCATCTTGGCGCCAAGCGCACGATGGGTGTCGTTGAGGATGGTCTTCTGGGTCATGTGCGCCGTTCCAAAGGAAAGACGGCCATTATCGCCGTCCTGTCACGCTTGGGGGAACGGCATACCGCTGTGTGGTTGCGCCGCCTGCGGGCGCGAACGCAGCGCGACGCTACGCCGCGCTGCAACAACGCCGAGGTCGGCACCGCAATGCCCTGCCCTGCCCGCATACATCAACCGGCCGGCTGCACCAGCAAGCCCATGCCATCGGCGCCGACGATGCGCACCGGCGTGCCGGCCGGCAGATCCGGGCCGGCCACCACCCAGAACGCATCATCGACCTTGGCGCGGCCGCGACCATCGTGGATGGCCTGATCGAGCAGCACGCAGCCGCCGATCAACTGCTCCGCAGGCCGATTGAGCAACGGGCGATCGCTCTGGCGGCCCTTGCTGCGGAACCAGGTGCGATACACCTGCACCGAGACGAAGCTGAGCAGCACGAATGCCACGACCTGCCACAGCAACGCGATGTTCGGCAACACCAGCACCAATACGCGCACCGCTGCGGCAGCGATCCCCATCCACAGCAGGAAGGCACCCGGCACCAGGGTCTCGGCCGCAATCAGCAGCAGCGCCAGCATTGCCCAGACCGCCACGTCCCAGCGCATGGCACAGGCTCCCGCGCGCGGCGGCATCGGCGGTACGCGCACGGGCGCGTCGGGCTTGCCGGCCGCCTCCTTGGCCAGCTCGGCAACGCCGGCGATCGAACCGATGATGCCGCTGGATTCCATCGGCATCAGCACAAATTTCCGGTTGGGCGCGGTGGCCAGCGCCGTGGACGCTTCCACATACTTCTGTGCGACGAAATAGTTGATCGCCTGCACGCTGCCGATGGCGATGGCGATGGCGATGGCGATGGCGTCGGACACCATCTGCGTCGTGCGTGCTTCGGCTTCGGCCAGACGTTCGCGCGCTTCTGCGTCGCGGAAGGCGGCTTCCGTGAGTATGGCTCAGCGCTCCCGGCGACCAACGCCGGCCACGTGCGGGGCAGGCCCGGGCGCAGCCGCTGCACCCGGCCGCTGTCGCAAGGCAATCAGCGTGTGCGCGCACATGCAAACGCGCTCAGGCGCTACGCGGCGAGAACATGATCACCGCCATGCCGAGCAGGCAACAGGCAGCGCCGAGCAGATCCCAGCGCGTCGGCGTCACGCCGTCCACCCACCACAACCACAGCAACGCGCTGGCGATGTAGACCCCGCCATAGGCCGCGTACACGCGACCGCTCGCTTCCGGATGCAAGCTCAACAGCCAGACGAAGACGGCAAGGCTCAGCGCAGTGGGCAGCAGCAGCCACATGCTGCCCCCTTTGCGCAGCCAGAGATAAGGCAGGTAGCAACCGACCAACTCGGCGAGCGCCGTCGCGGCAAACAGCAGTAGCGTGGTCGGCGCGATCGTCATGCCGGCCGGGGCGTATCGGAGGCGGCGCCATCAGGGCCGGTTTGATACCCCGGTGCGCTGCGGGAAGCCTCACCGCCAACGGACGGGTCACTGCCGGCAGCGCTGTCTACAGGCGGTGCGTGGGACAGCGGGGCGTGCAAGGCCGATGCGTCGCCCGCGGAACCGTCGATGGCCGGCACATCGCCGCTGCGCTCCTCGCGTTTGACCTGTTGCCATAACGCTTCCTGTTCGCCCAGCGACAACGCGTTCAACGACGTGCCGGCAGCACGCGCCCGCGCTTCCATCGCACGAAAGCGACGTTCGAATTTCAGGTTGGCGTGCCGCAACGCGGCGCCGACATCCACCTTGGCATGGCGCGCCAGATTGGCGCAGACAAACAACACATCGCCCAATTCGTCTTCCAGCCGGGCCTGATTGTCGGCCACCGGGCCGCGTGCGAATTCCACGCGCAACTCTTCGATTTCTTCCTGCAGTTTTTCCAACACCGGCACCGGGCCGGGCCAATCGAAACCCACGCGCGCCGCGCGCGACTGCAGTTTGGTGGAGCGCTGCCATTCCGGCAGCCCGCGCGCGATGCCGGCAAGTGCGGAGTCGTCCTGGTTGCCAGCGGCACGACGCTCTTCGCGCTTGATCTGCTCCCAGTTGGCGCTCACCGCCTGCGCATCGGCCGCCGGTTGCGCGGCGAACACATGCGGGTGTCGACGTATGAGCTTGTCGCTGAGCGTGGCGACCACGTCGGCGAAGCCGAACGCTCCCTGCTCGGCCGCCATTTGCGAATGGAAGACCACCTGCAGCAACAGGTCGCCCAACTCGTCGCGCAGGCCAGCCAGGTCGTTGCGGTCGATCGCATCGGCCACCTCGTAGGCTTCTTCGATGGTGTACGGCGCGATGCTGGCGAAGGTCTGCTGTACATCCCAGGGACAGCCGTGTTCGCGATCGCGCAGACGCGCCATCAAGTGCAACAGCTGCTGGATATCGCCGGTGGAAGGGGTCTGAGACATCGTGTATTCCTGGAACCTCTGAGTGAGTGCGCCGCAGGCGCATGTCCCACGCGAGGCAAGCGACGTAAGCGGCCGTTGCACACCGCAACGGCGCGCGGCACGCAAGCGCGTGCTGGGATACCGGAGTGTACCTTTCAGGGCGTCAGGGCCTTGCACAGCCATGCCGTCGCCAAGACGGCACGCATGCCGCTCAGGCCAGCCAATCGCGCCAGGGCAGATTGGGGTCGCCCAGTGCGATGAAGTCGCCGTTGAGCAAGGTGTCGCGGCGGTTGTAGCGGAACGGTTTGCCGCTGGCGCCGGCCAGCAACACGCCACCGGCCGCATGCAGCACGCACTGGCCGGCGGCGGTGTCCCACTCGGAGGTGGGGCCGAAGCGGGGATACACGTCCAGATCGCCTTCGGCGATGCGGCAGAACTTCAACGACGACCCTTGCGCGACCACGTCGATCTCGCCCATCCGCTCCAGCGCGGCGGCCGTACGCGCGTCGCGATGCGAACGGCTGGCCGCCACCCGCAATGGCGTGGCGGCCGGGGTGCGCGTGTGCAGCATCTCGTCGCGGTCGCCATCGCGGCGGAAGGCATTCTCGCCGCGCGCGGCGTACCAGACCCGCCCGTCGACCGGCGCCTGCACCACCCCGAGCACCGGTGCGCCCATATGGATGAGTGCGATGTTGACGCTGAACTCGCCATTGCGCTTGACGAATTCGCGGGTGCCATCGAGCGGATCGACCAACCAGTAACTGGTCCAGTACTGGCGTTGTTCCCAGGCCACATGCGCAGACTCTTCCGACAGCACCGGCACGTCCGGGGTGACACGGCGCAGGCCTTCGACGATGACGCGGTTGGCTACCAGGTCGGCCTGGGTCAGCGGGCTGGCGTCGTCCTTGATCTCCACCGAAAAGTCCTGGGCGTAGACCTCCATGATTGCGGCGCCGGCATCGCGCGCGATGGCGATCACGGTTTCGCGCAGCTCCATCGGGATGCGGATCATGGATTGCGCTCCAGCCACTCGCGCGCAATGAACAAGGCGGCCAGCGAGCGGCCTTCGGAGAAATCTTCGCGCAGCATCAATTCGTCCAGACGTGCGATCGGCCACGGCACCACGTCCATCTCTTCCGGCTCGTCGCCCACCAGGCGCTCGGGGTAGAGGTCGCGTGCCAGCACCAACCAGGATTGGTGACTCATATAAGTAGGAGCAAGCGTCATTGCGCGCAGCACCTGTACCTGGCGTGCGCCATAGCCGGCTTCTTCCTTGAGCTCGCGGTCGGCGGCCTGCTCGGGTGTTTCGCCGGCGTCGATGCGGCCCTTGACCAGACCGAGCTCGTAGCGATGCACGCCGGCGGCATATTCGCGCACCAGCAGCACGGTTTGCGCATCGAGCATCGGCACCACCACCACGGCGCCGTGGCCCTGGCTGAGTTGGCGTTCGTAGATGCGGCGCTGCCCGTTGGAAAATTCCAGATCCAGCTGCTGCCGACGGAACGGTCCGTCGCCCAGATCGGTGATCTTGTGGATGATCGGCAGACGCGAGCTCATGCGTCGCACGCAACCGCAAAGCGGGCCGATAGAATAGGCGGATGCATCGACATGTCCATGAACCCGAAATCCTAGCAGACCCTGCAGCCGCACAAACTGCCGAACATTGGCGACAACGCGATCTCGGCGTGGTGTGGCACCCCTGCACGCAGATGCGTGAGCACCCGCACACGCTGCCGCTGGTGCCGATCGCGCGTGGCGAAGGCGCATGGCTGGTCGGCCATGACGGCCGCCGCTATCTGGACGCGGTGAGCAGTTGGTGGACCAACCTGTTCGGTCATACCGAACCGCGCATCGGCGCGGCCATCGCGCGCCAGGCCGGCGAACTGGAACAGGTGATGCTGGCCGGCTTCACGCATACGCCGGCCGTGCAACTGGCCGAGCAGTTGCTGGCGATCGCGCCACGCCAGGCCGGGCGCGCGCCGTTGTCCAAGGTGTTCTACGCCGACAACGGATCGGCGGGCGTGGAGGTGGCGCTGAAGATGGCCTTTCATTACTTCCACAATCGCGGCGACCACCGGCGGACGCGGTTCATTGCACTGGAGAATGGCTACCACGGCGAAACCATCGGCGCGCTATCGGTGGGCGATATTCCGCTGTACCGGCGCGTGTATGCGCCGCTGTTGCTGGAGGCAATGTTCACGCCCTCGCCCGATGCCTACCTGGCCGAACCGGGGCAAAGCGCCGAAGACTATGCGCTGCAGGCAGCCGATGCGTTGCAGGCACTGTTCGAACGCTCGCCCGGCGAAATCTGTGCGCTGATTCTGGAGCCGCGCGTGCAATGCGCGGGCGGGATGCGCATGTACCACCCGGCGTATCTGCGCCGCGCACGCGAATTGTGCGATGCCCATGGCGCATTCTTGATCGCCGACGAGATCGCCACCGGCTTCGGCCGTACCGGCACCCTGTTCGCCTGCGAACAGGCCGGCGTGATGCCCGACCTGTTGTGCCTGTCGAAGGGGCTGACCGGCGGCTTCCTGCCGCTGTCGGCGGTGCTGGCCACGCAGCAGTTGTACGACGCGTTCCTGGACGATTCGCGCGAGCGTGCGTTTCTGCATTCGCACAGCTACACCGGCAATCCGCTGGCATGTGCGGCGGCGTTGGCGACCTTGAAAATCTTCGCAGACGACGACGTGATTGCGCGCAACCAACCCATCGCCGCGCGCATGCGCGAGCTCGCTGCGCAGATCGGCGCACACCCGGCCGTGGCGGACGTGCGCCAGGCCGGCATGATCGTGGCGTTCGAGCTGACCCAGGGCGGCGACAAGCGCACGCCGTTTGCGTCCGCCGCGCGCGTCGGCCTGAAGGCGTATCGCGCGGCGCTCGAGAAAGGCGTGGTGCTGCGCCCGCTCGGCGACGTGCTGTACTGGATGCCGCCGTATTGCGTGGACGAGGCGCAGCTTGCGTTGTTGGCCGACACCACCGGCCATGCCATCACCGAGGCGGTCGCATGCGCCTGACCCGTTCGCATGTCGCGCTGCCGCTGCACTGCGACCAGGAAGTGACGTTGCCGGAAGAGTCGGCCAATCACCTGCTGCGGGTACTGCGGCTGCGCGAGGGCGATGCCTGCATCCTGTTCAACGGCGACGGCAGCGACTACCACGCACGCATCACCGTGGCGGGCAAGCGCGATGCACGTGCGCTGGTGGAACGCGCCGAGCCGCTCTCCAACGAATCGCCGCTGCGCATCACCTTGATGCAAGGCATCGCGCGCGGGGAAAAGATGGATCTGATCCTGCAGAAGGCCACCGAGCTGGGCGTTGCGGCGATCGTACCGGTGATCGCCGAGCGCACCGAGGTCAAGCTCGATGCGGCGCGCACCGAAAAACGCGTGGCGCACTGGCGCAGCGTGGTGGTGTCGGCCTGCGAGCAATCCGGGCGCGCACGTCTTCCCAGCGTGGCCGTGCCGCAGGGTCTGCAGGACGCGGCGCAGGCTAGCGACGCGCATGCGCTCCGGCTGACGCTGGACCCACAGGGCGAGCATCGCCTGGGCACGTTGGCATCGAGCATCCAGCAACACGTCGTCGTGGCGATCGGGCCGGAAGGCGGCTGGTCGCCGCGCGATCGCGCGCTACTTGCCGAGGCGGGCTTCAGCGGCCTGCAGCTGGGGCCACGCATCCTGCGCACCGAAACGGCGGGACTGGCGGCGATTGCGGCGCTGCAGTCGCGGTTCGGGGACCTGTAGCACCATGGCACTGTAGGAGCGCACCGGTGCGCGACAGGGCGTTTATCGGTAACGCCTCATCGCGCCCGGGTGCGCTCCTACGGGGATGCGGGGAATTTGCTCGGCAAGGGCTCGTCCCTTGTATGTTGACGGCTCCGTCCACCGCGTCCCGACCTGACACCCGCGCAGCCTCGTAGGAGCGCACCTGGGCGCGACAGGGCGTTTATCGGTAACCCCTCATCGCGCCGGGTGCGCTCCTGCGGGATGCGGAGGTGATCGATCTGGTGCAGCCGGCTTACTGCACCGGCCGCTGTACGAGCGCTCAGCGGCCGTGCTGCAGGAACCAGCTGGCAGCACCGATGACGCCGAGCTGGCCGTGCTCGACGATGCTCACCGGCACCTGCTCCAACGCGGGACGCAAGGCGCCTTTGTCGAGCAGGCGCGCGACAAAATCGCTCTCGGCGATGAAGCTGGCGATTTGCGGCAGGAAACCGCCGGCCAGATAGACGCCACTGCGCACGCCATACAGCAACATCAGGTCGCCGACCACGCTGCCCATAAATCCGCAAAACGCTTGCAGCGCGTCGTGCGCCAATCCATCGTTGCCGGCCATTGCGGCCGCGGTGATGTCGGCCGGGGTGGCATGCACCACGCTGTCGCCGCGCAAGGCGGCCAGCACGGTGTACAGATTCAACAGGCCCGGGCCGGACAACAGCGTTTCGGTACCCACGTGAGTACGCGTGCGCCGCAGTTCCTGCAGCAACGCCATTTCCAGATCGCTGGCCGGCGCCAGTGCCGCGTGGCCGGCTTCGGTGGGCAGCACCACCGGATGGGCACCGTTGGGGATCCACAGCGCCGCGCCCAGGCCAGTGCCCGGACCAAGCACCAAGGCCGGGCCCGCGGCACCTTGCGCCGGGCCAGACAACTGCATGACCTGGTTGCCGATCATGTAATTGGCCGCGTAGGCGACCGCTTCGAAATCGTTGACCAGATGCAGGGCCTGCATGCCGAGCTGGCGGCGGATCTGCTCGGGTGCCAGCACCCAGGGCAGATTGGTGGTGATCACGCTGCCGTCTTCCAGCGCGTAGCCGGCGCTGGCGATCACGCCCCGGCGGACTGGTGCACATCCCAGTTCCGCGAAGAACGTGGTCATGATGTCGGCCAGACCCGGATACTCGGCGCAGCGGTACTTGCGGTAGTCCAGCACCGTGACCGGCTTGCTTGCGTCATCGCTTTCGCACACCAGCGCCAGGCGCACGTGCGTCCCGCCCACATCGGCGGCAACGAAGGTTTCGTGGCGCGGAAAGGCCACCGCTTCCATTGGACTGCTTGCGCTCACGCATTCTCCTGATCAGTGGCGGCGGCTGGCGTCGTCGCGCGTTGTCCGACGAACGGCCAACGGGTAGACAACGTTGTCAGCAATCGCCCTGTAACGCAACCGTGGCAACCGCGACGCGTCCCGGACGGGACGGCGCGCGTCATTCGCCAAAAATACGCAGGCGCAACGGCGATTCCTGCACAACCCCAGGGCGAACCGGGGCAGCTGCGACATTTTCGATCGTACGCGCCGATGGTAGCAGTCGCGCTCGCAAAGCGTATTGCGCAAACTGCTGCGAGGCAAAGTCGGCTTTCGCCTGAAAATGCTGCATTGCAGCGCAATCGCAGCCACATCAGAGATCTGTGACGACGTGTTGACAACGCTGTCAGGGCTACGCGAGACTCGATTCAAATCGGAGTTCTGGCAGGAGGGGCCATGGACTGTTCGGTACTGAAGAACGGGCATTCCCTCGCCTGGCATTCCAGATTCGCGAGTCGTGCGTCGCCCGACGTTCCCGCTCGCTGATGTGCGTTTAGCTCCACCGCTTCACCACACGGGGGACACCTCCTTCACCGCGCGAATCGCCTGCACCCTGCTTCGAAACAAGCGTGCCAGCGCAATCATCGCGATCGGTCAGGGCGTGTTGTTTTGCCGGCCACGCCGAGCGCGTTGCGTCCTATTGCAGGGCAGCACGCTCACAGCACTAACCAATGAGGTTTAGCCATGCACAGCCGCACCACGACGTTAGCACTCTGTATCACCGCCGCTCTGTACTGCTCCGGCTCTGCAATGGCTGCCGGACAAGAACAACAAGCCCCGGCCAGCACGCCGTCGGCCACCACCGAGCTGGATACCATCACCGTCACCGGCTACCGCGCGTCGCTGGAGAAGAGCCAGGCGGTCAAGCGCTCGGCCAACTCCATCGTCGATGCGATCAGCGCCGAAGACATCGGCAAGTTCCCGGACGTCAATGCGGCCGAATCGCTGTCGCATCTTCCGGGTATCAGCGTCGACCGCCAGTTCGGCGAAGGCGAAAAGGTCAGCATCAACGGCACCGACCCGGCCTTGAACCGCGTGCTGCTCAATGGCCAGACCATCGCCTCGGGCGACTGGGGCGGCAACCCGACCGATACCAGCGGCCGTACCTTCAACTACACGCTGCTGTCGCCGGAAATCATCGGCCTGATGGAGGTCTACAAGACCCCTGAAGCGCGCATCGACGAAGGCTCGATCGGCGGCACCGTGATCGTGCACACCCGCAAGCCCCTGGACCTGCCCAAGAACACCATCCGCGGCTCGGTTGGCTACAACTACAACGACCGCTCGGAAGAAGGCAATCCGCGCGGCTCGGCGCTGTGGAGCTGGAAGAACGACGACGAAACCTTCGGCGCGTTGATTTCCGCCACGCACGACAAGCAGGACCTGGCGCGCGCCGGTATCGAATACTTCGGCTACACCACCGGTGCCAACATTCCGCCCACCGCCACCATCACCGGCGACGGCAGCGATGTGGCCACCGCACGCGTGCCGGCCGGTATCAGCAGCGCCTTCTTCCAGCAGACCCGCGAGCGCAGCGGCCTGCAGGGTGCATTGCAGTGGAAGCCCGATGAGCAGAACGAGTTCAACCTCACCGGCGTCTATATCAAGGGCAAGTACAACAACTTCAGCCAGGCGCGTTATGTGTGCCCGGCATGTAACGATGACCGCCAGAAGATCACCCAGGCAAATGTGCAGAACGGCGTGGTGACTTCAGCCACGGTATCGGACAACACCCGCGGCGGCGTCAACGATCAGCCATACGCGCAGTTGGATGCGAACTATCGCGAAAGTACCGTGACCACCAAGAGCCTGAACCTGCGTCACGACTGGTCGGGTGAAAAGTGGGTGTTCACCACACAGGTCGGCGACACCCAGGCAACGGGCGGCAAGAATCCCGAATACCTGATGAAGTTCCTGATGACCGATGGCGGCTATAACTACGCCTTCGATGGCTCGCACACCGCAGTGAACTACGATAACGGTGGCGCTTCCAATTGGGCGCTGCCGGGCAATACCGCAGGACTGCCGGCAGGTTCGACGGCAGATGGCGTGATGCAGGCCGGCGGCATCTACTACCAGAAGAGCAAGGACGAAGAAAAATACTTCCAATGGGACGCTGCTCGTGATCTGACCTGGGGCCCTTTCACAAAGCTGCAGTTCGGCTACAAGTACATCAACCACAACAACGGCGTGGACGCGCGTGGCAACCGCATCAACACCACCGACCCGATCTCGCTGACCCAGTTCAACCCCGGAAGCACGCCGAGCAGCCTGTATGACGGCCTGGGCGCCAGCGGCGATCTGACCACCTGGCCGACCGCCGACCTGAGTGCCGTCCGCCGCTATCTGCTGGCGCAGCCGCAGGGACCCTACAGCACCGATTTCGGCGCCTCGTTCGACGTGAAGGAAATCACCCAGAACGCCTACACCCAGCTGAACTTCGAGTCGGGCCAATGGCGCGGCAATGTCGGCGTGCGTCTGCTCGACACCACCGACAAGTCGGAATATTGGCAGAGCCAGGATAACAACGTCACATTTTCGCGTGTTGCCGAAACCCACGAGTACCGCAAGGCGCTGCCGAGCTTCAACGTGGCCTACGACCTGGCCGACGACGCCGTGCTGCGCTTCTCGGCCGCCAAGGTCATGGCACGCCCGCGCTACGCCGACCTGGCCGGTTCGTTCACGGTCAACAGCGGCAACGGCAACCTGACCGCAAGCGGCGGCAACCCGGACCTCAAGCCGTACGAGTCCACCAACTACGACCTGGCGGCCGAGTGGTATTTCGCCCCGTCCAGCATGCTGTCGGGCGAGGTGTTCTACCGCGACATCAGTTCCTACATCGTCAGCACGACCACCACCCAGCGGTTGAATCCCCAGCCACCAGCCATTCCCGGCGATTATCAGGTCACCACCCCGACCAACGCCTCCAACGCCAAGGTCAAGGGTGCGTCGATCAACTACCAGCAGACCTTCGGCCTCGGCTTCGGATTGCAGGCGAACTACACGTTTGCCAAATCCGATGCGAGCTCCGGCTTGAACCTGCCCTACCTGTCGCGCGATACCTACAACGTGATCCCGTATTGGGAACACGGCGACTGGACGGTGCGCGTGAACTACAGCTACCGCTCCAAGTACTTCACCCAGATCGGACGCCTGGGATCGGAAGACTTCGCAGACAGCTACAAGCAGCTGGATTTGACCGCCTCGTACCAGATCACCGACTACATGGGCCTCACCTTCGGCGCCACCAATCTGCTGGATTCCACCTACCGCTTGTACAGCGGAACCAGGGACACCCCGACGGCGTTCTACAAGAACGGTCGTGGCTACCAGGCCCAGCTGAACTTCAAGTTCTGATGTAGTACCGGCGCGCCACCGACCCTCCACGGTGGCGCGCTTTTTTTTGACCTGCCCGCTGTAAACAGCGGCAGGTCGTCGTTGCACCAAGGAGTGGTACTGGCCACGCCCCTTCGCAGCTGAGGGAGCATGGCCAGGTCCGCTTTTGCCATCCACGCGCGGCCGCAACATGACCGATGCGTTTCGCTTACAGGAGTGCAGTTCCCATGACGACCGATAGCCGCCAGTTCGCGGCTCCATCCCGCCGCCACGCCGGAGCTGCACCCAGGAGTCGAATGCTTGCGTTCGCTCTACTGCTCGCGCTGCCGGCGCTCCAGGTCAATGCGGCGCAATCGCCGACCGCCCCGACGGCCACCACGCTGAGCCCAGAAGCGATCGATCAGCAGTGGCTCGATGCCACCGCCGCCTACGCGCCCGAACGCGAGCGTCTGGTGCGCGAAGCCGAAGCCGGCGCACGCAAGGGCCCGTTCCGCCCCGACTGGGCGGCGCTGAAGGCCTATCAATCGCCGGCGTGGTACGACAACGCCAAGTTCGGCATCTTCATCCATTGGGGCGTGTTCTCGGTGCCGGCATTCGGCAGCGAGTGGTATTCGCGCAACATGTATCTGCAAGGCTCCAAGGAATTTACCCATCACGTGGCCACCTACGGGCCGCAGGCGAGCTCCGGCTACAAAGATCTGATTCCCAAGTTCACCGCGCCCAAGTTCGATCCCAATGGTTGGGCCAAGCTGTTCCGCGCCTCCGGCGCGCGCTATGTGGTGCCGGTGGCCGAGCACCACGACGGCTTCGCGCTGTACGACTCCAAGTTGTCCGACTGGACCGCGATGAAGATGGGTCCCAAGCGCGACCTGTTGGGCGAGTTGTCCAAGGCGATTCGCGCGCAGGGACTGCACTTCGGCTTGTCATCGCATCGCGCGGAACACAACTGGTTCTTCGACGGCGGGCGCACGTTCGATTCGGACGTCAACGATCCGCGCTATGCCGCGCTTTACGGCCCGGCGCAAGTGCGTTTGCCGGGCAAGGACGATGCTGATGTGGCCAACGACTGGACGCCGGTATCGCAGGCCTGGCTGGACGATTGGTTGGCCCGCACTACCGAATTGATCGACACCTATCAGCCGGACCTGATCTATTTCGATTGGTGGATCGCGCACCCCACTTTCCGTCGCAGCCTGCCGACGATGCTGGCGTATTACTACAACCAGGGCGCGGCGCGCACCGAAGCCGATCGCGGCGTGGTGGTGAACTACAAGCTCGGCGCATTTCCCGAAGGTGCCGGCACGCTGGATATCGAGCGCGGTCAGCTCACCGGCATCCATCCCACCCATTGGCAGACCGACACCTCGGTGAGCAATGCCTCGTGGGGTTACATCGAAAACGACACCTACAAGTCGCCGACCTTCATCATCCACATGCTGGCCGACGTGGTGGCCAAGAACGGCAACCTGATGCTCAACATCGGCCCGCGCGCGGATGGCTCGATTCCGGATACCGAGCGCGGCATCCTGCTTTCGATCGGGCGTTGGCTCAAGACCAACGGCAGCGCGATCTACGACAGCAAGCCCTGGCGCGTGTATGGCGAAGGCCCGACCGAGGTGGTCGGCGGCACCTTCCAGGACGTCAAGACCAAGCCCTACACCGCCGAGGATTTCCGCTTCACCACGCGCGATGGCGCGCTGTATGCGATCGAACTCGGCTGGCCGGCCGGCGGCAAGGCGGTGATCCGCTCGCTCACAGCGGCCGACGGCGTGCGCGGCGTGACGCTGCTGGCCAACGGCAAGAAGGTGCCGTTCGAGCAGCAGGCTGACGGCCTGCATCTGCGCCTGCCGGCCAAGCCGGTCGGCGAGCACGCCTACGTGCTGCGCATCGATCTTTCTTCTTCCTCCACCCCCTGACGGATGCTGTTTTCATGAGCAAGCGATTGACCTGGATCCTGCTGGCGCTGGCGCTGGTGTGCGCGCCGGCCCTGGCAAAAACCCCCACGGCGTTGTTCTATCTGATGAACACGCAGAAATCGACCAACTCGTTCCTGGCCAATGTCGACAAGATCGACGTGGTGGTGCCGACCTGGTACGGCGTGGACCAGAACGGCCTGGTCAACGGCACGCCCAACATGTACCTGTACGACATCGCCAAGCAGAAGAACCTGCGGGTGATGCCGATCCTGTCGATGACCACCGGGCGCGACGGCTTCCACAAGCTGATGCACGACGAAGCCGCCAAGAAGCGCATGATCGAATCGCTGCTGACCCATGGCAAACAGCACAAGTACTACGGTTTCCAGTTCGATTTTGAAAACATCGCCTGGACCGACCGCGACGCCTACACGTTGATGGTCAAGCAGACCGCCGACGCGCTGCATAAAGCCGGTTTCAAGATGTCGGTCGCCATGGTGCCGAATGCACCGGGCTATGCCGAAGGCGGTCAGTTCTCCAAGTGGATGTGGGAATACTGGCGCGGCGCATATGACCTCAAGGCGCTGGGCCAGGCGGTGGATCTGGTCAGCCTGATGACCTATGACCAGCACACGCGCTGGACCACGCCAGGCCCGGTCGATGGCATGGTGTGGATGAAGAAGCACCTGGATTACGCCATCACCCAGGTGCCCAAGGACAAGCTGTCGCTGGGGATCGCCACCTACGGCTACCGCTGGTACACCGGCAATCCGGTCAAGGAAGACGGCACCGAGGCGTCGAATATTTCGGCAACCTACATCGATGCCGACGAATCCTTCCCGCTGGCGATCGAACAGAACGCCACCGTGCAGTGGGATCCGGTCGAGCAGGAATCGTGGTTCTACTTCTACCGCGACGACATGCGTGAGTGGGTGTTCCGCCCGGACGCACGCAGCTTCAAGGCACGTTACGAGCTGACCAAGCAATACGGCCTGGAAGGCTTCAGCTGCTGGGTGCTGGGCGCCGAAGACCCGAAGGTGTGGGACGAGCTACCGACCGCGCAGCGCTAAGCGCAGCCGACGCTACGATGGCACAGCGATCAGGCGGGCACGGCTGGTGCAAGGAATCGGACTGCGTGGCTGCATTCCGATTCCAGCGTTGCCCGCGCCCGTTTTGCAGCGACCGACGCCCCTGACGTGATCGCATGACCACGCGGTGCCCACGCTGCGCAGCGGGACCAAGCGTGCGCCAGTCACTGCGTCTTCCGATACGGCTTTGCTACTGTGCGTGGCTGCCGTGTACCGCCGCCATACCGGGATGTGATTGCATGACGTCGAACTCCGCACCCACCGCACGCCTGACAGCCGTCGCGCCGTTCTCCTCGCGCCTGCTTGCGCTTGCGTTCGCAGCAGTGTCGCTGGCCGGCTGCGGTCAACGTGCACCAGGCACCTCGCCGGCCGCTGCCACCGCCGGCGCACCTGCTGCCGCAACCGCAGACACTGCGGGTACCCCGTTGCCACTGATTCCCGCAGCAGTCGAGGTCAAACGCGGTAGCGGCAGCTTCACGGTGGGCGCCGGCACGGTGATTTCGATCGTGCCCGGCGATGCCGATGCACGCCGCAGTGCCGAACATCTGGCCGATTTGCTGCAACGCACACGCGGGCTGCGGTTGGAAGTGCGCGCCGAAGCCAGCGCATCGCCGGGCAGCATCCGCCTGGAGCGCAGCGCGCAGGCGCCGGTAGCGCACAAGGAAGGCTACAGCCTGGAGGCCGACGCCAGGGGCGTGCGCATCGCCGCGCGCGATGGCGCCGGCTTGTTGTACGGCGCAATCAGCGCCTGGCAATTGATGACACCGGATGCACGCAAGGGCGAGGTCCAGCTGCCGGCGGTGGCGATTCGCGACTGGCCGCGTTTCAGCTGGCGCGGCCAGCACCTGGATGTGGCCCGGCATTTCCATGACGTGGACACGGTCAAGCATGTGCTCGATACGATGGCCCTGCACAAGCTCAACGTGCTGCATTGGCATCTCACCGATGACCAGGGCTGGCGCATCGAGATCAAGCGCTATCCCAAGCTCACCGAGGTAGGCGCATGGCGCACACCGCCCGGCGCCGGCCAGCACGGCACGCCGCAGCGTTATGGCGGCTTCTACACCCAGGAACAGATCAGCGAGATCGTCGCCTATGCGGCGCGCCTGCATATCACGGTGCTGCCGGAACTGGACATGCCCGGCCATGCGCAGGCAGCCGTTGCCGCCTACCCCGAAGACGTGGGCGTACCCGGCGCACGCACGCAGGTGGGCGTGGACTGGGGCGTCAACCCGTACCTGTTCAACACCAGCGAACGTAGCCTGACCTTCATCACCAACGTGCTGGACGAAGTGCTGACCTTGTTCCCATCGACCTACATCCACATCGGTGGCGATGAGGCGGTGAAGGATCAATGGGAAGCCTCGCCGGCGGTGCGCGCGCAGATGCGCAAGCTCGGGGTCAAGGACGCGCATGCGATGCAGGGCTGGTTCAACGAACAGCTGGCGGCCTACCTCACCCAGCACGGCCGGCGCATGATCGGCTGGGATGAAATTCTGGAAGGCGGCGTGCCGGCCAGTGCGTCGGTGATGTCGTGGCGCGGCATCGAAGGCGCGGTGATTGCAGCACAGCAAGGCCATGATGTGGTGCTGGCGCCGGGCGACTGGCTGTATCTGGACAACCTGCAGACCACGCGCAGTGACGAACCGAACGGTCGCCTCACGGTGTTGCCGCTGTCGAAGGTCTACGCATTCGGCCCGGTACCGGCCGAGCTCAGCGCCGAACAGGCCAGGCATGTACTGGGCGCACAAGGCGCGTTGTGGTCCGAATACATCCCCTCGCAGTGGCATGTGGATCACGCCTTGTTCCCGCGGTTATCTGCAATAGCGGAAGTGACCTGGTCGCCGCCGGCAGCGCGCAACTGGAACAGCTTTCTGGCCCGCATGCCGGCGCAGCTGCAGCGCTACAAGGCGCTGGGCATCGATTACAGCGACGGCGCCTTCGCTGCCGATATCGCGCTGGAAGGCGGACCCAATCCGGTGCTCGCCGGCGGGCCGGCCAAGGTGACACTGAGCACGCAAGCCGGCGCGGGCACGCTGCACTACACCATCGACGGCAGCGAGCCCACGCCGGCATCGCCGCGCTACAGCGCGCCGTTGACGATTCGATTGCCGACCACGGTCAAGGCCACGGCGTTCGATGCGAACGGCACGCCGCTGGCGGCCACGCGCAGCCGTACCTTCGATCGCGCCAGTTTGTTGCGGGTGGATACGCAGGGACTGCAGCACTGCGTCGAAACCGGCGCGCTCGGCTTGCGGCTGCCGCTGCTGCCGGAGATGACCGGCGCCGACACGCCGGTGTACAACGTCGACCTGTTCCATGCCTGCCGCCTGTATCCGCAGGCACGGCTGGACGGTATCGGCGCAATCCGCATCGACGCCGCACGCCTGCCCAACAACTTCGGCCTGGCGCACGAGCAATCCAAGGTCGTGCAATACCCGGCCAAAACCCGCGGCGGTGAGCTGGAAGTGCGTCTGGGCTGCGACGGCGATCTGATCGCCAGCGTGCAGCTGCCGCGCAGCGACACCCTGGGCGAACAATTCACCCTGGAAACCGCACTGCCTGCACGCACCGGCATCCACGATCTCTGCCTGCGCTTCACCGCGCCGATCCGCGGCCCCCTGTATGCCATCGGCGCCGTCCAACTGATTGAAACCACTGCGCAGGCGCCCCCCGCCGCCACGCGCTGAGCCACCCTAGGAGAGTCACGCATGCCCCTGTCCCGTCATCGTTTTGTTCCCGCCCCCGCCCGTCTCGGGCTTGCCCTGGCCTTCGCTATCTCGCAGGCCTGGGCAGCACCGCCGACGGCAGTGAATCTGGACAGCGGCTGGCAGGTGCGGCTGGTGCCGGGTCAGGAGCAGGGCAAGACGTATCCGAAGGCAGCGGCGTGGCTGCCGGCGCAGGTGCCCGGTGCGGTGCAGACCGACCTGATCGCCGCCAAGATCGTGCCCGACCCGTTCTATCGCGATAACGAAGGCAAGATCCAGTGGGCGGGCCTGAGCGATTGGCAGTACCAGACCCGTTTCAATGTCGATGCGGCCACACTCAAGCGCGAACATGTCGAGCTGGTGTTCGACGGCCTGGACACGTTTGCCGAGGTCACCCTCAATGGCAAGCAGCTGCTCAGCGCCGACAACATGTTCCGGCAGTGGCGCGTGGATGCGAAATCCTTGCTCAAGCGTGGCGATAACGTGCTCGAGGTCAAGCTGTATTCGCCGATCAAGAAGATCCAGCCGTGGCTGGCCAAGCAACCGTATGCGCTGCCGGGCGCCTACGATTCGGCGTTCGGGGACGAGCCGGAGGCACGCCACAGCTCTACCTACGTGCGCAAGGCGCCGTACAACTTCGGTTGGGATTGGGGCCCGCGCATGGTCAATGCCGGCATCTGGAAGGATGTGCGCGTGGAAGCGTGGGACGCCGTGCGGGTAAATGGGCTGCATATCGCCCAGCAACGCGTGGATGCCGATAGCGCGCAATTGCAGGCGCAGCTGGAACTGCAGGCCGGCCGCAGCGGGCCGGTGCAGGTGACGCTGGATGTACTGGGCCCGGATGGGCAAAAAGTCGGCCAGTTCACCCAGGACGCGGTCGTCGACCCGGGCCAGAACCGCATCGACCTGGCGGTGCGCATCGCCAAGCCCAAGCGCTGGTTCCCGGCCGGCTACGGTGCGCAGGACCGCTACACCTTCGTGGCCAACGTGCGTGATGCCGATGGCGACAGCCAGCAGATCAAGCGGGTCACCGGCCTGCGCTCGGTGGAGCTGCGCCGCGAAAAAGACCAGTACGGCAAGAGCATGGAGATCGTGATCAACGGCATCCCGATCTTCGCCAAGGGGGCCAACCTGATTCCGCTGGATGCCTTCCCCGCACGTGTCACGCACGCGCGCATGCGCAGCACCTTGCAGGACGCGCGCGATGCCAACATGAACATGCTGCGCATGTGGGGCGGCGGGCATTACCAGGACGACTATTTTTACGACGTCGCCGACGAGCTTGGCATCATGATCTGGCAGGACTTCATGTTCGGCGGCGCGGTGCCGCCGTACGACGTGGAGTTCCGCGAGAACACCCGGCAGGAGGCGATCGAACAGGTCAAGCGGCTGCGCGATCACCCCAGCATCGTGTTGTGGTGCGGCAACAACGAAGTGCAGACCGGCTGGGAAAACTGGGGCGACCGGGTCAAGTTCAAGCAGTCGGTGGACGCGGAAGAACGCGCCCGCATCGAACGCGGCATGACCACCTTGTTCGGCACCGTATTCCGTGAAGTGGTGGCCACCTACGATAGCGACGTGCCGTACTGGGCCACCTCGCCGGGCACCGATTTCGATGGCGCGGCCGACCAGACCGACGATGGCGACATGCATTACTGGAAGGTGTGGGGCGGCCCTGCCCTGCCGGTTACCGAATATCTCAACGTCACCCCGCGTTTCATGTCCGAATATGGCCTGCAGTCGTTCCCGGACATGCGCACCGTGCGGGCGTTTGCCGAGCCCGGCGACATGGATCCGGAATCGCCGGTGATGCGCGTGCATCAGAAGTTCGACAAGGGCAACGGCAACAAGCGGCTGATGCTGTACATCCGCCGCGAATTCGGCGAGCCCAAGGATTTCGACAGCTTCGTCTACCTGAGCCAGCTGATGCAGGCCGAAGGCATCAACATCGCCGCTTCGCATCTGCGTGCCTCTCGCCCGCAGTCGATGGGTTCGCTGTACTGGCAGCTCAACGATGTGTGGCCGGGCGCGTCGTGGTCCAGCGTGGATTACTACGGCCGCTGGAAGGCGCTGCATTACCACGCACGGCGCTTCTACGCGCCGGAAATGATCGCCGCATTGCGCAACGACAAGGGCCAGACCGAGGTGTCGCTGGTCTCCGACCGCACCACCCCGCTGGCAGCGCGCTGGCGCATGCGAGTGATGGGCATGGATGGCAAGGTGCTGAGCAAGCGCGAAGAAAAGGCCAGCGTCAAACCGCTGAGCAGCCTGCAGGTGGGCAACTTTAGCGACAAGCAATTGCTGGGCAGCGCCGATCCCAAGCGCACCTACGCGGTGTTCGAGCTGCTCGACGGCGACACGTTGCTCTCGCGCGAGGTGGTGTTCTTCGCGCCGGCCAAGCAGCTTGCATTGCCGGCCGCGAAGATCGACAGCCAGTGGCGTACCGATGGCGATGGCTACGCACTCACCCTGACCAGCAACACGCTGGCGCGCGAGGTGTGGCTGTCGTTCGGCGATGTGGATGCCACGCTGTCGGACAACGCCTTCGACCTGCTGCCGGGTGAGCCACTGACCGTGCGGGTGAGCAGCAAGGCGGCACTGGCGCAGTTGCAATCCACGCTGCAGGTGCGCGACCTGGCCGCCACGCTGGCTGGCGCGCCGCCGGAGCCTGCCGAAGCAAAGTAAACCGCCAGGAACAGGTCTCAGCAGACGACGCAGCACGCGCGTAAGCACGCTGCTTTATCCGCGAAGACCGCATGTAGCGCTGACGGCTCCATGCAATGCATCGCACGCAAGGCAGTCAGCGATTTGTAATGACCACTGCCCGCAGCATCACTGCGGGCGACCCAAGCGCAACGCGTGACGGCCATGGCCGCCGCGCAGGAGTGAACCGATGTCGTTGTCCGTCTTTCCGTGCCGTCTTGCCGCTGCACTCAGTGTGAGCCTGGCCCTGCCGCTCATCGCTGCACCGGCAGTGGCCGCAAAAAACACCGATGCAACGCCCGAACAGCGCGCCGCCGCCCTGGTCGCGCAAATGAGCCGCGAAGAAAAAGTGGCCCAGGCCATGAACGATGCACCGGCGATTCCGCGCCTGGGCATCCCCGCCTACGAGTGGTGGAGCGAAGGCCTGCACGGCATCGCGCGCAACGGCTACGCCACGGTGTTTCCGCAGTCGATTGGCCTGGCGGCGAGCTGGAATACCCGCCTGATGCAGCAGGTGGGCACGGTGGTGTCCACCGAAGCGCGCGCCAAGTTTAACCAGGCCGGTGGTCCGGGCAAGGACCATAAACGCTACGCCGGTCTTACCATCTGGTCGCCCAACATCAACATCTTCCGCGACCCGCGCTGGGGCCGTGGCATGGAAACCTACGGCGAAGATCCGTTTCTCACCGGGCAGATGGCGGTGGGCTTTATCCGCGGCCTGCAGGGCGAGGACCTCAACCATCCACGCACGATCGCCACGCCCAAGCACATCGCGGTGCACAGCGGCCCCGAGCCGGGCCGGCATGGCTTCGATGTGGATGTCTCGCCACGCGATGTGGAAGCGACCTATACGCCAGCCTTCCGCGCTGCCATCGTCGAAGGCCAGGCCGGCTCGGTGATGTGTGCGTACAACTCGCTGCACGGCACCCCGGCGTGCGCCGCCGACTGGTTGCTCAACGGCCGCGTGCGCGGCGACTGGGGCTTCAAGGGCTTTGTGGTGTCCGATTGCGATGCGGTCGACGACATGACCCAGTTCCATTATTTCCGCCCGGACAACGCCGGCTCGTCGGCCGCCGCGCTCAAGGCCGGGCACGATCTCAACTGCGGGCATGCCTATCGCGAACTCGGCACGGCGATCGCGCGCGGCGAAGTGGACGAAGCCTTGCTCGACCAATCGCTGGTGCGCCTGTTTGCCGCCCGCTACCGCCTGGGCGAGCTGGAGGCCCCGCGCAAGGACCCGTACGCGCGGCTCGGCGCGAAGGACGTGGACAACGCGGCGCATCGTGCGCTGGCCTTGCAGGCGGCCGCCGAGTCGATCGTGCTGCTGAAGAACGATGCCAACACGTTGCCGCTCAAGGCCGGCACGCGGCTGGCGGTGATCGGCCCGAATGCGGACGCATTGGCTGCATTGGAGGCCAACTACCAGGGCACCTCGTCCGCGCCGGTGACGCCGCTGCTGGGCCTGCGTCAGCGCTTCGGTGCGCAGCAGGTGAGCTACGCACAAGGCGCACCGTTGGCTGCCGGCGTGCCCGGCATGATCCCGGAGACGGCACTGCGCAGCGATGGCAAGCCGGGACTGCGTGGCGAATATTTCGACAACGTCGACATGAGCGGTGCTGCACGCGTGGTGCGGCAGGACCGCACGGTGAGCTTCAACTGGGATCAGGTCGCCCCGGCAAAGGGCGTACCGGCCGACCGCTATGCCGTGCGCTGGAGCGGCGAGCTGCTGCCACCCAGCGCTGGCGATTCCACCCTGGCAGTGCGCGTGGCGCGTTGCTTCGACTGCAGCGGGCACGACCCGGTACGCCTGTATATCGACGACAAGCTGGTGGTTGCCGGCAACGCCGAAGACAAGCACGTGCCGGCCGGCATGCACAACGCCGACGGCCGGAGCGTGGAAACCGTGCTGCATTTCGACGACACCCGCCCACGCAAGATTCGCCTGGAAATGGAGCATCGCGGCCAGGATCAGGGCGTGCGCCTGGAATGGCTGGCTCCTGCCGCCGCGCAACTGGCCGAAGCCGAGCAGGCCGTGGCACAGGCAGACGCTGTGGTCGCCTTCGTTGGCCTGTCGCCGGATGTGGAAGGCGAAGAGTTGCGGATCGATGTTCCCGGCTTCGACGGTGGCGACCGCAACGACATCGCCCTGCCCGCCCCGCAGCAAGCGCTGCTCGAACGGGCAAAGGCGTCCGGCAAACCGCTGGTGGTGGTGCTGATGAGCGGCAGCGCGGTGGCCTTGAACTGGGCCAAGACGCATGCCGATGCGATCGTGGCCGCGTGGTACCCGGGCCAGTCCGGCGGCACCGCGATCGCGCGCATGCTGGCCGGCGACGACAATCCCGGCGGTCGCCTGCCGGTGACCTTCTACCGCTCCACCAAGGACCTGCCGGCCTACGTCAGCTACGACATGAAGGGCCGCACCTACCGTTACTTCAAGGGCGAGCCGCTGTTTGCGTTCGGCTATGGCCTGAGCTACACCCGCTTTGCCTATGACGCGCCGCAGCTGTCCACCACCACGCTGCAAGCCGGCAGTTCGCTGCAGGTAACCACGACCGTGCGCAATACCGGTGCACGTGCCGGCGACGAAGTGGCGCAGGTGTATCTGCAATATCCGGACCGTCCGCAGTCCCCGTTGCGCAGCCTGGTCGGTTTTCAGCGCGTGCATCTTGCAGCGGGCGAGCAACGCACGCTGACCTTCAACCTGGATGCACGCGCGTTGAGCGACGTGGATCGCAGCGGGCAGCGCGCGGTGGAAGCCGGCAACTACACGTTGTTCGTCGGCGGCGGGCAGCCGGGTACCGGCGCGGCCGGCAATACCGCGCCGTTTTCGATCCAGGGGCGTTCGCCGTTGCCGAAGTAGGCGCCGCATCGCGCTGACGCACGCAGTCGCCGGCCATGCCGGAGCAGGTGGACAACAGCGGCGCGGGTGTCGATGGCGTGTCGACGAGGCACCATGCTGCCGGAGGCAGCGACGTGCATGCCTACGCGCCCTTGTCGGCGTGTTGATCGGCACTGACGATGCCGCTGGAGGGCGGCCGGACGAGTGCCGACGTGCGGGCTGCAGGCCGGAGGTCGTGGTGCCCAGCGTGGCGTTGTCGAAGGCGGTTTGCGGCCCGCATCCAGAAGGGCAGACCGCGGACCGGCCCGCGACTGCGCCATCGAATAGTCCACATGCGGCAACGAATTGTGCGACCGCACTATGCACATTCGGCGCACACGTTGTATGGTCATCGGGAATTGGTCATGCATAGGTCTCATCCTCAGCCGGCAGGTCGCGCGGCTCTGGAGCGGCACTGGCGTGCGGGCCTGCTGTCGACATCCAAGGAGTTCCAGGTCATGCATACCCGCCGCGACATCCTTCAGTTGCTCGGCGCTAGCGCCGGTGCCGGCTTGCTGGCCAGCGCCCTGCCCGCGTTCGCGGCCGCGCCCGCCACCGGCTCGTCCAGTGCAACCGGCCGCTTTGTCAGCAAGCGTCCGCCCAGGGCGCAGCGCCGCTTCGTCAGCAAGGCGGTCGAGCAGCAGATCGCGCAGATCAAGGCGCGCATCGCCGACCCCGAACTGGCCTGGCTGTTCGAGAACTGCTACCCCAACACGCTCGACACCACCGTGGAAACCGGCACCCGCAACGGCAAGCCGGACACCTTCGTCATCACCGGCGACATCCACGCGATGTGGCTGCGCGACTCGTCCGCACAGGTGCACCCGTACGTGCCGCTGGCCAGGCGCGACCCGGCGTTGCGGCGCATGTTCCATGGCCTGATCCAGCGCCAGGCTGCGTGCATCACGCTCGACCCCTATGCCAACGCGTTCCTGCCCGACGGCCAGACCCAGCGCCTGAAGTGGTCGCTCAACGACATCACCGAAATGAAGCCGGGCGTGGGCGAGCGCAAGTGGGAAGTGGATTCGCTGTGCTACCCCATCCGCATTGCGCACGAATACTGGCGCGCCACCGGCGACACCGCACCGTTCGACGACGACTGGCGCGCGGCAATGCACGTGGTGGTCAAGACCTTCCGCGAGCAGCAGCGCAAGGACAACCGCGGCCCGTACGTGTTCCAGCGGCCCTCGCCACTGGCCACCGAAACCCTGGTGCTGGAAGGCTACGGCCAGCCGACCAAGCCCAACGGCATGATCCACTCGATGTTCCGCCCCTCCGACGATGCCTGCGTGTTTCCGTTGTTCGTGCCGGCCAACCTGTTCGCAGTCACCTCGCTGCGGCAGCTGGCCACGATGAGCACGGCCTTGCATCGCGACACCGCCTTCGCCGCCGAGTGCACCGCGCTGGCCGACGAAGTGGAAACCGCCACCCGCCAGTTCGGCCAGCAGCGCGATGCCGACGGGCAGGCGTACTGGGCCTTCGAAGTGGACGGCTTCGGTAACCAGTTATTCATCGACGACGCCAATGCGCCCGGCCTGCTCAGCCTGGCCTACCTGGGCTGCTGCGATCGCGCCGACCCGGTGTTCCTGCGCACGCGCCAGCTGGCCTGGAGCGAACGCAACCCGTATTTCTCGCGCGGCAAAGCGGCCGAAGGCGTCGGCAGCCCGCACAGCGGCATGGGCACGATCTGGCCGATGTCGATCATTCAGTACGCGCTGGTCAGCGACGACGACGCGCAACTGCGCCAATGCCTGCAATGGTTGAAAACCACGCATGCCGGCACCGGCTTCATGCACGAGGCCTTCGACAAGGACAACCCGAGCACCTTCACCCGCGACTGGTTCGCCTGGGCCAATACCTTGTTCGGCGAACTGATCATCGACCTGCATCAACGCAAACCCCAGCTGCTGCGCAGCGCCTGACCTTCCTTTCCCCCATCGGGACCTCGGCCCCCTTCATGGGAAGAAGGTGCCCGAAGGGCGGATGAGGGTACGGCGCACCCACCTCGCGACATCAGAGATCACACACATGGCAACACGACGCGATTTTCTCCAAGGCGCCATCGCCGCAGCCCTGTTCGGCAGCGTCGGTCTGCCCGGCCGGGCGCGCGCGCGCGCCGGCAATTACGCGCTTCCGGCCGACGCGCGTGCCCGCGCCGACCTCACCCGGCATGTGGATGTGTTCATCGGCACCGGCGGCCACGGCCATACCTTCCCCGGCGCCACGCTGCCGTTCGGCATGGTGCAGCTCAGCCCGGACACCTATAACGCGGTGTGGGATTCGTGTTCGGGGTATCACGAGTCCGATGGCTCGATCATGGGCTTCTCGCACACGCACCTGTCCGGCACCGGCATCGGCGACATGCTGGACGTCCTGCTGGTGCCCGCCACCGGCGAGGTCAAACTGGTGCCCGGCCCGCTCGACACCCCGGATGCCGGCTACCGCTCGCGCTACGACCACGCCGACGAAGCCGCATCGCCCGGTTACTACCGCGTGCGCCTCAAGGACAGCGGCGTGCATGCCGAACTCACCGCCACCGCGCGGGCCGGCCTGCACCGCTATCACTTCCCCAAGGGCAAACCCGCGCACGTGTTGCTCGACCTGTGCCACGGCATGCAGGACAAGCCGGAAATCGCCACCCGCGTGAGCGATGCGCAGCTGCGCGTGGTCGACGAACGCACCCTCACCGGTGGACGCCGCGTCTACCAATGGGCCAAGGGCCGCTACATCTATTTCGCCATGCGCCTGTCGCGCCCGTTCAAGCACGTGCAGCTGTACAACGAAGACCAACCGCTGGCCGCCGGCACGCGCAGCACCGACGGCACCCACCTCAAGGCCGCGTTGCATTACCCCGATGCCGCCGATGCCCCGCTGCTGATCAAGGTCGGCATCTCGGCCGTCAGCGCCGACAATGCATTGGCCAATCTGGACGCCGAATTGCCGGACTTCGACTTCGCGCGCGTGCATGCGCAAGCGGTCGCTGCCTGGGAAAAGGAACTAGCCCGCGTGCGCATCGACAGCGATGACGACGCGCAACGGCGCATCTTCTACACCGGCCTGTATCACAGCCTGCTGGCGCCCACGCTGTTCTCCGATGTGGACAACCGCTACCGCGGCATGGACCTGCAGATCCACACCGCGCCGAAGGGCTACAACAACTACAGCACCTACTCGCTGTGGGACACCTACCGCGCCGCCCATCCACTGCTCACGCTGGCCCAGCCCGAGCGCGTGCCGGACTTGGTGCAATGCCTGGTGCGCGGCGCCAACGAATGCCCGGACGGCGTGGGCATCTGGCCGCTGCAGGGCGTGGAGACCGGCTGCATGATCGGCTATCACTCCGCCGTGGTGCTGGCCGAGGCGCATGCCAAGGGCTTTACCGGGATCGACTACAAGGCCGCCTGGCCGGCGTACCGCAAACGTGCGATGGACGACACCACCCACGGCCTGGGCGAGTACCGCAGGCTCGGTTACATCCCCGCCGACAAGGTAGACGAATCGGTCAGCCGCACGCTCGAATACGCCTACGACGACTGGGCCTGCGCACACCTGGCACAAGCCGCAGGCGCCAGCGCCGATGCACGCACATTGCGCGAACGCTCGCGCAACTACCGCAACGTGTTCAATCGCGACAGCGGCTTCGTGCAGGCACGGCTTGCCGACGGCAGCTGGGCCACACCGTTCGACCCGCGCGGCATGGGCCACATCGCCAAGTGGCGCGATTTCACCGAATCCAACGCCTGGCAGGCCACCTTCCTCAACCAGCACGATCTGTACGGCTACATGGAGTTGTACGGCGGCCGCGACGGTTTCGTCGCCAAGCTGGACGAGCTGTTTTCCACCAGTTCCGAACTGCCCGCCGATGCACCGCCGGATATCGACGGCATGGTCGGCCAGTACGCGCATGGCAACGAGCCCAGCCACCATGTGGCGTATCTGTTCGCCTATGCCGGCCAGCCGTACAAGACCCAGGCAATGGTGCGCCGGTTGCTGCGCGAGCAGTATCACGACGCGCGCAACGGCCTGTCCGGCAACGAAGACTGCGGGCAGATGAGCGCCTGGTTCGTGCTCAGTGCACTGGGGCTGTATGCGGTGGACCCGGTCAGCGGCAACTACATCGTGGGCAGCCCCTTGTTCAAGCGTGCCACGCTGGACGTGGGCAATGGCCGCACGCTGCGCATCGTGGCCAAGGACAACAGCGCGCAGAACGTCTATGTGCAGTCGCTGACCTTCAACGGCAAATCGCTCACCCGCGCCTGGCTACGTCACACCGAGCTCGCCGCCGGCGGCACGCTGGAGTTTGCGATGGGGCCCAAGCCTAACCCGGCCTTCGGCGCAGACAAGAAGGATCTGCCACCGTCGTTCGCGTAATGCCAGTACGTCGCTTGCACGAGCGGCGCGTTCGGTTCTTGCTGCGCGAATGGGGAACGCCCTTTCCCGTGTACGCAAACAGGGATCGCTTGTTCATTCGCCAGTGGAAGTTGCTTTCTCATTCCGCAGGCGGGGATTGCTCTTCCCTTCTCCCGCAAGCGGGCGTTGCTCTTCCTTCTCCCGCAAGCGGGCGTGCTCTTCCTTCTCCCGCAAGCGGGAGAAGGTGCCCGCAGGGCGGATGAGGGCAGAACGCAAACACCGCCGCCTGCCATCCACCCGCACCACCGGCCCACCTACATCGAGACCTCCATGCTGCGTACCACTCTTGCTCCCCTGGTTCTGGCCCTGGCGCTCGCGCTACCCGCCGCCGCTACCACACCCAAGCCCTGGCCCGCCTTCGGCATGCAGGGCACGCAATTCGTGCGCGACGGCAAGCCGTACCAGCTGCTCTCCGGCGCCATCCATTTCCAGCGCATTCCGCGCGCCTACTGGAAAGACCGCCTGCAAAAAGCGCGTGCCCTGGGCTTGAACACCGTAGAAACCTACGTGTTCTGGAATCTGGTGGAACCGCAGCAAGGCCAGTTCGATTTTTCCGGCAACAACGATGTGGCCGCGTTCGTGCGCGAAGCCGCCGCGCAGGGCCTCAACGTCATCCTGCGGCCCGGCCCTTACGCCTGTGCGGAGTGGGAAGCCGGCGGCTACCCGGCCTGGTTGTTCGGCAAGGGCAATATTCGCGTCCGCAGCCGCGATCCGCGCTTTCTCGCCGCCAGCCAGTCCTATCTGGATGCGTTGGCCAAACAGGTGCAGCCGCTGCTCAACCATAACGGCGGGCCGATCATCGCCGTGCAGGTCGAGAACGAATACGGCTCCTACGCCGACGATCACGCCTACATGGCCGACAACCGCGCCATGTACGTCAAGGCTGGCTTCGACAAGGCCTTGCTGTTCACCTCCGATGGCGCCGACATGCTCGCCAACGGCACCTTGCCAGACACCCTGGCGGTGGTGAACTTCGCACCCGGCGAGGCCAAGAGCGCATTCGACAAACTGATCAAGTTCCGCCCCGATCAACCGCGCATGGTTGGCGAATACTGGGCCGGGTGGTTCGACCACTGGGGCAAGCCGCATGCCGCCACCGATGCCAGGCAACAGGCCGAGGAGTTCGAGTGGATCCTGCGCCAGGGCCACTCGGCCAATCTCTACATGTTCATCGGCGGCACCAGTTTCGGCTTCATGAATGGCGCCAATTTCCAGAACAATCCCAGCGACCATTACGCGCCGCAGACCACCAGTTACGACTACGACGCCATCCTCGACGAAGCCGGCCACCCCACGCCCAAATTCGCGTTGATGCGCGATGCCATCGCCCGCGTGACCGGCGTGCAACCGCCCGCATTACCGGCACCGATCGCCACCGCCACGCTGCCGGCCACGCCGCTGCGCGAATCGGCCTCGCTCTGGGACAACCTGCCCGCGCCGATCGCCATCGACACCCCGCAGCCGATGGAACAGTTCGGCCAGGATTATGGCTACATCCTCTACCGCACCACGGTCACTGGCCCGCGCAAGGGCCCGCTGTATCTGGGCGACGTGCGCGATGTGGCACGCGTGTACGTGGATCAACGGCCGGTCGGCAGCGTTGAGCGGCGTTTGCAGCAGGTGTCGCTCGAGGTGGAGATTCCTGCAGGCCAGCACACCCTGGATGTGCTGGTCGAAAACAGCGGCCGCATCAATTACGGCACGCGCATGGCCGACGGCCGCGCCGGGCTGGTGGACCCGGTGCTACTGGACAACCAGCAGCTCACCGGCTGGCAGGCCTTCCCGCTGCCGATGCGCACGCCCGACAGCATCCGCGGCTGGACCCGCAAGGCAGTGCAAGGCCCGGCGTTTCACCGCGGCGCCCTGCGCATCGGCACGCCGACCGACACCTATCTGGACATGCGCGCCTTCGGCAAGGGCTTTGCCTGGGCCAACGGCGTCAACCTGGGCCGCCACTGGAACATCGGCCCGCAGACCGCGCTGTATTTCCCCGCGCCGTTCCAGCGCAAGGGTGACAACACGGTGGTGGTCTTCGACCTGGACGATGTCGCCACCCCCAGCGTGCGCGGCCTGAAGCAGCAGGTATGGCTCACGCCGAAAGAGTGAGTCTTGCAAGGCGGCTGCAGACGCGTGCTCGCTCGCACAGCCGCCATCAGGCCGTGGACGCAGGGGCCACGGCAGCCGCCTGTTCGCGGATGCGTGCTGCCTGGACTTCGGTCGCCAGCAGCGTGCCGCGCACATGGGTGGTGTGCTGACGGGCCTGTTTCATGCAGAACCGGGCGAACCCTGCAACGCCTTCTTGCGGCACGATCGCGTTCGAGGTCAGCACCCGGATCAGGCGCTGCTGCAAACCGGGCATCCTGGCGGCGGCGCGCGCCTGGCTTCGCACATCTGGGCTCGCCAGTTCCCGCTCGGCCATCTCCAGTTCCTGCAGCATCAGGCTGATCGCGCGCTGCTGGGTGGCGTCGCGCGTGCGCACCTGGTGCAATTGCGCCAGTAAACGTTCCGAAGCCTGATCGACCGTCGCCACCGGCGTTTGGTCATGAGAATGCGGATCATCGTGCACGTCGGGCTGCGGAAGGTCCGCCTGCGCGCTGAGCTTGGCGTCGAGATACTTTTTCTGCAGTTCGAGGCAGCATTGCATGTAGGCAATCTGCGACTTCACCGAGCCGGGCGTTTGCAGCCACTGCGCAAGCGCGGTTTCGGTCAGCACCGCGCTGTGCTTGGCATGGCTGCGCATCGCCTTGCCTCGCGCCTCCTGCGGCTTGCCGGTCAATACCGCGCGTCCATAGTTCGCTGCAGCGCGCAGGGCTGCATTGATGCGCCGGCCCAGCGGCGCCGCAGGTGCCGGTCGACCCGAGCCCTTGCCCTGATCCGTCGAGCGCGGCTTGGCCGGATGCAATTTCTGCAGGTCGTCGGCACCGGCCTGCACAAACGCGTCCAGCGCCTTTTCCTGCCCGTCGATGCACGCGTAGAGCGCGCTCCGCAACTCGAATCCATGGTGGGGCACCACGTCATCTGCTGCTGTTGCGCCCGACCTGTCGGCAGTCGAAGCGGCGGGTTCCGGCATTGCCGGTTGCGCATCACCTGCGGCAGAGGCGCCTTGGCGATGCTTCGCCTCCAGGCCGGGATCGGGTTCTGCAACGATATCGTCTTCATCGCTCGCCTCCGCTTCCTCCGCCACTGGCGTCAGTGCAACGTCCACCGCGGTTGGCGGCAACTGGTCGGCGACGTTGGGCGCTTCCCGGGATGGCGCACCCTCCGCCTCGCGTGCAGGCAACAGATCCGCCACCGCCAGCAGCGCGCGATCGACGCCGGGCATGTCCTCGGTCTGGTACCTGCGATAGCGCTTCTGCTTGCCGTGCGCCAGCAGGAACTGATGGCTGCCGACGCCCATCGTGGCCGCACCGAGCAGGCCTGCGCCGATGATCAGGCCGGTGCCCACCGGGGCGGCCACCGTGGCGCCGGCAACAACGGCCGCGCTGACGCCGACCTTGGTCAACGTACTGGCGGTGTAGGTGACTCCACCCACGACAAAGCCCTTGTTCCACTGGTTGAACCGATGCGCAAAGCGGTCGTACTTGCCCAACTTGGTGTTCACAAAGTGCTGGTAGCGCTGTGCGCCAAGACTGAGTTCACCAGGTTCGAGATCTTGCAGGAAGCGCTGGACCCTGCCGACATCCACGGCAACACGCGTCCTTTCCCGACGCGACTGGTGCAGGAAGGTGCCCCCCAATGCGGTGGCCGCCACGCTCGCCAACGGCGCGAGCACGAAGCTGCCGGCGATGCCCGCCGCAGAGGCCGCACCTGCGGCCGCGGCACTGTGGCCCACCAGGCCCGCCGCATTTGCGCTCTTGCTGGCGATTGCCAGCCCGCCCTGAATGCCGAGTTCGCTCGCTGCCTTGGTGAAGATCACCCCAGCCGAGGCCATGGAGGTTGCGGCAATGGCGCCGTCCCGCGTATTTCGCCGCTGCAGGTAGGCGTTGGTCTCGATCGCCTCGCCCAGTGCATGCGCGTAAGCATTTGCAGCGCCTGCCGGCGCTGTCGTGCCCAAGGCGGATTGCAGTGTCGCCTGCTCCGCGCGCAGGCGGCGTTCCTGCTGCCGCAAGTGCGTGCGTTGCTCGGCAACTTCGCGGGTTTCCTTGTACGCAGCATAGATCGCAAGACTCGACAGCGGCAGCATCGCGCCGCTGATGCCCAGGCTCATCGCCAGATCGAATGTGCCTGCCGGCGCGCCTTCCTCGGCAAGGGCGTGCAGGACGCCGTCCTCCGCTGCATGCCCAACCACGTGCGGATCCGCCGGATGCCCGGCGTCGGCGTGTGGCCCATGGTGCCCTTCAGGCGTCGGCGCATGCGGGGCATCTGCAGCGTGCGGCTGTGCGGGATGTGCGCTCTGCGGTGGGTGTGGCAGGTGGTGGCCATCCGGTGCCGCTGCATGCTCGGCCGGTGAGTGCTCGGGTGGATGCGCCGAGTCCCCAGCGTCCGCGGACTGCTCAGGTTCGCCGCGGCGGGGAATGTCGTTGATCAATTCGGCCGTTTTGTCCGCGGTTCCATGCAAGGGGTCGGCCACGTACTTGGCGACCACGAAGACGTCATAGGCGGTCTCCGCTTCGGCAACCCGGGCATTGGCATCTCCGTGGTGCGCTTGTCGCTCGCTCTCATCGCGGCGTGTGCGTCTGCGCAGTGGCCGGGTCTGCAGCACTTTCAACCCAAGTGGCCAACCCTGTCGATCTTGCGGCGATTCCGCTGCGGGCGGCGTTTCAACGGCCGCAGAATCGCCTGTGACAAGGTGCTGTGCAGTGGATCGTTGGACACGCATGAGCAAACTCCAACCGGTGCGAAGCGGCGATGGTGCGCCTGTCCTCTCCAGCCAGTCTTGTTGCGACGAATACGCGATTCCGTAAACGAACTCTCCGGCCCAACCACGCGTGGCGCGATTTATCCCGGAGAAAGCCGGCCATTGGGTAGCTCCACGCCGGATGGGCAAGATGTAAGACGTCGCACCGATGGGCTGGCGGAGTTGGCACTGCGCCACACAGGCGCGGGCACGGATGCTGCTGTCGAGCCGCCGCGTTCTTGCACAACGCCCCCGGCCCGGTTGCGCAATCAGAAATAACCGCCGGAACAGTTTTCTGCCGATGGCGCTTTAGACCTGGCCGCAGCCGCCGTTATCAGAACGTCCGGTGCCGCTGCGCCGCCCGCATACCGTCGAGGTATCGGACGGCACAGATTCCAGGCAATATCACCGGCTGACTCCGTTACGGATGCGCTTGCTTGCGACGTAGACGGCTTGATTGCAGGTTCCAGGAGCGTTGCATGTCGTCGTCCACCGTTGCACAAGAGTCCGTTCCCGCCGTTGCCGAGCACACCCAGAACGCCTTCGCCGAGCAGATCCACAGCAAGCCCATGGGCAGTGCCGAAGCCGCACACCTGATGACGTTCCTGTGCCAGACCGAATCGGCCAAGAAGCCGCAAACGCTGCTGCCGCCGCAAGCGCGCGACGAGAACGCGGCCTGAGCGAGGTATTTGCACAGGCAAGCATGGCGACAGCCGTGACGCTGTCGCCATGGGCGGTTACTTTGCAGTGTCGAACGAGGTGAGCACGGTGAGCAGACTGTTCAGAGTGTCTGCGGCACCGCCTTGCGCAACGTTCTCGACATCTGCCGCGCAAGCGCCGGTATCGACACCGTAGGTCTGCATCACGCCTTGGTTGTTGGCCGCCTGCGCCAAGGGGGTTTGCTGCTGTTGTGCAGCGAGGGCATTCTGAAACAGGATGCCGGCCGAATGGGCCACGCTTTGGTAAATCGAACCCATCGCAAACGCTGGCGCTTCGCCAACGACCTTGACGTTGGCCTGGGTGACGGCATCGGTGATCTGCGGATTGACTGCGGTTGGAAAAGCCATCAATGCACTCCTGAGTGAATGGATGCACGGCGGTCTGCGTTGTACCGGCCCAGCGGCGCTAACAACGCATCGCGGTCATGTCACCGCAACGCCCCGCTGACAAACCGCTACACCACGCTCGCGATGCCATCCCGATAGCGGCCGGCCCGCGCGCAACTCGACCCTCGCATCGCCACGCTTCAGCGCACGTCGCAACATCAGTGTGATCGTGCGCGCGTGCGCATAGTCGCGTCCAGCCAGGCCAAGCGCCACCAGCCAGTAGAGGCCGACGCAGAGCGGCCACATCGCTGTACGTCTGGCAGTGCAATTCGACCAAGCCGCCCGAAGGACGGACCACGTGGTATTTAAGAGATAATAAAAAGGTCTTTCAAACTCGCACAGGACCGGACCACGATGCATCCGCCACGCCTGCTGAGCCGCCTCGTTGCGAGCCTTGCTGCAAGCCTGGGTGTAGTTGCTGCCCAAGCCCAATCGCCTGCGTCGCCGCCCTCGCCGATCGTGCTCAGCGAGTTCATCGCCGACCGGGCTCCTACCCCGCAAGCACACGCGTCCACCTTGCTGGAAACGCGCGATGGTCGCCTGTTGGCCGCCTGGTTCGGCGGCGAGCACGAAGGTGCGGCCGATGTCGGCATCTGGCTGGCTCAGCGCGGCCCGCAGCAATGGCAGACACCACGCCGCATTGCCGATGGCGCGCACGCAGGCGTCGATGGCGTTGCAGTGCCGGCCTGGAATCCGGTGTTATTCCAATCGACCACCGGGCCGGTGCAGCTGTACTACAAGCTCGGACCCAATCCGCGCCAATGGTGGGGGCTGCGTCTGCTTTCCACCGACGATGGCGCGCACTGGTCGCCACCGCAGCGGTTGCCCGACGGCATTCTCGGGCCGATCAAGAACAAGCCGGTGCAATTGCCGAACGGCCGCATCCTGGCGCCCAGCAGCAGCGAAGACCGCGGCTGGCGCGCCCACCTGGAATGGAGCGACGACGACGGCGCGCACTGGCAACGCGGCATGCCGCTCAACGATGCGAAGGCGATCGGTGCGATCCAGCCCAGCCTGCTGCTATATCCGGATGGCCGTCTGCAGGCGTTGGGCCGCAGCCAGCAAAACAAGCTTTTCAGCACGTTCTCGCTCGATGGCGGCCTGCATTGGCAGCCCATGCACTTGCTGGACGTGGAAAACCCGAACTCGGGCACCGACGCGGTGATGCTGCGCGACGGCCGTGCGTTACTGGTCTACAACCCCGCCATTGCCGGCAAGGATTGGTGGGACGGCCGCGGTACGCTGGCCGTTGCCGTCTCCATCGATGGCGTGCACTGGCAACGCGTGCTGACGCTGGAAGACAGCGCCCATGATGAATTTTCTTATCCGGCTGTGATCCAGACCCGCGATGGGTTGGTGCATGTCAGCTACACCTGGAAGCGGCGACGGATCAAGCATGTGGTGCTCGATCCCACGCGGTTCGGCGCATGCAGCACCTGCCAGGCGCCCGCCCCCGCAACGCTGTCTGAGCGCTGCACAACGGCATGCGGCCACGCGGCTGATCCTTCGTCATGATGACGATGGCTTCGCCCTTCGGGATTCGCCCATCGCGTTGCGTGCCAATCATCGTCGTTGAGCGACAGCCAAGACGAGGAATGCGATGCGACGCGTCGATCAACCACGCCCGCCGGGCACGCCTTTCGGACTGCGGGAGCAGACTACGTCCAATGCGGATGCGCCCGCGCGCACTGCCCCACCCGCACACCCCGCGCCCGAGCGCCCTACCGGCATGCTCGGCGGACTGACCAGATATGTGCCTGGCGATCGGTCCGGGCGACCGCCAGCAATGCCTGCCGCTGCCGAGACCTCTCGCCGGCCAACCACCTCCGCCCGCCCGCTTCCCTACGGCGGATCCGGCAGCGCCGCGCGGATGAACGAGGCGGCTGGACATCCTTTGCGGATGCCGCAATTGCCACAGCTCAGCGACATAGAACGCGCTCGCTTCCACTCCGTCACCACCGACTCGCAACACTTGCGGCCGGTGCGCCCCCGTATGCCACCGCCCGTGGGCGCTTCACCCTTACGGCGCTCCACAGCGCTGCGCCCGTACCACGACGTGCTGTCGCAATGGCAACGCCACTACAACGCAGATCGCAATCGCTGGCACAGCGCATGGCGCCAGGCCAACAGCAACAACCCGCAGATCGAGACTCGCACAGGCCGGGCGCTGAAGGCGACAGCCGACCTGCTGGAGGACGCAACCCAACCGGGCCGGGTCGCGCTGGAGCTGCGCTCAGTTCCGCTGCCGCAATTTCCCGACCAGGCATTCCGTCTTTCGCATCTGCAGCACATGACGATCGACGCGGCAGGGTTGATGGAGCTCCCGGACACCATGCAGCAATTTGCGGGCCTGGAAACACTCACGCTCGCACGCAATCCGCTTCGCGCGCTACCGGCATCCATCGCAAGCCTCAACCGATTACGCGAGCTCTCCATCCGCGCCTGCCCGGAATTGACGGAACTTCCCGAACCCCTGGCAAGCACCGATGCATCCGGCGAGCACCAGGGCTTGGTCAACCTGCAGAGCCTACGGCTGGAATGGACCGGGATCAGATCGCTTCCGGCGTCCATCGCCAACCTGCAAAATCTGAAAAGCCTGAAGATACGCAACTCGCCGCTGTCCGCCCTTGGCCCGGCCATCCATCACCTGCCAAAGTTGGAGGAGCTTGATTTGCGGGGCTGTACCGCGCTGCGCAACTATCCGCCGATTTTCGGCGGCCGTGCGCCACTGAAGCGACTGATTCTGAAAGACTGCAGCAACCTGCTCACGCTGCCACTGGACATTCACCGCCTGACGCAGCTGGAAAAACTCGATCTGCGAGGTTGCGTCAACCTTTCCAGACTGCCCTCGTTGATCGCCCAATTACCTGCCAATTGCATCATCCTGGTGCCGCCGCATCTCCAAGCGCAGCTCGACCAGCATCGTCCAGTTGCGCGCCCCGCCGAACCAGGGCGGACCGGACCGACCACCCCAGCTCTCTCGCCCTCTGCTGCCGGCGACCGCGCCGGGCCATCCTCTTCGGCGACCGCCAGCGAACTGCTTCTTACCGCTGCGCTCGAACGCATCGAAGACACCGCACAGGCCATGCTGAGCACGGTCATCGATGAAGAAAGAAATCCCTTTCTGGAAGGTGCTCCATCCTATCTCCCAGGAAAACGCCCTACCGATGTCACCACCTTCGGCCAAGTTCCGGCATTGCGGGACATGCTGGCAGAAAGCAGGGATCTTGAGTTCCTGCAACGGGTAAGCGACATGGCAGGCCCATCCCCCAGAATCGAAGACCCGAGCGAGGAAGGCCTCGCCCGCCACTACACGAACGTCAGCAACTGGAAGGCGCAGAAGAGCGCACACCTGGGCATCGTCGATCATCTCGGGCAGTTCGTTTATCACGAAGGAAGCCCGCTCGACGTAGCGACATTGGCCAAGGCAGTGCAGATGTGGAAGACCCGTGAGCTGATCGTCCACGCACACCCGCAAGACCGCGCGCGCTTTCCCGAGCTCGCTGTGCACATTCCCGAGCAGGTCAGCGACGACTCTGATAGCGAACAGCAGACAAGCCCGGAACCTTCAGGCCATCAGTAGAGAGCCAACGCGACAGGCGCAGCAGCCCATCGAGCATCGCCCTCAGCGTGCCTGCGCAACGCGGGCAGCGCCTCCCTGGCGAACGGGGCGTTGCGCGCGTTTCACGCCTGTTGCAACGCGTCTACCATCCGTTGTACCCGCGCGGTATCGGTCCGTTGGTAGTCGCCGCCCAGATCGCGGATATACGGGTGCGGCGACGGCACCTGGGCGGCGATCACGCCACGCGCCGACGCATGGAATTCGTGGGCGCCGGTGTGCTGCCGCAGGGTGCGGATGTTGTGCTCGGAAAGCCCGGCACCGGGCATGATGCCGATGCGCCCGGCTGCCTGCCGCACCAACGCGGCAATGGTGTCGACTCCCTCCAGCGCACTCGCACGTGCACCCGAGGTCAGCACCCGCTCGCACCCCAGCGCGATCGCATCCTCCAGCACACGCGACGGATCGGCACTGACATCGATCGCACGATGAAACGTCACCCCCAACGACCCTGCTGCCTGCATCAACACGCGCATTGTCGCCAGATCGACCTGCCCATGCCGGTCCAGCGCGCCAAGGACCACGCCATCGCAACCAAGCCGCACGCACTGCTCCACATCGCGGCGCATCACCTCGACTTCTGCAGCGTCGAACACGAAGTCGCCCACGCGCGGACGAATCAGCACATACAACGGAATCCGCAAACGCTCGCGCACCACCGCCAACGTGCCGAACGATGGTGTCAGCCCACCGCCATCCAGCCCGCCGCACAGCTCCACGCGCATTGCACCGCCTGCTTGCGCGGCCAATGCCGAGGCCACCGAATCGGCAGCCACCTCCAACCCGAACGCGCTCATGCCGCCGGCTCGCTGGTGTAATGGCTCTGCCCAGGCACCAGCAGATCCTGCCGCTGCGCGTCGCACACCGCGTAACTGAAGCCCTTCTGGATCGCGAACGCACCCACTTCGCCGCGCTTGTTCATTGCCAGAAAGCCGACCTGCAATGTGCGCGTCAGCTCCGGCTTGCGACGGATCAGCCGCATCACCACCTCGCGGCAGGCATCGGCCGGCGACTTGCCCTGCCGCATCATTTCCACCACCGCAAAACTGCCGACGTTGCGGATCACCTCCTCGCCCACACCAGTCGAGGTCGCACCGCCCACTTCGTTGTCCACGTACAGGCCCGCACCAATGATCGGGCTGTCGCCCACGCGGCCGTGCATTTTCCACGCCATGCCGCTGGTGGTGCATGCACCGGATAGATTGCCGTGCGTATCCAGCGCCAGCATGCCGATGGTGTCGTGATTGTCCTTGCCGCCGGGCAACTTGGCATCGCGCCAGGCACGATTTTCGACATTGGCTTCTGGCGAATACTTGGAAGTCTTCAACCACTCTTTCCAGGCCGCTTCGGAGCTTGGGGTCAACAGCTTAGTTTTCGGAAACCCCTGTTCGAAGGCGAATTGACGCGCACCATCGCCTACCAACATCACGTGCGGCGTTTTCTCCATCACCGCACGCGCCACCGAAATGGCGTGCACCACGTCTTCCAGCGATGCCACCGCGCCGCAATTGCCCAGGTGGTCCATGATGCAGGCGTCCAGGGTGACCCGGCCATCGCGGTCCGGATAACCGCCCAGGCCGACGGTGGGATTGCTCGGGTCCGCTTCCGGCACTCGCACGCCGGCCTCCACCGCATCCAGCGCAAGACCGCCGCTGCTGAGAATCTTCCAGGCTTCCTGATTGGCGGCAACGCCAAAATCCCAGGTGGAAATCACCCGCGCCGCTCCACGCGGCAGCGCCGTCGGCCGCGCGCCCGGCGTGGCGCCTGCCGCGGCTTGCGCGCGGGCGCCCCAGCCGGCCAACCCGGACGCAATCGCGCCCAGCGTGGCGCTCTTGAGGAAGTGACGACGTTGAAGCATGCGGATGACTCCATGACGGAAACGGGCGGCCGCGCAGTGCGGTACCAGCCTTCCATCATGCGACAGCATGACGTGCGGATAAACCTTCTTGCGGTGTTGTCGCATGCGGATCCGTGCACAACCCTTGCTTGGCTGGGCTAACCCTGTCTCGGCCGCTGCGCATCCGATGCATGGATGTGGCTGGCGGCAAGCGACGGACGATGCGATGCGCAGCCACGCTTGGCTCGGGGCTGGACCAACGGACGAGCCAGCCTGGGCCTTCCCCTTCGTCGCCCAGCATCCGCGCTTCGCGCCAGCTCCGTCGGAGCGAGAGGCTCCCTGTCGTCAGACGGTTGGGAGTGAGGTCCGGCGGCACCGCCGCAGCCCAGGCATGGCCGGCAAAAAAAGTTTTCCGACCGGTTAACCCCATTCGCCGCACTCGCCCGTTTCACTGACAGAGGCGCAGTGCACGGCGACCTCGGGCTGTCCGGTTGTCCATCCATCCCACCTCGCCACGCAAAGGATTCCCATGTCACGTCACAGCCTGATTGCGCTCGCCTTGTTGCTGGGCGCCTGCTCGCACGAACCCACTGCACCGCCGCACGAACCATCACGCAGCGAGTCCGCACCACCACCCGCGACAGCGCAGCCACCGCAGCCAGCTAACCAGACCGACGCGCTCCCTGAAGTCAGGCCGCAAGCGCAGCTCGCAGCACCTGCCCCCGCGCATGCACTGCAAGCGCCATCGGCGCCTAGCCCGCCGTCGCCCCCCATCGAAGCGATGCCGGCCCCGGTCAGCGCCAGCCACCTGTCACGTCAGGCACCGGCAGCGATGCTGATGGCCCATCGCCCGGTTCTCGATAGCCGAATGCCGATGCCGCCAGTGGCACCCGCGCCTGCCCAAGACCGCGAGCGCTACCAACACATCGACGACAACGCCATCGTACAAGCCGCGCAACACCCGATCTCCACCTTCAGTATCGACGTCGACACCGGCAGCTACAGCAATGTGCGGCGGTTCCTCAACGCAGGCAGCCTGCCACCAGCGGATGCCGTCCGCGTGGAAGAATTGATCAACTATTTCCGCTACGACGACCCGGCGCCGACCAATGGCCAACCCTTCGCCGTGCGTACCGAACTGGCGACTACACCATGGAACAAGGACAGCCTGCTGCTGCGCGTAGGCATCGCCGGCCGCGACATCGCCACCGCCGATCTACCGCCCGCCAACCTGGTCTTTCTGGTCGACGTCTCCGGCTCGATGGACGCGCCGGACAAGCTGCCGTTACTGCAATCCTCGCTCAAGCTGCTGGTGCGCCAGCTGCGCGCGCAAGATCGCATCACGCTGGTGACTTACGCCGGCAACACATCGGTGGTGCTGCCGCCCACGCCGGGCGATCAGCAGGGGCGCATCGTCGAAGCCATCGATGCCTTGCAATCGGGCGGGTCCACCGCCGGCGCCAGCGGGATCGAGCTCGCCTACAAAGCCGCGCAGCAAGGCTATCTGCGTGGTGGCATCAATCGCATCCTGCTCGCCACCGATGGCGACTTCAATGTCGGCGTCACCAACTTCGATCAGCTCAAGGGCATGGTGGCCGAAAAGCGCCGCTCCGGTATCGCACTGTCCACGCTCGGCTTCGGTACCGGCAACTACAACGACAACCTGATGGAGCAGTTGGCCGATGCCGGCGACGGTGCCTACGCCTACATCGACACCGCGCTGGAAGCGCGCAAGGTGCTCACCCACGAGCTGGGCGCCACGCTGGCGACCATCGCGCGCGACGTCAAGATCCAGGTCGAATTCAATCCGAACACCGTCAAGGAATATCGCCTGATCGGCTACGAAAACCGTGCGCTGCGCGATGAGGACTTCAACAACGATCAGGTCGATGCGGGCGACATCGGCGCCGGCCATACCGTCACCGCCTTGTACGAAATCACCCCGGCCGACGGCACCGCATCGGTCGACCCGCTGCGCTACGCAAGCGCCGCACAGCGTACGCAGGCACGGCCCCTCAACGGCGAGCTGGCGCACGTCAAACTGCGCTACAAGCGGCCCGATGCACAGCGCAGCCAGTTGCTGGACACGGTGGTACGCAGCAGTCAACGCAAGGCACTGAATGCTACCAGCGATGCCTTCCGTTTTTCTGCAGCGGTGGCCGGTTTCGGGCAGCGCCTGCGTGGCGGCAACCAGCTGCGGGGCTGGGATTACCCGCAGGTGCGCGCCCTGGCCGCCGGCAGCCTGGGCAGCGACCGTTTCGGCTATCGCGCCGACTTCCTGCAACTGGTGCAGCAGGCCGACGCACTGAGCACCCGGCCACTCGCCGACACCGACTGATGCGCGCAGCGCCTGCCTATACTGAGCGCATGCATCCTGCCGATCTTGCGCATCTTCCCGACGAGGAGCTCATGCTCCTCGTCGCCAATGGCTTTGTCGAACAACCGGCGACCGAATTGTTCAAGCGCCATAACCGCGCCTTGTTCAACTTCCTGGCCTGGTTGTGCGAAGGCAATCTGAGCGAGGCCGAAGACCTGGCGCAGAAAACCTGGGTCAAGCTGATGACCCGCTGTAGCGACTATCGCCCCGGGCAGGCCGCCTTCACCAGCTTTCTGTTCCAGATCGGCCGCAATGCCTGGCGCGACACCCGGCGCAGCGCATACCACGCCACCTCGGTGGCGCTGGACGATGTGCATCTGCAGTTGCCCGACGACGATCTGAGCGCCGAGCGCCTGGCCATGCTCGGCCAGCAACAACATCGCGTGCGTGCCGCACTGATGGCACTGCCGGATGCGCAACGGGAAGTGGTGGTGCTGCGCTTCTTTGCCGAGCTGGGCGTCGAAGAGATCGCGCATGTGATCGGCGAAGGCTTCGAGACGGTCAAGAGCCGGCTGCGCTACGCCTTCGCAAAGCTGCGCGTGAGCCTGGAGGCCGCGCCGTGAGCACGTCCTTCGATCGTTTCCTTGCCGGGCATGATGGCCTTGCTGCCTTGCTGCGTGCGCTGCCGCTGCATGCCCCGCCCGCGTCGATGGATGCCTGGTTTGCACACGCCGCGCAAGAGGCAGAAGCCGAGCGCGCTGCAGCGACCGCGACACAGGACACCTTGCAGTTTGAAGCGCCTGCCACCATGGCCAGCCTGTTTGCTGCCGCAGCAGCGCAAGCCGAACAGACGCAGGCTGCACAACGCGCGGCCGTGCAGGCACGTCTTGCGCAAGGCGACACCGCCGACCACACACTGGGCGCGCCATTGAGCGAGGCTGCACGCGAATGGATTGCGCAACAGATGCGCAATGCTGCCGATGCTGTGCCGGTCATGCCTGCTGCGCCTGCCGTGACAGGTAGGTCGAACCCTGAATCGGTGGCTGGATCCGTGCCTGCAGCGGCCTCGGCTGGCACATCCAACCCAGTGCCGCTTTCCTCGCTCGCCGATGCCGGCAGATCTTCGGCTCAGGGAGCCGGCTCGATTCCGGATTCTTCTGACGCTCCCGCTTTTCATGCCGCTGCTGCTTCAACTTCGACGCAGGGTTCAACCCCGGCATCGGCTGCTTCGTCAATGCAAGCCCCTACACGGGCGCCATCGGGCATCGGCCCAGCGCCTGTTCGACGCAGTGCCCGACGCCTGCGCTGGATGCCGCCTCTGGCGCTCGCCGCGTCGGTCACGCTGGCCGTTGGCGTCGGCCTGCAATGGCAGGCCAGTCGACCGGTGCCGGATGCGCTCACACAGGCTGCGGCGGTCCCTGCGGCAGCCGAATCGGGAAGAGTTCCCGCGCGCCCCGCTGCGGCAGACGGAGCAGATCGTGCCTCAGAAGGCAGCGTCCAAGATGTTGCGCAGCGACCTGCCTTCGCATCCGCCGACAAACCCACTTCCGCGCAGCAGGTGGAGAGGCAGCCGGCACCTTCACTGCAGGAGCTCGCGCCAGCCGCCATGACGGCCCCGGTCAGCGCGCCCCTGCCTGCACGTGTGGTGACGCCTCCAGCTTCCGCGCGCCCCACCGGGATGACGTCCACCCAACCGCCAACGGTGCCGGAGCCGACGCAAGACGATGCGCACGTCGCGATGGCGCCGCCCCCACCGCCCGCCCCCATCACCGCGAACAACGACGATGTACAGGCCAGTGGTGCGCCCGCGGCAGACATAGATAACAGCGCACCTGCCCCGCGACCCACCGAGCGTGCGCCAGCGCCTGCGGCGCCCGCGGTGGCTGCGGAATTGTCGGTGTTGCCGGCGTTGCCGGCGTTGCCGGCACCGTCGCAGGATCCATCGTTGCGGATCGAACGCATGGCCGCCAACGCACCTGCGACCACCGAGCTAGTGATATCGCGCAACACCTCGCGTGCCGCGCCAACAGCTGCACCTGCACCAAGACCGGAACCGCAGGCCGGCAAGCCGCAGCCCGCAGCGTCTCGCGACAGCTGGTCGTCCACCTCGGCCACCCGCATTGCGACACAGCAGGCACAGCAACAGCGCGAGACAAACACGCGCGAGCAGACACACCGCGTTGTATCACTGAAACTTTCCACACCACCAAGCGATTGGCTGGCGGACCGTGCTGCTTCCGGGAACACGCAGACACCGATAACGATCCGCATTCTGGCTGCCACGCCGAATGCAGCGGCCGTGCAGACCTGGGCGGCGCAGTTGCGCGATCAACTCAAACAACGTGGCCGGCCAACGCAGATCGAGCTTGCGCAAGACAGCACGCTAGCCGCCGATGAATTACGGCTTGAGCTCTCGAGCGCTGCGCCCTGAACCCGGCTCATCATCCACCGCGCCTTCGCCAGGCGTGCCGTCGTCGCGCAATCTGCTGGTGAGCACGTGATCGCGCCAGTGGCCATTCAACTGCAGATAGCGCCGCGCATAGCCTTCGATCTGAAAACCCAGCCGCCGCAGCACGCGCGCACTGCGCAGATTCTCCGGAACGTATTGCGCCATCACCCGGTGCAGGCCGAGCTGGCCGAAGGCAAAAGCGATCCCTTGCGTGGCTGCCCACTGGATCAAACCCCGTCCCTGCTGCGCCGCGTCCAGGCCATAGCCCATGTGGCACGCCTGGAAGGCGCCGCGCTGGATCTGCGTGAACCCGGTGGTGCCGATCACCTGCTCGCCCTGCAACACGACCAGTTGCAACTCGCGCTCGCCAGGGATCGCGCCGCGGTATGCCATGCACAGGCGGCGCCAGCCTTCGACGGTGTAGAACGCGGGCGGCCGCAGCGGCATCGCATCGGCCAGATGAGCGCGGTTGCGCGTGTGGTAGTCGGCCATTGCAGCCGGATCGACCACGGCCAGATCGCACAGCACCACGCCGTCGGCGCGGCGGATCGGCGCAAACAGCGGAAGACTCATGGCGGCCACGCCTCAATCACGCGTGTCATCTTGCTGCCAGGTGCATCCGGCTGATGCATACCGATCATGCTCCGCAAGCCGTTTCCAAAGCAGGGCGTCATCCAGTGCGTGAGATGGAACGCCCGACAGTCAGCAACATCCTCCCTGTGCATCGCTCGGTGCGCGGCAGCCCAGCTGCACAGGGCCACTGCACCCGCCTGACGCCAAGCACAGCAGGCGGCCTCCCGCTCTCAGGCGGCAGCGACCGCGAGCGCCTGGCCGACCTGCGCTTCGATGGCGTCCAGGTTCGGCAACAGCGCGCTTTGCTCGCCCAGCAGCACGCGCATGTGCACACCGTCGGGCAGCGCATCTTCCGAGGCATCGGCCAGCAGGCCATCGCGCGGCACCGAAATCAGCTGCGGGAACGAGGCGGTCAGCAGCGCGAAATACGGCAATGCCGGGTTGCCACCCAGCGCCTTCAACACGATGACCTTGTTGTTGACCGCGGTGGGTTCATCGCCCATGCCGCTGAGGCGCGCGAACGACAGCAGCGGCACCTTCCAGCCGTACCAGTCGATGCGCCCGACCACCCAGCGCGGCATGTCGGGCAGCGGCTCGACCGCCACCCGCGACATCACCTCGGCCACCGTTGCGTTCGGCAGCAGCACGCGCTCGCTACCGGCCTGGATCAGGACGCCGCGGATTTCGTCGTTATTGGCGTAGCTCATCGCATGATTCCGATTCGAATGGGAGCGCCCGGCTTATGCCGGCCAACGCTGCGCCAGCGCCTGCGCCAACTGCGCAGGGTCGCCGGTCAGAATGCCTTGCCGCGCCAGACGCGCGGCGGCGGCCGGGTCGTAACAGCCGTCGGTGGATTGCCCGGCCAACCAGCCGCCTTGCTCGGCCAATGCCAGCGATGCCTCCACCAGCGCCTCGTTGGCACCGCTGAGCATCAGCACCGCACTGTCGGCCGGCGGCAGCGCGCCGATCAGCCCGGCCGGATCGGCCGGTGCCACGAACGCCAGCGCGCCGGCATGCTGTTGCACGCCGACCTCGTCGGAGAGCACATACACCTTGCCTGGTGCGACCACCTGCCCCGCTTCACCCAGTTCGACCGGCAACGCAGACACGCGCCCCATCTGCCGCACCAAGTTGCCGTACTGGCCGCCATCCAGGGTCATGCGCACCAGCACCGCACGCGGGAATTCCGGCGGCAAGGCGGCCAGCAGGCGACGGATCGCATCCGGCCCACCGATGCCAGCGACGACCAGCACAGCGCCGGTGACGCTGCCGTTGTGCTCCAGATCCACCAGCGACAAGCCGCCGGTGGACAGGGCCGCCACATCGGGTTCGGCGCGCGGGCGCACCACCACGGCCACCTCGTCCACCAGGCCCCAGGTGCTGGAATCGCCCAGCGCCAGCCCCGGCTTTTCCACAGCGGCCGGTGCCGCCTCCTGCATGGAGGCATGCGCGAACAAGGCATCGCCGGGCACGCTGTCGAACGCGTGCGCGGCCGCTTCCAGGTGTTGATCCAGTTGCAGGTCCGAATGCTGCTGCGGTGCCAGCGTCAGGCCGGGCTCGGGCTGCAGCGAGGGCTCGCTTTCGGTGCCCGGCGGCAGCACGTCGGCGTGGCCGTGTAGCTTGGCGGCCAGATGGCGCACCCAGCGCTGCGCTTCCCAGCCCTCGCGGCGCACCGTCAGTTCGGCCTCGTCGAAGATCACGGTGACGCCGGGCATGTTGAAGGCCGGCTCCAGCGCTTCGAGCGCGTCTTCGATCGACGGTTCGAGTGCGACCAGCACGGCCACCGGCTCGGCGTCGCGCAGCATCTGCACGTCGACCGCCGCTGGCTCGTCTTCCAGCACCACCTGCGCGCCGGCCAGGCCAAGCGCCTCGCGCAGGCGCTCGCGCGCCTGACCGGGACGACCCAGCAAAGCAACCGGAGTTCCCATTGCGCCATTAGTCTCGGACACGGGCGATCCCCAGCAGGTCATACACGTTTCGCATCAGATCCAACTCTTGGTAAGGCTTGCCCAGGTAACGCTGCACGCCGATCTCGAAGGCGCGCTGGCGATGCTTCTCGCCACTGCGCGAGGTGATCATCACGATCGGCACCGCCTTGAAGCGCGGGTCGGCCCGCATCGCGGTGGCCAGCTCGTAGCCGTCCATGCGCGGCATTTCGATATCCAGCAGCATCAGGTCGGGCACGCGCTCTTCGAGCAGTTCCAGCGCCTCGACACCGTCGCGTGCGGTCGTGACGTCCAGGTTGTGGCGTTCCAGCACACGGCTGGTGACCTTGCGCATGGTCAGCGAATCGTCGACCACCATCACCAATGGCACCTGGCGCTGTGCTTCGGCCTGTGTTTCCAGCGACGGCCGCGCCGGCTGGGCCAGGAAACGACGCACCAGCGGGGCGACGTCCAGGATCACCACCACGCGGCCATCGCCGGTGATGGTGGCGCCGTAGATGCCCGGCACCGAGGCGATCTGCAGGCCCACCGGCTTGACCACGACTTCGCGATTGCCCAGCACCTGATCGATGGCCACCGCGGCACGCAGGTCGCCCGCACGCACCAACAGCAACGGCACCTGCGCCTGGCCATCGGCACGCGCGGCGGCCTGGCCGACCAACGAGCCGAGGTCGTGCAGCACGTACTCTTCGCCGGCGTAGTGATACCCGCCCTCGCCCGACTCGTAACGGGCGCGCGAGATGCGGCCGATACCGCTGACCGAGCCCACCGGCACCGCGAACGTCGTTTCGCCGATGCGCACGAACACCGCCTGGGTGACCGCAAGCGTTTGCGGCAGACGCAAGGTGAACGTGGCGCCCTGCCCGCGTACCGAGTGGATATCCACCGAGCCGCCGAGCTGACGCACTTCGTTGCGCACTACGTCCATGCCCACGCCACGGCCGGCCAACTGGCTGACCTGCTCGGAGGTGCTGAAGCCGGAAGCGAAAATCAGGTTATCGAGTTCGGCCTCGCTCAGCTCCTGGCCCGGTTCGATCAGGCCGCGCTCCTCGCCACGGCGACGGATCGCCTCGCGATCCAGCCCGGCGCCGTCGTCGGCCACTTCCAGCACGATTTCCGAGCCTTCGCGGCGCAGACGGATCGCAATGCTGCCTTCTTCCGGCTTGCCTGCGTCGCGGCGTTGCTCGGGCGTTTCCAGCCCGTGCGCCACCGAGTTGCGCAGCATGTGTTCCAGCGGCGCGACCATGCGATCGAGCACGTTGCGATCCAGTTCGCCCTGGGTGCCTTCCAGCACCAGGTGCACCTGCTTGCCGGTGTCGCTGGCTGCCTGACGCACCACACGACGCAAACGCGGCACCAGACCGTCGAACGGCACCATCCGCGCGCGCATCAGGCCGTCCTGCAGCTCCGAACTGACGCGCGACTGCTGTTGCAGCAAGCCGTCGTACTGACGCGACAGATCTTCCAGCACACCCTGCAAGCCGCCCAAGTCGGCTGCCGATTCGTTCAGCGCGCGGCTGAGCTGCTGCAGGGTGGAGAAGCGGTCCAGTTCCAGCGGATCGAAGGTGCGATCGCCCTGGTCCTGTTCGCGCTGATAACGCGCCACGATCTGCGCTTCGGTTTCCAGATCCAGACGTCGCAACTGGTCGCGCAGACGGGCGTTGGTGCGATCCAGTTCGCCCATGGCGCCGCGGAACGCGCCCAGCTGCTGCTCCAGGCGCGAGCGGTAGATCGCCACTTCGCCGGCGTGGTTGACCAGGCGGTCGAGCAGGTCGGCGCGCACGCGCACCTGCTCCTGCTGCACGCGCGGCAGGAAGTCTTCTTCGGCCTGGCCTTCCACCGGAACCGGGGCGGACAGCGGCGCCGGTTCCACCGACGCCTTGGCGATCGCGCGGACATCGGCGTCGCTAGGCGGTGCGGCATTGCGGCCACGGGTACGGGTTTCGAAGGCTTCCACCAGATCGGTCGGCATCGTCACCGCACGGTGCATGCCGGTGCGGGTCAGCAACTGATGCAGGCGGTCGAAGCCACGCTCGAACAGACGCACGTCGTCGCGATCGATGTCGGTACGGTTGGCCGCCACGGCTTCGAGCAGCGATTCGATCGCATGACCCAGATCGCCGATGGCGTTGATGCCGGCCATGCGCGCACCGCCCTTGAGCGTGTGCAGATCGCGCTGCAGTCCATTGAGGACATCGCGGTCTCCCGGCACTTCGCGCATGCGGGCGATCAGGCCGTCGCAATGGTCCAGCAGGTCGCGACCTTCTTCGACGAAGATGTCGACCAGCTCGCCGTCGAGTTGATCGAAGTTCAGCGGGCCGGCATCGAATGCCGCGCCGATATCGTTGCTGGCCGCACCGGCACGCGCCGCATCTTCGACTGGGGCGCTGAACGCAGCGGTGGTGGTGTCTTCCGGCTCGTCGGCGCTGCGGTCGGTTGCGTGCTGATCTGCGGAGTCGTCGGCATGCTGATCGGCACCGGCGTGGTCGCTGGCTTGCGTTGGTTCCGCGTGCGCGGCGTGTCCTGCGCTTTCGAACTGATCTGCGTGCGCGGCATGATCGGCGTGATCGGACACGGCAAACGCATCGACTGCGGCCTGCTCATCGGCCTGCGCCGCGTCGTCGGAGGTGACAGCCTGCGTGTCGTGCAGCTCCGGCGCGGTATCCGATTGCGGATCGCCGGTCTCTTCCACCTGATCGGCCGCATGCGCCATTTCGAATGCCTGCACCGATTCGACAGTGTGATCGGGCAGGACGTCGGCACCGGCCTGTGCGGCGTCAACTCGGTCGGCGTCTGCATGCTCGGCATCGGAATGCGCCGCTTCGGTCTGCTCGGCAGCCACATGCTCGGCGTCGGAATGCTGCGCTTCGGTATGCGTGGCTTCGGCGTCCAGGTGTTCCGTCGCGTGCTCTGCGTCGCTGGCATGTTCGTCGGAATGCGCGTGCGTTTGCAGCTGCTCACCGGCGTCGACGTGCTGGTCAGACGGCACTTGCTCGTGGACGTGCGGCTGCGCATCGGCAGGCGCGTCATCGCCCGAATCCATCTGCTGATTCGAAGATGGTTGCGCTTCCAGCTCTGCATGCTCGCCCAGCTGCGCGGCTTCTTCCAGCGGTTGCTGTTCGCCCGCATACGGCTCGCCGGCATGCGGCAACGCTGCCTCGCCGTGCTGCGCCGCCTGGTCTACCGACTGCTCGCCCGCGTATTCCTGCGTGTCGGCATGGCCAGACTGATCGGACGACACGCTGTCCAGCGCTGCGGTTTCCGGGGTCCAGTCTTCCGCGGTCGTTGCATTGGCGTCATCAGCCGACGCTGCGTCGGCGTGCACGGCCTCCAGCGCTTCGATGCTCTTGACCGCCTCGTCAGCGCCCGCTGCAACTTGCTCGTCGTGCGCGGGCGCCTGCTGTGCGTGCGTGTCCACTGTCTGCTCGGCATCGGCTGCAGCCAGCGTCTGCGCATCGCCCAAGGCAGCTTCCGCATCGGCCAGCTCGTCTACCGCAATGTTGTCGGCGTGCGTGCTGGTGGCGTCGGCGTCGTGCTCGCCGGACACACGCTCAGCAGATGCATCACTGGGCACCTCTGCCGCGTGCTCGCCCGGTACGTGATCGTGCGGTGCGGTCTGCGCATGCTGCAGTTCGGTGGCATCCCAGGCCTCGGCTTCAACCAGCGGCTCGTCGGCCGGCAGGTCGTGTGCGTCGATGCCCTGCGATGCGGCCCGGTCTGCCCCTTCGGCTGGCGCAGCATCGTCGTGCAGCGCATCGGCAAGCTCGGAATCACCAACCGGTACCAGCGCGTCGTCGCTCGATGCAGGCACGGACTCGGCAGAGGCGTGGACATCTTCGTGCACGGCGGCATGACCGGCATCGTCGACCGCATGCGGTGCAGGCGCGTCCAGTGCGAGTGCCGACTCATGCTCGGCTTCGGCTTCGGCCAGCTCGTCCACGGCAATCGGCACATCGTCCGGCTGCAGCTGCGCGTCTTCGGCATCTTGCGCCGATGCGGGGGCGTCGGACGGTAGCGCGCCGGCATCCAGGTACTGCGACAAATCCTGCGCACCGGTCAGTTCGATCGAGGCATCGCTGCCGTCTACCGTAGCGCTCGGGGCGTCGACATCGTCCAGCTCGTCCAGGAACACCTGCGGCGGCCACTGCGCTTCCGGCAAGCTGTCCACCAGCGTGCGCAAGCGCTCGGTCAACGGTGCGAACGACGGAATCAACGGCGCATCGGCACGCAGCGCGGTCACCGTGGTGGCAATCGCAGCAGCGGTGGCGGTGAGTGCTTCGAGCCCTTCCGCCGACGGTGTGACCGAGGCGGCCAGCAAGCGCTTGACGTAGCTTTCGGCCGGCGTCGTCACCAAGGTGATTTCCGGCACGTCGGTCATCGCGAACGCGCCACTCATCGTGTGCACGGCGCGCAGCACGTCTTCGGTCGCCAACTGCGGCTCGGCCTGGCTGGCGTGCAGCCACCCGTTCACCGTGTCCAGATGCGTGGCGACCTCGGCTTCCAGGATCTCGCGCAGCACGCTGTCCACCGAAGCCGGCGTTCCGCCGCTGGCGACGAACACGCCTGCGGCTGCCGCCGGAATCGCCACGGCCTCGGCCACCGGTGCCGCGGCTGCGGGCACGTAATAGACCTCTTCGCCAGCAGCAACGCGCTCGGCAATGCCCTGGATTTCAGGCAGATCGGCGCTGATGCGGCCCTGGTCGCGCAGCGCGGCGTTGAATTGCGGCAACACCTCGTAGGCCAGTTCGACCATCGACACGACCGCCGGGCTGGCCGGCCGCGAATTATCGAGCACGCGGTTAAGCATGCTCTCGATCTTCCAGCTGAACTCGCCGAGCACGCTGGCGCCAACCAGACGCCCACTGCCCTTCAGGGTGTGGAAGACGCGGCGGATCGGGCGCAGGGCTTCCGGGTTGGTGGGCGCGGCGCGCCACACCGGCAACAGCTGCCCCAGGTTGACCAACTCTTCGTCGAATTCTTCCAGGAACACGTCGCGGATATCGTCGTCGATATCGCTGTCGCCGAAGCCGCCGAAAATGCCGGCATCGGCAGCCTCCTGAGCGCGTTCGCTGGACACCGGTTCAGAGCTTGCCTGCGCGGTGTGCGCATCGGCGGCCGGTGCCGGCGCCTGCGGGCGCTCCACGTCGAACTGCGCGGCTGCTGCATCGAGCTGGGCCAGGAACGCAGCGGAGGCGTCGTCCAGCTCGAATTCGCTGACCACTGCCTGTTGCACGCGCGGGGCAACCGGCCCGGATGCCGCTTCGGACGGGACGTCCTGCGGCTCCTGCACCGGCTCGACGAACGGGTCGTCCAATTCCTGCGGCGGACTCGGCGGCGGCGAGAAGGCGTCTTCGATGCTGGTCTGCGCGCGACGCGTTGCGTTCTCGGCGATGAACTCCAACGGCGCTTCGGTCTGATCGGCGTCGCCCGGCAGGTCGATCTGCTCGATCTGCAGCGGCGCGTCCTCCGCAAGCACCGGCTCGGCGGCGTGCTCCTGCTCCAGCGCGCTCAGATCCACCGTGTAGCTGACCTGCGCGACCTCGTTGCCATCCTGCTCGGCCGACACCGGGTCGAACGCAGAGGTGGCGATCGGCGCGGCCTGCTCCGTGGTTTCCAGATGCCAGTCGCCAGGCGCCTGCGCGCCGTCGTCCGAAAGATCCAGCGGCGCCACGGTGAACGGCACTTGCGACTGGCCGGACACGGTTTCTTCGGCGGCGACCGGGTCGAAGGAGAACACCGTATCGGTCGCGGCAGCGCCGGTGTCGTGCACCACGCTGGCAGCGAACGGCGTCTCGACGACGGTTTCGTTCGCCCATTCCAGCGACGGCAAAGACGCATCGTTGGCGGCCTGCGGCGTGTCGGCGTGCTGCAACGGCGGGGCGGCCACCGGCTGCGGCTCGGCCGCGCTGCCCGGCTGGTCCGTGCCGACCGGCAAATCGGACGGCTGGCCCGACGGCAGCGGCCAGTAACGCAACGTTTCCAGGCTGTTGCGGGTGATATCCAGAATCTCTTCGCGGCCGGGACGGCGCTCGCGCAGGGCTTCCAGGTAGTACTCCAGGCTGGCCATCGCATCGGCCAGGGTATCCAGCTGGCGTCCGCTGGGCACGCGCTGCTTGCCGATCAATTCCAGATCGACGTAGCGACGCACGCCTTCCAGATAATCGGCGGCCTGCGGCAGCTCGAGAATGCGCAACGCACCGCCGACTTCGCCGAGCAGGTGCGGCACCTCGGCCAGACGCGCGTGGTCCCAGTTGGTTTCGATGAAGGCGACGAAATGTTCGCGCGCCGCTCCGAAGTTGGCGATCGCCTCTTGCGCCAGCACATCGACCGTGCGGCGTACTTCCGAGGAGTTGGCACTGTTGCTGACTTCGGTACCGTCGCCCGGGTCGGCGCCGAGGCTGGCGACCTGATCGTCTAGCGAGGCATCCACGTACAGCAGCGCGCCGGCAATGTCCAGCAGCACGCTTTCGTCCATCTGGGTCTGGCCATCGACCACACGCGCCAACGCATCGCGCTGCTGCACGACGACGCTGCGCGCCACGCCCAAGCCCATCATGCCGAGGGTGTCGGCAACACTGCCCAGATCGTTGACCTGGGTCTGCAGCTCGCCGATCTTGCCGCCGGTGCGCAGATGCAGGTCCAGCGCGTCTTTCACGCGCAGCAATTCTTCCTTGACCGCATTGCCGACGGTGTCAAGCAACTCGCGATTGCGTCCGCTCAGACTGCCGCGCGCGTGATCCAGCTCGGCCTCGGTGGCAACACCGGCCTGCGGGTCGAACGCGAACAGCACGCTTTCGCTCAGACCCGGCTGGCCACGGGTGGCACGGATTTCATTGAGCAGCGGCAGCAACACGATCGGAATGTCGCGATGCCCGTTCTGCAAGCGCTCCAGGTAATCGGGCAGCAGCACGGTGCCGCGCATCAGCATCGCGCAGGCCTCATCGCGGTCGGCGACCTCCCCTGCCTGCACGGCCTGGGCCAGCAGCTCGAGCTCTTCGGCCACCATCGCCGGCGCATACAACTCGACCATGCGCAGCGTGCCCTGCACCTGGTGCAGGTAGCCGGCGCAGAACCGCATCCGACTGGTGTCGGACGGTTCTTCGGCAAAGTACTCGATCTCGTTGCGCGCCTGGCGCAACGTCTCGTCCAGCTCTGGCTTGACCCAGCCCAGTGCGGCGTGACTCATCGCATCGCGAAGCGCGCTCATTGCAGCCCCCTGACTACGACCGACTCGCCGCCAGCGCGGCAACCGGTCACTTCCTGCATCGACGTAACGCTACTACGCGCCATCTGCTGATCCTTTCCCGTTCCGCGTCGTGGTCACGCCGGCAGCTTGAAGTCGGCGACCGAACGGCGCAGATCGGCAGCGAGCTGAGCCAGGTTGCCGATCGATTCGGCCGTCTGCTCCGCACCCTGCGATGTCTGGCTGGTGATCTGACGGATCACGCCCATGGTCTGTGTGATATCCGTCGCCGCGGCCGACTGCTGGTGCGCAGCGATGGAGATGTTCTTGATCAGGTTGTTCAAGGCGTTGGACACGCGCTCGATTTCGGTCAGCGCGGTGCCGGCGTCTTCGGCCAGGCGCGCACCGGACACCACTTCAGAGGTGGTCTGTTCCATCGAACTGACCGCTTCGTTGGTATCGGCCTGAATGGTCTGCACCAGACCTTCGATGCGTCGGGTCGCACTGGAGGTGCGTTCTGCCAGGCGCTGCACTTCGTCGGCCACCACAGCGAAACCGCGACCGGCTTCGCCGGCCGACGCCGCCTGCACCGCGGCGTTGAGCGCCAGGATGTTGGTCTGCTCGGAAATGTCGTTGATCAGTTCCACGATCGAGCCGATTTCCTGGGAGGATTCGCCCAGCCGCTTGATGCGCTTGGAGGTTTCTTGGATCTGGTCGCGGATCTGGTCCATGCCCTGAATCGTCTCGCGCACCACGCCGGCACCCTCGGCGGCGATGACCACCGAGCGCTGCGCCACTTCGGCTGACTCGGTGGAGTTGCGCGACACCTGTTCGATGCTGGCCGCGATTTCGCTGATGCGCTCGGAGGCAGTGGTGATCTGGTTGGCCTGCTGGCCGGCCGCTTCGGCCAATTGCATGGCCGTGGCCTGGGTTTCCTGGGTCGACACGGCCACCTTCGCGGAGGTGTCGTTGATGGTGGTCACCAGGTGGCGCAGTTCGTCCACGGCGTAATTGATCGCGTCCGCGATGGCGCCGGTCATGTCCTCGGTCACCGAGGCCTTCACGGTCAGGTCGCCCTCACCGAGCGAGCTGATTTCGTCCAGCAACCGCATAATCGCCTGCTGGTTGCGGCTGTTGAATTCCACCTGCGACTGGTAGCGCACGTCCTGCTCGCGGGTCCGCACGCGCACCGAGCTCCACACGAAGCCGATGATCGCCAGCAGCGCGACCAGGCCGGACACCACGCCCAGCCAGAAGTTCGGGAACAGGCGCGTGTCGCGCACCGAACCGAACGCCGAAAACGCATCGAACAGCTTCTTGCTGTCTTCGAGCATCTTGCCGGAGCCGGCCGTCAGCGCGGCGGCCGAGGACTGTGCGGCGAACAGGTTGCGCGAGCTGGCGAGGATGGCGTCGACGTCTTTCTTCATCGTCGTCCACTGCGCCTGCGACTGCTCCAGCGCCGACAACGCGGCCGGGTTGCGCACCGCGGCGATGCCGAGTTCTTCGTTGCCCGTGCGCAGGCCTTCCAGCATCTGCGTGAACACCACCGAGTCGCGTGCCAGTGCGTCGCCCGAGGCGGCCGCATTGGCGCCACCGGCGCGCATTTCCGTGACCCGGCGTGCCATGGTGCCGGCGACCACCACCTGCTGCAGCGTGTTGTAGATCTGCGAGGCAGGCGCGCCGCTGACCGTCATCGCGCGCACCACTTCGTTCAACTGCGCCTGCAGCTGCGGCACGCTGCCGGAGAAGCGTTCGGCGTTGCCGGCCAGACCGAGCACCGCCGGTTCGCTGGCGATGACCTGATCGGCGTTTTTGCTCAGCGGTACCCAGGTCGCCTTGAGTTGCGCCATCGAGCTGGCGATCGAGCTTTCCTGGCCGTAACGGCCATCCAGTTCGCTGACCGTGCTGTCGATACGGCCCTTGGTTTCCTTGAATGCGGCAAACGCCTTGGCGTCGCCGGACACCGCTTCGCGGCCCTGGTTGGCCAGCTGCTGCGAGAGCACCTGCAAGTCGGCCGCGCCGGTGCCGGCACCGGCAAGACGACTGCCCTGCCAGGTCGCGACGCCGGTATTGGCGCCAAACACGATCATCGACAACACCAGCAAGCCAAGCCAGAAGCTGGTGCTGACGCTGCCGAGCTTGTTGGTCTTGCGGGCGTCCGGGGCGGTACTCATGGTTCGACCTCGATCTGTATGACGTGGCGGGGTCGCGGATTAGGCCGCGGCCTGCCGGAATTCAGGAGTGCGCGACAGCAACGCCAGGGAAAACACACCCCAGTCCTGCGTCTCGTTGCGGAAGGCACGGTCGATGAAATGGGCGTAGCGGCCTTGCGCCAGCTCGCCGGGTTCCACCGCCTGGACCTGCTCGAAGCTGCGTTGGCCGTACAGCTCATCGATGGTCAGCGCGACGTCGCCGCCGCTCTGACGCATGATCAGCACACGCTGGCCTTCCTGCAGCACCGTGCGACGGCCCTCCAGGAACTGCTTCAGATCGATCACCGGGAACAGATTGCCGCGCAGATTGCCCACGCCCAGCAGCCAGGGCTGTGCGCCCGGCACCGGAGTGACCGGCGGCATCGGCACGATTTCCGCAACTTCGCGGAAGTCCGAGACCAGTCGCCGGGTCCCGACGCGATACCCCACGCCGCGCCAGATATCGGCCGAGAACTGGCGTTCCGGCAGCGGCGTGGCGTGCGCCAGACTACGACGCTCGTAGTCTTCGAGAATGTCGAATGGAGAGCGCATCAACGCACCAATTGTCTGATGCGCGCGATCAGATCGTCTTCGCGCGGCGGCTTGACGATGTAGTCGCTGGCACCTTGTCGCAGACCCCAGGCCCTGTCGGTTTCCATGCCCTTGGTGCTGACCAGCAGCACGGGAATGTCCTTGGTTGCCTGGTCGCGTGCGAGAGCACGGGTTGCCTGGAAGCCGCTCATGCCGGGCAACACCACATCCATCAACACAAGATCGGGCGCCTGGCTGCGAACCAGCTCAAGCCCCTCTTCTGCATTATCGGTGGCGACGACCGTATGGCCTGCTTTTTCCAGCCATTGACTGAAGACTGCCCTGTCGGTGGGCGAGTCCTCGATCAATATAATTCGAGCCATGTTGCCTTTCCCCCTGGTCAGGCGTGGACGTACGTGCGGATCGCGCTCAGTAGTTCTTCACGGGTGAACGGCTTGGTCAGATATTGCTCGGAACCGACGATGCGGCCGCGAGCCTTGTCGAACAGGCCGTCCTTGGACGACAACATGATCACCGGCGTCGATTTGAAGAGCTGGTTGCCCTTGATCAACGCGCACGTCTGGTACCCATCCAGGCGCGGCATCATGATGTCGACGAAAATGATCTGAGGTTGCTGGTCCGCAATTTTGGCCAGTGCCTCGAAACCATCCGTTGCTGTCACTACTTCACAACCTTCCCGCTTCAGCAGCGTTTCGGCGGTGCGGCGAATGGTTTTCGAATCATCGATCACCATCACCTTCAGTCCTGCGAGTTCCCCACCCGCAGCAATGTTTTCACTCATGCAAATATCCCCGGGCGCGCGACGCTTCATCCCTTCCGACGTCGCTACGAAACTGCATGTATATCCCAAGACCCGCATCGACTGTCAAGGGCGCATTGCCGGGGCCCCGCCAGGCGGACGTTCCGACCACGTCTGGGTGCGTCCCGGCCGGCAAGTCGCGCACTACGACCCACCGGGCGCGCCATCGCCCATCGCTTGAAGTTACCATCGGCAGCTTGTTCGAAAGGTTTAGCCCCATGTCGCTCGACGTCGTTGTGGTGATGGATCCCATCGCCTCCATCAAGATCGCCAAAGACACTACGTTTGCCATGTTGCTGGAAGCCCAGCGCCGTGGCCACCGACTGCACTACGTGCGCCCCGGCGGGCTCAGCCTGCGCGAAGGGCGCGCGGTGGCGCAGGTGGCGCCGCTGAGCGTGCGCGAGGACAAGACCGGCTGGTTCACGCTGGGCGAGTTCGCCGAACGGGCGTTCGGGCCCGGCCAGGTGGTGCTGATGCGCAAGGACCCGCCGGTGGATGCGGAGTTCGTCTACGACACCCAGGTCCTGAGCGTGGCGCAGCGCGCCGGCGCGCAGATCGTCAACGACCCGCAGGGCCTGCGCGACTACAACGAGAAGCTGGCCGCACTGCTGTTTCCGCAATGCTGCCCGCCGACCCTCGTCAGCCGCGATGCCGCCGCGCTCAAGGCCTTCGTGCTGGAGCATGGCCAGGCGGTACTCAAGCCGCTGGACGGCATGGGCGGACGCTCGATCTTCCGTAGCGGCAGCGGCGACCCCAACCTCAACGTGATCCTGGAAACGCTGACCGACGGCAACCGCAAGCTGACCCTGGCGCAGCGCTTCATCCCAGACATCACGGCCGGCGACAAGCGCATCCTGCTGGTGGACGGCGAGCCGGTCGATTACTGTCTGGCGCGGATTCCGCAGGGCGACGAATTCCGCGGCAATCTGGCCGCCGGCGGGCGCGGCGAAGGCCGGCCATTGTCCGAACGCGACCGCTGGATCGCCGCGCAGGTGGGTCCGGAAATGCGCCGGCGCGGCATGCGCTTCGTCGGCCTGGACGTGATCGGCGATTATCTGACCGAGGTCAACGTCACCAGCCCCACCTGCGTGCGCGAGCTGGATGCGCAGTTCGGCCTGAACATCGCCGGACTGCTGTTCGACGCGATCGAGGCCGGCACCGCGCAATGAGCACGGCCGCGGCCCTGCCGGCACCGATGGACGACGGTCGCCGGCTGATGATGACGCTGGTGATCTCGCTGCTGCTGCATGGCGTGCTGATCCTGGGGGTGGGCTTTGCGGTCAGCGAGGACGCACCGTTGGTGCCGACGCTGGATGTGATCTTCAGCCAGACCAGCACGCCGTTGACGCCCAAGCAGGCCGACTTCCTGGCCCAGGCCAACCAGCAGGGCGGCGGCGATTACGCCACCGCGCAACGCCCCCGGGACAGCCAGCCGGGCGTGGTGCCGCAGGACCGCACCGGGCTGGCGCCACAGGCGCAACGCGCCACCAGCGTGAACGCACCCGAGCCCACCCAGACCCGCGTGGTGACCAGCCGTCGTGGCGAGCAGGCCGTGCCGACGCCGCAGCCCAATCCGCAGACCGACCCGCTCACCCCGGCCGAGGCGCAGCGCATCCAGCGCGATGCCGAAATGGCCCGGCTCGCCGCCGAAGTGCATCTGCGCTCGGAGCAGTACGCCAAGCGCCCGAACCGCAAGTTCGTATCCGCCAGTACCCGCGAATACGCGTACGCGAACTATCTGCGTGCCTGGGTGGACCGCGCCGAGCGCGTGGGCAACCTGAACTACCCGGACGACGCGCGCCGCCGCCGGCTGGGCGGCAAGGTGGTCATCAGCGTGGGCGTGCGCCGCGACGGCAGCGTGGAAAGCAGCCGCGTGCTGGTCTCCAGCGGGGTTCCGTTGCTGGACGATGCCGCGTTGCGCGTGGTGCAACTGGCGCAGCCGTTTCCGCCACTGCCCAGGACCAAGGACGACGTGGACATCCTGCAGGTCACGCGCACCTGGCTGTTCCTGCCCGGCGGCGAGCTGCACGACGATCGCTGAGCCCCCTAGGCGTGTACTGCCCCATGCACTGCGCCACAGCCGAGCGGCGCAGGCCTGAAAGAAGACAGACGCGCAGGATCAGCGGCGCTGCGGCGCGCGCGCCTCGTGCCGTGATGCCAGCGGCCTGAGCGTGGACGCCAGGCGGGTACTCCTGCGCAGCCTGGTCATCCTCTTGTACGCCTGCGCGACACCAACCCGCCATAGCGGCGCGCACATACAGCAAGCCGGCAATGACGACCTGCGATCGGCTGGCGCACAAACCTGGACCGCGCGACGACATGGCCGGTTCGCCATCTGCAGCGTGCAGCAGACGGGGCGGCAGGTCCGCGGTGGCCAGTGTCTCAGGCCACCTGCGCCGCGGCGTGCAACCGGTCGGCCAACGCCATGATCTCGGCTGCATCCTGCACGCGTTCGCGCCAGGCGGCGGGAATGCCCTGGACACCGTAGAACGCGCCAGCAAGCTGGCCGCAGATCGCCGCGGTGGTGTCGGCATCGTCGCCCAGGTTGGCCGCGCGCAACACCGCATCGGCGAATGTGTCGGTGGTGGCGAAGCACCACAGTGCGGCCGACAGCGCGTCGACCACGTAGCCGGTGCCGCGAATCTGCACTGCCGGCACCGCTGCATGGTCGCGCGCGGCCAGGACATGCACCGCCGGGGAGACCATTCCGTCGCAAGACGTGCGCAGCACCTGCTCGCGCGTTGCGCCGAGCAAGGCGGCCCGCACCTGGGCCGCGAACAACCGGCAGGCGTCCAGCGCCTCGGCGGCGGCATGGGTGGTGCGCGAGCTGTCGGCGGCACGATCGCCCAACTCGTCGGGGCGATGCGCGTAGTACATCGCCACCGGCGCCAACCGCATCAGGGATCCATTGCCGGCCGCGCGCGGATCGGCGCTGCCGCTAGAGCACGTCATCCACTTTGAGATGAGGTGCGTTGGTCGTCAGCGGTGCGGAGCGGGTGTTGCGTGGCGCCGGCTTGGCTGGCCGCCAAGGCAAGCCGCGCGGCGCCCGCTCCGTGCCGCTGACGGCCAACCCTCCGGGAAGTGGCCTGTGGCGCGCCGATACTGCGTTGCGCGCTTTGCCCAGGCAGCCAGCCTGGGCCGCAGCGCACGCCTTGTTTCAACGCGCCACAGGCCGCTTCGCACTCATCTCAAAGTGGATGACACGCTCTAGGCGGGGCCGCCATCGAGATAGCGCTCCAGCGCCTGGCGCACGGTGTTGCCGATATCGAAACAATGGCCGGTGCTGCTGAGGTAGCCGTGCTGATACCAGTTGCAATAGCGATTCATCTGGTCGGCGGGGTCGAAGCCTTGCCGGTGCAGCAGGCTGTGCGCCAGGCACAGCGCCATCGAGGTGTCGTCGGTCCACTGCCCTGCACGCAGGGCGAACGGACCACCGCCGTGCATGTCGTCGATCGGCGTGAAGCTGCCGGGCGCCTGTAATTCCAGCGTGGTGCCCAGCGCATCGCCGACCGCCAGACCGAGCAGACAGCCGCGAAACCGCGCGCGTTCGAGATCGCCGTGTGTCATGGCGCGGCGGTGGCCGCCTTCGCTGCGCGGGCGGCCTGTTGCTCGACCAGGGTGAGTGCAACGTTGTCGCGCAGGTACGCCGGTTGCACGCGCTCTGGCGCCAGCCCTTCGCCCCGCTGCAGCGCGGGCACCGCAAGCGTGAGCAGATCGGCGGCATGCGGCAAGGCACGGGCATCGACGCTGCTCAGTTGTGTGGCTAGGCGCTGCTGCAGCAGTCCGTCGGCGGCCGCAAATCCGGTTCCCACCCCAGCCACGCGCTGCGCCGTCTCGGGCATGACCACCGCATCGGGCGTGCACACGCGCTCCGGGGCAAGTTCCAGCAACCCATCCTCGTTACGCGCAAACACTCCGGCATAGACCTCGCCCATGCGTGCATCGATGCAGGCCAGCACCTGGCTCGCCTCGGCAGGCGCACGCAAGGCCAGCACCTGCAGCGTGGAAACGGCCAGCACCGGCAGATCCAGCGCCAGCGCGATGCCCTGCGCAATGCCGATCGCCAGACGCACGCCGGTGAACGCGCCGGGGCCGCGGCCGACCGCAATCGCATCGAGCTGGCGACGGGTGATGCCTGCCTCGGCCAGCAATTGTTCGGCCCACGGTAGCGCCAGTTCGGCGTGGCGGCGCGGCGCCAGTTCGAAGCGCTCGATCACGCGCCCGTCGACCTGCAAGGCGACGGAACAGGCTTCGGTGGATGTCTCGAAGGCGAGGACGTTCATTGGGGGAGCCGGGACCGGGGACCCGGGATTGGGGACCCGGGAGGGCGCAAAGTTTAACTGATCGATCCGAGTGGCCGGCACGGTACCTGGGATGACAACCGCTGCACACCCGCCAACCAACCGGCAACGACGCCCACCCGGGTGCCGGAAGCGGTTCGCACGCCTTTACCCGGGTGCCCGGTCCCGGGCCCCCGGTTCCGGCGCGAAAAACGCCTGCACATCGGCAATGGCATGCGTGCGCGCAAACGGCGGCAGCGATTTCATGAAGGTGCGGCCGTAGCTCTTGTTCACCAGCCGCGGGTCGCACAGCACCAGCACGCCACGGTCGGTTTCGCTGCGAATCAGCCGGCCCACGCCCTGCTTGAGCGCGATCACCGCCTGCGGCAACTGCTCGTCGCGGAATGGGTTGCCACCCTCGCGACGGATCGCATCCAGGCGCGCTTCGAACACCGGGTCGTCGGGTGCGGCGAATGGCAGCTTGTCGATCACGACCACGCTCAAGGCATCGCCCACCACGTCCACGCCCTCGCGGAAACTGGCCGAGCCCAGCAGCACGCCATTGCCGGAATCGCGGAAGCGCTGCAGCAAGGTCGCGCGCGGCGCCTCGCCCTGCACGAACAACGGCCACGGCGCGCCGCGCAGGGCTTCGGCGGCTTCACGCAGCGCGCGGTGCGAGGCAAACAGCAAGAACGCACGGCCGTTGGAGGCTTCCAGCACCGGCGTCAGCGCGCCGATCAAGGCAGTGCCGAACCCGCGTGCGGCCGGATCGGGCAGGTTCGGCGGCAGGTAGCACAAGGCCTGGCGCGCCCAATCGAAGGGGCTGGGTTGCAGCAATGTCACCGGATCGCTCAAGCCCAGCCGCTGCGCGATGTGGTCGAACTCGCCGCCCACCGCCAGCGTGGCCGAGGTGAATACCCAGGCCGCCTGCGATTTTTCGCGGTGTTCGCGCAGCGGGCCGGACACATCCAGCGGCGTGCGCTGGCAACGGAAGCCGCGCGGGCTGAGTTCGTACCAGAGCACATCGTTGTCGACCACCTCTTCCGGCGGGTCCTGCGCGAAATCGGCCACCGGCTGGTCTTCGCCGAGCCAGCGCGACAGGCGGTTCAACGCTTCCTGCGCACGTGCCGTGCAGCCGTCGAAACCCGGTGAGGCCTCACGCAACGGCAGCAGGGATTCACCCAGCCGTGCCAGCGACGACAGCACGGCGTCGAACCCTTCGCGCACCTGCGGCTTGGCCAGCGCACGCCATTGCGTGCCGCGCGGCGGCAGCCCTTCCATGCCGGCACGCAGGCTGCGCAAGGCTTCGTCCAGCGCCAGGATCGGTGCCTGCAGGCTGGCCTGCGCGCCGGCCACCAGGCGCGCTTCGACCATGCAATCGCGCGCCAGCTCCTGCCATGGCCGCATGCCGAAACTTTCGCCGAAGAAATTGGCCGCCAGTTCCGGCAACTGATGCGCCTCGTCGATGACGAAGGCCTGCGCACCGGGCAGGATTTCGCCGAAACCTTCCTGTTTGAGCGCCAGATCGGCCAGCAGCAGGTGGTGATTGACCACCACCAGATCGGCCGCCTGGGCACGCTGGCGCGCCTGCACCACGAAGCATTCGCCGTAGAACGGGCAGTCGGTGCCCAGGCAGTTGTCGACGGTGGAGGTCACCATCGGCAGCAGCGGCGAGTCGCCGGGCAAGGCTTCCAGCTCGGCCATGTCGCCGAACTGGGTGCGCCCGCTCCAGGCCACGATGCGCTGGAACTGCGAGACCTGTTCGGGCGCGGCAAAGCGCGGTTCGCCACGCGCCTGCTGGGTGCGGTACTTGCACAGGTAGTTGGCGCGCCCCTTCAACAACGCACTGCGCAGCCCCACGCCCAGCGCTGCGCGCACGCGCGGCAGGTCGCGATGGAACAGCTGATCCTGCAGCGCGCGCGTGCCGGTGGAGACGATGGTCTTGAGCCCGGACAGCAAGGCCGGCACCAGGTAGGCGTAAGTCTTGCCGGTGCCGGTGCCGGCCTCTGCCAGCAGCACATCGCGTTGTTCGAACGCTTCGGCGATGGCTCCAGTCAGCCGCAACTGCGCAGCGCGTGGCGCGAACGCGTCGAGCTGGCGCGCAAGCGCTCCGCCCTCGCTGAGCGCTTCGATGCTGGCAGTGGCAAGTTGGGACATGGGAGCGAACGAAAAGCGGGCAGGAAGCACGACAGCCTAGCGCGTGCGCGATGACGCTGCCTGGGTTGGGCTTGTGCGCACATCCCTACGGCTGCGCCAGCAACCGTCGGGCGCCCTGCCTGTGCTTGCTGAAACCGCACCACGCAGCCAGGAGTACCTCGTCAGCTTGGCCGCGACGTGCACGGGCATCCAAAGCGCGCGACGACACGGCCACACCAGGCATCCACCGCGCCCGCCTTGCGGCGTGCGCAGTCGCTCCGATCGCCGGCCTCAGTACCGCTTCACGCCTGGCACGGTGCAACCGGCAATCTGCGCCTTGGCAGAGGCCGCGTTTTCCTTTTCGCCACGCGCCAGACGCGACTGCTCGATGGTCGCCCAATGCCGACGGCACAACGGCCCGGTCCTGGACCCCAGGTCGATCGCCTGCTTGGCGAAGCGTTCGGCCGCCGGCCAGTCGGCCTGCAGCACGGACACTTCGGCACGTTCCTGCAGAATCGCCGGGTCGCCCGACACCAGGCCCAGCGCCTGATCCAGGGCCGCAGCGGCGCCGGCCAGATCGCCGGCCTGGCGTTTGCTCTTGGCGGTGTCGCGCAAGTCATCCACCTGCGGGTCGCGCAGCGGCTGCACCGACAGTTCGGTGTCGTCTGCGCCGGCCTCACGTTCGATCAGCAACAGCCGCTGGGTCGGAGTGGTCGGGTCCACCGGGGTCGGCGGCGGCGCGGGCGGTGCGCTGAGGCAGGCAGTGAGTGCGGCCAGGACGCCGATCAGGGCGAGCAAACGGTGCAGTCGGTTCATGGGGTCATTCCAATCAACGCGTGGGTTGGGCCGCTGCGGGGGCGGCGGCAGGGTCTTCGGGCTTCTTTTCCAGGCCAAAGAAGCGGCGCCAGCCGCCGCCGCCGCTGGATTGTTCGGCAGGAGCGGCCGCTTCGCCGGGCGCAGCTTCGATCGACGGCGCATTGCCCGCGCACGGCGCGTAGGCCGGTGTGAAGCCGACCACGAACGGGAACTGGCGCGCGCCCGGGCAGCCCGGGTCGGTCACGCCGGTGCCGCTGGCGTCCACCCACTGCCAATCCAGGCCTTTCCCACTGACCTTCAATGGCGCACTCGGCAGGCGGGCAAAGATGCTCGACCACACCCGCATCGCACCGGTGGCGCCATACAGGCCGGTCTCTGCGTTCTGGTCGTTGCCCATCCAGATCACTGCCAGATGGTCGCCGGTGTAGCCGGCATACCAGCTGTCGCGACCGTCGTTGGAGGTGCCGGTCTTGCCGGCCGACGACAGGCGCCCCAGGCCATCGCTCAGCAACTGGCGCGCGGTGCCGCCGCTGACCACCTGCTGCAGGCCGATGCTGATGAGGTTGGCGGCCACCGAGTCGCCTTCCTGGGCCGGGGCCGGGGTCTTGTCGTAGCGCTTGAGCAGCTTGCCCTGCGGGTCGAGCACACCGCGCACCGCATGCAGTGGCTGGATCTCGCCGCCGGCTGCCAGGAATTGGTACAGCTGCGCCATGCCATACGGGCTCTGGTCAGTGGTGCCCAGGATCAGCGCCGGATTGGGCTCGGCCTTGATACCGGCCAAGACCTGGATCAGCTGCGCGATGCGGTCCGCGCCGACCTGCATGCCCACCCGCACCGTGGCCTGGTTGTAGGAATGCGCCAGCGCATCGACCAGGCGCACCGTGCCGTGGCTGCGATTGTCGGAATTGCCCGGCGACCAGGTCTTGCCGCGGCTGAGCTGCACGGTCACCGGCGAGTCGTCGACCCAGCTGGACAGCGCCCAGCGGTCCGGCGAAGCCAAGGCCAGCATGTAGACGAACGGCTTGAGCAACGAGCCCACCTGCCGCTGCGCTTCCACCGCACGATTGAAACCCGGCTTGGCCACATCGCGGCTGCCGACCACGGCCAGCACATCGCCGTTGTGCACGTCGGTGAGCACCAATCCTGCCTGCAGCGGCGGTCGCTTCTTGTTGTCCAGCCGCTTGATGGTGCCGGTCACTGCACCTTCGGCATACGCCTGCGCAGACGGCGACATGCCGGTGAGCACGCTCATGCCGGCGCCCTGCAGCACGCCTTCCGGATAGTCGTGCGCCAGCTGGCGTCGCACCAGGTCCACATACGCCGGGAAGCGGTTGGCGGCGACCAGGCCGGGCTCGGTCGGCACGCCCAACGGCGCAGCCAGTGCGCGCTTGTATTCGGCGTCGTTGATCAGGTTGTTTTCGTGCAGCTTGCCGAGCACGAAATTGCGCCGGTCCAGCGCGCGTTCCGGGTTACGCCGCGGGTCGTAGTACGAGGGCCCCTTGACCAGCCCGATCAACAATGCGATCTGCTCGGTGGTCATCGAATTGAGTTCGCGGCCGAACCACAGCTCTGCGCCCGAGGACACGCCGTGGATCGCCTGGCCGCCGCGCTGGCCCAGATAGACCTGGTTGAGATAGGCCTCCAGGATGGTGCGCTTGTCGTAGCGCGCCTCCATGATCACCGCATACAGGATCTCGTTGAACTTGCGCGTGAGCGTCTGTTCCTTGCCGATGCCGAGCAGGCCGCTGCGGGCCAGCTGCTGGGTCAGGGTGCTGGCGCCCTGGCGGACCTGGCCGCCGGAGCGCGCCATGATCCAGGCCGCGCGCACCATGCCGCTCAGGTCGATGCCGTGGTGGCTGTTGAAGTCGCGGTCTTCCACTGCCTGCAGGCCGGTGACCAGCAGCTCGGGCACTTCTTCCATGCGCACCAGGCGGCGCTCTTCCTGCTTCTGGCCGTACAGGGTGGCAATGCGCGCCGGGTCCAGGCGTGCGCTTTTGAGCGCCTTGCGGTCGCCGGCGTCGCGCAGGCTGGCCACGCGCCCACCGGCCAGGCTGACTTCGACCCGGCGCGCCGGCACGCGTCCATCCACATCGATGTAGCCGCGGCTGGCGATGGTGAAGCGGCTGCCGTCCTGCTGGTAGGTGCCGGCCAGCTTCGCCTGACCGTCGTCGCGGTACGACGCCGCGTCCAGCTCGGTCTTCAGGGTGGCCGCATCCAGTGCGTTGCCCGGCACGAGCACCAGCGGCCGGCCGTATACGCGGGTCGGGATCTGCCAACGCAGTTCGCCAAAGCGCTGGGTGACCTGCTTGTTGAGATACATCGTATAGGGAATCAGGAAACCGAGCGCCAGCGCGAACGCGGCAAATCCCCAGACGATGAGTCTGCGTTGCCAGCGGGAGCCTTGCGCGTTGGTGTCGTCCTCGAAATCGTCGGGAGCGTCGTTGTCGTGGCGTCGGGGCACAGGAATGCGAGAATGTAGAGTCCGGCGAGTCTAGCAGCGCTGTCATGGCTGTGACCTGCCGGCCCCGTCGGCCGTTAAGAGCGGCTAACAAAACGCCCGACGCCGCTTCGCCAAGCGCGACGTGTTCTCGGCAGCAGCAGGCATGGTTCGTACACTGCGCGGGCAGATGCAACGATTGCCTCGACCCGCGCGCTGCTCGCACCGTTCACTGCCATACCACGCTGGAGTTCCAACGCAATGTCGATGTCTTTGGCCGATGCGCGCTATCTGTTCAATCGCGTCCTCGGCCTGATCCACCGCAGCGTGGCCAGCATGCGCACGCGCGGCTGGCGCGCCACCTGGCAGCGCATTCGCGTACACACACAGGCGCCTCCGGTCGCCCTGGGCACGCCGCTGTGGCTGCCGCAGGCCGCCCCATTTGCGGCGTTCGCACTGCCGCACAGCGCGACCCCGCGGGTGACGGTGGTGATTCCGGTCTACAACCACATTGCGCACACCCTGGCCTGCCTGCGCGCGCTGGCGGCGCATCCGCCGCTGCTGAGTGTGGACATCATCGTCGTGGACGACGGCAGCAGCGACGCCACCGCTGAACAGTTGCCGCAGATCGCCGGCCTGCACTACCACGTGCGTGCGAGCAACGGCGGTTTCATCGCGGCCTGCAACGACGGCATCGCGCTGGCGCGCGGCGAGTTCGTGGTGCTGCTCAACAACGACACCATTCCGCAACCTGGCTGGCTGGACCGGTTGATCGACACCTTTGCCCGGTATCCGGCCGCCGGTCTGGTCGGCGCGCAACTGGTGTATCCGGACGGGCGCCTGCAGGAATCCGGCGGCGTGGTCTTCGCCGATGGCAGCGCCTGGAGCTACGGCCGCTTCGAATCGTCCGAGGACCCGCGCTATGCATATGTCCGCGCGATGGACTACTGCTCGGGCGCGGCCATCGCGCTGCCGCGCGCGCTGTTGCAGACACTGGGCGGGCTGGACCGGCGCTACATGCCGGCGTATTACGAAGACACCGATCTGGCGTTTGCCGTCCGCGCGGCCGGATATCAGGTGCTGGTGCAGCCGGCCAGCGTGGTGGTGCATAACCAAACCCATGACACGAAGAAAGAATCAGTGGTTGCGGAGCATCAAAGGCAATTTGCTGAAAAATGGTCACCGCAACTCAGCGAACAAATTCAGCAGCCGGTGCTGCCCGGGCCTGCGCTGCTGCACCGCCACCAGCGACAGGTCTTGATCCTGGACGAGTGCGTGCCGCAGCCGGACCGCGACTCAGGCTCGCTGCGGCAGTTCAACCTGTTCCGCCTGCTGCGCGAGGAAGGCGCGCATGTCGTCTTCGTGCCGACACGCCGCGAACACGCCGGGCGCCACACCCAGGCATTGCAGCAACTCGGTGTCGAAGTCTGGTACGCGCCGTTTCTCGAAGGCATCGGCAGCTGGCTGCGCAGCCATGGTGCGCGGTTTGCGGTGGTGCTGCTGGTACGCCACCACGTGGCGCATGCCTGCCTGCCATTGCTCAGGCAATACGCGCCTCAGGCGCGCACCTTGTTCGACACCGTCGACCTGCATTACCTGCGCGAACGCCGCGGTGCCGAGCTGGCCCGCGATGCCAATCTGCTGCGCAGCGCAGAACGCACCCGCCTGCGCGAGCTGGAGATCATGGCGGCCACCGATGTCACCGTGCTGGTGTCGGCCGCAGAACAGGCGCAACTGCGCGCAGATGCGCCGCACATCCGCACCGCGCTGCTGTCCAACCTGCATGAAGTCGCCGGCAGCGGCCATCGCTTTGCGCAACGCCGCGACCTGGTCTTCGTCGGCGGCTTTCGTCATCCGCCGAATGTGGATGCGGTGCAATGGTTCATCAGCGCCATCTTTCCGCAGGTCCGTGCGCAGCTGCCCGAGGTGCTCTTCCACTGCATCGGTGCCGACCTGCCTGACGCCCTGAAATTGCTGGCCGATGAGTGCCCCGGCGTGCAGTTGCATGGTCATGTCCCGGATCTGGTTCCGTTCATGGACAGTGCGCGTATCGCAGTGGCACCGCTGCGTTTTGGCGCGGGCGTGAAAGGCAAGATCAATCTGAGCATGGCGCACGGCCAGCCGGTGGTCGGCACCACCTGCGCGGTGGAAGGCATGCACTTGCGCGACGGCGAGGATGTGTGCGTCGCCGACGATGCGGACGCCTTCGCCGCTGCAATCGTGCGGCTGTATCAGGACGCAGCACTGTGGCAACGCCTGGCCGACAACGGCTTGCGCAACGTGGCCGAACATTTTTCGCTGGACGCAGCACGGGCGACGGTGCGCGAGTTGTTCATTGCGGGGTGAGCAGGTGGCTAGGGATTGGCGTCTGAATCGTTTGCATCACCAAACGCCGCAGTACACGCAATGATGGGCGATTGATCCGCTCGCGCCGCATCACGCTGCTGCGCTCGCACCCTCATCTGCCCCTCGCGGCATCTTCTCCCGGTGGAGAAGGGAGTGTGCATCGCAGCTTGATCGCGTACCGGTTGAAAGGCTGCACAGCTTGGTTCACCTGCGTCTGCAGCACGCATTGCATCTGATGCAAATAGGGGGGCTTGGAGCGTGGGACTGTGCCTGTACCTGATGCAACACGGGCCTGAGACCTTGGGACGACACACGCTCGGCGGGCTTCCACGTTACCCACATCACCAGCAACTGCTCACCGCTGTTCGGCCACCGCCTTGACCCGTCGCGTGAATTCGGCAAGTTCCGGCAAACCCGGATCCAGCTGATGCGCCTCGTCCTGCGCACGGCGGGCGAAGGCTGCGTCCTCCTGGCCCAGCCGTTCGCTCCCGACCGCCACCCAGCGCTGTGCAAGGCGGCGTCGCGCACCGGCCAATGCATCGGCATTGGGCGTCAGCGCCTGCCAGGCATCCAGGCACCCGCGCGCGGCGCGCAGGCGGTTGTTGCGCAGTTCGTCCTCGAAACAACGTTGGCTGGCCGGTACCACGCGCGCCGCGGCCTGCAGCACACGCGGATCGCGTGGCGCCAGCGCCTGCGCGGCACGCACGGCGTCATAGGCGCTGGCGCCAGGCGGTGTCATCCAGCGTTGCTGCGCTTCGGCATCGGCAACGCGCTGCAGCAATGCCCGCAGGCGGCGCTCGCGCGTGCCCCGCGACAGGCTCGCGTCCGGGCCGCGCTGGGCGTCGCGCGCGCGCGCAATCGCTTGCTCGGCCTGCACGATCGATGCGGCGCCAGGCACCAGGAGCTGTGCCTGACGCAGGGATTGCAGCGCATCGTCGAAGTGGAAATCCGCCGCCTGCCGGCTGGCCTGTGCGGCGTACTCGTCCGCGACCTGATCGCGGCCGCGCTGGGCGATTGCATCGTCCGGTTCGGCGGCCAGCACCGCGTTGAAATCGCGCGCAGCCGGGGCCAGGCGGCCACGTCGCAGCAAGGCCTGCGCGCGCTGACGTCGCTGTTCCAGCAGGCGGTGGTACTGCGGCATGTCGACATGCCCGGGGTCGTAACGCTTGGCCGCGGCCAGCAACGCCGACGCCTCGCCGAGCGCATCGCGCGCCAGTGCGTGGCGTGCCTGCGCCAACAGATCGGTCAGGGCGTCCTCGCGGCCTTCCAGTGCGTCGGTGCGGTCGGGCGCCAGGGTCAGGATGCGTTGATAGAGCGGCAACGCACTCTCCGGCGTGCCGTCCAGGCGACCCTGCTGCTGCGCGAGCGCGGCCTGCGCCAGCAAGGCATCCAGCCCCACCCGACGCGCCTGCAGCGCGCGCAGCCGCGCCGCAACCGGGGCGATCTGCGCCTGCGGCGTCTCCAGGGCGGTGGCCAGCGCCAGCGCGCGCTGCGCTGCTGCGGCATCGCCTGCCGCAACCGCTGCACGCGCCTGCGCTACCGCAGCAGCGCCGGTCCGCGCCAGCCCGGTACGGGCTTCCCCACGGTCGCTGTCCAGTGCAAGCGCGGCGGCGAACAGTTCGCGCGCACCGTTGCCGTTGGCGGCGCTGAGCTGGCCGCGTGCCAGGGCCGCATCGCCCCGCTGCAACAATTGCTGGATGCGCGTGTCCGGCCACAGCCAATCGGCCAGCGGCTTGCGCAGCACGATCACGGTGAGCAGCAAGCAGGCGCACAGCGCCAACACCATGCGCCAGAGCGCACGGCTGCGCAGTGGCGCCCAGAGGCGGGGCGATCTGGCCCAGCGCGGGAGCGGAGACATACGGTGGCGTCCATCCTTGGCGCGACCTGACGGGGACGCGTTCACCGCATTATGGTAGCGGTGGAGGCTGCGAAGGCGGTGTGGGCTCTTCGGGAATCGGGAATCGGGAATCGGGAATCGGGAATCGTCAGGCAAGCACAGCTCACCTCTTTCATGTGCTGTCTGTTTTCAACCGCGTGCTCTTGCCAGGTGCGCGGCGTCCTCAGCCCAGCCGCCGCACCTCGCTCACGCCGGGCAGCGCATCCAGCTTGCCGAGCAGGCCGGACAGCTGGTCGTAATCGCTGACCTTCAAGCGCAGCCGTAGCTGCGCCCTGCCGGTATCGCGCACGTTGTCGCTGTTGATTTCCAGCACGTGCGCGTCTTCCTGGGCGATCAGGTTGGTGATGTCCTTGAGCAGCCAGCGGCGGTCCACCGCGCGCACCTGCACATCCACTTCGTAGCCGCTGCCGGCCTTGCCCCACTCCACCGGCAACACGCGCTGCGGGTGGGCGGCGGCCAGGCGCGCCAGTGCCGCACAGTCGGTGCGGTGCACGGTGATGCCGCGACCGCGGGTGAGATAGCCGGCAATCGGTTCGCCGGCCACCGGCTGGCAGCAACGCGCCAACTGCACCAGCAAATTGCCCACTCCCTCGACGGTGAATTTGGATTTCCCCAATCCATCGCGCCGCGCGGTCGGCCGCGGGGGCGCCGGTACCGCCGGCTGGGACGCGGCACGTTCGGCTTCCAGCAACGCACGGCTGACCTGGTTCGGGCCGGTATCGCCCAGGGCGACCTGGATATACAGCTCGTCGACGTTTTCGGCGTGGAATTTGCGCGCGGCCACGCTCAGATCCGCATGCTGCAGGCCCAGGCGCTTGAGCTCGCGATCGAGCAAGTCCTTGCCCGCCTGCACATTGCGCGCGCGGTCCAGCTTGTGGAACCAGGCGCGTACCTTGTCGCGCGAGCGCCCGCTGGCCAGAAAGCCGTTGGAGGCCAGCAGCCAATCGCGGCGCGGGTCCGCTTCCTTGGCGGTCATGATTTCCACGCGGTCGCCGCTGCGCAGCCGGTAGGTCAGCGGCACGATGCGGTCGTTGACGCGTGCGCCACGGCAGCGATGCCCGACCATGGTGTGCACGTGATACGCAAAATCCAGCGGCGTGGCACCTTGCGGCAGATCGATCACCTCGCCCTTGGGGGTGAGCGCATACACGCGGTCTTCGATCAGCTCGGCATCCAGCGCGCCGGCCAGTTCGCCATGCTCGCCCTCCTGCACCTGCTCCAGCAGCTGGCGCATCCACAAAATCTTGCGATCGAACGCTTTTTCGCCGCCCTTGCCGCCTTCCTTGTATTTCCAGTGCGCAGCCACGCCGAGTTCGGCCTGGGCGTGCATTTCGAAGGTACGGATCTGGATTTCGATCGTGCGCCCTTCCGGGCCGACCACCGCGGTATGCAACGAGCGGTAGTCGTTGGCCTTGGGCCGGGCGATGTAATCGTCGAACTCGCTCGGCACCGGCGCCCACAACGAATGCACCGCCCCCAGCGCGGCATAGCACGCCGCCACGTCCTCGACCATGACCCGCACCGCGCGGATGTCGTACAGCTGATCGAACGACAGCCGCTTCTTCTGCATCTTTCGCCAGATGCTGTAGATGTGCTTCGGCCGTCCGCTCACCTCTGCGCGCAGGCCCTGCTGGGCAAGCGCTGCCGACAGGGTGCGCTTGACCGCTTCCAGGTAGCGCTCGCGCGCCACGCGGGTTTCGTCCACTTCGCGGGCGATGCGGCGATAGGTCTCCGGCTCCAGATGCCGGAATGCCAGGTCCTCCAACTCCCACTTCACCTGCCAGATGCCCAGCCGGTTGGCCAGCGGCGCGTGGATGTCGCGCGTGAGCTGGGCCAGCGCGCGGCGCTCATCTTCGCTCAGGCGATCGGCCACGCGCATGCGCGCCAGCTGCCGTGCCAGCAGGATCGGCACCACGCGCAGGTCGTGGATGATGGAAAGCAGCAGACGCCGCAACCCTTCGCTGTTGCGCCCGGCCTCGCGTCCGGCATGCAGCGCCCAGACCTGATCGGCTGCATCCAGGCCGTCCAACAGGCCTTCTACCGCCACCCGCCGCTCCGCCGGTTGCCACGGCAGGCCCGCGATCGCGCCGCGCAAGGCAGACAAGTCGAACAGCAACGCCGCAATCAGGGTGGCTTCGTCGGCGGCCAGCAGCGCCAATGCATCCAGGGTGTCGCCGAGCAATGCCCACGGCACGCGATCGGTCTGCGTAGGCGGCAGGTCCTGCCAGGCCTGCGCCAGCGCGTCGCGCACTGCCGGCGCGATCGAGGCCACGGCAGGCCGCTGCAGCAGCGCCTGCAGACGATCAAATGAGGAACTGGTCACAGCGGTGGACACGGCGGCGGGCAACAACGGGAGGCTGACGACTACGGTAACGTGCGCGTCACCTTCTCCACAACGCGTTTTACCGCGGCGCTCGCCGTGCGGGAGGACGCGCGTGCTTAGGCCAGGTTCACCCCGCAACGTCTTGATTCGTAACCGCCGGGCGCGAAAAGCGGCACGGCGCTGCGCACGGAAATCGGAACCTACGCACCTTTTTACGTGCCCTTTACAACTGCGCCAGACCGCCTGCCTATGCTCGGGGCACGTCGTGCGTTGCATCCTGCAGCCAGCGACGTTTTTCCCAACTGCGAGGTAGCCGTATGAAGACCTGGAAGAAGCCTGTCGTTCGTGAAGTCAATTGTGGCGCCGAAATCAACTGCTACGTCTCCGGCGAGTTTTGATCCTGCACGTTTCACGCTTACCTTGCCGCCTTCCTCTTGATGCATGACCGGCAGTTGCCGGCAGATTAGGTCCAGTTCTCCATGCGTATCATCGTCTTGGGATCGGCGGCCGGCGGTGGGCACCCGCAGTGGAATTGCCACACCCTCGCGAGCCTGCGGGCGTGGCAGCAAACAGACGGTGCCCAGCGTCGTACCCAGGCCAGCATCGCAGTCAGCGCCGATGGCGAGCGCTGGGTGCTGATCAATGCCTCGCCAGATTTCCGCCAACAAATTCTTGCGACACCGGCCTTGTGGCCGCAGCACGGGCTGCGACATTCGCCGATCGAGGCGGTGCTGCTGACCAGCGGCGAGATCGACCACATCGCCGGCCTGCTCTCGATGCGCGAAAGCCAGCGGTTCTCGTTGCATGCCAGCAGCCGCGTGTTGGGCCTGCTCGCGCAGAACCCCATTTTCGACGCCGTCAATCCGCAGTACGTGAGCCGGCAGCCGTTCGCGCTGGACACTCCGCTGGTGCTGTGCGGATTACAGCTCACGCCCTTCTCGGTGCCCGGCAAGGTGCCCTTGTTCATGGAGTCGCGCAGTGGCGGCGACCTGGCGGGGTCCGATGAAGAAACCCTCGGGCTCACCATCGACGATGGCCGTCGCCGCATGCATTACATTCCCGGCTGCGCTGCGATGACCGACGCCTTGCGTGCGCGCCTGCAAAGCGCCGAATTGGTGTTCTTCGACGGCACGTTGTGGCGCGATGACGAAATGGTGCAGCTGGGCGTCAGCCAGAAGACCGGCCAACGCATGGGCCACATGAGCATCGATGGCCCCGATGGCACCATCGCCGCGTTCGCGCCGTTGAACGTGGCCCGCAAGATCTTCATCCATCTCAACACCACCAATCCCGTGCTCGACACCCTGTCGCCCGAGTTCGCCAGCGCGCGCGCCAGCGGTTGGGAAGTTGCCCATGACGGCCTGGAGATCGCCCTGTGACTGCGCTGCTCAGCCCCGACCAACTGGAAGCAGACCTGCGTGCCATCGGCGCGCGCCTGTATCACGACCAGCATCCGTTTCATGCGCTGTTGCACCACGGCAAGCTCGACCGAGGCCAGGTGCAGGCCTGGGCGTTGAATCGCTTCGAGTACCAGCGCTGCATTCCGCTGAAGGACGCGGCGATTCTGGCGCGCATGGAAGACCCCGCGCTGCGGCGGATCTGGCGGCAACGCATCCTCGACCACGACGGCAATAGCGCCAGCGACGGCGGCATCGCACGCTGGCTGCATCTCACCGACGCGCTGGGCCTGGACCGCACGCTGGTGGAGTCCGGGCGTGCGCTGCTGCCCGGCACGCGCTTTGCGGTGCAGGCGTACCTGCACTTCGTGCGCGAAAAAAGCCTGCTCGAAGCGATCGCCTCGTCGCTGACCGAATTGTTCGCGCCCAACATCATCGGCCAGCGCGTGGCCGGCATGCTCAAGCATTACGACTTCGTATCGTCCGAAGCACTGGCCTATTTCGAGCATCGCCTGACCGAGGCGCCACGCGATTCGGATTTCGCACTGGACTACGTCAAGCAGCATGCCGATACGGTCGAAAAACAGGCGCTGGTCAAGGCCGCATTGCATTTCAAGTGCTCGGTGCTGTGGGCGCAGCTGGATGCATTGCATGTGGCCTACGTGACGCCAGGCATCGTCTGGCCGGATGCCTTCGTGCCGGACCGCGACGCCAGCCGGGTCGCGGCATGAGCGGCATTACCCGCCATAGCCAGCCGTCCCTGCGTGCAGGCGTGCGCCTGCAACATGACCGTGCGCGCGACCAGTGGGTATTGCTGGCGCCCGAACGCGTGGTCGAGCTGGACGACATCGCCTTGGTGGTCGCGCAGCGCTACGACGGCACACGCTCGCTGGCGCAGATCGCGCAGGAGCTGGCTGCAGAATTCGATGCGGACGCGGCCCAAATCGAAGCGGACGTGATTGAACTCACCGATACCCTGCATCAGAAGCGTTTGCTGCGGCTATGAGCATCGCGCCGCCACCGCTATCGGTGTTGTTGGAATTGACCCACCGCTGCCCGTTGGCGTGCCCGTATTGCTCCAACCCGATCGCGCTGGCAGCGCTGCGCGAGGAAATGGACACCGCAGGCTGGCGCTCGCTGCTGCAGCAGGCCGCCGACATGGGCGTGCTGCAGGCGCATTTTTCCGGCGGCGAGCCCATGTTGCGCAAAGACCTGCCCGAACTGGTCGCGCATGCGCGCGCACTCGGGCTGTACAGCAACCTGATCACCTCCGGCGTCGCTGGCGGCGAGCCAATGCTGGACCAACTGCAGGCGGCCGGGCTGGAACATGTGCAGTTGAGCGTGCAGGACGTGGATGCGGCCGGCGCCGACCGCATCGCCGGCTACCGCAACAGCTTGTCCAAAAAGCGCGAATTCGCCGCCGCGGTCCGCGCCCGCGGCCTGCCGCTGACGATCAACGCGGTACTGCACCGCCATAACGCCGAACGCGTGCCCGGGATGATCGCGCTGGCGCTGGAATGGCAGGCCGAGCGCATCGAGGTGGCGCACACCCAGTACGACGGCTGGGGCCTGCGCAACCGCGCTGCGCTGATGCCCAGCCGCGAGCAACTGCTGGCCACCATCGACGCGGTGGAAACCGCGCGACGCCAGCTCGGCGACCGCCTGGCGATCGATTTCGTCACGCCCGATTACTACGCGCGCCAGCCCAAACCCTGCATGGGCGGCTGGGGCCAACGCTTCGTCAATATCTCCCCGCGCGGCGACGTGCTGCCCTGCCACGCGGCCGAAACCATCGACGGCCTGCGCTTTGACAATCTGCGCGAGCGTTCGCTGGCCGATATCTGGAATAACGGCGAGGCATTCGTGCGCTTTCGCGGCACCGCATGGATGCCGGAGGTGTGCCAGGGCTGCCCCAAGCGCGAGATCGATTGGGGTGGCTGCCGCTGCCAGGCGCTGGCGCTCAGCGGCGATGCCGCCACGCTGGACCCGGTCTGCGAACGTTCGCCCATCCATGCGCAGGTGCGCGCAACCGCCGAGCAGGAGTCGGCATCGCCGGCACCGGCCTTCATCTATCGCCGCCCAGAACGCCCCGCAGCAGCCACCGCAGACCCGCTGGAATAGGCAGCGCCGGCATGCCCCAACAGCGTCTACACTAGCCCTCTCCTCTTCTTCGGATGGCTTCCATGTCGCTCGCGCGCCGCATTCCCTTGATGGTTTGCCTGACCTTGGCGCTGCATGCCGCCCCTGCCCTGGCGCAACGCGCGGTGCAAGGCGACCTGCAGTCGCAGATGAGTGCCGAACAGTTCAAGGCCGCCGGCCTGGACAAGCTCAATGCGAGCGAACTGGCTGCGCTCAACGATTGGCTGCAGGGCAAGGTCGCCAAGGAGGCCGCAGTGGTGGTCGAACAGGCCAAGGAAGCCGGCCGCCAGGAAGTGATCGTCAAGAACCGCGGCTTCTTCGACTTTGGCAGCAAGGAGCCGATCGAGAGCACGATGGTTGGCGAATTCAAGGGCTTCGCCAAGGGCCGCGTTTACACGCTGGCCAACGGTCAGGAGTGGGAACAGACCGATGCCGCCAGCCTGTCTGGCGTGCGCAAGGACGCACCCAAGGTCAAGATCAAGCCGGGTCTGGTCGGCGTGTGGTATCTGCAGATCGAGGGTTACAACACCCCGGCCAAGGTGCGGCGGATCAAGTAAGCGCCTCCGCCGAGCTTGCGCGGCTGCCGAAAGCGGTTGCCACGCATGGCATCGGCATGCGCCGCGCGTATCCCGCCGCTGCGCGTTGCGCATGCGACATTGCAACCAGCCGCTGCAATGCGCTCGCCGTAGAGCAGCGCATGCGCAAGGCGGCGCCGGTGCGGCAGACAGAGCGCAAGCGTCAGTGCGCACCCGCCATGCCCAGGCGCAGCCAACGTGGCGCGCCGAATCATCGTACTCAGCATCGCGCACACGCAGCCCATTGGCGGTAGCGATAGGTGCCGTCCTACTGACCGATTCCGACCACGCGTACACTCCTGCACACACCGCGCCACCCACCCGTCGCTGACGCCACTGCTAACCGCGTTTTTCCCACGCGATTGGTCGCAGCAATCGCTGGCCACACGCACGGACTCTGGAGAACCTGCATGCGCTCGAAGACCTATTGCAGCCTTGCACTGCTAACGTCCCTGACACTCTTTGCAGGCGTCGCGCCCGCTGATCCCATCGCGTCCGCTGCGTCGCCGGCGGAGCGCTGCGCCAATGCACCGGACGTTGGCTTCGGGCAAGCCCTGGTGTGTTACCACGATGCCATCGAACAACAACCGCTGACCTATACGCGCGTTGGCACCAGCAGCGTGGCCGGTGTCGAGCGGCGCGATTACCTGCTGACCTCGCAGGACTGGTCGCCCGAGGGACTGGTCACGCCGGCGCGCTGGCAGCATGACGTGGCGATCTACGTGCCGACAGAGGCCTTGCCCACGCGCGCGGTGTTGATCTCAACCAATGGCACGCGTCACCCGGCGGATGGCAGTGCGGCGCAGCCGGCCAGCGAGTTGGCGCCCGAAGCGCTGGCCGCCTTGGCGCAACGCACCCGCACGGTGGTGATCGCGCTCAGCGACATCCCCAACCAGGCGCTGATCTACCAGGGCGATGCCACCCCGCGCCGCGAAGACGACAGCGTGGCCTATAGCTGGTCGCTGTTTCTCAAGGCGCCGCAGCAGCGCAAGACATTGCCGCTACATGTGCCGATGGCGGCCGCGATTGGGCGCACCATGAGCCTAGCCGAGCGCGAACTGGCCCCACTGCGAATCCATCGCTTCGTCCTTGCCGGCGCCTCCAAACGCGGATGGGCCAGCTGGCACGCCACCATCGCAGACCGGCGCGTGGAGGCGGTGGCGCCATTGGTGATCGACATCCTCAACATGCCGGCCGTGCTGGAGCATATGTCCCGCACCTATGGCGGCAACTGGCCGATCGCCTTCAACGCCTATGCAAAGCAGGGCATCACCTCACAACTGCAGACCCCCGCCTTCGCGCAATTGGTGCAGCTGCAAGATCCGCTGAGCTATTTGCACACGCCGTACCGCACGCGGCTGGCGGTGCCCAAGTACATCGTCAACGCCAGCGGCGACGACTTCTTTTTGCCGGACAACACCCAGTTCTTCTACCACGCACTACCCGGCAGCAAGGCGCTGCGCGTCCTGCCCAACAGTGCGCACAACATCCGCGCCTCCGTCGTCGATACCCTGGCACCGTTTATCACGCGCCTGCAGCAGCAGCGCCCGTTACCGCAGGTAAGCGATGTGTTGCGTACGGGCCAAGCGCCGCAGATCCGCTTCCGCTCCTCCGAGCGGCCAACGCAGGTGCAGCTGTGGAGTGCACATAATCCGCACGCGCGCGATTTCCGCTACGCCTGCGGCATACGCTACAGCGCCACACCCATTGCGCTTGCCGGCGGCGGCCCGGTACCGGTACCGGTGCAGATTCCGGAGAACGGCTGGAGCGCGTATTTCGTCGAAGCCACTTACGCGGACGGATTCGTTGCCACCAGCCAGACCTATGTACTCGGCAAGCAGCGTTACCCCACCCAGGCACCGCCCACCGATAACGCGGCCTGCAGCACGTTGCCCGGCGTGACCACCGCTGCCGCCGTGCGCTGACGCAGTTCTTGAACGATGGCGATCGCCGGCTGAAGCACCTCGCGGGCAATTGAGCGCCATGCGCCAGTTGCCGGGTCGGCTTTTCGGCAACCACCGCGCCACGTTGGACGCGTTTGTCCACGTTGCGCAATGAAGTCCGCACAGACAATGCCAAATGGCACGTTTTTGCACTTGAGCACGCCACCAAGATCGATCCAACCCGACTGATCCATTGACATCGTTGTCACCAACTCCTACACAGGCCCCTACTCGCTGACGGCATCGGCCGATCAGACGGACCAAAGGACTGAATGTGGCTGCGATTTCGCGTTCCGCTTACGCCTCTGCCTCGCCCGATGTCCCCGTTGCCACCAGCTTCGTCGCTGCCGATGTCGGTGGCACGCATGTGCGTGTCGGGCACATGCTGCAGACGCGCGATGCAGCCATCGAGCTTTCGCATTACCGCACCTATCGCTGCGCCGAACACGCCAGTCTCCAGGCCATCCTCGAGGACTTCCTGCAACAGCGGCGCCGCGTCGATGCGGTGGTCATCGCCAGTGCCGGCGTAGCGCTGGACGATGGCAGCTTCATCAGCAACAACCTGCCCTGGACGATTTCGCCCAGCCGCATCGGTACCGCACTGGCGGTGCGCGACGTGCACCTGGTCAACGATTTCGAGGCGGTGGCCTACGCAGCGCCGCAGATGGAACAACGCGCCGTGCTGCAGCTGAGCGGGCCCACGCCGCGCCATGCGCGCGCCAACGGTCCGATTCTGGTGGTCGGCCCCGGCACCGGTCTGGGTGCAGCACTGTGGATCGATGCCAAGCCACGCGCAATCGTGCTGGCTACCGAAGCCGGCCAGGTCGCGCTGGCCAGCACCCACCCGCACGAATACGCCTTGCTGCAACGCCTGTTGCGTGGCCGGCACTATCTGCCGCTCGAGCACGTGCTTTCCGGCCCGGGCTTACTGCATCTCTACCACGCGGTGTGCGAGCTGCATGGCGCAACGCCGCTCCATCGCCTGCCCGCCGCCGTGACGCACGCAGCGCTGCACGAAAACGATGCGCTTGCGCGCGAGTGCCTGCAAATTTTTTGTGGCCTGCTGGGGAGCGCGGTCGGCGACATGGCACTGGCCTACGGCGCTGCCGGTGGCATCTATCTGGCCGGGGGCTTCCTGCCGACGATCGGCCAGTTCCTGGCTGGCAGCACATTCGCCGAGCGCTTCCTGGACAAGGGAAACATGCGCGCGGTGCTCGAACGCATCCCGGTCAAATTGGTCGAGCACGGGCAACTGGGCGTGCTCGGCGCGGCCAACTGGTATCTGCAACACCACACCGAGCTGTCGTAAGCGATCTACCACGCGTTCCACCCCGAGCGCGCGTCTGCAAGACCCCGCATCCGGCGAGCGGCAGCCCGCCGTCCATCCCTGTGCGTGATGAGGAGAGACATCATGAAATACAGCATCACCCTGCTGTCCAGCGCCATTGCACTATCGCTGGCATTCGCTGCGCAAGCCCAGGACGGCGCTGGCACGCAAGCCACCGACCTGGATGCCGTCCAGGTGGTCGGCATCCGCGCCAGCCTGGAAAAATCGCTCGATACCAAACGCAACAACACCGGCATCTCCGAGGCGATCACCGCCGAAGACATCGGTAAATTCCCAAGCACCAACGTGGCCGAAGCGCTCTCGCAGATTCCCGGCGTCACCCTGGACCGGCGCTTCGGGCAAGGCGAGCGCGTGAGTATCGACGGCACCGACCCCAGCCTCAATCTGTCGTTCCTGGACGGGCATCCGGTTGCGCAGGCGATCTGGCTTTATGGCGAACAGCCCAGCCGCGGGTTCGATTACACCCTGCTGGCCCCGCAGATCCTGGGCCGTGCGGAAATTCTCAAATCCTCCGAAGCGCGCCTGACCGAAGGCAGCCTGGGCGGCACGGTGCTAATGCACACGCGGCAGCCGCTGGATCTGAAGGCCAACGAAGTGGCTGCGTCCATCGGCTATAGCTACAGCGACCAGGCCAGCCAGGGCAAACCCAACGCGGCACTGCTCTACAGCTGGAAGAACGCGGCGCAGACCTTCGGCATTGCGGTGTCGGCGCAGCACTACGAAGAACGCGTCGACCGCCGCGGCATGGAAGTGTTCGGCTACGCACCGGCCAGCACTTTCGCCAATGCCGCAGGCGGCGTGCCTGCCGATGCGGATGTACCCAACTCGATCAACGCGGCCTGGTTCCAGCAGGATCGCGAGCGCGACAGCGCCGTGGTCAACCTGCAACTCAAGCCCAGCGAGGCGCTGGAGTTCAATCTGAGCGGCCTGTACATCAATGAGAACTTCGACAACTACAACCAGTCGATGTACAGCTTTTTGACCTGGAATGCCGGCACCGTGGCGGCGGTGGACCAACTTGGCGGCGTCCGTAACGGCGTGGTCACCAGTGGCCACTCCAGCGCCAATGCGATCCCGCTCGGCGGCACGGTGATCTACGACAACAACGTGCGCGAATCGGAGGTGACCACCAAAGGACTGGACCTGCGCGGCGCCTTCCGCGGCGAGGGTTGGGGCTTGAACGGACAGGTGGGCCAGAGCAAGTCCGAGAACAACGATCTCTCGCAATACTTCATTGAGCCGTTCTACAACGGCGGCTTCAGCTGGGACACCCGCCGCGGCATCCGCTTCGATGATCCCGCAGCGGCACGTAATCCCGCCAACTGGGGTTCGGCCGGCGGCTGGTTCGGCAACAACGGCATCTTCTCTACCGAAAGCAAAGACACCTACGGCCAGCTGGATTTCAATCTGCAGTTCGATGGCGTGTTCAATCAACTGCTGTTGGGCGTGCGCCACGGCAAGCATGACGAGCGCTTCGAGCTCAATGTCTATGGTGGTGTCACCCCCGGCACCCTGGCCGACGTGGGCACGATCGGGCTCACCGATCTGCAGGGGTTCTATCCCGATCACGGCCGACATATACAGGCAGGTCGCAACAACCTGCTGAACTGGATCCGCAACAGCCCGGTCGATTACGGCGCGCCGGATCCGGCCAGCTACCTCAACAACAGCTGGGCGCTGGAGCAGACCAACAATGCGGCCTACGCGCAGCTGAATTTTTCCGGCGGCGGTCTGCGCGGCAATCTCGGCGTGCGCTACGTGGATTCCAAGACCGAAGGCAGTGGCTTCGTCTACAGCGGCACGCCCTCCCTCGCCGACGCCGGCAGCGTGTGGCAGACCCGCACCCGCAAGGAAGACTTTCTGCTGCCTTCGCTGACGCTGTCGTACGACACCAGCGACGACTGGGTATTCCGCTTCGCTGCGGCCAAGGTCATCGCCTGGGCACCGTACAACCAGATGGTCAACAACACCTTCCTCAACGACACCACCTTGACCGGCAGCGGCGGCAATGCAGACCTGTCGCCGTATGAATCCTGGAACTTCAATCTCTCTGCCGAATATTATTTCGCGCAGCAAGCGGTGGTGGCGTGGTCGGTGTTCTACAAGAAGATCGACAACTACATCGACACCAGCGCCAGCGTGGAGCGCCAGTACAACGCACTGCGCGACACTGCGCCGCAGAGCTGGGCGCAATTGCTCGGCAGCAACGGCTGTACCGCCGATGGCTATTGCGACTACAGCATCCAGCGGCCGCGCAACGCCGGCGATGGCAAGTTCAAGGGCTTCAACATCTCCTTCCAGCAACCGTTCGGCGACAGCGGCTTCGGCCTGACCGCCAACTACACCTATGCCGCCGGCGAAAACAACACCGGCGATGCCCTGCCCTACCAATCGCGCAACAGCCTCGCCTTCAGCCCCTACTACGAAAAAGGCCCACTCAATGCCCGGCTGACCTACAACTGGCGCGACAGCTATCTGGCCGGCGGTTATGTGGCCGGTGCGGCACCGGCAAGCGTGGACGATTACGCCGAACTCGGCGCCAGTATCGGCTATGCCTTCAGCCCGAACTGGTCGCTGCAGGTCGATGCGCAGAACCTGCTGGACGAGCAATACCTGCAGTATCTGGGCGACAAGGACCACCTGGCCGGACGCTACAAGAGCGGACGCCGCTACATGGCCAGCCTGCACCTGAAGTTCTAGCGCAGCTAGCAACGACTGCGCTCACCGCCAGGCGGGCGCGGTCGGTGCTCGTAGCCGGGCGTACCGCTTGTACGCCCCGGCTTCGAGCGCACCGTCTGCGCCGATCTGCCGACTGCTCGCGACGATATACGGGCCGTTCTCAGCATCGGAGGCGCACGCCGCGTGCCTTATAAAGACGCACGCGGCTTTGTTCGGATACATGCCCGACCGAAGGCTCAACTGCGCAGTGCAGCGACCCGTTGCGACAGTTTCTTCGCCGAAACGCCGGATTTGGCACCCAGCTCCTGCGCAAAGACCGACACGCGCAGTTCTTCCAGATCCCAACGCAGCGCCTGCCACTCTTGGCGGTCTTGCAAACCGTGCGCAGCGGCGGCTTCCACTGCATCCACGAACGGTTTGAGCTCGAGCATGCGCGCCTGGTCGCGCGCAGGATCGCGCTTTGCGCGCTCGGTACGCAGGATCATCGCCCTGAGGTAGCGCGGATAATTGGCCAATGCATCGGCCGGCGTGTCGCGCAGGAAGCCTGCATGCACCAGCGCGCGCAGTTGCTGCTCCATGTCATCCAGGTTGCCGCGTGCCCAGCCCATCAACGGTGCTTCCAGCAGTGGCTTGAGTTCGGCCACGGCGCCCAGGATGCTTTCGGCCAACTTCAAACGCTCCATCGCTTCGCCGAACAGCCGCTTGCCCGCATCGTCGCGGCGCTGCGCAAACGCGCCGGGGTCGCGAATGGCGCCCAGGCCATCGGCCAGCACGGCATTGAGCGCCGCATCGACCAGATCGCCACGCAGGCGTTCCTGCGATTCAATCGCCGCATACAGCAGACCGGTCTTGGGCGACACCGGCAGTTGCTTGCGCGCCTGCTTGATCTTGTCGGCCAATGCGATTTCCAGCAAGCGCCGCACGCCGCGCGGATGCGCCCGCGCAGCGTCGTTGCGGTCTGCAAAGATATGCAGCGCCGCATTGTCGCCTTGATCCACCAGCGCCGGGTATGCCGGCACGCCGGCCTCGCCGGCCACCTGTTCGGGAATCGGCGCACTCGGAAAGTCGCGCAGGCCTTCGGCGGCCAGCGCGCGCCCGGCCCGTGCGGCGAATGCCTGCCCCGCGCGCTCGCCGAAGCGCGCACGCAGCCCGTCCAGATCGCGCGACTCGGCCAGCACCTTGCCGTCGTCATCGCGCAGGCGCAGGTTCATCAGCAAATGCGTGTCCAGCGCCTGCTCATCGAAATCCAGTGCCGTCACCTGCGTCCCGGTGGCCTTGGTCAGAAAGCGCGCCAGTTCGCCGCGGATATCGTCGGCCGAGGCAATGCTAAATGCCTCGTAGAACGCACGTCCGAAATCCGGTGCCGGCACATAGTTGCGGCGTTGCGCCTTGGGCAGGCTACGAATCAACGCAGACGCCTTGTCGGCGACGAAGCCCGGCGCCAGCCACGACAGGCGCGCCGGATCCAGCGCATTGAGCAGGTGCAACGGCACCTCCAGCGTCACGCCGTCGTCGATGGCCCCCGGCTCGAAGCGGTAATGCAACGGCAGGCGCGCATCGCCGAGCGGGAAATATTTCGGAAAGCGATCGGCTTCGCTGCCTTCGCCCGGCAGCAGATCGTTCAACGACCAATGCAGGCTGCGGCGCTTGTCCGGCGGCAAGGTCTTCCACCACGCATCCAGGCCGCTGGCCGAATGCAGCTCGGCCGGAATGCGATCCAGATACCAGCGCGCCTGCCAGCCTTCGTCGGCAACGATACCGGCACGACGCAGCTTGGCCTCTTCTTCGCGCGCCTGCTCGAGCACCTTGAGATTGTCGGCCACGAATGCGGCCCGCGTATTGATTTCGCCCGTCACCAGGCCTTGGCGCACGAACAGGTCATGCGCTGCGGCCGGATCGATCTTGCCGAAATGCACGGGCTTTTTCGGCGCCAGCACCAGCCCGAACAGGCTGATCTGTTCCGAAGCGACCACCTGCCCCTGCGCACGCGACCAGTGCGCATCGAAATGCTTGCGCGCCAGCAGATGCGGCAGCTCGGCAATCGCCCAATCCGGCTCGATCGCGGCATTGGTCATGCCCCACACTTTCTGCGTGTCCAGCAGCGTGGCCGCCAGAATCCACGGCGGCGGTTTGCGCGCCAATGCGGAACCCGGAAACGGCACGAAGCGGCGTTGCCGCGCAGCCAGATAGTCGCCTTTTTCGGTGCGATGACCGATCTGCGTCGGCAGGCCCGCCAGCAGCGCGCGATGCAGCGCCTGATACGCCGCCGCACGCTCGCGCTCGGTGGTCCGCGCCGAGGCTTCGGCAGCCTCGGCCTGCTTGTTCGTCGCAGCAGGCGCAGGTTGCACAGGCGCCGCGTTCGGATCCGGCTTGCCTTCGCGCGCCAGCCGCGCAGCACGGTGCAGTTGGCCACGCGTGGGCCGGTTGACGCTGTGGCCGTCCTCGCGGGCGGGCGCGCTGGCACCGGCCAACAACGGCGCCAGCATCACATTGGCCGGCTCTTCGCTCCAACCCAGTTCTTCGCACAGCAACCGCAGCTGCCGGTGCAGCTCGCGCCACTCGCGCATGCGCAGGAAACCGAGGAAATGCCGGTTGCACCAGTCGCGCAGCTTGGATTGGGTGAGATCTTCATGCACCTGCCGGTACGCATCCCACAAGCGCAGGATGCCGACGAATTCAGAGCGCGCGTCGGCAAACAGCGCATGCGCGTTATCGGCGGCCTCGCGCGCTTCCGGCGGGCGCTCGCGCGGATCCTGGATGCCCAGGAATGCGGCGATGATGATCATCTCGCGCAGGCACCCATGTTGCTGCGCGGCCACCAGCATGCGCGCCAGCTTGACGTCCACTGGCAGGCGCGCCATCTGGCGCCCGGTGGCGGTCAGACGCCGCTGCGCATCGATGGCGCCCAGCTCCAGCAGCTGTTGCCAGCCATCAGCCAACGCACGTTCGTCGGGTGCCTCCAGGAACGGGAAGTCTTCGATCCTGCCCAGCCCCAACTGCAGCATGCGCAAGATCACCCCGGACAACGAGGAACGTCGGATTTCCGGATCGGTGAACGCCGGACGCGCGGCAAAGTCCGCTTCGGCATACAGCCGGTAGCAGATACCCTCTGCAATGCGCCCGCAACGGCCCATGCGCTGGTTGGCGCTGGCCTGCGAGATCGGCTCGATATGCAGCCGGTCCAGCTTCTGGCGCGGGCTGTAGCGCTTGACGCGGGCAAGCCCCGGATCCACCACATAGCGGATGCGCGGTACCGTCAGCGAGGTCTCGGCCACGTTGGTGGCCAGTACCAGGCGCCGCCGCGGGCCCGGGTTGAACACGCGGTCCTGATCGGCCGCCGACAGCCGCGCGTACAGCGGCACCACTTCGGTTTCGCGGTATTTGCGCCGTTCCAGCGACTGGTGCGCATCGCGAATCTCGCGCTCGCCCGGCAGGAACATCAGCACATCGCCGCGCGGGTCGATGCGGGTAATTTCGTCGATGGCCGCCACGATCGCATCGTTGACACTGCGCTCGCCGTCGCGGCCGCTGCCGTGTTCGCCATCGTCGCTGTCGCCCGTATCGCCTTCCAGCGGGCGATAACGCACCTCGACCGGGAAGGTGCGGCCTTCCACGCTGATCACCGGCGCATCGTCGAAGTGCCGTGCAAAGCGCTCGGTATCGATGGTGGCCGAGGTGACGATCAACTTGAGATCGGAGCGCTTGCGCAGCAACTGCTTGAGATAGCCGAGCAGGAAATCGATGTTGAGGCTGCGCTCGTGCGCCTCGTCCACGATGATGGTGTCGTAGGACGACAGCCAACGGTCGCTGGCGATTTCCGCCAGCAGGATGCCGTCGGTCATGAACTTGATGCGCGACTGATCGCTGACGCGATCGGTGAAGCGCACCTGGAAGCCCACCGTCGTGCCCAATGGCGTCTTCAGCTCGTCGGCCACGCGCGCGGCCACTGCACGCGCGGCGATCCGGCGTGGTTGGGTGCAGCCGATCATCCCGGCGGCTCCGCGTCCGGCCGCCAGGCACAGCTTGGGCAGCTGGGTGGTCTTGCCCGAGCCGGTTTCGCCGGCGATGACCACCACCTGATGGTTCCGGATCAGCGCGATGATGCGCTCGGCCTCGCGTGCGATCGGCAACTGGTCGTCCAGCGTGATGGCCGGCTGCTGCTCGGCCCGCGCCTGGCGTTGCGCCTGCGATGCCGCCAGCGCCTGCTCGAACGCATCGCGCACCTGCGGGTTGCCCGGCTTGCCCTGCCAGCGCGACCATAGGCCCAGCAAGCGGCCACGGTCGCGGCTCATCGCACCATCCACGGCACGGCGGCGTTCACGCAAGGTGTCGGCAAGGGTGGAGTCGATAGCGCTCATTGATGGAAAAATGTGAAAAATTGAATGACGTTTGATCCTTTAGCCTGTCTATTGTGACGCCATATCAGTTCCCCAAGACATCCACCCTGCAAGGACCATCCCATGTCCAAGAAAAAAAACGCCAATAAGCCCGTCGTCGTCAGTGATGCCCTGCCGGTCGCTGCTGCGTCGGCACCGCATATCGATATCGGGATCAAGGACAGCGATCGCAAGCAGATCTCCGACGGTCTGGCCCGCTACATGGCTGACGCCTTCACCTTGTATCTGAAGACCCACAACTTCCACTGGAACGTCACCGGGTCGATGTTCAACTCGCTGCACACCATGTTCGAAACCCAGTACACCGAGCAGTGGGCGGCGCTGGACGAGGTGGCCGAGCGCATCCGCGCCCTGGGCTACAACGCGCCGGGCTCGTACCGCGAATTCGTCGCGTTGACCTCGATCCCGGAAGAGCCGGGCCTGAGTGACAGCGCCGACTGGCGTGAAATGGTGCGTCAGCTGGTCAGCGGCAACGAAGCCGTCTGCCGCACCGCACGCAAGGTGCTGGGCACCGCCGACGACGCCGGCGACGACCCGACCGTAGACCTGCTGACCCAGCGTCTGCAGACCCACGAAAAGTACGCCTGGATGCTGCGCTCGCTGCTGCAGTAAACCTGCCGGCTTCGCACCTTCGGGTTGGCCAAGGTTTCGCAGCCGCGAAACCTTGGGCCTCTGCGCAACTGCCTGCCACACTCAGTGCCTCCAGCGTCGCCTGACCCGGGGGGCGGCCATGTCCGCTTCGCGGATATCGCTGGCACCGTATGTCTTGCAAACGCCGAACCCCGCTACGCATCTGCATCTGCGCCTTCGGCACGGGCCGGCGCGCAGGGCGGGGTTGAGGCGAGGCCGCGCGGCGCGCAACTCAGTCTGCCTGAGACTCAAGCACCGCGGCTCAGGGCACCAACCGCATCACGGCAATCCCTGATGCCTCTTCGTGTCGTCCAAGCCTGCATCCGCCCGGCCAGGGCTTGACCCGCACGGTATCCTAGGTCGATGTCTTCCCCCGCTCACGAACTGCTCAGCCGCGTCTTCGGCTACGACGACTTCCGCGGCCCGCAGCAGGCCATTGTCGAACACGTCGCTGCCGGCAACGATGCCCTGGTCCTGATGCCCACCGGTGGCGGCAAGTCGCTGTGCTACCAGGTGCCGGCGCTGCTACGCGACGGCATCGGCATCGTGGTCTCGCCGCTGATCGCGCTGATGCAGGATCAGGTCGAGGCCCTGCGCCAGCTCGGCGTACGCGCCGAGTTCCTCAATTCCACCCTGGATGCAGAAAACGCCCAGCGCGTGGAACGCGCCCTGTTGTCCGGCGACCTGGATCTGCTCTACGTTGCGCCCGAGCGCTTGCTGACCCAGCGCTTCCTCTCGTTGCTGGAACGTAGCCGCATTGCGCTGTTCGCCATCGACGAAGCCCATTGCGTCTCGCAATGGGGCCACGATTTCCGCCCGGAATACCGCCAGCTCACCGTGCTGCACGAGCGCTGGCCGCATATTCCGCGCATGGCGCTGACGGCCACCGCCGACCCGCCGACCCAGCGCGAAATCGCAGAGCGCCTGGATCTGGTGGACGCGCGCCACTTCGTCAGTTCCTTCGACCGCCCCAATATCCGCTATACGGTGGTGCAGAAGGACAGCGCGCGCAAACAGCTGCAGGAATTCCTGGGCCGTCATCGTGGCTCGGCCGGCATCGTGTATGCGATGTCGCGGCGCAAGGTGGAAGAAACCGCGCAGCAACTGTGCGCGCAAGGCTTCAATGCACTGCCCTATCACGCTGGCCTGCCGGCAGAGGTGCGTGCAGAAAACCAGCGCCGCTTCCTGCGCGAGGACGGCATCATCATGGCCGCCACGATCGCTTTCGGCATGGGCATCGACAAGCCGGACGTGCGCTTTGTGGCGCACGTGGATCTGCCCAAATCGCTGGAGGGCTACTACCAGGAAACCGGACGCGCCGGCCGCGACGGCGACCCCGCCGAAGCCTGGCTGTGTTACGGCCTGGGCGATGTGGTGCTGCTCAAGCAGATGATCGAGCAAGGCGAAGCCGCCGAAGAGCGCAAGCGTCTGGAGCGCGCCAAGCTCGACCACCTGCTGGGCTATTGCGAATCCATGCAATGCCGCCGCCAGGTGCTGCTGGCCGGCTTCGGCGAGACCTATGCCAAACCCTGCGGCAATTGCGACAACTGCCTGACCCCGGCCGCCGCCTGGGACGCCAGGGTAGCCTCGCAGAAGGCGCTCAGTTGCGTGTATCGCAGCGGGCAGCGCTTTGGCGTGGGCCATCTGATCGACATCCTGCGCGGTAGCGAAAATGAACGTATCAAACAGCTGGGTCACGACCAGCTGAGCACCTACGGCATCGGCCGCGACCTGGACGAACGCACCTGGCGCGGCGTATTTCGCCAGCTGGTGGCCGCCAGCCTGCTGGAGGTGGATAGCGAAGGTCATGGCGGCCTACGCCTCACCGATGCCAGCCGCCAGGTGCTCAAGGGCGAGCGCCAGGTCATGATGCGCCGCGAAAACCCGGCTGCCGGGCGCGAGCGCAGCGCGCAGCGCACCGGCCTGCCGGTGCAGCCGCAGGATCTGGCGTTGTTCAACGCCTTGCGTGGCCTGCGCGCGGATCTGGCCAAGGAACAGAACGTGCCGGCTTTCGTGATCTTCCACGACAGCACCTTGCGCAACATCGCCGAACAACGGCCAACCAGCATCGATGCGCTGTCGCGGGTGGGCGGCATCGGCGGCGGCAAGCTGGCGCGTTATGGCGCGCAATTGATCGAGATCGTGCGCGAACAGGGCTGATGCAGCAGCATGTGTCAACACAACACCGCAGACGGCACAAAAATCCGCAGGATCGACAGCGCGCATTCAATCAGCCGTTGCTAGTTTCACAAAGCGAGCCGGCACGCGCCGCCAGCCCCTCTTCGTAGAGTCCAACCGATGAAACGCAGCCTGCTTGTTCTGGTCACTCTGTTTGCCACCGGCAGCGTCGCCGCTGGAAGTGCGTTGGCCCAAGCCAGCGACGGCAATCCCGAAACGGCGAGCGCACGTTCGCTGGACCTGAGCATTCCGCAAGCCCCGGTGCAGCTCCGCTCCGACCCGGAATACAGCAACGACCCGCCGGGCACCTTCTACGGCGACAAGAGCGGCCCCAAGCCGGCGCTAGCCCGGCCAAGTGCCGCTTCCATCGCTGCCGAGCGCGCCGAGCAATGCCAGGGCAAGCTGCATGGTGCTGTCGAAACCGGCCTGGGCTACTCCAGCCGCGGCGGCAACAGCAACTGGCAGGCGGTGAATTTGAATTCCTGCAAGACCTATTATGACGACGACGGTAAGGCGCACCAGATTGGCGTCAGCATCAGCGTCGGACGTGGTGAGGGCTCCATTTTTGGCCCGCGTTATGCACCCGGCGGCTATGGTCCGGGCCCGTTCGGCTGGTAACCATACGGCGAGGTGTGCGTTGACAGAGGGTTCACTGCCGCATCGCTGAGAATGTGGCCTGCCTTACGAGACCAGCTCATGCCACAGAACAAGGAACGGCCGGTTGTCTTCGTTGTCGAAGACGGCGACGGAACCCGACAGCTCAGCTGCCTTGTGCTGGAGAGCTATGGGTTCACCTGCCGTAGCGCCGGCTCGGTCGAAGAAGCTTTGGCCTTGATCGAAAGCGACCCGCGGGTGGACGTGCTGTTTTCCGATATCCATTTCCCGGGCGGCCTGACCGGTGTGGATCTGGCGCTCAAGACTGCACATGCGCCGTACAACCTGCCGGTGCTGCTGACTTCGGGCCTGGCGGTCGAATACGTGGAAGAGATCCTGCCCGACGGCGTGGCCTTTCTGGAAAAGCCGTACACCCCTGAGCAACTGCTCAGTGCGATCCGCAGCGTGATGGCCAAGCACCGCGTGCTGGCCACCCCGGTCGCGTAAACACGAGCGGCCGCGACTGGACGGCCGCCCACAATCCCGGTATTAAATGCCAGCCCTCGCGCGATGCGGCGGCAACGGGGATCGACCACACCACGGTAGTACCACAGACGCGGCGTAACGCCCGGCTGGCCGTACCGTGTCCTACGCCAGGGGAAAACATGAGACATCTAGTGACCGCAGCCATTGCCATGGTTGCGCTAAGCGATTGCGCCACGGTCATGAACGACGCGACCCAGCCAATTCGCATCGACACCAAGACGGCCGATGGGCAACTGGTTTCCGGCGCCGACTGCGCCATCAGCAACGACAAGGGCCGCGTCACGGTGAAGTCCGGCCAGACCGCACAAGTGCATCGTTCCGCGCGCGATCTGGAGGTGACCTGTGTGCTGCCCGGCCAACGTGATGCCGCCGGCCGTTCCATCTCGCGCGCCAACATGGGCATTTGGGGCAACATTCTGATCGGCGGGGCGATTGGCGCCATCGTCGATCACAGCAAGGGCACCGGCTATACCTACCCGAGCTGGATCCAGTTGGTGTTCGGGCAGACGCTGAGCTTCGACCGCCATCGTGAAGACCGGGGCCAACCGTTGCAGGGCGAGAACGCGCACGGTGTGGTGGTTGCAGGCAATCCCAGTTCAGGCAACTCCGCGCACGGGTCGGCGGTCACCCTGCCATTGACGAGCGAACCGGCAGCCGCCGAGCAGGCAGACGTTGCGGCAGCGTCTGCCAGTGTCGGGGGCAACGCTGGGCCTGCAAGCCCGGCGATGTCGACCGCGTCGGCGGCAAGTCGCGCCCAGGGCATCAGCAATGGCCTGCAATGCGGCACCGTGCAGGCCACCAGCGCCACGCGCTTCAGCGCGGTCTGCAGCAGCGGCAATACGGTGCAGATCGATTGTTCCGGCTTCCGCTGCACCTCTACGTTTCAGTGATGCAGTGAGCTGGGCTGTGGGCACAAGCCCACGGTCATGCGCAGATCGTCGCGACGGCTGTCGGGTACGCCCCGACAGCGTGTCGGCTCGCTCCCGATTTACGTGATAGATGTCGCATTTAAACTGCAGCTACCGGACGCGAGGCCTGTTGGGCCGCTCAACTCGCGGGGCGCAGAGCACGCCCCTGCCGGGACACGGATGAAAAGGCGCGACAGAACGGCCGAGCCTTCCCTGCGATCTGCGCGTGCGTTCGTCCGTGCAGTCGCTTAGCACCAAAGAATTGGCGCCAGGTTCGATGCCTGGAAGACCTGCCCCGTCCTGCGATTGACCGCAGCTCTACCGTCGTTGCGATTGCGCATCACTTTCATGGCACTCAATCCGCGCGGCATGCCGATGAGCGCATCATTGCGCAAGCGCCTGCTTGGCTACCCGCTCATGCACCGGGCCATCCTTTCCCGAATCACGCTGCACAGGCACGCTCCCACACGTGCCAGGTGGCTGATTGATTGCTGCATGGATCGATGCAAGGCAACGCCAGCTTCCGCGCCACTTACGTCGATGCGCTGATCATCGATGCGGCAGAAATATGTGCCTGCTTCTGCGGCAAGCCATGCATTTCACGCGATCAAGCAGGCCGCTCGCTAGGCTAACGTCATCGCAGCGCTGTGCTGCGCAAGACTGTCAGGAGTTCCGCATGGGCGACAATTCGTTTTTATCTCCGGCCTTCATCATCCTGGTCATCGGTGTAATTGCCGTTGTGCTGTTTCTGGTCACGCGTGCCAAGAAAAAGCGCAACAAGAAATAATCGCTGCATGCGCTGCTGGCCGTGACTGAGCACGCTTGCACACAGCGCGACGTGATTCCAGCGGCTGCAGCCGCATACTCCGTGCTGCAGTCAGAACCGCTCACCTGCCGGCAGGTAGCGCCATTCACCGATCGCCAGCTTGCCCAGCGACACCCGGCCCACGCGCAGGCGGCGAATGCTCACGACCTCCGGGCCCACTTCGCCGCACATGTAGCGCAATTGGCCCGGCTGCACGTGCTTGATCGCAAACCGCAGGCGGTCTTCGTTTTGCCAGCTCACCTTGCAAGGCGACAGACTGCGGTGCTGATAGACCAAGCCATGCGCCAGCCGCGCCATGCCGTAAGGGCGCAATTCACCCCGCACTTCGACCAGAAATTCCTGCTCGATCGCGCTGGCGTCAGCGCTCAACCGGCGCAGCACGCGGCCATCCTGGCTCAGGATCAGCAGGCCGCTTGCGGCGTCTTCCAGCGGCAGCGGTGCGTGCAAGCGTAGGAAGTGCCGTTTCAGCACACGTACGTCCGCCTGATCCAGTGCGCTGCGCGTTGCCGGCGTGGCCAGCGCCAGCGCGGCATCGACGCAGATGCCTGCCGGCTTGTGCAGCAACAAGGTGGCGGGCTCGGCAGGCGCCAGTACCGCATTTTCGGCCAGGGTAACCTGCGCCGCGGTAGCCAGCGTCTGCGGTTCTTCGACCACCACGCCGTCCACGCTGACCCACCCACCCTCGATGTACTGCTGGGCCTCGCCACGCGAGCAGCCGAACGCGGCAGCTATACATTTATCGAGACGGATCGGATCAGACATCGGGCGAGCTCAGCATCAGGGGACGGCAGTGTACGTGCTGGCTGCTCGCCCGCGTGAGTCGTTGCACGGCAGCGATGGAGCGTTGCCCAATGCATTGGACGGTGCGCCTGCGCAAGTTGCGCATTGCCCGCCACCAACGCAACGGCAAACGCAGTGTGCACGCAGGCACCGGCAAACGCTTCTGCACCGCACGACAACGTGGGAAACTCGAAGCTCACACAGGAGATCGCAGATGTTTATCCAGTTCGGCACCGCCCGGGTCCGCCTCAACCATATCTCTGTCATCAGCGACCCATTCAATGCTGGCGAAAGCTTCGGGTCGTATTGCCACTCGGTTCGGGTCGGGCTGATCTCCGGCGAAGAAGTCTTTGCGCGCTTCAACAGCGAGAGTGGCGCCAAGCAACTGCACGCAGACGTGGTCGCTGCGCTGGAAGCCTGAGCAAAGAGTGATCGCCATCGCGTCGCGCCGCTGCGCACGCGATGGCTCACGCTGCAGCACGCGGTGCTTACTGGCATGCATGCTGCGGCGCGGCAATCCGCTCGGCGTACGGCGTGGCACACCTCCAATGAGGTGGCTCGCACGACCTATCCGCTCACGGGCTCGCGGCAGATCGTTGCCCAGCGTTCGATGCAGCACTGGCCCTGCATGCAATCCGGTGGCCGGTCATACGCGTCTGTTAGTCAGCGCACATGTCGGCAAGACGTCGGAAAATCGCTGCATTCCTGGCACGCTTCGATCCGGCCAGACACATCTGAATTCGCGCCCTGGGGCGCCCGTGTCAGGACGCGGGAAACTGCTGTCAGGAAACTTCCGATCTGTAATGAATCAGCGGTAAGTATTTTCGATCGACGGTCTTTAGCTCCCTCAAATCCGGCCGCTAGCTGGGCAAGACGCTTGAGTCGATGCACCCCGCATCCACCGAGCTGCTCAGCTGTACTACCTGGAAGCGGTCATGAATGACTTTCTGCAACGCCTCAATGTCGGCCGTCGCCTCGGAATGGCCTTCGGCATCTTAATTCTGCTGTCGGGCCTGCTGGTGGCGACCGGCCTGATCACCATGTCCAATGCGCGTTATGAGCTGGACACCATCGTCAACAACAACATGGAAAGGATCCGGCTGTCCTCCGAAATGCTCGACGCCAACACCAACGTGGCGATCGGCTTGCGCGACGTGGTGATGGTGTCCGGCGATGCGGCCAACCGGCGCGCGCTGCACATCATCGAAAAGAGTCGTGCGCGCTACAAGCAAGCCCACGATGCCTTGGCTGCGATGCCAAGCAGCGAACTCGAGAAAAACGCGCTCGCACTGGTGCAGGAAAAGCGCGACGTCTCGGTCAAGTTCAACAACCAGATTCTCGACTACGGCATGCGCGACCAGAATCAGCAAGCGCAGGCCTTGTTGCAAGGCGCTGCCGCTGCGGCGATGGACGAGCAACAAGCCGCAATTGCTGCAAATGCGGCCTTGGAGCGCCGCCTCAGCAAAGACGCATACGCGGCAGCGGTTGCATCAATGCACAACGGCAAGATCATCCTGGCCAGCGGCGGTATCGCTGCGCTGGTGATCAGTGCGCTGCTCGCATGGTTGATCACGCGCAGCCTCACCACGCCGTTGAGCCAGGCCACGCGCACTGCCGAAGCCATCGCCGCAGGCAATCTGCGCAACGATGTGCACACCACCGCAACGGATGAAACCGGTCGCCTGTTGCAGGCCATGGACAAGATGCAACTGCAGCTGCGCAACCTCATCGCGGCGCAGACCGACATGGCCAAGCATCACGACAACGGCCAGATCAGCTTCCGCATCGACGCAACCGTGTTCCCGGGCGACTACGGCCGCATGGCCAACGACACCAACGCGTTGGTGGCCTCGCACGTGGCCGTGCAAAACGATCTGGCGCGCATCATGGGGCGCTATGCCATCGGCGAACTCTCCGAAGACATGCAGCCCCTGCCGGGCGAAAAAGCCGCCTTCAGCAACACCATGTCGCAGGTCAAGCTCAACCTGTCGGCGATGAATCACCAAATCAGGCACCTTGCACAGGCGGCTGCCAATGGCGACTTCAGCGCCCGTGGCGATGTCGAACGCTTCCAGTTCGATTTCCGCATCATGGTGGAGAGCCTGAACCAATTGATGTCCACCGCGGACGGAAATCTGCAATCGCTGTCGGCACTGCTGCAGTCGATCGCAGCGGGCGACCTCACCGCACGCATGAGCGGCGACTTCCGCGGCGTGTTCGCACAGATGCGCGATGACGCCAACGCAACGGCGAGCCAGCTGGCGCAGATCGTCGGCAACATCCAGCAATCGGCCGTGTCGATCAACGCGGCGGCCAGCGAGATCGCCGCGGGCAATCAGGATCTGTCGCAGCGGACCGAGCAGCAGGCGGCCAACCTGGAAGAGACCGCCGCTTCGATGGAAGAGCTGACCTCTACCGTCAAGCAGAATGCCGAGAGTGCGCGCCAGGCCAATCAACTGGCGATCGGCGCCGCGCGCGTGGCCTCGGAGGGGGGCAATGTGGTCGGCAAGGTCGTAGACACGATGAGTGGTATCGAAGCCTCGTCCAAGAAGATCGCCGACATCATCTCCGTCATCGACGGCATTGCCTTCCAGACCAACATCCTGACGCTGAACGCCGCAGTGGAAGCTGCCAGGGCAGGCGAGCAGGGCCGTGGTTTTGCGGTTGTCGCCTCGGAAGTGCGCACGCTGGCGCAACGCTCCTCCGGCGCAGCCAAGGAAATCAAGGACCTGATCGACGATTCCGTCCAACGCGTGGCCGAAGGCTCGGCACTGGTGCACAGCGCCGGCAAGACCATGGGCGAGGTTGTGGCCAGCGTCCAGCGCGTCACCGACATCATGGGCGAAATTTCGGCGGCCTCGCAGGAGCAATCTGCCGGCATCGAACAGGTCAATCACACCATCACGCACATGGACGAAACCACCCAACAGAACGCCGCGCTGGTGGAAGAAGCCACTGCCGCGGCGCGCTCCATGGAAGAACAAGCCGTGCACCTCACCGACGCGGTCGCCATCTTCAAGATCGATGCACGGCACGCACGCCGCGCAGACACCCGCGCTACCGCACCGGTCACGCATCTGTTGGACAAGGTACGCCACGCCTGAGTGGCATGGCCCGCTGGCTGCCCTGCAGAGGCGCAGCTGGCCTGAGCGCACCGAAGCGGTTGCCGGCGGCAATCGCAACACGCCACTGACCTCGTCCCAAGCGCGCCCTGAGAGGCGCGCCTGGATGTTGCAACGGCGCCGTCCACATCCCAGGGACACCATCCACGGCAATGCCGCCTGTTCGCTGCCGATGAAACGGCCCAAACACAGCGAAATGGCGCGCAATCGCAGCATCAGCGGCGATCCGGTGGCCCTGGCCTGGCGGTGTACGGCAACAGATCACGATGGATCGGGATACCCAGCTCCGATGTGTCGCAAGTCATGCGCAATGACTGCATCACACCGTCCAGCCAGAGCGATCAGCGCAGCGCCGCGTGCTCGGGTAGCAGCAACAGCACACACAGCAGCAGCATGAAGACCGCGATCAGTCCATCCAGTATCCGCCACGCACGCGGATGCCGGAACACCGGCTGCAACAAGCGGGCCCCATAGCCCAGGCCAGAGAACCAGCTCACGCTGGCGATACACGCACCCAGTGCAAATGCCCAGCGCAACGCGCCGGGGTAATGCGTGGCCAGGCTGCCGAGCAAGAGCATCGTATCGAGATAGACGTGCGGGTTGAGGAAGGTAAACCCCAGGCAGGTGAGCATGGCGCGTTGCCAGCGGTCTTCGCCGTGTTCTGCCGGCGACATTGCGCCATCTCCGCGCCAGGCCCGGCAGGCGGCCATCCACCCATACACCGCCAGGAATGCGGCGCCTGCGTAGCGCAACAGCTGCAGCAGGCCCGCGTATTGCTGCGCCAACGCGCCGATTCCAGCAACGCCGAGCAGGATCAGCGCGATATCGCCAAGTGCACAGATCGCCACCACCAGTCCCACGTGCTGGCGCTTGATCCCTTGCCGCAGCACGAACGCATTCTGCGCGCCGATCGCGACGATGAGACCGGCACCGGCAAGAAAACCGGCCACTGTTGCTTGAACGATCATGGTGGTGTCTCCGAGGCAGGCGTGCATCGTGTGCCCTTCCATCGGATTAGGAAAACTAAATAATCTGTATGCTGATTAGCAATTCTAATGCAGGTGAACGCATGGATCTTCTGCATCCGCAATTGGCGGCCTTCGCAGCCGTGCTGGACGAAGGCAGCTTCGACGCCGCCGCGCAGCGTCTTGCACTGACGCCCTCGGCGATCTCGCAACGCATCAAGGCGCTCGAAGATCGACTCGGGCAGGTACTGGTCATGCGCACGGCGCCTTGCCGGCCCACGCCGACCGGCGAACGGCTGCTGCGCCGGCTCAAGCCCATGCAGGTCCTCGAAGCCGAAGCGATTGCCGACTTCCTGCCTGGCGATGGCATCGCCGGGCACCCACGTACCCTCGCCATCGCGGTCAATGACGACTCGTTGCAGACCTGGTTCCTGCAGGCGCTGTCTTCGCTCCACCAGGCGCACGGCTTCTTGTTCGATGTGCAGATGGACGACCAGGACCACACCCTGGAGTTGCTGCGCGCTGGCAGCGTGCTGGGCGCGGTCACCTCCGAGCGCGCGCCACTGCAGGGTTGCAATGTCCAGGCGTTGGGCGTGATGCGTTACCACGCGATCGCATCGGCGGCGTTCGTCGCTGCGCATTTCCAGGACGGCTTCACTGCCGACGCGCTGGGAAAGGCGCCGATGCTGGTGTTCAATCGCAAGGACACCTTGCAGGCGCGTTTCGTCAGGCGGGTCACGCGTAGCCGGCTGAGCCCGCCCACGCATTACCTGCCCACCTCCACCGGTTTTGTCGAAGCCGCTGCACGCGGGCTGGGCTGGTGCCTGGCGCCCGAAGCGATGGTGCTGCCTGCGGTGCGCAACAAGCAGGTCGTCATCGTCGACCCCACCCGCTGGCTCGATGTTCCGCTGTACTGGCAGTACGCCGCTGTGCGCTCGAACGTGTTGCAGCAACTCAACCAGGCACTGCGCGAGGCCGCTGCCACCAGCTTGCGTGGCAGCAGATAGACACCACGGCCATCGTTCTCACCGCCTGCCCGTCGCCGGGCTGCCATGCATCTGCATACGCTGCGAATTCCGGCACCCATCGCCACATTGGCTACACCTGCCACGCTAGCCGGGTAATCGCTGCGCAGGCACGCCCAAGTGCCGATTCCAGTCACTGTCCGCACCGGTTGAATGCCGCGGTGCCATGCACGTCGGAGTATTGCGGCAGTCGGCGATATCGAACTTCTCCCCGCCCCCATGTCGTTCAACTGCAACAAGACCCGCGCTGATCACTCGGCGCTGCGCTGCTGCAGCAGCGATAGCGCATGTTTTAGATCACGAAAATGGAAGGGTTTCTGCAGGCCATGCCGGTGCCGGTACTTTTCGGGAATCCCACCCTGCGCATAGCCGGTCACGAAGATATACGGAACACCGCGCGCATCCAGTTCTTCCGCAATCGGAAACGACAAGGTGCCGCCAAGATTGATATCCAGCAGTGCCAGGTCGAGGTTGCCTGCCTGCACCGCTTGCAACGCAGCGTCCACGTCGGCCACGGTTGCCACCACCTCGTAGCCCAGTTCCGCCAGGCAATCCTCCAAGAGCATCGCCACCAACGATTCGTCTTCGACCAAAAGTACGCGCATGGTCATGGCCGTGCCTCGGCATGCTCGGGCGGCAACGGGATGGAAACGCGGAAGCACACGCCAGCCGGATCGAAGGACAGCTCAACGTCGCCCTTGAGGTCGTGCTTCAAGCCACGCTCTAGAAGACGCGTGCCGAACCCCTTGCGCGTGGGTGGCTGCACGGGCGGCCCCCCGGTTTCCCGCCAGATCAATTCAAGCAGTTCCTGCTCGCCACGCGTGCTGCGCTCCCACGAAACCAGCACATTGCCAGCTGGCAAGGATAAGGCGCCGTGCTTGAGCGCGTTGGTGCACAGCTCATGCAGCGCCATCGACAGCGCCAATGCCCGCCGCGGATCAAGCCGACAGGAATCACCCTGCAACGTGAAGCGCTGGCTGTCGTGCGACTCATACAGCGCGGCAGCGTCGCGGGTCAGTTCCAGGATGTCGGCGCTGACCCAGTTTTCGCGCGTCAGCGTGTCGTGTGCCCGCGACAGCGCCAGCAAACGCGCGTCGAGCTTTTCCTGTGCGTCGGCCAGGCCACCGGCGTTGGTGAACGACTGCCGCGCCAACGATTGCACCATCACCAACGAGTTCTTGACCCGGTGGTTGAGCTCGTTGATCAACAGCTGCAGATGCTGCTCATGCTGCTTGTGTTCGGTGATGTCGCGCGTGGCGCCGGCGATCGCCTCGACTTTGCCGTCGGGTCCGAACACCGGGGTAAAAATGTAGTCGTAGATGCGCAGGCCCTTGGTCGTATGCGGGAATGGCACTTCGCCGCGCACTGGCTGGCCTGTTGCGATCACCTGTTCGATCTCTTCATCGTGCATGGCCGCATGCCAGGGCTCGTAGCCCAGTTCCAGGCAGGTTTTGCCGCAGGCGTCTTCCCAGCGCATGCCCCACATCGTCAACAACGCCTGATTGGCGTAGACGAAGCGATGCTGGATATCGAACACATACAAAAGATCCGGTGTCGCCTGTAGCAGGGCCTCGTAAATGCGCGATTTCGCTGCGTCTTCCTGATGCTCGGCCATTGCGTCATGGTTCCAAAATTGAAGCGAACGATAAATGGACTTACGTGAACGCCTGATCATGCGTATTTGACGTCGGATCCAGCTCAACAAAGACGCGCGCCGTCGCCGGACAAAGCGGTTGCGATCGACCAATACCGTAAGCGCATTCCACTGTTTCGTGCCTGCACCGGCCAACCCCGCGCCAACCGGAGCCGGATCGAAGACCGGTCCCTGGTCGCCCTGCGCCATCGTCCCTGATAGCCTTCGGGCTTATTCCGCAGTGATCGCCGATTCGCCATGAAAAAAGCCGTTGTTCTGTTGTCCGGTGGCATGGATTCCGCCGCCGTCATCGCACTCGCGCAGGAGCAGGGCTTTGCCGTCTACGCGCTGAGCGTGCGCTATGGCCAACGCCATACGTCCGAACTGGACGCCGCAGCGCGCGTCGCTGCCGCGCAGGGCGTCGTTGCGCACAAGGTGGTCGACGTGGACCTGCGCAGCATCGGCGGCTCGGCATTGACCGACGACATCGACGTCCCCGACGCTGGCGGCGACGGCATCCCCGTCACCTACGTGCCCGCGCGCAACACCATCATGCTGTCGCTGGCGCTCGGTTGGGCCGAGGTCGTCGGCGCCAACGACCTGTTCTGTGGCGTCAATGCGGTGGACTACTCCGGCTACCCCGATTGCCGTCCCGAGTTCGTGCGCGCTTTCGAGGTGCTGGCCAACTTGGCCACCAAGGCAGGCGTGGAAGGTGTAGGGCTGCGCGTGCACGCACCGCTGCAGTTCCTCAGCAAGGCCGACATCGTCCGTGAAGGCGTGCGCCTGGGTGTGGACTTCGGCCTCACCGTCTCCTGCTACCGCGCCGATGCCGATGGACGCGCCTGCGGCCACTGCGACGCCTGCCGCCTGCGCGCGGCCGGCTTCTCCGATGCCGGCGTTCCCGACCCCACGCACTACGCCATTTTGTCTTGACGCCCGCGTAGGGTAGAATGCGCACCCCGACGCAATGTCGGGGTCAGTGGGCCGTTAGCTCAGTCGGTAGAGCAGAAGACTTTTAATCTTTTGGTCGATGGTTCGAATCCATCACGGCCCACCATCTCCAGCAAGGCTTTCAGCGAACTTCATCGCTCCGCAGAAGGCATCGGCTCGGCAATTGCGCAGTATTCGCGCGCCCGTACGAGCGCGCGGACACCGGTGCGCCGTTACGCTAACGCATCACCGCATAGCGGCTACAGGTCTTTGCCACTTTGTGGGATCACCGGCTGCCTGAGCAAATCAAAACACCGTCCGTAATTTTTGCCAGCGCAAGGCAGTCGCCTGATGCACAGCGCTACGCGCCTGCCTCACCGCCCAGGCTCGTCGTTCCACAGCAGCTTGTGCAGCTGCATCTGGAAGCGCACCGGCAAGCGGTCTGCCACGATCCAGTCAGCCAGTTGCCGTGGGCTCACCTCGCTTTTGCTGGGCGAAAACCACACCGTGCAGCGGCGATCCAGTGTATGCGCGGCGACGATCTCGCGCGACCATTCGTAGTCGACGCGGCTGCAGATCACGAACTTGATCTGGTCGCGCGCGGTCAGCAGCGGCAGGTTTTCCCAGCGATTGCGTGCCTCCTCGCCGGATGCGGGCGTCTTGATGTCGACCACGCGCGAGACGCGCGGATCAACGGCAGACACGTCCAGCGCACCGGAGGTCTCCAACGAGACGTCGTAACCGGCGTCGCAGAGCTTCTCCAGCAGAACCAGGCAACGCTTCTGCGCCAACGGCTCGCCGCCGGTCACGCAGACATGGCGCACACCATGACTGGCGACTTCGGCGACGATTGCGTCAATGTCATGCCACTGCCCGCCATGGAACGCGTACGCGGTGTCGCAGTACAGGCAGCGCAACGGGCAGCCGGTCAGGCGGACGAATACCGTGGGCCAGCCAGCCGCTTCGGCCTCGCCTTGCAGGGACAAAAAGATTTCGGTGATCTTCAACCGCGGCAATGGCGACTGGACGATCTCGCTGGGGACGGCGGCGGCATTCATGGGCAAAGTATGCGCCGTGCCGGCAGGCACGAACGCGAGGCTCAGCGCAGTTGCTGGCCGAGACGGATGGACTGCAGGCGCTCCTGCGCAACGCGTGCCGCGTCGGAGCCGGGGTACTGCGAAGCAACCTGCTGCAAGGTCTGCTGGGCCTCGTTGTTCTTGCCTTCGCCGTACTGCGACAGGCCAAGCTTCAACAAGCCGCCGGCGGCCTTGTCATGCGTGGGATAGCGGCTGACGAGATCGCGGAACTGCGCCTCGGCAAGCTGGAAATTACGGGTGGCGTAATAGCTCTCGCCCAGCCAATACAAGGCATTGGGGGTATAGACGCCGTTGGGATAGAGCTCCAGAAAGCTCAGGAACAGCTGCGACGCATCGTCGTACTTGCCGTTCTTCAATGCATCGAAGGCCACGTTGTAGGCCGTACGTTCGTCGTTGCTGACGGCCAGGGTGCCTGGGTCGCCATGGACGGTGGGCGGCTTCTCGGAAGTTGCCGCCGCTGCGGGCCGCGCAGCAGGTGCCGGGGCCGGGGTCACGCTGCCGGTCGCTGGGGGCAATGGCGGTGTTGCGCCACCTGCGCCTTCCAACCGGTTCAAGCGTCCATCCAGGTCCAGATATTGGTCCTTGGACTGCTGCTTGAGTTGCTCATTGTCGTGCTGCAGCTGTTCGACGGTCGACCGCAATGCCTGCAGGTCCGAACGCGCCTGCTGCAGCTGATTGAGGAGATCGTTGTTGGCCTGACTATTGGCCTGCTGCTGCTCGAGCACGGCCACACGATCAGCGAGACTGGCTCGCTGGGCGTATGCCGGCGCGGCGACCACGAGGGCCGCCGCGACGAACAGGGATGTCACTCGAAAGCGCATCGCTTCTTACTGAGCCGTGTACACGATTTCGACGCGGCGGTTCTGCGACCAGCAGGACTCGTTCGACTCGGTGCAGACCGGACGCTCTTCGCCGTAGCTGACGACGGTCAGCTGGCTGGCCGAGCCACCGGCAGCCTGCAGCGAGGACGACACGGCATTGCCGCGACGCTCGCCCAGACCCATGTTGTACTCACGCGAACCACGCTCGTCCGCATTGCCCTGCAGGGTGATGCGCGAGGAAGGACGGTCACGCAGGTACTTGGCGTGGCAAGCCATGATGGCCTGGAATTCCGGCTTCAGGGAGTCCTGATCCAGATCGAAGTAAACAACACGCTGACGCAGGCAGGCATCGGTATCCAGGTCGCCCGGGCCGTACAGGCCAGAGGTGGACGGGCCGGTGGGAACCGAGGAACCAGCGGTGGTATCGGTCGCAGGAGGCGGAGTTTCCTTCACCTTCTTCGAGCAACCAGCCAGCACAGCAACGGACAGCAGGGAGACAAGCAAGACGCGGGTGGACTTGTTCATGGGGTACCTATGGAGGCTCTGGGCCAATGAGTGGTTTAACGCAGCGAAATATTAACATTAATGCGCGGTTCGGTAAGGCCCCCATGCGGGTTCTCTCACATCGCCGTCGGCCAGCACCAGGCGCTGGCGGACCCGAGCGTCGGAAGAGACCGCGTACAGCACGCCACGGCCGCCTTCGCGTGCGGCGTACAACACCATGCTGGCGTTAGGCGCAAAGCTCGGCGATTCGTCCAGCGACCCCGGCGACAGCGTGCTCCAGCTGGGCGAACCCAGGCTGCGGTCCATCATCGCGATACGGTAGGTGTTGCCGCTGCCCTGAGCCACGGCAATCTTCTTGCCGTCGAACGACACGCTGGCGGTGGCGTTGTAGTTGCCCTGGAAGGTCACGCGGTTGGCGCTGCCGCCGCTGGCTGCCACCTGGTAGATCTGCGGACGGCCGCCGCGATCGGAGGTGAAGTAGATGCTGCCGCCATCCGGCGCCCAGGTCGGCTCGGTGTCGATGCCGAAGTGGTTGGTGAGCTGGGTGAGCTGCTTGCTGCCCAGGTCCATCACGTAGATTTCCGGGTTACCGCTGCGCGACAGCGCCAGCGCCAGGCGACGTCCGTCCGGCGAGAACGACGGCGCGCCGTTGATGCCACGGAAGCTGGACACCAGTTCGCGTGCACCGGTGGCGATGTCCTGCAGGTAGATCGACGAGTTGCCGCGCTCGAAGCTCACATATGCCAGCTTCTTGCCGTCCGGGCTCCAGTTGGGCGACAGCAGCGGCTCGGCCGAACGCACGATGGTCTGCGGGTTGTAGCCGTCCGAGTCGGCCACCATCAGCGCATAACGCATGGCGCCGCCCTTGCCGCTGGCAGTCACATAGGCAATGCGGGTCCAGAAGGCACCGCGCACGCCTGTGATTTTCTCGTAGATGGCATCAGCCATCTGGTGCGAAACATCGCGCATTGCATTGGCACGAGCCGTCATCGCCAGGCCCAGCATGCGCTCGCCCTTGGCCACGTCGAACAACTCGTATTCGACCCGGTATGCGCCTTCGCCGGCGTCCATGACGCGGCCGACCACGATGTAGTTCTGCTTGAGGGTGCGCCAGGTCTGGAACTGCACCTCGGTGCCACGGGTCGGCTTTTCGACGATCTGCGCGGCCGGCAACGTGCGGAACTGCCCGGAACGATCCAGGTCGGCGCCGACCACGGCGGACACGTCGGTCTGCGGCGCGGTGCCCGAGCCCTGATACGGCATCGGAATGACAGCGATCGGCGTGGCAGACGCGCTACCGCCGACGATATCGATGGTGAGACCTTGCTGCTGCGCGAGTGCGCTCAGCGGCAACAACAGGGCGGTCAAGGCGGCTAGCCAACGCAGCGGTTTTTTCATGGACGGCTCGGATCGGGCAGGAAAAGTGTGCAAGGGATAGCAATCAACGAGTGAACATACTCGCAATCGTGAATGAGTTGACGTGAAAACGGAGCGAGCGATGGTGTAGCGACATGGACAGCCCCATGGGCGATCACGCGGGGTGGCACCAGGCTGCGGCGCCAGTGGCCGCCGCAGCCCGACAACGATTACTGATCCTGCGCAGTGAACACAAAGGTCAGGTTGCGCTGGAACACCGACTCGAACCCGCGGTAAGGCAATGGCTGGGCGCTCAACACGGCCGCTTCGATCGAACGCTGGCCAGCCTCGTCGTAGGGGCAGCCCGGCGCCACCTTGGCCTCCATCACGCTGCCGCCCGGCAGCTGGCGGATGTTGATGGTGCATTTCTGGCCTGGCGGCACCGACGGCGGACGCACCCACTGCGCCAACACTTTCTGTTGAATCGCCGCGGCGTATTTGGCCGACAGGTCGGTACTGGTACCGCCCTGCCCTGCGGTCGGTTGCGCGCTGGTCGCCGCGGCCGCGGAGGCCTGCTGCGCACGTGCGGCGGCGACCTGGCGCAACTTCTGTTCGGCCAGCGCCATCTCCTTATCGGCTTGCGCGCGCTGACGACGGATGTCGGCGATCTTCTTCTGGCGTTCGGCTTCTTCCGCCGCCTGCTGTGCGGCCGCCTGTTTCTTCTTGGCGTCGGCCTCTTCCTGCTGCTTGGCAAGGCGCAGTTTCTGCTCGGCCTCTTCCTGGCGTTTCCGCTCGGTCAGGTCGATCTGCTCCTGGCGACGCTTGGCTTCCTGTTCCTGCTTGGCCTTTTCGGCGGAAATGGCCAGTGCATCCACGCGCTCCTGGTCGACCTTGTCGGGCTGGGCTATGCGCTCCTGTGCCTGCGCCTGCTGCGGCGTGGGCGCATCCTGCGGGCGCGGCTCGGGGATCGGCTGTGGCGGTGGCACGCTGTCTTCCGGCGCGGGTTCGGGCAACGGCGCAGGCGGGGGCGGCGTCTCGACCGGCGTGGCCTTCAATGCCTGGCGCGCAACCCGCGCCTCGGCAGCCGACACGTCCAGCGAGGCCTCCATGCTGGGGTCGCCGGCCGCGGGCTCCACCGAGCGTTCGGGCGACCACAGCCAGCCGGCGATAAACACCAGCGCGACCAGGACGTGCACGACCAATGCCAGGACGACCGGTCGAAACCAGCCGTCATCGCGCGCCGTCTGCGTGGGGAGTGCGTCAGCGTGCATCGCTGCCTGCGGTGCCGCCGGAGTCGGAAATCAGGCCCACTTTCTCGACCTTGGCCTGCTTGAGCACGTCGATGGCATCCATGATCTTCTGGTACGGCGCGGCGCGATCGCCGGCCACCACCACACGTGCGTCCTTGTCCTGCGCCACGATGGCAGCCAGCTGTGCCTGCAGCGCAGCCACGTCCATCGCCTGCGGCTTGCCCTTGGGCAGCTGCAGCGCCAATTTGCCATCGGCAGCGACCACCACCACGACCGGGTCCTGCTTGCTTTCCAGCGCCTTGGCGCGCGAACTGGGCAGGCTGACGTCGGTACTCAGGGTCAGCAACGGTGCGGTGACCATGAAGATGATCAGCAGCACCAGCATCACGTCGATATACGGCACGACGTTGATGTCGGATTTGAGCTTGCGCTTCTTACGACGGGAAATACCGGAGATCATCGCGAAACGTTCCTAATTAGTCCTCGGCGCCGGCTGGCAGTGCGCTTGCACGGTGCCCCGAAAAGGGACACCTGCACGTGGCACTGCGCACCGACGCGACTGGCCCTGCCGGACACTTCCCGCGTCACGCCATGCGGGGGCATGCCGGCAGCGCGCATCACTCGTCCGCGCCGGCCTGGCGCTGCAGGATGGAGCTGAACTCGTCGGCGAAGGTCTCATAGCGCACCGACAGCCGTTCCACGCGGGTGGTGAAGCGGTTGTAGGCCCACACGGCCGGAATCGCCACGAACAGACCGATGGCGGTGGCGAACAACGCTTCGGAGATACCCGGCGCCACCGCGGCGATACCGGCCTGCTCGCCGCTGCTGACCATGTCGTGCATGGTCACCATGATGCCGAACACGGTGCCGACCAGGCCGACGTACGGCGCAGTGGAGCCGATGTTGGCCAGCAGTTCGAGGTTGCGCTCGAGCTGGTCGACTTCGCGCGTGAACGCGGTGCGCATGGCACGCTGCGCGCCTTCCAGCTGCACGCGCGCATCCAGACGGCGGCGGTCGCGTAGACGCGAGAACTCGCGGAAGCCGCTTTCGAACATCGATTCCAGACCGCCCACGGTGCGGTTGCGGTCGGTGGCCGAGGCGTACAGCTTGGCCAGGTCCGCACCGGACCAGAACCGGTTCTCGAACTCGTCGGCCTCGCGATTGGCCAGCTTGAACGCACGCGCCTTGCGGAAAATGATCACCCAGCTGATGAACGAGCCGATCAGCAGCAGCAACACGATGATCTTGACCGGGATACTGGCGCGCAGGATCAGGTCTACATAGTTGATGCTGCTGTTGTGCGCCACGCTGGCGGTCTGCGCCGCGGCAGCGGCGACGTCCTGCGGCAGTGCTTCCACTACCGTGTCCTGCAGGGCCAGGAGCAATGCAATCGACATCCGTTCGTTCCTCAGTAATCGGATTCTGGGGTTTCTAGAGCTTTCAACACGTCATACAGCGCATCGTCCATGCCACGCGGACGGAAGTCGCTGGTACCGAGCGCGGCAATACGCACCTCGGCGGTCAGCAGCACTTCGCCTTCGCGACGGACCGATTGCGCGAACAGCAGGCTGGCCCGTCTGCATCGCAGCAATACCGCCGACACTGACAGCGCGTCGTCGAGCCGGGCCGGCTTGAGGAAATCCAGTTGCATCGCGCGGACCGCAAACACCAGGTCGTGCTCCTGGCGCATACGCTCCTGCCCGTAGCCGAGCGCACGCATCCACTCCGTGCGCGCGCGTTCCATGAAGGCCACGTAGCGCGCGTGGTAGACCACCCCGCCGGCGTCGGTATCTTCCCAGTAGACGCGTGTCGGCCAACTGAATACCGGCAGGGATTGGGGATTGGAGAATGGGGATTCGATGGTCATGGGCACGGAATTTCGGTCGTGACGGCCCAGGTTGGCGACCAGCAGAGCGTCGTCAAAACAGGTCTCCCGGTTCGCCGATGCCCGGGGCGCGCTCGCGCGGCACCTTCAGGCCCAGATGCAGATAGGCCTTGGGCGTGACCATCCGGCCGCGCGCCGTGCGGATCAGAAAGCCCTGCTGGATCAGGTACGGCTCGATGACGTCTTCCAGCGTGCCGCGCTCCTCCGACAGCGAGGCGGCCAGCGATTCCACGCCGACCGGGCCGCCATCGAAATGTTCGACGATGGTGCGCAACATGCGACGGTCGAGCTCGTCAAAGCCTTCCGGATCCACTTTCAGCATCTGCATGGCCGCCTGCGCCACCGGCAGATCGATATGCCCGGCCGCCTTGACCTGGGCGTAGTCGCGCACGCGACGCAGCAGCCGGTTGGCGATACGCGGGGTGCCGCGCGCGCGGCGTGCGATTTCCGCCGCGCCTTCGGGCGTGCAGTCGATGCCCAGTATGGCCGCCGAGCGAATCACGATGCGGGTCAATTCCTGCGGGGAATAGAATTCCAGCCGCTGCACGATGCCGAAGCGGTCGCGCAAGGGCGCGGTGAGCAGGCCGGCACGGGTGGTGGCACCGATCAGGGTGAACGGCGGCAGGTCGATCTTGATCGAGCGCGCGGCCGGGCCGTCGCCGATCATGATGTCGATCTGGAAATCTTCCATCGCCGGATACAGCACTTCTTCCACCACCGGCGAGAGGCGATGGATTTCGTCGATGAACAACACATCGTGCGGCTGCAGGTTGGTGAGCAACGCCGCCAGATCGCCGGCCTTTTCGATCACCGGGCCAGAGGTCACGCGCAGGCTCACGCCCAGCTCGTTGGCGATGACGTGACTCAGCGTGGTCTTGCCGAGCCCGGGCGGCCCGAAGATCAGCACATGATCCATCGCCTCGCCACGCGCCTTGGCCGCCTGGATGTAGATCTCCATCTGCTCGCGCACCGGCTGCTGACCGAGATAATCGGCCAGGCGCTTGGGACGAATGCTCGCATCGGCGGCGTCGTCTTCGCGGGTGGAGCTGCTGGCGATGATGCGCTGCTCAGTCATCCGGCCATCTTCTCATGCCGCGCGCGGATGGCCCAACATCTAGACATCAAGCTCGGCCTGGCGCAGCACTGCGAAGAAGGCATCGAAGCGCGCGGCGCGCCAGGTCGGCACCAGCCCTTCCCAGTTCTCGAAATAGACGACCTCCGGCTCGCATTGCGGGCCGCGCGCGCGGTAGTCCAGGCACAGCAGGCTATCGACGTTATGGCAAGACAGCACCAGCACCTGATCCAGGCCGGCGTGCAGGCAGGCCGCAGCGCGGAAGTCACTCCGGTCTTCGAAGGCATCGGCAAAATCCAGCACGCTGCGGATCTGCGCCAGCGGCGATAGATCGCGATCAACCAGCACGCATTCCCAATCCACGTAGTGATCGGACGGAAAACGGGTACGCGGCACCCAGCACCAGCCGGTATCGCCCCCGTCCTGGACACTGTAGAGACGCTTGAACAATGCCGGCAGGCGCACGCCCAGGCGTGCTTCGGCCTCAGCGAAGGCATCGGCGTCCGCTGCGGCTCCGCCGTCGTTCCGCCCATCGGCGCCGCTCCAGAACGTGGTCAATGCCGGCGGCTGCGGCTGCCACTGCACCACATCTGCGTCGTGCTTGGCCTGCAACGCGGGGGACCAATAGTGGACATCGACCAACTGCGCCAGCAGGTCCTCCACGTTGGCGAACACCGCCAACCGGCGCTTGTCGCCTGCATCGACGTAGACCAGTGTGGGCTCGGCACCGAATGCGGAGTAGTCCAGGCACAGCGCCCGGCTCGGCGAACGGTCATCGGCCGCGATGACGATCAGATGGCGATCATCGCCACCGGCAGCAAGCCCGGCAAACGCGTCGTCGCGGTACTCCTCGCGGGCACGCACTTGCGCAAAGGAAAACAGCTCCGCACTGCCGAGCAGGCGCGCGCGCGGGAACAGCCATTCGGCCTTGAGCCAGTTGTCCGGCTCCTCCAGGGACTGACCACGCGCCATCTGCACCGCGCCGCCGTCGTAGCGTGCGTACAACTCACGCAGCCAGGCCGGCAGGCGGACACCGAGCCGCGCTTGCGCCGCCGCGATCGCGGCCTCGGTGGCCGGCACGCGCCCGAGGTTGAGTGCGTCATCCCAGAAGGTGTCCAGGCTCGGTGAGCGCCCGTAGACCATCCACTTGAGCGCGGCCACGCTCAGATCTCCACTTGCGCGCCCAACTCCACCAGGCGGTTACCGGGGATGCGGAAGAAACCGGTGGCCGGGGCGGCATTGCGATGCATCAGGGCGAACAGCTTGTCGCGCCAGATCGGCATGCCGCGATTGGCGCTGGCCACGATGGTTTCGCGGCTGGCGAAATAGGTGGTGTCCATCGGATCGAAATAGATCCCGCCCTGATCGCAGGAGCGCATCAGCGCCAGCGGCACGTCCGGGGTCTCCATGAAACCGAAGCGCACATGCACGCGGTAGAACTCGTCGCCGATCGCGTCGATCTTGAGCCGTTTCCCGGCGGCCGCGTACGGCACCTGCAGGGTTTCCACGGTCAGGAACACGTTGCGCTCGTGCAGCACCTTGTTGTGCTTGAGGTTATGCATCAGCGCGTGCGGCACCACCATCGGGTCGGCGGTCAGGAACACGGCCGTGCCGGGCACGCGCACCGGCGGCGCCAGCATCAACCCGGGCAGGAAGGTGTCCAGCTTGATACCGTCCTTGCGGATCTCGTCGTGCAGCAGCTTGCGGCCGCGGCGCCAGGTACGCATCAGGGTGAACAGGATCAGACCCAGCAACAACGGGAACCAGGCGCCGTCCAGGAACTTGATGATGTTGGCGTAGAAGAACGCGCAGTCCACGGCCAGGAACACCAGCGCGAACAACCACAGCAGCGGCGCCGGCACGCGCGGGTTGGCACGCGCGTAGATAATCATCAACACGGTGGTGATCAGCATGGTGCCGGTCACCGAAACGCCGTACGCGGTGGCCAACGAGGCCGAGTCGCCGAAACCGATCACGGCCACCGCCACCAGCGCCAGCAGGCACCAGTTCACCGCCGGCACATAGATCTGGCCGATGGTGGAGTGCGAGGTATGGCGAATGTGCATGCGCGGGATGTAGCCGAGCTGCATGGCCTGGCTGGCCACCGAATAGGCGCCGGTGATCAGCGCCTGCGAGGCAATCACCGTGGCTGCAGTGGCGAGCACGATCATGGGGTACAGCGCCCACTCGGGCACCGCCTCGTAGAACGGGTTGCTGACCGCGGCCGGATTGCGCAGCATCAGCGCGCCCTGCCCTAGGTAGGTCAAGGTCAGCATCGGCAGGACCACGAACTGCCACGAGCGGCGGATCGCCTTGGCGCCGAAATGGCCCATGTCCGCGTACAGCGCTTCGCCACCGGTCACTGCCAGCACCACTGCGCCCAGCACGAACACCGCATGCCAGTTGTGTTGCGCGAAGAAGCGCACGCCCCACCACGGATTCAGCGCATGCAGCACTTCCGGTGCGCGGGCCATGTTGTAGACGCCGATCGCGCCCAACGCGAAGAACCAGAGCAGTGTGATCGGCCCGAATGCCTTGCCGACACGTTCGGTACCGAAGCGCTGCGCAAGGAACAGCATGCCCAGTACCACCAAGGTGATCGGCACCACGAACGGCTCCAGCCTGGGCGCAGCCACCTCCAGGCCCTCCACCGCCGACAGCACCGAAATCGCCGGGGTGATGACGCCGTCGCCAAAGAACAGCGAGGCACCGAAGATGCCGAGGATGCCGACCACGTACATCGAGCGCGAACCGCCCGGCAGGGTGCGTTGCGCCAGCGCGGTCAGCGCCATGATGCCGCCCTCGCCGTCGTTGTCGGCGCGCATGATCACGGTGACGTACTTGAGCGTGACCACCAGCATCAGCGCCCAGAACACCAGCGACAGGATGCCCAGCACGGTGTCGTGGTCCGGGGTCAGCCCGTAGTGCGGCGAAAACGCTTCCTTAAGCGTATACAGCGGGCTGGTACCGATATCGCCGAAGACGACGCCGATCGCGCCGATGACCAGGGCGGTCTGGCTGTTGGCGGGCGCGTGGCTGGAGCCGGCTGATTTGGGGGTGTGGGACATGAGGTGGGCAGTTTTCGCCAGACAGCGTGAAGATGATGAGGGAGCCAGCACCTGTCGAAGGTGCCTGCACTGACGTCACAGACACCCAAGGTACGGGCTGGCCGCGGGCAAGGATGCGCAGTGTACGGGCCGCCCCTGTCGATGCCGAGTGCCGGCCGCGCCCGCTTTGCGGCCAGGCGATGGTTCGTGGCCGCGCTCAGCGCAGCGCGGCTTGCAGTGCCTTGCGGATGACCGTGGCGACCTCGTCGCCTTCTGCACCGGCGTCGCGCGCCATGCGGGCGGCCTCGGCCGGCTTGTAGCCCAGCTGTTGCAAGGCCACGGTGGCTTCGGAAACGGCGTCGGGCCCCAACTGGCCGGTGATCGGGGCGCCGCTGCTGAAATCGGCCGCGCGGTCGCGCAGTTCCACCACCATGCGCTCGGCGGTCTTCTTGCCGATGCCGGGAATGCGCGTCAGCGCGGTGATGTCGCCGCTGGTGATCAGGCGGGCGAACTCGTCCACGCTGACCCCGGACAACACCGCCAGCGCAATCTTGGCGCCGATACCGGTGACCTTCTGCACATCGCGGAACAACCGCCGCTCGCCTTCGCGCAGGAAACCGTACAGCGCGACGCTGTCTTCCTTCTGCGCGTAATGGGTGAACAGGATCACGTCGCGACCGACATCGGGCAGATCGTAGAAGGTGCTCATCGGCGCCTCCAGCTCATACCCCACCCCACCCACGTCGATCACCAGCCACGGCGGCTGCTTGTAGGCCAGGATCCCGCGCAGACGGCCGATCATTGGGCACCGCCGTTGTGGTGCCGGGATTGGGGATTCGAGATTGGGGATTGGCGAACTCCCTCGCTGCCGTTGACGACGGCTGCGCACCGCCGAAGCGGTACAGCGCACGCGAACTCGCGGTTGCGAATCCCCAATCCCAAATCCCGAATCCCGATTGTCATTTCTTGCGGCTCCAGGCCTGTTGGGTATTGACGCCCAGGCGTTGCGCGGTGGCGCGCACGTGGGCGTGAGTGATGGCGACCGCCAATGCGTCGGCGGCGTCGGGCTGCAGCTTGCCTTTCAGGTTGAGCATGATGCCGACCATGTGCTGGACCTGCACCTTGTCCGCGCCGCCCTTGCCGACCAGCGCGAGCTTGACTTCGGTGGCAGCGTACTCGTGCACCGGCAGGTCGCGCATGACCACCGCGCAGATCGCCGCGCCGCGCGCGTGGCCGAGCTTGAGCGCCGAAGCGGCGCTCTTGCCCATGAACACCCTTTCGATCGCCACCTCATCCGGCCGGTAGGTCTCGATCAGCTCGCCCAGCCCCTGCAGCAGCCGCTTGAGCCGTTGGGAGAAATCACCCTCCCCCAGCAGCATCAGCGGCGCGTGGTGCACATGCCGGCTGCGACCGTCCTCGTCGATATCGATGATGCCGATGCCGGTGCGCTGCGAACCGGGATCGATGCCCAGGATGCGGGTCATTGAGCGGCCGGCAATTGGGAGTCGGGAATCGGGAATGGGTAAAGCGGCCTACTGGCGTGCTCGACATTGCCGAGCGATGCAGGATGCTGCTGTTTCGATTCCCGATTCTCCATTCCCGATTCCCGGCGCCTCAGGCGCCAAGCGCCGCTTGATCGACGTTCGAATACACGTCCTGTACGTCGTCCAGGTCTTCGAGCATGTCCAGCAGCTTGCGGACCTGCACGGCGGTCTCGCCGTCCACGGCGATGTCGTTGTCGGCGCGGAAGGTGATTTCGGCGTGCGCCGGTTCCAGCCCGGCAGCGACCAGGGCGTCCCTGACCTGGGCGAAGGCGTCCGGGGCGGTCAGCACATCGATGGCGCCGTCTTCCGGATACACCACCACATCGTCGGCGCCGGCTTCGATGGCGGCATCGGTGAGGGTGTCTTCATCGATGCCGGCAGCGAAGCTCAGCACGCCCAGGCGCTTGAACATGAAGGCCACCGAGCCCTCGGTGCCCATGTTGCCGCCGCATTTGCTGAAGGCATGGCGCACGTCGGCCACGGTGCGCACGCGGTTGTCGGTCAGGCAGTCCACGATCACCGCCACGCCGCCGGGCGCGTAGCCCTCGTAGCGCACTTCTTCGTATTCCACCCCTTCCAGCTCGCCGGTGGACTTCTTGATGGCGCGCTCCATCACGTCCTTGGACATGTTCGACGACAGGCCCTTGTCCATGGCCGTCCGCAGACGCGGATTATTGGACGGGTCGCCGCCGCCGGCGCGGGCCGCCACGCTGATCTCGCGGATGATCTTGGTAAACATCTTGCCGCGCTTGGCGTCGGAGGCGTTCTTGCGGCCTTCGATCGAGGGACCTCTACCCATGGGTGGTTCCAGACTGGCTTCAATGACAGGGCGCGGATTTTACCTGATTGCCCGCCCTCACCGGGGCAGCGACATCCGCCTGCGCATGTTCACCGCTGGAAGCGGCCGGTGCGCAGAAAGGCCAGCGCCTGTGCGGCGGCCTCGGGCGAGCGCAACAGGCCGCTGTGGCTTGCCTGCACCACGCAATGATCGCGCAGCCCGGGCAGGCGGGTTTCGGCCAGCGCCACGGTGCCGTCCGAGCCGCCGTCGAGCGGGGCGAGCCAGCGGCCGATCCCACGTGCCACGTTGCCGGCCACCTGACCGATCTCGGCCTGGCCGTCCCAGCGCACAAAGCCCTGTTGCAAGATCGCGGCGCTGCGGCCCAGCGCCCATAGCCCGCCACGTTGCGCCAGCCCGCGCGCGGCGGCGCTGCCGCACAACGGCGAGCCCAGGCAGACCACGCGACGCACCGGCAGGTCGGGGGCATCCTGCAATGCCTGCAGGGCCATCAGCCCACCCAGGCTATGACAGATCACCAGCTGCGCGCGGCTGGCGCGCAGGCGCTCGATCAGACGCGGCACCGCATGCGCGGGGCCGCCGAGCACGCTGGCGTAACCGAACAGCGCAGGCGCCAGCCCGTTGGCACGCATCCGCCGCGCCAATGGCAGCAGCCAGTGCGCGGTGTTCCAGATGCCGTGCACCAGCAGCACGTCGGCGGTCGCGGCGCGCGTACCGTCGCGCGGACTGCGCCGCGGCGCCGCCGGGCCGATGGAGGATGCGCTGGACACTGAGATGGTTACCTGCAGAGGGCATCAACTGCGCGTGCGTTGCGCGCTGACGCCAAGCGAACGCGCAACCGCAACGGGCGGCAGCACGGGTGCGATCAGTCCGCTGCCAGCACCGGGCTGCGCCGCAGGATGTATTCGCGGTCGACGATCTTGCCCACCGGAAAATCGTATTCGCCCACCTTTTCGAAACCATAGCGGGCGTAGAAGCGCTGCGCGCCGAAATTCTCCGACCACACGCCGATCCACAAGGTGCGTGGGCCGTCGCGCTCCAACCATTGCAGCGCAGTTTCGAACAATCGGCTGCCCCAGCCGCTGTTCTGATAGTCCTTCAGCAGATACAGCCGCTTCAGCTCCCCATCGCCGGGCCGCACCTGATCGTGCGGCAGCCCGCAGGGGCCGGCGGCCGCATGGCCGACCAGCAGGTTGTCCATCTCCAGCAGCCAGATCGCGTAATCCGGATGCGACAACACGGTGCGCGCGCGCTCCACGGCATAGGTCTCTTCCAGAAAACCGCGCAGGTCCTCTTCCGGATACAGATGCCCGAAGGTTTCGGTAAAGGTCTGCGCGGCCAGAAGCGACAGCGCTTCGGCATCGTCCGGCGTGGCGCGGCGAATGCGGGTCATGCGGGCCCCTCTGGCAAGTCGACGCGGCAGCTTCTCGCATGCTGCGGCGTTGCTGCAAGTGGCGAATCGGGAATGGGGAATGGGGAATGGGGAATGGGGAATGGGAATTGCCGAGCGCCCTGCGAGTCGGGCACCAGATGCGTCTGCCCGGCTGGTGGTCTTACCACCCAGAGGCCTGGTTGCCGCGTACGTTGGAATTGCCGCGCGTATCGGAGCGGCATGCAAAAAACGCGCTGCGTCACCTGCTAGAGCTTGGGTGCAGTTGCTGACAAGCACTCAGGGTTACGGAAAGTCGCGGTGCGCGATTGCTTGGCAGTTCGTTACGCACGCCGCGCTGCGCGTGCAGCTGTTCGATACGCGCGTTGCGTGCAGCGCAGATCGGCCAGCAACGCCTTGCGCCAGCTGCCCGCTGCGCATGAACAGCACGGCCACGCAATGGGCGTGGCCGTGTGTTCGATGACGGGTCAGACCTGCTTCGGGCGCACCTGCACGTGCACTTCGGCGAGCTGGTCGGCAGCGATCGGCGACGGGGCGTCGGTCATCAGATCCTGCGCGCCGGTGGTCTTGGGGAACGGGATCACGTCGCGGATGGACTCGGTACCGGCCATCAGCGCGGCGATGCGGTCGATACCGAAGGCGATGCCGCCGTGCGGCGGCGCGCCGTAGTTCAACGCGTCCAGCAGGAAGCCGAACTTGGCGCGCGCTTCTTCGGCGCCGATGCCGAGCAGTTCGAACACGGCGCTCTGCATGTCCGGGCGGTGGATACGGATCGAGCCGCCGCCGATTTCGTTGCCGTTGAGCACCATGTCGTAACCGCGCGAGACCGCGGTGCGGGCGTTGGCGCGCAGGTCGGCAATATCGTCCACCGCCGGTGCGGTGAAGGGGTGATGCAACGCGACGTAACGCTGCGCCTCATCGTCCCATTCGAACATCGGGAAGTCGGTGACCCACAGCGGCGCCCAGCCGTCGGCGACCAGGTTGAAGTCCTTGCCGGCCTTCAGGCGCAGCGCGCCCATGAAGTCGGACACCTTGGTGTAGCCGCCGGCACCGAAGAACACGATGTCGCCATTGCTGGCGCCGACATGCTTGAGCAGCGCGGCGAAGGATTCTTCGCTGAAGAACTTGGCGATCGGCGAACTGACCTCGCCGGTCTCCGACAGCTTGATGTAGGCCAGGCCCTTGGCGCCGTATTTGGCGGCATGCGCTGCGTATTCGTCGATCTGCTTGCGCGACAGGCTGGCGCCACCGGGAATGAGCAGCGCGGCAACGCGGCCATCGGCATCGTCGGCGGCAGCGGTGAACACCGGGAATTGGCTGGCCTTGACCAGCTCGGCCACGTCGACCAGTTCCAGCGCGATACGCAGGTCCGGCTTGTCCGAGCCATAGCGACGCATCGCCTCGGCCCAGGTCATGCGCGGGAACTGCGCCGCCAGGTCGACATCCACCACTTCCTTGAAAATGGCGCGGATCATGTCTTCGACGAAATCCTGCACATCGCGCTCGCGCACGAAGGCGAATTCCATGTCGAGCTGGGTGAATTCCAGCTGGCGGTCGGCACGCAGCGCTTCGTCGCGGAAGCAGCGCGCGATCTGGTAGTAACGGTCGAAGCCGGCCACCATCAGGATCTGCTTGAACAGCTGCGGGCTCTGCGGCAAGGCGTAGAACTCGCCCGGATGCATGCGCGCAGGCACCAGGAAGTCGCGCGCGCCTTCCGGGGTGGCCTTGGTCAGGATCGGGGTTTCGATGTCCTGGAAATCGCGCGCATCCAGATGCCGGCGCAGCGCCTGCACCAGCTTGATGCGGGTGCGCTGCATGCGCTGCATTTCCGGCCGGCGCAGGTCCAGGTAGCGGTACTTCAGGCGGGTTTCTTCGCCCGGGTTTTCGTGCGCGTGGAACGGCAGTGGCGCGGCCTTGTTGAGGATGCTGATGCGCGTGGCGATCACTTCCACCTTGCCGCTGCGCAGCTTGTCGTTGACCGCATGACGCGCGCGCACCACACCTTCCACCTGCAACACGTCCTCGTAGCCCAGGCTGGCGGCCACCTTGAACAGCTCTGCGCTGGCGTCGTCGCCGGCCACCGGCTCCACCGTCACCTGCACGATGCCTTCGTGGTCGCGCAGGTCGATGAAGCACACCCCGCCCAGGTTGCGGGCCACGTCGGTCCAGCCGGCGAGAGTGACGGTTTGGCCGATCAAGGTCTCGTCGACCAGGCCGCAGAAGTGGGTACGCATCGAAAGCTCCGCTGAAAACCCGACGCAGGACAGCGCCGGAAAGCCGGATATTCTGGGGCCGGCGAGCGGCAGGAGCAAATGCGCGGGCGCTCATGGGCGCTTAAGTCGGTGCCCGGCTGAATAGGCGCCACGCCCCTCCTGCACCAAGGACGACACGATGCTGCGCACTGCCCTGCTGCTCTCCGGCTTCGGCCTGATCACCCTCACCGGCGCATTTGCCAGCGTCACTGCCAGCGCCCAGGAGCGTGGCTGGAATGGCCCCAGCATCACCTGTTCCAGCAACGACAACCGCCGCCGCGAGTGCGATACGCCGTTCCGCGGCCGCGCGGTGCTGGTGGAAAACATCTCCGGCACGCGCTGCATCGAAGGCCGCAACTGGGGCAGCGAGCGCGGCCGGATCTGGGTGGACAATGGCTGTCGCGGCCGTTTCGTCGACGCCCGCAGCGGTGGCGGCTGGGGCGGCGGCTATGGCCCCGGCGGCGTTGGCGGGATCGCTGGAACGGTGCGCTGCGAGAGCAACGATCAGCGCCAGAACATCTGCGATACCGGCTGGCGCCGCGCCAATTTGGTGCGCCAACTCTCCAACACGCCCTGCGTGGAAGGCCGCAACTGGCGCCAGGAAGGCGGCCGGATCTGGGTGGACGACGGCTGCCGGGGCGAATTCGCGCAGGCCCGCGGTGGCGGTGGCTGGGACGGCGGCTATGGCGGCCGCGATGACCGCCCCGGCAACGGCTATGCGATCACCTGCGCCAGCGACGACCGGCGCCAGCGACGACCGGCGCCTGCGCACCTGCGCCTGGGATGGCCGCTATGGCCGCCCGGTGCTGACCCGCCAGCTGTCGGACACCCGCTGTGCGGAAGGTCGCACCTGGGGCTACGACGATCGTCGCGCCACGGTGTGGGTCAACGACGGCTGCCGGGCGCGTTTCGAGGCGCGTTGATGCACTGGCCGCGCAGGCTGGCTGGGTGAGATAGGCCTGCGCGCGTCGGCGAGACACCGGCGCCAGCGTTCTGGACCACGGCACGCATCCAGGCGGATGCGGCTGTCAACTTCAGTCGGGGCGATCCATAGAAGGGCGGCAAACCGCACGCGCAACGCGTGCGTCTTAGCCTTGCAGCCTCGCGGCTACCCGCCATGCTTCACCACAGTTTGCCGGGACTGCACTTGGCCCGGCTGACGTGGGTGTATCGACACCGGCCCGGCCAGCGAGATCGTCCACCGCGCATGCCGGGCGCTACCGGGGAACGCAGTCCTGGCCGCGGCGAACGGCGGTGGGATGGCACAGCCGTCCGGGTTGGCGGCAAGCACCCATGCAATCCTCCGCGACACAGCCGGCAGCACGGTGCTCGACGTGGAGTCGTTGCAACGCGCAACCGCGCTGTGCGGCGCAACCTGCACGCCGCGGCCACTTATGCCGGATCGGACGCGGGCTTGGCGGCCGGCTTGCTCTCCGCGGTTGCCGCCGGTTTGGCATCGCCGCCGGCGCTGCTGCTTTCGGTGAGGTTCTTCTTTTTCTCGCCGGCCGATTTGAAGTCGGTCTCGTACCAGCCGCTGCCGGACAGGCGGAACGACGGCGCGGTGACCTGGCGCTTGATCGTGGCAGCGGCGCAGGCCGGGCAGGTTTGCGGATCGGGGTCGGCCATTTTCTGCAGGCGGTCGAATGCGTGGCCGCAGGTAGTGCACTGGAAACCGTAGATGGGCATGGCAGGGATCAGCTGAAGACGTTGCAAGGGGCGCAAATTCTAGACGCATGCGGGCAGGCAAGGGCAGCGCGCCGCCTGCGACGGGCAGCAGGCAGCCGGTGATGCGTCTACTTGGCCGGCGCCAGGCGACGGCGGCAATGTGCAGTGGCCGCTTCGACGCCCCGCACATGCCGATGGGCTGCGCGCACCGACGCAATGCCGCCCCACCCTGCGCGCAGGCGTGGCTGGCGGCAGCGTGGGGCGAGCGCAGCGCACAACACCTCCGCGTGCACGCCATGCGATCGACACATGCATGGGTTGCGTATCCAAGCAACGCACGAGCAATCGCAAAACACCCCCCGCGGCAATCACATCCTCACGCACAATCGCCGAAAACCGCGCACGCGCCAACGGCGCCGATCGAGCCGCACCGACCAGGCTGTTACACTCGAACACGTGATCGACGCGCCTTTTCCCCCACGAGGGCCGCATCCATGTTGCGGTTGACTGCCTTACTGCTGGGCGTTGCCCTGCTACTCACCGGTAGCGGGTTGCTCGGCACGCTGCTCGCCGTGCGTGGCGATCAGGCCGGCTTCGATGCGCGGGCATTGGGGTTGATCATGTCCGGCTACTTCGCCGGCTTCTTTCTGGGCACCTTCTTCGCACCGCCGCTGATTCGCCGCATCGGGCATATCCGCGCGTTTGCGTTTTATGCGGCGCTGGCAGCCATTGCGGTGTTGCTGCATCCGATCTGGTTGAACGCCTGGGGCTGGGGCGTGCTGCGCCTGGTGACTGGCGCGGCGTTGGTCGGCCTGTACACCGTGATCGAAAGCTGGCTCAACGCCGAGCCCGACGCGCGCCGGCGTAGCCGGGTGTTTTCGGTCTACATGGCGATCAATCTGTCGGCGCTGGCACTGGGCCAGGTCCTGCTCACCATCGGCGATGCAGGCGCACCGGCGATGTTCACGCTGACGGCGATCCTGTTCTGTGCAGCGGTGATGCCGGTGATGACCACGCGGCTGATCCCGCCCGAGGTGCCGCATGTATCGCGCCTGCGGTTGGTCACGCTGTATGCCCTGGCGCCGGTGGCCACGATTGGCGCCGGCCTTTCCGGCCTGGCGATGGGTGCGTTCTGGGGCTTGCTGCCGGTATATGCCAACCGCATCGGGCTGAATTCCGACGGCGTGGCGATGTTCATGCTCACCGCCATCGTGGGCGGTGCGGTGCTGCAGTGGCCGATCGGGCGCATCAGCGACGGGCATGACCGCCGCATCGGCCTGGTGACCGTGAGCGTGCTGGCCGCCGGCATCGCGATCGCTGCCGCGTTGCCGATGGTGCAGACACAGACCACCGTGCTGTTCGTGCTGTTCTTCGTCTATGGCGGGTTGGCGTTTTCGCTGTACCCGTTCGCGGTGGCGCACATGCTCGATTACCTGCCGCGCGAAGACCTGCTTTCCGGCAGCAGCAGCTTGTTGCTGGTGCATGGCGTGGGTGCGGCGATCGGCCCTGCATTGGCCGGCGGCGCGATGCAGAAGTTCGGCCCGGCCGCGTTGCCGGTGTATTTCGCGGTGATGTTGTTGGCCCTGGCTGGCTTCACGTTGTCGCGGCTGCTGCGTTTCACCCGCCGCCGCCCCCATCCGATCGCCTTCCGCCCGATGCTACGCACCACGCCGTCGGCACTGGAGTTGATGCCGGAAACACAGCAGACCGACACGCCACTGCGAACCAAGTAACGCTGACCATGCTCTTTCGCGCTGGCTTTAGGATGGTCGAACAATTCGATCAGCGGACTGCACACCTGCCACTGCGGCCAGCGCGGTTGTGCTGGATCTCGAAACTTCGCTCGCTGTCTGGTGCGGTGGCCTCGCCAATTGCGGGACCGTTGGCGGCATGGATGCCGCCATCGAGCCCCCAGGGATGGGCTCACGGCGTGTCCAAAGCGGTGAGGCATCGCGCTATCGACCGACTCCGCGTTTGACCCAGCCCGTTGACCGGCCCACATCCTGCTTGGCCCAAGATCTCGTCAGCTCGGCTGGAAGCATCCGAACGCCGCTAACCCAGCTAACCAAGTCTTCGCTCTGGCCATGAGGTTGCATACATCCGGCGCGTGATCGCGACCTCGCCTGTAGCGCGGTCATGATCACGCAACGCAAGCGCGGCAGTCTTTCCAGACCCCCTCCCCCGCTGTGGATTTCAATGGATTCGATGTCCTCCTTGCGCGTGCGCCGTCCTGCCACGCTGGCGTTACTGCTGGTTCCGCTCACCCTACCGGCTTATGCACAGCAGGTTCCCGACGGCGCAACGTCTGACCCGGCCGTCACCGACGGGCAAGTATCGACGCTGGATCAGGTGCAGGTGGTCGGCCAGGCAATGACCTATTCCAAGACCACCGTCAGCAAGGAAATGCTGGACCGCCAGTTCGTGCTCGGCAGCGTCAACGATGCGCTCAACGAACTGCCCGGCGTGGTGGTGACCGAAGCCGATGCCTTTGGCTCCTCGGATTGGGGCACGCAGATCAGCATGCGCGGCTTCGTCAGCAATCGCGATACGCAGCAGATCGGCACCACCATCGACGGCGTACCCAATGGCGGCTCGGCGTACGGCGGTGGCTCCAAGGCCAATCGCTTTATCGACATGCCGGATCTGGAAACGGTGGAAGTGAGCCAGGGCACCGCCGACATCGCCTCGCGCTCCAAAGAAGCCCTGGGCGGCACCTTGAATTACCTCACCAGCGAACCGCTGGAAACGCAGCGTGTGCGCGTGATCGGCGGCATTGGCGATAACCAGGCGCGCAAGTACTACGCGCGCTACGACACTGGCCTGATCGGCGGCACTACGCGTGCCTGGGTCAGTGGCTCGTCGGCACGCAATGACGACTGGATCGACGGCAGCGGGCACACCAGCCGCGATCACCTGGCCGGCAAATTCGTCAGCGTGCTGAATCAGTGGACGCTCAGCGGATACGCCTCCTACGACGATGCCGACGAATCCGAATACACCAGCGTGACCCCGGAGCAATTCGCGCGCGACCCGGAGCACGACCTGTTGACCGGCACGCTCACCGGCATTCCGTACCTGGACCAGAACTACCGCTCCGGCTCGCGCGCCTTGCGCAAGAACATGTTCGGCTACCTGCGTGGCGCCTTCGATGGCGGCAATGGTTTCAAGACCACGCTGACCGGCTACGCGCACCGCATGCAGGGGCGCGGCGACTGGATTCCGCCGTATCTGGTGGATGTCAGCAACGATGGCGCCGGCGCACCCGAATCCGAAGCGCGTGGCGGCAACACCGTGTATGGCGGCAGCGATCTGGGCAAACTGTATTACCTCACCCCCGGCGGCGCGGCTACCACCATGTTGGCCGGTTGCGCCGGCAGCGACGCGGTGCCGGCCGAATCCAATCCGGCCTGCTATCCGGCCGGTTCGGTGCCGGTGCAATCGTATCGACATAGCCACTACGACAATCACCGCGCCGGCGCGATGGCCGATGTGGAATGGCGCACCGATCTCGGCGCCATCGACAACACCGTGCGTGCCGGTGCCTGGCTGGAACGCGTTGAACGCAGCGTCACCCGCGACTGGCACCGCCTGCTCAACGTCGGCACCAACATCAGCTTCGATCATCAGCCGTACTGGGTGCAGTTCAAGGACAACTACCAGACCGACGAGCAGATGTATTACGTCGAAGACGTGATGCGTTACGGCGCATTCGCATGGCGCGTGGGCGTCAAGCAGTTCTTTGTCGACCAGACCCGCGACCGCCGCATCGGCGATGCGCAGCATGTGCAATCGGATTCGCGGTCCGACCCGCTGCTGTCGGCCGGCCTGACCTGGACCACACCGGTGCAGGGCCTGGAGGCCTTTGCCGGCTACTCGCAGAACTTCGCCGCGATTGCGTCCGGCGTGCTGGGCGAAACCGACCCGGTGGCGCTGAGTCGGGTGAAACCGGAAACCGCCGACAACATCGAACTCGGCCTGCGTGTCAGCCGCTGGCCGTTGACCGGCAGCGTCACGCTGTACGACATCCGCTTCGACAACCGCATCGTGTACGTGCCGGCCAACTTCGTCACCGGTATCGACTACCTGGGCGAAACCGATGGCGTGTACGAAAACTTCGGCGGTGTGCATGCGCGCGGCGTGGAAGCAGCGCTGGGCTACGGCTGGGACAACGGCTGGCGCGTCAATGGCGCCTACACCTACAACAAGGCCGATTATCTCGGCAGCGGCGATGCCGCGCGCGATACCGCCTTGGAGATCACGCCCGGTGCGCAGGTGATCGGCCAACCGCGCAATACGCTGGTGGTGTCGGCCGACTGGCGCGGCCAGGCATGGCGCTTCGGTGTGTCCGGACGCTACCTGGGCAAGCGCTACCTGGACGCATCCAACCGCGCCGCACTCGATGGCGTGACCACCTTCGATGCCAATCTGGGTGTGGAACTTTCGCAACTGACCTCGCAGCTCAAAGGCCTGCAGCTGGCGCTCAACGTCAGCAACCTCACCGACAAGCGCTATCTGGAAGGTGTGGACGGTAGCGACAGTGCCTTCATTGCCGCCCCGCGCACCGTCGGCCTGACCCTGACGCTGGACCTGTAACGGCGAACTGCCATGCTATGCGATGCCCGCACCAGGCACCGGCGCGGGCAGTCCTTCCGATGCGATGAGCCCACATGATCGATCTGCCCCGACGCCGCCTGCTGCAAACCGGTCTCACCAGCGGCGCGGCCGCGTTGCTGCCCAGCATCGCGCGCGCCGCAGCCATCGCGCCGGACCGGCGCAGCGGCACGCTGGAGGACCTTCGGCATGTGGTGATCCTGATGCAGGAAAACCGCGCGTTCGATCATTACTTCGGCGCGCTGCCCGGCGTGCGGGGTTTCGGCGACCGTTTCCCGATCCCTGCGCCGGCCTTGCCGGGCGCACCGGCGCGCACGGTGTGGCTGCAACCCAGCGAGGACGGCCGCCAGTGGTTGACGCCATTCGCGTTGGACACGGCCGCGCAGTTCGGCTTCATGCGTGTCAAGGGCACCCCGCATAGCTGGCCGGATGCACAACAGGCCTGGGACCATGGACGGCTCGGGCACTGGGCTGCCGCCAAGCACAATCATGCACTGGGCTATTACACGCGCGCGGACATTCCGTTTCAGTACGCGCTGGCCGACGCCTTCACCATCTGCGATGCGTACCACGCTGCGATCCAGACCGGCACCAATTCCAATCGCGTGTTCCTGTGGACCGGCGGCAACGATCCGCAGGCGCGCGCAGGCGGCCCGGTGATCGGCAATTCGCACGACAACTTTGCGGAACTGGGCGGCTTTGCCGAGCCGTATCGTTGGGGCACCTACGTGCAAGCCCTGCAGAACGCCGGTGTGTCCTGGCAGATCTATCAGGACATGGCAGACAACTTCACCGACAACCCGCTGGCCGGCTTTGCGGCATTTCGACAGGCGTACAGCGCCGCGCCCGGACATGATCCGCAATTGCGCGCGCGTGGCGTGAGCACGCGCGGTCTCGCGCAGTTGCGCCAGGACGTACTGGGCGGGCGCCTGCCTGCAGTGAGCTACATCATTGCCGACGCGGCCGGCAGCGAGCATCCGGATCCGTCCAGCCCCGCCCAGGGCGCGGCCTACACCGCACGCGTGCTGGATGCGCTCACTGCCGATCCGGCGGTGTGGAGTCGCACCGCCTTGCTGGTGATGTTCGACGAGAACGACGGCTTCTTCGACCATCTGCCGCCGCCCGCACCGCCGTCGCCGGATGCACGCGCAACGGGCGGGTTTGCCGGCGCATCGACGCTGGCCACCGACGACGACTATCACCGCCACCCGGCGCCGGGCGAGCAGAACGTGGATCTTCCCGAGCTACGCGGGCGGCCCTATGGGCTTGGCCCGCGCGTGCCGATGTATGTGGTCTCGCCATGGAGCCGCGGCGGCTGGGTGGATTCGCAGGTGTACGACCACACCTCGGTGCTGCGCCTGCTCGAACGCCGCTTCGGCGTGCCCGCGCCGGAAATCACGCCCTGGCGGCGTGCAGTGTGCGGCGATTTGACCAATGCCTTCGATTTCCGCCAGGCCGATACGCGCGCGTTCGTCGCCGCGCTGCCGGATGTCGGTGCAACCGCTACGCGCGCGGCCGCTTTGCGCGAACACGCACTGCCGCCGTTGCCGGCCACGTTGCAGCCGCCCGAACAACCGTTCGGCGTGCGCCGCTCGCGTGGGCTGCCATATCGTCCCAGCGTGGAGCTGGCCCACCTGACCGAGCGCGGCGAAGTTAAGCTCCGCATGTCCAATGCGGGCGCGGCGGCGGTGCTGCATGTCTACGACCGCTTCGATCTAGCGGCAATTCCACGCCGCTACACAGTGGGAAGCGACGCCATCGTGGACGGCACGTGGACCACCTACGACGGCCGCTACGATCTGTGGCTGCTCGGTCCCAACGGCTTCCATCGCCATTACCGCGGCGACCTCGATGCAGCGCCGCTGCTGGCCGAGATCGCGCAGGATCCGAACGATTGCACTTGCGTGCTGCTATCGCTACGTCATAGCGGCAACACTGCTGTGCAGATTGAGCTGCAGCCAGGTGCATATACCGCCGCACAGCCGCGCGAGCGCCTGAGTCTTGCACCCGACACCACCGTGCAGCGGCGCTGGAAGGCGGCAGCAACCGGCGGCTGGTACGACCTATGGGTGCGCCACGACAGCGCGGCCCAGCATCTGGCCGGGCGCATCGAAACCGGTGCAGACAGCGTCAGCGACCCGGCCATGGGTGGGCCGGCGCGATTGCAGCAGGACATGCCTGTCTCGATCGGCGCACTCGGCTAAGCGTGGCTAACAAGACCACAGCGCTCACCGCCGGATGGGCGCGGCCGATCCTCGACGCGGAATCTCCCACTCTTACACCGCAGTTTTAAGCGCGCTGCCTCAGACCCTCCTGGCGACTGTTCGCTCGGTTTTTGATGGCCGTCCCAAGTCTTGCAGCGCGGTATGCGCTGCGTACACATGGGGATGCCTGATCAGCAGGCTTGCGCACAGTCACACTCAGCGCGCGCCAGTCGCATCAAGCACGCCGATCGTGTGCAATTAGGTTTCCACCAAGTGCGGCCACCGCGCAATCGGCAGCCCCTTGGCGCGCAGACCGAAGGCATGGCCACCCTGGGCGTACACATGCATTTCCACCGGCACGTCGGCATGGTTGAGCGCGACGTAGTACGCCAGCACCTGCGAAACGCCGTCCACCTGATCGTCCTGCGCCTGCAACAGGAAGGTCGGCGGGGTATCGGCGACGACGCGAATGTCCGGGCGCAGGTCCAGGTGGGTGGGATCGCGGGTGGCGTCATCCTCGTCCTCGTGCGCCCACAAATGGCCCGGATACACGGCAATGGCGAAATCCGGGCGACAGCTCACGCGATCGGCGGCATCCACCGGCAGATACGTGCGCGCTGCAAAATGCGTACTGATCGCGGCCACCAGGTGACCACCGGCAGAAAAGCCGAGCACACCGATCTTGTGCGGATCCACGGCTAACTGGTCCGTCTGCTCGCGCACCATCCCCAACGCTCGTTGGGCATCCTGCAGGGCTGTTTGCACCTTCGGGTAATAGCGGCGGTCGTTGACCCAGGTCGGCCCCGAGTTCGGTACACGGTATTTCAACAGCACACAGGTGATACCGCGCGCGGTCAGCCAGTCGCAGATTTGGGTCCCTTCCAGATCCATGGCCAGGACTTGATAACCACCGCCCGGGAACACCAGCACCGCCGCGCCGGTGTTGTGAGCCTTGGGCTTGTATACCGTCATCGTCGAGCGGCTGACATCGCTGACCTTGGTCCATGGGTAACGCCCCTCGCCGGTGCCCACTGATTCGGGCTTCGGGTGGCGCACCGCATCAGGCACCGCGCGCGGCCAAAGCGGTATTTCGACCTGACCAGGCGCTGGCTGCCAGGCGCGCGCCGGTGCGAGCCCATGCACAAGCAGCAGCGCAACTGCCATCCACCCATGACACGACCTGATTTGCACGATTGGACCTTGAAGGGTTGAAGAAACAGAAAGCACGTCGTGAACTCATGCGCCAATGACGCGCGTGAGACACCGGACCTCGCACTCACGCCGCGATGCTCTCGCGCACCGCGACCGCCACCGCCTTCAGCGCCGCATCGCGTGCCGCGTCGTCGACCTTGGCACCGTTCAAGTACGTGGTCAGCAACAGGGGCGCGCTTCCCTTCGGTGGCCAGAGGATGGCGATGTCGTTGCGCGTGTCGGTGCCGTTGCTGCCAGTCTTGTCGCCGATCTTCCAGCCGGCCGTGAGCCCCGCACGCAGGCAATCGTCGCCGGTGCGGTTGTCGATCATCCAGTCGGTCAGCTGCTTGCGCGAGGCTGGATGCAGCGCGTCGCCAAGCAGCAGCGTGCGCAGCGTGGCGGCCATTGCCGCAGGCGTGGTGGTGTCGCGGGGGTCGTCGTCGGCGAACCGGTTCATCTGCGGCTCGTAGCGGTCGGTGCGGGTCTGGGCATCGCCGATACCGCGCAGGAACGCAGTCACCCCGGCCGGTTCGCCGACCAGCGGGAACAGCAGATTGGCGGCCGGGTTGTCGCTATAAATCATCGTGGCCCGACAGAGCTCGCCAACACTGAGCGAACCGCCGACATGGCGTTCGGTCACCGGGGCATGCTCCAGCATGTCGGAGGCACGGATCCTGACCTGCTGCGCCAGCGTCAACTTGCCCTGGTCCACCCGCCGCAGCACCGCGGCAGCCAATACAAATTTGAAGGTGCTGCACATCGGAAAGCGCTCATCCTCGCGCTGCCCGAGGCGCTTGCCGGTGGCGCTGTCGAGCAGGCAGATGCCCAGCCGGCCGCCGGTGCCACGTTCGATCTGCGCCCACTGTGCCCGCAGCATGTCGTCCACGTTTACCGCGGGGGTGAGTGCCCATGCGGGTCTGGACGCTGCAAGCAGCACGCCCGCGCCGGTTGCGTGCAGGAACTGTCGCCGATTCAACATGCGGTTGCCTCCTTGAGAGAGCCCGCAGTATCGATGCGCAGGATGCAGCCGACCATCGCGATGTTTCGATCTCAGGCATGAATTGAACTAATCTCTACCCATGCCCCGCCCCCGCCTGCCGCTCAATGCCCTGCGCGCGTTCGAAGCCGCCGCGCGCCATCAGAATCTGACCCGCGCGGCCAACGAGCTATGCGTCAGCCAGGCCGCGCTGAGTCACCAGATCAAGGCGCTGGAGCAGCAGTTGGGCACCAGCCTGTTTCACCGCCTGCCGCGCGGTGTAGCGCTGACCGACGAAGGCGCCGCGCTGGCGCCGGTGCTCGGCGAGGCCTTCGACCGCATCGCCGCCACCTTGGAACGCTTTGCCGATGGCCGTTACCGCGAGGTGCTCAGCGTGGGCGTGGTCGGCACCTTCGCCACCGGCTGGCTGTTGCCACGGCTGGCGGCATTTCATGCGGCGCACGCGGATATCGAACTGCGCCTGTCCACCCACAACAACCGCGTCGACCTGGCCGGAGAGGGCCTGGATCTGGCCATCCGCTTCGGCGATGGCGATTGGCAGGGCCAGGTTGCCGAAGCCGTGATGGAAGCGCCCTTCGCGCCGGTGTGTGCGCCGGCAATGGCGCGCGGCTTGCGCGTGCCGGAGGATCTGGCGCGTGTGCCGCTATTGCGCTCGTATCGCCTGGATGAGTGGCCGCAGTGGTTCCGCGCGGCGCGTGCAACGGAGGTGCCTGCGCGCGGCAGCATGTTCGATTCGTCGCTCACCCTGGCCAGCGCAGCGGCAGCCGGCGCCGGCGTGGCGTTGTTGCCGTTGCCGATGTTTCGCCAGGACCTGGATGCCGGGCGCCTGGTCTGCCCGTTCCCGATCACCATCGACGCCGGGCGCTACTGGCTGACGCGGCTACGGTCGCGGCCGCAAAGCGATGCCGGGCGCCGGTTGCGCGATTGGCTACTGGCCCAACAGCACGTCAGCAGCTGAGCAGCGCTGCCACTCTCAGAGCGCCTTGGATGTCTTTCCCACCCGCAAGGCCAACTGGCGAAACGCCTCGAACTGCGCCCTGTCGGCGAACCAGTGCGGGCAGAACAGCTCGAACAGCCGATCGTTGTGGTACAGCAGCAGCACCCGGTCGTTCTCGCGGACGCGGATGTAATCGGTCCAGGGCCGGCGGAAATGCCCGTCCGCCCAGGTGACTTCCAGACCGTTTTCGTCCCACGCATAGGTGTAGGTATGCCGCAGCGAGGCCTGCTGCGCATGCAGGCGTTTGATCCGCCGCGGCAGGCCCCACACGTGCAACGCCACCAGGCCGAGCAACCCACCGCCACCGCCGCCGATCAGCACCGGGCCGATAATCTCGCTCGCGCCGCTCAGGTGCAGCAGCCCCGCTCCGATCAACAGCAGGACTGCCAGAAACACGAGCAGGCGTTTCGCATCGTGACGCGCATGCAAGCGCTGCGCGGCCAGATGGTCTTCCAGACTGATGGTGACGCTGATCATGCGCGCGACATCCGTGTGTGGCTCAACGCGCAGCGTAACCCACGCGCTTTCATCGTGGCCAACACGACGCAGCGCGCAGGCAGCCGCTAGGTGTAGACCAGGCGCGGCAACCGCGATGTACGCCTGGTACATCTCGCAACGACCATCTGACACGCCATCGTACGGTTGCGCAGGCGTTTTTGTCAGTGACGCTTACGCACCGTCGATCAACTCCATCCATGCGGTCTCGGCTTCAGCCAGCTGCTGCGCGGTTGCTTCGCGGTCGCGTCCGAGCACCGCCATCTTTTCGCTGTCGGCGTAGTTGCCGGGATTGGCCAGCTCGCGATCCAGCGCAGCGAGCGCCGCTTCCAGCTCGCCGACGCGCTTTTCGGCACTGGCCAGCTTGTGCGGGTTGACGGCTTTTTTCGGCGGCAGCGGCTTGGTCGGCGGTGGCGGGGTCGGCGCCGCCTCGGCCATCTTCTGCTTGGTCCCCTGCGCGGCCGGGCGGCTCCGCAACCAGGCGGCGTATTCGTCCAGGTCGCCGGCGAACGGCTCGACCACGCCATCGGCCACGCGCCAGAAACTGTCGCAGACCAGGCCGATCAGATGGCGATCGTGCGAGACCATCACGATGGCGCCTTCGAAATCGCTCAGCGCCTCGGCCAGCGCTTCGCGCATTTCCAGGTCCAAGTGGTTGGTCGGTTCGTCCAGCAGCAGCACGTTCGGCTGCTGCCAGGCGATCAACGCCAGCGCCAGGCGCGCGCGCTCGCCGCCGGAGAAACCATCCACCACTTCGAAGGCGCGGTCGCCGGCAAAATTCCATTTCCCCAAAAAGTCGCGGAACGCCTGGTTGGAACCATCCGGCGACAACTCGCGGAAATGGTCCATCGGCGACTGGCCTTCGTGCAGCGACTCCACCGTGTGCTGGGCGAAGTAGCCGATGCGCAAATCCGGATGTGCGCTGCGCTCGCCTGCCAGCGGTGCCAGTTCGCCCACCAAGGTCTTGACCAGGGTGGACTTACCTGCGCCATTGGGCCCAAGCAAACCAATCCGGTCACCCGCCTCTAGCCCGAATCCGACATCATGCAGCACGGTAATGGCATCGCTGGAACCACGCTTTTGCGATTCCCCATTCCCGATTCCCGATTCCCGCGGCGCAGCGGCATAGCCGGCTTCCACGTGATTGAGCCGGATCAGCGAGAACGGCAGCCGGCTGGGCTGCGCGAACTGGATGCGGAACTCGCGCTCGGCACGCACCGCCTCGGTACCGGCCATCTTGGCCAGCCGCTTCATACGGCTCTGCGCCTGGGTCGCCTTGCTGGCCTGCGCCTTGAAGCGGTCGATGAAGCTCTGCAGATGCGCGCGCTCGGCCTGTTCCTTCTCGTGCGCGATCTGCTGCTGGCGCAAATGCTCGATGCGCTGGCGTTCGAAATCGGTGTAGCCGCCGACGTACAGCTTGGCGGTGCCGCCGTGCAGGTGGAGGGTGTGGGTGGCCACGTTGTCGAGAAATTCGCGGTCGTGCGAAATCAGCAGCAGCGTGCCCGGGTACTTGAGCAACCACTGCTCCAGCCACAGCACCGCATCCATGTCCAGGTGGTTGGTCGGCTCGTCGAGCAGCAGCAGGTCGCTGGGCATCATCAGCGCGCGCGCCAGATTCAGCCGCACCCGCCAGCCGCCGGAGAACGACGACACCGCGCGATGGTGCGTGTCGGCCGGGAAGCCCAGGCCGTGCAGCAACTTGCCGGCGCGCGCTTCGGCGTCGTAGGCGCCGATCTCGGCCATCTTCTGGTGTGCATTGGCCACTGCCTCCCAGTCCTCGCGCGCGGTAGCTGCGGCTTCTTCCTGCAGTACCGCAGACACCTCGATGTCCCCGCCCAGTACGAACGACAGCGCCGGGTCGGGCAGCGAGGGAGTTTCCTGCGACACGCTGGCCGTGCGCACCTTGCCGGGCAGATCGACATCGCCCTTGTCGGCTTCCAGCTCGCCCTTCACCGCAGCGAACAGGCTGGACTTGCCGGTGCCGTTACGGCCCACCACACCGACGCGGTAGCCGGCGTGCATGGTCAGGTCGACGTTGGAGAGCAGCAGACGCTCGCCGCGTCGCATGGAGAAGTTACGCAGGGAAATCATTGATGGACAGTCCGATAGAACGAAAAGGAATGAGCAGATGAGCAGCATTCCTGCGACGCCATTCTAGCGTTAACGAATAATTAGCGCCTTCAGCGTGGCCGCCGTCTTGTTCGCCCTCCCGCGACCGCCGCCTGCCTAGCCTTGCCTGGTCCTGCCTGGACCCACGTTTCGGAGTTGTCATGAACGCCCCCCTTTCCGCGCTTGCGACCGCCGTGGTCGCTGCACTGCTTGCTTCCCCCGCCCTGGCCCAGACCGCCGCCCCGGCGACCGCCCCGGCCAATACCCTGGATACGGTCATCGTCACCGGTACCCGCGTATCGGACCGCACCGTGGCCGAGTCGCAGTCGCCGATCGACATCATCAGCGCCGAATCGCTGCAAGCCACCGGCACCCCGGAACTGGCCACCGCACTGGCGCGCGCCCTGCCATCGCTGAACTTCCCGCGCCCTGCCCTGAGCGACGGCACCAGCGCGATCCGTCCCGCGCAGCTGCGCGGCCTGTCGCCGGATCAGGTGCTGGTGCTGGTCAATGGCAAGCGCCGCCACACCTCCTCGCTGCTCAACCTCAACGGCACCATCGGTCGTGGCGCGGCGGCGGTGGATCTGAACACCATCCCGGTCGCGGCCATCGCGCGGGTGGAAGTGCTGCGCGACGGCGCCTCGGCGCAGTACGGCTCCGACGCCATTGCCGGCGTGGTCAACATCGTGCTCAAGGGCGCAGAAAAGGGCGGCAGCCTGCAAGCCGGCTTCGGCCAGTATTCGGCTGGCGACGGCAACAACTACGAGCTCTCCGGCGACACCGGCGTGGCCTATGGCGGCGACCGCGGCTGGCTGCACGTGGCCGCCCAGCTCAACCAGCAGGACCCGACCGACCGTGCACGCGCCTACGCCGGCGCGCCCAGCGTCTCGCAGCCGGCAGTCGGCCAGAAGGCGTTCAAGATCGGCGACCCGGAGGTCAATGCGCAGGCGGTCTCGGCCAATACCGAATTCGCCTTCAGCGACAGCATCACCGGCTATGCGTTCGCCACCGCCAGTAACCGCGACATCACCTCGTTCGCGTTCTTCCGCGCGCCGGGCAGCAGCCAGAACATCCTGTCGGTGTATCCGCAGGGCTTCCTGCCGGAAATCCAGACTTACGCCAAGGACCGCTCGCTGGTGGCCGGCGTGCGCGGCTCCACTGCCAGCGGTTGGGACTGGGACGCCAGCTACAACTACGGCTACAACCGCATCGATTTCCACACCCGCAATACGCTCAACGTCAGCCTGGGGCCGACCTCGCCCACGGCGTTCTACGACGGCGCGCTGGAAACTACGCAGAACATCGTCAACCTGGACGTCAAGCGCGGCTTCGATTGGGGCCTGGCGTATCCGGTGACGGTGGCCTTCGGCGCTGAATACCGCAACGAAAAGTGGAACCAGTCGCCGGGCGAAGTGGGCTCGTATTTCCAGGCAGGCACGCTGGCCGGTGGCGCGCAGGGATTCGGCGGCTTCGCTCCTAGCGTGTCGGGCCGCTACTCGCGCGACAGCTACGCGTTGTACGCCGACATCGAAGCCGACTTCACCGACAAGTTCTCTGCCGGCCTGGCCGGGCGCTACGAGGACTACAGCGATTTCGGCAGCCAGGCCTCGGGCAAGTTCTCCGCGCGCTATGCGTTCACCGACAGGATCGCGTTGCGCGGCACGGTGTCCTCGGGCTTCCGCGCGCCGTCGCTGGCGCAGCAGTATTTCCAGTCCACCAGCACCACCTTCCTGGCCGGCAACCCGAATCCGTTCGAGATTCGCACCTTCCCCGCCGACAGCACCGTGGCGCGCGCGCTCGGCGCCGAGCCGCTGGATGCGGAAACCTCGCTGTCCTACAGCCTGGGCCTTGTGCTGCAGCCCACCGATGCGCTCTACCTCACCGTGGATGCGTACCAGATCGATGTGGACGACCGTATCGTGCTGTCGTCCAACCTGACCGGCGCAGGCGTGCGCAGTCTGTTGGAGTCGCAGGGCATCTTCGGCATCAATGGCGGGCGTTACTTCACCAATGCGGTGGATACGCGTACGCGCGGCGTGGACGTGGTGGGCAGCTACCGCTGGCAGCTGGCCGCCAGCAGCGTGGACCTGACTGCCGGCTATAACTATTCGGAAACCGAAGTGCGCAGCGTGGCCGCCAATCCGGCCGCGTTGTCGGCCAACGGGCTGAGCCTGGAGCGCATCGACCGCACCGAGCGTGGCCGCATCGAAGCAGGCTTCCCGCGCGACAAGTTCCTGATCAACGGCAGCTGGAACTCCGAGCACTGGACACTGGCCCTGGGGGCCACGCGCTATGGCAAGTACAGCACCCGCCCAGCGGACGCGAGCAACGACCAGACCTTCGGCGCCAAGTGGGTGGTGGATGCATCGGCCAGCTACAAGATCGATCGCTGGACGCTGACGCTGGGCGCAGACAATGTGCTGGATCAATACCCGGACGAAAACAACTTCGCCAATTCCACCAGCGGACAATTCCCGTACAGCAATCTGTCGCCGTTCGGCTTCAATGGTGCGTACGTGTATGGGCGCATCAACTACCGCTGGTAAGCGCTGCGCTTGAGCAGCCGAGGTTGTCTTTGTGATCGTGAGGCGGGCGATGCGATCGGCCATCTCGCGATCAGCGCGAGACATTGCTGTGATCGGCAAATGCAACGTCGCTGCATGCATGGCGTGTCGCCATTGCATCCTTCGACATCGAGAGTCGACCACGCGCCCCGGCCAGCCTGGGGCGTGTGCGCATCTGCCTAAGGTCTTTTTGGAACGGCACACAAACTCACTGCCGGCACCAGGCGGACGCGGCCGCGCCATCGACCCTGCGTGCGCTGCGGTTGGTGTCGCCGTCGGCGCGCACCTGAGGACTGCGCGCGACGCGTTGGTCGCCACTATGCGCACCGTATCGCTGCGAGGTGAAGACCTGACGGCAGCTGCGGTGGTATCAACGGTGCTCCCGTCATTGCCGGAGCACGCTCCATGGAAACATCGCAGCTGTCGCGCGGACGCTTGATCGACCATCTGCACCTGGTGGTGCAGGACCTGCCGGCCAGCCGGCGCTTCTACCAGGCTGTGCTGGACGTTCTTGGGATTCCGGTCGGCGGCGAAGGCGATGGGTTCTTCTGGGCCGACGAATTGTTCGTTTCTGACCGCGACACGGTGGCACAGGGCGTGCTTACCGGCCGCCACCACCTGGCATTTCAGGCACGCGATGTGGCAATGGTGCATGCCTTCCATCAAGCGGCGCTCGCCCATGGTGGTCGCGACAATGGTGCGCCCGGCCTGCGCCCCTATCACCCGCAGTACTACGCCGCGTTCGTGCTCGATCCGGACGGCAACAACATCGAAGCGGTCTTCCATGGTGTTGCGCAACGCAGTGCTGATGCGGTGCAGATCACATTCTGATGCACAAGTTTCATAACTGGTATTGCCGTCCACTATGGTGCAAGCGAGCGCCTGCCCCAGCAGGTCTGGTGCAGGCGTCGCATCACTTTGGTGCACGATGACAACGTTGCCAGTAGCACGTCAGAGATGACAGTTGCTTGCGCAACGTAACCAAAATTTGACATGCGGTTACACGTGGTTAATGGTTGAGAACGCACCGCAGCTGCCGCGATGGACGCGGCCCGGGAGGGGGCCCCTGCGATGCATCCGTTCCCCACTCGGAGTTGTCACCGCATGAATTGCAAGACCAGTCCACTCGCAGTCGCCGTTGTTCTTGCACTGTCGTTTTCCGCTTCAACCGCGTCTGCGCAATCGCAGGCGCCGGCCCAGAAAACACTGGACATCCTGATCGTGACCGGCACGCGTGTGGCCGATCGCACGGTCGCCGAATCGGCATCGCCGATCGACATCATCTCGCCGCAGGCACTGGAATCGACCGGCACCACCGAATTGGCGACCGCGCTCTCACGCGCGATTCCCTCGCTCAATTTTCCGCGCCCGGCCATCTCCGACGGCTCCGACGCGGTGCGCCCGGCACAGTTGCGCGGCCTGTCGCCCGATCAGGTGCTGGTGCTGGTCAACGGCAAGCGCTATCACAGCACGGCGTTGATCAATCTCAACGATACCCAGGGGCGTGGCTCTTCGCCGGCAGACCTCAACACCATCCCGATCGCCGCGGTGGAGCGCATCGAAGTGCTGCGCGATGGTGCGTCTGCGCAATACGGCTCGGACGCCATCGCCGGCGTGATCAATGTCGTGCTCAAGGGCAGCGGCGAAGGCGGCAGCATCAATGGCCGCTACGGCAAGTACAGCGCTGGCGACGGCGAGCAGTACCAACTGTCCGGCGATGCCGGTTTCAGCTTCGCCGGCACCGGCAAGGTGCACCTGGCCGCACAGGCCGGGCACTCGGATCAGACCAACCGCGCGTTGCCGTTCCAGGGCCGTGTGGAGCAGCGTTATGGCGACCCCGACATCGACCAGGGCGCGCTCTCGTTCAACGGCGAATACAGCCCCACCGATTACCTCACGTTCTATTCGTTCGGCATGGTGAGCCGGCGCGAAGTGCTGTCCAACGGCTATTTCCGCTTTGCCGGTGATAATCGCAACCGCCCGGAAATCTATCCGGACGGCTTCCTGCCGCAGATCTACAACGTCAGCAAGGACGTCTCGTGGGTAGGCGGCTTGAAGACCTCCACCGAAGGGGGCTTGAACATCGATCTGAGCTACAACTACGGCCAGAACAATCTCACCTTCGATGTGCGCAACAGCTTGAACAACAGCTTGGGGCTGGCCAGCCCGACCGACTTCCACGCCGGTACGCTGGAAGTGACGCAGAACGTACTCAATGCCGATTTCACCAAGACGCTGGATTGGGGCCTGGCCTATCCGGTGACGCTGGCCTTCGGTGCCGAATGGCGCGGCGAGAAATTCAACGAATCGCCTGGCGATGCGGCTTCCTCGGCCAACGGCGGTATTCCCTCGGCCAATGGGTCGTTGATTCCCGGCGCGCAGGTGTTTCCAGGCTTCAAGCCCTCCGATGCCGGTTACTACAACCGCAACAGTCATTCGTTCTACGCCGATCTGGAAACCGATTTGACCGAGAAGTTCTCGGCCGGGCTGGCCGGGCGCTACGAGAAGTACAGCGACTTCGGCGACACCGCCACCGGCAAGCTGTCGCTGCGCTATGCCTTTACCGACAAGGTGGCGGTGCGTGCGACTGCATCCACCGGCTTCCGCGCGCCGTCGCTGCAGCAGCAGAACTTCCAGTCGATCGCCACCCAGTTCCTCAACGTGGCGCAGCCCAACGGCACGGTGACCGCGATTCCGTTCGAGATCGGCACCTTCCGTACCGACAACCCTGCCGCGATCGCGCTCGGTGCCGAACCGCTCAAGGCCGAAGAGTCCAAGAATTACGGCTTGGGCGTGGTGCTGCAGCCGGTGGAGAATCTGTACATCACGGTGGATGCGTATCGCATCGATATCGACGACCGTATCGTGCTGTCTGAAAACCTCACCTCGACTGCGGTCCGCAACTACCTGCAGGCCAATGGGTTCCCGGGCATCGGTGGCGGGCGTTACTTCACCAATGCGGTAGACACCAAGACGCAAGGCGTCGATGCGGTCGGCACCTATCGCTGGAACCTGGATGGCGGCAGCGCAGAGCTGACCTCCGGCTACAACTACAACAAGACCGAAATCAAACGCATCGCCGACAACCCGGCAGCGCTGATGGCGATCGATCCGAGTGCGGTGCGCATCGGTCGCGCCGAAATCGGCCGTATCACCGAAGGCACGCCGCGCGACAAGTTCTTCCTCGGCGGTACCTGGTCGCCGGGCAACTGGTCGTTCACCGGCACCGCCACGCGCTGGGGCGAGTTCAGCACGTTCGGCACCAACGCCGGCAGCGACCAGACCTACGCGGCCAAGTGGACGCTGGATCTGGCCGCGTCCTACAAGTTGGGCGCGTGGAATTTCACCATTGGTGGCGACAACGTGCTCAACGAATATCCGGACCGCCAGCAAGCCGGCTTGGGCACGCGCACTTACCTGCCCTACAGCAGCGCCTCGCCGTTCGGTTTCAACGGCGCGCTGGTCTATGCAAACGTGAACTACAAGTGGTAACCCCCAAATGCCGGTCGGTCACGGCCGGCATTTGAGTCGCGCGGCACTGCATGTCTGACGTGTCGCCGACGTCACCGTCCCTGGCCACCCTCGCACACATGAGGTGGCCAGGTTAGACGCTCTCCGCTGCACGTTGCACCGCTTCAGCAAGGATGCGCGCAGCAAAGTGCGCAAGGCGCCACACCGCGCATTGCCGGTTGCTGCCCTCTTCGCGCGCACTGCTCCGTCCTGCGGACGCATGCGGCGCGCAGGCATGGCCGATTACCCGTTCGCAGTTGCATTCCCCCGGTATTTACGGTGCTTCGTCGCTACGTCCATCACTCCTTTCGAGCCTTGACTCCCATGCACAACTCCAACGCACTTTCGCTGGCGATTTCAGTCGCACTCACCGTCTGTACCTTCGCTGCCAGTGCGCAGTCGCAATCGACCCAGCCGCAGAAAACCCTCGACACCCTGATCGTCACCGGTACGCGCGTCAGCGACAGGACCGTGGCCGAATCCGAATCGCCGATCGACATCATCTCCGAGGAGTCGCTGCAGGCCACCGGCGCCACCGATGTCGCCACCGCGCTCGGCAAGCTATTGCCGTCGCTGAACTTCCCGCGCCCGGCCATCGCCGACGGCAACGACGCCGCCCGTCCCGCCACGCTGCGCGGGCTGTCGCCGGACAACGTGCTGGTGCTGGTCGACGGCAAGCGCTATCACACCTCCTCGCTGGTGAACTACAACCCCTATGTCGGTCGTGGTTCGGCGCCGGCCGATCTCAACTCGCTGCCGATGTCGGCGATCGCCCGCATCGAGGTGCTGCGCGATGGCGCGTCGGCGCAATACGGCTCCGACGCGATCGCCGGCGTGGTCAACATCGTGCTCAAGCATGGCGCCGCGGCCGGCAGCAACAGCATTTCGGTCAATGGCGGCATCATGGACAAGGGCGACGGCGCACAGAACGGCGTCGACGGCTCGGTCGGCTTGCCGTTCGGCGCCACCAGCGGCGACACCGCGCCTGGCTGGGTGCGGCTGTCGTGGAATTACCAGAATTCGATGGACACCAACCGCAGCGAGAACACCAATCGCGCCACCACGCTTGCCGGCGCCGCCAATCCCAGCGGCGTGCCCTACCAGCGCCATGGCGATCCGGATGCCAGGTTCTACCAGGGCCTGGTCGCGTTCGGTTATGACTTCACGCCCAACGTCGAGCTGTATGGCCATCTGAGCGTGAGCCGCCGCGAAGTGACCTCCAACGGCTACTACCGTGCCTACGACAACACCGACCGCAACGTGCAGGCGGTGTATCCCAACGGCTTCCTGCCGCAGATCTACAACCCGATCAACGACCGCTCGGCGGTGCTCGGCGTCAAGGGCACCACGGCCAGCGACTGGCATTGGGACGTGTCGGCCACCTATGGCAAGAACGACATGACCTTCAACATCCTCAACAGCATCAACACCAATCTGTACTGGAGCACGGGCAGCTCGCCGACGAACTTCAATTCCGGCGGTTTCGAAACCGAACAAGGCACGCTCAACGCCGATTTCAACAAGTCCTTCGATTGGGGCCTGGCCTATCCGGTCAATCTGGCCTTCGGTGTGGAACATCGCCAGGACCGCTACGAGATCGTCGCCGGCTCGCCGGCGTCGTATTTCTTCGACCCCGACACCATCAACCCGGAGACCGGAACCCCGTACCCCGGCGGTGCGCAGGTGTTCTCCGGTCTGGAGCCCTCGGTGGCCGGCAAGTTCGGCCGTCACAGCAACGCGGCCTACGCAGCGCTGGAAGCGGACCTGACCGACAAGCTGTCCGGTGGCATCGCCGGGCGTTACGAGAACTACAGCGATGCCGGTTCCACCCGCTCGGGCAAGCTGTCGGCACGCTATGCATTCACCGATACGTTCTCCATGCGTGCCACGGTTTCCAACGGCTTCCGTGCGCCCTCGCTGGCGCAGCAGAACTACGCCTCGGTGGTGACCCTGCCGCAGGACGGGCAGCTGGTCCAGGTCGGCACCTATCGCACTTCCGACCCGATCGCCGTGCAGCTGGGCGCGCGTCCGCTGAGCCCGGAAAAGTCCACCAACTACGGGATCGGCAGCGTCTGGCAGCCGACCGCCAACTTCACCTCGACGCTGGACGTGTACCAGATCCGCATCTGGGACCAGATCCTGTATTCGGACCAGATCCAGCTCGCCCAGCCGATCGGCCAGGTGGGTGCGGTGCAATTCTTCGTCAACGGCGCCACCAGCCGCACGCGCGGCGTCGACTGGGTGAACAGCTATCGGGCCGATCTCGGTGCCGGCGGCAGCCTCAACCTGAGCGCCAGCGCCAATTACAACAAGACCAAGATTCTGGAGCTGTCCAATCCGAATTTCGGACGTGCCAGCCAGGGCCTGTTGACCGAATCCACGCCACGCACCAAGTACATGCTGGCAGCGGACTGGACCTTGGGCGGCTTCTCGCTCAACGGCAATGCCACCCGCTATGGCGCGATCAAGCGAATCGGCGATCCGGCCGACGGCAGCCAGGACCAGACATATTCGGCGCGCTGGATCCTCAATCTGGCGGCCAACTACACCTGGCAGGCGCTGACCTTCACCGTGGGTGCCGACAACGTCACCAACCAGTATCCGACCAAGGCACAGCTGACCACCGGCTACGATGATCGCGCCAGCGGTCTGCAGTATTCCTCGTTGTCGCCGTTCGGCTTCAACGGTCGCTACTGGTACGGCCGGGTGACCTACCGCTTCTGATCGGCCGGCTCGAGCGAACCTGCCGATCCGCGCATGTGTATACGCAAACACCGCCGAGTGATCGGCGGTGTTTGTCGTTGTGGGCATCTCGATTCGGGTGCCGCGGCCGTGCGTCATCTGCCGCGACGATCGCCAGCGCAGTGATTGCCGCTGCGATGCCGTCCCGGCAGGTCACGTCACTGCACTGCCTGGCCGCGGCTCACCAGGAGGCGAGCAGCGTGTCGACACCGCGCAGGTTGGCGCGGTCGTTCCAGCTCAGCGTGTCCAGCTGCTCCAGCCGAAGCGCCGGCAGACGCGCAAGCAGGCAGGCCAGCGCCGCTTCCACTTCGATCAGGGCCAGCCGGTTGCCCAGGCAGTGGTGGATGCCGCCACCGAGCGACAGCGCGCGGCCCTGCTGGCGGCGGATATCCAGCACCTGCGGGTCGGTGAACTGCAGCGTGTCGTGATTGGCCGCGCCCAGCATCAGATACAGCATGGCGCCCCGGGGAACCGCCACGCCCTCGATCTCGAAATCCTGCAAGGCGGTGCGCGTGGCCATCTGCACCGAGCTGTCGTAGCGCATGCATTCGAGCACTGCATTGGGCAGCAGGCCCGGGGTTTCCTGCAGCAGGCGCAATTGCTGCGGATGCCGATGCAGCGCGACCAGCGCATTGCAGATCATGTTGGAGGTGGTTTCGTGGCCGGCAAAGAACAGCAGGATCACGTTGGAGACGATCTCCTCCTCGCTCAGGCGGCGGCCGTTGTCCTCGGCCTGGATGAAGCGCGCGATCAGATCGTCGCCGCCAGCGCTGCGACGTTGCGCGATCACGCCGTGGAAATATGTTGCCAGCTGGTCGTACGCAACGCTGGTGGCCTGCAGTTCTTCCGCCGTCATCATCGGATCGAAGACTTTCGCCAGCGCGCTGGTCGCGTGACTCAGCGCGGTGACATCGGCTGCATCGATATCCAGCATCCGGCAGATGATGGCGATCGGCAGCGGGAACGCGAACTCGGCCAGCAGATCGCAGTGGCCGTTGGCCTGGAAAGCGTCGATCAACCCGGCGGCGGTATCGCTGGCTACCTCACGCATGGACTCCATCTGCCGCGCACCGAAGGCCTGCGTCATCAGTCCGCGCAACTGCGTGTGCAGCGGCGGATTGAGCAGCAGGAACATGCGGCTCATGCCCTGGAACAGCGGCAGGTGCACCGCCGCCTCGCCGTAGCGCAGACGAACGCTCTGCAGATAGTCGCGGCCGACCCGTCGGTCGCTGAGCAGGCGATCGACCACGGCGTAGCGGCCGGACATCAGCCGCCCGTCCGCCACCTGCACCAGTGGGCCTTCTTCGCGCAGGCGTGCGTAGGTCGGATAGGGATCGTGGCGGAACTGGGGTGTTGCCAAATCGCTGAGATGCATAGCCTGGCTCATGTGGCATCACCCCCGAAATAGGGGCGATGCATGCGTACACCTGCCAAAGGACGCAGGTGCTCGACGGGATGCCCCGATTATATGCACGCATCGCGCCCCGGCCTTGCGCAAGCGCGAAGCGGTGTCGTCAATGTTGACTCGGCATGCCGGACTTGCGCCGTGCGTCTCGGCTCGCAGGCGCAGGCGCAGGCGACAGCGGTTTACGCGCGCCACCTGACGCATGCATCTGTTTGCACGCATGCGCCGCGTGTCGCATCGCGTTAATCATGCGCTGTGTACTATGGGCGTCCGGCCAACCGGACCTGTTTTGCGGTCCAGTTCCCCCTGCCGGACTCCAGCCATGACCACGCAATGCCCGCAGGCGATGCCCGGCGCAGTGCCGTTGGCTGGCTCGACGATCTCCCGGACACTCTCACAACGGATTGGAATGCATCACGACACCAGCCTCATCGACATCATCGCCGTCGGCCTCGCGGTCGCCTTCATCCTTGGCACGCTCGCGCAGAAGGTGAAGCTCTCGCCGTTGGTCGGCTACCTGCTGGCCGGCGTGTGCGTAGGGCCGTTTACGCCCGGATTCGTGGCCGACCAGACCATCGCCAACCAGTTGTCCGAACTCGGTGTGATGTTGCTGATGTTCGGCGTGGGGCTGCATTTTTCGCTCGACGATTTGATGGAAGTGAAGTGGATCGCGGTGCCTGGCGCATTGGCGCAGATCGTGGTGGCCACCCTGCTCGGCTGGGCGCTGGCGTGGAGCATGGGCTGGTCGCTGATTCACGGCTTGGTGTTCGGCCTGGCGCTGTCGGTGGCCAGTACGGTGGTGCTGTTGCGTGCGCTGGAAGAACGCCGTTTGCTGGACACCCAGCGCGGCCGCATCGCGGTGGGCTGGCTGATTGTCGAAGACCTGGTGATGGTGCTGGCATTGGTGTTGCTCCCGGCGCTGGCGGATGTGCTCGGTAGCGGCGCACCAGCCACGACGCACGATGCGCAATCGCCCTCGCTGCTGGCCGCGCTGGGCGTGACCTTGCTCAAGATGGTGGCGTTCGTCGCGGCGATGCTGGTGATCGGCCGGCGCGTGATTCCCTGGTCGTTGGAAAAAGTGGCGGCAACCGGCTCACGCGAACTGTTCACCCTGGCCGTGCTCGGTATCGCGCTGGGCGTGGCATTCGTGTCGGCTACGTTGTTTGGTGTGTCGTTCGCGCTCGGCGCGTTCTTCGCCGGCATGCTGCTCAAGGAATCGGAACTCAGCCATAAGGCCGCCAACGATTCGCTGCCGTTGCGCGACGCGTTTGCGGTGTTGTTCTTCGTGTCGGTGGGCATGTTGTTCGACCCGATGATCCTGATCGCGCACCCGTGGCAGGTTCTGGCGACCTTCCTGACCATTACCGTGGGCAAGTCGTTGGCGGCATTTTTGATCGTGCGCGCGTTCGGCCACCCCACCGGCACGGCGCTCACCATTTCCACCAGCCTGGCGCAGATTGGCGAGTTTTCCTTCATCCTGGCCGGCCTGGGCGTGCAACTGGCGATCCTGCCGGAAACCGGGCGCGACCTGATCCTGGCCGGCGCGCTACTGTCGATCGTGGCCAACCCGTTCCTGTTCTCGTGGCTGGACCGCTGGCAGGCCAAGCAGGCGCAGGACGCGCCCGCCGCCGTGGAACCGGAACTGCCGCCCGGCCCGCCGTTGCCGGCCGATGGGCATGCCATCGTGATCGGCTACGGCCGCGTCGGCAGTTCGCTGGCGCAATTGCTGCGCAGCCGCGGCGTGCCGGTGCTGGTGATCGACGACAACGGCGACCACGTCGCCAAGGCCCATGCGGCTGGTATTCCCGGCATCCGGGGCAGCGCAGCGGCCGACCGCGTGCTGGCCGAGGCACGCCCGGAACACGCCAAGATCGCAATCCTGGCCATTCCGCAGCCGCTGGAAGCCGGCGAAGCACTGGCCAAGCTGCGCGCCATCAACCCCTCGCTGACCCTGCTGGCGCGCGCCCACAGCGACGCCGAGGTCAAGCACCTGCTCGAACACGGCGCCGACGGCGCGGTACTGGCCGAGCGCGAACTGGCCTATTCGCTGGCCGAAATGGTGATGTCCACCCCGCCGTACCGCGCGTTGAACGTGCCGGCGTCGTAGTTGCACTAGCGCACGCATGCGGAGTGCCGTCCAAAAAGCCCCTGCCGGGAGACGCCACCTCTGTGCACCAGTTACTTTTCTGGCGTTGGCGCGCCTGCACGGGCACGAGCGTCGCCGCCAGCAGCGACCTCCGCCCAGATAAGCCAGGCATCGAAGCCTGGGGATGTCCAAGCCCTGCGGGCGCTTCTGTTGCGGGCGGTTAGTTCAGATTGAAAACATCGATCTGACCCTTGCCCACCGCCACGACCAAAACTCAAAAAAGAGCATCGCTAGACACACTTGATAATCATTCCCATCAAGTGCAGGATGAGCGCCCGTTTCCTCGGCGGCCTCTTCCATGGCGGTTGCAGTCGGCATCCTCAACGCATTGCCAAGCGTGCAGCTCTGCGAGTTGCTGGGCCGCATCGGCTATAGCTTCGTGGTGCTCGATCTGGAGCATGTGCTGCACGCGCCCGACACGCTGGAACATGCCATCCGCGCCTGCGAGTTGTCGGGCTGCGAGGCCTGGGTGCGCGTGCCGGAGGTGGACGAAAAACTGATTGGCCGCGTGCTGGATGCCGGCGCGCGCGGAATCGTGGTTCCGCGTACCGAGTCTGCGGCGCAGATCGGCGACGCCATCGCCGCGGCGCGCTTCCCGCCGCTGGGCCGGCGCGGCATCACCGGCGGCCGTGTCACCGGCTTTGGCAATGTCGATCTGCCCACCTACATCGCGCATGCCAATGCGAACACCCGTATCGTGCCGATGATCGAAAGCGCCGCCGGCGTGGCTGCCCTGCCGGAGATTCTTGCCATCCCAGGCGTGGCCCTGGTGATGGAAGGTGCGCTGGATCTTGCGCTGGATCTGGGTCTGGGCCCGCAGCCCACCCATCCGCAGGTGTGGGAATTGCTGCTGCAACTGCATGCGCAGTGTCTTGCTGCAAACGTCCCGTTCTGCCCCAACCCGCGCACTGACGCGCAGCGTGCGCACTGGCTGCAGCAGCCGGAGCTGCGCTGGCTGCTGGCCGGCGAAGACCGCGCGCTGATCCAACGCGCCCTGCGCGGCCATTTGGCCAGCCTTGCCGTCCCCCAATCACCTCCCGCCTGCAGGAGCACGCCGTAGATGTCGACGTTCCGTTTCCACGCCCTGGCCATCGCTATCGCGGCGAGCACGCTGACGCTGCCGCAGCTGGCGCGCGCAAGCGATACGCCGACGACCGATGCGCTTGATGCCAGCGGTGGCGGCACGCCGATTCGTGCACTGGATGCGATCCAGGTGCAAGGCAGCCTGCTCGGTCGCTCCAAACCCGACGATGTGCAGCGTTATGCCGGCAGCCGCCAGGTGATCGACCGCGAGCAGTTGCGCAATGGCGGCAACCGTTCTCTGGACGATGCATTGCAGCGCGTGCCCGGCATCAAGATCTTCGACGAAACCGGCACCGGCGCACTGCCGCAGCTGATGCTGCGCGGTCTGTACGAAAGCCGCAGCGGTCGTGTGCAGGTGCTCGAAGACGGCATTCCACTGGCGTTGGCCCCGTATGGGCAGACCAGCCTGTCGCTGTTTCCGGTAGGACTGAACCAGATCGACCGCATCGACATCGTGCGCGGCGGCGCGGCGGTGCAGTACGGGCCGAACAACGTGGGCGGGGTGATCAACCTGGTCAGCAAGGAGATCCCGAGCGCGTGGAGCACCACGCTGGCGCACAAGGTCACTGCCGGCGGCCAGGGCCGGTTCCTGCAGGACAGCGCGCTCAGCAGCGGCGGATATCTCACCGATAACTTCGGGATGCAGGTCGATGCCAATCGCACCTATGGCGAGTACTGGCGCGCGCATAGCGACACCGACATCAGCAATCTGCGCGTCCGTGCCGAATGGTGGCTGGACGACACCAAGCTGCTCAAGGCCAGCGTGCAGCGTTATCTGGTCGACATGGATCTGGCCGGCGCCCTCAGTCCGGACGATTACCGGCGCGACCCGCGCCAGTCCACCCGCCCGCTGGACAGCTTCAACGGCCGCACCACACGTGCGTCGCTGAGCTACGAACAGCTGCTGGGCGATTGGGGTCCGATGCAGGACGTGCGCCTGGATTGGAGCAACTTCAGTGCACGCAGCAGTCGCAATTTCATTGTCGGCATGCGCCAGGCCTCCACCGAAACGTGGCGTTCGGACCTGCCGCCGCAACTGCGCCAGACCGCACCGCGCAATTTTCGCGTGGTCGGCAGTGAGCCACGGCTGAGCTGGAGCATGGGCGATGCCGGTGGCGTGCGTCAGCAGTGGACTGCCGGGGTGCGTGCAGTGCGCGAGGACATCGATTTTCTGGTGGGCAATCTGCGTCTGCGCGACGGGCTGTTCAGCACCGTGCGCGATTGGCGGTTCGAAGACCGCGCGTTGGCCGCATACGTCAGCAACGCCATCACCCTGCCAGGCCAGCGCGTGACGATTACGCCGGGCCTGCGCTACGAACGCCTGGATTCGCGCTATTTCAATCGCGCCACCGGCGTCAGCACGCTCAACCAGACGCGCGATGTCCTGCCGGGGCTGACGTTGGGCTTCCAGGCAAACGAGCAATGGTTTTTCTACGCCGACGGGCAGCGTTCGATGCGTGCGCCGCAGGTCACCCAGATCATCTTCGGCAACAACCTGGATGCCGAACTGGCATGGAATTACGAGGCGGGCGCGCGCTATCAGCCCAACGAGCGGACACGTGTCCGGCTGGGCGGCTACCTCATCGATTTCGATCAGCAGATTCAGCTCGACAACACCACGCGCGTGTTCCGCAATCTCGGCAAGACCCGCCATCAAGGTGGCGAGCTGGAACTGCAATGGAGTCCGGAGCAACTGCGTGCGCTCACCCTCAACGCCAGTTATGCCTATCTGGATGCCGGCCAGGAATCGGGTGCATTCCGCGGCTTGCGCGTGCCTTACACCTCGCGCTACCAGATCACGCTGGGCGGCACTTACGCGCTTGGTCACACCACTGTCGCGCTTTCCGGCTATTACTTCAGCAAGGCCTTCAGCGACGCTGCCAACACCGTGCAGGAGAATGCCATCGCTTCGGTGGGTCAGTTGCCGGCCTACATGGTGTGGAACACGCAAGTGAGCCATACCATGTTCGAACGCGATGGACAGAAGTTCAGCGCATCGTTGGCGATCAACAACCTGTTCGACCGGCAATACTGGTTCCGTGGCGTGGACACCAGTCCCTGGGGGCGTCAGGCCGCGCCTGCGCGCACCGTCACTGCCGGACTGGAGTACACGTTTTGAACCTGCATCACCTGGCAAGCGCTGCACACGACCGACGCACACAGGCGTAGGTTGCGCGCGAAGCGGCGGCGGTCGTACTGACAGCCGCCAAGACAACACGGCGTGCATGAGGCACGCATCATTGCCGCAGCACGCGGCATGCGATCGACGTATCGCAGGCCACCCAACGCCGCCATGGCGCCAGGCAGCCCGTTCAGTACCGGTTTTCCCCACCGTCCTGTCGAACGAGAGCTGCCATGACTGCGACATCCGCTGCACCGTTGGTGATCCTCACCCATGTCTGCCATCCGGCCATCACCGAAGGTTTCCTGCCCGCCGCGCGCGCACTGGGCCTGCCCGTGTGGTTGCTGACCGACCACCGGCTCGATCACCTGGCCTATTTCCGCGAGCATCCCGCCCATGCACCGCAGCGGGTGATCGAATGCGATGTGTTCAATCCGCTCGGCGTCCTCGACGTACTGCACGATGCAGACATCACCCCGCGCGCGGTGTTCAGCAATAGCGACCATCTGCAGACCAGCACCGCGCTGGTGGCCGCAGCGCTTGGCCTGCCGGGCAAGGACTGGCAGGTGTGCTACGCCGCCAAGAACAAGGCTGCGATGCGCCAACGCTTGCGTGCGCATGGGCTGCCCTGCCCGTGGTTTTGCACGCTGGCGCCGGGCGCGGCGTTGCCGGCCCAGATTCCATGGCCTGTGGTGGCCAAGCCCCGCGAGGGCGTGGCGAGCCTGGATGTGCGCTGCTGCACCGATGCAGCGCAATTGCAGGCGTACCTGGACGATGGATGGCAGCGCCATCCGCAGCGCACCGTGCTGTTGGAAAGCATGCTGGAAGGTGCGCTGTTTACGCTGGAAACGCTGGGCGATGGCAAGCACCTGCAAGCCATCGGCGGCTTCAAGGTGCGATTGTCGCCGCCGCCGCATTTCGTCGAATGCGAAGCGCAGTGGGATGCCAACGTGGACACGCCGGTGATCGCGCAGGCGCTGCAACAGCTGCGCGCGTTCGGTGTCGGCTTCGGGCTGTGCCATAGCGAATTCATCCTCACCGCCGATGGCCCGGTGCTGGTGGAAATCAATTACCGCAGCATCGGCGATCGGCGCGAATTCCTGCTCGACGAGATGTTTTCCAAGCAATGGTTCAACGCGGCGCTGGCACCGCATCTGGGCCTGCCGTTGCCACAGCTCCGCAGTGCCCATGCGCATGCCTTGCTGCGCTACTACGTGGCCGAACACGACGGCGAATTGGTCGCCGCCAGCGAAGACCGCCGCCAGCGCGATGCCCACAGCGACGTGCAGTACCGGCGGATGCGCGCACCGGGCGAGCGCATCCGCCTGAGCCATTCCAACAAGGATTACCTGGGCGTGCTGAGTGCGTTGGCACGCGATGCGCAGACACTGCAACACGCAGTGGTGCAGGCCGAAGCGGGCCTGCAGTGGCGCATCGACGGCGCGGAACTGCGCGCATGAGCAGCATGGACGACCAACGCTACATCGCCACCCGCATCATCGATGCCTGCCTGCGCGAAGACCTGCGTGGGATTGCGACCCGCGGCAGTGCGGCGGTGCCGGATGCGCAGGTGCTGGCGCAGTGGACCGACCCCAGCCCGGTGCATGGATGGTGGCGCATCGCTCATCTGCCCGGCGGCACGATGTGGGTGCCGATCCATCGTCAAGGCGTGCTGCAGGACATCGGTGCCTGCGGCGACAGCTGGATTGTGCGCAGCGACGACAGCGTGCATGTCGAACGTGGCGCGCACGCCTGGCTGCACCGCCTGAGCGCAGAACTCGACAGCGAAACGCAACAGCTGCATCGCGCCTACGCCGACGAAGCCGACTGCGCCGCCGCGCACCGCGGGCTGGCGCGGCAGGCCTACCACGCGCAGGCACCGGCGTTGCGCACTGCGCTGCATCACCGCGATGCCGCCGAGCGCGCCTACCGCTGCGACCAACTGGCCAGCTACCGCGACCATCCGTTCTATCCCACCGCGCGCGCCAAGGCCGGGCTGGATGCGGCCGAGCTGCGCCACTACGCGCCGGAATTCGCGCCGACCTTCGCGCTGCGTTGGCTGGCGGTTCCGCAGGCGTTGGCGCAATGCACCAGCGCCCCGCCGGCCGAGCTGTGGCCGGATTTCGCCAGCCTGGGCCTGCCGCCGGAGTTGGCCGCCACGCATCTGCCCTGGCCGGTGCATCCGCTGGTGTGGGAGCGCCTGGAGCAGGAGGGCTTCGCACTGCCCGAGGACGTGCTGCGAGCGCCCAACGCCTGGCTGGACGTGCGCCCGACGCTGTCGGTGCGCACGCTGGTGCCGCTGCGGCATCCACACCTGCATCTCAAATTGCCCATTCCGATGCGCACGCTGGGCGCCCTCAACCTGCGTTTGATCAAGCCGTCCACGCTGTATGACGGGCACTGGATGGAGCGCGCGTTGCGGCGCATCGATGCGCTGGATCCTGCAGTGCAAGGCCGCTGCGTGTTCGTCGACGAGTCGCACGGCGGGCATGTCGGGCAGACGCGGCATCTGGCCTATCTGGTGCGGCGTTACCCAGCGCTTGACGATGCCACGCTGGTCCCGGTGGCTGCGCTATGCGCGCCCATGCCCGATGGCCGCCCGATGGCGATCCATCTTGCCGAGCGTTTTGCGCATGGCGACGTGCTGCATTGGTGGCGCGACTACACCGAACTGCTGCTTGCCGTACATCTGCGCCTGTGGCTGCGTTATGGCATTGCACTGGAAGCCAATCAGCAAAACAGCGTGCTGGTGTATGCCGATGGCCAAGCCACGCGCCTGTTGATGAAGGACAACGACGCTGCGCGGATTGCGCTGCCGCAGTTGCGCGCGGCGCTGCCGGAGCCGGATGCAATGGGCCCGCTGCAGGATGCGCGTATTGCGGTGGACGATCCACAGGCATTGGCGCAGATGTTCTGCACGATCGTGCTGCAGCTGGATCTGCAGGCGGTGCTGGAAGGCCTGGCCGAATGGCAACCCGCATTGCGCACACCGTTATACGCGCAGCTGCAGGACCAGTTCGCTGCGACGTTGGCGAAACTGGACGCCGATGGCATCGATACCGGCCCTGCGCGCCGGCTGTTGGCCGCGCCACGGCTGCCGGTGAAATACCTGCTCAGCGCCGGCAGCCTGCTCAGCAAGCACCTCACCGGCGCCACCGACATCAACAAGTTCTACGGCGACAGCGCGCCCAATCCATTCGGCGATGCCTTCGCCGATACGCAACAACCGCCGCGCAGGCAAGCGGGCGTGCCGCGATGAGGCGCATCCTGGGTCCGGTGCTGGCTGCGCATTATCTGGCGGCATTCACGGCGTTGGGCATGCCGCTGTTTCTGCCGCAGGTGTTGGCCGAACTTGCACCATCGGCCGCGGTTGGCTGGAGCGGCGTGCTGTATGTCTTGCCCACGCTCTGCACCGCACTGACGGCAAGCAGCTGGGGGCGTTGGGCGGACCGCCATGGACGCAAACGTTCGCTGCTGCGCGCACAACTGGGCCTGGCGCTGGGCTTTGCGATTGCCGGCTTCGCGCCGTCGCTGACCTGGCTGGTGATCGGCCTGGTCGTGCAAGGCACCTGCGGCGGCTCGCTGGCGGCGGCAAATGCGTATCTGGCCAGCCAGCCGCAGGCCGGCCCGTTGGCGCGTGCATTGGACTGGACACAGTATTCGGCCCGCCTTGCCATGGTAAGCGCACCGGCACTGCTGGGCATGGCACTGGCGCTGGGTCCTGCGCAATCGCTGTATCGCGCACTGGCGTTGCTGCCATTGATAGCGTTTGCGTTGACGTGGCGACTGCCGGCCGATCGGCCTGCTGCGCGAGGACACACTGCCGGCAAGGCTGCCACGTCTTCCAGGCACGCAGCTCCATCGCCTGCATCGCCGCGCCCCCATGCCGCGCCGTTGTGGCCAGCCCTGCTGCTCGCACAGTTCTTGTTCTGCTTCGCGATGGTGGTGACATTCCCGTATTTCATTCCGTATGCGCTTGCGCGCGGCGCCGGCCACGATGCGCTTGCCGGTTTGCTCTACAGCCTGCCGCATCTGGTCTATCTGGTGGTGCTGCCCTGGTGGCGACGCGGCGATAGCGAGGCGTGGCTGGTGCCGGGCCTGGCGTTGTTTGCGGTGGCCTGCGTGTGGCAGGCGCTGTTGCACGATGCCGTCACATTGGCGGCAGCGCGGCTGTTGTTTGGCTTCGGCATGTTGTTCGGGCTGCGTGGGCTCAACCGCAGCCTGGCGCACATTGCCAGCGGGCATGGCGCCGGGCGCCTGTTCGGCCGCTTCGATGCCTGCGGCAAATGGGCCGGCGTGTTCGCCGGTGCCGCTGCCGGCGCACTGGCACAGGCGTCCGGCCCCGCCACCCCTTTCCTGGCTGCGGCGCTGGCCGCGACCGTTGCTGCGCTCACCGTTCTGGTGCGCTTTCCTTCGAGGAGAACTGCCGATGTCGCCGCACACGATGCATGACCCCTGGTACGACAGCATGGCCGACGCGCAGGCCTGCAGCTGCTGGTTGAACTGCTATCTGCGCGAATTCGCGATTCCGCAGCGTGCGGTGCAGTTCGACTATCGCGGGCTGGATCGACCCGGCCCGCGCGTGGCCGAACAACGCTGGCTGCGCATCGATCTGGGCGAGGTCGGTACGCTGTGCGTGCGCATCGCCTTTGCCGATCGCCTGGGCCGCTGCCGGTTCGCCTCTGCGCCGTTTCTCAAGAGCGCCGGCAAGCCGTGGCATAGCCTGGATGCGCAAACGCTGGCACGCTGCCTGTTGCAGGCCCTGGGCAGCGCGCAGGACATCAACCCGGAGCTGCTGGCGCAAAGCGCCAATAGCGTGGCCGTCACCGCTGCGTTATTGCGCCAGGCCCAGGTCGCCGCCGCCACCGGCGAGGTAATGATCGACGCCGAACAATCGATGCTGTGGGGGCATGCATTGCACCCGACGCCCAAGAGCCGCGAAGGCGTGGATCTGGATCAGGTGCTGGCCTGCGCACCGGAAGCGCGCGCGTCGTTCCAGCTGTTCTGGTTCCGCATCGACCCGCGCCTGCTGCGCATCCAGGGACGCGACGTGCGCGCGACATTAAAGCAGCTCAGCGGCAGCGATGATCTCTATCCCTGCCACCCCTGGGAAGCGCAGCGCCTGCTCGACGCCCCCTTGCTGCGCAGCTTGCAGGCACGCGGCCTGATTACGCCGGTCGGCCCATTAGGCGATGCACTGCGGCCCACCTCGTCGGTCCGCACGCTGTACCACCCGGAACTTGCGTATTTCCTCAAGTGCTCGGTGCATGTGCGGCTCACCAACTGCGTGCGCAAGAACGCATGGTACGAACTGGAGAGCGCGGTTGCGCTCACCGAGCTGTTGGCACCGAGCTGGCGTGCCCTGGCCACACAGGTGCCGGGCTTCGATGTGATGCTGGAGCCGGCGGCGACTTCGCTGGACGTGGCGTCGGTCGATCCCGCATTGCATGCCGCCGACCCGTTGGCGGCGCGCACCTTGTCGGAGAGCTTCGGCATTCTGTACCGGCAAAACATTCCCGCCGCGCAACGTGCACGCTGGCAACCGCAGGTGGCTGCGGCCTTGTTCACCTGCGATGCGCAGGGCAATAGCGTGTGCGCCGCGCGCCTGCGGGCGCTCGGCAGCGCGCAGATGGACCACCGAACCGCAACGCTGCTGTGGTTCCGCACCTATGCCGGGCTGCTGCTGGACGGAGTGTGGAGCGCACTGTTCCAGCACGGCATCGCGCTGGAACCGCATCTGCAAAACACCGTGATCGGCTTTGCCGACGGCTGGCCGACGCGGGTGTGGGTCCGCGACCTGGAAGGCACCAAGCTGCTCGCCCATCACTGGCCGGCCGCGCGCCTGCGCGGCGTCGGCGAACGCGCACGCCAATCGCTGTACTACACCCCAGAACAGGGCTGGAACCGGGTGGCGTATTGCGCGCTGGTCAACAATCTGGCCGAGGCGATCTTTCATCTGGGCGAAGGCGATGCCGCACTCGAAGCGCGGCTATGGCAATGCGTGGGCGAGATCGCGCTGCGCTGGCAACAACGCCATGGCGCGCAAGCGGCGCTGCAGGGTCTGGTCGACGGCGCGCCGCTGCCGGGCAAGAACAATCTGGGTACCCGTCTATGGCAGCGTGCCGACCGCCAATCCGACTACACCGCGCTGCCCAACCCCATCCCCCGCATCACGGCGCAGCGGCAGGTGGCGGCGTGAGTCTGCACATCGATACCATCGCACTGCTTGCGGCCTTGCCGCAGGTGCGCGCGCGCTGCGAAGGCCCGATCTGCGCGTATGTCTACGATCTGGCGGCATTGGACACGCATGCGGCCTGGATGCGTGCGCAGCTGCCGGCGCAGTGCGAACTGTTCTATGCAGCCAAAGCCAATGCAGAACCGCCGATTCTGCAAACGCTGGCAGTGCACGTGGATGGCTTCGAAGCCGCATCCGGCGGCGAACTCGCCTGGCTGCATGCGCAGCAACCGCAGGCACCGTTGTTGTTCGGTGGCCCGGGCAAACTCGATACCGAACTCGCCCAGGCAGCCGCCCTGCCCGACTGCACCGTGCATGTGGAAAGCCTGAGCGAACTCGAACGCCTGGCGGCAATTGCAGCGCACGCCGGCCGCTGCGTGCCCGTGTTCCTGCGCATGAATATCGCCGTACCCGGCGCGCAGAGCACGCGCTTGATGATGGGCGGGCAACCCTCGCCGTTCGGCCTGGATCCAAGCGATCTGGATGCAGCAGTCCGGCGAGTGCAGGCCAATCCATCGCTGCGCCTGGAAGGCTTCCATTTCCATCTGATGTCGCATCAACGCAGCGCCGCCGCGCAGCTGCATCTGGTGGCCGCCTACCTGCGCGCCGTGCAGCAATGGCGACAGACCTATGCGCTTGGTCCACTGCGGGTAAACGCCGGTGGCGGCTTCGGTGTGGACTACCGGGCACCGGACGCGTCTTTCGACTGGGCCGGCTTCTGCGCCGAGCTGCCTGCCGTGCTGCGCGAACACGGTACGGACCTGCGCTTGCGTTTGGAGCCGGGCCGTTACCTCAGCGCCAGCTGCGGCTGGTACCTGATGGAGGTGCTCGATCTCAAACGCAGCCACGGCGCCTGGTTTGCGATCGCACGCGGCGGCACCCATCACTTCCGCACGCCGGCCGCGCAGGCGCACGATCATCCATTCCGCGTATTGCGCGGCACCCGCACCCCCGTGATCAGCGACACGCCGGTCACCCTGGTCGGCCAGTTATGCACGCCCAAGGATGTGCTGGCACGCGACCAGCATGTCGCCGCACTCGCACCCGGAGATTGCCTGGCCTTCCCGCTGGCCGGTGCCTATGCGTGGAATATTTCGCACCAGCACTTTCTGATGCACCCGCCGCCGCAGATGGTGTTCTTGCCGGCGACGCATTACCTCGGTAACGCGACCTCGCCCGACCGCTGCACGGGCAACCGAATGTCCGCACGCAACTCGGCCTCGGCGACGGTTTCCGGATCATCGAGATAGAGATAATGCAGCGGTGCCTCGCGCAGTGTGTAGCCGCTATCCGGCAGCCAGCATGCCAGGACGTGGTCGAGTGCGTCTTCCAGTCCCGCGTAATTTCCCACATGACGCACGACCGCATGCAGGCCACCGCTGAGTTGGCGCAGGTGCAGGGGCGCTGACGGCGCCACGGCGGTGTCGAATGCCATCGCGCAATCGAACAGGTGCTGCGGCGGCGGTACATCGCGGTGGTCGCTCAGCGGCAGCCCGATCAGCGCCTGCAAGTGGTCGATCACTGCACTGCGCTCGGCCCATGCGGCGATGCGGCCGAAGCCACGGTCCAGGTCATCGAACGCGCCACGCCTGCGCAGCACCACCACTTCCAGGGGGTCGAGCACCTGCACCAGCACCTGCAATGGCGCGTCGTGCGCCTGCGCTGGCAGCGACGGGCCGGCCAGTTGCTGCAACTTCTGCGCGCGCAGCTGCGGTGCGTTACGCAGGCTTGAAGGGCTGGCCTGCAGCACCGTCCGAAACGCGCGTGCCAGCGCCTGCGGGGTGTGATAGCCGACTGCCAATGCCACCTCGGTGACCGAGCTGCCCTGCTCGCCCAGCAGATGCAGCGCATAACTCAGACGCAACCGCGCGGTGGTGGCGCCCAATGTCTCGCCCGCCAAGGCCCGGTAAACACGATGGAAATGCGGCGGCGATTGATGCGCCAGCGCGGCCAGCGTCGCCAGGTCCGGCAGCGGTTCGCCCGCGCGGATGCTGGCCTGCAAATGGGCCACGACGCGCTCGACTGCACGCTGCCGATGGAAGACGACCGAGGTTGCTGCTGGCATGGGCGACTCCTCTGGAAGGCGGTGAGCATCGCGCACAGGGGCATCCGGCGCGGTCCCGATCTTGCGCATTTGCGGCACCTGGCCGCGTTGGTCGGGTCTAGCGGCATACAGTGGTTGGCACCCGTTCGCCAGTCGTCGGGCAGCTGCGGCGTTGAAACAAAGCAGCGATCCAAACACTCCACGCAGCGGGCCTGCTTGCCCGTTTTCAGCGCAATCGCGTCGCACCCAGCCTTCAGCTCGTTTGCAGCGCCAAGGCCACCAGCACCGCTGTTTCGCTGATCTCCACCAATGCACCGCAGGTATCGCCGGTCATGCCGCCCAGGCGCTGCAGGCAGGCACGACGCCACATTACCAACACCACACTCGCCACTGCGCAGGCCAGCATGCCGCGCAAGCGCCCGACGGCGAAGGCGCAGGCCAGCCCGAGCAGCAACGACAACAGCAAGCCAGCACGCGAACTGCCAACCAGGCCACTGCCAAGCCCGCCGGCACGCACGTACGGCGTCGTCAAAAAAGCCGCTACCAGCGCCGTGCGCGCCAGCAGCGGAGCAAGCCACACCCCACCCGGCGCCGTGGGCAACAGGGCAGCCAGCGCCGTGTATTTGAGCAGCAAGATCAGCACGATCGCAGTCACCGCCATCGGGCCGCTGGTGGGATCTTTCATGATCGCCAGGGTGCGCGTGCGATCGCCCATGCCGCCGACCCAGGCATCGGCGGTGTCTGCCAGGCCGTCGATGTGCAAGGCGCCGGTAAACCAGACCCAGCTGCTCAACAACATCGCGGCCCCGAGCAACGCCGCCGCATCCCGCAAACACCACGCCAACGCGCTCACCACTGCGCCGATCAGCAGTCCGACGGCCGGGTACCACGGCAGCGAACGCGCCTGCGCGCCGGGCCGGGCGAACACCCGGGCGGGCACCGGCATGCGGGTCAGGAACCCGAGCGCAGCAAGCAAGCCGTCGATCATCCGGAGCTGGACGCCATGGACACGGCTATCGGCGTCGCGACGGCCGGTGGCCACGCCAGCGGATGCAGGCTGGCGTGCGGCACGGCGATGTCGGTCATGTTGCCGAAGGGGCGTGCTTCGACGATGCAGCGCAACGCGCGGATGGCGCCGCCATGGGTGACCACCAGCACGCGCTGTGCCGGATAGCGGGCGACGATGGCATCGAGCGCGGCCGACAGGCGCGCGCAGAAGTCGGTAAACGGTTCGGCCTGCGGTGGCGGATGGCGCACCGGGTCGGCCCAGAAGCGGCCGAGCGCTTGCCCTTCGTCGCGATCGATGTTGGCCACCGGCACGCCCTGCCAGCGGCCGAAGTGATATTCGCGCAGGCGCCGGTCCAGCTGCAGCGGAATGGCACGCGCGTGGGCAAGCTCGGTGGCGAACAACGCGCAGCGCTGCAACGTGGACGCCACGACTGCGTCCCACGTGCCATCGGCAGTGGCCGCACGCAATTGCTGCCAGCCCAGTTCGGTGAGCGGGTCGTCGAGCTGGCCGCGATAGCTGCGTTGCCCGGTGTCGCCATGCCGCAACAAGGTGATTTGCGCGCTCATGCGTCCGACACCCCGGCTTCGGCAAACGTCGCCATGCCGTTATGTAAGGCGCAGGCGCTGCGCAGCAGCGGAATCGCCACCGCCGCGCCGCTGGCTTCGCCCAGACGCAGGTCCAGTTGCAGCAAGGGCTCGGCATCCATTGCGCGCAGCAGCGCTGCATGCCCACGCTCCTGCGAGCGATGCCCGAACAACAACCACTCGCGCACGCCGGGATTCAGGCGAGTGGCCACCAGTGCCGCCGCCGTGGTGATGAAGCCATCCACCAGCACCGGGATGCCGGCCTGCGCGGCGGCGATGTAGGCGCCGACCAAGGCAGCGATTTCGAATCCGCCCAGCCGGCGCAAACGCTCCAGCGGGCTCGATGCATCGGCATGCAAGGCCAGCGCACGCGTGATCACGGTGGCCTTGTGCGCAATGCCTTCGGCATCCAGGCCGGTGCCTGCGCCGGCCATCGCCTGCGGAAACTGCGACAGCAAGGCGCAGCCCAGCGCCGCGGCGGCGGTGGTGTTGCCGATGCCCATCTCGCCGCCGACAAATAGCTGGGTATCGCAACTCTTGGCCTGCGCGATGCTGTCGGCGCCGGCGGCGAGCGCATCGCGCAATTGGGTGGCCGTCATCGCCGGCTGCTCGCAGATATTGGCGCTGCTGGGCGCAATCCAGGCACGCCGCACCCGCGGCAGGTCGCCGGGGTCGTTGACCACGCCCAGATTCACCACTTCCAGCCGCGCGCCCAACTCGCGCGCCAGTACCGCAATGGCGGCGCCACCGCGTGCGAAATTGCGCACCATCTCGCCGGTCACTGCCTGCGGAAAAGCCGAGACTCCTTCGGCCGCTACGCCATGGTCGGCGGCATACACCGCGATCCAGACCCGCTGCACTCCGGGCCGATCGGTGCGTTGCCAGGCGGCCAGCCGCACTGCCAGGTGTTCCAGCCGGCCCAATGCGCCGGGCGGCTTGGTCAGCTGTTCCTGCCGGGCAAGCGCGGCAGAGCGCATGCGCGCGTCCGGCACTGCGCAGGCACCAAAAATCCAATCGCTACTCACACGCGCTCTCCTTCAACACCATCGGCAATCCTGCCACCACCAACACCACACGCTCGCACTGTAGCGCCAATGCCTGATGCAGCCAGCCAGCCTCGTCCACAAACCGACGCGTGAGTTTGCCCAACGGCACGATGCCCTGCCCCACTTCGTTGCTGACCAGCAGGATCTGCCCCGGCAACTGCGGCAGCGTTGCCAGCAGCGCATCGCGCTCGCGCGCGAACATGCCTGCATCCGGGTGGCCGAGCAGATTGCTCAGCCACAGGGTCAGGCAATCCACCAGCACGCAGCGATCCGGCGCGGCATGCGCCTGCAAGGTCGCCGCCAGCGCGATGGGCTCTTCCACGCACTGCCAATGCGCGGGGCGTTCGCTGCGGTGATGGGCAATGCGCCGATGCATTTCGCCATCGAAGGCTTGCGCTGTGGCCAGGTAAGTCACTGCGCGCCCGGACCCTGCCGCGATGCGCTCGGCCAGCGCGCTCTTGCCCGAACGGGCGCCGCCAAGAATCAGTTGCTGCATGCCGGTTCCCTGCTGATGAGGCGTGTCAGTGCCGCGGTATCCAGATGCGTGTGCACCGCATCGGCCAGACGCTCCAGGCTGGCTTCGCGCAGCGCGGCAAGATCCAGTGGCGCGGCCTGCGCCAGACCGGCCCACGCCAGCAATGCAGCCAGTGCATGGGGTGGTCGAACACCCCATGCACATAGGTGCCGAGCACCTGGCCATCGTCGGAGATGGCGCCATCGGTACGCCCATCGTCCAGCTGCAGCAATGGCCGTGCCAGCGCGGCGCCGCTGCTGAGAGCGCAGTGAATTTCATAGCCGCTGACACTGGCGTCGCCCAGCAGCAGGCGCCCGTGCACGCGATGCAGTTGCTTGTGCGGCTGCAGCGTGGTTTGCAGCGACAGCCACCCAAGACCGGGGCTGCTGCCCGCTGCCCCCTCGATGCCACGCGGGTCGTGGAGATGGGTGCCCAGCATCTGCAGTCCACCGCAGATGCCAAGCAGTTTTCCGCCGTAGCGCAGGTGACGGGCAATGGCGGCGTCCCACCCGTGCGTACGCAGCCACTGCAGATCGTGCCGGGTGGATTTGCTGCCCGGCAACAGGATCAGATCGCACGGCGGCGGCGTCTGCCCGGGACCGATCAAGCGCACATCCACCTGCGGATGCGCCAGCAACGCGTCGACATCGGTGTGATTGCTGATGCGCGGCAGCACCGGCACCACCACGCGCAATTGCGACTGTGGTTCCTGCGGCGCGTTGCGTGGCACCGCATCTTCGGCATCCAGCTGCAGTCCGTGCAGATACGGCAGCACGCCGAGCACCGGCTTGCCCGTTTCGCGCTCCAGCCACGCCAGCCCGGGCTGCAGCAGCGCCAGATCCCCGCGAAACCGATTGATCACAACACCGGCAACGCGTGCGCGCTCGCTGGCCGAGAGCAACGCCAGCGTGCCGACCAGATGGGCGAACACACCGCCGCGGTCGATGTCGGCCACCAGGATCACGGCGCAGTCCACCGCTTCGGCATAGCCCATGTTGGCGATGTCGTTGTCGCGCAAATTGATCTCGGCCGGGCTGCCAGCACCTTCCACCAGCACCACATCGAAGCGCTCGACCAGGCGCGCGTGCGAGGCCAACACGGCGTTGAATGCGGTCGCCTTGTAGGCGTGATAGCCCACCGCATCCAGGGTGGCGACCGGATGCCCGTGCACGATGACCTGCGCACCGGTATCGCTGTTGGGCTTGAGCAACACCGGGTTGAAATCGGTCTGCGGCTCCAGCCCGCATGCCTGTGCCTGCAATGCCTGCGCGCGGCCGATTTCGCCACCGTCCACCGTCACTGCCGAATTCAACGCCATGTTCTGCGGCTTGAATGGCGCCACCGCAATGCCCTGCCGATGCAGCCACCGGCACAGCGCGGCCACCAGCGTGCTCTTGCCCGCATCGGAGGTGCAGCCCTGCACCATCAGGACGCGCGCGCTCATGCCAGCACCTGGCGCAGTGCCACGCCCAGGCGCGCCTCGCCCGCGGCGTCGGGTGGAAGACCCAGGCGCAGACTGTTCGGTGTGTCGAACAGCCGCGTCAAAATGCCGCGCTGCGCCAGCGCGACGTGCAAGGCAGCCGCGTCGTCGCGCCGGCACCACTGAAAGAACGCCGTGCCTGCGGTAGGTACGATCGCATGCGCATGCAACAGCTGCGCAAGCCGCTGCGAGGCCGCGTGCAGACGCGCACATGCCTGAACCTGCCACGGCGTATCGGCCAATGCCTGCTGCACGGCCCATCGCGCCGGCCCGCTCAGCGTCCATGGTCCCAAGCGTTCGCGCACGGCATCCAGCAATGCGCGATCTGCGCAGACAAAGCCCGCACGTGCGCCTGCCATGCCGAAGAACTTGCCCACCGAGCGCAGCACCACCAAACCGGGCCGCTGGGTGAAGGCGCAGACGCTGTGTTGCGGGGTCGCATCCATGAAGGCCTCGTCGATCATCAGCCACCCGCCGCGTGCTGCAAGCCGCGCATGCAGCTGCAGCAGCGCGTCGGGATCGAAGCACTCGGCGCATGGATTATTGGGATGAATCAGCACGGCCACATCCAGCGTCTCACCCGCGTGCAGCAATTGCGCCGCGCTCATCGGCACGACCTGATGCCCGGCACGCCGCCATGCCTGTGCATGCTCGGCGTAACCAGGCGTAAGTACGCCGACGCGGCCGGGCGCGCGCAGCAGTGGCAAGGCCTGAATCGCCGCCTGCGAGCCGGGCACCGGCAGTACCTGCGGCGCGCCGTAATAGGCAGCCGCGCACTCTGCCAGGCCATCGTCGTCTTCCGGCAAGCGCTGCCACGCATGTTCCGGAATGGCGGGCACCGGCCAGGCGAACGGGCTCACGCCGGTGGACAGGTCCAGCCAGTGCGCGAGCGGAATGTTGTAAGCCTGCGCAGCGCGGCGCAGGCGCCCGCCATGTTCAAGCATTGCGCACTCCCGGTAATGGAGCGGCGCTACCTGCGCCGGCGTGAACGGTGCGCCGGTGCGTGTTGGTGAAACGCCAGGCCATCCGCGTGCCGATCATCGCATCGCCAGCGCGGTTACCAGCGCGCCCAGCAGCAGCCAGAACGCGACCCCGGCACGCACCAGCCGCAATGCGCGTTGCACGCTGTTTGCGCTTGCTGCCGCGCCCTCGCCCAGCGCGGGGCGCGGCTGCCAATGGCCGTGGTACGGCGCAGGCCCGCCCAATCGGACATGCAGCGCGCCTGCGCCCGCCGCCATCACGGGGCCGGCATTGGGGCTCTTCCAGCCGCGTCCCTGCCGCCACGCGCAGCGCATGCCCGCACGGGTGCGGCCCAGCACGGCGTAGGTCGCTGCGGTCAGCCGCGCCGGCAACCAGTTCAACGCATCGTCGATGCGCGCCGCGGCCCAGCCGAAGTTGACGTAGCGCGGCGTGCGATAGCCCCACATGGCATCCAGCGTATTGGACAGCCGGTACAACACCGCGCCCGGTGCGCCCAGCGCGACGCCCCAGAACAGTGCGGCGAACACGGCGTCGCTGCCGTTTTCCAAGACCGACTCGGTCGCTGCGGCAGCGACTTGGGTGGCGTCCAGCACAGCCGTATCGCGGCTGACGATACGACCCACTGCAGCGCGGGCGGCAGGCAGATCAGTGACCTGCAGCGCATCGATCACCGCTTGTGCGTGTTCGCCCAGGCTACGCAGGCCCAGCGCCAGATACAGCGTGATCGCGGCGAACGCGGCCGCCGCCCAGGGCGACACGCACCACAGCCCCCATTGCACCACTGCAGCGATACAGGTCAACGGCAACACGCTCATGCACCACGCCAGGATGCCCACGCTGCGACGGTTGCGGTGCAGGCGCGCTTCGATACGTTGCGCCCAGGTGCCGAACAACACCAGCGGATGTCCGCGCCGCGGCTCGCCGAGCAGCAAATCCAGCAGCACGGCAACGGTGGCAGTCACCAGCAGCATGGCGTGCAGTCCCGGCGCATGCCAGCCAACATGCCGAGCCATGCAAGGCATTGCGCGCGCACGCCCACGGCTACAGCTCGATGCCGAGTTGCGCCTTGATGCCGGCATTGAAGGCGTGCTTGACCAGGCGCATCTCGGTCACGGTGTCGGCGACCTCGATCAACCCGGCCGGCGCGCCGCGCCCGGTGATCACCACGTGCTGGCCGGGCGGCCGCGCGGCCACGGCAGCAAGCACCTCATCCAGCGCGATGTAGTCCTTCACCAGGGCGATGTTGAGTTCGTCCAGCAGCACGAAATCGTAGCGCGCATCGGCCAGCATGCCGCGCGCACGCTGCCAGGCCGCCTGCGTGGCGGCGATGTCGCGTGCGCGGTCCTGGGTTTCCCAGGTGAAGCCTTCGCCCATGACGTGATAATCGAGCAGATCCGGAAAGCGACGGAAAAACGCTTCTTCGCCGGTCGAAAACGTGCCCTTGATGAATTGCACCACGCCGCAATGCAGGCCATGCCCAAGCGAGCGCGCCAGCATGCCGAAGCCGGACGAGCTCTTGCCCTTGCCATTGCCGGTATTGACCAGCAGCACACCGCGGTCGATCACTGCACGTGCGATGCGCCGGTCGACCAATTCCTTCTTGCGCTGCGCACGTTCGCGGTAATGCGCCTCATCGTGCTCGGGGGTGGTCATGCGCGTGCTCCCATGGGTGGACGTGCACCAGCGGCGCGGTGTGCAGCCAACAGGGCGAAAGCCAGGCCGATATAGCCGGCCAGTGTTGCAAGGGCGTGTAGATAGTCCGCCGGCATGCGCGCAATGAACCCGCTGAGCGTGGCATGCGGGTAGCGACCAGACAGGAAATAGAAACCGGCCTTGGACAGCACATAGGCGGCGCTGCCGCTGATCAGCAAGGCCAACAGCGGCCCGGTGACGCGACGCCAGGCCTGGTGCTGCAGTTGCGATGCAAACAGCAGCCCGCCCCACCACAACGCGGCGTACGCCAATGCCAACGCCCAGTACGCCGGCGACAGGCACCAGTCGCTGCTGCTGCCCGAGGCCAGGCCGATCAGATCCAGCAGCGATACAATCCCGAACAGCAGCGGCAACATCCACAGCGGGCGTAGCAACGCACCGGCCAGAAAAAATACCGCCCATGAGGCCGTGGGCAAGGCATCCACATTTGCAAAATGCTCGCCGCGCGCGCAGACCATCAAGCCGGCAAGTGCGATGCCGCACGCTCTGGCCGCTGTGCCGTGCAACGGCAACGGCAACGGTGTCGCTCCAGTGCGCCGCGCCACCATCACGACACATCCGATGGCTTGGACAACGGCGCTGCGGCGCGCAGATGACGCCAGCGCAGCACGCACCACGCCGCTGCCAGCACCACCGCCAGATACAGCGCTGTCGTGCGCACGAACAACGGCCCCCACTGCCAGGCGCGCTGCAGGTACTGCGCCCAGTGCGGGTCGGCATAGCGCCCGCCCCACCAGTAGAACGCGCCATTGGAGATCAAGAACGACAGCACGGCGGCCAAGGTGCCCAGACCCCAGGCGATGCTCAGCGACGCAGCGCCTGGCCGCCCACGTGCGACAGACGCGCGTCCGGCGTACCAGAGCACGCCATAGGCCACCGGCAAGGCCGCGTAGGCCGCCGTGATGCAGAAGTCGCTGACGCCGGCCAGGCGCACTGCAGCCCAATCGATCGCCACCGACAACCCCAGCAAGGCAACGAAGTCGCCGTGCCGCCGCAATGCCAGGCCACCGAGAAAGAACACCGCCATGGAGGCATCCGGCAGGTGCAGCCAGTCACTGACATGATGGAAGCGGGTCGCGGTCATCAGCAGCATCGAAGCGATGAACACCAGGCGTTCGCACGAGCGGGATAAAGGCGGCATCGATGGTCTCCTTCAGATTTTCGATCGCCACCCGGATGGCGCAACAGACATCTGGCAAATGATCGCCCCCTGCAAACCGTAGCGATCCTTGCATCCAGCGGCAAGCGCCGACTGCGCAGCCGGTGTCGGCGGCGCGCTTGGACGGGCTAACACAATGTCGCGCGCACTCGCCAGGCGCATGCGGACAGCAGGAGCAAACGCAGTATCCGCCTGGTCCATGCGGATCCGGGCACCGCCCGCAACCATGCGGTGGCTGCGCGGTCGTGTCGTCGGCTGCTCTCAGTGCGCCGGTTGGTAGCGGAAGGTCAGCAGATAATTGCGGCGTGGCTGGGCATACCAGCGTGCGGTTTCGTAGTGGCGGTCGAACACATTGTTGGCGGCAAATTGCACCTTCCAGTCCGCATTCACTGCATAACTCACGCGCAGATCCAGCAAGCCGTAGCCGGCCAACCGATCGGTATTGGCCAGATCGTCGTAGCGAGCACCCGAACCGAACAGGCTTGCGCCAATGCCGAATGCACCGATGCTGCGGTCGGCATCGATACGCCCGCTCTGGCGCGCACGCCGCGGCAACCAATTGCCATGATTGACTTCACCATCGGCCTGCGGCGCAAGCCAGGTCACTGCGCTGCGCACGGTCCAGCCGGCCAGCACGGTGTCGTAGCCGGCTTCCACGCCGCGGATGCGCGCCCGGTCGATATTGTTCGGCTGCCCGAACGGGTGCGTGGCATCCACCAACGACGCGTCGTAGGCGATGAGATCGTCGATACGGGTCTGGAACGCGCTGAGCGTCCAGGTGCCCCAATCGTAGCGACCGCGCAGACCGAGTTCGGCACTCTTGGAGGTTTCCGGCCCGAGCAGCGGGTTGCCGTAATCGGGGTAGTACAACTCGTTGAAGGTGGGCGCCTTGAACGCAGTGCCGTAGCTGGCCGTCAGGCGCAGATGCTCGGCAAAATCCCAACCCCACAGCAGGCTGCCGGTAGTCTTGCCGCCGAACTGGCTGTTGTCGTTGCGGCGCAGGCTGGCTTGCAGCGATTGACTGCCAAAAGTCTGCTGCCACTGCGCAAATGCGGCGCGGTCGATGCGGCTGTCGGCATTGTAATTGTCGCTGCTGGCGATGGCGTCCCGCTGCCAATCGAAGCCGACCGTGAGCAGACCGGGGCCGGTGTCGAGATCGGCCTGCAACGCACCCTGCTTGCGGCGGGTGTCGTAGGTCGACAGGTAGGCGCCTTGGTAATACGCATCGCTCAGATCGGCGCTGCTGCCCACGCTGGCAGTGAGCGTGAGCGCCTCGTTCGGCGCGTACCGCACGCGGCCGCCGATGGCCTGCTGCACGCCCTTGCCCAGATTGCCGCCGAATGCCGAACCGTCGTATTCGTTACGGCTCTGCGCGCGCACTGCATGCACATCGGCATCCCACTGGCGATTGAAACGCCAGCCGCCCTGCGCGCTCAACGAATCGTTGCGATAGCCGTCGCGGTCCGGGTCATAGGCGCTGGAGCTGGTATCCAGATACGCGTTGATACCGTCGGTTTCGTCGTGCACGGCGTTCACCGAATACCAACCACCGGCATCGCTCAGATCGCCCGGGCTGCGCCCGGCGATGCCCGCGCCGTAGCGGCGCGCGTTGTCGCTACCGGCCGCCACGCTCAAGGTCGGCACGACACTGCCTTGCGGGCGTCGGGTAAAGATCTGGATCACACCGCCCAGCGCTTCGGAGCCATACAGGCTGGAAAACGGGCCACGCACGATTTCGATGCGTTCGATCTGCTCGATCGGCACATCCTGCAGCGCCGCACCGCCGGCGGTCGCCGAGCCGATGCGCACGCCATCGATCAGCACCACCACCTGGTCGGCCTCGGTGCCGCGCAGGAACAGCGAGGTCGCCTTGCCGGGTCCGCCATTGTTGGCCAGCGACACGCCCGCTTCGCCGCGCAACAGGTCCTGCAGCGAATTGACCTGACGACGCTCGATCTGTGCGCGGTCGATCACCGTGACCGGTGCCAGGGCCTGGTCCTGGGTCTGTGCGGTGCGCGAGGCGGTGACCACGACTTGGTCCAGATCGATGGCGGCCTCGGCCTGAGCCGCAGTGGCAGCGCACAGCGACAGCCCGACGACGAGCACGGCACGACGCGGCGAAACGGAAGAAAGGGACATCAACTGCTGCTCCTGGAACCGCGCCAACCCGCGCGTGGGCAATCGGGCGGCAAGCAGCAACGGGCCAGGCGTCCGGCGCGCAGCGTCAGACGAGCAAGGCCACGCCCACCGCGTGCCGGGTCAATCCCTCAGGCCGGTCTCCGGGCTCGCGAGTGGAAGCTGGTGCTTCCGATGCCGCGCCTTCCCATGCGGCTGCACAGTGGCATGTTGCGGCACCTGGCCTCGCCCACCGTTGCGGGGGCAGCTCCGGAATTGCGCCTGGCCCAAGGCGACGCGCGCACCGGATTCCCGTTTAAACCACCGGCCAACCGGCAGTCACCTCAGGGGCGCGCATGGTAGCAGGATTGGCGCACCGCGCCGCCGAGATCGGCGGCGACGGCCAGAGGCACGTTCCAGCTCGACGTAGGAGCGCACCTGGGCGCGATGGGCGTTCCCGGTAAAGCCATCGCCCACGTGCGCTCCTACGCCGTGCGGGCCGCGTACTCAGTCCTTGGTAAACACCAGCCGCCCGCCGTCGGCGCGCACGCGCACGCTCTCGCCGCTGAGATACTGGCCGGACAGGATCTGCTGCGCCAACGGGTTCTCCACCTGCGACTGGATCGCGCGTTTGAGCGGGCGCGCGCCGTACACCGGATCGAAGCCGACATTGCCCAGCACCTCCAGCGCCGCATCGTCCAGGTCCAGCTTGAGTCCGCGCTCGGCCAGGCGTTTTTCCAGGCCTTGCAACTGGATGCGCGCAATCGACTTGATCTGCGCCTTGTCCAGCGGATGGAACACCACGATGTCGTCCAGCCGGTTGATGAACTCCGGGCGGAAGTGCGCCTGCACCACGCCCATCACCGCGGCCTTCATCTGCGTATACGCCTCGGCGCTATCGTCGCCGGACAGCTCCTGGATCTGGTGCGAGCCCAGGTTGGAGGTCATCACGATGACGGTATTGCGGAAGTCCACGGTGCGGCCCTGGCCATCGGTCAGGCGGCCATCGTCGAGTACCTGCAGCAGGATGTTGAATACATCCGGATGCGCCTTTTCCACTTCGTCCAGCAGGATCAGCGAATACGGACGACGACGCACGGCCTCGGTGAGGTAACCGCCCTCTTCGTAGCCCACATAGCCCGGAGGCGCGCCGATCAGGCGTGCGACCGAATGCTTCTCCATGAACTCGCTCATGTCGATGCGGATCATCGCCTCGGTGCTGTCGAACAGGAAATCCGCCAACGCCTTGCACAGCTCGGTCTTGCCCACGCCGGTGGGACCTAAGAACAGGAACGAGCCACTGGGGCGGTTCGGGTCGGACAGGCCGGCACGCGAGCGGCGCACCGCATCGGACACCACCTTGATCGCCTCGTTCTGACCGACCACGCGATGATGCAAGTCGTCTTCCATGCGCAACAACTTGTCGCGCTCGCCTTCGAGCATCTTGTTGACCGGAATGCCGGTCCAGCGCGACACCACTTCGGCGATTTCCTCGGCGGTCACGCGGTCCTGCACCAGCTTGAAATCGTGGTGTTCCACCTCGTTGGCCAGCAGCATCTGCTTTTCCAGTTGCGGCAGCACGCCGTACTGGATCTCGCTCATCTTGGCGTAGTCCTGGCGGCGCTGTGCGGCCTCCAGTTCCAGCTTTGCGTGCTCGATCTGCTCCTTGATCTTGGTGGTGCCCTGCAGCGCGGCCTTTTCCGACTTCCACACTTCATTGAGGTCGGAAAACTCGCGTTCGAGCTTGTCGATATCGCTTTCCAGATCGGCCAGGCGCTGCCGCGAGGCCTCGTCCTTTTCCTTCTTGAGCATCTCGCGCTGGATCTTGAGCTGGATCAGGCGGCGCTCCAGGCGGTCGAGTTCTTCGGGCTTGGAGTCGATCTCCATGCGGATACGCGAGGCCGCTTCGTCCATTAGGTCGATGGCCTTGTCCGGCAGCTGGCGGTCGGTGATGTAGCGGTTGGACAGCGTGGCCGCGGCCACGATGGCCGGGTCGGTGATCTCCACGCCGTGATGCACCGCGTAGCGCTCCTTCAGGCCGCGCAGGATCGCGATGGTGTCTTCCACCGTCGGCTCGCCCACGAACACTTTCTGGAAACGGCGCTCCAGTGCGGCGTCTTTTTCGATGTACTTGCGGTATTCGTCCAGCGTGGTGGCGCCGATGCAATGCAGCTCGCCGCGTGCCAGCGCCGGCTTGAGCATGTTGCCGGCATCCATCGCGCCATCGGCCTTGCCGGCCCCGACCATGGTGTGCAGCTCGTCGATGAACAGGATGATCTGGCCCTCGTTCTTCGACAGGTCGCTGAGCACGGCCTTCAGGCGCTCTTCGAATTCGCCGCGGAATTTGGCGCCGGCGATCAACGCGCCCATGTCCAGCGAGAGCACGCGCTTGCCGCGCAGGCCTTCGGGCACTTCGCCGTTGATGATGCGCTGGGCCAGGCCTTCGACAATGGCGGTCTTGCCCACGCCGGGCTCGCCGATCAGCACCGGGTTGTTCTTGGTGCGCCGTTGCAGCACCTGGATGGTGCGGCGGATTTCCTCGTCGCGGCCGATCACCGGATCGAGCTTGCCGCTCTCGGCGCGTGCGGTCAGGTCGATGGTGTATTTCTCCAGCGCCTGGCGCTGTTCTTCGGCGTTTTCAGACTGCACGGTTTCCCCGCCACGCAGCTTGTCGATGGCCGCTTCGATCTTCTTCTTGTCGCCACCGGCCGCGCGCAACGCCACGCCCAGCGGGCTGGCATCGTCGGCAGCGGCCAGCACGAACCACTCGCTGGCGATGAACGCGTCGCCATGTTGCTGGGCGAGCTTGTCGGTCTGGTTGAGCAGGCGATTGAGATCGTTGCCGATCGACAGATTGCCTTCCTGCCCGGACACCTTGGGCAGCGTGTCCAGCGCCTCGCCCAGGCGCTCGCGCAGCAGCGGCACGTCGACGCCGGCCTGCGACAGCAGCGGGCGCGTGCTGCCGCCGCTCTGGTCGAGCAGCGCGGCCAGCACGTGCACCGGCTCGATGATGTTGTGGTCGCGGCCCACAGCCAGCGACTGCGCGTCGGCCAGCGCCTGCTGGAACCGCGAGGTGAGCTTGTCCATCCGCATGGGAGATCCTCTGAACAGGTGGCCGGCACCGCCGGCGATACCGTGCAAATGCGGTTGGCGAGCGAGGTTTCAAGGTTTGCCGGTGCTGGAGATGCAAGCGGCCAGGCCGGCGCTGTCCAGGCGGGCTTGGCGAAGCGGTACGTGCAGATGGCTACGCAGGGGTGACGCACCCGCCAGCGACGCCGCGTGTCGCCCTGGGCGGTGGGTGAAACGGCGCGCAGGGGCCGGCATGGTCGCGGGAGCTGAGCCCCACACGCGCGGGGCTGGGATGCGTTGCAACGGCGAGACTTCCTGTGCCGTCGTCTCGCGGGGTGCCGCATGGCGCATCTGCGCCTTCGGGGCAGCTGGCTCCGGCACCTGTGTCGCGCCCAGCAGACGCGACAGCACCTGTGCCTGGATCGTCGCCAGCGCCGGCAGCCCGGGCGCACGCGGATGCGGCACGGGCCCGCCACACCCAGGCCGCCCTTGCCGTGATCGAGCACCACGATGCGATCGGCCAGCGCGCTCGCCTCGGCCACGTCGTGGGTGACCAACACCAACGCAAACCCGTGCTGCCGCCACAACCGCACGATTTGCTGCTGCATCACGATTAGCTGCTGCATCACGATACGGCTCGATGCATCCAGCGCCCCCAGCGGTTCGTCCAGCAGCAACAGCCGCGGCCGATGCACCAATGCACGTGCCAGCGCCACCGGCCGACGTTGGCCGCCCGACAGCGCGGACGGCCACGCGTTGCCGCGCATGCCCAGGCTCACCGCGTCCAGCGCCTGCGCCTGCGCACGACCGGCCCGGCGCCGCACGACTGGCGTGCAGGCAACAAGACCGGCTCGACCGAGCGATGCGATACGGCATGCTGTTTGCCGGCGCCCCAAGCGTCCAGTAACCAATGCTTAGGCGGTTAATCAGTCCCGGTGCGTTGGCGGTAGCGAATGCAACAAGCTCTGTCATGCATGCACGCTGCGCAATCGCGCATGAGTGGCGATAATGCGCCGATGGATGCTCCCAAGCCCTGGCACCTCTACCTGCTGCTATGTCGCAACGGCAGCTATTACGCCGGCATTACCAACGATCTGGAGCGGCGCTTCCAGGCCCATCTGCGTGGCACTGGTGCGCGTTACACGCGTGCCAATCCGCCCGTGCAGCTGCTCGCCAGCCACCGGTACCCCGACCGCGCCAGCGCTTCGCGCGCAGAGTGTGCGCTTAAGCGCCAGCCACGTGCGCGCAAGCTCGCCTGGCTGCAGGCACAACCGAACGGTGCGGAGTCACAACCTGCTGACGCATCGATCACGCGTGTCTAGCCATCGTTTTTCTACCCTGCAGCGCCCGACATGCGGAGCGGCGCATGCATTATCAGCTGTATTACTGGACCGGTCTGCAAGGCCGCGGCGAATTCGTGCGACTGGCACTGGAAGACGCCGGCGCGGCCTACACCGATGTCGCACGTATCCAGGGCGACGAGGTCATGACGGCGTTTTTGCAAGGCGAGCAGGTGGGCGCGCAGCCGTTCGCACCACCATTTCTCAAAGCCGGCGACGTGGTGGTGGCGCAGGTCGCGGCGATCCTGCACTTCATCGGGCCACAGCTGCAATTGGTGCCCGATTCGGAACCACAGCGGCTACAGGCGCTGCAATTGCAGCTGACCATCGCCGATCTGGTGGCCGAGGTGCACGATACGCACCACCCGATCGCAACCGGCCTGTATTACGAAGACCAACAAGCCGAAGCGGCCAAGCGTGCGCAGGACCTGCGTGAAAACCGCTTGCCCAAATTCCTGGGCTATTTCGAGCAGGTCCTGCAACAGGCTGGCGGCACGCACGTGCTCGGCACGCATTCGTACTTGGATCTATCGTTGTTCCAGTTGTTCAGTGGCCTGGAGTACATGTTCCCCAAACGCATGGCGAGGTTGGCAAAAAACTTGCCAGGACTGAAGGCGCTGCAGCGGCACGTGGCCCAACGGCCGCGCGTTGCGGCCTATCTGGCGTCCGAACGACGTGTGGCCTTCAATACCAACGGCATCTTCCGCCATTACCCGGAGCTGGATGCGGCATAGGCAGCGGCGGCGAAGGCGCTGCGGCCGGTCGCAACAGGCTGGCGCCGCATAAGGGTGCGGCGCGGCCCGCGGTGCTGATTGCTGCGAGCGATCACGCAACAACGCCACCTGATCCTGAGCGACGCGTGCAGCGTTACGTCGTGTACGTACGCACCCACCCAGGTGCGAAGGCCGCAGGTCGCCTGACATGCGGCGTTCGCTCTCCGGTAGTGGGAAGCCAGCGGCCTCAGCGCCCCTGCAGCAAGGCCGTGCGAATCCGCTGCAGTTGCGCCTTGACTGCAGCCGCTTGCGTCGGCCCCAGGCGCAGCAGTGCCTTCTGCCCCACCGACAGCGATTCCAGCGATGGGTCGACGAAGCGGTAGCGGCCACGGTCGTCGCGTTGCACGCCGATCGGCTGCGTCGGCTCAGGCGTGCGTAGCAAGTGGTCGATCACATCGATGACGCGGTCGTTGAAGTAACGATCCGGCGCGCCCAGATCCGCGTACGCCTGCTGAAACAGTGGATAGAAGCGCACATAGCTACGCGCCATGGCCTGCGCATCCACGCTGGTGAATGCGGCCACGTAAGGTGCATAGCGCGCCGCATTGGCCTGATCGAGCACCGGATGATCGCCTGCGCCGGCCACCTGCAACTCGCCAGGCACCGGCTGCAGCACCAAGGCACGGCGGCTGATGCTGGGTTGGGTGAGGTTGTCGATCATCACCACCACGCGTTCGATCAGGTGCTTGCGCAATACGATCGACAGCGCGTCATCGTCCTGCACCAACGCCAGCAGCGCTTGCCACGCGGCATCGTCGCTTTGCGCCAACGCAGGAATCGCAGCATCGGCAGCGTCGGCCGATGCTGCCGGCACCGGATGACGCGGCTCGCCACTGGCCGGCGTCGGCTGTGGGCTGACCGCAGCGGCCACGGCACTGGCGGTACGGCTGATGGGTGCAGGCAAGTTGCCCTGCGGATCGGGCGGGCCGCTGAACAGCCACCACGCGGCGCCAGCGATCAAGGGGACCGCCAACAACCACGGCCAGCGCGAGGATTTGCTTTGCATCGTGGAACTCCTGACATCGACAACATCCAGTGTGTGACCGTGGGATGCTGCGGTGGTTCCATCGATTTACGGTGTCGCTCGTTGAGCCGCTTGACGCTGGACGTGACGCACTACGCTCGCAACCATGGGAAACGCAGCGCCCGGCTCGCCGGCTGTCTCACCGTCGCGGGATTCTTGGCGGCATGAATGCCGCCAAGGAGCCACAGAGACGTACTTGCAGCGTGTCCTGCGATGGTGGGCGGGCAAGGGCCCTGCAGCGGAGAGGCAGAAGCTTCGCTGCGCGATCCACGCCGCTTAGCCGGCGAAATCCAATCGCGCGTTCACCCAAGCCGCGACAATTGCAGCGGCAACCTGTTCGGCCCGCCTGGCAGGCATACGCCTTCTTGCCAGCCAGGCGGCCGTCTCTGCGCGCACCTTCGGCAACAGCGCGCGCGCAGCGTTGCGCTCGGCTGCCGGCCAGTCGCTGTCGTCGCCGGACCACGCAGCAATCGCCTGCTCCGGATCGTTGCCGTAGCGCTTGCGCAACTCCGGCTGCAGATACAGTGCCGGCGACACGGCAGCCCGGAGCGCGATGATCTGCCACTCGGCGTAGCTGGCATAGCGAATGGTGCCTGCGTCCTTGCTCAAGGCTTCGATCAGTCCTGCGAATCCGTCATCCAGCTGTTTCCAGCTCGGTCGCGCGAACAGCCCACCGGGCGGCTCGCAGATCGGCGCGAAACTGTCGCGTGTCGAGCCATAGAGCGGGCCGAACGCCTCATAAGCCGGCTCGCCCACTGCAGCGAAGATGAAGCAATGCACATACGGCCGCTCGGAACGATCTTCGCGCTCGATCCACATGCGCAACAAGGTCAGCACACGCTGTTGCTGTTGCATGGCGGGCGCGCCTTCCACATCGTCGAGCAAGGATGCTGCGAAATCGTCGGTCTTGCGCAACGCCTTGCGTGCGCTTTCAAAACGCGCGCTCGCCAACGCCGCATCCACGCCAGCGGCAGGCACGAAGTCATGCAGATACGCCAGCCATGCCGATGCCAGCGGCGCGTCGTAGCCCTGCAACTGGCGCGCAGCGTCCGCTGGCGTTTTCGGGATGCTGGCGATGATGCGGTCCAGCGTTTGCTGCTGGGCGTCGAGTGTCTTGCCCAGCGCATCGACCCTGGTCTTCAGACTGCGTTGCAGGCAGGCATCCACCTTGGCGTCCTGCGCGCAGGCATTGCGCTGGCGCAACCAGGCGCGTTGCTGATCGCGCACTGCGGTGAGCGAGGCGCGCGGTGTGGTGTCCAGCACGCCGCGATAGGCCTCATCCAGCTGATCGTCCAGCTGGCCGAGCGCCGGCACCGCGCACAGCCGCTTTTCCACCGGCGTGCCCGCCTGCTTGCAGTCGAACGACGCCGACCATGCGGCGCCAGCGCTCAGCACCAAAGCGCCAGCCACAATGCTCTGCGCGACACGCATCCGATAACTCACTGCAACGCCTCCTTGCGCGCCGGCAGCAGCGACAGCAACAGCAGCGTCGCCGCCAGCGCCACGTAGGCACCGACGAACTGCCAGCTGATCACCCGCGCCAGGCCTTGCAGCGACCACGGCAGGTAGATGCCGCCGCGCGGGTCCACCGAGTGGATCAGGCCGAACAGGGTCAGCCCGGCAGCTACCAGCAGGAACGCCGCGCCGCGTCGCAAGCGGCCGTCGATCATCGCCGCCACCGTGGCGATCCACAGCATCGCGGTGATGATGAAGCCATTGCCCAGCGCGAAGATCACTGCCAGCTCCGGCAACCCGTGGCCATCGACCTTGGTGGTCAGCGCGACCAGCTGCTCCGGTGCAATCCAGCCCGGCGCCTTGATCGTCAGCAGGTACGCGACCGACGGCAGAAAGCCCAGCACCATCGCACCGGCATGCTGCCTGGGCGTGGCCTGGAATGCCTGGGTGGTGATGTCGATGGAGACATACACGATGATTGGCGCCAGCACGGCCAACGGCAGCCACTGCACCAAGCCGCTGATCACGCCAAGCATGCCGCCGATCCCGATGAACACCCCGGTCAGCAGCGTGTAACCGGAGCGCGCGCCCATGTGCTTGTACGCGGGCTGGCCGATGTAGGGCGTGGTCTGCGCAACGCCGCCGCAGACGCCGGCCACCAGCGTGGCCAAGGCTTCCACCAGCAGGATGTCGCGGGTGCGGTAATCGTCGCCGGCCGCGCGCGCGCTCTCGCTGACGTTGATGCCGCCCACCACCATCAACAAGCCGAACGGCAACAGCAACGGCAGGTACGCCACCGTGGCCGGCAGGCCGTCGATAAAGCCCAGCGTCGGCAGCGGCAGCACGATCTGCGGCGGATTCCACGCCGGCAAGGCGAAGCCGGGGGCACCCAATCCCGCCAGGCCAAGCCCGTAATACAACGCGGTGCCGATCACGAACGCCACCAGCACGCCGGGCAATTTGGTCGGCAGGCGGCCCTTGGCGAGCAGCACATACAGCAGCAGGCCCAAGGTAACGAAGCCGGCTACCGGCGAACGGAGCGTTTCCAGCAATGGCAGCAAGCCCATCAGCACCAGCGCGATACCGGCGATGGAACCGAGCAGGGCCGCCCGCGGCAGCGCGCGCGTCACCGCTTCGCCTGCGAAGGACAGCACCAGCTTGAGCAGGCCCATCACCACCAACGCGGCCATGCCCAGTTTCCAGGTGGCGATCGCGGCGGCCTGCGGGTCCAGCCCTTGCGCTTTGAAGCCGGCAAATGCCGGGCCGAGCACCAGCAGCGCCATGCCGATGCTGGTGGGCGCATCCAGACCCAGCGGCATGGCAGTGACGTCGTCGCGCCCGGTGCGTGCGGCCAGCCGCCGCGCCATCAGGGTGTACAGCAGGTTGCCCACCAGCACGCCGAACGCGGTGCCGGGGAACATGCGCTGGAACACGACGTCGGCCGGGAACTGGAAGATGCCGACCAGGGCCATGGCGATGAAGCCAAGGATGGACAGGTTGTCGACCACCAGGCCGAAGAAACCATTGAGATCGCCAGCGACGAACCAGCGCGGCGCAGCCGCAGGACGCGAAGAGGGAGCCGACATGAGAACCAGAGAAGCGTGGGGGTCGGCCGATGGTAGCCGCTGCATTGCGGGGACGACAGCGGCGCGGTGGATCAGAGCGTGTCGTGGCCAGGGGCCGTCTGGCTGTCCGTGAGCAAGCAGCCCGGCGCCATCGCCCGCTACTGCATCGCCGCATCCACCTCGATCCAGCCCACGCTGTCGCTGCGGCCGGCGCTGCGATAACGCACCTGCAGCCGCGTACCATCGGCGCTGACGTCCAGCGCATCGGCCTGATCGCCGCGCACCAGATAGCGTTTGGTGACGGTGGCCGTCGGCGTGGCGTACAGCGGCAAACGCCTCACATGTACGTGCAGTTGCACCGGCATCGGTTCCTCGAGCGTGGTACCGATTTCGCTTGCCACCTTGACGCCGCGCGGGTCGTACATCGGCCACACCGACAGCGGCATCCCATCCTCGCTTCCCGAATCCAGCAAGGCCTGGATCTGCGGCGACTCGATCCGCTGCTGCGTCCGCCAAACGTACAACCGCCCGCCAGCGTCGTAGCGGTAGACATCCGCATACCACATCGGCCCACCGCGGCAGGAACTGGTCAGGCTGCGCTGCTGTTGATCGGCAACCAGATTGAAGAATCCCTCGCACTGCACCGCCGGGCGCGTCGGTGCAGCGAGCGCATGAAAGCGGCGCTGTGCAGGATCGAACACAAAGACCCAGACCGCCTCGTTGACCTGACCCAGCATCGCCGACACCGCAAGATCCGGGCGCCCGTCGAAGTTGTAGTCGTCGCTGCGCAGCTGCACGTCGCCTTCGCCATCGTCCACATTCGCGTCGAACCACTGTTCGGCATCGCCGGGAGACAGCACCACATGCAGGCGCTGGCCGACCAAGGTGGCGGTCGCACGGGTCTGCGCATCCAGCGTCAGACGAAGGCTTGTGTCGTCTGACGCAGCGCCGAACGCCAGCCCGCCTGCCATCGCAACCAACAGTGCGCGGGCGGCGCGGACGGGCGACAAATGCAAGAAGCCAAGGCGCATGCGCAGCTGGCTCGAAGCGGTGCGCAGACACTCGCTCGCCGGCTGCGCACGCGATGCCCGCCAATGCATGAAGACGCGCGACATACGCCGATCGACGCTGGCGAGCGTGGCGGTCGGCAACTGCACGGACCTGTCGGTGCACAAGCCGGCCAGCGGACTCAGAACGACACCTCCACCGGCTGCCGCGACCACAGCACCGACTGGTGCCCGGTGGCCTGCTTCCAGGCCAGCCGGATCGCTTCGATGTCGTTGCGCCGTTGCGGGGTGTCCTCGTGCAGTATCACCAGCACCTTGGTGCCCAGCCGGTTCGGCTCCTTGGCGCCGCGGAACAACCATTGGCCGTAGGCGTCGAACACGGTCAGACCATCGGGAAAGCGCGGGGTCACTTCCTTGTCCAGAAACGCGCGCCATTGGGTTTCGTCGATGGTGCGGGTCTGCGGGCGGTCGGCCGGGCCGGATTCTTCGCCCACGCCGAAATACAACTCGCTGCGCACCCAACCCCGTGCCGCCGCCGGCCGCGCTGCATCGCCCTGCAGGCTGGCAGTGGTCGCGGTCGGCACGGTGCCGGGCGCGGTGGCGCAAGCGGTCAACGCCAGCATGGCGGCAAGCAGGCAAGACGGCAGCAACTTCATCGACTTCTCCACAACAGGTCTGGGGGGGGGGGGCACTTGGGGCAGGCTCATGCAAGGCCGATATCAGCTCATGCCGGCGCGCACGCACTGTGCCATCTCGCGCCGCCCTGAACAACGCGATAATATCTTTCCATCCGGATGAATGTGGACGATCCGCCCCCTTGCGCCCCAGCCCGGCCGGATGCCGACCGCGCGGCGCGTTGCAGTTGCAGGAGAGAGAACAGCATGACCCGCCCCACCCTTTCGGTGATTGGCCTGGCCATCGCCGCCGTGCTCAGCGCCAACGCGCAAGCCCAGCAGGCCGATGCCGGTGCCACCACCCTGGACACCGTGATCGTCACCGGCACCCGTGCCAGCGACCGTACCGTGCTGGAATCCACCGTGCCGGTGGACGTGCTCACCGCCGAAGACATCCGCAAGGCCGGCGTGGTCAACGGCGAGTTGGGCAGCGCCCTGCAGGCGCTGCTGCCTTCCTTCAACCTCCCGCGTCAGTCCAACTCCGGCGGCGCCGACCATATCCGCGCCGCGCAGCTGCGCGGGCTCTCGCCCGACCAGGTGCTGGTGCTGGTCAACGGCAAGCGCCGCCATACCTCGGCGCTGGTCAACACCGACAGCAAGATCGGCAAGGGCACCACGCCGGTGGATTTCAATTCCATCCCGATCAACGCGATCAAGCGCATCGAAGTGCTGCGCGACGGGGCCGGCGCGCAATACGGCTCGGATGCGATTGCCGGCGTCATCAACGTGATCCTTGACGACAACCCCGAGCGCGGCGAACTGGAAGCCAGCTTCGGCGCCTACAACACCGACGTGAAACCGATCGACCGCCGCGTCACCGACGGCCAGACCAGCTATGCCAGCGCAAAAGTGGGCACGCTGCTGGGCGACGACGGCGGCTTCTTCAAGGTCGGCCTGGAGCTGAAGAACCGCGAGGCCACCAACCGCGCCGGCTTCGACCAGATTCCCTCGTTCGAAGAACAGACCCCGGCCAATCTGGCGCTGCGGGGCCAGCGCAATTACGTGCTCGGCGATGGCGCCACCAAGGGCCTGAATGCCTGGCTCAACACCAAGGTGCCATTCAGCGCCAGCGGCGAGTTCTACGCCTTCGGCACCTACAACCAGCGCGATACCGAAGGCGCCAATTACTTCCGTTACCCGGACGGCAGCGCCAACTGGCGCGAGATCTACCCCAATGGCTACCGCCCGATCTCCGAAGGCGAGAATCGCGACCTGCAACTCGTGGCCGGTGCGCGCGGGCAATGGGGCAACTGGGATTACGACGCCAGCGTCAACTACGGCCGCAACGACTTCACCTACCGGCTACGCAACTCGCTCAATGCATCGCTGGGGCCCGGCAGCCCCACACGCTTCAAGACCGGCGATTTCGCCTTCGTGCAGACCGTGGGCAACCTCGACCTGACCCGCGTGTTCGACGCCGCCGGCGCCACCCATACCTTCGGCACCGGCGCCGAGTTCCGCCGCGAGCAATACCGCACCCACGCCGGCGACCCCGCCAGCTACGCGGCCGGCCCGTTCACCGATCGTCCCACCGGCTCGCAGGCCGGCGGCGGGCTCACTCCGCAGGACGAGGCCGACCTGTCGCGCAACGTGGCCAGCGCCTACGCCAACGTCTCCAGCCAGTTCGGCGACAAGTTCTCCACCGACCTGGCCGGCCGCTACGAGCATTACCAGGATTTCGGCAGCCAATGGACCGGCAAGTTGGCCGCACGCTACGCGTTCGCACCGGCCTTTGCGCTGCGTGGCGCCATTTCCAACAACGTGCGTGCGCCTTCGCTCAGCCAGATCGGCTATGAAGCCACCTCCACCGGTTACGACGCCGCCGGCCGCTTGACCCAGGGTCGCCTGCTGTCGGTCAACAACCCCATCGCGCGCGGACTGGGCGCCACCGATCTGAAGCCGGAAAAGTCGGTCAATTACAGCCTGGGCTTCACCAGCAAGCTGGGCGATCACTTCGACGTGTCGCTGGACTTTTTCCAGATCGATATCGACGACCGCATTGCGCTGTCCGAAGACATCACCGGCGATGCGCTGACCAGCTTCGTGCAGCAGAACTACGGCGTCACCGGGGTGCAGAGCGCCAGCTATTTCCTCAACGCCGCCGATACCCGCACCCGCGGCGCCGAGCTGGTCGCCAACTGGCGTCAGTACGCCTTCGGCGGCGACCTGCTGCTGACCGGCACCTACAGCTACGCCAAGACCGAGTTGGAAAACATCATCGCCACCCCGGCCCAGTTGCTCGCATTGAACCCGGAGTACGTGCTGTTCGGCGTGGAAGAAAGCAACACGCTCACCGACGCCGCACCGCGCACCCGCGCCTCGCTTGCCGCGAACTGGAGCAACGAGCACTGGAACCTGCAGACCCGCGTCAACCGCTACGGCAGCGCCACGCGCGTGTTCGATTTCGGTGGCGGCTTCGTGCCGCGCCAGACCTACGGCGCCGAGTGGCAACTGGACCTGGAAGCCGAATATCACCTGGGCACGCAATGGACGCTGGCCATCGGCGGGCAGAACATCCTGGACAACTACTCGGACCGTTCCATCGACGACATCGCCTACTTCGGCAACCTGCCCTACGACGTGCTCTCGCCGATCGGCAGCAACGGCGCGTATTGGTATGGGCGGGTGCGGTACAGCTTCTGATTCGGGATTCGGGATTGGCAAACATCGTACTTCGTGCGAATCCCCAATCCCGACTCACGAATCTCCGCCGTTCCATAACCTGAATCTCACACCCCATTGCGCACACTAGCGCAATGGCAGACGCGCATTCCCCCCTACCGTCGCCGCCATTGCTGGACGATGCCTGTGCATTGTTTCTGGACGTGGACGGCACCCTCATCGACTTTGCCGACCGCCCCGAGGCGGTGCAGCTATTGCCCGAAGTGCGCGAGGCCATCGGCCTGCTGAGCGAGCGTCTCAACGGCGCCGTCGCATTGGTCAGCGGCCGGCCACTCGCTCAGCTGGACGCCTTGTTCGCCCCCTTGTTGCTGCCGGCCGCCGGCCTGCACGGGCATGAACTGCGCAGCGATGTCGCTGCACGCGCGGCCATGCCGCAGGACACGTCCGAGTGGCTGCACGGCCTGCATCAACGCGCGGCCGCGCTGACGCACCAGCATCCAGGCGTGCTGGTCGAAGACAAGGGTGCCAGCGTGGCGCTGCACTGGCGCGCCCGACCGCAGGCCGGCCCCGAGGTGCTCGCCTTCGCGCAGCAGGAAATCGCACAGCTTTCCGGTTATCGCCTCCAGCCAGGCGACCACGTGGTGGAATTCGTGCCCGAAGGCAGCAACAAGGGCCTGGCGGTCGAGCAGCTGATGCAGCACGGCACCTTCGCCGGCCGCACCCCGGTGTTCGTCGGCGACGACCTCACTGACGAATTCGGCTTCGACGCCGCCAACCGGCTCGGCGGCTGGAGCGTGCTGGTCGGCGATCGCGCACAGACCAGCGCGCGCTTTCGCGTCGGTGGCACCGCCCACGTACATGCGTGGTTGCAACGCAACGCACGCAGCCGCTGAGCACAGCGCACCTTCTCTCATTCACTTCAACAGGATCGTTTGCACTCCATGACCGAGCCAAACCTGGATCTGGGCGTCATCGGCAACTGCAGTTTCGGTGCATTGGTCGATCGGCAGGCACGTGTGGTGTGGAGTTGCCTGCCGGCATTCGACGGCGACCCGGCCTTTTGCACGCTGCTTTCGCCCAAGACCGAAGGCGGCGACTTTGCCGTGGAACTGGAAGATTTTGCCAGCAGCGAGCAGCACTACCTGCCCAATACCGCCGTGCTGCGGACGGTGTTGCGCGATAGCCACGGTGGCGAACTGGAAGTGATCGACTTCGCGCCGCGCTGGCGCAACAACGGACGCTTCTATCGGCCTGTCAGCATCATCCGCCAGATCCGGCCACTGAGCGGCAACCCGCGCATCATCGTGCGCGCCCGCCCGCTGGCCGACTGGGGCGGCCGCACGCCGGACACCACCTGGGGCAGCAATCACATCCGTTGGGTGTTGCCGGAATTCACCCTGCGCCTGACCACCGATGTGCCGGTGCGCTTCGTACGCGACGGCTTGCCGTTCGTGCTCAGCCATCCGGTGAGTCTGGTGCTGGGCGTGGACGAATCGCTGACCCGCTCGCTCACCGGTTACGTGCAGGAAGCGCAGGAACGCACCGAAGAATACTGGCGCGAATGGGTGCGCTACCTGTCTATTCCGCTGGACTGGCAGGAAGCGGTGATTCGCAGCGCAATCACGCTGAAGTTGTGCCAGTACGAAGACAGCGGCGCGATCATCGCGGCGATGACCACCTCGATTCCGGAAGCGCCCAACACGCCGCGCAACTGGGACTACCGCTATTGCTGGCTGCGCGACGCCGCCTTCGTGGTGCGTGCGCTCAACCGGCTCGGCGCGACCCGCACGATGGAGCAGTTCATCGGCTACATCTTCAATATCGCCACCACCGACGGCACCATGCAGCCGCTGTACGGCATCGGCTTCGAATCGCAGCTGGAAGAACACGAAGTCGACACCATGGCCGGCTACCGCGGCATGGGGCCGGTGCGGCGCGGCAACCTGGCGTGGATCCAGCAACAGCACGATGTCTACGGCAGCGTGGTGCTGGCGTCCACACAGCTGTTCTTCGACCTGCGTCTGAAGGATCAAGGCGATGCCGACACCTTCCGCCGGCTTGAACCGCTGGGCGAGCGCGCCTATGCATTGCATAACGTGCCCGATGCCGGCCTGTGGGAATTTCGCGGCCGCGCCGAAGTGCATACCTACACCGCGGCAATGTGCTGGGCCGCCTGCGATCGCCTGTCCAAGATCGCCGACCGGCTGGTGCTGCCCGAGCGCAGCAGCTACTGGCGCGAACGTGCCGACAGCATCCGCGAACGCGTGTTGAGCGAGGCCTGGAGCGAGGAGCGCGGCCATTTCACCGACACGCTCGGCGGCCACCGGCTCGATGCATCGCTGCTGTTGCTGGCCGATATCGGCATCGTCGCCAATGACGACAGCCGCTTCGTGCGCACGGTCGAGGCGGTCGGTCGCGTGCTCAAGCACGGCGATGCGCTATACCGCTACATCGCACCGGATGACTTCGGTGAGCCGGAAACCAGCTTCACCATCTGCACCTTCTGGTACATCGATGCACTGGCTGCGATCGGGCGCAAGGACGAGGCGCGTGAATTGTTCGAGCGCATCCTTTCGCGCCGCAATCACCTGGGCTTGCTGTCGGAAGATCTATCGTTCGAGGACGGCGAAGCCTGGGGCAATTTCCCTCAGACCTATTCGCATGTTGGCTTGATCATCGCAGCGATGCGCTTGTCGCGGAGCTGGCAGGAGGCGTCATGAGTCGTTTGGTGGTGGTATCCAACCGCGTTGCGGTGCCCGGCGAAACCCGTGCCGGTGGCCTGGCGGTTGGCCTGTTGGCGGCGCTCAAGGAACGCGGCGGCATGTGGTTCGGCTGGAGCGGCAAGACCGTGCGCGGCGACAGCGGCGGCATGCACGAGCAGACCGAAGGCGACATCACCTTCGTCACCATGGACCTCAACAAGCGCGACATCGATTCGTACTACAACGGCTTCGCCAATCGCACGCTGTGGCCCTTGCTGCACTTCCGCCTGGACCTGGTCGATTACGATCGCGCCACCCGCGAAGGCTATATGCGCGTCAACCGGCTGTTTGCCGAAAAACTCGCGCCGCTGCTGAAAGACAGCGACACGCTGTGGATCCACGATTACCACATGATTCCGCTCGGCGCGATGCTGCGCGAGCTGGGCGTGGGCTGCAAGATGGGTTTCTTCCTGCACGTGCCGATGCCGTCGGCCGATCTGGTGCAGGCCATGCCCGATCACGCGCGCCTGTTCAGTACCTTCTACGCATACGACCTGGTCGGCTTCCAGACCCAGCGCGATGCCGAACGTTTCAAGGCCTATGTGCGCCTGTTCGGCGGTGGCCGCATTCTGGAAGGCGATCTGGTGGAAGGCCCGGGTGGACGCCGCTTCACCGCCTCTTCGTTCCCGATCGGGATCGATACCGACCTGATTGCCCACCAGGCCAAGGCCTCTGCCGGCAAGCAGGCGGTGCGTGATCTGCGCGAAAGCCTGCGTGGCCGACAGTTGGCCATCGGCGTGGACCGCTTGGATTATTCCAAGGGGTTGCCGGAGCGCTTTCAGGGCTTCGAGCGTTACCTGGAGCGCTATCCGGATCAATCCGGCAGCCTGACCTATCTGCAAATTGCACCGGTCTCGCGCGGCGATGTCACCGAATACCGTCAATTGCGCAGCCAGCTCGAACAGATCGCCGGCCACATCAATGGCGGACATGCAGAGCCGGACTGGACGCCGCTGCGCTACGTCAACCAGAACTTCAGCCATGCCACGCTGACAGGCTTCTATCGCGCGGCCTCGGTGTGTCTGGTCACGCCACTGCGCGATGGCATGAACCTGGTTGCCAAGGAATTCGTGGCCGCGCAGGACCCGGCAGACCCGGGCGTACTGGTGTTGTCGCTGTTTGCAGGTGCAGCCGATGAAATGAAGGAAGCGCTGCTGGTCAACCCGCACGATCTGGACGGTGTGGCCGACGCGATCGCCACAGCGGCAAGCATGCCGTTGGCAAGCCGCATCGAACGCTGGCATGCAATGATGGACCACCTGCGCAAGAACAACATCAACCACTGGCGCCAGCGCTATCTGCAAGCGCTCTCTGAGGTGTAGGACAAACCTTCTTCCGCCGCGACATTGTCCTGCTTCATGAGGAAGAAAGTGGCCGAAAGGCCGATGAAGGTGCGGCGCAATCTGCCTGAAGTCCGTAGTTTCCAGAGGATTTCCTGCGTGATGCAGCCACATCGAGCCGCGGCGATGCCCGACCGCGCTGCCCCGGCTCGCAAGGGGATGAATACCTCGGACCTCGATAGCCTGTCGCTGCACTCGACACGGCAGTCACAGGCAACGCCACGTGCGCCGCTACGCCCTGCCCTTCCATCGTGGTCGCGCTGAGCAGCAGCGCATGTCGACCCCGGCTCTGCAAGCAACGGACCGCACTTGGCAAAGCGTTCGACATCCGCATGTTTCCGCTATGCCAAACGTGCAGGTTGGAACGCTGGTTCCTATTCCGTCACGGACAAAGGGCGTGTGGAGGTCTAAAATATTCACATGATTAGCGCTGAGGACCCTGGGAGGGGCTGCGCGTTCATAGCGTTCAACGTTCGTCTCTGGATCCGGGCCGCGTGATGGCGCCTGCGATCGCTCTCCCTCCACGACTCGCCACCGCTCGCTGGTGCCCGAGTCCTTCCTGACATCTCAAAATGACTGATCAATCCTCAAAACGTGGGCTAGGCACCTGGTTGCTGGTGGCCTATGCCGTGGTGATCGCCGTGCTCGGCGCGGTGCTTGCCTATCAAGGCGGCCGCCTGGTGGCCGTCGGCGGCTCCTGGTATTACCTGATCGCGGGTATTGCCCTGTTCCTGGCGGGCGTCCTGCTCGCGCTGGGCAAGCGCGCCGGGCTGTGGCTGTTTGGCGCCACGCTGGCCGGCACCATCGCCTGGGCGCTGTGGGAAGTGGGCCTGGATGGCTGGGGCTTGGTGCCGCGTCTGGCCATGATGTCGGTCCTGGGGCTGGTTTTGCTGCCGTTCTGGGGTGTGGCGCGTCGTCGCATGCAGCCGGTGTCCGGCCTGGGCTATGCGCTGGTGACTGGCGTGCTGCCAATCCTGGGTGCGGCGCTGATCCTGTGGCCGCTGCTGATGCCGCGCAATGTCGAGCTGGCCGATGCCTCCAAATTGCCGGCCGACAGCGCCACGGCCTTCAGCCGCGGCACCGTGCCCAGCCCCGACGGCAACGTCGCGGCCAATCACGACGCCAGCAACTGGACCTCCTATGCGGGCTCCAATCTGTCCAACCACTACACCCCCGGCGCGCAGATCACTCCGGACAACGTGAAGAATCTCAAGGTTGCGTGGGAGTTCCACACCGGCGACCTGAAGCCCAAGGACTCCAAGCTGGGCTACGCCTTCCAGAACACCCCGCTCAAGGTCGGCGACCTGCTCTACATCTGCACCCCCACCCAGAAGGTGATCGCGGTGGAAGCAGCCAACGGCAAGGAGCGCTGGCGCTTCGATCCGCAGACCAACCCGAAGGCGATGGCGGGCGTGGCTGCCACCACCTGCCGTGGCGTGTCGTATTACCAGGCGCCCGAAGGCACCGCCGAGTGCCCGACCCGGATCTTCTGGCCGATGGTCGATGGCCGCCTTGGCGCGCTGGACGCGCAGACCGGCAAGCTGTGCACCAGCTTCGGCAGCAACGGCTATGTCGATCTGAATGCGGGCACCGGCAACACCAAGCCGGGTTTCGTCGGCCCGACCTCGCCGCCGGTGGTGATGCGCGGCGTGGTGATCCAGCCGACCGGCCAGGTCCGCGATGGCCAGGAAGGCGATGCGCCGTCCGGCGTGGTGCGCGGCTTCGATGCGCTCACCGGCCAGCTGCGCTGGGCCTGGGACCTGGGTAACCCGGCGATCACCGCCGAGCCGCCGGCCGGCCAGACCTACACGCGCTCAACCCCGAACGTGTGGTCGCTGATGGCCGCCGACGACGAGCTGGGCCTGGTCTATCTGCCCACCGGCAATGCGTCCGGCGATTTCTTCGGCAAGGGCCGCACTCCGCAGGACGAGGAATACACCGCCTCGCTGGTTGCGGTGGATGCCGCTACTGGCAAGGAACGCTGGCATTTCCGTACCGTCAACCACGACCTGTGGGATTACGACATCGGCCCGCAGCCGAACCTGGTCGATTGGCCGGTCGCTGGCGGCGGTACGCGTGCTGCGGTGATCCAGGCCACCAAGTCCGGCCAGGTGTTCGTGCTGGACCGCGCCACCGGCGAGCCGATCATGCCGGTCAAGCAGATCCCGGTACCGCAGGGAACCGACCACGGCGACTGGACCGCTGCCACGCAACCGATCTCGCCGGGCATGCCCAACACCGTGGGCGCGCCGAGCCGCGAGTTCGAAAAAATCATCGAATCCGATGCCTGGGGCATGACCCCGTTCGACCAGTTGGTCTGCCGTATCCAGTTCAAGCAACTGCGCTATGAAGGCATGTTCACCCCGCCCACCCTGCAGGGGTCGCTGGCCTTCACCGGCAACCATGGCGGCATCAACTGGGGCGGTGTTTCGGTGGACCTGCAGCGCGGCATCATGGTGATGAACAGCAATCGCCTGCCGTACACCCTGCAGGTGTATACCCGCGAAAAAATGAATGAGCTGGGCGTGGTGTCGGTGTTCGACGGCAAGAGCAAGACGCCCGGCTACATGGCGCAGAAGGGCCTGGCCTACGGCGCCCGCAAGGAGCCGTGGATGTCGCCGCTCAACACCCCGTGCGTGGCCCCGCCGTGGGGCTACATCGCCGGCGTGGACCTGCGCACGCAGCAGGTGATCTGGCGCCGTCCGCTGGGCACCGGTTACGACCAGGGGCCGATGGGCATCCCGTCCAAGACCAAGTTCGAGATCGGCACCCCCAACAACAGCGGCTCGCTGGCCACCGCTGGCGGGGTGACCTTCATCGGCGCGACCCTGGACGACTTCATGCGCGGCTTCGACACCCGCACCGGCAAGCAGGTCTGGGAGACCCGCGTCCCCGCCGGCCCGCAGGCAGCGCCGATGAGCTACACCATCAACGGCAAGCAATACATCGTGGCCGCCGTCGGTGGACACGACCGCATGGAAACCAAGTCGGGCGACAGCGTCATTGCCTGGGCCCTGCCGGACGATGCGCAGGCCGCGCCTGCCAAGTAACGGCAGCGCTCCAAGCACCACGCGGCCAGGCGGTACGCCGATGCGCATGAGCGCATGCAGTCTGCACTGCCTTGGCCGCTGCGCATCACCGCCTGGCTGCGCTCCGGCGCATAGGCCGCCTGCCGTCGGTCCAGGGCCGACGGATGCACCAATCAACCGGTCGTCGCGAGACGGCCGGTTTTTTTGTGCGCGCTTGCCGCTACGGCGAAGGCACGTGGAGGCAAAGCCGGCGATGTCGGCCCAGCGTATGACGCGCGGCCAACGTGCTTGCTGTCGGACCTGAGTTTCAGACGTCCGAACCCAGGCCAACCTCCCAGGATGGCGCTCCCATGCGGCAGTCAGATGCTGCGCAAGTGCGAATCCAGCGCGCAGGCCGTTGGCAACCGAATCAGCCCCAACTTCGATGGGATTTGCCCGCTCCCAATAGCAGTTCGCTGACATGCCGGGCATTCGCTCCGCGCGGACATTTTTCACGCAGAATTTACATTTGAGTCAACGTGTTAGCGCATCGATTGCCACGGGCACGCATACCCTGCCGAACTGAAATCGCTTTCATATCAAGGACATCACGCCATTTCGGGACTTGGTTGTCACATTCCGACGAACGGCACCTTCACATCATCATGATTCGGACTCAGCCGCCGATACCCCCATTGCGGGCCATGGACTGCCGATGCCGCTCCCCCTTCTCAGATCATCCAGCTGGACTCAGCCTATGTCGCTTGCACACGATGCCGCCCCCGTTGCCCAACCGCCCGCCGGTCGGCACGTTGCGCGCGCCACCTGGACTGCATGGCTGCCCGCCGCTGCACATGTCGCGCTGCTGGCGTTGCTGGCCTGCTATGCCGCCACGCTGGTACCCGGCAGCTTCCTGAGCGAGCTCGGACGCGTGCTGCCCGCCCTGCTGGTGTTGGGCGCGGCGAGCGCCGGGCTCTGGTGGTGGTCGCGCCGGCGTCACGACACGCAGTTGCAACAGGCAATGCGTGCGGTGGTGGCGATCGGCGAAGGACGCACCCAGCGTCTGGACCTGCGCAACGCCTCCGGCGACCTCGCACCGTTGCTGTACGCGCTGCAGGATGCCCAGGACAAGCTTGCCATCCGCATCGATGTGATGGAGCAAGGCCTGCGCCATGGCCAGTTCGTGATCAAGGCGCTGGACGATCTGGACACCATGATCCGCATCGCCGACGACGATGGCCAGGTGCTGTTTGCCAACCGCAAACTGCTCGCCATGCTCAAGCTGATCGAGCCGGATGTGCAGAGCTTCCGTCCCAGCTTCCATGCCGAAGGCTTCGTCGGCGGCAGCATCGGCGACATCTATCCCGACAGCCAGGCCGCGATCGACCGCATGCGCGCGTTGAATGCCTCCAAGGCCGTGCGTGCGCCATTCTTCGGCCGCCAGATCGACTTCGTGTACAGCCCGATCATCGCCGCCGACGGCACCAAGCTCGGCACCATCGCGCAGTGGATGGACGTCACCGCGCAGGTCAACGCCGAGCAGGCACTGATCCAGATCATCGACGCCGCCTCGGCCGGCGATTTCAGCCGTCGCATGCAGATCGATGGCATGGACGGTGGGCTGCTGACCCTGGCGCAAGGCATCAACCGCATCTACGACTCGGTGGAAACCCATCTGGCCGCATTGGCGCGCGTGATCGGCGCGCTGGCCGAAGGCGACCTGACCCAGCGTGTGGACGGCGATGCGCACGGTATCTTCGCGCGCTTGCGCGATGACACCAACCAGACCGTCACCCGCCTCACCGAGATCATCGGCGGCATCCAGGCCGCATCGGACACCATCCGCCAGGCCGCAGTGGAAATTGCCGCCGGCAACATGGATCTTTCCGAGCGCACCGAGCAACAGGCGGCCAACCTGGAAGAAACCGCCAGCTCGATGGAAGAACTCACCTCCACCGTGAAGCAAAACGCCGAGAGCGCGCTGCAGGCCAATCGCCTGGTCGTCGGCACCGGCGACGTGGCGCAGAGCGGCGGCCAGGTGATGGACGAGGTGGTCGCCACCATGGGCCAGATCAGCACCGCCTCGCGCAAGATCGGCGAGATCATCGGTGTGATCGACGGCATCGCGTTCCAGACCAACATCCTGGCGCTCAACGCCGCAGTGGAAGCCGCGCGTGCCGGCGAACAGGGCCGCGGTTTTGCGGTGGTTGCCTCGGAAGTGCGTGCATTGGCACGGCGCTCGGCCGATGCGGCCAAGGAAATCAAGACGCTTATCGCCGACTCCACCGACAAGGTGGAACTGGGTTCGGGCCTGGTGCACCGCGCCGGCGCGACCATGCGCGAGATCGTCGGCTCGGTCAAACACGTCACCGACATCATGAGCGAGATCACCTCGGCCAGCGCCGAGCAGTCCAGCGGCATCGAGCAGGTCAACCGCACGGTCGCGCAGTTGGACGAGGTGACCCAACGCAACGCTGCGCTGGTGGAAGAAGCCACCGCCGCTGCGCGCAGCCTGGAAGAACAGGCCGTGGAACTGGCCGATGCGGTCTCGATCTTCCGCCTGCAATCCGACACCCGTCCCGGCGCTTCCCACGTCGCGCGCGCCAGCTTCCACAACGCGGCATAAGCCCGGCATGCGCAGCGATTCGTAGGAGCGCACCCGGGCGCGATCGGGTTTCTGCGGAAATGCCATCCATCAACAGCTGCGCTGCTGAGGCCAGCCGAGCGATGCGCCGCATCGCCTCGTCCCGGCGTAGGTTCGCAGTGAATTGCATCGCAATGCGATGCAGCGCGCCTCAGGCCAGCGCCCCGATGCCGGGGTGAACTGCCTCAGTCCAGAAACCGCGCGTGCTGCTCGGGCGTGGGCAACATGCAGTGATCGCTGCGGCCGAACCAGCGATAACGATTGCGTGCGATCAGCCGGTAGCCGAGATCGCGCACGCGACGCGGGATCAGGCGCAGCACCCCACTCAGCCGCCAGAGCCCGCCCAATCCCGCAAGCACGCGCACGATCGCGTCGCTATCGGTCCAGGCACCGGTGGCGTCCACCAGTAGAAACGACAAAGGGTCGTCCGGATCCAGACCGTGCTGCTGCAACAGTGCGCGCCCGGCTTGCCCCTGCATGGCAGCAAAGCGATAGCGCCCACGCCGATCGTGGCGCAGCAGGAATTTGACCCAGCCATTGCAGAGCAGGCACACGCCATCGAAGACGATGGTGGCCCGCGCCGCGGGTGGCGCAACAGGCGATTGATCAGCGCGGTTCAAGCCAGCCCTCATAACGAATGAACGGTCCTACCAGCGGCAACTGCACGTCCACCAGAAACGCATAACGGCCGCCGTCGGCATGCTCGCGGCAGCGCACCTGCCGGAACCAGCGGGCAGGTAACCGAATCATCCCGAACGCCCACACGCCGGTGGCCTGCCAATACAACGATTGCGCATCGGCCTGCAGCGAAAATTCAAAGCGCACCGCGCCCAGGTGTTCGCGCAAGCTGGCGCCATGACGCCATAGCCGCGAATGCATCGGCATGCCATCAAAGCGCCGATGCCAGCGCTCGCCGCGCGCGTCGGCCAGAAAATCCACTTCCACCGCCACCTCGCCACTGCGCGGCAAGCGGCTCAGCAGCGCCAGCAACGGAACCAGCGCATGCGTGCCGCGTTGAATCCTGGCCCGGCCGGCGAAGGTCTGCCGCTGCTGCACCGAATGCAGCGCGCGCACCGGCGCAGGCAGTTGCGCGAACGCGTCCTGCCCCAGCACCTGTGCGAACAGCGGCACGCTCAGGGCGCGATCCATGCCAGCGTGGCCATGCGTCCGCTGCGGCGATCGCGGCGATGCGAGAAAAAGCGCTGCGGATCGGAAATGGTGCACAACCCGCCGCCATACACCGCAGCGGCCGGCACACCGGCCCGCTGCAGCCGCTGACGTGCCAGCGCATACAGATCCACCCGCCAGTGCCCCGGGCGCGTGGCGACAAACGCCTGTTGCGCCTGTGCATCGTGCGCAACGAAGGCGCCGAACACGTCCTCGCCGATCTCATACACCTGGGGCCCCGCGGCAGGACCCAGCCAGGCCACCAGTTGCTGCGGTGGCGTCCGCATCGCTGCCACGCTGCGCTCCAGCACGCCGTCGGCCAGCCCGCGCCAACCGGCATGCGCAGCAGCGACCTCGCTGCCATCGACGGCAGCGAACACGACCGGCAGGCAATCGGCCGTGAGGATTGCCAGTACCACGCCAGGCGCCGAGGTCACCGCAGCATCGGCAACCGGTTCCTGCGCACCTGGCGGCTGATCCGCCGCGTGGTCGGTGGAATCGGGTGCAGCGGGCGGTGCATCCACCCGTACCACATCCACGCCGTGTACCTGCCGCAACCAATGCGGCGTGCTCGGCAGTTGCAGCGCCGCGGCCAGCAGTGTCCGGTTGCGCTCCACCTGCTCGGGCACATCGCCTTCGGCGCTGTTGCGGTTGCCAAGGTTGAGCGTGTCGAACGGCGGCAGCGAGCCGCCCAGACCGTGACGCAGCGTGGTGAGCGCACGGATGCGCGGTGGCGCCGGCCAGTCGGCTGGCAGGGTGAAGGGCGCAGCCATGGGCATCTCAGCGGCGTGCCAGCTCGGCGGCGCGTGCGCTGTCTTCGCGCAGCACGGTCATCAGGCGCTGCAGATCGGCCGGCACCGGCGCACTGGCGCGGACCGGCTCGCCGCTGACCGGATGCAGGAATTCCAGGGTTTCGGCGTGCAGCGCCTGGCGCTTGAAGCTGCGCAGTTCGTGCACCAGCTCGTCGGTAGCGCCCTTGGGCAGCTTGAGCGCGCCGCCGTACAGCGGGTCGCCGACGATCGGCGACTTCAGGTGCGCCATGTGCACGCGAATCTGGTGGGTACGCCCGGTTTCGAGCCGGCACTCCAGCGCGGTGTGCGCACGGAAACGCTCGCGCAGGCGGTAATGGGTGACCGCATCGCGGCCGTCGTCGCGCACCGCCATCTTCAGGCGGTCGCGCGGGTGGCGATCGATCGGGGCGTTGACGGTGCCGCCGGAGACCAGCGCGCCCACCACCACGGCCAGATACTGGCGATGCACCTCGCGCGCGGACAGCTGCTCCACCAGCGCGGTCTGCGCCTGCACGGTGCGCGCCACCACCATCACGCCGCTGGTGTCCTTGTCCAGGCGATGCACCACCCCGGCGCGCGGCACCGAGGCCAGCGCCGGGTCGCGGAACAGCAGCGCATTGACCAGGGTCTGGTCCGGATTGCCGGCGCCCGGATGCACCACCAGGCCGGCCGGCTTGTCGATCACCAGCACCTGCTCGTCTTCGTACAGCACGCTCAGCGGAATGTCCTGCGGCGCGGCGTGGGTCTGGGTTTCCAGCACCACCTGCAGCTGCACGCTCTCGCCGCCGCGCAAGGTATCGCGCGGGCGCGCCATTTCACCGTCCAGCAGCGCGTCGCCGGACTTGATCCATTCCGACAGCCGCGAGCGCGAAAACTCCGGGAACAGCTCGGCCAGCACTGCGTCGAAACGGCGTCCGGCGGCATTGTCGGGCACGATCGCCTGGCGGATGGACGGGTCGAGGGGTTCGGCAGATGGGTCGGACATGGACACGGGCACTCGGGCAAAAAGCGGGAATTTAGGGGTCCGGGCGGCGGGAGTCAGTCGCCGGACAGGCCACTAGGCTATCATCGCGCTCTCGTTTTCCTGATGCGTCCTGCCCAGACCCATGATCCGACGGTCCACGTTTTCCGCGCCTGCGCGCCTGATTGCCCTCATGCTGGTCATGGCGTTCGTCGTCACCGGCTGCCACCGCGGCGCCAAGGACAAGAATCCCGACGAGGGCATGCCGGTCGAGCAGCTCTACGGCAAGGGCCATAACCTGATGGAGAAAGGCAACTGGGCCGGCGCAGAAGCCAGCTACAAGCGCCTGATCGCCCAGTACCCGTATGGCCCGTACACCGAGCAGGCGATGATCGAAACCGCCTACGCCCAGTACAAGGCCGGCAAGCACGACGACGCGGTCTCCAGCGTCGACCGCTTCATCCGGACCTACCCGACCCACCGCAACATCTCGTATCTGTACTACCTGCGCGGCCTGGCCAACAGCAACCGCGACACGGTGTTCCTGCGCCGCGTGTGGTCGCTGGACCCGAGCCGCCGCGACCTGTCTTCGCCGCAGCAGGCTTACAACGATTTCAATACCGTCACCGATCGCTACCCGAACAGCCGTTACGCCGCCGACGCACGCAAGCGCATGATCGAGCTGCGCGACATCTTCGCCCAGCACGAATTGGACAACGCGCTGTACTACCTGCGCCGCGATGCCTGGGTGTCGGCCGCCGGTCGTGCCAACTACCTGCTCGAAACCTATCCGCAGAGCGCCTTCCAGTACGACGCGGTCGCGGTACTGGCCGAGGCCTACACGCACCTGGGCAACAAGACCTTGGCAGCCGACGCACGCCGCGTGCTGGAGCTCAACGACCCGCAGCATCCGTGGCTGACCGGCAACTGGCCGAAATACCCGTGGGCCATCCGCAAGCTCAACCCGTTTGCCGGCGAAAAATCCGCCGCGACCGGGCAGAGCAATTCGCAGATGAATCGCGACTGAGATATCAGGCGCAGCGCACGACGAAAAGAGGCCGAAAGGCCTCTTTTTTGTTGCCGCGACGATGACGGCAGCACGAAAGTGCCGGACCGACGACGATACGGCGGCGATTGCCGCCGCTGATGCGCCCACGCGAGCAATTGGTTCCCACGCGCAGACGCATGGCCGGAGCCGGTGCGCGCATTCTGGAACCGGCACCAGGTCACCCAATGCCCTTGGGTCTGCTGTCTATACTCATCCCGAACCAGCTCCGACTCCTTCGAGCGCCAGCCAAGGAAGCCGCATGTCTCGTGCCACCATCGCGTTGCTGCTCATGCTCTCGCTGGCGGCCCTGACCGCCAGCGCCACCGCGGCCCCCATCGTCTACGGCGTCAACGCGCACGACAGCCGTCCCGGCTACGCCATGACCCAGGCCGAGGCACGCTTCAAACTGCTGGCAGCGCGCAACCTGCGCAGCTACCGGTTCGATATCGATCCGCGCGATTACGCCACGCTGGATGCGCTCGTCCCCTTGGCGCGCAAGTACGGCATCACCCTGCGCCCGATGGTCTACCCGATGTCGCGCGAGATCGGCTACCAGCTGGCACGCCGCTATGCCGCAGACATCAAGGTCTGGGAAATCGGCAACGAACAGGATCTGGTCCGCGCCGAAGCCGATACCCGCATCGCCGCAATGACCACGATGTATCTGGGCATGCGCCAGGCTTCCGACGAACTGGGCGCAGGTTTGCGCTTCACCATCAACATCACCGCCTGCAATAGCGACGATCGCAGCGCCAACGCGCGTTGCCCGGGCGATCGCAACGGCTCGCTGTGGTTTTTGGCAAAAGCCAAGGCGGCCGGCTTCAACTTCGACCACATCAGCTTCCACTACTACGCGTTCTACCAGGATGCCGGCTATTGGACGGACCTGTATCTGGGCCAGCTGCGCACTGCCGCGCGTACCTACAACACCCCGGTGTTCTTCAACGAGCTGAACTGTGCGGAGATCTATACAGGCAGCACCACTGGCGGCACCGCAGGTGATCGGGGCTGTTACGACAGCCTGGCGCAGCTGTTGCGCAACGTGCGTGACAACTACGCCGACGTGGTGGCCGAGGTGAATGTCTACGAATTACTGGACCAGGCCACCATCCAGGGGCCTGAAGGCCACTTTGGCCTGATGTACGACCTGGCCCGACCAAAACCGCCCCTGGATCTGCTCACGCGGTTCGCCCAGCCGCCAGCCAGCGCAGCGGCAGCCACTGCGTCAGCCGAGTGACCAGACTAGCCGTCCGGATTACTGCCCGCGATACCCGTTGGTGATCGGATAGCGCCGTTCGCGACCGAATGCACGCCGCGATACCTTGGGCCCGGGCGCGGACTGATGGCGCTTCCACTCGTTGAGCCGCACCAGGCGCAGCACATGCTCGACGGTATCGGCCGCGTAGCCAGCCGCAACGATGTCGTCGCGCGACTGCTCCTGGTCGACGTAGCGATACAGGATGCCGTCGAGCACATCGTACGGCGGCAGCGAATCCTGGTCGGTCTGGTTGGCGCGCAACTCGGCCGACGGCGGGCGCGAGATCACCGCCGGCGGAATCACCGGCGCGCCGCCGACGGTGTTGCGCCATTTCGCCAGGCCGAACACCTCCGTCTTGTAAAGGTCCTTGAGCGGCGCATAGCCACCGCACATGTCGCCATAGATGGTGGCGTAACCCACTGCGTATTCGCTCTTGTTACCGGTGGTCAGCACCAGCCCGCCGAACTTGTTCGACAGCGCCATCAGGATCACGCCACGGCTGCGCGACTGCAGGTTTTCTTCGGTGATGTCCGGCTGGGTGCCTTCGAACATCGGCCCCAGCGCGCCGAGCAGGCCTTCGAAAGCCGGTTCGATCGCGATGGTCTCCAGCTTCACCCCCAGCGCGCGGCATTGCTCGTCGGCCAGGTCGTTGGACAGGGTGGCGGTGTAGCGCGACGGCAGGCGCACGGCGGTCACGTTGTCGCCGCCCAGCGCATCCACCGCCATCGCCAACACCAGTGCCGAGTCGATGCCGCCGGACAAGCCAAGCCAGACCTTGCTGAAGCCGTTCTTGCGGCAATAGTCCTGCAGCCCGCGCACCACCGCACGCCAGGCCAGCGCATCCATGCTTTCGTCGCCGTCATCCACCCACACCACCGGAGTGAAGCTGCGCTCGCCGGCCGCATAGTCCACCACCAGCCACTGGTCCACGAAGGCTGCAGCGGCGGGATGCACGGTGCCGTCGCCATCGGCCACCACCGAGGCGCCATCGAACACCAGTGCATCCTGCCCGCCCACGACGTTGAGATAGGCAATCGCTGCCCCGCTCTCGCGGGTGCGTTCGGCCAGCAATGCATCGCGTTGGGCATGCTTGCCACGCTCGTACGGCGAGGCATTGGGCACCAGCACCAACTCCGCGCCCGCCCGTACCGTGTTGGCCAAGGGCTCGGCGAACCAGAGGTCTTCGCAGATCACCACGCCCACCTGCACGCCCTTGACCGTGACCACGCAGCTCTCGCCATCCGGATCCACGTCGAAATAACGACGCTCGTCGAACACCGCATAGTTGGGCAATTCGCGCTTGCGGTAGGTGGCTTCGATCCGCCCGTCGCGCAACACGCTGGCGGCGTTGTAGACCACGCTGCCGGCGCTTTGCGGCCAGCCGACCACTGCCACGATGCCGCGCGTGGCCGCCGCAATCCGCGCCAGCGCCTGTTCGCAATGAGCGAGGAATCCCGGTCGTAACAGCAGGTCTTCCGGCGGATACCCGCTGATCGCCAATTCGGGGAACAGCACGATGTCGGCCTCGAACTCGTCGCGCGCCGCTGCGATGTACTCGATGATGCGATCGGTATTCTGCGTCACGCCGCCGACCGGGAAGTCGAACTGGGCCATGGCGATGCGGAGGGTGTGTGCTGTCACTGCTGACTCCATCAAAACAGGCTTTCAAGGTAACCCGCTTCGCGCTGCGAACGGATCGCCAGCACGTACACGGTGTCGTCCAACGGTGCGTAACGATAGAGCGCAAGATAGCCGCTGGCATCGCGACCGATGACCAGTTCGCGGAATCCGCCCTGCACCGCGCGCCCTATCAGTGGATTGTCCGCCAATGCATCGATGGCCTGGAAGACACCTGCGAGTTTTCGCTGCACATTGGCTGCATCGTGTTCCAGCAGATAGGCGACCAGACGGCGTGCATCGTCGGCAACGCGCGCGGCAAGCACGATCCTGGTCACCTGTCAGCGCTCGACGGCGCTGGCCACCGGTGGCGCGGGGTCGTCTCCGTCGGCAAGTTGCTGCATGTACTTGCGTACGTCCGCCCAGGACAGCGTGTTGGCGCCCTCCTGGATGGCAGCCCAGCGTTGCTGCGCCTCGGCATGAAATGCTGTGCGGCGCTCGTATGCATCGATTTTTTCCGCGATGGCGTCGACGATAAAGCCGTGCGCCGTGGTTCCGGCATCTTTCGCCGCCCTGGCGACACGCGCTTTCAGTTCGTCGGGCAGACGGATGGTGGTCGTGGACATGGCAACCTCGGGGGACCGAATGGCAGACCCAAAGTAGCACACTTGTGACACACTTTGCATGACACGCTCCTTGTGCAATTCAGGGCTTTAGCATCGACATAGGCATGGAGCGGAACAGTCGGCCCAGCGTGCGTCGTGCAGTGCGCAATCCCTGCTATCTGCATCAGGCATCCCCGTAAACGCAGAAAGCCGCCCGAAGGCGGCTTTCTGCGACACCACACTGGTAAGACTTACTTCACCAGCGCCGCAATCGCCGCACCCAGATCGCCCGGCGAGCGGACGGTCTTGACGCCGGCGGCTTCCATCGCCGCGAACTTGCCTTCGGCCGTGCCCTTGCCACCGGACGCGATCGCACCGGCATGGCCCATGCGCTTGCCGGCCGGCGCGGAGGCACCGGCGATGAAGCCGACAACCGGCTTCTTGACGTGGTTCTTGATGTACTCGGCACCGGCTTCCTCGGCGTCGCCACCGATTTCACCCACCATGATGATGCCTTCGGTCTGCGGGTCTTCGTTGAACAGCTTGAAGCAGTCGACGAAGTTCAGGCCGTTGATCGGGTCGCCACCGATGCCGATGCAGGTGCTCTGGCCCAGGCCCACTTCGGTGGTCTGCTTGACCGCTTCATAGGTCAGCGTGCCCGAACGCGACACGATGCCGATCTTGCCCGGCTTGTGGATGTGGCCCGGCATGATGCCGATCTTGCACTCGCCCGGGGTAATCACGCCGGGGCAGTTCGGCCCGATCAGCACGGTGTCCGGATGCGAACGGGTCAGCACGTTCTTGACGCGCAGCATGTCCAGCACCGGGATGCCCTCGGTGATGCAGACGATGACCTTGATGCCGGCCGCAGCCGCTTCCAGAATCGCATCGGCCGCGTACGGCGGCGGCACGTAGATCACCGAGGCGTCGGCGCCGGTGGCCTGGACCGCATCGGCCACGGTGTTGAACACCGGCAGATTGATGTGGGTGGTGCCGCCCTTGCCGGGCGTCACGCCGCCGACGACCTGGGTGCCGTACTCGACCATCTGAGTGGCGTGGAAGGTGCCCTGCTGGCCGGTAAAGCCCTGCACGATCACCTTGGTGTTCTTGTTAATCAAAACGGACATGGATAGTTCCTTCGGTATCGTGGATCAGGCGGCGTTCTTGACAGCTTCAACGACTTTCTTGGCGCCGTCGTTGATGTTGTCGGCCGGGATGATGGCCATGCCGCTATCGCGCAGCAGCTGCTTGCCTTCTTCCACGTTGGTGCCTTCCAGGCGCACCACGACCGGAACCTTGACGCCCACTTCCTTGACCGCGGCGATGATGCCTTCGGCGATCATGTCGCAGCGGACGATGCCGCCGAAGATGTTGACGAAGATGCCTTCGACCTTGTCCGAGGACAGGATCAGCTTGAACGCTTCGATGACGCGCTGCTTGTTCGCACCGCCACCCACGTCCAGGAAGTTCGCCGGCTCACCGCCATTGAGCTTGATCACGTCCATGGTGGCCATGGCCAGGCCTGCGCCGTTGACCATGCAACCGATGTTGCCGTCCATGGTGACGTAGTTGATGTCCAGCTCCGACGCGGTCACTTCGGTCTCGTCTTCCTGCGTCTTGTCGCGCATGGCGACCAGCTGCTTCTGACGGAACGCGGCGTTGTCGTCGCTGTCGAACTTGCCGTCCAGCGCGTACAGGTTGCCGTCGTCCAGGATCGCCAGCGGGTTGATTTCAACCAGCGCCAGGTCCTTTTCGTTGAACAGGCGATACAGGTTCACCATGATGCTGGCGAACTGGCCGGCCTGCTTGGCGTTGAGGCCGAGCTTGAAGCCGAAATCGCGGCCGTGGTAGCCCTGCACGCCTTCGACGAAATCGACGTTGAGCGCGTGGATCAGCTCCGGCGTCTCGGCAGCGACCTGCTCGATCTCCACGCCGCCTTCGGAAGAGGCGATGTATGTGATGGTCTTGGTGCCGCGGTCGACCAGGATCGACAGGTACAGCTCCTTGACGATCTCACCGGCCGTGGTGACCAGCACCAGGTTGATCGGCAGCTCGACGCCGGCGGTCTGGTAGGTGGACATCTTGGTGCCGAGCATCTTGGCGGCTGCGGCCTTCACGTCGTCGGTGGTCTTGCAGAACTTGACGCCGCCAGCCTTACCGCGGCCGCCCGCGTGGATCTGCGCCTTCACCATCCAGGGGCCATTGCCCAGGGAATTGGCGACTTCAACCGCTTCGTCCGGGGTCGCCGCGACCTTGCCGGCCGGAACGGGGATGCCGTACTCGGCAAGCAGCTGTTTTGACTGGTATTCGTGGAAATTCATGCGTCACCGTGGGAAAAGGAAACGACCGCTGCGTGCAACGCAGACCGCCGGGGCGGCACGTCATGGGACGCGAACGGGCCGCCTATTGTGGCCGACCACGCCGTGCGGCGCAAAATTGCCCGGGATTGGCCGCCCGATCGCAGCGCTTGCGCGCAGGCCGACTCTGTGCGCAAGCGCTGCGCAGGCCGCGCACCTGCCTATACTCGCGGCTCGCTCCAGCGGGGAATCGGCTTGGCATCCATCGCATCGCTCATCGCCCGGCTCCAGTCCGCGCCGCAGCGCGAGCTGTACTTTTTCTCGTTGTACCGGGTGCTGGTGGCCGGCCTGATCGCCGCGCTGGTGTTCAGCCCCTTGTCCGACGCCATCCCCGAGCCGCGCTACCCGCGCCTGGCCGCCGGCGTGGCGATCGGCTACCTGTGCATGGCGATCCCGCTGCTGTTCTGGGGCCGCGGCGAACGCCGCCTCACCCCCACCGTGCTGTGCGCGGTAGTGGCCGACATCCTTGCCGCCACCCTGGCCACGCACGCCCTGCCCGGTGCCAGCGCCGGGATTGCGATGATGCTGCTGTTCAACGTGGCGGCCGCCTCGATCCTGTTGCGGCTGCGCTACGGCATGAGCATCGCGGTGCTCGCCAGCGCCGCCATCCTGCTGGAATACCTGTGGACCCTGCTCGAAGGCGGCGGCGCCACTCGTCCGGTGGCCGAGCTTGCGATGTTTGCCACCAGCTACGTCGCGGTGGCCTTCATCTGCGAACAAATCGCCGCCCGCGCCCGTCGCAACCAGATGCTGGCCGAAGAACGCGGCGCCCAGGTCGCCAATCTGTACGAGATCAACGAGCTGATCATCCGGCGCATGCGCACCGGCGTGCTGGTGGTGGATACCCACAACCACATCTCGTTGGCCAACGAAGCGGCGCTGAGCTTGCTGGGCGATGGCGACCAACGCACCCCGTCCACCGACCTGTCGCTGGTGGCGCTCACCCCGGAGCTGGCGCGCCGGCTGCAGCGCTGGCGTAGCGGCTGGCGCCAGGAAGAAGCCCCGCTGCAACTCGGCGCCGACCGCCCGGAGGTGCAGCCGCGCTTCGTGCGCCTGCTCGCCGACAGCGATCTGGTGCTGGTGTTTCTGGACGATGCCACGGTGGTGTCGCGCCGTGCCGAGTCGCTGACCCTGTCGGCCATGGGACGCTTCTCGGCCAGCCTGGCGCACGAGATCCGCAACCCGCTGGCCGCCATCAGCTACGCCTCGCAGTTGCTGGAAGAATCGCCGGACATCGGCGATGCCGACCGCCGCCTGCTGCAGATCATCCACCAGCAATGTCAGCGCACCAACGGCATCGTCGAAAGCGTGCTCGCACTGGCGCGCCGGGAACGCGCCACCCCGGACAACCTGGACCTGGCCGCATTCGTGCGCCGCTTCGTGGTCGAATATCGCCAGACCTTGTCGATGGAAACCGACATCCTGGAGGCCAGCATCCAGGGGAGCTCCGTGCATGCGTTGGTCGACCCCAAGCACCTGCATCAGATCCTCACCGCGCTGGTGCACAACGCACTCAAGTACGGCCGGGTGATGGACGAACCGGCGCGGGTCAAGCTGCACGTCGAGCGCCTCGAGCGCATGGCTGTGATCGATGTGATCGACCGCGGCCCAGGCATCCCGGAGGCCGTGGCGGCGCAACTGTTCCGCCCGTTCTACACCACCTCCGAGCACGGCACCGGCCTGGGGCTGTACATCGCCCAGGAACTCTGCCGCGCCAACCAGGCGCAACTGGACTATGTCGCGGTCCCCGGCGGCGGTGCGTGCTTCCGGATTTCGTTGCAAGGACCCAACGGATTGCTCGGCAAGTGAGTGCTCGGCTATCGGCTGAGCGGGATGCCTGATGTGGCGATATCGCGCAGCGCGGCACTTGTTCGATAGCAGAACGTTGCAACTGGCGAAGACGCAAACCAACGCTGTGCCTGGCTGCGGGTCGTGCGGGCTTACGCCAGCAAGGCTTTCGGAGGCAGACGCGTTTGGCAACGCAGCCCATCGATAGCCCCACATCGCCGACTGGCATCGGCGCCTTGCAAACGCGCTGAATGCCGCAGTGATGCACCCGCGCAGCAGGTGAATCGGTGGGCCGCGACCTGCTCGACAATTGTCGACCATCATCACGCTGGGCTATCGTGCGTCCCATGAACGAACCCAAAAGCGCCCTGGTTGTCGATGACGAGCGTGATATCCGCGAGTTGCTTGTTCTCACCCTGGGCCGCATGGGCTTGCGCATCAGCACCGCGGCGAACCTGGCCGAGGCGCGCGAGTTGCTGGCCAACAACCCCTACGATCTGTGCCTGACCGACATGCGGTTGCCGGACGGCAACGGCATCGAACTGGTCACCGAAATCGCAAAACACTACCCGCAGACACCGGTGGCGATGATCACCGCCTTCGGCAGCATGGACCTGGCCGTGGAAGCACTGAAAGCCGGCGCCTTCGATTTCGTCAGCAAGCCGGTCGACATCGGCGTGCTGCGCGGTCTGGTCAAGCACGCGCTGGAATTGAACAATCGCGACCGTCCCGCTCCGCCACCGCCGCCACCGGAACAGGCCAGCCGCCTGCTCGGGGACTCCAGTGCCATGGAAAGCCTGCGCGCCACCATCGGCAAGGTCGCGCGCAGCCAGGCGCCGGTCTACATCGTCGGCGAATCCGGCGTGGGCAAGGAACTGGTCGCACGCACCATCCACGAACAAGGCGCACGCGCCGCCGGCCCGTTCGTGCCGGTCAACTGCGGCGCCATTCCCGCCGAATTGATGGAAAGCGAATTCTTCGGCCACAAGAAGGGCAGCTTCACCGGCGCGCATGCCGACAAGCCCGGCCTGTTCCAGGCCGCGCACGGCGGCACCTTGTTCCTGGACGAAGTGGCCGAATTGCCGTTGCAGATGCAGGTCAAGCTGCTGCGCGCCATCCAGGAAAAGTCGGTGCGACCGGTCGGCGCATCCAGCGAATCGCTGGTGGATGTGCGCATCCTCTCGGCCACCCACAAGGACCTGGGCGACCTGGTCTCCGACGGCCGCTTTCGGCATGACCTGTACTACCGCATCAACGTAATCGAGTTGCGTGTGCCGCCGCTGCGCGAACGCGGTGGCGACCTGCCGCAGCTGGCCGCTGCCATCATCGCGCGCCTGGCGCACAGCCATGGCCGCCCCATTCCGCTGCTGACCCAGTCGGCGCTCGACGCATTGAATCACTACGGCTTCCCAGGCAACGTGCGCGAACTGGAAAACATCCTCGAACGCGCCCTGGCCCTGGCCGAAGACGACCAGATCAGCGCCACCGACCTGCGCCTGCCCGCTCACGGCGGCCACCGTCTGGCCGTCCCTAACGGAGGTGCCGCGGCCGAACCGCGCGAAGCCGTCGTGGACATCGACCCGGCCTCAGCCGCGCTGCCGTCCTACATCGAGCAATTGGAGCGCGCCGCGATTCAGAAGGCGCTGGAAGAAAACCGCTGGAACAAGACCAAGACTGCGGCGCAGCTGGGCATCACGTTTCGCGCGCTGCGTTACAAGTTGAAGAAGCTGGGGATGGAGTAGAAGAGCCGGAAATCGGGAGTGGGGAATCGGGATTGGGGAATCG